>Ga0209415_10000010_pt1 | contig 240333 bp, 212 predicted proteins | sample PeaSoiSIISIP2007_FD_187696 | JGI IMG/M metagenome (GOLD analysis project Ga0209415, IMG submission 187696) | Peat soil microbial communities from Weissenstadt, Germany - SII-SIP-2007 (SPAdes) (version 2) | ecosystem: Environmental > Terrestrial > Soil > Wetlands > Peat | place: Germany... | reverse complement strand
GGATTCGAACCCCCGATACCCGTTAAGGTATGTCCGCTTTCGAGGCGGATCGTTTCAACCGCTCACGCACCTCTCCGGAAAACAGCCATTAGCCTTTAGCCGTTAGCTCTTGGGGCTTTGTCCGCCGCCCCTGAAATGGACATTAGCGGATTGAGCTGCCAGCCAACTGCCTAACGTCGATCTCTAAAGAACGATTGCAGCAATTCCGCGCAACGGCCTGCCAAAACTCCTCCGCGAACTTCCATGTGGTGATTCATCGCGGGGTGGTTCAGGACTTGGAGGGCCGAACGGACCGCGCCGGCTTTGGGATCGTCGGCGCCGTACACCAGACGCTTAATCCGGGCGTGGACCAGGGCTCCCGAGCACATGGCGCACGGTTCAATTGTAACAAACAGCTCGCAGTCGCCTAAGCGATGGTTGCCGATGGCTTTGCCGGCTTCGCGAAGCGCGAAGATCTCGGCGTGGGCGGTGGGATCGGAATCCGTAAGATTGCGGTTCCATCCCCGCCCCACGATGCGGCCGTCACAGACGACGACCGCGCCGACCGGCACCTCGCCGGTATCGAGCGCTCGTTGCGCCGCGCGCAAAGCTTCGTCCATGAAAAGCTCGTCCGAGTTCAAACTGCCATCCAGTGGTGCGCGGGTGCCGAGGCGCCTCCGGCCGGGAGATCGCAGAAAATTGGTGGTGTCTTAAACAATATTCTAAGACAAGACCCCGAAAGCTACCCGCTTCTGCCGGGGACGCGGTTGATGGTATGCTTAGGGGCGGTATGCCGCTGCCCCGCTTGCTGCGCAAAGTCCTGCTTCTCGACCTGTTCCAGGGCCTGAGCGTGACCTTCCGCTATCAGGACCCTAGAGAAATCTATACGGAGCAATACCCTCTGCAACGCCCGCAGGTGGCGGAGCGTTACCGCGGCGCGCCCCGGCTGAATGTGAATCCCGATACCGACGAGACTATGTGCATTGCCTGCGACCTGTGCGCATTGGCGTGCCCCGAGCACCTTATCGTAGTCTCGAGCGAGCGCAACGAAAAAACCCGCCGCAAAGAACTCACCAATTTTACCTACGACTTGAGCCGCTGCATGTTCTGCGGTCTTTGCGAAGATGCTTGTCCCACTGACGCGCTGGAACTGACCCAGGACTTCGAACTCGCCAACTATACCCGCGAAGGCGCCATATGGGACCGCGAAACGCTGGAACGGGGCCCCCAGCCAACCCAGTACAAGAAGTAAAAAGCAAAGTTCCACGGCCCGCGGCACTCGCCGTACGACAAGCCACCACTAGATTGGTTCGGAGTTGAGGAATATGGATTGGCGCGTTTGGGGTTTCTTCATGTCCGCAGGCATCATCGTAGGCCGCGCGCTCTTTCGCTTGCGCCACGCCGAATCGCCAGCCCCCCCGGCTCCGGAACAATGGAGTTGGTGGAAACTGGTTTTGGCCAGCTTCCTGACGCTGTTTGCCGAACTGGCTCTGATCCGCTGGATTGGCACCGAGGTTCGCGTTTTCGCCTACATGAAGAACCTGGCGTTGCTGCTCTGCTTCCTTGGCTTCGGAATGGGCTGTGCGCTGGCTCGTTACCCCGTACGTTGGCGAGCGTCGGCCATTTCACTGCTGGGCCTGGTGATGGTGATACGAGTGCCGTGGCACGGGGATCGAGTGTTCGAAGAACTCTCGCAAGCACTTGGCGGCGCGCAAGACATCGACATTTGGGCCACCGGAGCGGTGCGAAACTGGCCGAACTTCTTGATTGCGATTGCCCTCACTGGAATTCTGCTGTTATTGATCACCTATGTTTTCATACTCTTAGGCCAGGTTGTTAGCCTGCAGCTTGAGCTTGCGGCGCGGCCATTGCGAGGCTATTCGTGGAATTTGGCAGCCAGTCTCGCGGGAATTCTTGGATTCTTTGCGGTGTCGCGGGCGGGCCTTCCCCCGAGCGTTTGGATTGCAGTTATCTTTCTCGGCGTGGGATTGCTGCAAGATCGGGCTTGGCGCAGAATAGGCCTAGCCAGCTTGGCCATACCCGCCGCGCTTCTGCTGCATGATGTTTCCACGCCCAAGCATTTCAACTTCTGGACTCCCTACCAGCAGATCGAGGTTCGGCGCGATTATTTTCCGAATGGAGATTTGCGAACCGCGGTTGTCAGTGTCAACCACACGGGTTATCAGACCATTGCCGACCTCTCCAACGCTTTCCTGGGGCGCCATCCGGGCCTGCTAACCGAGCCGGTGGACGAAAATCCTTACAACGTGCCTTTCCGGTTCGCGGCTTCCGCACCCCGCGTACTGATTGTTGGGTCTGGGGCGGGCAATGACGTTGCCGCAGCCGTGCGCCATGGCAGCACTTCCGTGGACGCGGTGGAAATCGACCCGTACATCCTGCGTTTAGGTCAGAGTCATCCTGAGCATCCCTATAGCGCGCCCCAAGTTTCAACGCACGTTACCGACGCGCGCGCGTTCATGCGGCGGGCGCATGGCCCATATGATTTGGTGTTGTTCGGCCTGCTGGACTCGCACACCCAGCTTTCGGACTACTCCAACATGCGCATCGACAATTTCGTCTATACGAAAGAGTCGTTCGAGGAGGCCAAGGCGCTGCTGGCCCCGGATGGAGTGTTGTTCATCAAGTTTCAAGTAAACCATCCCTGGATCGGGCGGCGCATCGCGGAAATGCTGGCCTCGGTGTTTGGCAAGCCGCCAGTGATGTTTCTGGCGAAGTCCAGCTACACCACGGATGCGAGCTGTTTTGTAATCTCAGTATCCCAGCAAGTCGACGAGAAGCTCGCCTCGGATTCTCGGTTGAATCAATTCGTGACCCAGAACCGGGAAGCGTTTCTCGATCTACCTCCCGTCCCCGTGACCACGGACGACTGGCCCTACCTCTATCAACAGGGGAAACGGATGCCGGGTATTTTTGTTTCGGTGGGAATACTGGTTCTCTTGCTGGGAGCGGGACTTTATTGGCAGATTCCGGAGGCTCGTAACCGAGTGCCATCGCTTTTCTTCTTCAGCATGGGAGCGGGCTTCCTGTTGCTGGAAGCACAGGTGATCAGCCGGCTGGCCCTCTATTTCGGCACTACCTGGCAAGTGAATGGGATTGTCATTGCCGCTATTCTAGCGGCTCTGCTGGTGGCCAACGCCGTCATTGAAAGACAGGCGAAGCCGTGGCCAGCGCATTGGTATCTCGCCGGCCTGCTGATTGGCATCGCGGTCGCGTATTTCATTCCTTACGAGCGGATTCCCGGCTCGGCTGCACTGGTGGGTGGGATCGCTGCGTGCGTTTTCACTATTCCCGTTTTCTTCGCCGGGCTGCTATTCGCCACAGAATTTCGAGCTGCCGATTCTCCCAGCGCGGCGTTGGGAGCTAACATGCTGGGGGCGGTCGTAGGCGGCTTGCTCGAGAATCTTTCTCTGGTTGTCGGCCTGCAGGCACTGCTTCTGATCGCTATTCTTGTCTATTCTCTGGCCGGAGTCGGACTCGCTCGGAATACCAGGAAGCGCCTGGCGTAGAGCGGCGCGGCTAAGCGATGTCCGGTCGTTCGCGGGATCATTTCTCTCGGAGGGCAGTCTGCCCGCTAAGCGCCAACTGGCTGCTGCTGCGTCATGCAGTGGATCGCGCCAAAGCCCCAAATCAAATCTCCGCAGTAAACGCCCACGACCTCGCGGTCGGGAAACACGTCCGCGAAGATATCCAGTGCGAAGCGGTCGTTGGCGTCGTTGAATACGGGAACAAGGACGATGCCGTTCGCGATGTAGAAATTGGCGTAGCTGGCCGGCAAGCGGCGCCCTTCGAAGACCACCGGCGCGGGCATCGGGAGCTCAATGATTGCCAGCGGCTTGCCACCCTGATCGGTGGCGGAACGCAGGCGGCGGATGTTTTCGCGCAACGGTTCGTAGTTAGGATCGTCTGGATTCGATTCCACCGCGGTCACGATCGTGTCCGGAGCAACGAAGCGTGTAATGTCATCCACGTGGCCGTGGGTATCGTCGCCTGCGATGCCCGAAGCGAGCCAGATTACGCTGGTCACCCCTAGATAGTCCGCGAAAACCCTTTGGTAGTCGGACCGCTTCATTCCGGGGTTGCGCTGCTGAACTTTGCTGAGCAAGCATTCTTCTGTGGTGAGCAGGGTGCCTTGGCCGTTGACGTCGATCGATCCGCCTTCGAGGACGACGCGCTGTTTGCCGAACACGGGGTGGAATTCTTGGGCGTTGGCAGCTGTCGCCATCAGGCTCCCGGTTTTTTCGTCACGCTGCCAGTTGGAATATTTGGCCCAGGCATTGAATCGCCATTTGACCGCCAGCAAACCCGCAGGGGCTAAAGCCCGCTCGTTCTTGAGAACTTGATCGGCACGATTGAAGTCGTGCCCTTCCCATCCTTCGCGGGCGGGGGCGCGCGCGCCACACTTGACGAATGTGCAACCGGAATCGCGGGTCCAAACCCGGTTCGTGGGCCAGCGATGAACCCGGACAGCATCGCTCAGTGCATTCGCGCGCTTGAGCAGCTTGCGCGCCTGCCTCTCCGCAGTTGCATCTTTGACGATCAACTCTACCCGCTCGTGGCGCGCCAGATTGCGAATGATCTCCGCATACACCCACGGAATTGGCTCGAACTTGCCCGGCCAGTCGGCGTGGTAGTGAGGCCACGCTAGCCATGTGGCGGCATGCGGCTCCCATTCGGCGGGCATGCGGTAGCCGCGCCCGGAGGGAGTTGAAATATCGCTTGAAGGTTTGCGCGAGGGAACGGCCATGATGCAGAGTGATCCTTAGTCGATCATCCGATTCGTAATCCCGCCATAACTGTCAATGCGCCGGTCGCGCAAGAAAGGCCAGTTGCGGCGAACCTCTTCCAACAGACGCAGATCCACTTCACCGATCAGAATTTCTTCTTTGTCTTGTGAGGCCTCGGCGATCACTCGCCCAAAGGGATCGCAGAGAAATGACCCTCCCCAGAATTCCAGCCCTGCGCCCGGCGCGGATTTCCCTCGAATATCTCCCGTTTCAAATCCAACCCGGTTCACCACGGCGACGTACACGCCGTTGGCGATGGCGTGCGAACGTTGAATCGTCCTCCACGCATCGTGCTGGGCTTCGCCGAACTCGGCCTTCTCGGCGGGATGCCAGCCAATCGCCGTGGGATAAAGCAGCAGTTGCGCCCCTTGCAGGGCCGTGAGCCTAGCGCCTTCCGGATACCACTGATCCCAGCAAACCAGCGTACCCACGCGGCCAACTTGGGTGTTGAAGGCCCGGAATCCCAAGTCTCCGGGTGTGAAGTAATACTTCTCGTAGTAGAGCGGGTCGTCAGGAATGTGCATCTTGCGATAGAGGCCGAGCAGGGAACCGTCGGCATCGAAAATGGCCGCCGTGTTGTGATAAACCCCAGCTGCGCGCCGCTCAAACAAGGACGCGATCAGCACGATGCGCAGTTCCTTGGCCAGCGCCGAGAGCTTGGCTGTCGTCGGGCCCGGGATCGGCTCGGCAAGGTCGAACAACGCCGCATCTTCGCGCTGGCAGAAATACTGCGTCTGAAAAAGTTCAGGCAGGCACACGATCTCCGCGCCGCCGGCCGCAGCCTGGCGGACCAAGTCGAACGCATGCTGCAAATTATTTTCCGGACTGAGCGTGGCCAACATCTGCACCAAGCCAACACGGAATTTCTCCGACAGCAAAGGCATTCTCCCTGATTAAGACGACCTAAGAATATCAGAGACAAGATTCTCGTTTGCCGTCTCTTTGGACGATTCGCATGCCTCGCTCTGAAGCAGCGCTTCCTTCCTCTTAGTAGAGTGGAGGTCCAAGAGAAATGGTAGCGGAGAATTGAAGCCAGGCAATCACAATAGCGCAAATGTCGAGCGCCAGGCGCGCAGTTGGGGCCGGAGTGTTTCCGGATTGTGATGGTTTAGTCGAAAATCATAACCGCCGAAGCGATTACGGTCGTCCACAGCCCGCGCTTGTCGCCGACCGCGGATTGCGTGACGTTGGCGGTGCGCACGATTTTATTCGAAATGCGATAGATTTCCTTCTTCTCGTCCCACGACCGGTCCGGATCAAATTCCACATTCAGTGTGGTGGCCAGCATTTCCGCCGCCAGCTCCTCGGCATAGTCGCCGGCGGCATCTTCCGGTTCTCCGAAGGAATGGTGCTCGCTCAGATAGCCATAAGTGTTGCGGTCCGCCGGAATGGCCACGCCGATGCTGGAGGCGAGCAAGCGGTGCGGCTCGTGGGTCGAGTTTTCCGCCACCACCGCGAACACCACCTCACCGGGGCTTAGATACTTCAGCCCCTGGTTGCGAGCTAGCAGTTTGCACTGGGGTGGAAAAATGGAAGATACGCGTACCAGATTTTGTGCGGCGATACCGGCGTCCCTTAACGCCAGCTCAAAAGAGGTAAGGCGCTCTTTGTGTTTGCCGACCCCCTTGGTGAAAAAGATCCGCTTGGGGACCATGTCCTTGGACAATTCGTTAATCCTCCGCAGTCACTAAAGTCAAATCGCCAATTTAACATAGTGAATCGTTAAGGCAGTATCAAAATTCGGATTTTGTGCAAAAAAGGGTGTAGACCTGGATTCTGGCCGACGCCGTCCAGATTCCGGCCCCCGTTGCGTGGCGCGGTCGCTATTTTCCAGCCATTACCGACTTGACCGCGATGGTATCGCCGGTGGCGGTGCCGCTTACCTTGGCTTGCGCGCCCGCCAATTTATCTAGCTCCGCCAGCGCGGCTTTGTCGCTGGTGTCGAGGGTATAAACCTTATCGCCGACCACGAGCGCGTACTTCGAACCCTTGGACACGCAGGCCCGCGTGCAATCCGCGGCGGTGCCGTCCATCATGTGCTGGGCGCCGCACATGGCGTCGCTGACCACACCCGTAAAAGTTTGAGCTTTGTCAGCGGCCGGGGCGGGAGCGGCCATAACCACCACGCCCAGCATGAATGCCGCCAACGAAACTCCAAGCCATTGCAAACGGGATCTCATGAATAACTCTCTCCTTGGAAAGGCTTAAGACTATCTGGCGGTTTGGATGCTATTCAACCGCGAAACGTTCCGTCAATTCTCATTCTTGATTCTTCCCCAAAAGCACTAGATCAGCGCCCGCTTTGGCGACAACGAGGCCAACCTGCGTTTACAATTCTTCCTTGCGCTCAAACTTGATGCTCACATCCACGCTTTTATCCGCCGGGTCGGGCAGTTCGCGGATGCTGACGTTGAATTCCCCGGTTGTCAAAACCTCTTTGAGAATCTGATCTACAAAGCGTTTGGGATAACCGGAATCATAGGGATCTCCCTTGGCTAGCGACCACTTTGCCGCGACCCGCTCGCGATCATGACGGTCCAGGTCCTGAAAGTCCAATTCACCCATATGGTAGAGATCGCCCTCATTCACCTGTAGCTGATAGCTGACCGTCGAAGCGGCCTCGTCCACCGTCGGTGTCACCTGAATCGTGGCTGCCATGTAACCGTGGGTTCCGTAGAGCTTCTTCATTGCCTCGGTATCGCGTACCAGTTGGATTGCATTGGCGGGTTGGCCGAGTTGTTGATGGATAAGGGCACGGAGTTGCTCGGCTGGCAATACATTCGAGCCCGATAGATGAATCTCCTTCACCTTGTATTGCCGGCCGGGATTCACCGTAAAAGTGACATCCACGTCGGTTTCCTGATCGCTTTGCTGCACCACCTTGGCGTCATAGTCGGCGAAATTGGCTTTGAGAAAGCCCTGCGCCACATAGATTGGCGCGAGATTCTTATCCGCGTCGCCCGTGATTGTGGATCGCAGATAGTCCTGCCCTTGCAACTGTGCACCGGCCGCTTGCAGCAAAGGCACGTCCTTTGGGTCTGCGCCTTTGAATTCCAGGTTGCGAATTCGAATGGTAGGTCCGTCGACACTGTACAGAAACGATTCGAGCGGACCATTGTCGGGTCCGGACCGCAGATAGTTAACCCGGCCCTGCACGTTGCGTTCGACCAGCATGGTTTGGAGCGCGTCCGAAACCTGATCGGCTAACTTGCCTTCGGACGGCAGTTGGCCCTGGAACAGCGGCACCCGCGACCTCAAATCGGCCAGCAGTTCCTGGTTGGAGAACCACACAAAGTTGTCGAAGTAAGCGGGAACGAACGGACCGCTATCGCTGACTTGCAATTCCAGCTTGGCGCCCTCGCCGGAGTATTCGAAACTGTAGCTGACGCTGCTGAACGCGCCGGATTCGCCCAAATGCTCGGTGGCCAGCTCGAAGTCGCTTTTACTAACGGTCTGGCCGGGTTGCAGACCGGTTGCTGCGGCAATCTCCTCCGAAGTGTAACGCTTGCTGCCGGTCACTTTGACGGAGAGCAGGGGGAAGCTCGAAGGTAGTTGCGGCGGACGCCGATGGGCCGTCTGGGCGGAAAGCTGAGTGAGAATTAGCGTTAGGGATAAGCTACGAATGAAGGGCCGGAGCAGGCGAGCTTTGCGGGCGTTCACGACGCGGAATTCTACCGTATTCAGCGCGCCCCTGTGTCATCCGTTTCTTCCGGCGGAAGTCAGTGCTTCCCTACCAGCGCGTCAGCCGTCTTGATCTTTACCGCAATATCGATGAAAGCAAGGGCAGCGCGGCTGAGAGCCTTATCTTTCCGGAAGACGAGGGCGAGGTCGCGGCGGACCTGGGCATCGGACATCGGAATCGCCGACAGCACACCGGCGCGGACGTCCTCCTGCACGTGCGAGCGGGCAATGAACCCGACTCCCATATCGGCAGCCACAAAGCGCTTGAGCAACTCGCTGGAATCCAATTCCATGGCGTAGCGGGGCTTGAGCTTGCGCTCGTGGAAGATATTTTCCAGGCCGTCGCGGGTGTGGCCGGTCTTGGGAACCACCAGAGGGAATCTGGCCACTTCGGCCACCGTGGCCGACTTCAGCTTTCCCAGAGGATGTTGCGGCGGCGCGATGATCACCAGTTCGTCGCGGTGAATCAGCACCACGGTAAGCCGGGCGTCGCTGACGGGCATGGAAATGACGCCGAAATCCACCGAGTTGTCGATGATCGAATCCAGGATTCGGCCGTAATGCGAACGCTGAATGTTAACCGCCACGTCCGGATATTGCTTCTTGAACTCGGCAAACACTTCGGGAAGAATGTGCAGACAGGTGCCCTCATTGGCGCCAACAATGATCTCCCCGCGCGGCACGCGCTCGGTTTCGGCGATCGCGACCAAAACCGCCTTGCGGGCTTCGAGCGTATCCTCGGCATATCTCTGAAATAGCTTGCCGGACGCGGTGATGGAGACTTTTCCGCCGGAACGGTCCAGTAGCTTGGCGCCCACCTCTTCCTCCAGCAACCGGATCTGCGAGGAAATAGCGGGCTGCGTGCGAAAGCGCTTCTCCGCGGCGCGGGAGAAGCTGCTCAAGCGCGCAACCTCTAGGAACGTTTCGAGTTGGTCGAAATCCATAAGAGCAGTGGTCAGCCCTCGCTAGCCAGTCTTCCGGGACCGCTCGGCCAAACCCCAAGCCGAGGCGCCCGGGGGCTGGAGGCTGGGTGCTGACGGCTGAATGTTATGAGGCCGGAGGCAAAACTATCTTTCCGCGATAACTCTCTCTTATCGTAACCATAAAAACAATCAATTTCCGGCGGCCAAAATAAACCTCTACACTCCACCCGACCGGCACAGACATGATATTGTAGCAGGCGCTTAATTCTTCCTGATATTCCCTGTAATCAGAGTTTTAATACGCTTACGGCCCTCGCAGGGATGTGGCCGGAGCGTCACGCCCGGGCGATGACGCCCGGTATCTTAATAAGGAGCAATCCATGGCTGATCCGAAAGCTGTCCTGGAGTTCGCGAAGAAGAACGGAGTCAAAATACTGGACCTCCGTTTCACCGATCTGCCAGGCCTGTGGCAACACGTTTCTTATCCCATCGACCAATTGACCGAGTCCTCTTTTGAAGAGGGTTTCGGCATGGACGGCTCGTCCATTCGGGGCTGGGCGGCCATCAACGAGAGCGATATGTTGCTGGTGCCTGACCCCAACACCTATATGCTCGATCCCTTCACCGAAGCCCCCACCCTGGTCATGGTTTGCGATGCCGTGGACCCGGTCACCAAGCAGCGCTATGATCGCGACCCACGCTACATTGCCAAGAAAGCCGAGCTGTACCTGAGCTCGACGGGCATCGCCGACACCGCCTACTTTGGTGCCGAGGCGGAGTTCTTCATCTTCGATAACATCCGCTTCGACCAGCGTGAGAACTTTGGTTTTTATTACATCGACGCCGAGGAGGGCCGCTGGAATTCGGGCCGGGAGGAAAACAATCTCGGCTACCGCCCGCGTTACAAAGAGGGTTATTTTCCGGTTCCTCCCATGGATCACTACCAGGACTTGCGCAGCGAAATGGTCTTGACCATGATCAGTTGCGGCCTGGAAGTGGAGTGCCATCACCACGAAGTCGCCACCGGCGGACAGACCGAAATTGACTTGAAATACAACTCGCTGGTGAAGTCGGCCGACAGCATGCTGCTTTATAAATACATTACGAAGAACGTCGCCAACCAGTACGGTAAGACGGTGACGTTCATGCCCAAACCGATTTTCCAGGACAACGGCAGCGGCATGCACACTCACCAATCGCTGTGGAAGGGTGGCAAGCCGCTGTTTGCGGGCGATGGCTATGCCGGACTTTCGCAAATGGCGCTGTGGTACATCGGCGGACTGATCAAGCACGGGCCGGCGTTGGCCGCGATCATCGCGCCAACCACCAATTCCTACAAACGCCTGGTGCCGGGTTTTGAAGCTCCGGTGAACCTGGCTTACTCGCGGCGCAATCGCTCGGCGGCTTGCCGCATTCCCATGTACTCGGCTTCGCCGAAGGCCAAGCGCGTCGAGTTCCGTCCGCCCGACCCGAGTTGCAACACCTACCTGGCGTTCTCTGCCATGCTGATGGCCGGTCTGGACGGTATCGAAAGCAAAACCGATCCTGGCCAGCCACTCGACAAGGACATCTACGATCTGGGCCCGGAGGAGCTTGCCAAAGTTCCCTCCATGCCCGGCTCGCTCGAAGATGCGCTCGACTGTCTGGAGAAGGACCACTCCTTCTTGCTGAAAGGCGACGTCTTCACCGAGGAGCTGCTGAGCACCTACATCGACTACAAACGCGCCAAGGAGGTGGACGCAATTCGCCTGCGCCCGCATCCCTACGAGTTTGCGCTGTACTACGATATTTAGCTGTCAGCTTTCGGCTCTCGGCGCCTGAGGGTGCCCCATCCTAGTCGCGTTCTTTGCGACTAGGGTGGGTTTTTGATTCTTGCTACGTGCCCCAGGCACTGCGGAAATGAAGGCAAACCCTTGACACGACCTGCCGTCTCATAGAAGCGGCGAAAAACGGGGCGCGAACCTGGGTATCGGGCTTTCATGGGACGCCCGAAAGGGCCATACAGTCGGGGGGTTAGTTGGAGGTTGAAATCTGAAAAGTGAAGATTTATATTTTTGCTCGATCCGGAAGTCAAAACGGAAATTCCAGGTTCATTCAAGAGGCCAGAATCATGCGCCATCAGCTCTCAAAGCTTGGTCCATCACTGGTCGTGCTCTGTGCGTTGGTTCTTTGTTCCAACGTGTTCGCGCAGATACACAACCCCATCCAAGCAGCCAAGGACGCCTATAACAAAGCGAAACAGCCGGAACAGCCGCAGTCTCAGCCGACGCTAGTGGCCAGCGCGGCGGCGCCTGCCGATCCGCAAGCATCGTCCGCAGCGGGAGGCGACTGCTGCAGTGCGGACGCACAGAAGCAGCTTGCGGCACCATTGGGCTTTGTAGACATCGTCGGCGTCAAACTCGGAATGACGCCCGCACAAGTGACGGCCGCATTCAAGGCCTATAGTCCCAACCTGCGCGTCCAGCTCTTCAGCGAGAGGATGATCATGCCTTCCAATCCGACCGGATTCGGGCGTGCCGCGTTGGATGGTTGCGCATGATTCTCCGCCTTCCAAGGACGGCAGCCTCGAAGCCATCGTCGTTGAGTTCACCACTCCGCCCAATCCTCCTGTGGTCGAACGGGTATATCGCCGCGTGCAGTTCGCCACGGGGAAACGAGTAGCGGTGGGCAATCTGGTCTCAGCCTTGCAAAAGAATATGGCACGGAGACGAGCACCAACAGCATTTACCACTATTGGGTTTACCAGGCCAGCGGGCAGTCGGTGAACCGACCGCTCTCCGGTCCGGCCCTCTCGTGCAACAACGCCGGCGGCGGTTCGGACGGGAGCGGATTTTATCCCGGGCCGATCAATGACAGCCCAACGACCCAGGACTATGGGCCGCCCATCACGCTCCAGAACACCGAAAATCCGCCAGGGCAGGATAATAGCGACACCGGACCTGCCTGCGCGGGTTATGTCGCCGTTGTGGGCACGGCAAACACGCTGAATCCCAGCAACCTCGGCGATATGACGGCGCTCTCTCCCAGCTTGGTGGTAACCATGCAGAGCGCCGCGCTGGTCCGCAACGCGCGGATGTCAACGCACGCCTGGTTGCAGTCGGACCTCGACGGCAAGAACAAGAAAGCCACCGACGACGGAGCGACGCGGACCGCGCCGAAGCTCTAAGGAGGCAAAGGACATGCGCAACCGCTCCGCCGTTTTCATACAAGCTAATTTCGTACTGTGTGTCGGCGTCGTCGCCGCCTTCGTGTTTGCCGTCTCGACGTCAGCGCAAGCCCCCTTGCCGCCAACTCCGAAAACGCCGGACCTGCTAGGCATCTACCCCGGCATGGCCTACCAAGCGGCCAGGGCGCAGCTTCAGAAGCACGCCGCCAACGTGGCGATAACCCCCGCCTCGAATCCGGCGCTGGGATTCGGAATGCAGATCACCGACCCGAGGAATCCGGACCAGATCGACGTGTGGTTTACGCAGGAGCCGAACGATTCCAACGTCTGGATGATCACGCGAGCGCAAATCTATTACCCCGGAGCAGGCGGGCCGCCGCTTTCGTTTTCTGCGGTGCTGAGCGCGCTGCACGACAAATGCGGGAAGGAAACGATGTCATCGGACCATCCCGTCAGCCTGATTTTGTATTGGATTTACGATCAGAGCGGCAAGCTGCTGGGGACGGCTCCGGCGGGCCTGCAGGCCTGCGACGGCGGCCAATACATGGGGATACATCTCGGGCCCGCCGCAGACGCTCAACGACCAGCAGAAGGCTTGCTATGCCTCGTATTTTGCAGTGAAGGCAACCATGAACCGGAGCACCGATCCGCAGCTTTTGGGTTCTTATAACGTGCAGCTTGTGAATCTACCCTATGCCTACAAGGCGGCGATGAACACCGTCGCCGCTAAAAACGCGGCGGCGAACAAGGCCCGACAGGACCAGATTAACAACGCCAATCAAAACAAGCCGACATTTTGACGCCGTGATGTGCCGGCTGACAACCAGCCTGGTGCTGGTGCCCCGGGTTCGCACCCGGAGTTTGGGTGCTAACCCGGGCTGCAAAATCACCGCCGCCGTGCGTGGCGCGCAGCCCCAACCCCGAGCGCTAGTCACCGCCAGCGGCATCGCACTGACCCTTCGACAAGTTTCTGGCAGGCTCTGCGGCACCGGGCAATGAGCCGCTACGGTTGCTGCCACGTCATGCTGACAATTTCCTGGCTGCCGGCTTCTTTGAGGATCAGTGGCGCGTCGTCGGGCGTGACGCCGAACCAGAAGCTGAAAATGCCAGTCATGTGAATTTTGCTCAGGTCGGCTACCGGCTCGGTTTTTCCAGCTGGAACGGTCACGCGCTCCACCCCCGCCGCATTCCCGAAGGGCTTTACAAAATAAACCGAGCGGCTGTCGCGCGACCAGGAGGGGTAGCCCACGATCCCTGTGACTAGCATCGACCACTTTTGGGTTTTGAAATCGAAAAGCATCAGACCGCTGGAATCCGCGCGCAAGGCCACGACGTATCGCCCATTCGGCGACCAGCGGGGAGAGAACAGTCCTAGCGAGTCGGGCAGCGTCGTGATCTGGTGCGTCGTCATGTCCAGAACGTGAATCGCAGTCGAACCCACTTCCAGGGACCCGCCGCCGCCGAAGGCCAGCGCAGCACCGTCCGGCGACCACGTAGGATCGGCCTGCAGGCCGCTTTGGTCGGGCATCAATGCTTGCGGTGCGCCGCCCGCCGACGCGACCTCATAAATACGGCTCGGTTTGCCCGGTTCCAGGTCGTAAAACACAATCTCCTTCCCGTCCACGGACCACTGGGGCAGCAGGGCGTTAAGCGGGGGTGAAGTGAGCTGGAGCTTTTCCGTTCCATCCAGTCTGCAGCGCCAGAGCGTTCCCTCAGGGAAAGAAACGTAGGCCACCCACTGCCCGTCTTTGGAGAAGGCAATGTCCTGCGCCGACATGCCGCCTAGAAAAGATTCGAAGGTTTTGGCGGCAGCGTCATAGCGCTCGAGTTCTCCGCGGCGCAATCCCGCCACGGCAAAAAGCGTCTTGCCATCCCTTCCCGGCACAGGGTAGCGGTAAGAAACCGTCCCCGCGGTGAGTTGCACTGGCTCCCGGCTCACCTTGTACAGGAAGCTGCCAGTCTCGCGCCGCGCCCAGATCTGGTCTTGCGATACGAAAACAAAATATTGGCCATCCGGCATCCAGATGCCACAGCATTCGCCTGTTCGCTCATGCCAATCCGGAAACATCTCATGGAGGTTGGCGCCGTCTGCCGCAACTTCCCAGAGATGACTGATTCGCGTCTTGGGATCGGTCAGGGTCAGTGCAATTTCCCGGCCGTTGGGCGACCATACGGGCGCCGTTACCAGATTCGCACCCATCGCAAGCACACCCGGCAAGTTGACCAGACGGTGCGGCGCAGTGCCATCGGCGTCCGCCATGTAAAGCGAGACGCCGACCGAGTAAACGAGCCTCTGACCGTCGGGCGACCACGCGCCCTCGCCACCCTCGATATCCGCCAGGCGAATCGGCGAACCCCCAAGCGTGGGCACGGCCCACAGAGGTTTGGGGGCGTCACTGAAGCCTCCCATCTCCTTGGCCAGCAGCTTTGATCCGTCCGGCGAAACGGACGAGATATCGAATACACTACCTTGGGAGCCGACGGAGACGGGCGCTGGGTTTCCTCCGTTGATTGACATCTGAGAAGCACTGAAACCGCCATCGGCGAGATACAGCCGCGCGCCGTCCGTGCCCAGCAAATCCTTAGGAACCGCGTCATTGGTGAGCTGCGTGTAGCCAGACACCGATGGCGGCGCCAGCGTGGGCCGGAAAAGGTAGGCGAGCGCCGCGAGGGCGAAGATCGCCGCGGCCAAGCCCGCGAACAAGCCTTTCTTGTGCCGGCCGGCCAGGGTTACGACCATTTGGGAATCGGAGGAGTCGCGCGCGGCGGGCGACTGAGGTGACGGGTTCAGTGCGGTGCCACGGTCCGACGATGAGCCGAAAGCCTCCACGGTGCCGCTCAGCGGCGATTTAGGAACGACGCCCGCACGGCCGGAACTGGTATCGCGCTTCAGCCGCTTCAAGTCGGCGCGAATTTCAGACGCGCTCTGGTAGCGAAGATCGCGATCCTTTTCCAGGCACTTGCCGATGACGCGGTCGAACTCGTTCGGCAGGCCGGGATCAATCCGTGTCACTGGCGGAGGATTTTCCGCCAGAATCTTGTGAAAGATGATCGCGGTCGAGTTGCCGGCAAAAGGCTGTCGGCCGGTGGCCATCTCGTATAAAACCACGCCGAAGCTGAACAGATCCGCCCGCGCATCGACATCTTCGCCACGCGCCTGCTCGGGAGACATATAGGCCACGGTGCCCATGGCCAGGCCGGGGCTGGTGAGATCGCAGGCCGTGGCACCCATGGTCGCCGCGTCGTCGATTGCTGTTCCTGTCGCGCCGTGTCCGCCGGAAGCCGCGGTTAGCTTTGCTAAACCAAAATCAAGAATCTTCGCCTGCCCGCGCGCGGTGACGAAAATGTTTGCCGGCTTGATGTCGCGATGAACTATGCCTTTCTGGTGCGCGGCGTCGAGCGCGTCCGCAATCTCAATGGCGAGGTCGAGCGTCCGCGCTGTATCGAGCCGGCCGGAGGCGATGACCTGCTTGAGCGTTTCGCCTTCCAGGCACTCCATCACAATGAAGCGCCGGCCATTATGTTCGCCAATGTCGTGAATGGTGCAGATGTTCGGATGATTCAGGCCGGAAGCGGCCTGCGCCTCGCGCTCAAAGCGTTCCAGCGCCTGCGCCCCGGCAGCCATCTCCGCCGGAAGAAATTTCAGCGCGACGGCGCGCCTGAGGCGCGTGTCCTCGGCCCGATAGACCTCGCCCATGCCGCCCGCGCCCAGCTTTTCCAGAATGCGATAGTGCGAAACGCTTTCTTCAATCACGAAATCACGTTCATAGGGAACGAGAATCTTAAGCCGCGCCCACAGGTGCGTCAATGCACGGGGCGGTGGACTGATCGATGACGGGGCGAGACGGATGAACGCGCTACGGTTGCTGCCACGCCATGCTGACGATTTCCGCGGTGCCGGCGTCTTTGAGGATCAGCGGCACATCGTCCGGGGTGAGGCCGAACCAGACGCGGAAAACGCCCGTGATCTGGACTTTGCTCAAGTCCGCAACCGGCTCGATTTCCCCCCCCGAGATGGCAACGCGCTCCAATCTGAGGTTCTGGCCGAGACGCAGGAAATAAACGAAGCGGCTGTCGTGCGACCAGGTCGGGTAGCCGAGGCCCCCTGGGACCAGCTCGGACCACTTTTGGGACTTGAAATCGAAAAGCATCAGACGACCGGCATCCCAATGCAAGGCCATTAGATATCGCCCATCCGGCGACCAGCGCGGAGAAAAGAGTTCCTGCGAGTCCGGCAGGGTCGTGATTTGGCGGCTCTTCAAATTCAGAATGTGGATTTCAGGTGCTGCTTCGTTCGCGGCTGCGCCATTATTCGAGACTCCGCCGAAGGCCAGCGAATCGCCATCTGGAGACCACACCGCGTCGCCTTGCCGGCCAGGCTGCTCAGGCATTAATTCTTGCGGCGTTCCACCAGCCGACGAGACCTCATAAATACGCTCCAGTTTGCTCGGTTCCCGGTCGTAGAACACAATTTCCTTCCCGTCAGGGGACCACTGGGGAAACATGGCATAAAGCGGCGGCGAGCTGAGCTGGAGCTTTTCCGTTCCATCCGGTTTGCTGCGCCAGAGCGTTCCTTCGGGGAACGAAACGTAGGCGATCCACTCGCCATCTTTGGAGAAGGCGACGTCCTGCGCCGAAATGCCTGCCAGAAAAGATTCGAAGGTTTTAGCCGCAGCGTTATAGCGCTCGAGTTCTCCGCGGCGCAAGCCGGCCACGGCAAAAATCGTCTTACCATCCTTGCCCGGCACCGGGAAGAAGTAAGAAACCGTTCCCGCGGTGAGTTGCACCGGCTCACGGCTCACTTTGTAGAGCAGGCTGTCGGCCTCGCGCCGGGCCCAGAGCTGCCCTTGCGACACAAAAATAAAATATTGACCGTCCGGCATCCAGGCGCCGCAGCATTCGCCGGCCGCCTCATGCCAGTTGGGAAACATCTCATGGAGGTTCGCGCCGTCTGTTGAAACCTCCCAGAGATGATTGAGTTGCGTCTTGGGATCGGTCAGGGTGAGGGAAATTTCCCGGCCATTGGGCGACCATGCCGGCGCGGTAACGAGATTCGCGTCAATCGCGGGCACGCCTGGCAATTTCACCAGCTCGCGCGATCCGGTGCCGTCGGCGTTTGCCATCTTGAGCGACTTGCCGCTGGAGTAGACGAGCTTCTGACCGTCGGGTGACCAGGCGCCCTCGAGCCCCTGGATATCCGCCAGGCGAACGGGCGGGCCGCCGAGGGTGGGCACCGCCCACAAAGGCCCGGAATCGGAACTGAAGCCGTTCGTCTGCACGGCGAAGAATTTCGATCCGTCCGGCGAGACGCTTGAGATTCCAAATCCCGCGCCTTCAGGGCCCATGGAAACCTGCGCCACGTTTCCGCCATTAACCGACATCTGCGCCGGAAAAACCATGTCGCTTTCCGCGAGGTACAGCCGTGCGCCGTCCGTGCCGATCAACATTTTGGAAACGGCGTTATTCGTGAGCTGGGTGTAGCTGGAAACCGACGGCGGGGGCAGCGTTGGCCGGAACAAATAAGCAAGCGCCGCAAGGGCGATAATCGCCGCGGCCACTCCCGCGAACAAACCTTTCTTGTGCCGGCCAGCCAGGGCAGCGAACGTTTGGGAATCGGAAGTGCCACTCGCGGCGGGCGACTGAGGCGGTGTATGCGTAGCAGAGACCGAATTAGGCGTGGCTGGGGAAACATGCCCCGTGCCGCTGGCCGGCGATTCATGAATCGCGCCTGTCCGACCGGAGCTGGTGTCGCGCTTCAGCCGCTTCAAGTCGGCACGAACTTCAGACGCGACCTGATAGCGAAGGTCGCGATCCTTTTCCAGGCACTTGCCGATGACGCGGTCGAACTCGGTCGGCAGGCTGGGATCAATCCGCGTCACCGGCGGAGGATTCTCCGCCAGAATCTTGTGAAAGATGACCGCTGTCGAGTTGCCGGCAAAAGGCTGCCGGCCAGAGGCCATTTCGTATAAAACCACGCCAAAGCTGAACAGATCCGCCCGCGCATCGACATCTTCGCCGCGCGCCTGCTCGGGAGACATGTAAGCTACAGTGCCCATGGCCAGACCGGGGCTGGTGAGATCGCGGGCCGTGGCACCCATGGTCGCCGCGTCGTCGATCGCTGGTGATCCTATCGCGCCGCGTCCGCCGGAAGCCGCGGTTAATTTTGCCAAGCCGAAATCAAGAATCTTGGCCTGCCCGCGCGCCGTGACGAAAATGTTTGCCGGCTTAATGTCGCGATGAACAATGCCTTTCTGATGCGCGGCATCGAGCGCGTCCGCAATCTCAATGGCGAGGTCGAGCGTCCGCGCAGTATCGAGCCGGCCGGAAGCGATGACCTGCTTCAGGGTTTCGCCTTCCAGGCACTCCATCACGATAAATCGCCGGCCCTGGTGTTCGCCAATGTCGTAAATGGTGCAGATATTGGGATGATTCAGGCCGGAGGCGGCCTGCGCCTCGCGCTCAAAGCGCTCCAGCGCCTGTGAGCCGCTAGCCAGGTCTTCAGGGAGGAATTTCAGCGCCACAGCGCGCTTGAGCCGCGTGTCCTCGGCCTTATAGACCTCGCCCATGCCGCCCGCGCCGAGCTTCTCCAGAATGCGATAGTGCGAAACGCTTTCTTCGGTCACAGGGCCACGTTCGTTGAGAGCGAGAATTTTATGCTGCGCTCACAAGTGCGTCAACCGAGCGGGGCACCAGGCACCCGACTGGCTAGGGAGGAACTCAAAGCCACAACAAAGGCGCAAGCCCGAGCAAAGCGAGAGCCGCCAGCAAGCAGATGCCTTGAATGCCAGTCTTTCGATCCGCAAGGCTATAGGCGTAAATCCCTTTAACTAAATTATTGCTGGCCGCGGCGATCAGAATGGCCTCGGCCGCGAGCTTCAGAGGAGTGAGTGCGCCGGCGGCCTGGGTCATTCCCAAAATAAAGGGATCCACGTCGGTGACGCCCATAATGGCCGCAAGAGTGTTGACCCCCGTTCGCCCGAGATAGGTCACCGCCAACTGCGTGGCCACCAACATGGCCAGGAACAGAAGCGCGAAGGAAAATGCCGCCGTCAGCTCCAGCGGATTTCCCGGCTCATACTTCCGCTCCACCTTCGACGTATCGACATCTGGCCGCTGTGACCAAAACCAGCCCACGGCGACCGCGAGGCCCGCAAGCACAGCGAAGGGAAGGGCCAACAGCGATAGCAGATGACGGTTGAACAGCGCCAGCAGGGCAATCAGACGCAGGTACATCATGCCGGACGCGATCAACATCCCACCCGCAAACAGATGCGGATGTTGCTCCTGCTTGGCCCGCCGCGCCATCACCACCGTGGTGACCGTGGAGGAATACGCTCCGCCAAGAATCGCGGCCAGCACGACTCCGCCGCGTCCTTTCGTCAGCTTTTGCAGGACATAACTACCGTAGGAAATGGTGCTCACCGCGACCACCACCAGCCACGTCTTAAAAGGATTGATGTGGAACGGCCCAAATTCCTGCCGGGGAAGAATGGGCAGAATGACTGCCGTGAGCAGCAGAAACTTGGCGAAAGTGAGCAGTTCTCCGGGCGCCACGCGGGTGGCAGCCCTTTCCAAACCTGCCTTGAGTTCGAGCAGCAGCAAGCTGGCCACGCATAGAGTCGTGGCAATCCAAGGATGGTCGTAATAAACCAGCGCGCCCAGCAGGTAAGTGGCTAGGCCGGACATCTCCGAGGTAACGCCGGGAGTTTCGGAAGTGGAAAGCTTGTGCCAGTAAGAAAGCGACAGAAAACCGCCAACCACCAAGAAGCCCAAAGTGACCGGGATGAGCTGCGCGCCTGAGATAAGGGCAATTGAATAGCCGATCAGGCCGATGAGCGGGAAAGTGCGTACTCCGCCGAACCCATAAAACCCCGCCGCGGATTGGCGCTCCTCCCGTTCCAAACCGATCAAGAACGACAAGAAAAGGACGAGCAGAATTTTCAGAGCTTCGGGGGGTATCCAGCGATAGATTTCCAATGTAGTTAGCGTCTCCTCGATGGAGCAGCGTGCATTTTGGCACAATTCCGCCGCTTTCGGCACGAAATCCGGCGAAGGCGATCTGGGTGACGGACCTTCTCTGGGTCTTCTGCGGTTTTAAGATTTTTGGTCTGGATACACAAAAAAACAAAGTGTTGAAGCGCGGAGATCGCCGAGAACATCCGCAGAGGCCGCGGAGGGAGCCCTGAGGGGAATTTCGCCAGGCAACCTGCGGCCCCTACTATGCAACTAATGATTTAGTTGCTATGATAAAGCTCGCGTCTAGAGACGGAACAACTGGCGGAGGAAGCTGCATTGCCCCGAAATAAATCCGCGACCCTCACCGAAGCCGAACTGCGGCTGATGAACGTGCTGTGGAGCAAGGGGTCCGCCACGGTGCACGAGATCCTGGCCGGGCTCACGCAGAAGCCGGCGCTGGCCTACAACTCCGTGCTGACCACCATCCGCATTCTCGAAAAGAAGGGCTATGTGAAGCACGAGAAGGATGGGCGCGCCCATATCTACACCGCCCAGGTTGCCCAGAAAGACGCAACGCGGGTCGAAGTGCGGCACCTGTTGAGCCGTTTTTTCCGCAATTCCCGTGAACTGCTGGTGCTGAATATTCTGGAAGATGAGAGCATTGACGCCGAGGAGTTGGATCGCTTGCGCCAGTTGTTGGAAGGGAGCAAGTGAGCCGGCCATGATTATCCCCGTCGAACTGATTGCTCAGGCCTCGGCCGAACGGATGGGGTATTGCCTGGTGGAAGGCGCGCTGGTCACGGCTTTTGCCAGTTGCCTGCTGCGGGTTGTGCCCGGCCGGAATGCGGGCACACGATTTGCCGTTTGGTTCTCCGCTCTAGTTGCCATTGCTGCGTTGCCGTTGTTCGGGTCGGCCGGAGGGTGGGGCGTGCGCACTGTTCAATCCGGAACCGCAACGAGCCATGCGGCGATCACGCTGCCCGGTTCCTGGGCGCTCTACGTGTTTGGCGTTTGGGCAGCGCTCGCTGGGTTGGCCCTGGCGAGGGTTGGCGCCGGCTTCTGGCAACTGTACGCACTGCGGAAAAGCTGCGTCAGAGTGGACGCGAGCACCCTCGACCCGATGTTGCGCGAGGCGCTTGAGCGCTGGCGACAAAGCCGGCGAGTCGAGATCTGCACCTCCGAGCGGGTCCATGCTCCAGTCGCAATCGGCTTCGCAGGACCGGCAGTGGTCCTGCCCAAGGAATTGATGGAGGATCTCTCCACGCCGGAACTGCGGCAGATTCTGCTGCACGAGTTGGCTCACTTACGCCGCTGGGATGATTGGACCAACCTCGTTCAGAAGATCGTGAAGGCGCTGCTGTTTTTCCATCCGGCGGTGTGGTGGATCGAGCGCAGAGTTTCCTTGGAGCGCGAAATTGCCTGTGACGATGCCGTCCTCAAGGAAACTGCCAGTCCGCGCGCCTACGCAGAATGCCTAACGCACCTCGCGGAAAAGAATCTGCTTCGCCGCAGCGCCGCGTTGGCCCAGGCAGCGGTGAGCCGGCTGCGCCAGACCTCGTTGCGAGTAGCGCGAATTCTTGACGGGAATCGCCCTGCGGCCAGCACGCAGGTGTGGAAGCCCGCGGTGCCGTTGGTTGCGGTTTTCGCGCTGGCATGCGTTGCGCTGCTGGTTCACGCTCCGAAACTGGTGGCCTTCGAAGACCGCCCGCCGAACAACTTGCCCGTCGTTGCAAGTACCAAGCAGGCGGGGACTGTGGCCAAGGTGCCAGGATCAACGCTAGCGGTTGCGAAACCGATTCAGGCGCGCGCTGAGGGTAGGGAACCGATAGATTCAGGTGCCCGCGTGGCCGCGAAGGTCGCACGGCCGAATATGGATTCGCAGCGTATCGCGGACTTAGCTTTTTTCCAGAATGGCATGGAGCAAGCTGCGAGTGGGCCCACGCCGGTGCAAGTCAAAGACTCGGACGCGAACCATTTCGTGGTTAGCGAGACCTACTTGTTGGTTGTCGAAGGAAACCAGGTCGGCTCGCCAAACCCGGCGACGTATCAAATTTGCGTGTGGTGCGTGACCGTGCTGCGGCTCAGAAGCAATCCCGCCAGCAAGAACATTCAGCGAAAAGTTACTTAGGGAGGCAAGACAAAAACGGGCGGTCGTGCAATTGCAATAACTAACGAATTAGTTGTACCACCTCATTGGAAAAGGATGGCGAAAATGAAAGCAAAAACCTGGATCCAGCAACATTTTTCAGCCAACTTAAAACGATGGCTGATTGCGCCTTCGTTGGCGCTGGCCGTCGCCGCGGGCTTCGCAATGTATGAATGCGCGCGGCCGTCGCCCGCAAACGCGGCAGCCGCAGCCCCAGCCGACGCTCCTTTGAGCGCCGAAAGCGTGAGCGCTTTGCTCTCCTTGGACCACGCCATGGAGACCTTGGCGGCGCGGGTGACGCCGGCGGTGGTGAACGTCGCGGTCACCTCGAAAGGCAAGCCAACCCAGGCCGAGGAACAGCTGCCCGACGGCATGCAGCAATTCTTTGGCGGTCCGAATGGTCCGTTCGGCCGCTTCTTTGGGCCCGGCATGCGGCAACAACCGCAAATTGAACATGGCATCGGCAGCGGGGTCGTCATCTCGCCCGACGGCTACATCGTCACTAACAATCACGTGGTCGATGGCGCGGTGGATATTCGCGTCACCACCAGCGACCGGCGCGTTCTGAAGGCGCGGCTCGTCGGAACCGATCCTCTGACCGACCTGGCGGTCATTAAAGTGGACGACGCCAAACTTCCCAGTGTGCCTTGGGGAGACTCGACCGATGTTCTTCCCGGGCAGACCGTTCTTGCATTCGGCAATCCCTACGGATTTCGTTTCACCGTGACTCGCGGAATTGTCAGCGCGGTGAATCGTCCCAATCCGGATTCCTCGGATCCGCGCAAGCCCGGTGAGTTCATCCAGACCGACGCCGCCATAAATCCTGGAAATTCGGGTGGGCCGCTGGTGGATGCGCGCGGCCAGGTCATCGGCATCAACACATTCCTGATTTCGCCTTCCGGCACGTTTTCCGGGATGGGATTTGCGATTCCCGTGAAGATCGCGAAGCCCACGGTGGCGACGCTGATTCAATACGGCAAGGTGAGTCACGGCTACATTGGAGTCGGAATCACCGATGTTACGCCAGACAACGCCAAGTTCTTTAACCTAACCAACAATACCGGTGCGGTCATCACGCAGGTGGAACCCGATTCTCCGGGAGGCAAGGCTGGCTTGCGCATCGGCGACGTGGTCAAAGAAATCGATGGCCAGAAGGTCACGGATGCCGGGCAACTGCAGGTTGCGGTGGGAGAAAAGCAGCCCGGAACAAAGATAACTTTGGGCATCCTGCGCGACGGCAAAGACATAAGCGTGCCGGTCACGCTGGAGGATATGAATCACCGCTCCGCCGAAGCGGAAGCAGGTCCCGGTGCTGAGCACGGCAAAGCGCACTGGGGGATCGGCCTCGGCGACTTGACCCCTGATCTTCGCGAGCAGATTCAGGCGCCCAGCGAGGTTCACGGTGCGGTCATCGAGAACGTCGAGCCCGGCAGTTCCGCCGACAATGCCGGACTGGAGCGTGGTGACGTGATCGTGCAAGTGAATCGTCATCCGGTCGAGTCTGCCACGGACGTCCAGCATGCGCTGGCAAATGTGCCGAAGGGCCAAGATGCTCTGCTGCTGGTGTGGTCGAACGGGGGCAACACCTTCCGCGTATTGCATTCGCCAGAAAGCTCGTCCTAACGTTTGCCCGCGGTGCCGGTGCGGCTTGGTAGGTGCGTGGGTAGCGATTGTCATTCCGAGCCGGTTTTATCGGCGAGGAATCTGCTTCCGCAAGCGTGACAGCAGATTCCTCGCGCGATACCGCCGCGCTTCGGAATGACAATTCATTACTGACGGCTCAAGGTGTGCAACTACCCTTCGAGATGCGGCTCAGCACAGGAGCACATAGTTGTGAAAGAATTGACAACCTGAGGCCAGTCGAAAGCTGAGAGCAGAGATTCAACCCGAGGTTCGTGCCGCCGTTCCGGCCGGAGAGGACCAGAACCTCAAGTGGTACGCGGCGCGCGAGCCGGCCGTCCTGCTTGCACTTTCCGTGCTGGCTGTTTTGAGCTTCCTGGCGGTTGCTGGGATATCGAAAGTCTATTTTCGCGAGCAGCAATTTCTTGGCGACCGCTGGTTTAGCCGAGGGGTGGCCGCCCTGCAAAACGGACAGTCCGACCAAGCCGTGAACTCATTCCGTTCCGCCCTGCGTTATTCTCCCAACAACTACACCTATGAGTTGAGCCTGGCGCAAGCGCTGGCGGCGCTCAACCGCACCGACGAAGCCCACGCTTACTTGCTGAATCTTTGGGAAAGAGAGCCGGAGAACGGAACCACCAACCTCGAGCTGGGCCGCATTTATGCTGCCAAGGGAGAGATGGACCTAGCGCTTCGTTACTACCACAATGCCATCTATGCGGCCTGGCCCGACCATCCCGATGCCCATCGCCGCGTCGCCCGGCTGGAGCTCATCCAGTTCCTGCTGCGTGAAAACGCCGTGACACAGGCGCAGTCTGAATTAATTGCTCTTGCCGCCAACTTGCCAGAGGATTCACCTCTCCACTTGCGTGCCGCTGACTCGTTTATGGAAGTGCAAGACTACGAGCACGCGTTGGCTCAATACCGCGATGCTCTGAGGCTCGATCGCCGGAATGCTTCCGCTCTCGCGGGAGCAGGCCGCGCGGCTTTCGAGCTGGGCCGTTACGATTCCGCCCAGCGCTACCTGCAAGAAGCGGTTGCCGGCAATCCGCAAGACGCGCAAAGCACCGATCTGCTGCAAACCGCTACCCTTGTGCTGCAATTGGATCCCTTCCGTCGGCAGGTTTCGGCGGCGGAGCGACATCGAAGAGTGATCGAAGCGTTTGAAAGCGCGGGAAAACGCTTAAAAGCATGCTTGGTCCTTAGTCAACCTAGGTCGCTCTCGACGAGTGACAATGACGTAAAGTTGTTGCAAGCCCGCTGGAGCGACCTGCGGCCCCGCATCAGCGATCATGGGCTCCGCCAGAATCCAGACTTGGTCGACACCGCAATGGACTCAGTCTTCGCCATCGAGCGGCAAACCAATGGATCGTGCGCGGCTCCAACCGCGACCGACCAGGCGCTGCTCTTAATCTCAAAGTTGCATGGAGGCAATTGAAGGTGGAGGCGCCGGCCAAGACGCAGCCTGAAACAATCCCGCCGCGCCAGGAACCGGCGCGCGCAGCGGTTATGCCAGGTCCCTCCGCGCGATCGTTGTTCCATTTCGTTTTTCGCGAGGAGCGCTTCTTTCTCGTCCTCTCCGTGTTTATTGGCATTTTCGCGGGTCTAGCCGTGGTTTGTTTCCGCTTCGCCATTGAATGGAGCCGGATTTATCTGCTGGGGTCCGGAGCCCCCACCACACTTCGTCTTCTTCTCGCCCCCAGCCTGACCGGATTAGTGATTGCGCTCCTCGTCATCCATGTTTTCCCCTTGGCGCGGGGCAGTGGGGTGAACCAAACCAAAGCCGCGTTGTACATCTACAACGGCTTCGTTCCTTTCCGCACCGCGATTGGAAAATTCATCACCGCCGCGCTGGCCATCGGTTCGGGGCAATCGCTGGGCCCGGAAGACCCATCGCTGCAGATTGGGGCCGGCTTGGCGTCGGCCCTTGGACGCCGTTTGCATCTCTCGCGGGAACGTATGCGCCTGATCGCCCCAGTTGGAGCCGCCGCCGGACTGGCCGCCGCGTTCAATGCTCCCATTTCTGCCGTCCTGTTCGTCATTGAAGAGGTGATTGGGCGTTGGAGCGCGGGCATTCTTGGCTCCGTCGTGTTGTCGGCTGTTTCCAGCGTAGTCGTGATGCGCTGGTTCCTCGGCTCCGAGTCCCTCTTTCGGATCCCTCCCGTGGGCATGGTTCGACCCGCCGAACTGATTGCTTACTCGGTATTGGGATTGGCCGGAGGTCTGGCCTCGGTTGTGTTCGCCGGCGGCATAACCACTCTGCGCCCCCGGCTTAAAGCCCTTCCCAGATGGACGCAGTATTTCCAGCCCGCCGTCGCCGGCCTGATTATTGGACTGATCGGCGTACTGGGCGCTCCGCAAGTCATGGGCGCCGGCTACGACGTGATGGATCAGGCGATCCACGGCCAATTCACTTGGCAACTGCTGGGCATTCTTGCGGGTCTCAAAATCATCGCCACCATTTTGTCTTTCGTCAGCGGAACTCCGGGCGGCATGTTTGCTCCTACGCTTTTCATCGGGGCCATGTTGGGCGCGTGCGTGGGCGGCGTGGAGCACATTTTCTTTCCCCACCTGGCCGGCTCGACGGGAACCTACGCCCTGGTTGGCATGGGAGTCTTGTTCGCGGGATTCCTACGCGCGCCCATGACCTCGGTATTCATGGTGCTGGAAGTCAGCGGAAACTATTCCATCATCTTGCCGGTCATCGTGGCCAACACCTTCGCCTACGTGATTTCCCGCGGCCTTTTGCCGACGCCGATTTTCGACGTGCTCACCCGGCAGGATGGGCTGGAATTGCCGTCCATGGAAGAACAACGGGACGAAAGCGTCTTGCGCGTGGAGGATGCGATGCAGCCCGTCACCGTTCCGGTGTTGGACGACGACGAACCCCTCGCCCAGGTCTTACGGCATCTGGGGGAATCCTCTTCGAACAATCTGCTGGTCCGTCTAAGTCCGAGTGGTTGGAACGCGATTACCAGGGAACAAGTCCAGACCATGGTCAACGAAGGCAAGGGCGAACTGAGCTTGCGCTCCGTCCTTCCCATGCGCCAACTCCCCTGGCTGCATCCCGATCAACCGCTCGACATAGCGCTGCGCTATGTCAATGAGTCACCGGTGGTGCCGGTGGTCAGCCGAGCCGACCTGCGCAAGTTGGAAGGAGTGGTTTCGCGCGACGACGTACTCAACCGCTACAAAAGCGGCTAAAAACAAAACGACACGCGACTCCGCGTGTCGTCAATCACCATTCGAAATACCTGGGACAAAAAGCTGTTTCTACATCGGACTGACAGCTTGAGCCTGGCTCGCCAAGCGTTGCAGCTTCGGGGGCTTCACCGTTTCCGGCTCGCGGGTTCGCTCGAACTCCTTGAAGTCGACCAATCCGTCCGTAATCGCCTCTAGACTGGCGTTGGACTTCTGCAGTACCGCTAACAGATACTTCCGGGCCACCGGCCGGTCCGCAGGGTGGATTAGCTTCCACCATCGCTTCATGGACTCCTGAACGTCCCCCTCAGTCTTGATGTCCTCAACTAGGGCATCGATCAGCTTGTAGACCTTGCTCTTCACAGCCTGATACGAAACTGAAACTTCTTGTCCCATATGAGTGGCGCTCTCCGGAAGGTCTACATGCAATACAGTAGCCAAACCTAACTCTAGTAGATGCAATAGTTTAGACCGTCATTAATCCAGGTTATAGAAGGAATAATGCATTTGAATACGGTTTTGCGTAGGAAGCCGCCCGAACGGTCGGTGGAAGACCCACATTTCACCCTGCCGAAGCTCGCTAGGGCTTGAGCAGTTTCTCGATAGCTGAGGTCACTTCCGGGGACTCAGGCGTCACGGCCGGCTCAAAGCGCTGCACCACGTTGCCGTTGCGGTCCACTAGGAACTTAGTGAAATTCCATTTGATGTCGCCGCTATGCGAGGGGTCTGCCTCTTTTGTCAGATATTGATAAAGCGGCGTTTGGTCTGGTCCCTTCACCGAAACCTTGCCGTAGATAGGAAAGGTCACGTTGTATTTGGTCGAGCAAAACGTCTTTATTTCCAGGTTGGTGCCCGGCTCCTGCCCGCCGAAATTATTGGCGGGAAAGCCCAGAATCACAAACCCCTGATCCTTGTACTTGGTGTACACGGCTTCCAGCCCGGCGTATTGCGGTGTGAAGCCGCAGCGGCTGGCTACGTTGACCAACAAAACCACTTTACCCTTGAAGTTGGCCAGCGGTATGGGATCGCCGTCAATCGAGGGCAAAGTGAACGAATAAATGCTGGACCCGGCAAACAGCGACGTAGCCATCATCAGAACCAACCCCAGAAAAATAGATTTGCGCAATCCCACGTAGTCCTCCCGCGGCATGACAAATAAAGCCGCCCCGCCAGCATAGCGGAAGGGAAGTACGGCATGCAAACTCAGACGGCAACGCCCGGTTTGCCGCAATCCGGTGGTCGCTGCGGCCGAGCCGCCATACCGGCATGGACTTATTTGCTGGCGATAGTACAATGTCCCAATTTCGCGCTTGGGCGATGCAACACGTCTTGGAATTGGGTAGTGGTGCAGTTTGATTGTCATCCTGAGCAAGCGCTTTTTGCGCAGCGAAGGATCTGGGCGAGCCGCGCGAAACGTCGCGTTTTCTGCGACGCAATAATCGCGCGTCTGGCCCGCTTCCTTACCAAACTGCACCACTACTTGGAATTGCCCGGCTAAGTCCACCGGTCCGGCCCGTTTGCCGGACCTGCAGCTTTCCCAACATCACGAACTGTTTTCCCGGAGGGCTTTGATGAAGCATCTGCCGTGGATGTTCATTTGCTTGGCATTGTGCGGAGTGGCGGGAGCGCAGGAACACGCCACCCAAGATGCGTCGTCGGAGCGTTTCTTGCTTCCGCGCGACACTTTTTACGGATATGCGCAATTCGATCTTGCGCCGCCGCACAATGAAATCGACCCTAACCTCTGCGCTGCCAACGCGGGAAGCTTCGGAGGCCAGAACGCTCCCTGCAGCGAATTTGCCCGTTACATGCTCTCAGGACTGCTCGAAGTCCGTCCTTTTGGCCGCGGGCCGTTGCGCCGCTTTATGGTTTTTGGCCAGCCCAGCTTCTTGTTCGGGAAGAACATCCCGCAGACGCTCTACACTTGGTCGTTCGACGCAATCGGCATCGAGCATTCCTGGGGCGGGGCGATCTACTTGGGCAAAGGATTCGAACTGCGAGTGACCCAGCATTTCCTGTTTGACCGCCTCGGCGCCCGCAACACCAATCTCGGCGCAGCCGACCTCGGACCCAACGGGCCTTGGGGGCGCTACAACGCGATTGGAGTACGAAAGACTTTCGGCAAGCAGAGGTGGTAACTGGTGGGCAGCAGACCCGTAGCGCCGGCGTCTCGCCGGGTATCTCGAGAGCGTAGTCGTTCTCGCTCCCGCCGAAGCTCGGGCACGCCGCTGCGGCTCTATTCTCCCGTGCTATGCTGAATTTTCGAGCCCAGCACATTGTCCATTAGCAAACCGCCAAGCGAGCCGAATCCGCCGCTTCGCCGAACCCCAGCGGGTCGCACCGGCCTACCCGCATCCAGCGCGGGCAAGACTGAATCCCTCCCCGCTCAGCCGCGCCCCGGTCGGCCGGTCATTCCGTTCCATTCGCCGGAAATCTCGCGCGCCTTGCTTGCCGCTTTGCGCGCAAAATTGTCTCCGGCTTTGGCCGCCTCGTTACCTTCGCTGCTGGCTGAGTCTCCCGATCCCGATTCCGCGCTTATGCTGTTCGACCGCCTGCTCGGGCAGTCCCCTGAAATCGTTCATCTGCTCGACCAACACAACTCGCTCGCTCACTACGCCCTGGTGGTGTTCGGCCACAGCCGCTTTCTGAGCGAAACCCTGCTGCAGAATATCGACATTCTGCCGTCCTTCCTGCGCGATCGGAATCTGGACCGAAGCCTCTCCCGCGAGGAGTTTCATCAGGCCCTGGCGCGTTTCCGCGCTCGTTCGTTCGAAGCCGACATTTCCCTGACCCTGGCCCGATTCAAGCGCCGGGAATACATCCGCATCATGTTGCGCGATGTGCTTAAGATTGCCCCGCTGGCGGAGACCACCGCCGAAATCTCGGCCCTGGCCGATGTGCTGATCGAGCACGCGCTGCGTGAAGCCGATACCCGCCTTGGCCATCGTTTCGATTCGCCCCAGCACTTCGACGCGGAGGGCCGCCTGGTGCACACGCCTTTTGCCATTCTCTCCCTGGGCAAGCTGGGAGGCAGCGAACTCAACTACAGTTCGGATGTCGACTTGATGTTTATCTTCGGCGATGGGGAAGCGCCCCCGGCCGCCGCCATTTCCAACCGCGAATACTTTGTTCGTTTGGCGCAGCAGGTTACCGAGATCCTGTCGCGGGTTACCTCCGAAGGCCCGGTGTTCCGTATCGACCTGCGGTTGCGTCCGCAAGGCGGCGAAGGCGAACTCGCCATCAGTTTCTCGCACGCGCTGCGCTACTACGAAGCCGAGGCCCATGACTGGGAGCGGCAAGCGCTTATCAAGGTCCGCTACTCGGGAGGAGACTTGGGCTTAGGCCGGAAGTTCATTCGCGCCGTCGAGCCTCACGTTTACACCGAGCAGGTGAATTTCGCCGCCATCAAGACCGCGCTGCTGGCGCGCGAGAAAATGCACGCCAGGCGTCATCAGCTGCCGGCGCTCGAATCGCTCGGCCAGAGCATCAACGTCAAAGTCGACCGCGGCGGGATTCGCGACATCGAATTCCTTGTTCAGTGCCTGCAACGCGTCTATGGCGGAAAAGAGCCCTGGCTTCGTTCCGGTGGAACCCTGTTCTCGCTGCAAAAACTTCACGATAAGGGCCACGTGAGCGGCAAGGAATTCCACGACCTGAGCAGCGCTTACGAATTTCTGCGTCACTTGGAGCACCGGCTACAACTGCGCTTCGGCCAGCAGACCCATCGTTTGCCCGTGGCCAAGTCGGACCTCCGCATTCTGCAGCGTTCCATGGAGGGCTACGCCCCGGGCGAGTACCGCATCGGCGACTTGGTCGGCATCGTCAAGCAGCGCATGGCGGCCGTGGGCGAAATCTACCGCCGGGTTATTTACCAGCAGCAAACCCGGGGCCAGGAACATGCGCCGGACGCGGCCTTTGAACTGCGCGGCACGCTCGATCCGGATTCGGATCTATCCAATCAACAAGTTCTGCACCGCTTGGCGGCCGATTCACCCGAACTCTACCGAACCCTCACCCGCCAAGGCTTGAGCCCGCAGGCGCGCGCCAATCTTCTCCGTTTTCTTTGGTCCGCCTTCACCAGTTCGGAGCGCTACTCGGCGCTCATCCGGAATCCCGAGGCGGTGACCCGCTCTCTGGCCTTGTTCGAGACCAGCGACTACTTGACCGGCATCCTCGTCCGCTATCCCGAGGAAATTGCCGCGCTGTCGGATCCGCAAAGCCAAGGGGAGCCTTCGCGCGTGAGCAGCGGCTATCTATTCGCGAGTTCGCTCGGATCAAACCGCACCGCGCGCGATCCGGTCTTTGCATACCTGGGTGATTCGCCCGCTCCCTACGGCGAAAAGCTCTCCCTGCTGCGGCAACACTACCGCCATCGGATCTTTGCCTCCGGAGCGCGTGACATCACCGATCCGCGGGACGTTTACGATTCCCTGGCCTCCACCACCGCCGCCGCGGAAGACGCCATCGCGGCCGCCTTCAGCATCGTCGGCTCCCCCGCGGGCCTCGCCGTGATGGCCTTGGGACGCCTGGGCAGCGCGGAATTCGATCTGCTCTCCGATGCCGACGTCCTGTTCGTATGCGAGGAAGACCGCGACCGCGAGGCGCTGACTAAGTCCGCCGAGAAACTGGTGCAGGCGCTCGCCGCCTACACCCGCGATGGCATGGCTTTCCCCGTTGATGCGCGCTTGCGTCCGCGCGGCGGCGAGGGCGAACTGCTGGTCACTCCCACGCAACTGGAAGCTTATTTCAAGCACGAGGCGCAACCCTGGGAAGCGCTCATGTACACCAAACTGCGCTTCCTCGCCGGCGCGAAAGACTTGGCGGAGCGCTCCATGGCGGCCACTCAGACACTGTTTCAGCGCTTCGCCGCCGACATCCATCTCAAAGCCGCCATCCGCGACATGCGCGCCAAGCTCGACGCCGTCGAGTCTCCGGAGAACAGTTTCAAGACTTCTCCTGGAGCCATCTACGACATCGATTTCCTTACCGCATTCCTGCTTCTGCGCAACCGTGTCCACGACAAGAGCGGCAGCCTGCGCGACCGCCTGTGGCGCTGCGTAGCCAGCGGCGGTCTGCAAAAATCCGACGCCGCCACCCTCGACCACGCCGCCGAACTGCTACGCACCGTCGAGCACGTGGTCCGCCTGGTAGTGGGACGCGCCCGCAAATGGCTTCCCGCCACCGAACACGCCAACCAGGTCACCGAGAAGCTAGTCTCCCAAATTCTAGGGTGCGATTTTCCCGATGGACTCGAAGCCGAACTCTTGCAGACTTGCCAAACCACGCGCGAGATTTTCAACCGCCTCTGCTGAACCGTAGCGCCGGCGTCTCGCCGGCTGTCGTGCGGGCGTCCCGCCCGCGCACGCTGCGAGATCGGATTCCGAACCTGAGACGCGGGGCCTTTTCGTCGACCTCAAGAGAAATGCTGCAGATTAAGTGTCGGTTCCCACCGCTGAGGTCTAAATCAAGTCAGTCCACGATCTGTAGACTAAGCAAGATGACCACGCTGAACCAACCGTTCACCCGGCCCCGCATGCGCCGCCGCTACGAATCGTGGTTCCTGCGCTTCGGCGTAGCCGACAACTCGGGCGCATGGTGGTTGCGTTATCTCTTGGCCAATCCCGGACGCAACGGCTGTCCGGCCATTCCCGGCGCAGCTCCGGTACAGGTCTGGGCCACGTGGTTCCCGCGCGGCGAAAAACCTGAGACCTTCATTCAAGAGTTTCCCCTCGAAGCCTTGCAGCTCAGCGCACGCGGCGCACCAGTTGTTCTGCAAGCCGGTCCCAACCGAATCGAAGACGGCTCCTGCCGCGGCGCCCTCGATGTCCGCGGACACCACCTCACCTGGGATTTACGCTACCGTTCCAATTTCGGCGTCACCCTCAGCAACAAAGGCTGGATCGGTTTTTCCCGCACCCCTCATTCCGACGCTACCTTCTCCGGAGAAATTCGTCTCAACAATCGGGTCTTCGGCGGCGACCCTCTCGGCTTCGGCGTGCAAGGCCACAACTGCGGCTTCCGTCATCGGCGTTTTTGGACTTGGACGCACGCCTGCTTCCCGCAGGCCGACGGGCGCCTCACAACCTTGGAGGCGCTGGTTTACGAAATGCCCCTGGGCCTCGTCTTTCGCACCGCGATCCTGTGGCACCACGACCAGTCTTATGTGTTTCGCAAGCTGCGCGAGACTTGCCGCGATCCCAAAGCAATGCGCTGGGTCTTTCGCGCGAGCTCTTCGGCCGGATCACTTGAGGCAGAAATCGAAGGCGGCGGCCCTTCGTTGCATCACTTGCCCTACGCCAAGACAGACTGCTCCGGCACTTTCGAGGTCGCCAACAACAGCCGGGCGAGGGCGCGGCTCAAACTGCGCTTAGGAAATCCCGTGCGAGACGATGAACTTGTGACCGATGGCGGCTCGGTCCTGGAAATGACCGGCGATTACTAGTCCCGCGACCCGTAGATAGCCATCACTGCGGATGTTTCGACTCCAGCGAATAATTCCACACCACGCCGACCCCTGCCACACTAATATGCCCGATGGAAAGCCATCGTTCCATCTTGTGGTGTCCCGTGCGGTGCAGCAAATAGGAAAGCCCAACCGATGCCGCCGTTCCTCCCGCTTCCACTCCGGCAAATGCGGCCGAATTGTTTACGACACTCTGAGGCAACAAGACTTCCGTCCTGCCGCGCGCCTCGAAATTACGAGTCGAAGCGTAGTCCAGTCCGCGGAACAGTGCCACGCCCGAGAACAGCAAAATATTGGTGCGATCCCAAAAACGGTGCGGTGGCGGCTCGGACCTCGGCACTGCTGAAGGATTCGAAGGCAATGGCTGTGGCGCAGCCGGCGTCTGCTCCTGGCCCCACGCCGGCGCCGCCATCGCCAAAGCCGCAAGCAGAACGAAAGCCCGTCCACCGGACAGCCGAAGAAAAAGTGAGTCAGGTATTCGCATGCGCACGCCGTATTGTACCGACAATTCCGTCACGCCCATGTCAAACCCAGGTAACAAGATTTTTCTCGGCAGTTCTCCACGTCCTACGCGCTTCAAGATTTAGCCTTTCCTCAAAGCGAAATAATGTCGTAGATCCGTGGCGAGGGGCCAAACCGCTACCTTCGTTTCCCGCCGCCCGCCGCCAGCCTTTATAATGATGCGTTTCCATACCATCCCCGAGGAGTTCTGAATGGCGGTTTCCTACAACGGTCTTCCGGTCCCTAGCGATGGCGCCCGGATCACCTACAGCAACGGGCAATACCAGGTGCCCAACAACCCCATCATCCCCTTCATCGAAGGCGACGGCACCGGCCGCGATATTTGGAAAGCCTCCGTTCGCGTCTTCGATGCCGCCGTGCATAAGGCATACCAAGGCAAGCGTCGAGTAGTCTGGTACGAAGTGTTCGCCGGCGAAAAGGCCAAATCGCAGTTCGACACCTGGCTCCCCGACCAAACCGTCGACGCAATTCGCGACCTCCGCGTCGCCATCAAAGGCCCGCTCACTACGCCCGTCGGCGGCGGCATTCGCTCCCTCAACGTCACCCTGCGCCAGGTGCTCGATCTCTATTCCTGCGTTCGCCCTGTGAAGTATTACAAAGGAACGCCTTCCCCGGTGAAGCATCCCGAACGCATGGACATCGTCATCTACCGCGAAAACACGGAAGACGTCTACGCCGGCATCGAATGGGAGCAAGGCACCGCCGAAGCTGCAAAGCTCATCGAATTCCTCAACAGAGACATGCTCAAGAGCGGGAAGAAGCAAGTGCGCCTCGACTCCGGCGTCGGCATCAAGCCCATCTCCATCACCGGCACCAAGCGCCTGGTCCGTATGGCCATTCGCTTTGCCCTCGAAAGCGGACGCAAGAGCGTGACCTTAGTCCACAAGGGCAACATCCAGAAATTCACCGAAGGCGCGTTCCGCAAGTGGGGATACGAACTCGCCACCCAGGAATTCCGCAACCAGGTCGTCACCGAGCGCGAAAGCTGGATCCTCGACAACAAAGATAAGAACCCCGACATCAGTATCGAAGAAAATGCCCAGTCCATCGACCCTGGCCTCGAATTTGCCACCGAAGACTTCCGCCAATCGGTCTACGACGAAGTGACGTCGGTTCTCGAAGCCATCTACGCCACTCACGGCAAAGGCCAGTGGAAGAAAAAACTGCTTATCAACGACCGCATCGCCGACTCGATTTTTCAGCAGGTCGTAACCCGCGCCGACGAGTACACGGTCATCGCCACGTCGAACCTGAACGGCGACTACATCTCCGACGCCTGCGCCGCCCAAGTCGGAGGCCTGGGCATCGCCCCCGGCGCCAACATCGGCGACGGCTATGCCATCTTCGAAGCCACCCACGGCACCGCGCCAAAGTATGCCGATAAAGACGTAATCAACCCCGGCTCGGTGATTTTGTCGGGGGTAATGATGTTCCGTTTCCTGGGCTGGAACGAAGCCGCCGACCTGATTGAGCGCGGCCTGGAACAAACCATTTTGCAGAAAAAAGTCACCTACGATTTCGAGCGCCTCATGGAAGGCGCAACAAAAGTAAAAACCAGCGAATTCGCAACTTGCATGATCGAGAATATGAACACTGGGGCACTTAAGACGACTTGAAAAGCGGCCATGGATCTGATGGATTCTCACAGATAAGAACTAGAGAAGAAATATTTGAAGGAGTTCGATCCGTGCGCATCCGCGAAAATCCGTGGCGTTGTTACTCTGTGTCCTCTGTGTTCAAGAACTCCGAAAGGATCCCATGCGCAAAAAAGTCACCATCGTAGGCTCCGGGAACGTAGGCGCCACCGCCGCTCACTGGATTGCGTCCAAGGAACTCGCCGACGTCGTCCTCATCGACATCATCGAAGGCGTTCCGCAGGGCAAAGCGCTCGACTTGCTCGAAGCCATGCCCATCGAGAAACGCGACTCCCACGTCCTCGGCACCAACGACTACGCCGACACCGCCAACTCCGACATCGTCGTCATCACGGCCGGCATCCCGCGCAAGCCTGGCATGAGCCGCGACGACCTGCTCAACACCAACCACAAAATCATGAAGGACGTGGTCGCGAAGGCCGTTCAGCATTCTCCCAACTGCATCCTGATCGCCGTCTCCAACCCGCTCGATGCCATGGCCCAAGCTGCATACAAGATGGCCGGCCTTCCGCGCGAGCGCGTCATCGGCATGGCCGGCGTCCTCGACTCCGCCCGCTTCCGCACCTTCATCGCCGAAGAACTAAATGTCAGCGTGGAAAATGTCAATGCCTTCGTCCTGGGCGGCCACGGCGACACCATGGTCCCGCTCCCGCGCTACTCCACAGTGGCCGGCATCCCCATCACCGAACTAATGGACGCTGCCACGGTCGAGCGCCTGGTGCAGCGCACCAGAGACGGCGGCGCAGAAATCGTGAAGTACCTGAAAACCGGCAGCGCCTACTACGCCCCTAGCGCCGCCGTCACCGAAATGGTCGAAGCCATCCTAAAAGACAAAAAGAAAATCCTCCCCTGCGCCGCATATCTAGAGGGCGAATACGGAATCAAAGGCCTGTACGTGGGCGTCCCCGTAAAGCTAGGCGCCAAAGGCATCGAGCAAATTATCGAAATAAAACTAACCCCCGAAGAGAAAGCGGGATTAGAAAAAAGTGCCGCCGCCGTAAAGGAACTGGTAGCAGTAATCGGCGTGTGACTCACGTGGGGACAGCCGCCCTCGGCTGTCCGAAGAGCGAAGCTCTGCAGTGCCCCGCCCACAAACTGTCATCCCGAGCGAAGCAGGACGATTCGCAACGCGAATCGTCCTGCGCAGTCGAGGGACCTTGCGTTTACCTTTCAATGACCGCACTGCCCTGCCGTCTGAATCCGGGAGTACGATCGCCTCATGTTGCGACGTCGATTTGAAATCGGACTGCTGGCTCTTCTCCTGCTTTCCTCCGCGTGCCATAAGCCAACCCCGCCCAAGCCCGACCATCCGCGCCTCACCCCCACGTGGTCATGCACGATGTCACGTTCTTCAGCGCAGCTCTCAATCGCGACATGCCCTACCGCGTTGTCCTGCCGGCAAACATCCCTCCGGGCCCAAAACTCCCGGTCGTCTACCTGTTGCACGGCGGCGGAGGCGACTTTCGCGAATGGACCAACGATTCCGATGTCGCCCGCTTCGCCGAGAACAATCTGATCCTCGTCATGCCCGAGGGCAACTTTTCCTACTATGTGAACGCTGTCAAAAGGCCCGCCGACCGCTACGAGGACTACATCGTAAAGGACCTGATTTCCGACGTGGAGGCCAGATTTCCCGTCGCTTCAACTCGCGCACAACGCGCGATCGTCGGAGTCTCCATGGGCGGGTTTGGCGCAATAAATCTGTCTCTTAAACATCCCGACTTGTTCGTTTTTGCCGCGGGGATCAGTTCCGCGATCGACGTTCCCAGTCGTCCTTTTTCAATCAAACGCATCGGTCAATACCGCGGCCATGCCGCGATCTTCGGCCCCTGGGGAAGTCAAACACGACGCGACAACGATCCGTTCGTACTCGCGCGCACGGTAGACGCTAGCCGGACACCCCACTTTTATCTAACCTGCGGAGATCCAGAAGGGCTCCTGCCGGCAAACCTCAAGTTCACCGCCTTACTGGCGCAACGGCATTTTCAATACGAATTTCATACCGGCCCCGGCGGCCATGACTGGAATCAATGGAACGCCCGCCTGCCGGACGTATTCCAAAGCCTCCAGAGCCACCTACATTGAGAAGTCCAATGCAACCCATGTCATGCTGAGCGAAGAGTGAGCCTCGCAGGCGAAGCATCCCTCCTTCACCACAAACTGTCATCCCGAGCGAGGCAGGACGATTCGCAGCGCGAATCGTCCCGCGCAGCCGAGGGACCTTGTGTTGCGGACAATCCTACGCCAGTCGCATAGGGGCATAGCCATGTGGCCCAGTACAGCGCTGGGAATGCAGAAGCCATCTGGCGCAGAAGGTCAGAAAGCGTAGCTCTTCCGCACTCACATGAGAACTCTCCACGAGCTGTGGACATGATATTTTTGTACGTGAACTGGTGTTCACTGTTTGTCTGACCTAGCGACTTGATGAAGGCCCCTCCCAAAGCTCTGATCGCCATCACTCTTCTGGGGGTTGCCTGCTCGTTGCTCTGGTTTTGGTATTCCCCTGAACATTACATGAGGGAAGTAGATTTCGCGACGGTGACGGTCGATGGTCAACTGACCCCGGCTGACGAATACGTCGGACACCCGACCTACGATGAAGCGGAGGCATTCTTACTGGTTAATGTCAAGGGCACGGGAAGCTACCTCTTGAACTTCGAAGGGGATACATTCCGAGAGATTTCGAGTCGCGAGTTCATCCGCTTGCACGGCTGCGTGCTCACCCTCAGGCCAATGAGCAAGGGACAATGGATCGCGCCCCTCCCGTTCCAAAACGTTAACGAGTTTCGGGTTGCTTCATCGAAAGGACACTTGGTAATTGTTAAATTCTGAACGGAACGACTAAAGCTCGCTCAGAAAGTAATGCACCGCGCTCCTCCGCCGAAAGACTGAGCCGCCGAAGTTTCGGATCCGCAGCCAAAAGGCAAGCTGACCATAGTTATTGACTATGGTATAAAGCGGCTATGAAAGAAGTCGCTATTTCGAAGTTCAAGGCCAAGTGCCTGGGCATCTTGGAGCAGGTGCGCAAAACTCGCCAGCCTATTCGCGTGACACGCTCTGGCAAGCCCCTGGCTGAGGTCGTGCCGGTCTCTACGGGGAAGCGCCCTGCAAATTGGCTGGGATGCATGGCGGGGACGATTCGCATTGTCGGAGACATCGTCGGCCCGACCGGCAGCGAGAATGATTGGGAAGCATCCCGATGAATCTGCATCCGCCGCTCTTGCGGCGGCGAGATTTCCGTACTGTCCAAGCGGTGAGCGTTTCTCCCGTCGGCAGCCGAGGGCGAGGACGCCCTCGAGACAGCCGGCGGGACAGCCGGCGCTACCTGAAACTCTCTCTGGCTGGACGCGGGCGAGGGCCCATTCGACTTCGCTCAGGGCAGGTCCGCGCCTCACTTCCTGAACGCTACACCCGCTCGATCACCACGGTCTGCAACACCACGTCCTTGTTCGGCTTGTCCTGGCGGCCGCGCGGGACGCTTACGATCTTTTCGACTATCTCCAGGCCCTCGACCACTTCGCCGAAAATTGTGTGATTGCCGGTTAGCCACGCCGTCGGCGCCACCGTGATGAAGAATTGCGAGCCGTTGGTGTTGGGGCCGGCGTTGGCCATGGCCAGTTTGCCGGGCTTGTCGAATTTGTGCGGCGAGCCTTTGGTTTCGTCCTCGAACTGGTAGCCGGGGCCGCCCATGCCGGTGCCGGCGGGGTCGCCGCCCTGAATCATGAAGTTGGGAATCACGCGATGGAAAATTGTGCCGTGGTAGAGCGGGTCTTTGCTCTTTTTGCGGCTGATGGGATGGGTCCATTCGCGCTTGCCTTCGGCCAGGTCGGTGAAATTGGCGACGGTTTTGGGCGCGTCTTTTTCGAACAGGCGGCAGACGACGGTGCCTTCGGTAGTGGTGAAAACGGCGTAGGTTCCGGGCTGGCGGGTCATGGAGTCCTTTCGTTCCTCGTGCTTGGAGTCTGACTAATTTACCGGCGGCTTGGTTGCTGGCTTGGGCGTGGGCTTAGTTCCAGCCGCAGGCTTGGGCGCAACCGCTGGCTTCACGATCTTGATGTGGACGATCTTTACCGGGCTGTTCGGCCGGTCGTTGGCATTGCGCGGCATGCGCGCAATCTTCTTCACCAGCTCCACACTGGCCTCGTCACACTGCCCGAAGATGGTGTAGCCGCCATTCAGGCTGGCGTAAGCGACCTCGGTGATGAAGAATTGCGAGCCGTTGGTGTCTGGGCCGGAATTGGCGTAGGCCAAGCGTCCGGGACGGTCGAATTTGAGCAGCGGGGAAGTTTCGTTCTTGAAGGCGTAGCCAGGATCGCCGGTGCCATTCCCCGCGGGGTCGCCGCCTTGAATCATGAACTCGGGAATCACACGATGAAAGATGGTGCCGTCGTAGAGCGGGACACCGTGTTTCTTAACCTGCGTCACAGGGCTGGTCCAGTCCTTAGTGCCTTGCGCCAAGCCAATGAAATTGGCCACGCCGATAGGCGCTTGCCTTGGAAACAGCGTGCACGTCAGGTTGCCGGCGGTGGTTTGGATGATGGCGGTTGGACCAGCGGCGGTTGTGGCGGGGACGGCTGGTTTGGGCGCCGGCTTCAGGGCGGGCGCGGTCTGCGCCCAGCTGGTTGGGAAGAACAACAATAGGGTGCCGATTAGTGCGAGTTTGCGCATCTGTAATTCCTCCATCGAGTAACACAGAAAGGGCATTGTACGACAGTGCATGCGAAAATTGGCCTGGTCAACTTGAGCAAGTTCCCGGTAGAACGAAAAAATGGTCAACCACGAAGGACGCGAAGGTACACGAAGGAAGACGCAGGACGTGAAACCTTCGTGATACTTCGTGTGCTTTGTGGTTAACGGGGTTTTCCCGGCGCGGGGAATTCTCATCTCAGTGCATCCAGCGCCTTCTCCAAGGACGCCTCGATGGGCTGATCGGTGTCGATGATGGTCTTCGGCAAAGTGATTTCTTCAAAGCGCGCCTTGACATCCAGATAAAGCTGGTAATCGCGGTTGCGGGCGGGGTGTTCGCCTTTGGCGGCCTGTTTTTCCAGACGTTGACGCGCGCTCTCGTCGCGGCACACGCACAGCAGGATCCGCCAGGGCTGCTGCAAAGCTTCGGCCGCGCGGACGACCTGGTCGATGTTGGCACGGCGCGAGAACGTGCGTCCGTCGAAAAACACCGTGCGGGCGGGATTCTTTCGCAGGATATAACCGGCCGCGGCGATCATGACTTGCTGGCAGAAATCGTCTTGTTCCGCGGAGTATTCGACGTCCTTGGAAAACAGGGCGCTGCGGATTTGGTCTTTGCCGAGGACGATGCCGGAAGTTCGCGCCGCCAATTCGAGCGCCAGGGTGGATTTGCCGGAGCCGGGCAGGCCGGCCATCAGGACGATCATGATTCGGTACCTGGGACAGGGTAAGCGGGAAGGGCACGACTTTCCAGTCGTGCCGTAAATAGCGAGGCAATTCGCCTTCGCGCCCGGCGGGCGCAACCATCACACTTCCGGACCTGACGGTTGATGCGCCCTCAGCCGCTGAAGCGCGCTTCTTCGATGAATGGTGGCACGAGTGAAACTCGTGCCCTTCCCATTTGCGATTAGCGACGGTGTGCCCGCTGCCTGATCTAGGGTTGCTGGGCAACCAGCGACGCCGGTTGCACTTCGGCGGCCGGCACGGAGGCGCTCTGCTCAGGCTGTGCCTGGGCTGGCGGCACGTTCAGGGCGCGCCATCCTTCGTATCGGTCGGAGACCATGATGTGGAAGACCCATTCATGCCGCTCTTCTTCGGGTTCCACCAAGCCCTGGTTGTTGAGAGCCAGCAAGTACAGCTCCACGAATTGAATCTGCTCGCGGCTCAGGCCACGGCGCTGAATGTCAACCGTGATGCCGGCCAGGTGCGACGAACCGGTCTCCCCACTCTCCGGCGCGGCGTTGCGGTTGTGGCGGCGAAGATTCTTTTGCCCCTGCGCGGTGCGCACCGCGGAATTCACCTGGATCGAAGTGTGGAACTCGTTGTAATAGGCCTCGCTGAGGTCCTTAACGAAATCAGCCGTCCAGGGACGGCAGTAGCGGCGGCTGGGATCGAGCCGCGGATCGAACCGCAACGCTAAGCTCTCGCGGATAGGAACCAATTCTCCGCTAGCCTTCAGTTCTTCCAATTCCGCGTCGTCTTGAATGCGGGGCAGCTCCAGGCGATCGATTTCTTCGTTCTGGCGCAGCAGGGATTCATGCGTGGGCCGGAACATGGGGTGGTAGAGGATGTTGCCAATGTGCCGGCGGCGAGTGGTGCGGCGTACGCGATGCGTGGTCGTGCTGGTCACCGCGAATGCCTGGCTGCATAGGGCAACGGCCAGTAAGAACAACAGTGCGAATCGGCCTTGAGATATGGTGTTCACGAAGTGGCCTCAACTCGATAACGCTTGCCTTGGCGCTCAAAGCAAGCGGGAATTGTAATCCAGAAACGAAAAACAACTAAGCAATTCGTAACTGATTACCGACTGATGGAACGGGGCCGAGTCTTGCGTCCGACAGTTACCTCAGTTACCCGATTCCGCTTACCTGTATCTTTCTATTGCAGGTGGGCTGCCGTGTTAGGTTCGGCTTGAGGGGAGCCCCCTATGTAACTGAGGGGACGGAGGATGACACTTGGAGAAGTTGGGCGCAATGGCACGTTTGGGTAGTGCCCAGTGACAAAATCTATTGCCGGAAAAGGTCACCAATGGCCTGTTTCATCACTTGGGCCGCGACCTCGGAAATCGACTGGGTAAGGGGGATTTCCTTGGGGCAGGCCTCGACGCAGTTCTGGGCGTAACCGCATTCCTGGATACCGCCATCGCCCATCAGGGCGGTCAGGCGCTCGCGCTTGAGGGCCGCGCCGGTGGGATGGGTGTTGAACAAGCGCACTTGGGAGATGGTGGCCGCGCCCACGAAGCCGGTGTGCTCGTTGAACTGCGGGCAGACTTCCATGCAGCAGCAGCAGGAGATGCAGTTGGAGAGCGGATAGGCGGTTTCCTGCTCGGCCATAGTCATGCGGGGGCCGGAGCCGAGGTCGTAGGTGCCGTCGATGGGCACCCAGGCTTTGACCCGCTTGAGGTTTTCGAACAGGACGCTGCGGTCAACCGCCAGGTCACGGACGACGGGGAACTTGGAGAGCGGCTCCAGACGAACGGGCTTTTCCAGGTTGTCGATGAGCGCGGAGCAAGCCATGCGGGCTTTGCCGTTGATCAGCATGGCGCAGGAGCCGCAGATTTCTTCCAGGCAATTGGAGTCGTAGGTGATGGGAGTGGTCGGCTTGCCGTCGCGAGTGACGGGGTTGCGGGCGATTTCCATCATGGAGGAGAGGACGTTCATGCCGGGATGCCAGGGGAGTTCGAACTCTTCCCAGCGTGGTTGGGCGTCGGGAGTGGCTTGGCGGCGGATTTTGAATTGGACGGTTTTGGTGTCAGCCATTTAGCTGTTAGCCCTTAGTTGTCATCCTGAGCGGAGCGAAGGATCCCTACCGCCGGCATTCGGTATAGGAAGGGATGCTTCGACTGCGAACGAACGTCGCTTCGCGACGCTCGTTCTACGCTCAGCATGACAAATCGCGTTATGCTTCTGCCGCAAGTCGTTCTTTATCGTCTCGCGGTTTACTACACCGCATCATACTTCCTCTTTGCGCCGCGAGCCCAAATCGCCATCACAAAAACCCAGACTGGAAGGAGGAACCACCCAAAATCATTGTGATGCACAATCATGCGGATTCCAGTTGTGATCCAAAGCGCGGAGACTAGAAGCCAAATCCAAACTGCGAACCGCCTCTTCTGCCACTGTTCCATAATCATGGACCTATTCGACAACCTGCATCTCCCAACGAAACACCCTACTTCGCCGCATCAGTACTTCCTCGGCCGGGGCGGAATCAACGAAATATCCACCGGCTCGAATTCAAACTTCGGCTCGTCCGCATCCGGCGCGAACGTCGCTTTCGTCGTTTTCAGCCAGTTCTTGTCGTCGCGTTCGGGATACTCCGGCTTGTAATGCGCGCCGCGCGATTCGTCGCGCATGGCCGCTCCCTGGGCGATCACGCGCGAGAGCTGCAGCATATTGTAGAGCTGGCGGGTGAAGACGAACGACGTATTCGCCCACTGCGAGCGGTCGCTCAGGTTGATGTGGCGGTAGCGTTCGAGCAACTCGACCAGCTTGGCGTCGCATTCCTGCAGTTTCTTGTCGTAGCGGATGACGGTGCAGGTTTCGGTCATCAGCTCGCCCAGCTCGCGCCAGAGCTTGAAGGGATTCTCCGTCCCATCGGATTTCATCAAATTGGCGTTGATCTCTTCCTGCCGCTTGCGCTCGGCGTCGCCGTAGCCATTCGAGGCCGGAGCCGCTAAGTTGCGGGCGTAGTTCACCGCGTTCGGCCCGGCGAGGAATCCGCCAAAGATGCAGGAAACCAGCGAATTCGCCCCCAGCCGGTTGGCGCCGTGATATTGGTATTCGCACTCGCCGGCGGCGTAAATGCCAGGGATGTTCGTGGCCTGGTTGAAATCCACCCACATGCCGCCCATGGTGTAGTGCATGCCGGGGAAAATCTTCATGGGCGTGTCGCGCGGGTCGTCGCCGACAAACTTCTCGTAGATTTCGAGAATGCCTTCCAGCTTGCGGTCGAGCGTTTTGCGGTCGATGTGCGTCAGATCGAGATAGACCATCGGCTTGCCGTCGATGCCGAGCTTGTTCTCGTACACGACTTTGAAAATGGCGCGCGTGGCCACGTCGCGCGGGACCAGGTTGCCGTACTTCGGATACCACTCTTCGAGGAAATACCAACGCTCTTTTTCTGGGATTGACTTGGGATCGCGGGTGTCGCCGGGAGTTTTCGGCACCCAGACGCGTCCGCCTTCGCCGCGGGCGGATTCCGACATCAGGCGCAGCTTGTCTTCCCCGGGAATGCACGTGGGGTGAACCTGAATAAACTCGCCGTTGGCGTAGAACGCGCCCTGCTGATACAGCGCCGATTGCGCCGAGCCGGTGCAGACAACAGAGTTGGTCGACTTGCCGAAGATCGCGCCAATGCCGCCGGTGGCAAGAATGATCGAGTCGGCGGGGAAGACGCGCACTTCCATGGAGTGCAAATCCATGGCAGTGATGCCGCGGCATACGCGGTTGCCGTCAAGCACGGCGGAGAGAAATTCCCAATGCTCGAACTTCTTGACCTTGCCTTCGGATTCGTAGCGGCGGACCTGCTCATCAAGCGCGTAAAGCAGTTGCTGTCCGGTGGTCGCCCCGGCGAAGGCGGTTCGGTTGTAGAGCGTGCCGCCAAAGCGGCGGAAGTCGAGCAGGCCCTCGGGCGTGCGATTGAAGGGCACGCCCATACGGTCGAGCAGATCAATAATGGCCGGCGCGGCCTCGCACATGGCTTTGATGGGAGGCTGATTGCCCAGAAAGTCGCCGCCGTAAACCGTGTCGTCAAAATGCTTCCAGGTGGAGTCGCCTTCGCCCTTGAGGTTCTTGGCGGCGTTGATGCCGCCCTGCGCACAGACGGAGTGCGAGCGCTTGACGGGCACGATGGAAAACAGATCGACCTGCGCGCCCATCTCGGCGATCTTGATGGTGGCGGAAAGGCCAGCCAGGCCGCCGCCGATCACGATGATCTTCGGATTATTTGCCATTACACTCGATATCTGTCATTCCGAGCCGTCGGTAGCTGCGCACAGCGCGGCGAGGACGAGCGAGGAATCTGCAGTTCTTCTCAAAGTTTGCCGTATTGTTTTCGATAAGTACGGTACAGCCAAAAAGTCATGCCGACGCCGGTAATAACGAAAGTCGTACACCACCGAACCCAAAACACCCCTTGCGGACTTGGCGGTTCATGCAATGCCCCGGAAAGCGCAGCGTTTATCGAGTAGCCCGGATACGAATAAACCAAGCCGCCGAGACTAACGGCTGTCACGGTCGCCCAAACGTATATCAGGGACTTAACCGCTACTCTCATCACGAGCCCAGCCTCGATACAATTCTTACCGCAACCCGCCCGTGCCCGACTCCACCGCACTCGCTCCGGCCTCATCCACCGACTGCTGCGGCCGCGAGCGGAACGACGTCAGGCTGGCCAATCCCGCCCCCGTCAGCACAAAAAAGAAAGCGATGCACACAATCAAAAGCCGCCTCCGCGCCTTCTCGCCGGTGACAATCCCCCACTTGGCGCAGAACAGCCAAATGCCGTAAGCAAAGTGCCACGAAGCCGCAATCAGGCCGACCACATAAAACAGAAAGAGCGGCGTGTGAAAAACTTCCGCCTGCACCTTGCCGAACGACGCGCCTGGATAGGCGTGCAAGTCAATTCCGCTGAAACGCATTGTGTAGGTGTGCCACAAGATATAGGCAAAGGCGATGCCGCCAGTCCAGCGCTGCGCGGTGTACATCCAGTTGCCGGTCCAGGGATAGTCGGCGACGTTGGTTTCGCCGCGATACCAAATGTAGAAGCCGTAGCCGGCGTGAAACAGAATCGGCAGCCAGATGCCGAAAAGTTCGAGAATGGGGACCACCGGCAGGCTTGCCAGAAAGCGCACCTGCCGCGCATAGGCGGCCGGTCCGCTGATGGCCGTGGCGTTCGAAATCAGAATGTGCTCGAACAGAAACGCGCCTACGGGGATGATCCCGCTCAGGGAATGCAGCCGGCGCAGCAGGAAGGAATATCCCTGCCCAGCCCGCAGCGGGGCGACCCCTTTTACCACGGGATCTTTTACGACTGGCGACGCAGGGCTGGCGGTTGTCGCCACACAACGCTCCTTATGACTTCGAGAATGACAAGAGAACTTTTTATTATCGGGGCGAGACGGAAGCGAAGTCAAGGAAGGGAGTGCATTTTCAAAAGGGTTTCGCGCGAAGGTTCGGATATAGTACTCGCTACCAATTTGTGTCTGGCTTCGAAACAGTGCCGAAGGGTTGAATTACGAGCATTCGCTATATTCTGTTCAGCGGGGTGGCGGCGGTCCTGGTACTCGACACACTAGGCTCGCTTGCCTCACGTCGCTTTCGGTTCCCTTACGCGCGGCTCGCGGTGTGTTCCTCTCTAATCTACCTTCTAGTTGGTATGGCTTCGGCGAAAGTTGGCTCTTTCCGCCTTGCGACATTCGCGGGCGCAATCGTTGGGCTGGCCGATTCCACATTGGGCTGGAGAATTTCTTGGCACCTCGGTCCTGGACGAGTATCCAGTCCTAATTTCAGTGCCGCCAACGTTTTCAGGACGATGGCCATGGTGACGTTAACCGCTGCTTGTCTTGGGGCTCTCGGCGCAGGTTTGTGGCGCATACTTCACTAGTCAAAAGAAGGAAGCCATGTTCAAACCTCTCGCACGGGTATTGTTCCGCGTTGTCGTCCTGAGGGAGCGAGGGCTTCGCGCACCGAAGGCCGCCAAACGAAAGCATGCGTTTCGCAAGATACTATCCCACACCAAAAGCATAGATCCTTCGTCGGAACCCTGCGCTTCCTCAGGATGACATCATGACGCAGAACTGCCCTGCGCCCGCTTAGGGAAGATTTCGCCGATCCGGCGAATCTCCGCCCCCACCCCGCGTAGCTTTTCTTCGATTCGCTCGTAGCCGCGGTCGATGTGGTAAACGCGGTCGATGATGGTCTCGCCATCGGCGACCAGGGCGGCCAGCACTAGCGATGCCGAGGCGCGCAGGTCCGAGGCCAGCACGGCGGCGGCGCTTAGCGGAGTTTTGCCGCGGACTATGGCGCGGCGGCCCTCGATCTTAATATTCGCGCCCATGCGCACCAATTCCTGCGCGTGCATGAAGCGGTTCTCGAAAATGTTTTCGGTGATGACCGACGATCCTTCAGCCTGCGTCGCCAGCACCATGTACTGCGCCTGCGCGTCGGTCGGGAAGCCGGGATATTCTTCCGTCGTCATGTCGGACGATTTGGTGGGTGCATCGCCCATGACGCGTACGGAATCCGCGGTGCGCTTGGTTTTCACGCCGACCTCCTCCAGCTTTTGCAGCAGCGCGTCGAGATGCGACGGGTCGCAGCCGGCGACGTTAACATCTCCGCCGGTGACCGCGCCGGCGATGATGAACGTGGCGGCCTCAATGCGGTCGGGAATAATGCGATGCTTGGCGCCGTGCAGCTTGCTGACGCCCTTGACGCGGATGGTCGAAGTGCCCGCGCCTTCGATGCGCGCGCCCATCTTGTTCAGCAGGTCGGCCAGGTCTTCGACCTCGGGCTCGCGCGCGCAATTCTTCATGATGGTCTCGCCATCGGCCAAAGTCGCGGCCATCAGCAGGTCTTCGGTGCCGGTGACGGTGATTTTGTCAAAGACAATTTCCGCGCCCTTCAGCCGGTCGCAGGTGGCTTCCACGTAACCGTGGTCCTGAACGATCTTCGCCCCCAGGCGCTCGAGGCCGGTGATGTGCATGTCGATGGGGCGTGCGCCGATGGCGCAGCCGCCGGGGAGCGAGACGCGGGCGCGCCCGCAGCGGGCGACCAGCGGGCCGAGCACCAGCGTTGAGGCGCGCATGGTCTTGACCAGTTCGTATGACGCTTCGGGCGATGCCAGCGTGCGGCAACATAGCGTGGTGCGGTGCTGGGCGCGGCCATAGCCGAGTTCGACTTCGGCACCCATGGCGGCGAGCAGCTTGCGCGTGGTCTCAATGTCGCGCACCTGAGGAATGTTTTCGAGAATCACCGGCTCCTCGGTGAGCAGGGCGGCGGCCATTGCGGGCAGGGCGGCGTTCTTCGCGCCGCTGACGCGAACCGTTCCCAGCAACGGGTTGCCGCCGCGAATTACCAGTTTGTCCATAGAGAGGTTGCCCCGGCTTAGACGGAGCGCCTGTCTATTCTAGCGGGGAACAGGGAGGAACCTTGGTAGGAAGGGGTTAATCGTAAGGGCACGGCCTGACGGGACTGGATATGGGCCGGCAGGCCAATGAGTGCAGTGGCGATGTTACGCCAAATTGACTGGCGAACTAGCGATTGTGGACCCGTGACGGGCGAATGAAAGCGAAAATGGGGCAGGCCGATCCGTTGGGGTTGGCCGTTTTGCTTAAGGCGTAGCGGGGACGATGTTGGAGAAATTGCTCACTCCCCAGCTCCCGTCTGCAGAGACGGCATAGTAATAAGTCGTGCCATCCGTGACCGTTGTATCGGTGAAAGTCGTTCCGGTCGGCGGATTTTGGACGGATGCTGGCAGATAAGGGATGCCACCGCTGGTCGGCATCGTGCTCGTCGTGCCACGCCAAACGCCGTAGTTTTGGGCTCCGGGGTAGGCGTTCCAATTCAAAATTACCTGACCGCTCGACGCAGTCGCAGTAAGGCCGGTGACTGGCGCGGTTAGGTTCTTCCCACCGTGACCACCAAAGGCGCCACAGCCCGGGAGAACGAGCCACAGCAACAGGGTGAGCATGAACAGAGCGGGCCGACGCAGCGTGATGATTTTCGACGATTTCATACTGGCATCCTCTCTCAAGAGTATTGAGACTTTTGCTACGTGGTTACCTTCTGCGCGGTGCCGAAAATGGCATCGCCTTCGCCTGCTTGTCAGTGATCAACGTCACAAGTGTTCACGGTAGAAGAACGCTCCACATTAGATGCCGACCATCGCTCATTTGACGTAATCAGCCGTTTACACCCACTCACCCTTCTGCCTGGGCATGAGAAGCGCACTGAAACCCCGTCTCACTTAGACCCTTCGCTTAACCGAAATCGCCCAATCGCCCGACGCACATTCCCCTTTTACCTTCTTGGCGCTTAACATCGGTCGGAGGTCAATGAATCCAATCCGCAGTTCTTATGAACCGCTCGAATATCTCACGGAATAGCAGCGTCCGTCCGCCGCCGGTTATCGCCTGCGTCAGGGCGAATCTATGCCGTGGAACCCGGCCATGCTGCGCGGCTGCACGATTATTCTTCATCTCCAGCAGTCTTACCGGACGCTGTCTCGGCCGGGTAGTTGAAGAAGAGCTGATTGCCGTCAGGATCATCGACCACCAGAAGCCGGTAGCCCCATGAACCGTCCTTAACCGGAGCGCCCTTGGCTTCGAGTTCCGCGCGCAGCGCGTCCAACGCGGCGACCGCGGCCTCCCGCGAATGCGGCTCGAAGTTCAGGGAAATGAATATCAGTCCCTTGCCGATTTTCTCCGGCCAGGTAGCGGCCAGGATGAGCGCGCACCCCTGCCGGTCGACCTGTGCGACATGCGCCCTGCCGTCCTCGTCGTAGCGCCAGGGGCTCGTGAAGCCAAGCCGGTTAACGTAAAAGCGAAGCGAGGCCTCAACATCCCTTACGTGTAGGACCGGGCGTGCGAACCAGTCTGTCATAGGCCAAGTATCTTAGGCCATTCTTCCTCATGAATCCAAGTGAAGTCCAGCCGCGCGAGTGGCCTCTGTTATCAGGCGTGTACGCTCAGTGACCCTTGGGCCTCGGAATCCGAATCGCCCCGAAACCCCGCCTCACCGAGATCCTCCGCTCACCGAAACCTCTCCATCGCCCGCCGCACATTCCCCTTCGTCTTCTTCAAGGCTTGTTCCGCTCGAACGCGGCTTACCCTCGCTGAGGCCATCACCAGCGCCACTGGCACGCGACTCCCAGACTTCTTGAGCAGCCGTAAAGCATCCTCGCGCGGCAGTTCGGTGACCTTCTGCAGAATCCCCAACCCGCGCTCGACCAACTTTTCATTCTTCAGGTGCACATTCACCATCAAGTTCCCATACACATAGCCGAGCCGCGTCATCGCGCCGGTCGAGAGCATGTTGAGGATCATCTTCTGCGCCGTGCCGGCCTTCATGCGGGTGGACCCTGATACGACTTCGGGTCCGACCTCCGCGACAATCGCCAAATGAGCGGCTTTTTCGAGCGGCGATTTGGGATTGCAGGCTACCGAGATTGTCTTTGTGCCATGGCGGCGGGCGTAGGCGACCGCAGCCACCGTAAAAGGAGTTCTGCCACTGGCGGCGATTCCGACTACGACGTCATTCTTGCCCGGATTCTTCTTGGCGATTTCGCGTTCGCCCAGTTCGCGCGAGTCTTCGTTCGCTTCAACAGCCGCGCGCAGAGCTTTGGCTCCGCCGGCGATCACGTAGTGCACCATGCGCGGAGGGGTGTTGAAGGTGGGCGGGCATTCGACGGCATCGAGCGCGGCAATGCGGCCGCTGGTACCGGCGCCGACGTAGATCAGTCGTCCGCCGCGGCTTAGGGCCTTGGCGATCATGTCGATGGCTTGCGCGATCCGCGGCAGGGCACGTTTAACGGCGCGGGCGACTTTGGCGTCTTCCGCATTGATGATTCGGGCCACCTCGAGCGACGACTTCAGGTCCAAGTCGGCGGCGGCACGATTGGTCTTCTCGGTGGAGAGGTGGCTCAGGCTGAAGCTCGACTTCTTGCGATTCAACTCTTCCCCCCAGCGCTGTTCTCTTCCAGCGCTTCAATTACAGCATCGTGGAATCGCGGGCGTACTTCTTTGATGGCAGAATTCTTGCAGTCAGGCCAGGTGCGATTGGTCAATAAAGTTACCGAAAGGCGGCGCTGCGGGTCGATCCATAGCGAAGTTCCGGTGTAGCCGAGATGGCCGAATGAGCCGGCGGAAAAATACTTTCCGGACTGCGAGGGCGACGATGGCGTGTCCCAGCCGAGAGCGCGCGAAGTGCCAGGCGGTGTTGCCTCTCGCCGAGTGAATAGCGCCAGCGTCTCCGGGCGCATCACGGAACTGCTGCCTTCCAGCAAAGTGTGGGCATAGGTCGCGATGTCCTGTGCGGTGGCGAATAGGCCGGCGTGTCCGCCAACCCCTCCCAGAACGCTGGCGTTTTCATCCTGCACTTCGCCCTGGACTACGCGGTTGCGAAACGAGCGATCGTCGACGGTGGGTGGGATGGAAGCGCGCCAGGCGGACGGCGGAATGAATGAGGTGCGGGCCATGCCGAGCGGGCCGAAAACCTCGCGCTGGCAGAAGCGGTCGAGGGATTCATCGGCAATGCGCTCGAGCGCGGCGGCCAGGATGATGAAGCCGATGTCGCTGTACTCGGCGCGGGTTCCCGGTTCCGCGGTCAAAGGAGTTGTGAATGCCGCCGCCAGCAGTTCTTCGCGCGTGCGAGCGCGCAAGAAAAGCTTGTCGTAGGCTGGCAGTCCGGAGAAGTGCGCCAGCAGCATACGGAAGGTGACTTCGCGGCGGGGCTGTGAGTTTCCAGAAAACTCGGGCGCTACGGCCGAGACGGGAGCTTCGAGATCGAGCAGGCCACGCTGGTAAAGAATCATGGCCATGGCGGTGGTCGCGACTACTTTGGAAACCGAGGCTAGGTCGAAGATGCTTGCGGGAGTGACCTTGGGCGAATCGGGCTCGTAGGTGAATCGGCCGAAGGCTTGCAAGGCGATCAACTTGCCGCGATGGGTGACAGCGACGGATGCAGCCGGGAAGGCGCGATCCGCGATGGCGTTGCGCAGGAGATCAAAGGCGCGTGCGAAAACCGTCTCCTGCTGCGCATAGGCAGCGACGGGATAGTGCGCGGAGGTGCTGGCGGTGGTAGTCAGCGATGGGACACTTTCCGGCGAGCGCCGTTTCTTAACTCTGGCTCGATATCCGGGTTATAGCAAAGTTCGGGAGAAGGGTAAAGGAAGCCGCCTGTGGCACAAATGGCACCCCCTTACCGGAGTTCCTTGAGCCGGAGGACAGGGGTTGTGTAAAGTCAATGCATCCGCAAAATCAGGATCAACTCGCGTCTCCGGTGCTATGCCTCCGCTCTGCTGGTTGCGGGAGTGCTGGCCGGAAACTTTTCGCTGGCTGCCAGGGCGGCCGTGAGGACGAACCCGGCGTCGGCGGAGCGGCTGGGAGTTCTCGACTCTATCGTGAAAGACGCCATTCGCGATGGCCAAGTCCCCGGCGCGGTCGTACTGGTCTGGCACGATGGCCAGGTGATCTATCACAAGGCCTTCGGGGAGCGGGCAATCGAGCCACGCCGCGAAGCCATGACGCTAGACACCGTTTTTGACCTCGCTTCGCTGACTAAAGTTGTGGCAACGACCACCGCGGTCATGCAGCTGGTGGAGCGCGGCGAAGTCCGGCTGAACGATCCAGTGGCAAAGTACATTCCGGAGTTTGCCCAGAACGGCAAAGAGGAGGTCACGGTCCGCGAGTTGTTGACCCACCATTCTGGCTTGCCCGAAGGCCTGGAGTTGAAGCCGGAGTGGGCGGGGCGCGACACCGGAATCCGGATGGCGCTTGAGGCGAAGCTAGTTTTTCCGCCGGGCTCGCACTTTCTTTACAGCGACGTGAACTTCATCACGTTGGGCGCGCTAGTGGAACGGGTTTCGGGGAAACCGCTCGACAGGTATTGCGAGGCAAACATTTTCGCGCCATTGAAGATGACGCGTACGCGGTTCTTGCCGCCGGTTTCCTGGAAGAGAAAGATTGCTCCCACGCAATTCGATGAACACGACCATATGCTGCGCGGCGTGGTGCACGATCCCACGGCGCGGCGTATGGGAGGAGTGGTGGGGCAGGCCGGCCTGTTCTCAACGGCGGATGACCTGGCGAAATTTGCGCAGGATTTGCTGCACGGCGGTCCCGTCCTTTCCGCGTTCTCGGTGGAGAAAATGACGACCCCGCAGCAGCCGCCGACCTCGCAAGTGCTGCATGGGCTGGGTTGGGACATCGATTCGCCTTTCTCCTCCAATCGCGGGTCGCTCTTGCCGGTGGGGTCTTTCGGGCATTCGGGCTTCACGGGAACTTCGCTGTGGATCGATCCGACGACGCAGACTTACATCATCATTCTGACCAACGCAGTGCACCCGCGCGGGAAGGGAAGCGCTGTGGCGTTGCGCGCAAAGATCGCAGACGCGGTCGCCGCGAACCTTTCGTTGACGGTGGGTGAGCAGGATGCGCTGCGCCTGGAGAGCATCACCGGCTACAACGAAGTCCGCACCGCGTCGCGGCATCTGACCATCCACAATGGAACGGTGCAGACGGGGGTTGACGTACTGGAGGCGCATGATTTCGACGTAATTCGCGGCGGCACGGAAAAGAAAAAGATCGGCTTGCTGACCAATCAAACGGGAGTCGATTCGCAGGGACGGCGCACCGTCGACGTGCTTGCGCAGGCGCCGGGGGTGTCCCTGGAAGCCATTTTCAGTCCCGAGCATGGGGTCACCGGCACGCTCGATTCAACCGACATCGCGAACTCGAAGGACGCGGCGACGGGAGTGCCGGTTTACAGCGTCTATGGCGCGACGGATGCCGCGCGGCGTCCATCCGTCGATGAACTGAAGAAGCTGGATGCCGTCGTCATCGATATTCAAAACGCCGGCGCGCGTTTCTATACCTACGAGACAACGCTGGGGTATTTTCTCGAAGCCGCCGCCAAGGCAGGTATCGAAGTGATTGTGCTCGACCGGCCCAACCCAATCACGGGATCAATGGTGCAGGGGCCGATTGCCGACCCGGGGCGGGAGAGTTTCGTAAACTACTTCCCGGTCCCTATCCGCCACGGCATGACCATGGGCGAGCTGGCGAAAATGTTTAACGCCGAGCGCAACCTCAACGCCAAGCTGACCGTGGTTCCGATGGAAGGCTGGATTCGCGGCGATTGGTTTGACTCGACCGGACTGGGATGGGTGAATCCGTCGCCGAATCTGCGGAGCCTGACCGAAGCCACGCTCTATCCGGGAGTGGCGCTGGTGGAAGGAACCAACGTTTCGGTCGGCCGAGGGACGGACACGCCGTTTGAGCTGTTGGGCGCTCCTTGGATCAATGGCCGGGAGCTGGCCGCGTATTTGAATGGCAGGGAGATTTCCGGCGTGCGATTTGTGCCGACCAGCTTTACTCCCACCGCCAGCACGTACAACGGTGAACCATGCCAAGGTGTGAACATTGTGTTGGTGGACCGCAATGCCTTCGACGGCCCTGAGTTGGGGATTGAATTGGCGGCTGCGCTTCGCAAGCTTTACCCGCAACAGTTTCACATGGATCGGATGAGCGAGCTGTTGCTCAATCAGTCGATCTATGATGCCCTTGCGCAAGGCGAAGACCCGCGGCGCATTGCGCAGGATTGGCAGGAAGCGCTGGAGAAATTCGAACAACTGCGCCAGAAATACCTGATCTACAAATAGGACCTCACAATCGGGACCTACGAAATAGTGCCGGTTCCCTCCGCTTGATCCAACTTCAGGTTCTCGATCACGCATCCAACCTGACGGCTATTGGCGTTCTCTTGGCCCTCCCTCGGTTCAGGCGCTTATAATTGGCGGGTTTGAAGGCTGAACCGCGGGACGACAGGATTTCGTGACACGATTACTGGAAACAGTCAGGAGCGGTGCGATGCGTATTGCGATGAGCCTATTCTTACTATCGGCCGTGGCGTATGGGCAATCCAGTTCGAGCGCCTCGGCCAGTCCCGCCGGCGCGTCGGCGGTGCCAGCGGAAAACGCGAATGTAGTGATGATTCCGGCCGGCACCAAGGTGCCGATCAGTCTCAAGGAGACGATTTCCACCAAGAGCACCCGCGAAGGAGATGCGGTCTATGCGCAGACCACGTTTCCCGTGGTGGTCAACGAACGGATTGTCATTCCCGCGGGAACCTATGTACAGGGCAGGATCAGCCGCATTCAACGGGCGGGGCGGGTCAAGGGCCGGGCGGAAGTCCTCATGCATTTCACCACGCTGATCTATCCCAGCGGCTATACCGTAATGCTGCCAGGAGCGCTGGAGAGCGCGCCCGGGGCGGAAAAGGCCTCGGTCAAGGATCAGGAAGGCACGGTGCAGGAGGACGGCCAGACGGGCGATAAGGCGGCCACAGCGGCGGAGCGAGGCATTGGCGCCGCGGGCGCGGGTGCGGTGATTGGCGGCATTACGACGGGAAGCCGCGCCGCCGCTGGAATCGGCGCTGGCGTGGGAGGAGCCGTGGGTATCGCCTCCGCGCTGTTCAGCCGGGGCAGCGACGTGCGACTGGAGGCCGGGACAACAGTGGAGATGGTGATTCAAAGGCAGGTTCCGCTGGATGCCAGTCGAATTCCGCGGTGAAAGGGCAATTCCAAAAAACGGTGAGCCAGGATCTACTGCGAGCTTTTAGCGGAGGCGGAATAGGCGAAGCGGTGGATCTGGGCGTCGATTTCCTTGCGCAAGTCGCTCCAAATGTTTTCCGGCATGGAAAGGAAAGTGTTGACCACCGCGGGATCGAACTGGCGCCCTGACCAGACGCGAATTTCTTCACGAGCAGCGGCTACGGTTTGCGCCGGACGGTAGGGGCGGTCGGAAGTGATGGCATCGAGCGTGTCAGCGACGGAGAAAATTCGCGCTCCCAGCGGAATCTCATCCCCCTTCAGGCCGCGCGGGTAGCCGGTTCCGTCATAGCGTTCCTGGTGCGAATAGACAATGTCCGAGGCTTCGCCGAGGAAGGGAATCTTTTTCAACATTTGGTAGCCACGGTAGCAGTGCTCGCGCATGATGGCGACTTCTTCCGGATTCAAAGCGCCAGGCTTGCGCAGAATAGCGTCGGGAATAGCCATCTTGCCGATGTCGTGTAGGAACGCGCCGCGGGCAATCACGCGAATCTGCTTCTCGGTCAGGTTCATGTGCTTGGCGATGGCGATGGTGAATGCGGTCACGCGCTTGGAATGGCCTTCGGTCTCGGCATCCTTGAGGTCGAGCGCATCGCCCAGGGCTTCGAGCGTAATGTCGTAGGAGCGCTCCAAGTTGCGCATGGCAACTTCCAGTTGCTGGGTGCGAGCCAGGACCTTGTCTTCCAATTCCGTCTGATAGGCGCGATTTTCCAGCCTAAGCCGTCGATTTTCCAGCGCGCGGCGAACCGCGGCCAGCAACTGTTCGCGCTCGAAGGGTTTCAGCAGGTAATCGTAGGCCCCGTTGCGAATGGCGGCCAAGGCCACGGAAATGTCATGCACGGCCGTGACCATGATGACCGGCATCTCCGGGGTCCGTTCCTTGGTCTTTTCGAGCAGCGCGATGCCATCCATGCCGGCCATCATCAGGTCGGAAAGCATCAGCGCAAATTCTTCTCCAGATTCCAGCAGGGCTAGCGCCTCGGCGCCGGAGGCGGCTTGGGTACAAATGTACTTGCCGCCCGCATTCAACATGGAGGAGACGATCTCTCGAATTGCTTCTTCGTCGTCAACGACGAGAATGCGCGCGGGCGAGGCGGACATAATTCAGTCTACGGCCAATTCTACAGGAGTTTCGAGGTTCCCAAAGTAACCAAGGGACAAGGGAAAACGCATTGTCAATACGGGACGGCGTGCTAAGACAGAGAAGAAGAAGGGATAGAGCTCGCCTTCCGATCGATGAATACTCCTATCTGGTGCGTTTGGTACGCCGCCGGGGATGTGACCGTTCCTGGGCTGGTTGCACAGCAGTCGTGCGCCTTGATCGCATTGGCAGCGACGCTGCTGGTCTACCGCACTTTCCGGGAACGCTCCCTGTTGGTCTGGAGCCTGGGATGGCTGTGCTATTTGGGTGCCCAATGGCCCTTCCCGAGCGGCGCCCTGCATTTATCCCCCCGCTACGTGGCGCCCCTATCGCAAGCGGCATTTGTTCTCGCGATCTGCGTTTTTGCGGGGGCGTTGCTGGTCTACACCCATGCCCGCAAGCTGGCGCTGCCATTCCTAATCGTTTCGATTGTGACAGTTGCATTTGCCTTTGTGCGCAGACTCTGGTGGCCCGATGCCCTCGTCCAGCTGGTGGCGCTGGAAGTTGCCTGGGGCCTGATTGTGTTGGTGAGCTCCATCCAGCTGATTCGGTACCGGTGGGGGCGGGGGGAAATCGGCCCCTGGCTCCTTGGCCTGAGTTTGCTGGCGTTGCATCCCGCGTGGGCCATGTTCAATCTGAAGGTGCCGGATTGGCTGGGCCCAACCGCGGAACTGGTGCTGGGAATGAGCATGCTGCTGGTGGTCTTCGACGACACCAAAATGCGGACCCGCCGGCTGAGCGTGATCAACGCCTTGACCAGCAGTATCGCGCGCGCGCAGCAGCCCGGCCCCATGCTGGCCGACGCACTTGAGGAGCTTAAGGGGTTGATGGACGCCAAGGCCGCCTGGTTTCGCCTGCTGGAAGGCGAAAGGATGGTAATCGCGCAACAGATTGGGCTCTCGCCGGAGTTCATGCGGGAGCGCATGTCCGTGCCCAAGGACGAAGGATTCGAGCGTACCCTCAACGGCGGAGTGCCGGTTAAAGTTAAAGTCTCCTCCACGGACAAGGCCACGCGAGCCGGCCTGAGAAAAGAGGGCTTTCAGCACTTCGTGATGGTGCCGGTCCTGGGGAAGAAATCCGTAATTGGCACACTGACGCTGGGCAGCGGCCGGCACGTCAGCTACACGCCGGAGGAAATGGAATTTCTTTCCACCACAGCCCACCAGCTCGGGTTGGCGGTGGAAAACCTGCGACTGGTGGAGCAGATCCTGCGCTCTTACCGCCAGTGGAGCAACACTTTTGACTCGCTTCAGGATGTGGTCCTGGTACACGATGCCAGCTTCCGCATCATGAAGGCGAACCGGGCCTTGCTGGTGCGCTTGCAAAAGGCGCCTGCTGACGTCGTGGGCGCGACCTGCGAAGCTGTTCTGCCGCGCGGCAGAGTGGATTGGAGCGGCTGCCCTTACTGCCGGGACGACGAGAGTTTCGACGAAGGGCCAGACCCCTGTTTCGGTGGTTTGACCATGGTCTCCACGTCCAGTTACGCGGAGCAGAGCAGCCAGCAGCAGGGAACCATTCACGTGGTTCGCGACGTGAGCGACCGCCATGCCGCGGAGGAAAAATACCGGCTCCTGTTCCAGCAGATGCAGGAAGGTGTATTCGCCGCCACTCCCGAGGGCCAGCTGTTGGATTGCAATGACGCCTTCGTGCGCATGTTGGGCCACAGCAGCCGCGAGGAACTGATGACCCTGAACCTCGACACCGAGGTTTACGCTTCCGCCGAGCGCCGGGAGGCTTTTCGCCGCGAAGTGGAGCGCCACAACTACGTGCGCAACTTCGAAGTGCAATTGCGCCGCAAAGATGGCAGCCTGCTGAGCGCCACCGAAAGCAGCTTCGCGACACGAGACGGCTCGGGGAAAATTGAACGCTACCAGGGTTTTCTGCTCGACGTTTCGGAAAAAAAACAGGCGGAAGACGAAATCCGCCGCCGCAACCGGGAACTCAACGCCCTGAACGCAATGGCTATGATCGCGAGCCAGTCGTTCGACTTGGACGAAATTCTGAACCTGACCCTGCGGCAGGTGATTTCGCTGCTCGGTGCCGCGGCAGGCTCGATCTATGTTTCCGAGTCCAAGGAAGCCGTATTCCGGCGGCGAGCGGACTGGGGCCGCGGCAGCCTGGAAAGCGGGCGCTCCTCGGAAGTGCAGCTTCCCGGTGGTTTCGGCGAGCTGGTGACGCGCTCGCGCACCGAGGTGCTCACCGCGGACTACTTGCCGCATCTTCCTGATCCGGTGGCGCGGTTTGTTTCCGCGCAAGGGCCGCATTCCTGGATATGGGTATTGCTGTGGGGGACCGACCGGCCGCTGGGCATGATGGGCATCGGCCGCGACGACAACCACAAATACACCAGCGGCGATGAGAATCTGATGGTCGCCACGGGACGGCAACTGGCCACCACCATCGAAAAAGTGAGTCTCTACGAGGAAACTTGCCGCGCCTACGAGGACCTGCGGAGAACCCAGGAACAGTTGCTGCAGAGCGAAAAAATGTCGGCCGTGGGGCAGTTGATCGCCGGTGTGGCCCATGAGTTGAATAATCCGCTGACTGCAATCCTGGGTTACGCGCAACTGCTCGAAAGCGAGCAGCTTGGAGAGCGTGCCGTGGACTTTGTGAGCAAACTGTTCAAGCAGGCGCAGCGCACCCACCGCGTGGTGCAGAACTTGCTCTCCTTCGCCCGTCAACGCAAGCCGCAGCGGCAGCGGGTGGATATCTCCAAGGTACTGGACGAGTCCTTGTCGCTGCGCGAATACGACTTAAAGGTTAACGGCTTTCAGTTAGAGAAAGAAATCGAAGCGTCGCTCCCGTCCGTCACCGCCGATCCTCACCAACTGGAGCAGGTATTTCTCAATATCGTGAACAATGCGGTGGACGCCATGCAGGAATCAGGCAAAGGCAGCAAACTGAAAGTCCGCTTGTACGCGCGCAATGGCGACGTGCACACCACTTTTCAGGATTCCGGTCCCGGCATTAAAGAGCCCAAGAGGATTTTTGATCCGTTCTATACCACGAAGAGCGTAGGCAAAGGCACGGGCCTTGGATTGAGCATTTGCTACGGGATCATTAAGGAACATGGCGGAGACATCACGGCACGCAACGCCGACGAGGGCGGCGCCATCGTCGAAGTCAGACTTCCCGCGGCCGGGCGGAATGTGACTCCAGAGCGATTGCAAACTGCACCCCGGCATGAGTTAGCCCTGGAAGGCCGCGTTCTGCTGGTCGAAGACGAAGAAGCGGTTCTGGAATTCGAGCGTGATGTGCTGGCCGGCGCCGGTGCGGATGTGGTTACCTCTATGGGTGTGGAAGAAGTGCAAGCCAAGCTGCTGGCGGAATCCTTCGATGCGCTTATCATCAATGGCCGAATGCCGGGCGGCTGGGCGGCCGTGGAGGTCTTTCGCTGGCTCGGGGAGAAACATCCGGGGCTGCAGAAGCATCTGTTATTCACCTTTTCCGGCGCGGCCGACGCTGAGACACGAGCTTTCTTGCAGGAAAACCAGGTGCCCTACCTGGTGAAGCCGTTTGAGGTCGCCGAGCTGATTTCACAGGCACGGCGGTTGCTGCCGAAGCGCCAGGCTGCCGTCGCCGGCTAGCCTTACAGGTTCTTGCGCAGAAGTCGTGCGAGCTGCCGCAGGGCGGCGTCATTGCGGCGATACCACATCCACTGCCCGAGTTTTTGCGCTTGCACCAGTCCCGCTTTTCTCAAAATAGCCATGTGATGAGAAATGGTTGGTTGCGACAGCGGAATCCGCCGCTCAATATCGGAGGCGCACATGCCCACGTCCTTGCCAATGGCGCACGCGCCGCGCGTTTTCAGTACTTGCAGGATTTGGCGGCGGGTCGGGTCAGCAACGGCGTGCAGCGTGCGATCAAGCGACGGCTCTGGGCTGGCCATGCTTTATACGAATAGAAGTTAAATTGACCGATGTCAATACGAGATTGGGAAAGAAGTTGCCTACTTCTTCAAAATTGGGTTGTACCCATCGGAGATCAGCTTGGCCCGCATATCTTCGGCATTCCTGATGTCTGCGAAAGGGCCGACCTCCACGTGGAAAAGCTTGTCGGTTCCGGCCGAGGAGAAAGCCGGGTACTGCTTCTTCTTGAGGGCGTCGACCAGCGCGTCGCCGTCCTCCGGCTTGCTGACCGCAGCCACCTGCACGTAGTAACCGTTCGTGGGCGGCGCCATGGTCGGATCGGCGGGAACCGATTTGTCGTCCGCGGAAGTGGCGGGAGCGGGAGTGGCGCTCGCCGCTGCCGTGTTGTCTGTGCTGGCCGGTACAGCTTGGTTGGCTGCGTTTGACTGATCGGACGACTTGTAGAACGCCACGTCGGCAGAGCGATTGGCACTCGAGTCCGCGGCGGGCTTCACCGCGGACGGCCGCGCATCATTGCTGGCGGTAGTGGCAGCGACGGAACCATCGACAACAACAGCGGTCGCGGCGGAATTTCTGCCCAGCTTGAATCCCAGGCCGAAAAAAAGCGCGCACAACGCCACCAGACCGAAAAACAGGACCAGCATTTTGCCGGTCCCTAGAGTGATTTCTGTGTCCTCGGAATTAGACATTGGTCGCTCCCCACTCGTGCTCGTTCCTCCTGGCCGGGACCATTAACCCTTGCTGGCCGCCGGGGCGTCTCCGTCAGGTTTCAAAAGAATCTTCTGCAAGCCGGAGAAAAAATCCACGGGTACGGGGAAGATGACCGTCGTGTTTTTCTCCACGCCAATTTCGGTCAGAGTCTGCAAATAGCGCAACTGCACGCTGACCGGCTCGGTAGCCAGCAAATGGGCCGCATCCACCAAACGCTGCGCCGCCGAGAATTCTCCTTCCGCGTGGATGATCTTGGAGCGCTTTTCGCGTTCCGCCTCGGCTTGCTTGGCCATGGCCCGCAGCATGGATTCCGGCATGTCCACCTGCTTGACCTCGACGTTGGTGACCTTCACGCCCCAGGGAGAGGTGTGCGTGTCGAGAATGCTCTGCAGGCGCAGATTGATCTTGTCCCGGTGGGAAAGCAACTCGTCCAGTTCCTGCTCGCCCAGCACGGAACGCAACGTTGTCTGCGCAAACTGCGAAGTCTGGTAGACATAGTTTGAGACTTCGACCACCGCTTTTCTGGGCTCAATTACGCGTAGAAAAATAACCGCGTTGACTTTCAGGGTGACGTTGTCGCGCGTGATGATGTCTTGGGGCGGGACTTCGAGCGCCTCCTGGCGCAAGGAGATGCGCACCATGCGATCCACCGGGGCAAAGACCAGAATGACACCTGGCCCTTTGGCCTGGGGAAGCAAGCGGCCCAAGCGGAAGATCACGCCCCGCTCATATTCCGCAAGAATCTTGATTGAGCTCAAGAGATAGAGGACGACGATGACAATAACGATCGTAGTAAAACCAAACCCGAGTTCCATTTGAACCTCTCTAGCTTCTGCCGCGGATTGTACCGCACTTGGGCAGGCGGGTGCGGTGATTCCAAGCCATAGGGGTGCCTGAAGGGATTCGTGGATGGCGTCAGACAAAACTCTCCCGTTCTACCGACCAGCATTTGTCATTCCGAGGAGCGCTGCGACGAGGAATCCGCTGTCTGTTGGCGTCAACAAAAAGCAGATTTCTCGCTGCGCTCGAAATGACAACCGTAAGGGGTCCCCCAGCCTGAGACGTAGCGGAGCTACGTTTCTACAGGCACATGGGTCGAGGCCAAGGGCTGGCCGACGCCCGCCGGAGCCGGATCCACTTGCAACTGCAATCCATCCACCCTGCGTACCATCACTGGCTGCCCCGCGGGCACGTTGACTGAGGCGACGGCGTCCCAGATCTCGCCGTGAATCACGACTTTGCCTTGCGGGGAAAGCGCGCTTTGCGCGAGACCAACGCTGCCGATGAGCCCTTGCGATCCGGTAACGACCTTGCTCTTATGCGCCTTGAGCGCAATGCTCATCAGAAACACGGTGATCACGCCAAAAGGAATGCTGACGGCCAGTGCGGTCAGCAAGTGGACTTGCATTTCCGGGATGGGCGCGTCCACCAAAAGCAGTCCGCCGAGTGTGAGCGTCGCAATGCCGCCAATGGCCAGGGCTCCGTGGGCCGCGAACTTGGCTTCCAGGGCGAAGAGCGCGAACGAGAGCAAGATCAGGATGAGGGCGGCGAAGCGGACGGGAAGTACTTCGAACGAGAACGCCGCCAGCAGAATGAAAATCACCCCCACGGTTCCGGGGACGACCGCGCCGGGATGATTGAATTCGGCATAGAGAGCCAGCGCGCCGATGATCAGCAGCAGAAAGGCAATATTGGGATCGACAATGTAATCCAGAATCTGTTGCTTCAGGGTCATATTGAAGACGCGGACCGGCGTGCCAACCAGATTGAGAGTTTCGGTCTTGCCGTCGAAGCGCTTCACCGGCTTGCTGGCGATCTGCTTGAACAATTCCTGTTCGCTGGGCGCAATGTAGTCGATGAGGTTTTGGGCAAGCGCTTCCTGGTCGGTAAACGACTTCGATTCGCGTACGGCGCTCTCGGCCACGGTGACATTGCGGCCGCGCTTGGAGACGAACGAGCGCATGAAGGCGGCCGAGTCGTTCTCGATCTTCTCCTTCATGATGTCGTCCATTTTGCCGCCAAAGAGGCTAACCGGATGAGCCGCGCCCGTATTCGTCCCGGGCGCCATGGCGGCGATGTCGGCGCTTTCCATGATGAAGAATCCCGCCGAAGCGGCGCGGCTCCCGCTGGGCGCGACGTAGATGATCACCGGCACCGGCGAGGCTAGAATCTTTCCAATAATGTCGCGCGTGGAATCGAGCAGGCCGCCGGGCGTGCTGATCTCGATCAGCAAGGCTTGGTCGCCGTTGCGGCTGGCGTCCTGAATGGCGCGGTCAATGTACTCGGCAGTGATGGGCTGAATGGTGTCATCCAGCACAATCTTCAGCACTTCGGCGGACGCGGGAGAGGTGAAAGCACAAACCAGCAGTCCGGCCAGCAAGCCGTACCAGGCGCGAGAAACACGGCGCAGCTTCATTGCGGTACCCTCGGCTCTATTGTCTCTCAATTTGGCGCGAGATGCGCAGATGCTTGGGTTCAGGGGTTCTGGGCCAATGCGCCCCTGATCTCTAATGTAATATCGAGGAGCTTTGGACTGTCTGTGTTATCCAAGAGCACGATCAGTTCTTTGTGTTGGGGAATGCGCTGGATCACGGACTGGAATCCGAAGATCGCTCCGCCATGCATTTCGATGGATTCTCCCGCATAGGGCGAACCCGGTTTTGGCACCAAGATACCCCAGCCGTAGCCATAGCTGTCCAGATTGGGTTTGAAGAGAAGGTCGCGCAGCTGCGCGGGCAGCAAACGCTCGCCATAAAGCGCCTGATCCCACAAGTAGAAATCCTCCACCGTTGAGTACAGGCCGCCGGCAGCGAACGGAATCGACATGTCGTAGCAGCGGGCGTTCTTAAAACCGGTGGCGGAGCGCTCGTACCCGGAAGCTCGATGAGCAAGCACGGTTTCCGAGTGCGCGTACCCGGAATCTTTCATTCCCAGGGGCGTGAAAATGCGTTCCTGCAACAACTGCTCGTAAGACTTGCCGGAAATCTGCTCTAGAATTGCCCCAAGCAAGAAATAACCGGAGTTGCTGTACTCGAACTTGGTTCCCGGTTCAAACTGCAAATCGCCGCTGCAATATTTGTTGGCAAATTCCTCAACGCCGTATTTCACGCGGCTTGCTGGACCCGCCAGAAATCCAGGGAGCGCTATGAAATTCGGGACGCCCGAGGTATGAGAGAGCAGCTCGCTCACGGTCACCCGGCTCCCCGTGTCTTTGCGATAGTAGGGAAGGTAGTCCGAAATGTGCCCATCGAGCTTGATCTTTCCTTCGTTCACGAACTGCAGGATGAGAAGAGCGGTAAACTGCTTGGTCATCGATCCAATTTCAAACTTGGTGCGCACATCGTTGGGGATATTCCACTCCAAGTTGGCGAATCCAAATCCGCGCTCATACAGGATGTGACCGTCGCGGGCTACCAAGACGGATCCGTTGAAATCACCCGCCGCCGAACGAGCCTGCATGATTTGCCCTATTTGTGACGCTGCCGGTGTTAAATTGCCATGCTGTGCTGGGGCGACGGTGGGGGCAACCAGCAAAACAAGAATGGAGGCCGTTCTAAGGATTGTCATGGAACTAGTCATGATTCTACGATGCTGGAGTTCAATTCTTACACCTATGATCGAACCTGACCTTGACACAAGGCGGTGCGTGGCGTAGAACCCTTGCGGAACAACGGAGCTGACACCCGGCATCGGCCGATTCAGTTCGCGTGCGAGTTCCTTTTCTAGAAAGCGTGGAGGATTTATGGCGGATAGCCAGACGGCAAACCCGGCTCCTCTTGGACTGGCCGGCTTCGGGCTTACCACGGTCGTTTTGAGCTGCATGAATGCCGGATTGTTCCCGGCGGAAGCGGCCGGCGTGGTCGTTCCCCTGGCCTTCGCCTATGGTGGACTGGCTCAGATCATTGCCGGCGTGTTGGAATACCGAAATGGAAATACGTTCGGGACAGTGGCTTTCGTCTCCTATGGCACATTCTGGTGGTGGTATGCGCTGCTGCTATGGACCATCGGCGCAGGCTGGCTCAAGCCGCCTCACACGTCCGGTGTTGGAATCACGCTTCTACTCTGGGGTGTTTTCACGTTCTACATGTGGATCGCCACCTTCCGGCTGAATCGCACGCTGTGGCTCATTTTCCTTACGCTTTGGATCGCATTCTTCCTGCTGGCGGGCGGCGACTTGGGGATGGGCGCCACCTGGCACAAACTCGGCGGCTGGGATGGACTGCTTTGCGGCAGCTTGGCTTTGTATCTGTCGTTTGCCGAGGTGACCAACGCGACCTGGGGTCGTTCGGCAATTCCCATTGGCGGGCCGCTGGTGAAGATGTAAAGCGGCGGGTTCCGGGAGTTCTAGCCCACGCGCTGGACTTTCGTCTCCTCCGGTACTTCTGTCCATCCGGGGAGCTTCGTATCACCCGTGATTAGCCGCGCGCCACGCTCGTATGTGAAATAGGACCACGCCCATTGCACGAACACCAGGATCCGATTGCGGAAGCCAATCAAGAAAAAGATGTGGATGAAGAGCCACGATAACCACGCAATAAAGCCAGAAATGTGCAGCTTGCCGAACTGCGCGATGGCCGCGGAACGGCCGATGGTCGCCAAGCTGCCTTTATCCACGTAATGAAAATCCTTGCGTGGCCGGCCCTTGAGATCGCGCGCGATATTGTTTGCCGTGGCTTTCCCTTCCTGCATGGCCACCGGCGCGACGCCGGGCAGCACTTTGCCGTTGTCATCCTTCAGTGAAGCCAGATCTCCAATGACGAAAACCTCTGGATGCCCAGGAATGCTGAGATCGGGATTCACCAGAACCCGGCCGGCACGGTCGATGGGCGCTCCCAGTTTCTTGCCTAGTGGAGAAGCCGCAACTCCTGCCGCCCAAAGAGTCACGGCCGATGGCAAACGGGTCTCGCCCATGATCACCGCCGAGGGTTCAATGCCGGTTACCATCGCGGACGTGTGAACTTCCACTCCGAGGTGGCGCAGTTGGTTTTCAGCGCTGCGCGAAAGATCCTCGGCATACGCGGGCAGGACGCGCGGACCGCCCTCCAGCAAGATTACCCGCGTGCATTTGGGATCGATGGCATGGAATTCGTGCGCCAGCACTTGGCGGGAAATCTCCGCCAAAGTTCCAGCAAGCTCCACTCCCGTCGGGCCGCCGCCCACGATTACGAAATTGATCTGCCTGTGGCCTTCTCCAGCAAACGCCTGGCGCTCCGCGAGTTCGAAGGCAAGCAGCACGCGGCGGCGAATTTCAATCGCGTCTTCGATCGTCTTTAGGCCGGGTGCGAGAGGCTCCCATTCGTCGTGGCCAAAATAGGCATGGGTGGCGCCAGCCGCGACAATCAGGTAGTCGTAGGCGATCTCCACATCGGGCAGCTTGACCATGCGGCGGGCAAGGTCGAAGTCTTGCACTTCACCGAGCAACACCTCGACGTTTCGCCCACGAACAATCCAGCGGATGGGCGCGGCGATTTCGCCAGGAGAAAGCCCTGCGGTGGCTACCTGATAGAGCAGCGGCTGAAAGGTATGGTGATTCTTGCGGTCAATGAGCGTGACCTGCAACGGCTGGTGCGCCAGCTTGCGGGCGGCCAGCAGTCCGCCAAAACCGCCTCCCACAACGACCACCCGTGGCTTGCGCTTGCCGTCCATGGAGCTACTTTATAAGATTCAATCCAATGCCGCAGGCCGCGAAAAGTTTTTCTCCCTTGATTGGCTTGAAAAAGATTGGCCTGCAAGTCCTTGTGGGATACGGACTCATTGAGGCTGCGGTGTGGACTCCGGTGGGCCGGCTGAATGCTTTGTGCATTGCGCTGGCGGCGCTGTGGATTCTGCGGGCCGCAAACGACGGCCGATTTACCAAGCCGCAAATGGGTATTGCGCCGCCGCCGGCGGCAGGCAGCGCCTGGATTCTAGTGGGCGGGATTGTTCTGGCCGCCTGTCTTCCTTTGTTGGCGGTGGCATGGCGCAGCAACTCCGCTCCAACCCACGTTCTTCCCTTTGGGCAAGCGTTGCTGTACGTCGTTTGGGCTTTGATGCAGCAGTTTGTTCTGCAATCCTTCTTCTATGTGCGGTTGGAATCCCTTCTCGGCAGCCGGCGCGCGGTTGTGGCGGCTGCTTTGTTGTTCGCTTCGGTGCACATTCCAAGCCCGCTGTTGACCGCGGCCAGCTTTGTCGGCGGCCTTTTTTTCTGCGAGATGTTTCGTCGCTATCGCAACATTTTTCCTTTGGGTCTGGCGCACGCATTGCTCGGTTTGACCATGACGGCCACTTTCTCCGACGCGTTCTTGCACCACATGCGGGTAGGGATCGGGTATATCCGCTTCCATCCCTGAGATCGATTGCGCGTGGCATCCCCGGTAGTGGTTCATTCTGGGGAATGCACTCTCAACGTTGTCATTCCGAACCAGCTTTATCGGGGGAGGAATTTTCTTGTCGGTGCAAAAACAGCAGATTCCCGGCGCGATGCGGCTGCGCTTCGGAATGGCAATCTTGAACAAGTATCAAACTGCACGCAGCATCCTCCCGGACATTGACATCGCCGATTGCGGCGCTTACAAGTAAATACTCGCCTGGTTAACGAACGTCGACACTGAACCCAGCCAAGGATAGACGCGTGCAATCGAATCCATCCCGAAGCGCGGCGCGATCACCGGCCGCCGGCTGGGTGCATTGGCTGTTTCCCTCGGTGGCTGATCTCATCCTTATTGCCCTGCTGATTTCGCTGAGCTGCGGCGCTTTCTCTCCCAGGCTGCTGGGAGACGCCGGAATCGGATGGCATATCCGTAACGGCGAGCAAATGTTCCACACCCATGCGATCACTCGTATTGATTCGTTTTCTTCCACCATGAGCGGTCAGCCCTGGTACGCCTGGGAATGGCTCTATGACTTGCTGATTGCCGGAATCCACCACTGGATGGGCTTGAACGGGGTTGTGTTTTTCACCGCCTTGGTGATTGCGATGACGTTCGCCATGACTTTTCGCATCAGCCTGGCGTGTGGCGCGAATTTGTTCGTGGTCGTGTTCCTGCTGGGACTTTCCATGGGCGCGGCCGCCATTCATCTATTTGCCCGGCCTCATATCTTGAGCTGGCCTCTGGTGGTGATTTGGTTTCAACTGCTGCGATCATGGGAAATCGCTGCCGCACCCGGCAAAGATCGTTCGCTATTTTGGCTGCCCGTGCTGATGTTGTTATGGGTCAATCTGCATGGAGGATTCATCACTGGTTTTGTGCTGCTGGGATTGTTCCTGACCAGCGGCTTCATTCGATACTCCACCGCGTCCGAGCGTGGCCGGCGGCTAGTGGCTGGGAAGAGATTCGCGCACCTCGTAAAGGTTACCGCGCTTTGCTCGTTGGCCACTTTCGTGAACCCCTACGGCTACAATTTGCATGTCCATATTTACCAGTATCTTAGTAATAGATTCTTAATGAATCACATACAGGAGTTCCTCTCCCCGAATTTTCACGGGGTAGGGGAGCAATGTTTCGCCGTGCTGCTGGTCATTACCATCATCGCGCTGGCCGTGGCACGCGAAAAGCCCCGCCTATCGGAGTTGCTAGTGATTCTGTTTGCGGCGGCCGGTGGTCTCTACGCTTCACGCAATCTGCCCGTTTCCTCCCTCCTCTTGACGCTGACGGTCGCGCCGATCTTGTCATTCGCGGTTGCTGGGGCGAGAGCCAACGCCGATCTCGCGGCCTGGCTGCGCAATCTTCTCTCGCGCGGCGAGTCCTTTGCCTCGCGCATGACGCGGATGGAAACGTCAATGCGTGGGCACCTCTGGCCTGGCGCCGTGGTACTTCTTGGTTTGGTGATTTGCCTGCACGGTGGGAAGCTCGGATCGCGCCGACTGCTCGACGCACATTTCTCGGCGACGCGTTTTCCCGTGCAGGCAACCGACCGAATTGTGCAAATCGGTCTGCGTGAGCCAGTTTTCTGTCCGGACTATTGGGGCGGCTACCTGATCTATCGGCTCTATCCGCAAGACAAGGTGGTGGTCGACGACCGGCACGACCTGTACGGGGAGCCATTCTTCAAGAACTACTTAAAGGCAGTGTTAGTCGAGCCAGGGTGGGAGCAGGTTCTGAAAGACGACCACGCCAACTGGGTGTTGGTCCCCGCCGAGTCAACCCTGGCCAACATCCTAAGACAGACGCCGCCGTGGTCAACCGTGTACGAAGACCGCATGGCTGTGCTTTTTCACCGGAACGCCGAATGATGGCGGGTGGCGAAACTAACGGTCGCTGGTGTCGATATCGAAACCGAGAATGGCGTTGACCTCAACCGGCTGATTCCCGCGCATGGCGGGGCGGAATTTCCAGCTGGGCAGAGCAGCCAGAACTTTGGAGGCCATGGCGGGTCCGGCAGACTCGATCACCTGGACATTGCGCAGCAGCCCAGTGCGGTCGAGAACGCATGCAATGACCAGGCGTGAGCGACGGACGCCGGCGGGAAGATCGGCGCGCAGCGGCTGGGGCGGAGTCAGATCTCGCAACTTGGAATGCTCGGCGGAGGTGGGGTCGGCGAATTCGAGCACCGCTGTGCCCAGCACGGTGTCGATGTAAATGGTGTAAACCTTATCGCCCTTCAACGCGCCATAAAAGTTGAATGCTCCGCCAGACCTGGGTGTTGCTTCCACGGTGAGGCCGGGACGGTCGTCAACCCCGGCCGAAGACCGGCCGGGAACCGCCGGCGGCGGCGCATCCCCGCCAAAGCTCGGCAAGGTGATGATCCCGTTGCCGCCGCTTACGGAAACGCCAGGAACCGCGGGCGAACCTTGGGCGCCGCTGCCCGTACCGCCGGGGCCGCCGCTGGGAGAAATTCCTCCACGAGCCGTTGGGTCTGCGCCACGACCGCTGCCTTCTTTTCCGCCGCCCGGGCCTTCGCCGGAGAAGCCGCTGCCTGGACCGTTGCCGCGGCCAATGCCGCTGCCGCCGCCGGAGCCGCCCAATCCTGGATTTGCCCCACCATTGGGTGACATGGCCAGCGAACCGGTTCCTCCGTTTGGCACACCCACCTTCGATCCGGGTTGGTTGGAAACCACGATTCCGGCGCCCTTACCATTTCCGCCACTGTTTGGAGGCGCGGCCACGTCGCCGACCTCACCCAAACCGCCAAGGCCTGCGCCGCGGTTGCCACGCCCCCGGCCCGCGAGTGAAGTGCCTCCCTCAATGGTCGGGGGTGGGGGCACAACGCCCGTACCGCCGCCTAGTCCATCGACCGGCTGATGCGCCATGGGGCCGGACTGCAACTGCACCGGCGGGGGCACAACCTCACTGCTGCCCAATCCGGATGCCGCCCGGCTTGCGGTAGTAGTGTTCCCGCTCAACTGCGCTGGCGGAGGGATAACTTGTTTGTGCGGGTCGCCCGGGCCGAAACCGGGTCCGGTGGCTGAAAGCTCGCGCGTAACCTCGGTAGGCGGGGGCGCAACCACGCGAGGCGCCGGCAAAGTGAGCCGCGGATTTGCCGTGGTCACCTGTTCCGGAGCGGAGATCGGCGGTGGGACAACCTCGACGGGGTGCGAACCGGGAAGGCGCAGCGGCGTGATATTTTCGGTCGTCGGCGCGGGAGGAACCACGCTGGCGCTCAGCGAACGTTCCGCTCGCATCGGGTTGCGGGTGAGTTGCGGAGCGGGCGCGACCGCCGTCACTGGCGGGGCAACCAGCGGACGCCGCGAAGACATCATTCCCTCGGCGGGCGGAGGACCGGGAACCCGTTTGTAAGCCAGCAGATTCGTAACCGCAGCATCGGATCGCGGCAGATTCAGCTTCGGCGCATCCACTACCTTCTCACGTAAGGACTCGCCGCGCGCGACCCGGATCACTTGCGTGGGATGGTGGCCTTCCCGCCCTCCCGAGCGTCCGCTGCGGCCCGCCTGCGCTCCTCCGACATCCGCGGTCTTAGGCAATTCGTTCCCGGTGTAATAAATCACGTCGTACTTTGCCGGAGGTGGCGGCATAAACGGGTGCAAGCTCTCGAGCCCCTTGGTCGCCAGAATAAACAACACGAAGAGCGTGATTTCCGCGACCCAGGAGGCCACCATGCCGCGGTAGGGGAACAAACCCACTCTGGCCTCACCGGCCAGCGGCTTCGGTGAGCGCACCAACGCAGGCCGCAGCGCCGTCTTGAATTCCTCCCAAGGCGACGACCATTCCACCAGCAGCTTGAGTTCTTGGCTCACGAGCTCACGGTCTCCCGAGCCGGGGCGCCCAGCTCAATCTCAATACAATCGCCGACCGCGGTTCCCGTGGCATTCAGCGTGTTGCCAGGCAACTCCAGTACGGATGCCGCGCCCATGCGAACCGGGGCGAGCCGCCAGGGTTTCAAATTTTGCTTGGCGTAGATCACCACTTTGTCTCCGTTCAAATAAAGCACGTCAATGGGAAAGCGCATCGCCAGGGTATGCACTCCATGAGAGGGAACGATCCACAAGCCCTTTCCTGCGCGAAAACTTGCTGCAGCCGCGCCCATTAAGCCACGCAAGCGCGACCAGTGCGTCCCGGCGACGGACAATTCGGTCGCGAGATAGGCTTGCCGCGTGCGGTTGAAAGCAAATCCTTGGGGAACGGCTGCTGGCATGACCACTCCTAGGTTCGATCCGATGTCGCCACAGACTTCACCGTCCCATGGGCATCAGCGTGTGGTAAAGCTGGATCATCGCTGGTCCTATGGTGACAACGAGGAGGGAGGGAAGAATAAACAATACCAGGGGGATGACCATCTTGATCGTGGTCTTGGCCGCTTGCTCTTCGGCTCTTTGGCGGCGCTCGGTCCGCAACGAATCGGAATGTACCCGCAGCGCCTGCGCCACACTGGTGCCGAAGCGATCGGTCTGGACCAGCGTGCCCACCAGCGCGCGAATGTCGTTAACCCCGGTTCGAGCCGCCAGGTTGTGCAGAGCTTCGACCCGCGGTTTGCCGGCCCGCATCTCCAGGTTGAACATGTGGAACTCGGCGCTCAGTTCGGGGTGAGAATGGCGGAGGTCTTCGCCCACCCGCATCATGGCCTGATCGAGCGCCAAGCCGGCTTCGACGCAAATCACCGTGAGGTCGAGCGCATCCGGTAGCGCCAGGGTGATGAGCCGCTGGCGTGCCTTGATCTTGCGCTTCAGCCAAAACCGCGGGAGAAAGAATCCAACGCCCCCGGCGCCCACGATAAGCAACGGAGAGTCCAACCCGGTCGCCGCGATGACCGCGACCACTCCCAGCACGGACAGTAGCACTCGGCTGCCCACGTACATCGTCAAGTGCCGCGGTTCGCGGTAGCCCGCCTGAATCAACCAGCCCCGGGCGCGTGAAACCTCGCTCGCCGACAAGGGCAGCGCTTTGCTCAGCGGGTCCATCGCCTGTTCCAGGCGTTCCTTGAATGCCGGCCTTTCCGGTTGCTGCTCCTTCGAACCACCGGTAAGGGAACGCAGGCGCGAGCCGATCACCGAGGAAGGCGCGTACGCCGCCGCGCCAAACGAAAACACTGCCAGCGCGATACTGAGGAACAGAACGATAGTGAGTGCCAGTAACATGCCTAAACCTGAATCTGAATGACTTTTCGAATCACAAAGTAGCCGATCGTTTGCAAGGTGATGGCGATGACGATGGCGGTGTGGCCCAGCGGATCGTTAAACAGCGGCTGGATAAAGCTGGGGTTCATCGCCTCCATAGCGACCACAACGATGGGAGGCAGCGCCATGAGCAGCAACATGGTCAGGCGTCCTTGCGCGGTGAAAACCCGAACCTGCCGCTGGATCTTGAAACGCTCGCGAATCATGTAAGAAAGATTATCCAGAATCTCGGCCAGGTTGCCGCCCGTTTCGCGCTGCAACATGACTGCGGTAACAAAGAACTTAACGTCCACCAGGGGCACGCGCACCGACAGGTTCACCAGTGCATCGCGTACCGGCATTCCGAATTTCTGCTCTTCGAACAGTTTCCGAATCTCGGAAGAAACCGGTTCGGCGACCTCATTGGCAATCAGCTCCAGCGCGGTGGTAAAGGCGTGCCCCGCCCGCACCGCTCGCGCCAAGGTGTCGATGGCTTCCGGAAACAGTTCCTCAAATTTCTGGAAGCGCTTGGTCCGCCGGTAAGAGGCGTAAGAATAAGGCACAATCGCGCCCACCAACGCGCCTCCCCAGGCGAACACCAGAGCCTTGCCCATCAGCAGCCCGATCGCACCCCCGACCAGGGCGCATGCCAGGCTCAAGATCAGTATGTTGCCGGCGCGCATTTCCATGCCGGCTTGCGATAGCAACATCTGAAAATTCGAAATCCGCTCGGAACGGCGCAGCAGGTTGTCGAAGGCGGGAATTTCGCTCAATAATTCGTCGCGCAGCAGAGCCAGTTCTTCATCGGGCTCGCGCTCGGCTGCTTTTTGCACGGTGGCCAGCCGGTCCCGCAACAGGCGCGCCCGGGCGCTGCGCTGGTCGAGCAGGGAAACCACGACAAAAATGGACCCGGCGACAAGCACGAACACGACAATGGTGATGGCGACTAACATCGCATCTCTCCGCTGCAAATCTCCATTCGGGTCTTTCTAAATCTCCAACTTAGAATCGAACAGCGCGGGGCGTAGCCGGTAGCCGCCCGTGGCCAGCCGGTCCGCGAACTTGGGCCGAACGCCGGTGGCGTGAAAAATGCCTCGCACCTTGCCGCTCTCGTCAATGCCCGTGCGGTCGAACAAGAAAATATCCTGCATCAAGATCATATCGCCTTCCACGCCGGTTACCTCGCAAATCGCGATGACCTTGCGCGTGCCATCCACCATGCGGGAGATCTGCACCACGGCATGAATCGCCGAAGCAATCTGGTTGCGCACCGCGCGCTCGGGAATATTCAAGTTGGCCATGGAGAACATGCTCTCGACGCGGGCCAGCGCATCCCGTTGCGAATTCGCGTGGATCGTGGTCAGCGACCCTTCGTGGCCGGTGTTCATGGCCTGCAGCATGTCGAAAGCTTCTTCGCCGCGCACCTCGCCCACGATGATGCGGTCGGGGCGCATACGCAAACTGTTGATGACCAGTTGTCGTTGCCGCACCGCGCCCTTGCCTTCAATATTGGGCGCACGCGTCTCCAGCCGCACCACATGCTCCTGCTTCATCTGCAATTCGGCCGCGTCTTCGATGGTAACGATGCGCTCCGAATTCGGGATATATCCGGAAAGTACATTCAGCAAAGTGGTTTTGCCGGCGCCGGTTCCTCCCGAGATCAGCATGTTCAGCCGCCCCTTCACCATGGCCGAAAGCAGCTCCAGCATGGGCTCGGTCAGAGTCCTGTTCTCGATCATGTTGCGGGCGGAAACTGGAACCGCCCCAAAACGCCGGATGGAAAGACAAGGCCCGTCGATGGCCAGTGGGGGAATGATCGCGTTGACACGCGAGCCGTCGGCCAGGCGCGCGTCCACCATGGGCGAAGATTCATCGACGCGCCGCCCCACGCGGGAAACAATGCGGTCGATGATCTGCATCAGGTGCTGATTGTCTTTGAAGCTTAGGCCGGTGGCTTCCAACTTGCCGGCACGTTCCACATACACTCGGTCAAAGCGGTTCACCAGAATATCGGAGATGGTGGGATCTTTGAGCAACGGCTCCAGCGGTCCCAGGCCGAAAATCTCGTCTAGAATCTCCCGCGCCAGCCGTTCGCGCTCCGCAAAGCTGAGCGGCACCGCCTCACTGTTCACGGTATTGCGGATCAGCAGCAGCACTTCTTCCCGGGCCGCTTCGCCAGGGGTGCGTCCGAGTTTCTCCAGATCCAAGCGGTCCAGGATCTTACGATGCAGGTCCGCTTTTACCTGCTGGTACTCCGCCTTCTCGAAAGTCTGCAAATTCGCCATGCGTCTTACCGTACTCTCCTACCACAGCCTACACGGTTTTCAACTACACAGTTTTGAACAAGGACCAAGTGGCGCGCTTCACGTCGATGTCGTTCTCCGTCAATCGGCCAGCCAGCCCGATGAAGGCTCGCGCGATCTCGGTGTGGTTCTGGTGCATCAGTGGAATACCGCGGTCAATTGCCGTGGATACGGCGAAATACTGATTCGGAATTTTCCAAAGCAGCTTCATGCCGGCTGCGGTTTCGGCGTCGGATTCGCTGAATCCTGGAATCTTGCGGAAGCGGTTGAGAACCAACCGCACCCGGTCCCGTCCCCCCGATTCCCCCAAGTATTGCTGAATGCGGGCCGCGCTCCACAGCGACGCCACATCGGCGTGCGCTACCAAGAGCACGGTCGCCGAAAGATTGCTGACCAGACGGGTGGTTGCGTCCATACGAGTGGAGGCATCGACCACCACGTAGCGGAAATGGCTGACCAGCATATCGAAAAGCCGGGCGAACTCCGCGGTCGATGGTTCCACCAATACCGGCGTATTGGGACCCGCGAGTACCTGCAAGCCGCCTTCGTGCCGGGTCATGAACCCTTCCAGTAGCGAATGGTCCAGGCGGTGCAAATTTCGGATCGCGTCGGCCACGCTGAACACTGGCTTCAGGTTCATGTGCAACGCGGAATGTCCCAGCGGCGCGATATCCACCAGCGCCGTGTCTCCATGGGCGGACTGCAGGGCCAACGCTAAATTCACCGCAACCGTGGTCGACCCGCTGCCTCCTTTGGCGTTGACCACGGTGAATACTTTGCCGCGCACTTCCTCGCGTTGCACCTTGCGTTGCGAAGAGGACGAAAGCCGAACGAAAGCTTCCAGAAGGTCGGTGGTGGTGGTGGGCCGTTCGATGAACTCCCGCGCTCCGGAGCGCATGGCGCTCACGATCACCTGCGGTTGAGACATGGCCCCCACGGCGAACACCGCCACATCTGGAAGTTCCTGTTGCAGTAATTCGATGGCGCGCAAAGCCAGGATCGGGCTCTCCTCGGGAACATCCACCAGCACCACATCCGGATTCGCGCTCTGGATTCTGCGCACCACCGGATCGGCGGCCGCGACAGGGAAGTTGGCGGAAGTATGCACCGCCCGCGCCACGCTGGTGCCGTCGACCAACACCTGCAGCACGGCACGCTGCTCGCTGTCGGCCGCGACAATCACAACCGCAACTTCAGCCATGACCCTGACGCCCCCCTAAACACTGCTTGCTACTCAACCATCCTGCGCGATATCTGTCAGGCGTTTGGCCCTCGCTCCACGTTACTTAATGCCCTGCAGCGCCTTGGGATGATCGAACTGATCCTTGTCTAGAAAAGGCCTCGGCTGCGTCGGCAGCATCGGGGGTTGCGCCGTTGCGTCGATCTTGCGCACCGTGCATAACACCATCAGTTCGGTCCTGCTTTTTTGCGCGCTCTTGCTCTTGAAAAAATTGCCGATGAACGGGATGTCCCCGATTCCCGGTATCTTGTTCATGATGTCGGTTACCCGATTGTCCATCAGGCCGGCGATCACAAAGCTCTGGCCGTCTTGCAGTTCAAACTCGGTGTCCGCGCTGCGTGTGCTGATCGCGGGAACCGTAAAGCCGGAAATCGTCAAAGCGTTGGAAAAATCCAGCGTGCTGACGGATGGCGCCACTTTCAAGTCGATGTTGCCGTTCGGCATGATTTCCGGCGTGAACTCCAGTTCCACGCCAAAGTTCTTGAAGGTGATCGTCACCGCGGCAAAGCCTTGGCCGGGCTGCACGACCGGGAAAGGGAACTGTCCGCCGGCCAGCATTTTGGCCTGCTTGCCATTCATGGCGATGATGCTTGGCTCGGCCAGTATTTGCAGAAGGTTCCTCGTCTGCAAGGCCTGGATCACCGCGCCAAAGTTGATATCGCTGCGGAAGAGAAACAGATTGAGGAAGTTGGAGATATTGGCCGTGGGTGGCGTCGGAGTTTGGGTAGTGGTCGTGCTGTTGCCGTTGGTGGTGGTGGTTTGGGCCGTGGTCGTGACGCTAACTCCGCCGAATTGCTGGGTTTGGCTCAGGGCAATGGTATTTCCTTGCCCGGGAAGCAGCAGGTTGGCCCCTAGTTGCGTCAGAGCGGTTCGGTCCACCTCCGCGAAGGTGACCTTCAGCAGGACCTCTTGTGAGCCGACCGGCCCGGACGTTAGCACGTTAACCACTTTTGCCGAGTAAGCTTCGGCGATCAGTGCAGCGCGATCCGCTACGTCCTTGGTGGAAACATGGCCAGAGAGCACGATCGCGGAGCGCGAAGGCGATACGGTGATCTGCTCGTCGGGGAAAACCCTTTTCTCCTCCTCAGCGGCGGCGCTCACATCCACATCCACGCGCAAATCGAAGCTGCGGGAACGTTCCAGTTCGTCCCAGATCAGCAACGATACTTCGCCGGCCGCGCGCCCATGCACCAAGATCTGGGTGGGGGTCACCACGCTCACTTCCGCTACCACGGGATCGGTCACCGAGACTCGCCTGAGACGTTCGGTGGTATTGATAAGCAAAGACTTGCCCACCATCACCCGCAAGGGCGCGGCTGCCTGACCTTCCACTCCGGCCGGCGTTGCGGTGGTCGGAGAGGGAGCCGGGTTCTGATCTTCAGCCGGCGCCGGCGTGGCGGAAGCCGGGGCAGGAGCCGAGTTTTGGTCCGTCGCCGCGGCGGGTGGGGCAGGCTGGTCTTGGCAATACGCCGTCGCCGCGGCTGCCACTAGCAGCAACAAAATGGCCGCGGCAGCTCGCACTACCGCGCGTGCTACGCAACTGCGAGAGATCGACATTTCCGCTAACCTCGGAGTCTCATGATTGCCTTCAAAACTTAGTCGTTTCCTTCTTGCTGCCTTCGATAACCTCTACCGTGTAAGCGGACGGAGGCGGTGGCGGCGCAGCCACGGTGTGTTTGGCCTCTCGCGGCTTGGCAGCCGCGGGCGCTGGCGCACCTCCTCGGTACAACGAGCCTGTATTCACCGCCGCCACCGTCTGTTGCTTGGTATCGAGCGGATTGCGCAACGATAACTGGATACGGCCCTCCGTGCTGGCTAGGGTAAGCTTCTGCGCATCATCCGGGGAAACCAGCAAGGTAATCACGGGAGTATTCTGCGGATCGCCGCCGGCGTTTCGCTCCAAGTGCGAGCCGGTCGCGATCACGGCCACATTTTCCAGTACTGTACTGGTCTGTTGTTCGGCCGCGCCGGTGGGATTTCCGGTGAGCAGAACATCGACGTGCGTGCCCGGCACCACGAACCCGGCCACCGAAACAACTTCGTTCACTCTTACCGAGACCGCGCGCATGCCCGGCGGAATCAAAGAGGGAAGCCCGTAGCCCGCGTCCTCGCCGGCCAGTTTGTTGGGCAGAATAAACTCTCCGGTAGTGATCGGTAAGACCACGCCACGGCCCACCACTCGCGCCATCTGCTTGTAGTAGTGGGGTGGCAAATCAGCCTCGGGAAAGTGCGCCACCTTTACATCGTGGTCTTCGATTTTTGCTCCCACTTGCAGATCGTCGGCGGCAACCACCACATCCACGCCCGGACGGTTGTCCGCGGCCGTAGTCGCCTTTAGATTCTTGTAGACAACAAAACTCGCGAACGCGCCCAGCGCGAGCGCGACCGCGCCGATTAACAAAAGCCGGGTACGATTCATCGCTGCTCCTCAAGATACAATCAACACATTCGGCCGGGATCGAGCCAGAATCAACAGCGCATCACCAAAACCCCAGGCTAGAGACATTTCCGCAACCCTGGACCCTGTGCCAGTTAATCGCCACTCCCAAGTCTGGGCGGCGGATGCAAACTCAACTCAGCCACACTGCGTCAGGTGCGCATTGCTACTGCGCGATAGAACTCGCAACCGACGAAAACACGTTGTTGGCGTTGGAACCAATCAGTCGGATCGTGCCCACGACGATCACCAGAATCACCGCCAGCATGACTGCATATTCCGCGATGTCCTGCCCTTGATTCTCTCGCCACAACCTGTAAAGAAGGCTCCCCATGTCGTATCCTCCTGCGGGGTTCGGCCCGACATATTGACCGCTCCCGCCGAACTGCGTGCAATTCAGTGCGCACTACCGCCAGTGCCCGGCAAAGTTGTTGCAAACATGTAACAGCATTGGATTTCCACAGGGATGCGAGGGTGTTCTCGAATTCCCACACCATCATACCCTGCTCGGTATCCCCTTGTAGCGACAATTTGTTGCGCACTAGAACCGAGATCGTACCCCCCAGTGCGGCCTTCCTGGGATCTGGACATGTGCGATTGTGCGTGGAAAACGCCATTCTTCCCGCGCCCTTCCCGCTCCCCGGTCGACTGCGAAGGTCACGACGAAACGGCCCATTTCGGCTTGAGAAACAACTATTGGCTGGCGATCGTGCTCGCAATGGACGAGAAAGTGTTGCTGGCATTCGTCGCCACAAGGTGAATGGTAGCTACCGCAATCGCCAGGACCACCGCCAGCATCACGGCATATTCGGCAACATCCTGTCCATCCTGCTCCCGCAAGAGTTGCTGCAAGAATCCCATGACCCCAGCTCCCAGAAAAATCAAAGCGGGGGAGGGCCAAACTGTGTGCCGCACGCGGGCGTCTCCGTAACTTCCGGTGTGCTAAAACCCAAGTTCGGCACACCCGACACGCCCATTGGGGGGAGCTTCCAGGCTCCTACAATCATACCCCAGTTTTGGCTCAATTCGACCGCAAATATGGGGTCAAAAGATAAGGTGCGAGCCTCGCGTAAGTAATTGCTAGCCAATCAATTAGAGGATATCAGTGAACCTGTCGCAGCGCGCGGGAAAAGACTTCAGTTGATTCGGGTGAGGACCACGGCTTGCGAATCGGCGTAGATTTGCTTCCAGCCGGGGTGCGAGCGCAAAGCTGCGATCAGAGGTGCGTTGGGTGGGAGGAAGACGGTGCGAATCCGCCAAGAATCAAACTTTGCCTGCCATTGGCCTTGGAGGTTGTAGATGGAAGCCATGTCGTCCAGGAATCCGCCACCTTCGTAAAGGTCGGTGCGTCCGTCCACAAACACGCGGTACTGCGGATAGAGTTTCCAGATCAGATATCCTCCCCAGTCGTAACTATTTAGCAAGGGTTCAGCGGGCCGGTCGTGCAAAATGAATGCAACGGCTTGGGTGGGAAACGCCTTGGCCTCGGCCCGCGCTTGGCCTTGGATTACGAAGCGCACTCGAAAAACGACGAATCCGGCGAAAGCCGCCAGCAGAATCACGTTCAGAAGCAACTTCGCGATTCCCGGATTACTTACCCGCACCGGCAAGTGTATTTGTCGTTTCTGAAGCCAAGCCTCCAGTGAGGCCGCCAAAATGGGCGCCGCCACCAAAGCAAAAATTGGAATATGTCGCACCGAATGCAATCCGGCATAGAGCATCACCGCGAGCAATAAAAGCTCGCGGGCTTTCAGGCGCAGGGGAGAGATCGCCACCAGGGCCAAGGCAAGAACCATCAGAAAGAAGGGCAGATACATCAAGCGATGGAAGTCCGGCGAGGACCATTCTTCGATGTAGTTGACGATGACGTGAGAAGACAGGGTATGCCAGGGATACCAGTACATCTGCGTTCCATAAGGATTCAGAGGGACCACCGTGATGCAGCCCGCCAGCGCCAAGGCCAACCATCGCAAGCGTGGCGCCAGCGCCGTCCAACCCTCAAAGCCAAAGACACCATCGAGCACGATTCCCAGGAGAAACAGAGCGATCAGGCCAATTCCGAGAGCAAACTCGGCGTGAAGATTCACCCATAGGGCGGTCAGCGGAATTGTCCACCACAACAGTCCTGCGTGCTTCTGCGACCGTTCCAGCAGCCAAAGAAACAAACTGGCGAGCAGAAGCGAGATGACCTGAGGCCGCGCTCCCCAACTTGGAGCCGAGGCCAGCGCGCCCCACACTGTGACCAAGCCGGCAAGGTAGGGTTTTCCCGGAGTGCGCGCAAACACCAGCAAGAATGCCGCAGCCACGATCACGGCAAAGGCAAGGGTCAACGCACCCGTGCCTCCCGCCCGGTACAACTCGAACATCAGCACGTCGGAAAGCCACTCGTGGTTGATCCAGGGCTGTCCGGCGCGCGTGAAAGAATAGGGATCGCTGTGAAAGACGGCGTGGCTCTGCAGAATCAATTGCCCGGTGCGCAAATGCCACCAGACGTCTGGGTCGGTGACACTGCGCGCCGCCATGACGAACAGACCCAGCGCGATGATGGCTACGAAAATCCGGCGGAGATCGAGCAGCTGATTCATGGTGACCGAGGATCATACCGCGAGCCGCCGAGGATGTAGAATCGCTGTTCTTCCGCGTGCGGCCCAAATCAGGAGACGCAAGCATTTGCCAGCATGAAACGAATAAACCCAAAAATACTCGGCATCTTTCTGGGCGGAATGCTGTCGATTCATCTTGGCATGGCATGGAATCTGCGGGACCTATTGCGCCGCGGGTACCCCGACTTTGCGACCTTCTACACGGCGGGCACGATGGTGCGAACGGGCCACGGTTATCAGCTATACGACGTGCAAGCGCAATTCCGCGTGCAACAGGAATTTGCCCCCAGTGTTACGATCCGCAAAGCGGCGCTGCAGTACCTCCACCCTCCGTTTGAAGCCGTTGCCTTTGCTCCACTAACCTGGCTCTCTTATTTCCATGCCTACTTACTCTGGGTGTTGATCAACCTGCTAATTCTGTTTGCGCTGCCCTTGCCGTTGAGGCCCTATATTGCCTTGCTGCGCACGCGCCCTTGGATGGTGGCGCTCGCGGGCCTGGCATGCTTTCCCATTTTTTTCGGTTGTCTGCAAGGCCAGGACACGATTCCCCTCCTTGCGTTAGTGACCCTGGTCTACGTCTCGCTAAAGCGAAACGCCGATTTCACCGCGGGAGTTTGGCTGGGCATGGGGCTTTTCCGTTTTCAATTCGTCCTGCCTTTGTTTTTCGTTTTGCTCGCCCTGAAAAAACGAAAGATGGTTCTGGGTTTTGTGCTGGTAGCGTTCTTGTTCGGTGTGATTTCGTTGGCGGCGTGCGGTTGGAGGGAAACTCTGGCGTACCCAAGTTATCTTCGGCAAGTGGAGAAGGTCCTGGGTCACGGTTCGATTATTCCGACCGACATGACTAATCTTCACGGGTTCCTTTACGAACTGGCCCGCCAGCGAATACCTAACAATGTTTTCACAGCGATGGTTGTCCTGGGTTCGGTATTGCTTTTGGGCTTCGCGTTCCTGCGATGGCGTCCAGCAAGCTCCGGTTGGGACTTCGATCTGAGTTTTTCTATCGCTATCGTCGCGGCGGTTCTCGTGAGCTATCACGGCTTCCTCTACGACCTGGGCTTGCTGTTCTTGCCCCTTGTGCTTCTGGCGGATCATTTCGATGCCATCGAACTTACCGATATCTGGACTCGAACCGCATTAATCGTTCCGGCGGCCATGCTGCTCCTGAGCCCCCTGCAAATCCTTCTTTGGCTTCACTATCACCAGGCCAGCCTGCTGGTGCCCTTTTTGTTGTTTTGGATGTGGGGAATGGCCAGGCTCAAGGCCGAGATCGCGGGCAAGGTCACAGGGCGGGGACTATTTGGCCGCGGCAAACCTGCCTGATTCCATCCCAGAGGTGTCGCCTTGAAAACCAAAGCCGCCTTCCACTGCAATCACCGCGATTCCAGCGATCAACACGCCGGCGATGATGTCCACGAGATAGTGCCACTCCAGAAGCACGATCGCACCCGCCAGCAAAACATTGTAGACAAGTAGCGCGACACGGATCGCCTTCCAGCGCCGCAAAAACCATAAAACAATCAAACCTTGGGTGATATGGATGCAGGGGAAGGCAATGAAGTAGACAAAAGTTATCTTATCGAGAGGTATGTGGTTCCAAAGTGCCGTTGCTCCTCGAATAGACTGCTCCTGAAGCCAGTAGGTCTGCAGTTGCCTCGGGAAATTCGCGAAGTGCCTGGGGCACAAATAGTACGGCCCCTGGCTCGGCCACACATAGAAAAGCGCCAGCGCCAGGTAGTAGGCGGTCAGGATGGCGCCGACAAACTGCATTCCGCGCCGCCGGCCGTGACGCAAACAGGCGAAGATGAGCCCCAAACCGATCACCGGGAACAACCCGTAGTAAATCCATTCCAGGAAATGAAAAAAGTTCAGCGGGAAAATGCTAAGGGCCCAGTGGCAGAGCCGCGGAACCGACCAGCCATGGAGCAGCCATTCGTCCATGCCTTCGAACACGCGATCGTCGGCGGCAAAAAAACGCCGCGAGAGAATGATGTCATTGTAGGAGGCGATGAGCACAAGTCCGCCAAAGAAGTACGCAGCCGGCACGAGGAAAGACAGCACCGTGCGCGCGCATTTGCGCCAGCCGTAACGGGTTAGGAATGCCGCGATCAGACTCATGTCCGCGGCCAGCACAATAGCCCAAAACTCTGTGAAGAAGCGCAATAGCACGATGACGCAAACTATTCCTAACAACAGCCGTATCCCAAGCTGCCTGAGATGCCTGCCGAGGCCGTCGACTTTCGCGAGGTGGGTCGTGACCAACAGGGAGCCTGCGAGAAATAGGGATTGCGCGCCGAAAACACAGTAGGTGGACACCAGGACTCCCCAGGCGTAGCGCAGGGGAAGTTTGTTTCGCAGCAACAACGGAAGCAGGCAAAGCGCCAATAGCGCGCTGGCTCCATAGTGGAAATTTCTGCCGAGCCATTTCAGGAGACGAAGAGCTTTGGGGTGGGTTTCGATTCGGCGGCGAGAATTCGCGGGCGACAATCCGGCCGGTTCCCGAGTCGGCGCTTCGTTTGTCTCTTGTTTCACAATTTGCTCAACTCGATCATGGTCGAAGAAATCGGCGGGGCGCGGGCGCACCCTGCTCTTTAAGTTGTAGCATGGAGCAACTTATCGCGGACAACCCATGAGACGGATTCGAAGGTTGAGTATTCTAGCGGCGCTTGTTCTGGCGGGCAGCATGTGGTTCTATGTGGAACACCTGCTCGTTCCATATCAGGTAAGCTCCGCCGCCGCACACGGTGAGCCTCGGGGAAATCTTTCGGATCTGTATCCCCGATGGGTGGGTACGCGCGAACTGCTGCTGCATGGGCGGGATCCATACAGCGCCGATGTGACCCGCGAGATTCAGGCCGGCTATTGGGGGCGTCCGCTGGACTCCAGCCGGGCAAACGACCCCAAAGATGAGTCGCGTTTTGCGTATCCGGTTTATGTCGTCTTCCTGCTTGCGCCGACTGTTTCTTTGCCGTTCCCAGCGCTACGTATCGCAGCCAGCTGGATTCTCGGAACCCTCACGGCACTCAGCGTCCCCCTATGGCTTCGGGTGTTACGCTGGCGGCCTTCCTATGACACGTCGGCAATCCTGCTCCTGTTGACGCTAAGCAGCTATTCGGCGGTGCAGGGAATCAAGCTGCAACAACTAAGCCTTCTGGTGTGCGCGCTGATGGCGGCCAGCCTGGTTTTGCTGGTGGATGGGCACCTTGTTGCCGCTGGAGCGCTGTTGGCCGTGGCCACCATCAAACCGCAGCTGGTGGTATTCCTGGCGGCCTGGCTGACTTTGTGGGCGATGAACGACTGGCGTGAGCGGCAACGATTCTTCTGGAGCTTCCTGGGTACGTGGTTGCTCCTGGCGGGCGCCGGGGAGTATCTGCTCCCCGGCTGGGTCGGCCGGTTCATCGACGCAATTGTCGCCTACCAGCATTACGCGGGGACACCTACACCCTTGGTTGCACTCACCACCCCCGCCATTGGCGCGGTGCTGGAGGCGGGGGTGCTGCTGGGCGCGACGGCGGTGTGCTGGCGTTTCCGCCGGGCGCCGGCGAATTCCATGGAGTTTCGTTTAGCCGTGGCAGTGGTGCTTACGGCAACTCTCGCCATTATGCCCAGGTTGGCACCTTACAATCAGCTGCAGTGCCTGCCCGCCGTGTTTCTCATCGTGCAGTCATGGAGCAGCTTGTGGCGGCAGAGTAAGGTATCTCGCACCGTTTGCGTTGCAGCGGCACTGTTTGTGCTGTGGCCGTGGATGGCTTCGCTAGCTCTGGCCGTAGCGTCGATTTTTCTGCCGCCGAGCGCGGTGCAGCGCGCTTGGGCTGTGCCCTTGTGGACGAGTCCGGCGATATCGATTGCGCTGCTGGGCCCTCTCATCTTTCTCGTGCGCGATTCGTCAGCCCCGCGGCAACCGCTTTCCTGATCGTTGTCTCGCGGTCTTAGTGCTTGCACCCTTGCATTGCTTAAGCGCTCGCGGTAGGCTTCAACAGCATTGTTGGCCGCACGCAGAGCCTGTTCGGAGGACCGATGAATCTTAAGATGGAAACCAGCGTGACCGACGGAGTCACCGTCGTTGCTTGCCAGGGACGTATCCTATTTGGCGAGGAAGCCACCGCGCTTCGCGAGCAGATCAAGAGCCTCTTGAAGTCCACCCGCCAGATCGTGCTGAACCTCGCGGGGGTGAGCTACATTGACAGCGGCGGTCTAGGAACCTTGGTGGGAGCATATTCATCGGCCCGCTCGGCCGGCGCCGACATCAAACTTACCGGGCTCGGTCAGCGCCTGCGCGACGTGTTGCAGGTTACAAAACTGGTCACCGTCTTCGAGGTCTACGACAGCGAGCAGCAGGCGGTGGCGGCGTTCCGTCGGAAAGACGCTTAAGCCTGCTCCGGGATCGAACTGAGACCGGAATTGGCCACCAATCCAGCGAGCGCGAATACGGGCATCCCATGGCTTTTTCCACCATCACCGGACCAGCACCGGAGGCCGAATCGGGAGTATTTCCTACCCTGGTGTTGGTGCGCGACAACGAAGAGCGCAAGATTCACCTCAACCACACTCCCTTCGCCGTCGGGCGCAAAGTTGATAAGGACCTGGCAATTCCGGACCCGCGCGTTTCCCGCGATCACGCCCTCATCGTCTCTGAAAATGGGGAATTCTACGTCGTCGATCAAGGCAGCAAGCACGGAACTTTCGTCAATGGCGAACGGGTGGAACGCAAGGCGCTGCAACGCAACGACCGCCTGGAGTTTGGGGTGCGCGATACCATCTACGTGGTTTTTAATCCCCTCCACCAAAACTCGAACACCGCCCGCGAATTCCTCAGCCAGATTTCCGGCATCCACATCTCGGCCGCAACCACTGACCTGGAGAAGCTCACGCTGTTTCTTGACGCTGCCCGCAGGCTGAACACCTCCGGCGTGCTCGACGAAATCCTGGTGACGTTGCTCGAAGCCACCCTCAAGCTGACGGGCGGTGAGCGTGCATACCTTTTTCTGAAGAGTGAAGACGGCACGCTTCGCCTGGCCGCGGGCCGCAACTCCAAAGGCGACCCTCTGCTCGACGACAAGACGATTTCTCATTCCATACTCGACGAGGCCCTGAAATCCAACTCGGAGTTCCTGATTACCGACACCAGTCAGTCGCTGGATTTGGCGGCGCGGCACAGCATCGTCGCCTTCGACCTCCGCACCGTGATTTGCGTTCCCCTGCGCAAGCCGTTGGTGCAGGCCGTCCGCGAGAAGTCCGTTCCCGCCGCCTTGGGCGAGGTGATGGGCGCTCTTTATGTCGATTCGCGTTTTGCTTCGAGAGATATTTCCCGCGTGAGCGGCGATATTTTGCGGGCCATCGCCACCGAAGCCGCGTCGCTGATCGAGAACGCGCGCCTGGTGCAGGCCGAAGAAGCGGCTCGACGCTATCAACAGGAACTCTCCATCGCGGCGCGCATTCAGCAGCGGCTGATGGCGGTAACGATTCCTGAGGTGCCCTTCGCGCGGTTTGACGGAAGAAATGTAGCTTGCAAGGAAATTGGCGGCGACTTCTGCGACGCGGTGATTACCAAGGATGGCCTGGCCGTTGTATTAGCCGACGTGAGCGGCAAAGGTGTGTCGGCAGCGCTGCTGGCTTCCACGCTGCAAGGCATGATCTATTCCCAACTCACTGCCGGGATGGGTCTAACGGAGATTGTGGCGGCGGTCAATGCTTACTTCACGCACAAAGAAATCGGGGAAAAGTATGCCACGCTGGTGATCGCCCGCCTCCGCCATGATGGCGAACTGGAATACGTGAACTGCGGCCATGTGCAGCCCTTGCTGGTCTGCAATCACGAAGTGATTCGCCCCGCGCACGGGAACGTGCCGGTGGGCCTCATCCCCGGGGCTGTCTATGAGAGTGACCGCTGCCATTTGCACCCTGGGGATCGGCTGATACTGGTGACCGACGGCGTAACCGAAGCCGAGAACGCCAACGGCGATTTTTTCGACAACGAACGGTTGGAGGCGGTCGCCTCCCGGAGCGCCGGCCTGGACGAGATTTTTTCCGCCGTGGCCGATTTCTGCGCCGGCGCGCCACTGAATGACGACTGCACGGTGGTGGATTTGTTATACACGGGCTAGACGCTTCTAAACCGGAGTCATGGGTCTTTCGCTTGGCTGAGCGCCCGCCGCCCGGTGGTATTCTCTCCAGCGCCATGAACTTCACCTTTCTCGATTGGTCGGCCATCGCCGGCTATCTCGCCATCACGCTGATTCTGGGTCTCTATTTTCGGCGGCGCTCGGGCAAGAGCGTGGACGACTATTTCGTCTCCGGGCGCAAGGTCTCCTGGTGGCTGGCGGGAACCTCGATGGTGGCGACCACCTTCGCTGCCGACACACCGCTGCTGGTAACCGGCCTGGTTTACAAACTGGGCATTGCCGGAAACTGGTTGTGGTGGTGTTTCCTGCCTTCGGGCATGATGACGGTCTTTCTATTCGCACGCCTGTGGCGGCGCTCGGGCCTGCTCACCGACGTTCAGTTTGCGGAGATGCGCTATTCCGGCAAGCCGGCCGCGTTCCTGCGCGGCTTTCGCGCTCTCTACCTCGGCCTGTTGATGAATTGCCTGATTCTCGGCTGGGTCACTAAAGCGATGACTAGTATCGTGGCCATTTGCCTGGGCGTCACCGAAACCAGCGCTCTCTGGATTTGTGTTTTCTTCCTAATTCCGTTTACCGGCGTCTATGTCGCCCTCGGCGGTTTGTGGGGCGTGCTCTGGACTGACTTATTCCAGTTCGTATTGAAGATGGCGATTGTGATTGCTGTGGCATGGTACGCCGTCGCTGCCGCCGGCGGCATGCACGTGATGCTAGGCAAACTTGCAGCCATGCGCGCCGCGGCCGGACCCTCCGCCAGCAACCCGACCGCATTCTTTCCGGATTTCTCGCGGCCGTTTACCTACCAGGCGTTGTGGGCTCTCCCGGTCATTACGTTCACGGTTTATCTCGGAATGCAATGGTGGGCTTTCTGGTATCCAGGCGCGGAGCCGGGCGGAGGCGGCTACATCGCGCAGCGGATTTTCAGCGCGCGTGATGAGCGCGAAGGCTTGCTGTCGGTGCTGTGGTTCAACATCGCGCATTACGCCATTCGGCCATGGCCCTGGATTCTGGCTGGCTTGGCGGTCATTGTTCTTTATCCTGGCTTGGCCCATCCGGAACCCGCCTACATGCGCATTGTCACCGAGCATATGCCGCATGCGCTGCGCGGAATCGTGTTCGCCGGTTTCATGGCGGCATTCATGTCCACGGTCGCGACCCAGCTCAATTGGGGCGCGTCGTACCTCGTGGCCGATTTCTATCGCCGCTTCGTGAAGAGGGACGGCAGTGAGAAGCATTACGTCAATGCCTCGCGTCTGGCAACGGTCCTGCTCGTCATCGTCTCCGCGTACATTTCGGCCCAGTTGGGGTCGATCCTCGCCGGCTGGGAAATTGTGCTGCTGATCGGGGCCGGCACTGGCGGAGTCTATCTGCTGCGCTGGTACTGGTGGCGCATCAATGCTTGGAGCGAGATTTCCGCCATGGCCACGGCGCTGGTTGCGAGCCTTGCCATCCGCTGGATGAAACCATTCGCCGGGCTGGAAGCAGTAGTCTTCGCCGAGACCGCGTTAACTGTAACCGCCGCGACCACGCTCATCTGGCTGATCGTCACGTTTGCCACGAAGCCCGAGCCCGATGAAGTGCTGCTGACGTTCTATCGCAAAGTGCGTCCCCATATAGCCGGATGGAAGCCCGTGGCACGGCTCGCTCTCGAGGTGCCGGTCACCCGCGATCTGGGGCGCAATCTTCTTTCTTGGATTCTCGGTTGCGCCATGGTTTATCTGGCGCTGTTTGGCTCGGGCAAGCTGCTGCTCGGCAATCTCGGGATTGGGAGCGTATTGGTTCTCCTCGCGGCCGTTTGCGCGCTTGCGCTGTACGCCAACATTCTGCGCAGCGGCTGGAGTGGAGAAACGGCGCCCGCGCAACTAACGCGAAACAACAACCCGATCTAGCCGGTTTCCACCGCGACCAGAAAATCCACTCCCTCCCAACGTTGCGCCTGCGGCCAGAAGAAGGTAAACACAATCCCGCCCCCCGGCGGCAACTGTTCGGTCGGCAGGTCAAAACAATACGTGCCCAACCCCGTGTCCCGTGTGTCGTTGTCCCGCACCGTCTTCCACCCGTCGAGGCTCCACCGCACGCGGGCCGGCGCCAGCACGGCTAGCCGCAATTTTTTCCTGCGGGGAATGGAGCTGCACTTGTTGTTGAAACTCCAGCAAAAGTACTGTGATTTCTTCTTTTCCACCTGATACCGCTGCACCGTTTGCGGAGGCTGATCGAAGATTTTTCCGTCGCGCAGCGAGCGCCGCAGCTTGATGTACTCGGAATGCGCCCAAACCAGAGGACAGGCGGAACCCGTACGCAGCCCGGCAAAGAGTTCGCGCGACGGTATGTCCGGCGTATCCCAGACCTGTTCCGGAATAAGCCGTCCGCCGCCGGTGGAAAGTTCCATCACGCGCAACAGATCCTCGGCCAACTGCAGGTGTCCTGCCGCCAATTCGTAATGCGCCCGCTCCCCAGCCAGTAAGGGCCAAGCGCGTCCGATCCCCGTTCCATCGAAAGGCGATCCATCCTCGTGCTCGCCGTAGCCATCGCCGTTATAGCGGTACCAGCACGGACCTTGCGGCAGGTTGACCCGCAGCAGGGCATCGATCGCCTTCACCGTATTAAGAATGCGCGGATCATCCGGCGCCCGCAGACCGAAGCGCACCAGCGCCAACGAGTCCGGACTAATCATGTGGACCGCCAAATCCGCTCCCTGTCCTGGCGGCCGGTTCTTGATGGGCACGAATCCACCCAGCGGAGAAGCCGCGCAATCGGTCTCCGGCGCGGCAATGCGCACATAGTAGCCTTCGATTCCGACTCGCCGCGCCAGATCGCTATCCGTCGCGTAGGTCCAGCGCTCAATGTTCTCGTTCCAGAAGTCGGCCGTCTCCTGCAGATAGGCCGCAATATCCTTCTCGCCCACCGCTTCCGCAAGGTCGGCCGCCGCCAACAAACCGGCAATTTCAACCGCCAGCGTGAACGGCGAAAAGCCGGCGTCTTCTTCCCAGCGATCCTGCTGCGTTACCGGACCGTTGCGTACCAAAAACCCCGCCGCGCGACGCACCAGAGTCCACCAGCGCTTGAGGTCGCTCACCTCCTCCGGAGCCTCCCGCCGCAACAGATCCACCAGCAGAATTGGGAATGCCGCCTCATCCATCTGCAGACCAAGCCAATAGGGACGGCCATCCAGCCACATGTTCTGCGCCCAGTGGCCGTCGGCGTCTTGCGTGGTTTCCAGATAGCGCAAAACCCGCTGCGCGTCTTCGATGGCGCCCGCCGCCAGAAATCCGCAGGCGGTTTCCACCAAATCGCGCGGCCACACCAGGTGATACCCGCCGAGGTCTTCGTCTCCCTTGTTGAAGCCCCACGGAATCGAAAGACTCGCGATTACGCCGCCAACAAAGTCTTTGGACTCATGCGCCCGCAACACGGAGGCGCTGGCGCGATACAAGTCGTTCTTCCTTTCCGGCTGATCCAATTTCAGCAGGCCGTCCTGCCAGTCTCTCCAATGCCATGCATATTGCTTTCGAATCTCTTCATACGGCTCCAGCAAGCTGGCGCGTACCTGCTGTCCCGCCTCCGACCAAATTCCGCCGAAGCCCACCGCCAGCAAGAATTGGCCATTGCAAGCGGCTAGGTCGATCTCGCCGGTGAGTGCAACGTTGCCGTTGACCGCGCAGCCGTACTCCCACGTCATCTGGTAATGCTGCGAAAGATCTTGCCAGCCGTCCGAGTAGCCTACGAAGCCGGCCGACCGCTTCTTCCAAGGAACCGAGCAGGCGAAGGCCAGCGCGCAACCATCGTGCTCGGCAAACAGCATGGGCACACCCTTGTAGTCGCCCACCCATGCCGTATTCTCTTTTCCCCAATTGGCCAGATGCGGAGCTAACAGCGCGTACAAATGGTAATCGGCCAGTTTCCCTCGCAAAGGCTCAAACTGTATTTTTTGCAAAACCACATTGCGGAAGGGATCGGTAAGCACTTCTTTCCGGATGCGATAGCGACCCTGCACGTCGGTATTCACCAGCTCGTAAACCGGCACTCCCGGCTCCATGGCAATGTTCTCAAACTTGCAATCGCGCTTTTCCTCGGAGAACATGCCCGCGCCATCCGTCACGATCAGCCCCAAATCGCGGGTACAGGCCTGATCGACGCGGGGGAAATAAATTTCGTTCAAAATACCGTGGCTGATGGTGAACCACACCCGGCTATGCAAGTTCAGCGCGGTACCGATGCCAGACTTCGCGCTCGAAGTCCAACGCGGCGGAATTCCCGGCCAGCCCGGAGCAAAATATTGGCGTTCACTCACGCGGTCGCGTCCTCATCTGTAAGCAGTGTGCCAGATCATCGCTCGATCGGCTACCCTTGCACAGCTTGTGGAAACTTATTCAACGAACATTCATCCTCGATTAACTTCTCCGTAATCGTCGCCCCTCAGCGTGGAGTGGCTGGGAAACCGCACCCGAATCCCACAATCTGGAGGAGGTTTTATGAAGTTTCTCGATCACGCGCGTGCCGTTGGCCGCTACACTGGCCTCGGCGCTGCGTTGCTCTCAACACTGGCAAACCTAGTGGCCCCGCCAACCATGGCCGCCCAGAGCACCACCAGCCCCATCAAGCACGTAATTGTCATCATCGGGGAAAACCGCACCTTCGACCACATTTTCGCTACTTATCAACCCAAGAGAGGCGAGACGGTTGACAACCTTCTTTCCAAGAGAATCATCAATTCCGATGGCACGCCCGGTCCATTCTACTTTCTGGCGCATCAGCGCTCCGCCTGTGATCTGGGCAAAGGAGCGTCTTGCCCGAACACCGGCGAAACTGATGTGAATGGGGATAAGTACGAGCTCAGCCCCAAAGGCAAAGCTCTTTATAACGTACTGCCCGCGCCCTTGACCGGCGGGCCCTCGGACGTCTGCAAAGACAACGGCATCTGCACGCTGGCCCAAGCGCAGGCTTCGGAGAATGGCCTGGCGCCGGGCTACTATCAGTTTCTGACCAGCGGCGGCACCGGCCTGCCCGGCAAGACGCCTGACACGCGCATTGCCAACGTGAACAACCTTCCGCCCGGACCGTTCCAGCTCACCACTGGCTCGTTCACCTATGACGACTACGCCGCGAGCCCGGTTCACCGCTTCTATCAAATGTGGCAGCAGCAAGATTGCGACGTTCGCCGCGCCAACCCCTGGAATCCCGGCGGCTGCCTGAACGATTTGTTTCCTTGGGTGGAAACCACCGTGGGCGCCGGCACGAATGGTGTAACGCAACCAGCGAACTTTAGCACTGAGTACTCCACCGCCGCGGTAACCACCGGTGAAGGCTCGACCGCCATGGGCTTCTACAACATGTTGCAGGGCGACGCGCCTTATCTCAAGTTCCTCGCCGATCATTACGCCATGAGCGACAACTACCACCAGGCGGTGAACGGAGGCACCGGCGCCAACCACATTATGATGGGCTTCGGCGACGACATCTGGTTCAGCGATGGCAACGGCAACCCCGCGGTGCCGCCGGAAAACCAGGTGGTCTACGCGGGCACGCCCAGCGCCGGTACAGTGAATGAGATCGAGGATCCTGAACCCGCGGCGGGCACCAACAACTGGTACAGCGAAGATGGCTACGGCGGCGGCGCCTTTGGGTCACCTTCGTTTGGCGGCGGCAGCTACACCAATTGCGCTGACCTGTCCCAGCCCGGCGTCGCGGCAATTCGCAGCTACCTGAGTTCACTGCCGCGCAAAATCTCCGCGAATTGCGAAAAAGGCCACTACTACATTCTCAACAATTACAACCCGGGCTATTTTGGCGACGGTTCCAACGCCTATACCGACAACAATGTCGCCAACACTCCGTTCACCATTCCGCCCACCAGCGTACGCAACATCGGCGATGCCCTGCTGGAGAAGAATGTTTCGTGGAAGTATTACGGAGACCAGTGGAACCAGTACCTCACCGACAAATACCAGCTCAACTACGGAACAGTCGGCGCGAACAGCGATCAGTACTGCAACATTTGCAATTTCTTCCAGTACTCCACTTCGATCATGACCAATGCTGCCGTTCGCACGGCTCACCTGAAGGATACGGCGGACCTCTATAGCGATATCCAAAACGGCACCCTGCCCGCAGTTTCTTTCGTGAAGCCCAGCGGATGGGTGGATGGTCACCCAGCTTCCTCCAAGCTCAACCTCTTTGAAGGTTTCGTCAAGAAGATCGTCGACGAGGTGCAGAGCAACCCTGAACTGTGGAAGAGCACCGCCATCTTCATCACCTTTGACGAGGGCGGGGGCTACTACGATTCAGGTTACATCCAGGCCCTCGATTATTTTGGCGATGGCACGCGCATTCCTCTCATGGTGGTTTCGCCCTACACCAAGGCGGGTCACATTTCTCACGACTATTCGGATCACGTTTCCATTCTGAAGTTCATCGAGCGGAATTGGGGCCTGCGCCCGCTGACCAACCGCAGCCGCGACAACTACCCCAATCCGCGATATAGCCCTTGGGTGAGCGCCTACGCGCCGATCAACAGTCCGGCCATCGGCGATTTGTTCGATTTGTTCGACTTTGGCTCTGGCCACGGGGATCACGACGGAGACTGAAGTTCGGCTTTGTCGCCGTCCGCCTGAGGGAAGAGTGAGCCCCGCGAAAGCGGGGCTCACTCGCAGGCGAAGCATCCCTATCCACCGAGCCAGTGTCGGTCAGGCCTTCTTGACCGCAGCCGGCTCACGTTTTTGGCTTAGATCAAGGCGTCCCAGGTAGAGCGCCATTCCCACGACCGCATCCACTCCCATGGAGTGCAGCTTCTCGATCTCCTCGTTGCTTGAAATTCCCCCCGCCGCAATGAATTGTTTTGATGTTGCGGCGCGCAGCGCGCGCACGGTTTCCATCGGAATGCCCAGCATCAGCCCTTCTGTGTCGATGTGGGTGTAGAGAAAAGCGGTGCAGAAAGACTCTAGGCCACGAATCATCTCAAGAGGAGTGATCGGAGTAATCTCGCGCCAGCCGCGAACTGCGACATTTCCACCTTTGGCATCGATGGCGAAGACCAAGCGCCCCGCCCCGGCCGCTCCCGAGATTTCCTTGGCGAATTCCGCGTCGATTTGACCACTGCGAATCAAGGTCGATCCCAAGATCACGCGCTGTGCCCCCATGGCGAGAATCCTGCGCGCAGTGTCGATGGAACGAATCCCGCCGCCGACCTGGCAGGGAAGGCGCGTCACAAAATGCTCGATGAGTCCGCGATTATCCCCGGTACCAATCGCCGCGTCGAGATCGATGAGTTGCACCAGCGGAAAGCCGGAGAACCGTTCCACCCACTCATCAAAATTGTCGAATTCCAGCGCTTTCTTCCTGCCCTGCACCAGCTGAACAATCTTCCCGCCCATCAAATCAATCGAAGGAATCAGCACGGCCACCTCACCGGAATGCCCGCCGAGCGCAGTTGCAGTTTCAGCTCGGAAAAGGACTTCAGTCCAAAATGAAAGATGGAGGCCGCGAGCGCGGCGTCCGCATGGCCGCGTTCGCCAAACACTTCCACAAAATGCTCCGCCCCGCCCGCGCCACCCGAGGCAATCACGGGAATGCGGACCGCATCGCCGACCGCCCGCGTGAGCTCACAATCAAACCCGATTCCGGTTCCATCACGATCCATGGAGGTAAGCAGAATCTCCCCAGCGCCGCGATGCTCGGCCTCTTTCGCCCATTCGACGGCATCTCGTCCAGTCGGCTTTCGCCCGCCATGCACAAAGACGCCGAACCCGCCATTCGCGCGCTTGGCGTCAATCGCCACAATCGCCGCCTGCGACCCAAAGCGCTGCGCAATCTGGGTAATCAATTCAGGGGTTGCGATCGCCGCCGAATTCATGCTGATCTTATCCGCCCCCGCATCGAAAATCGCGCTCGCGTCTTGCAGTGTGCGAATCCCTCCACCCACGGTGAAGGGAATAAACAGCTCGCGCGCCGTCCGCCGCACGGTTTCGGCCAGCGTGGCGCGCCCTTCATGCGTGGCGGAAATATCCAGCAAAACAATCTCATCCGCGCCCGCCGCGCTATGCGCCGCAGCCAGCGCCGCCGGATCCCCGGCATCGCGCAGATCAAGAAACTGCACGCCCTTGACCACGCGGCCCGCGTCCACATCCAGGCAAGCGATAATGCGTTTAGTCAGCACTTTTGCTCGGTGCTCTCCTGTGCCCCTCTGTAGCTTCCCAAGCCGGTAGCCCGGCAGATGTTTATAGCGCGCCTACAACCCACAAAAATTCTCCAACAACTGCAACCCCACAGCCCCCGACTTCTCCGGATGAAACTGCACCCCAAAAACATTCCCCTGCTCCACCACTGCGGAGAATGATCCGCCGTACTCACATTCCGCCACAGTCACAGAAAGCAGCGGCACGCGATATGAGTGCGTGAAGTAAACAAACGGCTCCGCCGCAACTCCCTTCAGCAACCGCGATGCCCCGTTCCGAATCCGCAGCGAGTTCCATCCCACATGCGGCGATTTGACCGCAGCCGGGAAGCGCTCGCACTCTCCCGGCCAAAGGCCGAGCCCGGGTACATCGGGAGCTTCCTGGCTCGCTTCAATCATCCACTGCATCCCCACGCAGATGCCAAGAAAGGGAACGCCTCGCTCGATCGCTTGCCCGATCGTCGTGCGCAAGCCAGCTTCACTCAGCGCGCTGGTCGCTGAAAAATGTCCCACCCCCGGCAGAACAATCTTCTCCGCCCGCGCCACCACCTTTGGATCAGAGGTGACGACAGCCCCGCTGCTCACGCGATCCAGCGCTTTCTTCACCGAGGTGAGATTGCCGGCGCGATAGTCAACGATCGCGATAGTCACAGCAGCCCCTTGGTGCTGGGCAACAGACGCGCCATCCGCCGATCCCGCCAGCAGGCCGCACGCAGCGCCCGCGCAAACGCCTTAAACAGAGACTCAATTTTGTGATGATTCGAGCGCCCGTACAAAATCCGCGCATGCACGTTGGCATGCGCGCCGCGCGCAAAGCCCTCAAAGAAGTCGTCTACCAATTCGGATTGCAAATCCCCCACCAGCCGAGTCTTCACCTTGGTATCGACGACAGCCGCCGTGCGTCCGGAAAAATCCACCGCCGCCAGACCTAGGGTCTCATCCATCGGCATCACAAAATATCCCGCCCGCAGAATCCCTTTCTTGCTCCCCAACGCCTCGGCAAACGCCTGCCCCAGCGCAATCCCCACATCCTCGACCGTGTGATGCTGATCCACATCCAAATCTCCGGTAGCGTGCAGCTCAAGGTCAAATCCGCCATGATGGGCAAATAGCTCCAGCATGTGATCAAAGAACCGTATGCCAGTGGAAATCTTGTACCGCCCGCGCCCATCCAGATTGAGCGCAAGGCGGATCTGTGTTTCTTTGGTGTCGCGCTGAATCGCCGCCCTTCGCAAGCTAACGACCTCCGTGGTTTGTTTCGTAGCGCCGGCGTCTCGCCGGCTGTCTTGTGCGCGTCTCGCCAACGCGCCCTGCAGCCTTCGCGTTACCGTGCCTAGCTCCCCGCCGCACTCAGAAATTGCTTGCTCTCCAGAATCTGCCCCAACGCCGCAAACAACCTCTCATTCTGCTCGCGCGACCCTAACGTAATCCGCACGCACCCATCGCAACCCGGATCTCTCGAGCGATCCCTTACCAAAATGCCGCGTTCCCGCATGGCCGCGATGAACGCCGAGTTCAACTCTCCGAAATACATCAGCACAAAGTTTGCCCGACTGGGCCAATACTTGATCCCACGCGCCCGCAATTCTTTCTCCAGCCGTTCCCGCCCTTGCAGCACTTCGTCCACATAAGCCCGGACGTAAGCCTCGTCGGCCAGCGCATCCGGCAAGCAAGCCAGCGCCACACTGTTCAAATTGTAGGGGGAACTGACCCGCCTCACCATTTTCACCTGCTCGACGTTTCCCCCCAACACCCCAATGCGCAATCCCGCCAGCCCATACGCCTTGGAGAAAGTCCGCGACACAAAAAGATTGGGGACGGCCCTCCATTGTTTCATCAGCGTCTCGCCGGCAAATTCGAAGTAGGCCTCATCCACCAGCAAAGCCGCTTCCGGAGCGGCTTTTGCAATCCGCAGCAAGTCTTCGGCGGGGGCGAGCGTCCCCGTGGGATTATTCGGATTCGCCACGGCAATCAAACGCGTGCGCGAGTTGATCCGCGCCAGGATGTGTTCCGCCGGAAATCGAAAATCCTCGCCGGCTTGAACCGGAATCACGCGCGCCCCGGTTGCCCCCGCATAAATCTCATACATGGCAAAGGTAGGCACGCCGATCAGCGCTTCATCACCCGGTTCGAGGTAAGTTTCGCAAATCAGATGGATGGCTTCATCGGTGCCGTTGGTCAGCAAGATCTCTGCGGCATCAATTCCAATACGCGCGGCAACCACCGCTTCCAGCGGATCGCGTTCCGGATAGCGAGCCAGATCTTCGTAATTAATTCGGCGCAACCGCTCGAGCACGCGGGGCGAGCACCCGACCGTGTTCTCGTTAAAGTCCAGACGCAGTCCTTCGCGATTGTCCAGCGGCGGGTGGTAAGACTTCAATCCATGGACCGCGGCTCGCGCTTTAAGCATGACGGTCCCTCACTCGTATCGATTCGGCATGCGCGGTCAGCCCTTCGGTCTCCGCCAGCCGCTCGATCGCCGGAGCAATTCCACGCAATCCTTGGCGTGAAAGATTCTGCACACTAATCACTTTGACAAAGTCCATCACGCTCAAGCCGCCGCGAAAACGTGCCGCCCCCGCCGTCGGCAGAACATGATTCGGACCGGAAGCGTAATCGCCGGCTGCCTGGGGGGAGTAATCGCCCACGAATACCGACCCCGCATTGTGGATGAATGGCACGTCCTTGGCCGCCACCGTGATGTGCTCCGCGGCGATCCGATTCGCCCACTCCATCGCCTGCTCCCGGGAGTCGGCAATCAGAATCGCGCCTTGGCGGAGCAAAGATTCCTCAGCGATCGCATTGCCGCGCGCCATTCGTTTCACGCTTGCCGCGACCGACTTGGCCAGAGCCTTCGCGGTCGTAATAAAAACCGCGAGCACCTCGGGGTCATGCTCCGCCTGCGCCACCAAATCCGCCGCGATGAACTCAGCCTCGCCGTCGTCGCTCACAATCAAAACTTCGGTCGGCCCTGCCAGAAAATCGATTGCGCAGTCGAACGACACCAGTTTCTTGGCCGCAGTCACGTAAAGATTTCCCGGCCCAACGATCTTATCCACGCGCGGAACGCTCTCGGTGCCATAGGCCAGCGCGGCAATCGCCTGCGCTCCGCCCACGCGATAGAACTCGCGTATGCCGAGCATGCCAGCGGCCGCCAGCACTCCGCCGCGAGGCTGCGGAGAAACCACGCGAATATTCTTCACTCCCGCGACCTGTGCTGGGATCACCGTCATCAGCAAAGTTGAGACCAGCGGATAACGCCCGCCTGGAACATAACATCCGACCGAGTCCAACGGACGCACCAGTTGCCCGAGAGACATGCCCGCGCGAGTGCGTCGCCACTCTTTGGGCTTCTGCCATGCGCAAAAGTTGCGAATGTTTGCCGCGGCCTGCCGCAATGCGGCGCGCAACTCCGGGGCCAAGGATCTCCACGCCGCCTGAAGATCGGATTCCGGAACGCGAAGGTTTTCCTTCGCGCCCAGGCCGTCCCAACGCTGCCCATATTGGCGCAGGGCGCGGTCGCCGCCACGCCGCACCTGCTGGATGGTGCGCCGCACACGCGGCTCAACCTCGTCAAACTGCGCGCTGCGCGCCGCGATCCTCGCTACTTGCGCCGCGGCGGCACGGCCCGAGAATACGCGCATCACAGCACCACCTTGTTCAACGGATATTCGACAATGCCCTGCGCCTTGGCTTCCTTCAAACGCGGAATTACTTCCCACGCCGTGTGTTCTTCGATCACGGTGTTCACCGCCAGCCAGCCCGGCTCGCTCAAGGTCGAAATAGTTGGCCGCTTCAACGCGGGCAATACGGCCAAGACCGCATCCAGATCTTCCTTGCGCACGTTCAGCATCAGGCCCACTCGTTCCTTGGCGGCCATGGCGCCCTGCAGCATGAGCGCGAGGTTCTCAATCTTGCGGCGCTTGTCACAGTCTTGCCATGCGAGTTTATTGGCGACGATCTGGGTGTTCGATTCGAGAACGGTGTCGAGAATTCGCAGGTGATTGGCGCGAAGCGAGCTGCCGGTTTCCGTGATCTCGACGATGGCGTCGGCCAGCATGGGCGGCTTGACCTCGGTCGCGCCCCAGGAGAATTCCACTTTCACTTCGACTCCGCGGGTGCGGAAATAATTCTTGGTTACGTTGACCAGCTCGGTGGCGATAATGCGGCCGGAAAGGTCTTCCGCTTTCTGAAACGACGACGACTCCGGCGCAGCCAGCACCCAGCGCACCTTGCCGCGGCTCTGCTTGGCGTAAATGAGATCGGTGACGGTAACCACCTCCAAGCCGCTCTCGACCACCCAGTCATAGCCGGTAAGGCCGGCGTCCAACGCGCCGTGCTCGACGTAGCGCGCCATCTCCTGCGCGCGAATCAGCATGCATTCGATCTCCGGGTCGCCGGTCGAGGCGAAATACGACCGCGAATTGACGTGAATCTGCAGGCCCGCCTGCGCGAAGAGCTGCAGCGTAGCTTCCTGCAGGCTGCCTTTGGGGATGCCGATGCGCAGTTTCATTGCGCTGTCTCCTTGGCGCGCGCCACCGGAATGGCTTTTGTAAAGCAAGACCGCGTGCCCTCGTGGCAGACGACGCCCGCGCCTTCAACCTCAACACGAAACAGCAGCGTGTCGCGGTCGCAGTCGGTGCTGGCGGAAATCAGCCGCAGCTTGTTGCCGGAAGTTTCTCCCTTGGTCCACAGTTCGTTGCGGGTGCGGCTATAGAAAGTCACATAACCGGAGCTGAGGGTGCGCTCACAGGCTTCGCGGTTCATGAACCCGAGCATTAAGACCTCACCACTGGCGTCGTCCTGCACAATGGCCGGTGCCAGCCCGCGCATCTTTTCGAAATCGATTTCTGGACTCATTGCCATCCTCTTCATCGTTGTGATTCCGCGCCGGTTTCGTCGGCGAGGAATCCGCTTTGGTTCACACCCCACAAACAAAAAGCCCGCTGAGTGATTGTGCCTCAGCGGGCCGGATCTTGTGGGTGCTGTCTAATGCTCGACTGGCTCAGCCACACACCCTCACCGGCACGCTGTGCGCGTGATGATGATGGTGATGATGGCGGTTGCTGAGCATGATTTGAAACTACAGATTATGGGAAGGCGCGATTTCTGTCAATGGCCGCGACGCCGGCGAACCCGGGCTTCTATGATCCGGTCAGCGAGGGCAGCGCATTGGCCGAGCCGAACAGGAATACTAATCCGACCACCACGCTATAGACCGAGGTCAGCGCGGTCACGGTGCGAAATACATACGGCTTGTTCATGCCGCCGATGAAGATGCCGGCGGCGGAAGCGCACATCAGCGTGTTCATGGCTACCAGGCCCACGATGAACATCAGCAGGCCGAGGAAGCCTTTGGCGGCGCCGCCCAAGTTTGCCGCAATCAGAAACAGAAGAAGTTGCGTCGGAGTTTCAGCGCCTACGCCATGAATCACCCCGATCAGAAATGTCGAGCCTGAACCGTAGCCTTGGCTGAATACTTCGGGGCGAGTTTCCGCACCTTTGCCGAACACGCGCGCGAGCTTCCAATACAGCCAAAGGATTCCGTTGAGCAGCAGGGTCAGTCGCGTTTTAGGATGGAAGTGGCCGTGGTTGGTTTGGCGGACCAGGCTGCCCAGCACGTAGATCCCCAGGATCAACAGCGTCAGCCCAACAGCACGCTCCGCCCAGCGGTCGCTGGCCTGCGGCAGCGACATGCGAAAGCCGATGGCGGCCGCGCCGAGTAGCGCGACGGTCAGGGCGTGCCCGGAGACGTAGAACAGGCCGTAGCGCATGGCATCCTTCATGCGGTTCTGTACGCTGGTGATGTCGGAGATGGCGGCGATGTGATCGTAGTCCAGCCCATGGCGGAAGCCGAGGATGGCGGCGGAGGCCAGGGCCAAGTTTAGGTTTAGCGCGGTCGACATGACGGCTTAAGCCAGTTTACACTCTGCGCCGGGAGGCTTGGGCGCTCGAAATCTGCCTCGCGGGGACAGTCGCGGCGACCTTCATGTAGAATCGAATGCGGCGAGTATCGGCATCGGACGGTTGCGTTTTGACCAGCCTTAACAGGGTCCCAGGAAAATCTCACGGCTGACTCCTCGGGGAGCTCAGCTCCCATTGGTGACATTGTCATTCCGAGCCGAGCGAGGAATCTGCTGTTTCCGCACCCGGCCGGAGGTCACTCCCAAATTTCTGACTTGCAGCCGCGAGCCGCAGCCCGGGCCTGCGTTTCCATAGGAGAAATGATGAAGATTGCAAAGACGGCAGACCGCAAGAAGGTAATGGACACCACCAAGAGCACCGACTGCCCGAAATGCGGTAAAGCGACGCGCATCGTGAAGCGAGTGAAGGATCGCGAGCGCGGAATTCCGGGGGGGATTTTTATCTCCTGCTCGGCCTGCGAGTTTTACGAGAAGCTGTAGACGGCGGCAACTCCAACAAACAAGACCACTGCGCGTCTCAGTGGTTGGCTCTCAACGCCCATTCAAGACCTCGGGATGGGGGTCGGTGAGCGTAATTGGGATTTTTCGCCAATCATCCTCATGACGCACGCTTATAGTGCCATCCAGGTGTTAATCTGCCAGCCGTGAGATTTTCACCCGTTGTCGTCGTGTTCGCGGTACTTGCGGTATCAAGCGCTTCGTCTCATCATTCGCGCCGGGATAAACTCTTCCGGCATCATTCCACGGTCGCATCGTCTTGCGGTTCGTCTGGGGTGCAAGCGTTGGTTTATCGCGCTGGGATGGCGGTCGATGCGGACGGTGCGTATCGCGCTTATCACCCGAACAATCGGATCGGGCTCGACTCCATCGAACATGCAGGCCATCCCGGAGATTGGTGGGCTCTGGCGACTGATACGGGAAGCCCGAACGGTCGGCCAGTCGTCCAAGGTAAGAATGATCCTGCGCCCGGATACTATGTGTCCATGACCTCGCTTTTCGATGCGAGTATTGCCGATGAGCGCAATCCGCGTCGATTCGTGGATGCAGTGAGTATCCCTTATGTGGTGCTTCCTCCTGAGGGATTTAAGCACGCCAAACTCGGGGACTTTGCAACTGTGGTGAATCTCCAAAATGGCAAAGTCGCAGCTGCAATTGTTGCGGACGAAAGCGCACCTGAACTGCCGATGGGAGAGGGCTCTATCGCCTTGGCTAGTGCTCTTGGTATTAACTCTAATCCCCGCAACGGTGGAATCGAGAAAGGAGTTGGCTACGTCATCTATCCCGGTTCCGGTAACGGCAAACCGCGAGCCGTAAATGAGATCGTTTCGGTTTCAGAAGGCTATTTCCAAAAGTGGGGTGGACTGCAAATGCTACGTAGCTGCCTCAATGAGTGATATGGGGATGTTACGCCAATCGAGAGGAGTGTTTGGTCGTATAGCGAAAGGGATCTTCTGATCAGTCCAGCCCGCTGACGCTCAATGGAGTCAGTTTGTGACTCTGTACGTCGAGCAGATAGAGATCGCTCCTAACGGGTGTTCCATGCCAATCTGAGCGCCATTTCAGAAATGCGGCAGTCTTGCCGTCGGCAGAAACCTTGAGGTCACTGGCATAACCGTTCCCCTTTGTCAGCCTCTCGACTGCCCCCGTTTCGATGTCCACTCGATACACGTCATAGTCATATCCACTCCAAAGCCCTTTTCCGTTACTGGCGGCCATGAAGAGGAGACTTCTTCCGTCTGGCATGTAGTTCGGGAAGTCGACTATTGGATTTTTGTGGTCGGCTTCCTTTGGAACGTGCGGTTTAAGCGAACGTATTGGGGGTCCCGGGCTAGCAAGAGAGTAAATCGCAATCTGTTGACCAGCATCAAGCCCTTCCGTCATAACCGCCATACTCTTGCCGTCAGGAGACACGGAGGCGGGCCCTGCATTGTAGAAACTCTCGTTTGTTAGCTGACGTACATTTGAACCGTCCAAATCACTCGCATAGAAGCGCCACTCATGAAGATGCGGCTGTGCTATGGGCGAGTAGTTGCCATAGTACCCTGAACGGCCGAAAACAATGGTCTTATTGTCGGCCGACAAGACCGGTGAGAAGGCGGTGACATCCGTGGGCGACCACCGTTCTATGCCCGAACCGTCGATGTTAACTAAAACAATTCCAGCGTGAGATCCACCTTCCGGCCAGTAGGTAAATGCAATTCGCTTCCCATCCGCCGAGAAAGACGGCATCGTCTCGTATCCGGCTTTCGCAGTCGTCAGCCGGGTCGCGTTGCCCGTGTCCACAGAGACTTTGTAGATGAATGCGGTGCTGCCCTTTTTGAATTCGACTGCGACCATCTTGCCATCTGGAGAGAGGCTGACTGATCTCATCTGGCCAGAAGCGGTCTCGCTCCAGGCCATTGGTAGAAGCAGGAATAGGAAAATAAAACGGTCCCTTAGCACCCTGAACACAGCGTCTCTCCTCATTGCTACTTTAGGCCCTCCTCGCAACGATGCGTCGATCTGGGTACGATTTGCGAGTGACTGTGGTAATCAGGCGTTAACACTCATTGACCAAAGCAGACCTGTTTCGGTCGTCCCGCTCACCTCTCACGCCCCCCGCTTCGGACTGGCCAGGGTTGGGGGGATTTGGGTCCCAGAGGGGGTGGAGCCGTTTTTCCCGTCGCCACATCCTACCCTGATCTGCATTGACACTCAATTCGCACCTCCCTAGACTGGTGTGGGCTTGCCAGGACCAGTGCCTGGCTGGGCGCGTATATCTAGCGGTTTGAGGTCACGCCATGCCATGGCTACAGAACAAGTTCGAAAAGAACTTCATGATCACCACGGTGGACTACGTGTTCAACTGGGCGCGGAAGTCCGCGGTGTGGCCGATGACGTTTGGCTTGGCGTGTTGCGCCATTGAGATGATCGCTTCGTCGACCGCGCGTTTCGACATCGCGCGCTTCGGCTCGGAGGTCTTTCGCCCCAGCCCGCGGCAGAGCGACTTGATGATTGTGGCCGGCACCGTCACCCTGAAAATGGCGCCGGTGGTGAAACGTATTTATGAGCAGATGCCCGACCCGAAGTGGGTGATCTCGATGGGCGCATGCTCGTCGGTGGGCGGGCCATTCAATACTTATGCGGTGCTGCAAGGCGTGGACAAGATTGTACCGACCGACGTTTACGTGATCGGGTGCCCGCCGCGGCCGGAGAATCTTTTCTACGCGCTGCTCAAGCTGCAGGACAAGATCGATCAGATGTCGCTGGCCAAGCGTCCTACCGAGGTTCGCCTGAAGGAGAACATGGTGGAGGCGTTCAAACGGCAAGTGATGATCGCGCAGACCTTGCAGCCGAAATAGCTTTTTTGTACTTGGCGGTTGGCACTTAGCATTTGGGGTTCGTGTTGGGAAGCGCCGTAGTTTGCGTGGGGATTGTTCCTGCCAGCTGAATGCCAAGCGCGAAATGCCAGGTGTTCATTTCATGCCCAGCTTCGTAAAGCTCACCACCCGACCCGAACTTCCCGCCGAAGGCCAGGCGAAGGAGTTTCACTGTGGCAAGAGGATCATCTGTGTGGCCAACATAAGCGGAACAATTAGTGCCATGGATAACGTTTGCCTGCACCGCGGAGGTCCGCTGGGCCAGGGTGTCATTGAAGGGAACAAAGTGGTCTGCCCGTGGCATGGCTGGCAATGGGATCCGAAGAGCGGCGAGGCGGCTCACAGCCCTAGCCTGAAGGTCGCGGTTTATCCGGTCGAGGTGGAAGGCGAAGAGGTCTTGATCGAGGTGTAAGCGCGATTCTGCGGATTCGACTACGACCTGAATGAATGCATATAAGCGCAACAATCAAATGGGTTAAGTGAAGCGTTTCGCCTGTTTCTTGTGGTAAACCGAAGGTCATAAGAAGAGGATTTCCTGCGTGACTGGGTGGCCAGTCCGATCAAGAATTAGCTAAACCGCCCGATAGACGAACTTAACGGCCGAAAAGCTGGCTGCAGCGAGTTTGTCCGCTTCCCATCGAACCCACTGAAGGGAAGGCAGATACAGACACCCCCCAGGTGTTTGTCATGGAAGTTTGCTGGAGGCTTAAGGTTGGAATTAAGTTTGGGAGCGATGCTGACCGGTTGGTTCGGACCGGCGACTCTGAAGTTGCATTCGGTCGGAGGAGTTTTCTCCGGCCGAGGTTTTTCCCCATCCGACCTTCCGGCCATCGCTTTCTGCCTACTGGGTTTGAGCTGCATTGGCCTGTGGGCCATATTGCCGGGCCGCTGGCGAAGCAAGAGAGAATCAGAACTCAAAGATCGCTATCGCGGCATGATCGAAGAAACCAGCGACATTATTCATATTGTGAGCCCGGAAGGGAAGTTCCTGTACGTCAACGGCGCTTGGCGCAAGACTTTCGGCTACAGCGAGGATGAAATTGCCCACCTGACCCAGATGGAACTTCTCCATCCCGAGGAGCGGGAGAAAGCGCAAAAAAACATTCAGCAATTGATGGCGGGCAAACAAGTAATCGAGATTGAGACGCGCTTTGTCACCAAAGACGGTCGCACGATTTGGGTGGAAGGGAACTCAACCTGTGAAATGGCGCCTGGCAGAGTGGTTTCGCGGCGCGGCATTTTTCACAACGTAACCGAGCGCAAACAAGGCGAGGCGGAACGCGCCCGGCTGATGGCCCTGCTGGAAGAAGCGCCCGACTTCATCGGTAGCGTTACCCCGGATGGCGGGATTCTTTGGGTGAACCGGGCGTTCCGGAGCCTGCGCAATCTGAAGGCAACCGGCGATTTCAGCGGGATGAAACTTGGCGATTTTCATCCGCCATGGGCGAAACAAGTGCTCGAGAAAGCTTTTCCCATGGTGCTTAGTTCAGGCATATGGAATGGGGAAAGCGCCGTGCTTGGCGCGGATGGGCGGGAAATCCCGGTATCGCAGACGATCGTGGCCCACCGCAACGAGGGCGGAGAAATTGTTTATCTTTCCACGCTGTGCCGGGATATTAGCGAAAGCCAACGGGCGGAGGCGGCTTTGCGCGAAGCCCATAACCAGATCAATCTGGTGCTGCAACGCGAAAAGGAATTGGCGCGTACGGACGCGCTGACGGGATTAGCCAACCGCCGCGCTTTCTACGAAGCCCTGCGGGCCGAGCGTTCGCGCGCCTCGCGCTACGGTCGCCCGATCACCCTGGCCTATGTTGATTTGGACAACTTCAAGCGAGTGAACGACACGCTAGGACACGCGATCGGTGACGAGTTGCTGGTTTGCGTCGCCGATCTGCTGCGCAGCAACCTCCGGATGAGCGATTCGGTCGGCCGCCTGGGAGGCGATGAATTCGCCTTGCTGCTGCCGGAGACCGGTCCGCAACACGCCGAAGGCCTGCTGAAGAAGCTGGCGGCGGTTCTGAACGCGGCGATGCAGGCGCAAAAGTGGCCGGTCACATTCAGTATTGGCGCCGCCGCTTTCTTGGACAACCCACCTCCCATGGAGGAAATGATCCGGACGGCGGATGAACTGATGTATAGCGTCAAAAAGAGTGGAAAGAACAGAGTCTCGGTGGCGTTAATGGGCGGAGCGTGGCAGGCTTCGGCGGAAGATGTGATGGGCGCCGAGGCGGAAGGTTAGCCTATCCCAGCAGCTGCAGGAAGTCGGCAGCTCGGCCGTCGAAGCCGGGGAAAACTTGATCCAGCGCAGTGTTTCCCAAGTGCCGCGAGACGGCTTCGCCTAAGACCTGGCGGAAATCCGTGGTCAACGCCAGATCGCGGCCCTCGTAGAGTTGGGACTGGTCGAGCCCTGGCCATTGGCCATAGACCCTGCCGCCTTTGACGGGGCCTCCCAGCACAAACATCACGTTGGCATGGCCGTGATCGGTGCCGCGGTTGCCGTTTTCGCGCGCGGTGCGGCCGAATTCGGACATGGTGACCACGACCGTGTCTTCCCCGAGATCGCCCAAGTCCACCCAGAACGCCGCCAGTGAACGCGAAAAATCATTGAGTACATTGGCGATTTGACCCTGAGTGCTGCCTTCGTTGACATGGTGGTCCCAGCCGCCGATGTCGGCAAACGCCACCTGCACCCCGACATTCGCCTTGATCAGCTGGGCCAACTGCCGCAAGCTGTCGCCAAAACGTCCGCGAGGATAGTCGGCGCCGGCTGCCGGTTTGTATTTTGAGGGATCGGCGGACTTGAGCAGTTTTACCGCGTCGAAAGTCTCCTGCCCGGAGCCGTGCAGCACGGAATCCACGGATTGGTCGTACATAGCCTCGAACGTATTGGCGACGGGCGTGCCGTTGGGGTTGCGTCCTCCTACTCCGAAGTCGCTGATGTTGTTCATGGCCACGGCGGGCTCGCTGCCGGAAAGGATGCGCGGCAGGGAAGGCCCCATGGCGACGGCGCGAAACGAGGATTTATCGGCCGGTTCCGGCAATGCGCGCAACGTACGATTCAGCCAGCCGTCTTCCGTGGATTTGACCCCCGGCGTGCCCGATTCCATGAAGTCCTGCGCATCGAAATGGGAGCGGCTAGGGTCGGGAGAGCCTGCGGCATGAACAATTGCTAAATGGCCCTGTTGCCACAACGGCTGAAAGGCGGACATGGAAGGATGCAAGCCGAAAAATCCGTCGAGATCGAGCACCTGATTGCGGGGAATATTGATAGATGGCCGCATGGCGTAGTAAGCCGGCTCGGCGTGCGGGACCACAATGTTGAGCCCGTCGGCGGCGCCGCGCTGGAAGATGACGACCAGTCGCTTATTCTTGCCGGCAAGCTGCTGCGCGCCGAAGGCGGCGCGAGTCAAGAAAGCCGGAACGGCGGTTGTGCCGACGACCGCGAGGGCGCTGTTGCGAAGGAAGACGCGACGCGTGATGGACATAAGAAAGCTCCTAGCTGTTAGCTTCTAGCTTCAATTCTCCGGTCCAGCGCGCGGCTTCGGCCCGCTAGCTAGAAGCTAGCAGCTACCTTCTCTGAAACTCGGGCGATCCCAGTAACAAGCCAGAGATAATTCCCACATTCGGCGGGCCCGCCGGGTCGTCCAGACGCCGCTGGGTGATCTTGGGATCTTGCAGCCTGGCGGCGATGGTATCGTTGGTCTGCTTGGAGACACCTCCAACCAACAGAGTGCTTTCCAATGCCGCCAACGTTTGCTGGGGATCGGAAGAGGCGCTCGCGTTGCCCAGCATGATGCTGTTATTCACCTGCACGCCCTTGAGGCGGCCACTGGTGAGGGCCAATGCAAAGTTCATGCGGCCCAACAGCGCCGACGAATTCACCCAAGCGTCAGCTTTCATGGAGTATCCGGTTGGCGGCTGCGCGCCATAGAGCTGCATTCCCATATTCTGCAACTGGCGAGCCAGCGGCAGTGCGTCGCTCACATCGGCGCCGCTGGCGCGTACCGAGGAAACGACGAATTCCAGCGGAGTTTTCACTTTGGCGCGGTAAACGTCACGCGCCCAGAACTCGGGCGAATCGAACATCGCCTTGAGTACCTCGCGGATGTCGCCGTCTTTTTTTAGGAATGTTTTCGTCATGCGGTCCACCAGGGCAGGGGGTGGATCGTCGGAAACGAACCGCGTGGCCAGCTTGGTGCAGATGAATTTTGCCGTCGATGGATTGTGCGCCAGAAGATGAAGCACCTCGAGGCCTTCTTTTTCGCCCTTCGGCTTGATGCGGTGTCCAAGCACAGTCTTATCGCCGGGTTCATGCTTGCGCTCGTCGAAAAAGAAACCGCCGCCTTCGCGCGGTTCTTTCAGCGTCCAGCCGGTGAACACGCGCGCAACTTCGGTGACGTCGCGCTGGGTGTAACCGCCATTGACGCTGAGGGTGTGCAATTCCATCAGCTCGCGGCCGTAATTCTCGTTTAGGCCGCTGCGGTTGGCTCTTGGCCGTGGGGGCGGCTGCCGCATGGGATAGCGCCAATTGGCGTTGCCGGGGCGCTTTGGGATTCCCAGCGCGAAATCCGAATCCGGGCCAACGCTGAGCCAGTTGTCGAGATAAAACAGCATTGCTGGGCTGTGAGAGGTGGCGACCAGCAGATCTTCAAATTTGCCCAGGGCATGCGGACGAATCACGTCGCGCTCGTAGCTGGTGAGCATGTAGCGGTCCGCACCCTTGCCAATGAAAACGTTGAAATGGTTGAACCAGAAATCGGTCATCACTTCCAGAAGCTGGCGCTCGCTGTAGATGTCGCGCAGCAACTTGCCTTCGACCAATTCTTCGCTTACTACTTGCTGAGGGTTGTTGATCGCCAGGAGCATTTCTTGCTGTTTCGCGGTCAAGCCCTGCATAAGTTGATCGCGCTTGTTGTCTCGCAGCGCGGGCCCTAAGGCGATTTGGTCCTCCGTCGACATGCTGAGGATGGCCTTCATTCGCTCATCGGCTGGCAGAGGGATCAGCTGTTCGGCTTTCAGGTCGGCATACAAGCGATCTTCCCGCTGACGCGCAGCAGCATCTTCGTCGGCGGAGGCTTGGCCGCCATTCTTATTTGCCGCGGCGTCCGTGGCGGTGGCATCCTGCTTGCGTTCCAGTCGCTGGTTGTAACGCTCGACCTGCGCCTCATACACTGCTCGCCGTTCTGGATCCGAAGGCATGGTTTGCCGGTATTCCGCAACCGCCTTGATCACTTGCTGTGGCGGGAAATCTTCCACCATTTCGCGGGTATCCATGCGAAGGGTGCGAAGCGGCTGCAGGCGTGCGTCGAGGGCGCTGTCATCGATTCTTTCCGGGTGAAGCTGTTGGTTGATCCAGTCATCGACGCCCATGGACGCAACCCGCTCCACGTCGCCAGGTCTGGGGCCGAAGGTCAGCCGGTTGAGCGCGTGCACGGCGCGCCTTTGCTCGTCTTCGGTGTTTTGTTTTTCCTTTTTCTTGGCGAGGGCGAGCTGCACCGCGGCAGTCAGCGTAGCCAGCACGAGCGCGGCCGCTATGGCAATAGTCCGGCGTTGGAAGCGCATGCCCACTCCACGGGAAATTGGACGTCCTGTAGATTATGAACCCGGCGCGCGCAAAAAGTTGCTCGCCCCAGGCTCGGTCACCCAGTTTTCCAGCTTACGGTGCATACCGGCAAGTTACGTAAGGTAAAGGCGCCCGTGGCTGAGCTTGTGCTGCAGGTTGGCGGCGAGCAGGTCCACGTCGCCGGGGGCAATGTTGACCACGTGGGGCTCCTCGAAAAACGGCGTCCGGTTGCTGCCCGCAGCTTCGCGGCGAACCTGCAATAGCAGGGCCTGCACGGCGTTGGGGTCGAATTTCTGCGGCGAAAGATGCACGATCTCGCTCAACGCGGCGCCGATGGACATCGACTCCCGGTAAGGGCGCTCGCTGGTCATAGCGTCAAAAGTGTCGGCTAGGCCGACAATGCGCACCGGCATGGACACATCGTCCATGAGCAGCCCGTCGGGATAACCGGAGCCGTCGCCGCGCTCGTGGTGCGAGCGCACCGTCTCTGGGATGCGGGGCCAGGGGAATTGCACCCCGCTCACGATTTGATGCCCGACCACGGTGTGATCGGCCATTTCCCGGAATTCTTCGGGATCGAGCGCCGTGGGCTTGCCGAATAGCCGCTTATCGACCACCACCTTACCAATATCGTGCAGGTAGCCGGCAGATTTGAGCGCCGCGGCCTCGCCCGCATCCACGCCCATGGCTTCGCCGATTCCGGCGGCGTAGCGGCCTACACGCAGCGAGTGGCCGTGAATGTTGACGTGCTTTACGTCGATGGCCGTGGCAAAGGCCTCGAGCGCATTGTCATAAAATCCGTGCAGCGAAGCCAACAGGCGCACCTTCTCGGAGACGCGCTGTGCCAGGGTCTGGGTCAGCGCATGATTATGTACGGCCAGCGCGACGTAATGGCACAGCAGGCCCAGTGCGGCCAGTTCCTCGTCATCGTATAGGGCGTCGCCCTCGCGGCGCCCTAGGCCGACGACTCCCACCAGCCTGCCCCCAACCTTCAGGGGAGCCACACACTTGAAAAGTTCTGGGGCGACGTTTCCGTTAGAACTCAAGAAATTTTGGTAGGAAGCCGAACTCAGGATCACGGGTCCGTGGGCAGCGGTAAGCGCGTGAACTTGCCGGGGCAGAAGAGGAATGACAGCCGGCTCCGGCATGAGCGCAAAGCCATCCGCGGCCACCGAATTAAGCATGGGAGGCTTGTCGCTGTAGGTGAAAAGCACGACCTCGCGCGCGCCACCCGCCTGCTGCAGAGCGGAGACCATGGCACGCGCAGTCTGCGGAAACTCTCGCTCGGCCGTCATTTCTGGGCCAAGATCGGAGAGCGCTTCCACCATGCGCAGAAGCCGCCGGAAATTATTTTTTTGTGCCGCCACTCAGCGTGGGAGCAAAAACCAGAGCAAAACGAGATTAACACGCGGGACGAGGCGCGAACGAGGCGCGATTGTTAGTTAGTTTGGTGCGTAGAATTTGCCTCTAGAAGTGGTTTCGCAACTGCTCGAAGCTTTCCACAATCAGCAGGCGGCTTGGCGGCTGCGCCGGAATAACTTCTTCATGCTCGAGAATCCAGGTATCGCCGTGGGGAACGAGCACGGCGTTCAGGCCGGCCGCCAGCGCGGGATTGATGTCCGACTTCGGACTGTTGCCGATCATCCACGTGCAAGCCGCTGCGAGTCCGCGCTTGGCCGCCACTGCCCGGTATGCCGGCGGGTCTTTTTCGGCGACGATTTCCACGGCGGAGAAATGCTGCCGCAATCCTGAGCGCTCGAACTTGCCGGACTGCTCCGCGATTGCGCCCTTGGTCATGAGAATCAGGCAATGTCGCTCGGCAAGGTACTGCAGCGTTTCCCGAACGCCGGGGCGGATTTCTATGGGCTGCTCGGCAATCGCCCGCGTGAGCCCGGCGATGGTCTCGTGCAGCGCGGGTGTGATGGGTTCGACTGCCAGGCGCTCGAAGGTTTGCGCCAAGGCGTGGGCGAAGCTGTGCAGGCCATATCCGTGGCTTAGGATGCATTCCCGCTCCACCTCGTTCAGCACCTCGCGCACTTGCTGGGCGGAGTATTCCTGGTGATTCAGGAAGGAAATGAAATTGGCGATCGCGCGCTCGAAGTAAATGTTGTTTTCCCACAGCGTATCGTCCGCGTCAATTAGCAGGGTCTGGGCTTGGTAACGGCGGGGCATCATCAGCATCATAGCGCGCGGGCCGCCTAGCCGATGACTCGATGGCGCCCATGTTGCTCTGATAAAATCCTCAGCGTATGAAGAATTTGGGATGGTTGTTTTCCCTTTTGATTACCCTCGCCATGGCAGGTTCTTCCCCAGCCCAGCAACATCACGAGGTGATGACAGGTTCCGCCGCGCAGGGTCCGGAGACAGCGCATCTGCGGGTAACGCAGGATCTTGACCAGCGGCTGGCCAAATTTCGCCAAGTGCGCATGCCCTTCCACGCCGCGGGATTGACGCAGCGCGAACGAGAGTTGGTCGAAAAGCTGGTGGACGCTTCCCGCTATCTGGAAGAAATCTATTGGCGGCAGAGCGATCCCGACGCTCTGGACCTTTATCAGTCACTCGCTGGGAGTACGGATCCAAGAGATGAGAAGTTGCGCCGATATTTGTGGATCAACGCTTCGCGATTCGACCTTATTGACGACAACAAACCCTTTGTTGGGGCAGCGCCGATGCCGCCGGGCCGGGGATTCTATCCCGAGAGCCTGACACGCGACCAGATCGAGCAGTTCGTGAAGGCCAACCCCGGCAAGAAGGCGGAGATCTACAATTCGACCACGCTGGTTCGGTGGCACCACGATCAGCTTGAGGGCATTCCCTACAACATCGCGTATCGCTCGTTTTTGGAGCCAGCCGCCAAGGACCTGCGGGAAGCGGCCGAACTGAGTGCGGACCCGGCTTTTGCCAAGTTTCTGCGTCTACGCGCCGACGCTTTGCTCAGCAACGACTACTTTCCCAGCGATCTCGCGTGGCTCGATCTGAAAAATCCAAAGTTCGACATCATTTTCGCACCCTACGAGACCTACCTCGACGACCTGCTTGGGGTGAAGGCCAGTTACGGCGCGGCAGTGCTTATCCGCAACGAGGAAGAGAGCCGCAAGCTTGAGATGTTCCAGAAATATGTCCCTGACATTCAGGATGCTTTGCCTCTCGCGCCCGAAGACCGTCCTTCCAAACGCGGCCTGCAGAGTCCCATGGAAGTGATGGATGCGCCTTACCGCGCGGGTGACCTGCGCCACGGCTACCAGGCTGTTGCCGACAATCTGCCGAATGATCCGCGCATCCATGAGCAGAAGGGCAGCAAGAAAATCTTTTTCAAGAACTTCATGGATGCGCGGGTGGAATACATCATTCTGCCGCTGGCACGCTACGTGATGCAGCCGGAGCAGGCGGCGAAGGCTTCAGGCGAGGGCTACCTGCTGGCGACCATCATGCACGAGATTTCGCATGGATTGGGCCCAGCCTACGCGCGGACGGCTTCCGGCAAAGTGGATGTGCGCGAGGCGATTGGCCCGGTCTACGGCGGCCTGGAAGAAGCCAAGGCCGACGTCGTTGGCATGTTCGGCATGAAGTGGCTGGTGGATCATGATGCTCTGCCGAAAGAAAAGCTCGAAGAATACTACGCGTCGTACGTCGCAGGAATTTTCCGGACCATCCGCTTCGGCACCGGAGAGGCGCACGGCCAGGCGGAGATGATGGAGTTCAACTATCTTTCCGAGCGTGGCGCCATCAAACGCGAGGCGTCGGGGAAGTCCGCGATCGACTATTCGCTTATGCCGGGGGCGCTGGCCGACCTGGCCAAAGAATTGCTCGAAATCGAAGCCACGGGCGACCGCCAGCGGGCGGAAGACTGGTTTAAGAAATATGACGTGATGCCGACGGAACTGACGGCTGCGCTGAAGTCTGCGTCCAAAGTGCCGGTGGACCTCGACCCGATATTCTCGTTTAAGGAGACTGTGAGATAGGAGGTGTTAGCTTCTGGTTCTTTGCTAAGAGCTAGCAGCTAGGAGCTAGGAGCTCGCTACGCCACAAACTCCACTCTCGCCTCGTGCGGAATAATCCCCGCCTTGTGCCCTAGCTCCAGCAGCCGCCGCACCGCTTCGCGCCCATCCTGCCCGTAATCCAGGGTGCGCTCATTCACATACATGCCGACGAACTTGTCGGCGAGCTGGCTATCCAAATCGCGCGCGAACTGAAGCGCGTAAGCCAGCGCCTCCTCGCGGTGATCAAGCGCATATTGAATACTTTCCCGCAGCGTCGTCGAAATGCTGGAGATGAGTTCCGGTCCCAGGCTGCGGCGAATCACATTTCCGCCCAGCGGCAGAGGCAACCGCGTTTCCTCATACCACCACCGGCCCAGGTCTACCACGCGTTGCAGGCCAGACTTGGAATAGCTTAACTGGCCTTCATGAATAATGAGGCCCGCGTCATACTTTCCTTCAATGACTTGCGGGATGATCTGGTCGAAGGGAACGATCTCCGTTTCAATGCCGGGTGCGAACAGGCTCAACACCAAATACGCAGTGGTCAGCGCACCTGGGACGGCAATGCGCTTGGCCTTGATCTCCTCCTGCGTGTAGGGATGCTTGGCCACGATCATGGGGCCGTAGCCCTCGCCCATGCTGCCTCCGCTGGGCAGCAGAGCGTAGTTCTTCTGAACATACGGATAAGCGTGAAAAGAAATGGCCGTGACGTCGTACAGACCCTTGCCTTCCATGGCTTTTTGGTTCAGGGTCTCGATGTCGCAAAGGGTGTGAGTGAATTTCAGGCCGGGCACGCGAACCTTGTTGGTGGCGAGTCCGTAGAACATGAATGCATCGTCGGAATCGGGGCTGTGCGCCACCGTGATTTCGCGCGGTTGAGACAAAGTGCCGCTATGCATGAAACCTTTACTTTCTCCAGCCGGGACTTGCGTGGTTGTTGGTCGCGTGGGTACGTCTTCCGAGGTTGCTTCAGCCAGATTCATGGCAGAGCTTTGTCAATGCGCTGCCAGCTTCGCGCGATGGCGGCGGCGGACATAATCTTAATGACTTCGGCAAAAACAAACCAATAGAGTCCGAAGCGCACCGCTTGGGCAAAAGAATGAGTGAGCACCGCGAGCCAGCTGATGCCGCCCGCAAACAGCAGGATCTCGGCCAGCACGCCGGCAGTTGCGGCACGCGCGAAACTCTTGGCCCCGCGCTCCATGATCCATCCCGCCAGAGCGGCGACAAATGGATAAGCGATTAGGTACCCGCCGGTCGGACCGAGGATCTGTGCGAAACCCACCAGCCCGGTGGGGCTGGGAGCGAACACCGGAAGGCCGATGGCGCCCTCCGCCAAATACAACGCCAGCGCGGCAAAACCGCGACGGCTTCCCAACATCAAGCCAACCATCAGCACGCCGAAGTTGCCCAGAGTGAGCGGCACCGGTGTCCACGGCAGCGGGAGAAAGAGCGTTACGTGGGCGCATAGAGCTACGAACAGGCTGGCAGCGACGACGATCGCCACTTGCCGCGCCGCCTCGAGCGCGCGGGCGTTAGCGGTGAGAATTTGAGTTGTGGTTCTTGCCATCGCCTATTCTCCGAATCGATTTGTCAAAAGCCGGCCCTCAGTGACTCGTCTCTCGCGATGAAGCTTTCATATGGCGGCGCACCCGCAGATAGATGGCGATGCCGGCCCATAGGACCGCCCCGACGCTGCAGGCCAAGATCAGGAACCACCACAGCATCCGCACGGAGGCTAGCATATCAAAACCAGGCGCGGCGTGCCTCCAGAACAAGGCAGAGGCGCTACTTCGCGGCCATGGCGCGCTCCACATCGTCGGCCGTATGCGGCAGCGATTCCGTCAAATCGATGAGCTTGCCACCGGCATCCACATAGAAAATGTCTTCAATGCGCACACCCAGCTTCTCCTCCGGAATATAAATTCCGGGTTCGATGGTGAACACCATCCCCGGCCCGAGCGGAACCTCGTAATCGTCATCATCGTGCACATTCAAGCCCACGTAGTGACTCAAGCCGTGAATGAAATATTGACCCAAGGGCTGGCCGTGCAAATCTTTGCCATGGGAGTTGATGTAGTCGTAGGCCACTTGGTAAAGAGAATTCGCCCCGGTTCGCGTAAGGGTGGATTTTCCGGACTGGAATGCCGCCATGGCCGCGCGCTGCGCTCCCAACACGATGTCGTAAATCTCCCGTTGGCGAGCCGTGAATTTCCCCGAGACCGGAAGCGTGCGCGTAATGTCGGAAGCGTACATCGAGTATTCGCCCGCCACGTCGATGACCACGACATCTCCCGCTTGCATGGTGGCCGAGTCGTCCGAGTAGTGGAGCACGGTCGAATTGAATCCCGATCCGACAATGGGAGCATAGGCCGGCCGCTCGCAGCCGCGCTTCCCATACTCGTATTGCATGAGCGCGGCAATCTCGCGTTCGGTGACGCCGGGCTTTACCGCTTGCATCGCGGCGAAATGGCCGGCAATAGAAGCATCCGTCGCCTTGCGAATCAGCTCGATTTCCCCCGCATCCTTGTAGGTGCGGAGCGAGGACAACAACGGCCGGACATCGCGAAACGAAACATAGGGAGGGAAAGTGTTGGTGCGCGTGAGCCAGTCCAGCCCGGCGACGGAATTCGACGGTTCCTCATAGTCGGGAAGGTCGGTGTAAATCGCGGATTGCTCACGCGTCAGCAAATGGGCCAGTTTTTCCGGCAAACTGTCCAACCGGGCCACTTGATCGAATCCGGTGATCTTGCCTGCATTGGGATTCTCCGGGCCCAGCTTCGGTCCGGTCCATTTTTCCTGGTCAAAGTTGCGGTCGGGAAGGAAGAGAATCTCCCGGTAGGATTCCGCGGCTGAATTGTTCCCGGTGGCGGCCGCCTGCGTGACTAGCAGCGCCGCTCCCGGCTCAGCCCAGCCCGAGAGATAGTAGAAATTTTCGTCGGGATGATATCCATACAGGTCGTTGGGCCCTTCCGCTTCGTTGGGCGCAAAAAGAATCACCACTCCGCCGTCGGCCTTGCGGGCTAGCGCTTGACGTCGGGCGCGGTAGTCGGCATTGGGCTGGCGGTCCAGGGCCCAGCCCAGTTGTGCGGCTAGAAGAACAAAAAAGATGAGTTTGCGCATTTCAAGAAGAGCTGCTGGCAGCTCACACTCCCACGGGGAACGGTTTGTTATGGGTCGAGGGCCTCAGTGAAATCCCCGAGAATCGTCCCTGCAACAACGACATAAGGCCCGTGTACCAGTAACCGATCACAAACAGAAGCAAAAACGGCACGGTGATGTAGTTCTCGTTGTCGATCGCATAGTAAACGGTGAGAGCAAAGTAGCCGCCGATCAAAAGCTCGATCCACGGCACCCAACCCAAGCGGCGCCGGTACTTTCCCGCGTGCACCTTGTCTTTCTTCGACTCCACATGGTATTTGGGCGTGCGGGCGAAGGGAGTTTTTCTTCCCACTAGCGCTTCCAGCACCGCAATCGTATTGGTAACGGTCAGGCCAATTCCCAGGGCCATGAGAAACGGCACATAGAGAAGCGCGCGAGGCCAGTTGCGGGGAAACAGTTCCCGCTGCGAGGCCAGATAAAAGCTGGAAACGGAAAAGGTCGAAGCCACGAACAGTGGTAGGTCGATGTAGAGCATCTGAAACCAGCCCTGGTAAAAACGGATGATCATGGCCGGCAACAGCAGCACCGAAAGCACGATCATCAGCGGATAACTCATATTGGAGGTCAGGTGGTACCAGGCTTCCAGTTTCACGTGAAGGCGCTGCTTGCTTTTCAGCACCGGCGGCAGAATCTTTTTTCCGGTTTGGATCAAACCTTTGGCCCAGCGCGCCTGCTGAGTCTTGAAAGCCGTCATTTCGACTGGCAATTCGGCCGGGCATTCCACATCCTGCAGGTAAATGAATTTCCAGCCTTTTAGCTGGGCGCGGTAGGAAAGGTCGGTGTCTTCGGTCAGGGTGTCGTGTTGCCAGCCGCCCGCATCGTCAATAGCGCTGCGCCGCCATACGCCGGCCGTCCCATTGAAATTGAAGAAGACTCCGCTGCCCGCGCGGCCGGAATGCTCGAGGACAAAATGACCATCCAGCAGAATCGCTTCCACCTCGGTCAGAAACGAGTAGTGGCGATTGATGTGCGTCCAGCGAGTTTGCACCATGCCAATCTTGCGCTCCGTGAAGTGGTGGATGGTGCGCGTCAGAAAATCTTCCGGCGGAACGAAGTCAGCATCGAAAATGGCGATGAATTCGCCTTTGGCCGTCTTCATGCCCTCAGCTAACGCACCTGCCTTGTAGCCGTGCCGGTTGGTGCGATGGTGATAGGTGATCGGGCATCCCTGAGCCGCATAGTGTTCGACCAGGCCGCGCGCAACCGGCTGAGTTTCGTCGGTCGAATCATCCAGCACCTGAATGTCGAGCCTGTCGGCGGGATACTGAATGCGGCAAATCGCCTGCAATAGCCGCTCTACCACGAATTGCTCGTTGAAAATGGGTAGTTGAATCGTTACCCGCGGCAGCTCGGAGAAGGTAGCCGCCGGATCGGTGGTGCGGTTCTTCTTATGTTTGTAGTAGAGATAAACCAGTACGTAGCGGTGCACGCCGTAGGATGCCAGCAGCACCAAAACTACAAAATAAGGAATCAACAGCGCCATATCGAAAGCGTTGACTTGGTACAGGCCCTTGAAGGTCGTATCCAGAAAATGCTGGCGAATGTAGGGGCCAATGCCTCGGGCCGCGAGAAACATGGCGGACGGCGGCGGCGAAATGGCGAAAACCGGCAGCGTAGGAACCTCTTTGGCGGACAGTGACGTGTCCCTGAACCAACCATTGTACCTGATGGGTGAATACCGTGTTTGATGAAAACCAGTACCTAAATGGTTGTTTTTGTGCGGGTTACGTTATTTGTGAACGGAATGGGGACATCGCGACGAAAGGCAATCCCACTCGCGATTCCCGGATCGGTCCGCAGCTCACTTTATTGTGACGGGCGAACATGCAATTCCATCGTGGGCACACTAGGTTTGTTCCCGTGGGCCCGTGGTGTAACCGGTAGCACGGAACCCTGTCAAGTTTCAGGTGCGGGTTCGAGTCCCGCCGGGTCCATTCCTCAGGTTTCGAGGGCGGCAATGGAAGTGCCAAGTTGGGAGAACCTGCTTGACAGGGTTCGGGTTCTCCTTGCTTCCTAGCGTTAGATTTCAGATAATACAGTTGAAATTAGACAGGGTTCCGAGCACTTCGAGATCGGTCTCAGGCGACTGAGGCCGTTTTCATTTTTGCTTCAGTTCAAGAAGTACTGCCGGTACAACGTGTCGCGCTGCGCTGGCCTGAACCCCGCGTCGCGGATGATCCGCCGCAGTTCTTCTTCGGTGGTGCAGTTGGTCACGCCCGCGGCGCGAACGACGTTCTCTTCCAGCATCACTGAGCCAACGTCATTTCCCCCGAAGCGCAGTCCCATTTGGCAGACTTTCAATCCTTGCGTCACCCAACTCGACTGCACATTAAGGAAGTTGGAAAGATAGAGCCGCGAAATGGCCAGCACCTTCAAATATTCGACCGATGTGGCCTCATCCCAATGGCGCCCGCCCAGCGCCGTGTTTGCCGGCTGAAAGCTCCAGGGGATGAAGGCGGTGAACCCGCCTGTTTCTTCCTGCAGTTCGTAAAGCCGCTGGAAGTGGTTGATGCGGTTCTCGTAACTCTCGCCCACCCCGAACATCATGGTCGCGGTCGTCCGCATGCCGAGCTGGTGCGCGGTGCGGTGCACATTAAGCCAGTCGTCGGTCAAGCACTTCAGCCGCGCAATCTTGTAGCGGACTTCGTCGTCGAGAATTTCCGCCCCGCCGCCTGGGATGGAATCGAGCCCGGCGTCCCTCAGCCGCGCAATGGTGTCGCGAATGCTCAGCCCGCTGTATTCCGCGATGGCGATGATCTCGGAAGCCGAATAGCAGTGCAAATGAACTTGCGGAAACCGCTGCCGGATGCCGCGCAACATCTGCTCGTGCCAGTCAATCTTCAGATCGGGATGCAAACCGCCCTGCATCAGCACGCCCGTTCCGCCCAGTTCCACCGTCTCGCGAATCTTCTCGTAGATCGTCTCGAAGTCGAGGACGTAGCCTTCTTTGGCCTTCGGTCCCTTCAGAGGGCGATAGAAGGCGCAGAAAGTGCAATACTCGGTGCAGTAGTTGGTGTAGTTGATATTGCGATCGATGATGTAGGTGACCACGCCTTCCGGATGCAGCTTGCGCCGAACGGCATCCGCTTCCATGCCAATGCCAATGAGGTCGTCCGAGCGGAACAGGTCGAGGGCTTGGTCTTTAGTCAAGGACATAGGAAATCAGCGCTCAAGCTCGATTCTAGCGGAGGCCGGGCCGATGCTCCAAATCCCTGGATCAAGCCGTGCGAGCCTTGGGGCTGGTGTGCAGCTTGGCAGCAGCCTTCTTCGCCCGGGTTCGGTAGTACTCGGCCAAGGTCATCGCCGTTCCCAGAACCGCCAAACCGATCAGGATGGCCAGCGCCGGTTTGTAGTAGTGCGCGAAGAAGCGCACGATGTGACTGCCGTACCACGCTCCCAGTCCGGCGAGGATGGTGTAGCGGATTCCGCGGCCGAGCGTGAGCGCGGCTAGAAACTTCTTGCGCGAATACTGCATGGCTCCGGCAGCCAGCAGGAACGGCACAATTGGAAATGGCGGAGGCAAAACCGCTGATACTGCCACGGCGGAAAATCCCCAGCGCTCGAGCGCCCGATAAACCTGTGCGGCCCTCTTTCTGGAAAGCTTGTGCTCCATGGCCTCTTTGCCGCTTTTGCGGGCCAAGCTGTAGGTAATGTAGCCGCCGGCCACCGCACCAATCGTCGCCATCAGCGCGTAGTACGGCCAAGGCTCGCGATGATGAGCCGCCAGCCAGATTGTCAGGACATCCGTGCTGCCCGTGAGAGGAATGAGAGAGTTGTCGGCGATCCCCAGCAAAATCAGACCGGGACCGCCGAGCCGGCGCAGCCGTGTCCACGTGGATATCGCGAGTGAGAATTGGGGATGAAGAAAAAGTTGCATGCCTGTCGGCAGTCTACCAGCTTAGGAACAGCCGGAGCTTCCGGGGCAGTCTGGGAAAGAATCGAATCGCCAAATCACTTTCGGTGAGCGATCTCCGGCAAGTCCTTGTTCAGCAATCCTTCAATGGCCGATTGTGCTCATCGACCAGAACCACCCGCCCGCGATGCCGGCGAGCCACGTCCTCCTCCAACCAGCAGAAACTCGCGATAATCACCAGGTCGCCGGGCTGGGCTAACCGTGCCGCCGCGCCGTTGAGGCATATCTCGCCCGAGCCGGGTTCCGATGGAATGACGTAAGTCTCGATCCGCTGTCCGGTGTTGATGTTCCACACGTGGACTGCCTCATCCGGCAGAAGGCCGGCCGCCTCGATCAATTGGCCATCAATCCCGATGCTGCCTTCATAGTGGATGTCCGCCCGCGTGACCGTGGCACGGTGAATCTTCGACTTCATCATTTTCAGCAGCATATTCCCGGCCTCTTTCGAATCAGATCGCCCGTACTTGTACTTTCCCCCAGGCACAATGATGTGGGTTTGGCTGGTAGCGGCCTCTCAAGTGAGCGCGAACTTGGTTACATCCAGGAAGCGCAGCGGCGGCGGGGCGGGCAAACATCCGCATTCCTGGGCATAGCGAAAGAACAGCTCCATCCCGCGCGTGCTCTCCGGGTCGAGGTAGTAGTGAATATTTTCGGTGAGATATTCTTTCACCTGAATCTCGGTCAAGCCGGCGAGCGGCGCCCAGACGCGGGCAATTTGCGCCAGATTCTCCGGCCGTAACCCGTGATCGCGAGACCGCTGAAATATCTCAGCCACGTCCAGGGAGGGTGCGGCCTGTTTAAGCGCGTCTCGGCGTACGGCCCAGAATGCAAACACAAAGGGCTGACCCGTCAGCCTCACCCATTCTTCCGCCAAATCGTAAGTCAAATAGCGGGAACGGTCCACCCGTAACGCCGGATCGCCGATCACCAAGCCGGCATCGTGCTGCTGCAGCATCCGCTCCACATCGGGTTCCATCGCGGTGAATGTTCGGCCCTCGCCCCACCACTTCGCAAACAGCACTTTGATCAGTGCCACGGAGGCCAGCGAAGAAGCATCGAGCGCGACCGTCTTGATTTGTTCTAGCGGGACCTTGCTCACCAACAGGATGGAACGCACGCTTCGGCGCGACGCAATTGCGACTCCGGGAACGATAAGGAGGTCCGGAATCGTGGTGTAGGCCGCCGCCGGAATGATGCCAATGTCCGCCGATCCCTCAGCCAATTGCGTCGCACAGCGCGAGGGGACGGTGTACGAAATATCGAATTCCGCGCCTGCCTCGGCATGCTCAAAATCCCACATCAGGGGGGCTGTGTTGAGGTAGGAAATGGCGGAGATACGAAGACGTCTCATTTTGCTGACAGACAAGATTTTAACAAACCATGTGTCATCTGACCTTGACAGTGTTTTTTCACCATGTATAGAGTCCGGCGTGAAGGTCATCGGAGGTGGCAGTGCCGCAAGCGGTTGCCGTAGCTCATCCAACGTCGGACACGCCGGCACTGCAATGGCTCGCCTTGGCGCTCACCCCCGGTTTGGGACCCACGAGGGCACGGCGCCTGGTCGAGCGTTTTGGGAGTATCCAGTCTGTTTTCCATGCCTCACTCACGGAGTTGGAAGCAGCGGGCATTCAAGCCGTTTCCGCCCAGTCGCTGGGGACCGGGCGCTCCCGCGAACTGGCCAATGACGAAATAGGACGCGCCACTGCCGCTGGCGTCAGTATTGTTGCGCTGGGCGACGACGCCTATCCTTCCAATCTCGCCCAGATCTACGATCCGCCGTTGGTGCTCTATGTGCGCGGTGATCCGGCGGTGCTATGCCGCCCCGGAATCGCCGTCGTGGGAACGCGGCATCCCACCCCGTATGGAACGGGGATGGCCGAGCGCTTGTCCTGCGATCTTGCTGCCCGCGGATTGGTCATTCTCAGTGGCCTGGCCCGCGGCGTGGATGCTGCCGCGCATCGGGGTGCAATCGCGGCCAAGGGCAAGACGGTAGCCGTGTTCGGCACCGGCGTTGACGTCACGTATCCCAAAGAAAACTCCCGTCTGACCGAGCAGATTCTCGCTCTGGGAGGCGCGCTCATCTCCGAGTTTCCCATGGGCACTTTTCCCGCACCGCAAAATTTCCCTATCCGCAATCGCATCATCAGCGGAATTTCTGTCGGCGTGCTCGTTGTGGAAGCCGCGGAATACAGCGGAACCCGCATTACTTCTCGCTGCGCTTTGGAGCAGAACCGCGAAGTCTTCGCGGTGCCCGGCAACGTCACCAACAAAAACTCCTGGGGACCGAACACCCTCATCAAACAGGGCGCGAAGCTGGTCGCTACCTGGGAGGACGTGTGGGAGGAACTCCCTGTAGAAGTTAGACTTGCGCTGCAGCCGGCGGGCGGCGCTGAATCGCAGAGCCCGGAAACTGCATCTCTATTCGCAGACGACAGCCCGCTGGGACCCCACGAAAAGAAAATTCTGGCCCTGTTGAAGGCGGACGAAGCCACCCAGATCGACGAAATCGTCGAGCGCCTGGAGCCGTATTTATCGTCGTCCGAAATCTTCGCCGCCCTTTTCGAACTAGAACTGGCGGGGAAAGTGAGGCAAATGCCGGGGAAGAATTTTGTGAAGAGCTTTTAGCTAGCTGTCAGCTTTCAGCCATCAGCTCTCAGTGGAAGCCCTATGCAGAGTTTTCGCAACCTAAAAGTATGGGAAAAGGCGCACAACCTGACTCTGGACGTATACAAAACGAGCAGATCGTTTCCCCGAGAAGAACTCTACGGTTTGACCAGCCAAATGCGCAGATCCTCGGCCTCGATCGGAGCAAATATTGCCGAGGGATGCTGTCGAAAAGGCGATCACGAACTCGGTCGGTTTCTACAGATGGCTATGGGGTCGGCGAGCGAGCTTGAATATCATTTGCTTCTGGCATCGGACCTGGACCTGCTGAAAACGCATGACTACCAACGGTTAGTGGACGAAGCTACGGAGGTCAAGCGCATGTTGACGTCGTTGATCCATAAGCTGAAAGCTGACGGCTGATAGCTGATAGCTGCAACAGCGTTACTTGTTCATTCTCTCTCTTTCGTGCTAGCTTCAAAAAAAGAACGTTCGGACTGAGGACATATTGCCAAAGGGTTTAGTCATCGTCGAATCGCCCACCAAGGCGAAAACCATCGAGAAATATCTGGGCAAAGGCTTCACCGTCGAGGCATCGCTCGGCCACGTGAAGGATCTGCCCAAAAGCACCCTCGGTGTGGATACCGACAATAATTTCGAAACGGAATACGTGGTCATTCCCGGCAAGGAGAAAGTTCTCGCCAAGCTGAAGAAACTGGCCCTTTCCGCGGACACCATCTACCTAGCGCCTGATCCGGACCGCGAAGGCGAAGCCATGGCCGCCCACTTGGCCGAGGAACTGGGCAACGGCGCCAGGGGGAAGAAGAAAAAGAAGAAGGACGGCGAAGGCGAACGCATCCGCCGGGTCACGTTCAACGAGATCACCAAACGCGCCGTGCAAGAGGCTTTCGAGCATCCCCGCGACATCGATCAGAATCTGGTCGATGCGCAACAGGCGCGCCGCGTTCTCGACCGGCTGGTGGGCTACCAGGTTTCGCCGCTTTTGTGGGACAAAGTCCGGCGCGGATTGTCCGCCGGCCGGGTGCAGACCGTCGCGTTGCGCTTCATCGTCGATCGCGAACGCGAGATCAAAGCTTTTCAAAAACAGGAATATTGGACCATCGACGCGCACCTCGCCGCCAGCAAACCGCCAGCCTTCGATGCCCGCTTCGTCGGCAAAGGCACGGAAAAAGTCGAAGTCCCCAACGGCGAGGAAGCGGAGAAGATTCGCGCCGCTCTCGAGAAAGCCGACTGGATTGTCCGCACCGTCGATCGCAAGGAGCGGCGCCGCAACGCCACTCCGCCCTTCACCACCAGCAAGCTGCAGCAGGATTCCTCGCGCAAGCTGCGCTTCAGCGTGAAGCGCACCATGATGATCGCACAGCGTCTTTATGAAGGCGTGGACATTGGCGAAGAGGGTCCGGTCGGCCTGATCACCTACATGCGTACCGATTCCACCCGGGTTTCGCCCGACGCCATTGCCGAAGTGCGGGAATTCATCAAGACGCAATACGGCGCTGAATATCTTCCAGAAGCGCCCAACACCTATAAAGAGAAGAAGGATGCGCAAGGCGCGCACGAGGCGATTCGCCCCAGTTCGGCGGTGCGTCATCCCGACCAGATCAAGCAGTATTTGAAAGAGGATGAATATAAAGTTTACAAGCTGATCTGGCAGCGTTTCGTGGCTTCGCAGATCACGCCCGCGGTCTTCGACCAGACCAGCGTGGACATCGACGCAAAATCCGGATCGCAAGCTTTCTGGTTCCGGGTAAGCGGTTCGGTGCTGAAGTTTGATGGTTTCCTGAAAGTGTACGAGGAGTCCAAGGAAGGCAAGGATGAAGAGGAAGAAGAACTCAAGCACAAGCTGCCTCCGCTCGAGCCCGGCCAGAAGCTGACGTTGCGGGAACTGAAGCCCGAGCAGCACTTCACCGAGCCGCCGCCGCGCTACAACGAAGCTTCACTGGTGAAAGAACTGGAAGAGCGTGGCATCGGCCGGCCCTCCACCTATTCCGCGATTCTGAGCACCATCCAGGAGCGTCAGTACGTGCAGAAGTTGGGCGGCAAGTTTACGCCCACGGAAATCGGCCTGGTAGTTACCGATCTGCTGGTCGAAAACTTTCCTGACATCTTCGATGTCCAGTACACCGCACGCCTGGAAGAAGAACTCGACGAAATCGAGGAAGGCAAGCAGACCTGGACCCATGCCCTTGGCGACTTCTACAAGAAATTCGAGAAAGACCTCCGCTACGCCTCCAAGCACATGGAGAACATCAAGCGGATGGAGAAGCCCACCGACGAAAAATGCGAACGCTGCGGCTCGCCGCTGGTTATCAAGTGGGGCAAGCACGGTTCGTTCTATGCTTGCAGTTCCTACGACAAGGAAGATCCCAATAGCTGCACCTTCACCAAGGAAAACCCGATCAACCTGCCGGACCTCGATTCCGCCGACGTGCAGGAGACCACGCAAGAAGAGTACTGCGAGAACTGCGGCCGGGTAATGGTCCTCAAGCGCGGCCGCTTTGGCCAATTCATGGCCTGCACCGGATATCCGGATTGCAAAACCACGCGCCGCCTCGATCAGGGCAAGAAGGTTCCGGATATTCCGCTCGATGAGCTTTGCCCCAAGTGCGGCCGCAATATGATGATCCGCCATGGGCGGTTTGGCGAATTCACTGCCTGTAGCGGTTATCCCGAGTGCAAGTATGTCAAGCAAAACTATATAGGCGTGAAATGCCCGCTCTGCAAAGACGGCGACTTGGTGGAGAAAAAAGCGCGCAAGGGAAACACGTTTTACGGATGCGGCAACTATCCGAAGTGCAAGTTCACTTCCGCCCACAAGCCGCTGGCCGAGAAATGCCCCAGTTGCGGCAGCGAGTACCTGGTGGAAAAATACTTGAAAGCGGGCCCGGTCATCGCTTGTCCCAACAAGGAATGCGAGTTTGAGCGGCCGATTCCAGGGGAGACTCCACCGGGAGAAGCCGCCACGGCGGGGTAATCAAGACTTTTCAAATCGAAACAATCCAGGAGAAATGCCATGGCCAAAAAGCCGACCGCCGCAGATGCCCAAATAATCCTTCAACTCTACGATTTCCGCCGCGAGGCCGAGATGCGCAAAGCCCGCGCCTGGTGGAGCGGAAGCTTCTGGCCGCAAAATGCTGACGACTACATCAAGATTGCCAGCGCCTTCTCCATTCCGGAGAACGCCTGGGGGCGCCAGGTGATGGGTTATTGGGATATGGCTGCTTCGTTGGTTCTGCGAGGCGCGCTGAACGAGGATCTTTTCTTCGATTGTTGCGGTGAGATGTGGTTTACGTTTGCCAAGGTGAGTCCTTTTCTCAAGGAAATTCGCGCCAAGCTCAACTCGCCAAAGTTGCTGCTGCACGTCGAAACCCTGGCTAAGAGGACGAAACAGGGCCGTGAGCGTTTAAAGACCATGGAAGCGCGCGCGGAAGGGCTGCGCAAGACTGCGATAAGAGCGACCTAGCCAGCGGAACCGAACGCTCAGCTGGCGCGTCGCGTTACGAGATGTATTCCCGAATGTATTCGTCTTTGGTTTCGGCCAGCTGGTGGGAGTCTCCGTCGAAAATCACTTTACCGTCGCGTAACACCAGAAAGTCAATAGGAACTTCCGTGTGTCCGCCGGGCGGCAGCGGCTGCATGTGATTGGTCTTGCGGTCAAAGTAGTGAGTTGCCATGGTGAAGGCGTCCTGCAGCCGATGCGTGACCAGGAGCGAACTGGTTTTGTACACGTCGCGCTGCTTCACGATCAACTCAATAATGGTCGTGGAGGTAACCGGATCCAGGCCGCCGGTCGGTGAATCGTAAAGCAGCAACTCAGGTTGCGTAATGATCGCGCGGGCAATGGCGACTCGCCGCCGCATGCCTCCCGAAAGCTCCGAGGGAAGCATGTCGACCGTGTGCTCCAGCTCTACGAAGCTCAGCGCCTCGCGGACTCGGCGGTCGGTCTCTTCCTCGGAAACTCCACCTTCCTCCATCAGCCGGAAAGCAACGTTGTCCCGGACGGTCAGCGAATCGAATAGTGCGCTTTCCTGAAACACGATGCCGATCTTGCGCCGCAGCTCGAACAGATCCTCTTCGCGCATCGCCGTGACATCTTCACCGAGCACGAGGATGCGCCCGCTATCCGGTTTCAACAGCCCGAGCGCGAGTTTTAGGATCGTGCTCTTGCCCGCGCCGGCTACGCCGAAAATTGCCTTGGTTTCGCCGCGTGCCAGCCGAAAAGAAATGCCATCGAGCACCGGCCCGCGATCAAAGCTCAAATGAACGTCGTCGAATACCACCACGTCGCCAGCCGGTTCCGGCTCGGCGGCGGTCGCGTGTTCCAGCGGCAGGGTCGGTGTCGGCATTCTTCAGCGATATCCCATAAAGCGTCTTCTTGAACGCGCTCCCAGGAGCGCTAGACTCCAAGCAAAATCATCAGGACCCGGGTCACAAAAACGTCAACCGCAATAATTAGAATCATGGCCGTGACCACGGCTTCGGTGGTGGCGCGCCCCACGCCCTGGGTACCGCCTTTGGTCGACAATCCGTAGTAGCAGCCGACAGTCGCGATAATAAAGCCAAACACCAGGGGCTTGGTCAGCCCCATGAACACGTCGGAATAAACCAGGTTCTGCCAGGCGTTGCTCCAATACTCATGCGAGTCCATGCCCAGCAGCATGCTCGCCACAACGTTCCCGCCCACCAAACCCATCAGATCGCCGAGGATGGTCAGGAAAAACAGCATAATGATGGTCGAGATCACGCGCGGTGTGACTAGCTTTTTCACCGGATCGGTGCCCAGGGCGCGCATGGCATCGATCTGTTCGGTCACAATCATCGAGCCAAGTTCGCTGGCCATGCCGGAGGAATTTCGTCCCGCCACCACCAATCCTGCCAGCACCGGCCCCAGTTCCCGCACAATGCCCAACGAAACCAGTTCTCCGATGACGGTCTCGGCGCCGAACCGGCTGAGCGTGGTGGCGCTATTGAGCGCCAGCGCCGCCCCGGTGAAGAAACACGCAGCTAACACGATCGGCAGCGACCCAAAGCCGATCAGATCGGCCTGCTGAACCATGTCGGCCACATACAGCGGCCGCTTGAACAGATTGGCCAGCGACTGTACCGCCAGCAAGGAGTATTCCTGGATAGATTGGACCTTGCCTTTGGCCCAGTCTGTGGGTGAGATCAGTTCCACACGGCTTAGAAAGTCTCCCGCTGCCATGGATCGTCGCCTCTACTCTGACCGACTATAGCAGAGAAGCTTTCAGCTTTCAGTCGTCAGCCATTGGTCGTCAGACTTTAGCTAGCAGGCGGGTCTTCTTGTGGTTGCGGAAGCTGAGGGCTGACGGCTGATAGCGAGTGCCGAGGGACGACTGAAGACCAACGACTGAAGGCAGCTACTCCCGCACTTTTTTCTTAATCTCGATATTGAGCCGTTTGATCTTTTGGTTCAGGGTGGAAAGCGGCACGTGGAAGCGTTCCGCCGCTTCGGTCTGGTTCCAGTTGCATTTCTCCAGCATGTCCACAATCACGTGACGCTCGCAATCTTCCATGATTTCGAACAGGGAGGCGTCCGCGCGATGTTCGAGCAGAGGAAGCGTAGTGCCGCGGCCGGTGATCTGTTCGGGAAGCAGTTCGGCGCCGATTTGCGAATTGGAGGAGAGCACCACCGCCCGCTCGATCACGTTCTCCAGTTCGCGCACGTTGCCCGGCCACGCATAGGCCAGCAAAGGCCGCAGCGCTTCCGGAGTGATGCGCCGCAGCGGGCGTTCATTCTCTTCCGAGTATTTGCCGAGAAAGAAATCCACCAGCAGCGGAATGTCTTCCTTGCGCTGCCGCAGGGGCGGAAGCTCGATGGTGATCACGTTCAGCCGGTAGAACAGGTCCTCGCGAAACTTGCCTTCCCGCACCTGCTGTTTGAGGTCCACGTTGGTGGCGGCGATAATTCGCACGTCCACTTGCACTTCGTGTACCCCGCCGAGATGCATGAATTTCCGGTCCTGCAGTACGCGCAGAATCTTGCTCTGCGTGTCCATGCTCATGGTCCCGATTTCATCGAGGAACAGCGTGCCGCGGTCAGCAATCTCGAACAAGCCCTTCTTGGAGGCGATGGCGCTGGTAAACGCCCCCTTGACGTGCCCGAACAGCGTGGATTCCAGCAGGTCCGGCGGCATGGAGCCGCTGTTCACCGGCACAAACGGCCGGTCGTGGCGCTGCGAATTCAAATGAATCGCCTTGGCGATCAGTTCCTTGCCGGTTCCGCTTTCGCCTTGCAGCAGGACGGTGGACCGGCTGGGCGCGACTTGCGCCACCAGGTCGAAGATCTTCAACATGGGATCGCTCTTGCCCACGATGCTTTCGAAGTTATAGCGCTGCTTCAGGGCGCGCTTGAGCTGGATGTTCTCTTCTTCGGCGCGGTGGCGGGCGATGGCGGCGCGCACGTCGGCCAGCAGTTTCTCGTTGTCCCAGGGTTTTTGGACGAAGTTTACCGCCCCGGTTTGCATCGCCCGCACCGCGTTTTCCACAGTGCCGTAAGCGGTGATCATGATGACCGCGATCTGCGGCGCCTGGCCGTGCAGTTCCGCCAGCAGGTCGAGGCCATTGCGGTCGGGAAGCGCAAGGTCCAGCAGTACAAGGTCGAAGGACCGGTCTCCCAGGCGGTTCAGGCCTTCCTCGCCGCTCCCGGCGGAGTCCACCTCGTAGCCGTCCATTTCCAATAACGTCTGCAGCGACTCGCGGATTTCCGCCTCGTCATCGATGATTAACACTGACCCGGACGGCGAAGCCGAGGCTTCCCCTGCACTTCGGCGCGAAATGACGGCGGCTTCAGACATTGACCGGTTTCCTCGTCAAGGGAAAATCCAGATAGAACGAGGTGCCTTCGCCGGGGCGGCTTTCCACACGGATTTTCCCCGCATGTTCCTGAATGATGCCGTAGGTTACCGATAGGCCCAATCCCGTCCCGCGGCTCTGCTGGGCTTGTTGGGGCGAAGCCTTGGTAGTGAAAAATGGATCGTAAATGCGCCGGATGTGCTCCTGCGCAATGCCGGTTCCGGTGTCGGAAACGACCACGCTCACGCTGTCTCCATTCGAGGTTGCTACCCGCAGTGTCCCGCCGTTGGGCATGGCGTCCCGGGCGTTCAAAAACAAATTCAAGAACACCTGCTGCAATCGTCCGGCATTCCCGTTGATCGGCGGCAAATGGCCGCTCAGTTCGGGTTGCACGCGGATCTTCGTGGTCTTGAATTGATGCTCGAGCAACGCCATCGTGTCCCGAATAATCCGGTTTACATCCACGTCGGCAAACTCGGTCCCGCTGGTCCGCGAGAAGTTCAGCAGGTTGTTGACGATCTCCGATGCCCGGAAGGTTTGCCGGGTAATTTTCTCCATCAGCGCGCCCTTCTGCGGATCGCCCTGCAACTGCTTGGAAAGCATCTGCGCGTACGACGAAATGACGGCCAGGGGCGTATTCACCTCGTGAGCGACACCTGCGGCCAGCAGGCCAATCGACGACAGCTTGTCCGCCTGCGAGAGCTGCGCTTCCAACTCCATGCGCTCCGTGATGTCGTCCATGATGATCAGTCGCCCGATCACGTTGAACTTCTTTGTGACCAAGGGAGCGATGGCGACATTCACCGTCCGGTTTTCTCCGGCCGGAGTTTTCAGCCGGAACTTATACAGGTTGTGTATGCCAGGATTCTGCCGCATCCGGTAGAACTCTTCCACGAAAGCCGCCGGGAAGACCTCGCCGAGCGGACGAGTCAGCGCCTGCCAGCGGGGCAAGGCATACATCGCTTCCATCTGCGAATTCCAGGATTCGATACGGTCCGCCAGATCCACCGCCAGCACGCCCACGTTGATGGACTCGACAATGTTTTCGTTGAAGTCCTTCAGACGCTCATACTCCGCGGCCTTCTGCTCCAGCGACGCGTACAAGCGCGCGTTCTGAATGGCGATGCCCAGGTTGCCGGCCAGCGTTTCCAGCAATTCCACATCCTCGCTGGAGAGGAAATCGCCCGCCACAGTCTTGCCCAATCCGAGGAACGCAATCACCCGTTGCTGGGAGTGGCACGGGATGTAGTAATTCAAATCCAGCCTGGCGATGGCCTCCTGCGCCGTCGGCGCCTCCCGCGGAACTTGGTGGGTGTTGTCGAAAAACAGGTGGCCCGCTTCCATTTCCGGACGCGGCTTGCTGAGAAAACTCAAATCCATGCCGCCGGTCTGCGCCATGCCAAAAGACTTGGCCAGCTGAATGCGCCCCCCGGCCTCGCCCGTGGACAGAAAGATCGCCATGCGGTCGACCATCAATGTCCGTGATAGGCGGTCCACCACCGAACTCAGCATGCGGTCCAAATCCGTTTCCGAACTCAGTTCGCGTCCGAACTCGATCAAGGTCTTGCGGAAGTCGTAGCGCGTGCGATAGAAGAATTGATCGATGCGCTCCTGAATCCATTTGCGGACGGGATCGAAAAGCACCGCCGTCACCACGACCGCCAGTATCAGCCCCTTGGGACCGGAACTTGGCACCTGGCGTTGCGCCAATTCGGCCACGGCGGCGACCACGGCAAAGTAAACTCCCGCGATGGACGCTGCCGCCAGCGTGTAAACCATGCCTCGCTTGAAGATCAAATCCACATCCATCAAACGGTAGCGGAAAATGGCGTATCCGAAAGTCAGAGGCAGCAGGCCGAGCGACAAAACGGAAATCTTCATGGCCGGCGTCGTCATCACGCCAGCCATGTACGGAATCGCATAGAACAGCGTGTAGGGCGCGACCGCGACGATAGTTCCTCGCGTAATCCAGTTCAGTTGCTGCCTGAGTACGGGAGTACGCGCCCGGCGATAGCAATGCCAGAGCACGCCCGCCGCCGCAATGAAGAACGCCGCCAGATAACCCATCTGCAGCCGGTCGAGATCCCAGCGCAGCCGCTCGCTCGCCTTCAAATACTGCAGGGCAAAAATCTGCATGCCCAGGAACAACAATCCCGGAACATAGACGGCGGGGATTGCCCACTTGTGTTCGCGAACAAACTGCCGGCGCTCGGGAAAGGTGAGAACAAAATGCAGAAACAACGCGGGCTGCAGCAATCCCGCCACAATGCTGCCCCAGTAGATGGTCCAGTCAAAGCCATTGAGCTTCCCGGTGTACTGGAAGGCGTACAGAACAAACGATGCCAGGCAAAAAATGTAAAAGTGCAGGGAACCGGGCGCAGTCCAGCGCCGCAGCAGCACGTAGAGGCCGATCCCCAAATAGATCAGCGCGATCAGCCGCAGCCAGGTGTTTTGCGATTTCTCGGCCGGGACCAGCACCACGTCGGTGTCGACGGGAACCGCCTGCCGGACCAGGGAATACGTCGCTTTGGACCAGACCCCGGCACGGTAGAGTTCGCGCGACAATTGCGCGCCGTCATTCACCGGCCGCTGATTCACCGCGACAACGCGATCCCCTGTTTTGATGCCTGCTCGCGCACCCGGGCCGTCGGGCTGCACCTGATCGGCGACGAGGTTTCCGCTATGCTCCAGCCACCACACTCCATCGTAAGGGACCTGGAACTCGCGTTCTTTCTGGAGGTTGATTCCGGCAAAAGCGATGGCAGCGGCGGTCAGCAGGGTCAGCAAAACCACGGTGAAACGATTTTGGAAGTCTTTGTCCATGGACCGCTGCGCCATCCCTCGCTCTGGGATGGGATCCCCGTTCGTTGGCTTAAGCACGTTCACTGCCACCCCTGTTGACATTCTCGATCTCACAAGTGGCCACAAAGAAATGACTTCCTCGATTATAAAAGCAGCGCCTCGCGCGTGCTATGTTTTTTGGTAGGATTCTGTGTGATTTGGTAACTACTTGCCGGAAATGAAGTTAGCGGTGCCATTCTGGAACCTACCGTCCAGTCGGTCGTGCGCTCACCCAGCCCTTTTGAATTTCCGCCTAACCTGAAACCGAAGCGGGAGTGGGCAAGTATCGCTGATTCCGCCTTCTGCGAAGACCGGGTAGAATTGGCTTTCCGCGTATGACCCAGCATGCCGTACCAAACACCGCAGGAACCCAGGATTCTGTTGCGCGTCAGGAATCCGGCAGCCCACCATCAGGAAAAAAGGGGGAAGCCCGAGCTTCCCCCAACACAGAAGCGACAGAGACGATACATTAAGTAAGAGTCCAGGCGGGGTCGAAAAGTTGTCCAGGCCGGGACGGAAATCCATCAGACCAAGTTCGGATTGACTTCGGTGAACCACACACTCAGCCCGGAAAGTATCGCGCAAGCCGCATGCTCCATTGAAGATCACTGGATCACTTTGGACGGCGCGCGTATGCGTTATCTGCGCGCCGGTTCGGGTCCGCCGTTGCTGCTTCTGCATGGCTTGCTGGGCTATTCGTTTTCCTGGCGATACGCTTTGCCGTATCTGGCTCGCCAAGCGACGGTGCACGCCGTGGACATGTTGGGCGTGGGTTTCTCCGACCGCCCCGCTGGACTCGATGGTGGCTTGCGGGCCAGCGCCGCGCGCCTGCTGCGGTTCCTGGACGCGGTGAACGTGGAATCCTGCGATCTGCTGGGCACCTCGCACGGTGGAGCGGTGGCCATGATGGCGGCCGCGCTGGCTCCGGAGCGTATTCAACGCCTAATCCTTGTGGCGCCGGTGAATCCCTGGTCCCATCACGGCAAACACATGGCCGCTTTCCTCAGCCACCCGGTGGTGGCGGCGTTCTTTCTACGGATTGCGCCCAATTTGCAGTTCATGCACGGTTACCTGCTGCGCCGTCTCTACGGCGATAGCCGCCGTGTCCGCCCCGGCACCCTCGAAGGTTATTCGGCGCCTTTCGCCCTACCCGGCGCCTTCGCCCACGAACTCGGCATTCTTCGCACTTGGAAACAGGATCTTCTCGATCTGCAATCAGTGCTGCCGAGGATCGCGGGCCTTCCCACGTTGCTGATATGGGGAGCGGCGGACGCCGCCGTCGACCCCGTGTCGGCGCAGCCACTGGGCCGGCAATTCAAGGACTGCCGCATTCTCACCTTGGACGGCGTAGGCCATCTTCCGTACGAGGAGGTCCCGGAGGAATTCAACCGCGCGGTAGCTGAGTTTTTGGCCGCCCGCCACGCTTCGGTAACCTTCCATACGGCGGAAGCTTAATAGATGCTCAGCATGGAAGGCGCTATGCTTGAGACGAACACATCGCAGACATGACCCATCCTGCAAAAGCAAAGCCCGAGCCCGCTGGATTTCCTCATTTGAGGATACCGGAGGTTTGGGCGCGGTTCCTGCTGGCGCTCGCCGGCTTGACCCTGGCGTTTGCCGCCGCGCTGTTTTCGACCGTGTCGAGGGAAGCAGGGAACCTGTGGGCGACCGTTGCCCTGGCTTCCATCGCGCTGGTGCTTGCGACTCTCGTGGGCCTGACCTCGGTGCCCTACCTGGCGCGCCGGGTCGCACTGGCGCGGGTGGGAAATGTTTTTGACTACGACGTCACCCGCGTAGGCATCCTCTACGTGGTGGTCGTGGTGCTGATTGGAATCGCGGCTCTCAACACCGGCAATAACCTGCTCTACATTGTGGTGGCCGCCATGCTGGCGGCCATTCTCGTGTCGGGCGTCGCTTCCGCGCTGGTGCTCGGCGACTTGCAATTAGATGTCCGCCTGCCGGAGCACGTCTTTGCCGGGAGCCCCGCCAGCGGGCGAATTATTTTGCGAAATCCCCGGCGCTGGCTGGCTTCGTTCTCCATCAACGTGGCTTCGCTGCGGCGGGAGAAGCCCGCCCGGCACTGGCGCTGGCTGCCCGCCACGTTTTCTTTTCCGCCGGGACGCCCCGCGGAGAAGCGCTGGTTCAGACTGCCCGACCGGCAGCTGCATCGAGTGGCGGAGAGCACGGCTCCTCCGGAAATCTTCCAGGGCCCCGCTTATTTTCCCTATGTTCCGCCGCGCAGCGAACTGGCCGCCGACTTGGAGTTGAAATTCAACCGTCGGGGCTGCTACCAACAGGAGAGCTTCGGCCTGACCACCCGCTTTCCCTTCGCTTTTCTTACCAAGAAGCGGCGTGTGCGGTTGGCTCGGGAGATTATCGTCTATCCTCCGGTCGAGCCCGCCGACGAGTTCTTTGAGGTGCTGCCGCTCATCACCGGCGAGCTTGAAACCTTTGTGCGTGGCCGCGGTTCGGATCTGTACCTCATTCGCGAATATACCCAGGAAGACTCGGCGCGCCACGTGGATTGGAAGGCGACCGCCAAGTCAGGCTCACTGAAAGTGCGCGAGTTCAGCCGCGAGGACGAACGCAAAGTGCGCATCGTTTTCGACAATCCCGCGCCCGGCGCCGTTTCCTCTGAAGCTTACGAGAGCGCGGTGGCGTTGGCCGCGTCCCTGGGCTGGCACTTTGCCGCAGAGGATGCCGAGGTATCCTTCGCCGCGCCGGGCTACGATGGCGATGCGGATGTTTATCGGTTCCTCGCCTATCTGGCGGTAGTGCAGCCGCTGGTTGCGCCCTCGGTTTTTGCGGATTTGCGAGTTACCGGCGATTACAACATCATTCTGACCGCGCGCCCGCGCGGGAGCGTCCCCACTTCTCTTTGGGGCTGCTCCTATTTCGTGTTTATCGGCGAAGTCAGCGCTAAGACCGCGACACCGAGTTCTCAACGATAAAGAAGCACGCTGGGTTGTCCGGAATCTGCCCGCGTTGACCGGGCGGGCGAGTGCTGGCAGCCCCGACCGGGCTTGTCGTTCCGCGTTACCTTCGTTCATTGACCACTGAGTGGGAACTGCTAAGGTTGTACTTCGAGGGTCCAGTCTGAGCGTTGTAGTCTGAACCTGAGCTTCCTGCCCATAGGACACTTGATGAACTCCGGGATGCTGTCGCTATGGATTGCCCATCCTGTGCTGCACCTCGTGCTTGCGGGGTTCATGCTCCGGCGCAAGCTGCATCGCCAGTTTCCAGTGTTTTTCGTCTACGTCTTGTCACAGATTCTGATTTTTGCGATTCTCTATCCGGTTAAAACGCTAGGGTCCTACGCGGCCTTTTTTTACTGCTACTGGGCGGCGGCGGCGATCAGCCTGTCGATCGGATTCAAAGTTATCCACGAAGTCTTTCTCGACGTTTTCAGGCCGTACCACACCTTAAAAGACCTGGGAACCGTGCTGTTTAAGTGGGCTGGTCTGGTCATGCTCATGGTGGCGGCGGTGGTGGCTGCCGCCAACACGGCTTCCGATCAAGGTCCCTGGGTGCAAGCGGTGCTAACCGTGCAATGCTGCGTGCGGGTGATTCAGTGCGGGTTGGTTTTGTTCCTGGTGCTATTCGCCCGCTACCTGGGAGTTTCGTGGAAGCAGCAGAGCTTCGGGATCGCAGCGGGTTTCGGCGGTTATGCCGGCGTGGAATTGATCGCCTTCAGTTTGCGGGCCAGCGCCTCGATTGGCGAAAACGCGGTTTCTCTGGCCAATATGACGTCTTACAACCTCGCCATCCTGGTTTGGCTTGCCTATGCGATAGCGAAGAGCAGCGCCAGGAAGTCTGCCGTGACCCTGCTAACCTCGCAGCGCTGGGACCAGAGTCTCTCGGAACTCCAGTACCCGGTGCCGGCTGATTCGCTTATTCCCATGTTCGAAGGGATGGTGGATCGGGCTTTCACGCGGGCCAACGAAGCTTCGGTTGGGGAAGACGAACTTGACGCGCTGGCAGCCGAGCCCTCCGATTCGCCCCTCGCCTCCGGCGAGACGCACAAGCTTGCCAAGTCCGCCTCGGCATCGCCGGGAACCTCTCCGAAGACTTAGCTGTACCCGCCCGGCCCAGCTCCATCCGATCCCCACGCCCAGGCTTGCTGTTCCTGTTCCAACCAGCCGGGGTAGTTCCGACCTAATTGCAGGCTTGCCGGTCCTTGTCCGGAATATGGAACACAGCCGAAGAGGACGAAAACCTGCCCTTGAACCATTGATCCATTAAGTCAGGTATTTGCATTTATATATATGAAAAAAATGCTGATGCGTAGTTGCGGTGTAGATGTATTGCAGGTTTCTGCCTGAAGTGACGAAGTTACTTCGGAGCCCGGACCACAGTTACCAAAGTACTGCCGCCTATAATCCGGTGGCGACCGGTTCCCGCTCCCAGGGGAGTCGGTGGCAAGGAGAAAAACAATGAAACGTGCGGTCAGGGTTATGATCCTGATGGTAGGTTTGGCTTGCACGTACGTGGCGGTTGCCGCCACCATGGTTCCGGCACCCGATGGGGGCCCGGCTCCAACGTGTAATCCTAAAACGGGTTGTGGACCCGGTCACTGAAGTAAGCACTTGTGCGATCAAAGCCGTGCAAGCGGCTCGGATCATGAGGGGGGCTGAAGGCAGAGGCTAAAACGCCGCGTCAGCCCTTTTTTATTCTAGCGATTGCTGGCTGCTTTCCGCAGCGGTTGGGCCAGTTCCTCCACCTCGAAGATTGGCGGCTGGCAAGTAAAGCCGGTGCATATCACTGCGGCGGTTTTTCCATCCTTGATGAATGGCAGGAGGGGAATCGTCTCCGCCAGGGCGGGCGGCAGATTCTGCGGGACCGCGTTTTCAGCGGATATCTTCAGCACGGCCTTGGCGAACGCGAAGTCTCTTATCGCCGCTCCATACAGTTGGTCGGCGATCGCCCCGCTCCCCGCGACCACCACTTGCGTGTGTGGCCGCGCGAAATGCACGGCGGCAATTCCATACGTGGCGGCAAAAAGGCCGTATTGGCCTGCCATGCCGGCGAGCACTTCGAGCGTCTGTTCAGCTTGGTCGCGATAGCTCGCGGCGTTGGTGTAGCCGTGCATCCGCGCCAACGCAATCGCTGCCATTGAATTTCCAGCCGGCGTGGGGGAATCCTGAAAAGGCTTGCGGCGTGCGCCCAGCACGCCCAGCATCTTCCGATCGCCTGCGTTTTCCGTATCGAAGAAGCCGCCGGCCACGGGATCAAAGAATCGTTCCAGCATGCGATCCACAATCCGCCGCGCGAACTTGAAGTAGGTAAGATCCGCAGTCGCTTCGTAGGCATCGAGACAGGCCACGGCGGTGAAAGCGTAGTCGTCGAGCAGCCCAGCGACCTCGGTTCGCTCGACCTCGGCCGCTCCTGGTTCGGAATAGGCGATGACGTGACCGATGCCGTGATCGTCGCGCCAGCCCTCCCCAAGAATCCTGTCCAGTGAGCGCAGCGCAAAATGCTGGACTTCGTTTAGCCCGAGAACTTTGGCCGCTTCGAGATAAGCGGAGACACAAAGCGCGTTCCAGCCGGTGTATACCGTCTTGTCCACGTAAGGCGTCGGGCGCTGCAAGCGGGCTGCATACATCTTCAGCTTTGCCGACTGCAGCAGGCCCTGCACGCGATCTGCGCTCAGGCCCATGCGCTTGGCAATTTCTTCCACCGGCGCGCGCTGATAGAGCACATTTTTCGCAGGATTGTGATGCATCTCGCCAATTTCGTTGATGTCGTAGTGCAGGCTGGCGACGGCCGCTTCTTCTTCCGTCAGGACTGCTTTCGCTTCGTCCAGCGTCCAGGTGAAATAGTCGCCGTCGTCATCCATCGAGTAGTCGGCATCTTGCGACGCGTAGAAGCCGCCGCGCTCGCGGTCACTGAGCCACTCATCCATCCAGCGGATGATGTCGCGCGCCACATCCGCGAAGAATTCCGTGCCGGTGGCTTGATAAGCGTGCACGTAGTTCTTGAGCAGTTCCGAGTTGTCGTAGCACATCTTCTCGAAGTGCGGCACAATCCAGCGTTCGTCCACCGAGTAGCGATGGAAGCCGCCCGCGAGTTGGTCATAGACGCCGCCCCGCGCCATTTTTTCGAGCGTAGTCACGAACACGCTGCGCAGCTTTGCGTCGCCCGAGTGCGTGTATTGGTCGATCAGCAGATCGAGCGCGGCCGAGTGAGGGAACTTGGGCGCGTTGCCAAAGCCGCCGTTGTTGGGATCGAACATGCCCAGGGTTTTCTCTACGATGGCGTCGATTACGGCGGGAGAAAAATCGGCGCTGCGCCCGACGAATGATTCCGACTGCGCGAGGGCGTTCTCGACCATCTTCGCCTGCTCGATCACGTCGCCATTTTTTTCCTGATACGCGCCCGCAATCGACAGCAGCACGCGCTTGAAGCTGGGCCGCCCGTAGCCGTCGTCGGGAGGAAAATACGTTCCACCGTAAAATGGGTTGCCTTCCGGCGTGAGAAAAGCGGTGAGCGGCCATCCGCCCTGCCCGCTGATCGCGCTCACCGCGACCTGATAGCGGCTGTCGATGTCAGGTCGCTCGTCGCGGTCCACCTTGATGGCAATGAACTTTTCGTTCACGATCTGCGCGATTTCCGGACTGTCATATGACTCGCGATCCATCACATGGCACCAATGGCACCACACCGCGCCTATATCAAGTAAGACGGGCTTATTCTCCCGCTGCGCCACGGCGAACGCCTCCTCGCCCCACTGCCGCCACTGGATAGGCTGATGCATGGCGGAGCGCAGGTAGGCGGACGAGGCGCGGGCGAGGGAGTTGAGGGGAGAGGTGGTCATGGATTCAAGTGTATCGTGACGGCCGATGAGATTGGAGAAGTGTTCCGGTCGGAACATAGTGTGATGACGGGATTGTGATGACAGGTAAGCTATTGAGCGGGTGGGGATTGCGGGTGGGCGCGGGTGGAGTTTCGCTTTTTGTTCAGAAGCTCATCAGGATTCGTTAAGGTCCCCTCCGAGACTGCGAGCACGGATAAGGATTCCGCGCCTAAGGGCGCAATAACCGAAGGCCGAATTTAGGAGTGATCGCAAAGTATTCGTCAAGGGCCGAGGGCGGGACGCCCCCACGACAGCCGGCGGGACGCCGGCGCTACGAAAGACAGAAAGCGGATTCCTCGCCGATAAGGCTGGCTCGGAATGACAATTTGTAGGAACGCGCTTGCCAAAACCGCGCCACTACGCCGCTACCAGCCGCTTCGCCACTGCGCAATACAACCCCACCGCCTCCTGCAACTGCTTTTTCTCGACGTACTCGGCTTCGGTGTGGGCGGTGTGGATGGAGCCTGGACCCAGCAGCAGCGGCTCGCCCCAGTTGCTGAGCGCGGGGATGTCGGTGGTGAACGCCGCCACCATGGTGGGCAGCGCGTCCACGGTGCGCAGGCGCACGAAAGGAATTTCCAAAGTGAAATCGACTCTGACCAAGTCACCGACGGTTTCGCGAATCTGTTCCCGCAATTTTTCCGAGGGGCCAACCAGGCGATAAAGAAGCTGCGCCCGCGCCTTGTCGGCGACCACGTTGGGCGCGCGCCCGCCCTCGATGATGCCAATGTTCATGGTGCTGGGGCCGACCTCCGCGTCAACCGGCAATTCCATGCGGCGCAGGCGGGCCAGCGCCTCCACCAGCTTGTCGATGGCCGAGTCGCCCACCTCGGGATAGGCGGAATGGGCCATTTTTCCCCGTGCGCTCACCTCCGCCCGCAGCGCCCCCTTGGACGCAATCGCAATCTTGTTTTCCGTGGGCTCGCCGTTAATCAGAAACCGGTTTCCCGGCGCTTTCTCGTTGGCCACTTTGGCGCCGATGCTGTCGCGTTCTTCCCCCACCAGAAAAAGCAGGCCGACATAAACGCCTTCCGCGCGCAGCCGCTGCGCCGCCGCGATCTGGGACGCAATGATTCCTTTGGCGTCGCAAGAGCCGCGCCCGTAGATGCAAGTGGCATCCTCCCAGGAAGGAATGAACGGCGGCACGGTATCCATGTGGGTGGAGAAGATGACTTCGGGCTGCGGTTGGCCAGGCGGGGTGGCGTAGATGTTGCAGCGCTCCATTTCCGCGGTCATCTTCTCGACCTGATAGCCCATCCCCGAGAGTTCGCGGAATAGGAAGTTGCCCACCTGGGCTTCATTGCCGGTGATCGACTCAATATCCACCAGTTGACGGGTGAAGGTGACCAGGTCGATCTCTGGCGGGCCGCTTCCTGGCCGGTCATTCCCAGGTCGATCATCTTCACGTCGATCTGATGCAGGCACGCCCATGCCACTGAGGATACCCTAACCCTGACCGGTCCGAAATTCGTTACTATGCTTGCTTCCATCTGAAACAACGATGCCGAATCAACCGAACACGATCCGCTCGTTCTTTCTTGACGGCCCGGCCGGCAACCTGGAGGCGGTGCTCAATGTTGGAGCGGAGAATGCCACGCATGCCGCTGTGGTCTGTCATCCCCATCCGGTTTATGGGGGCACGCTGCATAACAAAGTTGTTTTTCACGCCATGAAGGCGCTGAACGGTTTTGGGTTTCCGGTGTTGCGGTTCAATTTCCGGGGCGCGGGCCTGAGCCAGGGCGAGCACGATCACGGCCACGGCGAGGTGGATGATGTTCGCGCGGCGCTCGACTGGCTAGAGCGCGAGTTCCATTTGCCGGTGATCTTTGCCGGGTTTTCTTTCGGCGCCGCGGTGGGTTTGGCGGCCGCTTGTCCTGACCCGCGCGTGACGGCGCTCGCCGCTTTGGGTGCGCCGCTAGCCCCCATTGACGACCGAAGCTACGACTTCAGTTTCTTGCAGACCTGCGACAAACCCAAACTGCTCGTCAGCGGCGCACGCGATCAGTTCGCCTCGCGGGCGCAGCTCGAACGAATGATCGAGAGAATTCCCGAGCCGAAAAAGCTCGTGATCATCGAGGGCGCCGACCATTTCTTTGAAGGAAGACTACGGGAATTGCGGGAGACGATCGAAGCCTGGGTCAGGGAAGTGGTGATGGTTTGAAGCGCGCGTCTGGCTAGGTTCTTCCGCGATGTCACGGTATGGATGCTTTTACCTCCTGTGAGTAGCGGCTCTCCTTTTGGTTGCGGACCGAGGTCACCACGTAGTAGAACACCGCGCCGCTGGGCAGCGGAGTGTCCACGTAGGTTGGGTTCAACGCAATGCCAATTCTTGTGTAGGGCCCCCGGCTGACCGTGCCGCGGTACACGTTGTAGGACGTTGCTCCGGCGACCGGCAGCCACTTCAGGGTTGCGGAATGGGCAGAAGCATGCGCGCTGATCCGGGAACGGCCCCAGGTGAACAGCAGAACCCCACTCAGCAGCAGCCCCAGCGCGACCACCACAACCCGCGGTTTCATTCCTGCCCTCCTGGCGCGCGCCGGAACCACGTGCGTGGAGATTGTATCCAAAGAATCCCTGCCGGAAGCTCAAAAATGAAGGCCGCGAGCGCCGCCGACCCTATAATCCCCCCATGTCTTCGTCATCGGGGCGGGAATGCTTGGCCGCGGAGATGCGTCTGACCGCCCGCAGATTGTTCGAGCATGCGCTCGCCGAAGCCAGCATTGACAAGGCTTTTGAGCGGCATGTGAGTTGCGAGCGCGGTGTCTTGCGCATCTGCGAGGACCTTTATGATCTGAACTCCTTCGGCCGTGTCTTTGTGGTCTCCATGGGAAAGGCGGCGCACTCGCTGCTTTGCGCTTTGGAAAAAGCTGCGGGCAGCCGCTTTGAAGGGATTGTCGCCAGTTCGGTCGAGCCGGCTTCGCAAGTGCGCGGCTTCCGCTATTTTCTGGGCGGGCATCCCATGCCGAACCACGAGTCGGTGCTGGCGGCGCAGGCCATGTTGAAATCGCTGAATGCGCAGAATGCGGCGGCGCTGGTCATTTATATGATCAGCGGCGGCGGGTCGTCGATTGCCGAAAAGCCGATGGACGACGAGATTTCGCTGGACGATCTGGTTGCCACTTATCGTGTCCTGGTGCACTCCGGCGCGCCCATCGCGGAAATCAACGCCCTCCGCAAACATCTCTCGGCGATCAAGGGAGGGCGGCTGGGGCAGGCTGCGTATCCGGCGCGGCAAGTCTCATTGTTGATCTCGGATGTTCCAGACAACAGGCCCGACGCGCTGGCTTCGGGGCCAACCATGCCGGATTCCACCACGGCGACAGATTGTTATGCGATTGCCGCGAAGTACGAGATGCTCGAACAATTTCCGGATTCCGTGCGCGAGCTGTTTCAGCGGCGTGCTCTCGAAGAAACGCCGAAATCCGATGATCCGGCATTTCACCGCTCGCGCTGGTGGACGTTGCTGTCGAATCAAACTGCGGTGCAGGCAGCCGCGGAAGCGGCAGCCAAGGCGGGTTTCACCGTCGAAGTCGATAATGGCTGTGACGATTGGGATTACGCACGAGCAGCCGATTATCTTCTTGGCCGCGTGCGGGAATTGCGAAACAAATCACCGCGCGTGTGCCTGATCTCCGGCGGGGAAGTGACGGTGAAAGTCACTAACGGCGGAGTGGGCGGACGCAATCAGCAGTTTGCGCTGGACTGCGCAGGAAAGATTGCCGGGGAGAACATCACCGTGCTCAGCGCGGGGACAGATGGCATCGACGGCAATAGCAACGCTGCGGGTGCAATCGTTGACGGCACGACGCTGGCGCGGGCGAAAGGCGCCGGGATCGATCCAGAAGCCGCGCTCGCTGAATTCGACGCTTATCCCTTCTTCGAGAAGCTGGGCGATGCAGTTGTGATCGGCCCGACAGGCAACAATCTGCGGGATCTGCGCATTCTGCTGGCGTATGCTTAATCGCGCATTTAAGGTCAATCTTATGGCAAAAAGGAAAGTATTCAAGGAACTGAAGCGTGCGCTGGAAGATGCTCTGCGCTATGAGCGCGGGGAACCGGTCAACCTCCGAGCCAAGGAGCGGCCACATTGAACAACTGGATTCAGGATGCGACGCTTGCGGTTCAGGCCCTCGCTCTCCTCGGTCTTACTTGGTACGCGATCGAGACGATGAAGATCCGGCAGGCGGCACAGCGTCAAGTGGAGACCTCGCTTGATTTGATAAGGGCGGCCACCGATCAAGTCGAGGGAATGTCCAAGCCCTGTCTCACCTTTTGGGGGGACCTGAGGGATGGCGCTGACGCGATTCTAGGAATGCACGGCGCCGCCGGGAGTATCGTTGCCCGCGCTGACCAGGGCGGCTACGTCGCTCTGAATATCGGAAATGGCGTCGCGCTTAATATCCAATACCGTTTCACAAGGGCCACTGACGATCCCGCTCGTCCGCGCGATATGCGTTATGTGCCGAACATAATGCCGACCCAGAGGGTGACGCTTGTCGAGACTCTAGGCGGCTATAACGGCGAACATGAGGTCACGTTCTACTACGAGAGCATTGGTGGAAGACGATACAGGACCACTATTCGGCTTAATCACCATGTCATCACAAGGTTTGCCTTCGGGGAGGATAGGCCCTAGCGCACGGACACATAAAGGCCCCTAGAAGAACCTCGTCACACCCTCTTCCAACACGATCACCCGCTCCTCGATCTTCGCGGCTTTGGCTTCTTGGCGCAGCAACTGCAATGGCTCATCCATCGGTTCGTGCGACAGGCGGAATGTCCCGTAGTGCATGGGCACCATCCAGCGCGATTTCAAATCGAGGAAAGCCCGGGTCGCATCGGCAGGGCTGGCGTGGACGTTGCGAAACGATGGGGGGTTGTAGGCGCCGATGGGAAGCAACGCAAGTTCCGGCGCCAGGCGCTGACCGATTTCGCGGAAGCCGGTAAAATACGCGGTGTCGCCGGCGTGATAGACCGAATGCTCCTGATCGCGCAGCACGTAGCCGCCGTAGCCGCGATGCGAATCCTTGATGATTCTCGCGCCCCAGTGCCGCGAGGGCACATGGGTAACCGTCAACCCGCGATGGCGGTAGCTGTTCCACCAATCCAGCTCCACCACGTCTTCAAATCCCAGATCGGAGACCAGATCGAACACTTGGTTTGGAACCACAATGATGGGAGGCTTTCCGCGTCGTCGGCGCGTCTGCTGCACAATGCTTCGCAGCGATGGCCGGTGCAGGTGGTCGAAGTGCGCGTGCGTGACGAGAACCAAATCAATCGGCGGAAGGTCGCGCATCCGCACGCCGGGCTGGCGAAGCCGCTTCAACACGAACAACCACCGGGCAAAATTGGGATCGATGAGCACGTTCTGCCCGCCGATCTGCACAAAGAAACTGGCGTGGCCAATGAACGTCACGCCCAGCTCTCCATTGCCCACCAACTTTGGCTTGTGGGTTTCACCGGTTCGGGGAGTGACCGCAGAATGCCGCACCAGGCGGCCAAACTGCTGCGCACGCTTTCGCAGCACCGGATTCTGCAGCGTGCTCTTTAGCGTCGGTTTGCGGGGTCCCAATGACTACCCTCGCCCGTGGCCGTGATCTGCAACCTTCCCGGCGCGGGCCAATCTGCGGTGATTCTAGAACATTGCCGCGCCGATTGCTTGACCCGCATCGCGCCGTGCGTTCTAATCTTAGTTACTTTCGGAACACAGGAGCGTAGCTAGATGCGGGTTGCATTCCTCGGGTTGGGAATCATGGGGCGGCCGATGGCGGCCAATTTAGTCAAAGCCGGTCACGAGGTCACGGTGTGGAATCGTACGCCCAGGGACGTGGAAGGCGCGAGCACTGCGGCATCCCCGGCCGACGCCGCGCGTGGGGCCGAAGTCGTGTGGATGTGCGTCTCCGATACTCCCGCGGTCGAGAGCTTGCTGTTTGGGCCGCAAGGCGTGGAAGCGTCGTTGGCCGACGGCATGACGATTGTGGACTCCAGCACCATCTCGCCTTCCGCCACCCGCGCCTTCGCGGAGCGCGTGCGCCCGCGCGGAGTGCAATATGTCGACGCGCCCATGACCGGTTCCAAAGTCGGCGCCGAAGCCGGGACGCTGATTTTCATTGTCGGGGGCGATGAACCCGTTCTCGCGCATCTCAAGCCGTTGTTTGACGCCATGGGCAAACAGATTTTTCGTATGGGAGAAACCGGCAAGGGCCATGCCGCCAAGCTGGCAATGAACCTGCAAATCGCCCTCATCTATGAAGGCTTCGCCGAAGGCCTTACGCTCGCCACCAAGCTGGGGGTGGATGCCGCCACGCTGTTGCCCGTGGTGCAGGCTTCCATGATTCGCTCCGGCGTGGTGGAGTACAAAGCGCCCTTTGTCCTTAAGCGCGATTTCTCCGCCAATTTCCCGCTGCGCCTCATGCATAAAGATATCCGCCTGGCCCTGAACGCCGCCAAAGAGGCGCGGGTCAAGCTGCCCGCGCTGGAAACCGTGGAAGAGGTCTACGAACTCGCCACCGAAGACGGCCACGGCGATCTCGACTACGCCGCCACCATCACGCTGCTGGAGAAATGGGCCGGCGTGGAAGTGAAAAAGGCCTCCGCCTAGCGCGACGGTAACCAGGTTCGAGCCGCCACGGACAACCGTCTGTCCCCTCCGCCCGTCCACCGAAGTTTGGCCCGAATACCTAAAGTAACCTACGATTCCGGCCCAAAAACACTATGATCGATCTGTGTAGTCCATGAAAAGCAATGAGCGCCAACAAAAAACTCAATATTCTTGTCTCACTTATCACGCCGGAGAATGACTACCAGCGCGAACAGGCCACGGTTGCCGAAGCGGTTTCTCACAAACTCGACCTCACGGTTAAAGTCGAATACGCCGACAACGACGCGGTTAATCAAACTTTGCAACTTCTGCGGGCGATTCAGGCCAAGCCGGAATTGCGTCCCGATGCGATCGCGGTCGAACCTGCCGGAACGAGCATGGAGCAGGTGGCCACGGCCGCCGCGGCGGCGGGCATTGGATGGGTGGTCCTCAACGGAATTGCGGACTATCTCGGCAAGCTTCGCCAGAAACATAGCGCCCCGTTGTTTTGGGTAGCGACCGACAACGAAGAGGTGGGACGAATTCAGGGAAAGCAGTTCAACTCGCTGATGCCGCGCGGCGGTTCCATGTTGTACATCGAGGGTCCCTCCGCCAGCGAAGCCGCAAAGAAGAGAACGGCTGGGATGTTGGCGAGCCGGCGCGCCGATATCGACATAAGGACCGTGCGCGGCGGCTGGACGGAAGCAGGGTCGCATAGCGCCGTCCGGTCCTGGCTGCGTCTGCCTACTTCCAAGGAGCTGCACATCGGCTTGGTGGGGTGCCAGAATGACGCCATGGCAATCGGCGCTCGCAAGGCCTTCGAAGAGTATCCCGATCCAGCCGAGCGCGCCCGGCTTCTAAATCTGCCCTTCACCGGGTGTGACGGGGTTGCCAACAAGGGACAGGCCTGGGTCCGTCAGGGCCTGCTGGCCGCCACTGTAGTGACTTCGCCGCTTACCGGGACGGCGCTCGAAATGCTCGCGCATGCGCTGCGCACGCACATTCAGCCGCAGGAACAAACCTTGGTGGCGCCAAAATCTTTCCCGCCGCTGGAGGAATTGCGCAGTATGAACTTGGAGAAGCGCGCCTAGTTTCTGCGGTCGGCTCTCCAGTGCCAATTCGAATTCTTCCGGTTTTTGCTGCGTTCATTACCCTGGTAATCCCTGCTATTACAGAACTATTACAACCGGCTTTGGCCGGGGCTGCTAAGTTAACCATCGGAGTCGAAACCAGCCAGGGAAACGAGCCCGCGCCATGGAACTCGAAGCACTCAATCGCAAACAGGCCGCTGACGGCGAAGTTAATTGGATTACCGCAAGCTTCATGCTCGCATTTCACTTGGGCGCGATCGCGGCCCTGTTTTTCTTCACCTGGAAAGCCTTATTTGTCGCCATGTTTTTGTGGTGGGTTTCGGGAAGCCTGGGCATCGGCATGGGTTACCATCGCCTGCTGACGCATCGCGGCTACAAGACTCCCAAGTGGGTGGAGTACTTCTTGACCGTCTGCGCCACTCTGGCGCTCGAAGGCGGCCCAATTTTCTGGGTCGCCACGCACCGCATTCATCATCAGTATTCCGACCACGACGGCGACCCCCACTCTCCCATCGACGGCAAATGGTGGGCGCACATGGGCTGGATTCTGATGGGCAAGTCCATGCATCACGATACGACCACGCTGGCCCGCTACGTTCCCGACCTGGCCAAGGACAAATTTCACGTCTGGATTACCAAATATCACTATGTTCCCATGATCGTGCTGGGAGTCATCCTGCTCGCCATCGGCGGGCTGCCATTCTTGCTGTGGGGCATCTTCCTACGCACCGTCGTTGGCTTGCACGCCACCTGGCTGGTGAATTCGGCAACTCATAGCTGGGGTTCGCGCCGCTTTACCACTCGCGATCTTTCCACCAATAGCTGGTGGGTTGCGGTGCTCACCTTCGGGGAAGGCTGGCACAACAATCACCATGCCCACCCGGTCTCCGCTCGCCACGGCCTGCGCTGGTACGAAGTCGACATGAACTGGTACGGCATTTGGGCGCTGAAGAAAATCGGCCTGGCCCGCAACATCTATCGCGTAAAGCTCTCCGAACTGGAACTTCAAGAGAACGAGCCCTCACAGGAAGAAGCAGTCGCCGCTACCGTCCAACAAGAGTTGGCGTCGGTTTAGCCCGCCGCTGTAGAGACGTAGCTAGCTACGTCTCTACGGAAATGACGGACGAGAACTGCATAGCGCACAAAGTCAAAGGCCGGCCCTCTAGTCGAGGGCCGGCTCTTTTTCATCCCACCTATTTCTAGTGCTTCTTGCTATCGTCGTGCGCTGGCTGCGACTTCGGCTGCGGCGCCGGCCGGCTCTGTGCCTGCGGCGCTGGCCGCTGAGTCTGGCGCTGCTGCTGCCAGCTATCGAATTTCTGCTGCTCACTTCTTTGCAGGTCCGGGCTTTGCTGCACGGGAGGAGCCGGCCTGACCAGCGGCCGGTTGGTGGCCGGAATCTCCGTCGCCTGCGGACCGGCCGGCCGTGGCACCGAACGTCCTTCGCCTGGCATCATCGCAGTCGGACGCGCTGCCGGCTCTGGTCGCTGCGGCTGGATGCTGCTGTCCTGCGGAGCCGCGGGCCGCTGCGCCTGGTAGCGAGGGCTTGCTGGTGGTTGTGGCACATTCTGCATACGTCCCGCCGGTTGCGCCTCGGCCGGAGCCTCCGCGCGCACGTTCATCGCCGGCCGGGACTGCTCATAGACGTGAGTCTGCGGAATTCTAGTGGCGATCACCTCGCGGTTTGCCACTGCGGCTGGAGGCCTTACCCTCGCCGCCGCGCCGGCTCCCAGCACGCTGGCGTGGCCGGGCTGAGCTGCTGGCTGGTAGGTGCTGGGAGCTGCGGCGATCTGGCCCTCGTTAACCCGCACAAAGCTCTTCGCCACCGGCCGCGCGTTCACGAACGTGTCGCGCGAAACCGCCGTCACCGCGAAGGAATGCTGATTGACGTAGGTGATCCGCGTATCGCTGTTTTTCGATTGGTAAACGTTATAAACATTGTTGACCTGCACCACGCTCACGCGTGCGTTCGTGATGTTCACATCGTTCACGTACGCCCGGCTGGTGCGATACCAAGGCACGTAAACCTCGCCCGGCCCCAGCGGGAACCACGCGACCCCCGGGCCGCCCGCCGACAACGCGAAGTTGAATCCGCCGCCGCCCACGAACGCCACCAGTGCCGGCGCATAAATCGGGCGCACGAAGGCGCGCCCCGGAACCCAATACCAGCGGCTAGAGACGAACGCCCAGCGTCCATAATGAAACGGCGCGAAGCCCCAGGGTTCATCGTCCACCCAGGTCCAGCCCCACGGCGCAATCCAAACCCAGTGGCCGAGCCGGTAAGGCGCCCAATCGACGGCCACCGCCGGCGCCCAGCACGGCCCGTACCCAGCCACATTGCTCCAGGTGCCGTTGCCGTCGAGATCTTCGTAGCCCGTAACTTCTTCCGAAACGTAATTGCCGGATTCGCTCCGGTCTTGATTCTGATCGCGATTGGCCGACCAACTATCGAAGTCGTCGGACGCCGACAGCTGATCGATTTGGTGATCGAGCTGATCGGTGCCGGTAAAGCGCGCCCGCTGTCCGGCGACCACCAGGTAGGAAGCGCCTCCGCCGGTGGCTTCGCCGCTGCCTTGCCAAACCGCCGCATCGGTCTCGGTGCCGTCGGCGTTCACGTCAAAACGGTATTCACCGGTGCGCTGAATGTTGAACGCCAGATTCGGCGTGTCCACTTCGAAAAGATCTCCGTCGTCCAGGTGCCGCACCCGCACGATGATCGATCCCATCGACAACTTGATCTGCGTGTTGTTGTCGTCAAGATCGAGAAACGTGACGCTGGTTTCCGCATCCATGCGGATGGTGGATGAGCCGATGCTCAGCTCCGCCCGCGAATTTTGATCGGCCCACAGGTTGTCGCCCGAAGTCAGCGGACGATTGTTCACCGCCTGCACCCAATCGCCCTGGCCTCCCGGCTGAAAGGAAACCGAGCCGGAAGAGTAAGCCAGCTGCGCCACTCGCCCCGGAGGATCTTGCGCCGGCGCTTGGTCCTGCCCGCCCTGATCGGGTCCGGCTTGGCCTTGTGGTGGTTGGGGCACCTGATCTTGCGCCATGGCGCGAGGCGCCACCTGCAGCCACAGCAAGATTCCGGCCAGAACAATTCCCACCGCTAGGGCTCTGTGCTTTTTCATAGTCTTGGAATCCTCGCATGTGGCGAGCAACAGCCACTATTGTAGTCAAACCCGGTTAAGCTCCGGAAGTTCCATGTGCCCGGCAGAGCTTTTTATATGTTGGATCAAGAAAGAAAGCCAGTCCCGCCGCCAAACGGCTTAGAACTGGCCCCCAAGAAACCGACGACCGTCAACTCAACTAACTTACCGCCTGCTCGCTCAACACTTTTTCCCGTTCTTCTTCGTACAGCTTCTCTTCACGCGGCGAGGAAGGCAGAGCAATCTCCAGCACTTCGCTAATCGTCTTCACGTAGTGAATGCGAATGTTCTCCAGCTGCTCGAGCGTAAGGTCCTCTTCGAGGTTGGTTTGGTTTTCCGCCGGCAAAATCACGTCCTGCACGCCCGCCCGTTTGGCCGCGAGAACTTTTTCTTTGACTCCGCCAATGGGCAGAACGTTGCCGCTAAGCGTGATTTCTCCCGTCATCGCGGTCAAGGGACGTATCGGACGTCCGGTGAGCAGCGAGACCAGCGCCGTCGCCATGGTGACGCCCGCGGAAGGCCCGTCTTTCGGAATCGCTCCCGCTGGCACGTGAATGTGAATGTCGTGCTCGGCGAAGAAGTCTTCCGAGATCCCAAGGTGGGCGGCATTCGACCGCACCCAGGTCAGCGCCGCCTGCATGGACTCCTGCATCACCTGGCCGATTTGCCCGGTCATGGTGAAACCACCCTTGCCCTTCATGCTGTTGGCTTCGATGAACAGAATGTCTCCGCCCGATGGCGTCCATGCCAGTCCCACAACCACGCCGGCCCGTTTGGTGCGTTCGGCAATCTCGCCTTCGCTGCGCACTTTGATCCCACCCAGAAATTCCTGGATGATTTCGTTGGTCACCACCAGCTTTTCGGTCTTGCCTTCCGCCAGCCGCCGCGCCTGCTTGCGGCAGATGGTCCCGATGTTGCGCTCCAGGTTGCGCACTCCCGCTTCACGCGTGTAGTGACGGATCACGAAGCTCAGCGCCTCCGGCGGAAATTCAATCTGCTCCGCGGTGATGCCGTTTTCGTCAATTTGCCGCGGCACCAGATACTGGAACGCGATGTGCATCTTCTCCTCTTCCGTATAGCCCTGCAGCTCGATGATCTCCATACGGTCGCGCAACGGCTCCGCAATCGGATCCAGCATATTCGCCGTGGTGATGAACAGCACCTTCGACAAATCGAAGGTGACGTCGAGGTAGTTGTCGCGGAAGCTCGAGTTCTGCTCCGGATCGAGCGCCTCGAGTAGAGCCGATCCCGGATCGCCCCGGAAATCGCGCCCCACTTTGTCGATTTCATCCAGCATGAACACCGGATCCTTCGAATCGGCCCGCCGGATGCCCTGAATAATTTGCCCCGGCAGCGCGCCGATGTAAGTGCGCCGATGCCCGCGAATCTCCGCTTCGTCGTGCACTCCGCCCAGGGAGATGCGAACGAATTTCCGTCCCAACGCCCGCGCAATCGATTTGCCCAGCGAAGTCTTGCCCACGCCCGGAGGTCCCACGAAGCACAGAATCGGACCCTTCATGGTCGGCTTCAGCCGCCGCACCGAAAGAAAATCCAGAATCCGGTCCTTGACCTTCTTCAGGTCATAATGATCGGCATCCAGAATCTCTTTCGCCTTCAAAATGTCCACTTCACCGCCCGAAGTCTTCGCCCACGGCAATACCGCCAGCCATTCGATGTAATTACGCGTCAGCGAATAGTCGGCCGCCATGGGCGACATGCGCGAAAGCCGGCCCAATTCCTTGAGCGCTTCTTTCTTCACATCATCCGGCATGCCGGCGGCTTCAATCTTCTGCCGCAGTTCTTCCGTGTCCCGCGCGCCTTCATCCTGCTCACCCAGTTCCTTCTGGATGGCTTTCATCTGCTCGCGCAGGTAGTACTCGCGCTGCGTCTGCTGCACCCGGTCCTGCACTTCCGACTGGATCTTGTTGCGGAGTTGCTGCACTTCCAACTCCCGCGCCAAATGATGATTGATCTTGTCCAGCCGTACCCGCACGTCGGTGGTTTCGAGCGTGTCCTGCTTGTCCGCGGTCGAGAGCGAAGGCAGATTGGAGCCGATGAAATCCACCAGCCGTCCCGGCTCTTCAATATTCATCGCTACCGTCGAAAGCTCATCCGACAAGGTCGGCGACCCGGCGATAATCTGCTGGAACAGCGTCAGCACATTGCGCTGCAACGCTTCCAGTTCGGAATTCTTCGGCGGTATCGCCTCCGGCACCGGATCGACGAATGCCCGCATGAACGGCGTGAGCTGGGTGAATTCGCCGAGCCGCACACGATCCAGTCCCTCCGCGAACACGAATAGACTCTGGTTGGGCATCTTCACTACTTTGTGGACCACCGCCAAACTGCCGACGGTGTAGAGGTCGGAGGGCTGGGGGGCGTCCACGCGCGCCTCGCGTTGCGCCACCACCACAATCGTCTTGTCCTCGCCCAGCGAATTAATCAGCTGAACCGAACTCTCCCGCCCCACCGTCAGCGGCAAAACCGCATGCGGAAACAGCACCGTGTCCCGCACCGGCAGGATAGGCAGGGCAGTCCGTTCTTCTTTTTTTTCTTCCACTTTGGAGCCACGCTCCGCAGTTACTTGCTTTGCCATAGATTCACCTTGAGTGTAGTTTGCTCAAGTTTTGATGACGTTGGGCCCAAGGAGGATGCAAGCCACTCAATCTCGTGGATTCTAACCCTTAAAGGCCGGTCTCGAATAAATCAAAGGTTCCGTCCGGGCGTATGCCGAATGTACCCTCAAGGTTTTAACTTGACTCCATTACCCCAAGGCCGCTGGATAGATTCCCAGCACCTTGACCAAATCCGCTACCTCCGCCAAATGGCGCAAAGCCTGCCGCGCCACGGCATCATCCCCGCGAAGAAAATCGGCATAAAAGACATATTCCCAAGGCCGGCCGCGCATCGGCCGCGACTCGATTTTGCTCAGGCTGATGTCGCGGGCGGCGAACACGCTCAGTGCCTTATACAGCGCGCCGGGAATGTTCTTCAAGCCGAATGCGATGGAGGTCTTATTGGCCCGGCGCAGAATTTGCCGCGTTCTGCGAATCAAAAAAAAGCGCGTGAAGTTTGCTTTGTTGTCCTCAATCCCTGCCGCCAGAATCTTGCCCTTGTACACCGCTGCCGCACGCCGCCCGGCGATGCCCGCGGCATCGCGCAACCCAGCCGCGATCACATGCTTCACGCTCCCCGCCGTGTCGTAGAAAGGAGTCGACACAATCTTTGGGTTGCGGGAAAAGAAATCGCGGCACTGCTCTAGCGCCACGGGATGCGAATACGCCCGGCGCACATCCGACTTCTTTACTCCCGGCGCCGCTATCAGGTTGTGCACGATCCGCAAACGGAATTCGCGCTGGATGAAGACTTCGCGGGCCAGCAGCAGATCGAAATGCTCCAACACCGACCCAGCCAGGGAATTTTCGATTGGAATCACGGCTATGGCGGCCGATCCTCGCTCCAGCCGGTCAAACACCTCAGCCGAGCGCGCGCACGCCACAACGCTGCACCCGCGCACCATGCGCCGCGCGGCTTCGTCGCTGAACGAGCCCGCTTCTCCCTGAATGGCAACTTTCATGGCAAGCAACTTAGCTGGCTTGCGCCGCGGAAAGCAAATCCTTTTGCAGAACCAGCGCGTCCACTTGGTTGGCGTAATACCGCGGAACCGTTTTCACCAGAAAGTATTGGTGCCGCTTGTAGAAAGCCAGCGCGGCATGGTTATCCACCGCGGTCTCCAGGTACACGCTGCGGCAATTGGCGAGCCGCAGACGATCCTCCGCCGCATTCAACAACTTCGACCCCAGGCCTAACCGCCGCGCCTGGGGGAGAACATCGATGGTGATGATATGTCCAACGCCTCGCCGTCCGGCTGTCGCAACCAAAAAGCCCACGACGCCGGAACCGGCTGCCGCCTCGGACCGGCTTTCCCGCGCATCTTTCTCCGCGGCCGTCGCCGGCCTCGCGACCAGAGTGAACGATCCCCATTGCCCCATGTAGACGATCAATTCGCGCTGCGTGTAGGCAATTCCCGGTGCGAAGCATTGCTGGTCAATGCTCCACAAGGTTTCAAAATCTTCGCGTTCAGAATCAGCCAGCAGAAATTCCACGGCCTTATTGTAGTCGGCGTACCCGGAACTGCCCGGTGGTTTCCTGCACTTCTCCTGTGGATAAAGCTGCCAGAACTCGCGGCTCCTTAACTCCTTGCCCTACGATGAAATACATTGCTTGCCTTCGCACTATCACCCGACGTACCATCCGCACAGGGGGGCGGGGCCGGTGCTCAGCATGCTTTTTATCGACGCCGCGATTGCGGCCTTCGCGGCTGGGGCTTGGTATTTCGCCTTCACCCGCTACAACTACCGCCGGGGCGTTCAGGCGCTTCGCCGGGTCAGCGCCGCCTGCGCCAGCGAGGGCAGCATTGTGCAAGCCCGCTGGCAGGGCTCCTCGCGTTTGCAGGCCAATCTTCGCTTTCCCACCCAATGGTTTGAGCGGGTTCGCGTGACCTTGCGCTTGTGTCCTCGCCCGGTTCCTTTTCAATGGCTGCTCTGGATCGCGCGCAAGCAAAAAGAGACTTTCACATTTGAGGCCGACTTGGACTGCGCCCCCGGTTCCGCTCTGGAAATCTTCCGGCAAAGCTGGTTCACCCACGGCAACATGGCGCTGGCCGCTGACTCCCAGGATTGGCTGATCTCCCAGCTCGGCCCGGTCGTGTTCACCACCCGCCCGCAATGGACGCATGAACTCCCGCCCGTGGTTCACACTTTCATGACGTCCACCGGCCGCAGCCTGCTCAGTGTCCGCCTGCGCTCGAAATCCCCGCACCTGACCGCTACCATCGCTCTCGACGCCCTAGCCGACCAGGAATCCGCCGCCGGATTCTTGACCGTGCTGCGCGACCTGGCCGCCGACGCCTCAACGTCCCGGCAGTAATTCCTGCACCCATGTGGGTGCGGACACTCTTGTCCGCTGCTTTCGACTTTTATCTTTCTGCTGGCCGCGAGACCACCCATTTTTCGGTATAGGTGAGCATCGGGATGCCAGCCAGAATGCGGACAGGAGTGTCCGCCCCACACGGGCCTGCCCGTCAGTCTTTCTCTGGATCCTTTCCACCCGGCTCCGTCACGAACCGATACCCGACGCCGCGCACCGTCAGCAGATACTGCGGTTTCGCCGGATCGTCCTCGATGTACCGCCGCAGCCGCACGATGAAGTTATCGATCGCGCGCGTGTCGGTGTCTTCGTGCAATCCCCACACCTCTTCAAGAATAGATTTGCGAGACACCGCTTTTCCGCTGTTGCGAATCAGATGCCGTAGCAATTCCGCCTCCATCAGCGTCAGGTGGATGGTGTTGGCGTTGACCCGCAATTCCAGTTTCCCAAAGTCGATGGTGCGCCCGCGGAACGAGAAGACATCGTATTCAGCCGTGCCGCTGTCCGGCGTCGATTGCCGAGATGTTGCCGCGTTCGCTGGCTGGCTTTGCCGCATCCATTCCCGCCGCCGCAGCAATCCCTGCAAACGAGCCAGCAGGATGGCCAGCTCGAACGGCTTGGGTAGATAGTCGTCGGCGCCCGAGGCAAAGCCTTTTAGCACATCTTCCGGCCGCCCGCGCGCTGTCAGCATGAGCACCGGCACAAAGTTCTTCGCGCCGCGCAACTCCGACGCAACCGCGAAGCCATCTTTGCCGGGAAGCATGACGTCGAGCACCACGGCATCAAATTCTTCCCGCGCGCCATTGCCCGCCTTGCCTTTGGCTCCGTTGCCCAAAAGCAATTTGAGCGCGGACTCGCCGTCGGCCACCACCGCCACCGAATGCCCTTCGGCCTCCAGGTTGAATTGCAGGCCGGTGGCCAGATGCGCCTCATCCTCGACAATTAGCACCCGGCTCATGCCACGCTCCGAGGCAGTTCCAGCACCACCGTGGTGCCGCGGCCCTCGCCCTGGCTTTTGGCGAAGACCCGTCCGCCGTGTTTATGCGCAATCGCCCGCACAATAAACAGCCCCAGGCCCGTCCCTTTGACGCCGCGTAGATTGCGCCCAGGGACGCGGTAAAATCGCTTAAAGATTCGTTTCAATTCCTCCGCCGGAATCCCCACGCCGTTGTCCTGCACGCTCAGCGTCACCCGCTTGGCATCGGGTGTCTCCAGCCGGACCCGAACATCCACGCTTGTGCCGGAATATTTGATCGCGTTATCGAGCAGATTCGCAACCGCAGTGCGCAACTCTTCGGAGTCGCCGGCGACACGCGTCTCTTCGTGGCCATTCGCGGACGGTTCATAGCGCACCGCCTCGGGAGGAAGGTGATAGCTGGTCAGCGCCACGTCCACGCACTCCCGCACCAGCCCGCCAAAATCCAGCGGAACTCGTTGCCGTGGGCGCTTATGCCCCGCTTCGCCCGCTTTCAAGACTTGCTCAACCGTAGTTTGCAAGCGGTCGGTATCGTCCAGCATGAAGCGGTAGAATTCGCGCCGCTGCGCTTCGTCCACATCGCGGCGCTGCAAGGTTTGAAGGTAAAGGCGGATGGACGCCAGCGGCGTCTTCAGCTCATGCGTGACCGCATTGATAAAACTGTCATGCTGTTCGTTGAGGCGAATCTCGCGCACCAGGAAGCTGGTATTGAGGATCAGTCCCGCCGCGATGGCCCCAAAAAAGATTATCCCAAGAAAAATCTTGATGCCCTCGCGCCAATTGAGAATAATCCAGCCAAAGCCCACCGCCACCACCACCGCCGCCAGACACACCCCCAGCGAGAGAAAGAAGATGATCGCTTTACGGCGCCCGGTCGTGCGCATGGCCCGATTCTACCGCTTTGCGCCTACCCCGGGTGCCCGTAACCCGTAGCGCCGGCGTCTCGCCGGCTGTCCAGAGGCCGTCCCGCCCTCGATTTGCGACGGGCGACCAAAAGATTTCCGAATAGCCCTCAGAAAAAATATCGATTTCCCTACCGGGGTACGCCAGAGAGACAATTAAGACACAACCCAGGTTTCGACCACGAACGGTGAACCGATAACCAGCTAAAGGAGTGAGGCATGAAAAAGGGAATCGTTCGCACCAGCAGCGTAAGCCTTCGACGGCGTTCGGTGATAATCGACATCGCCGGGCACCGCGCGGACAATCTGCAAGGCCAGCCATGCCAATCGCAAGCAGTCGCCAGCGAGGGACAAGATAGGAGCCGGGCAAAGATGCCCGGAAGTGCGGCGCACGAGAATCCGCCGCACGAGAACCCATTCGACCGAATCCTGCTCGGCTAAGCGGGAGGAGTCCGCTTTGGGTCTGTCCTACCGGCTAGGGCAGACCCCTCCGATTTTCCCTCCGGCAATTCTCAGTCAGCGTGTGTCAGAACTCAGCGACGCCCGTCGATAGCCCGCCATCCTCACAAAACTTTACGCGCGAACGTGACTCGGCACACAACATGCCGATTGATTTCGTGTTTTGGTTGATCGAAGCGTTTCGCACGAAGGGGCTTTGACCGGGAAGATTCTTCCATTCTTCCATCGGTGAAGACTCCTTCGGAAGCGTGCCCAGGGCGCACTGCGGCATTGTCCGCACGAGCTAGACAGCGGAGTGCAATCATGACCAGCTTCAAGTCCCGAACCTTCTCAGCTTTGATGAGCGCTCGCTGGGCGGCCTGCTTGGCTTTGGCCTCTCTGGTTGCGTTGAGTGGGTGCACATCTTTGAAGGTCAAGCTGGGAATGAAAGTCTATCTCGACAAAATCCCGCTCACCTCCATGGAGGCCAGCCTGCCCAAAGGCCCAGGCATTGCGCCGGGGCAGAAATCGCCGCTCGTGGTCGTATTCACCCAGCCCGACGGCAAGGTATTACAGACGGAAGGGGCAGGCAAGGGCAAGGTTCTCTGGCAGGACCTCACGGTCACGCCCACTCTCGTGACCGTCGACAAGAAGGGCGTCGTGTCGCTTCGCCACGATCCCAGAATCAGCGAAGGAAAAATGGCGCATGTCACCATCACCGTGCCCAGCCATCCCGACCTCCACGACGACCTCGACATCCCCCTGCGCTACGACTACCCCTTTGTCTCGAATTTCTCCGGGAAGAGCGGCTCCAACGGTTTCGATGGCAGCGACGGCATGAACGGCACCGACGGCAGCCCGGGCTCCATGGATCCGGATAATCCCTCCGCGGGCGGAGACGGGACGGACGGCACTGACGGCTCCAATGGCGGGGATGGAGGGCCTGGCGGGAACGCGCCGCCCGTGCAAGTGCAGGTGACGCTCAAGTCAGGGAGTCATCCTCTTCTCCAAGCGGCTGTCTCGGCCTCGGGGCACAGGAGGCTTTACCTAGTCGATCCCCAGGGCGGTTCCTTGACCGTGATGGCCGATGGCGGCCCGGGAGGCTCCGGCGGAAAGGGCGGCCGCGGAGGCCGCGGAGGCTCCGGCGGTATCGGATCGCCAGATGGAAACAGCGGCAACAACGGCTCCGATGGACTGGACGGCTCCGATGGGCCGCCAGGGAAGGGCGGGAGCATTACCGTAACCTACGATCCGCAAGCCCAGCGCTATATGGCGGCGATCCGCCTCTCCAACAAAGGTGGCCCTGCGCCGGTGTTCGCGGAGCAACCAGTGGCTCCGCTGTGGTGAGCCGACGTACCGCCGAGAATCTCGACCATCCCCTGGAGTGCTCCGCGATAGACTACGAAGAACCCAGAACCGCCTATGCAGCTTCGCATCCTATTTTTCGGCGTGCTGAAAGAACTTGCGGGGCGGGACACTGATTCCCTCATCCTGCCCGACGATTCCACGCTCGCCGACGTCCTGAGTCACTACCAGAACAACATGCCGCAGCTGCGAAATTTTTCCGCTTCGATTGCCATGTCCATAAATCAGGAATACGCCGGCCCCGAAGCCAAGCTGAAATCGGGTGACGAAATCGCCTTGCTGCCGCCGGTCAGCGGAGGATCGACAAATCACGCCGCCATCACGCGTGATCCCATCAGCACTCAAGAAATCCTAAACCAACTCAAGCGCCCCGAAGACGGTGCCACCGTCGTCTTCGAAGGCATCGTCCGCAACCACTCCCGTGGCCGCCGCACTCTCTATCTCGACTATGAGGCCTACGAAGAAATGGCGCTCAAGCAGATGGAGGGACTTGTCGAGCAAGCCCTGGCGCAATTCGAAATCCGCGACGTGCGCATGGTTCATCGTCTGGGCCGATTGCAAATCGGCGAGACCAGCGTGCTCATCGTGGTCGCCTCCGCCCATCGCGCCGCCGCTTTTGACGCCTGCCGCTGGCTGATCGATACTCTCAAACGCACCGTCCCTATCTGGAAAAAGGAGTATTTTGAGGACGGCGCAGTTTGGGCCGATGGCGAGCCTTTTCCCGCGGAACTCTCCCGCGAAGTCTCGCGGGAAGTCTCCGGTACCCCAGGCACCCCCGCCGGAGGGCGTGCATCTAAGTGAAGAGAACACTGATGAGAATCTCGCGCCGCTTCTGGCTGGTCGCCGTATTTTGCGTTTTGGCCGCCGCCGTTTCGCTTAGTCAAACCCCCAACGGTCAGACCTCCAACCCCCAGGTGCCTAAGCCTCCGTGGGCCAGTGGCGGCGCGGGCACCGCGAAGCCCGATTCCCATTCCGCCGCCGATTCCAAAGAGAATCCAGCCGACTCGAGCACGACGACCATCAAAGTGGACGTCAAGCTGGTCAACGTCTTCGTCACCGTCGCGGACGACCGTGGCGCTCCGATCGGTGGCCTGACAAAAGAGAACTTCGCGCTCCTGGAAGATGGCAAACCGCAAACCGTCTCCGTCTTCGACAAGGAGTCAGCCTTGCCACTTTCCATCGTGCTGGATATCGACACCAGCCTCAGCACGCGCAAAGACCTGCCGCTCGAGCTTTCCTCGGCGCGCCGCTTTGTCCATACCATCCTCCGGCCGGTGGATGCGCTCACCCTCTACGCGGTCAGCGATTATGTCGATCAGATGGTGCCTTTCACACCCGATCTCAACCAAATCGATCACGCGATTGACCGCGTGCGCCTGGGGTCGGCCACGGCCCTTTATGACGCCATCTACGTGTCGGCGCAGGCGCTCGATCGCCGCCAGGGAAGAAAAGTGGTGGTGTTGATCACCGATGGCGGGGACACGGTCAGCAAGGTCGACTACCACGGCGCTTTGCGGGCCGCGCAGGAAGCCGAAGCTATCGTCTACAGCATCATCATCGTCCCCATTGCCGCCAGCGCCGGCCGCGACATCGGCGGCGAGCATGCCCTCATCCAGCTTTCCGCCGACACCGGCGGCCGATATTTTTATGCCACTTCCGTCTCTCAGATCGATGACGCCTTCCGCCAGATCAGCGATGAACTTCGCACCCAGTACTTGCTGGCTTACTATCCTTCGGATCGCCTGGCAGACTCCGACTTTCGCCGCATCCAAGTGACGGTCAGCGGAGTACCGGACGCCAGCAGCTTCCAAGTGCGCCACCGCACCGGCTACTTCACATCTAGATCAGAGTTTTAGCGGCGATTGCTCATGATTAGATTTAGGTGGGTCAGAATGAGCACATAAGGAGCATGAGGCCTGGGTTGGCAAGAGTGATCGACCATCCTACCAACCGACGTATACTGTTTTCAGTATTGTCGGTACCAAATGTGGAATAAATTGATCGATTTCCCGTTCCTGCATGGCCTCGACAAAACCTTCCTAACACTACACAACTAATTGACATAACAGGTACATAGTGCGCTCCCCGGCCTGGGCGGCTGAGCCGTGGTACTTCAATTGCTTTTCTACATCGTCCCGGCCCTGTTGCCACGCACTCCCAGTTGAAGCAAAGCAGGCAACAAGATGTTTGATTTCCGTCAAATCTAGACTCTTAGAGGTGGCTAATGTTGAGCTTTCACTCTCCCCGCCATTACGTCATTTCCCGGCTGAGCGCTGTCCTCATAACCCTAGCCGCCGTGTTTGGGCTGGCCGTAAGCGGTTTCGCCCAATCGACTATTTCCACCGGCAGCATCCAGGGTACGGTCACCGATCCCAGCGGCGCGGTGGTCCCGAGCGCCAAAGTCACCATCAGCAACAAGGGAACCGCCCAGGCTTTCACAATCACCGCCAGTTCGGCGGGACTGTACAGTTCGGGCCCCATGGTTCCCGGCGAATACCAAGTTCGCGTGGAAGCCAAGGGCTTCCGCACCAGCGAGCTTTCCTTGACAGTGCAACTGGGCACGGTCTCCTCGGGGAGCATACGGCTGGAGGTTGGGCAGGAGACCCAAGTGGTCGAAGTGCAGGCCTCCGAGGTGCAGATCAACACCGAGCAAGCTACCGTGCAAGGCGTGGTGACTCCGGAGCAGATAGAGAATCTGCCCATCAATGGTCGCAACTTCCTGGATTTGGCCCAATTGGAGCCTGGAATCCAAATCCAAGATGGCGCCGGCTTTGATCCCACGAAGAACGGTTTTGAGTCGATCTCCATCGGCGGGCGCGCGGGACGCACGGCGCGCATCATGATAGACGGAGTCGATGTATCCGACGAAAACGTCGGAACTACCACGCAGGACATCCCGGCTTCCGCGATTCAAGAGTTCTCTATTGCCCAATCCAGCCTGGATCTTTCCTCTTCGCTCACATCTTCCGGCACCGTTGACGTCACTACGAAGTCGGGCACGAACACTCTTCATGGACAGGGGTTTTACGGCTTCCGCGATCAACGAGTGGGTTTCGCAGCGTTTCCGGGCGGCGCGACGCCTCCGTTTCAGCGCAATCAAATGGGCGGCAATATCGGCGGCGCCATTATCAAGGACAAGTTGTTCTTTTTCGGCGACGTGGAACGCACCAAGCAAGATTTCGGCAACGCGGTCACCTTCTCCGCGCCCTTTGCCGACCTTAACGGCGTTTACCAATCGCCATATCGCGATAATGAGTACGTTGGCCGATTGGATTGGACAGTGCGGTCCAACATGCGCATGTTCTACAAGTTCGAGTACAACAACAACAGCGACCTGAAGCCGGCCAACAATTACTCGCCGTTTATTAACCGTGACAATACACCCTCCCACACCGTCGGATTGGACTTCACCACGGGCAGCATGACCCATAGCATTCGTTACGGGTACAACTATTTTCACAATAGTTTGGGAGCGGTCGCGTCCCTCGGCGGACTCATCAATCCCGATCCGAACTTGTTTTTGTTCGCTACCGCTGGTGGCCTGCAGACTGGGCCCAACACCGATGCCCCACAGGGCACGATTCAGGCCAACCATCAGCTACGATACGACGGCTCAAAACCGTGGAAGAATCACATTTTTCGCTTCGGCGGCGCGTACAACAGGATTTCTGTTGGAAGCTTTGCCGCTTTCGGCGCACTGGGCGCCTTTGTGGCCTTCGCTCCGACTAGTCCTGCCTCGATCGCACCCGCACTCGGACCGGCCGGAAATCCTGCCGACAACCCGCTAAACTATGTGCCCGCTTCGGTCATACTTTTCAACGGCCAGGGAGCGTTCAGCGAGAAGGAAGCCTTCGGCAAGCCGAGCTTCAGCGGCTTCTTTGACACGCGATTCGAGGCCTATGCGGGAGATTCATGGAAGGTCCGGCCAAACCTTACCGTGAATTTCGGCGTGCACTACACGCTGGACACGAACCGAGATAACAATGACTTAAATTCAAACCCAGCTTTGTCAGCTGCAATCGATCAATACGGCCCGGGACTTGGCAATAAGACGAGCGACCCGCATCTGAACTTTTCACCGGAGGTGGGGATTGCCTGGTCGCCCGGAGGCAACGGCAAGACTGTAATTCGTGCTGGGGGCGGTCTGTACTATGAAAACACCATCATCAATGACATTCTCTTTGATCGCGTGGCCCGCCTGCCAACCGGGTTGTTCTTCGGTGACACCGGCTTCTGTGGCTCGACCTTCTCGGTGCAGTTCCCGGGCATCGCAACGCCGGTATCGAGTTCCGACGGGCTAACGCTTCACCAAATTTGCAGCAACCCACTCGCCCAGTCCATTGGCGGAGTCACTGTCGCGAAAGCAATTGCCGACCTGCAGACCGCCTATCAGGCAGCCACATTGGCCGCGGGACCGGCCGGCAACGGGCAGTACATCCTGAACACTGGCGGGACATTGGGCAACCCTGCAAACCTGCTGGCTCCCGATTACGTCACCCCGCGTTCGTTCCAGTGGAACCTTGGCTTCCAGCGGGAGATCATGCGCGGCACTGTGTTGTCGGTTGATTACGTGCATAACATGGGGACGCACTTCCTGCTCGGGATCGACACCAACCATGTGGGCGCGGCGCGCAACCTCAACGTTGCGAATGCGGTGACGGCAATCAATGCCGCAATTGCGACCAACCAAGGCAGTGCCGCAAGTTGCGCGCCCGCGACTGGACCAGGCGCCAGCTCTCAAGCTGCGGTTACCTGTTATCTTGCCCACTTCAACGGCAACTTGGCTTCGAACGGCAAGCCTGATGCCGACGCAGGAAACATGACCGAATTCGCCGCCAATGGACTGGATTCCAGCGGCACACTCCCCAGCGCCACGGCCGCATTTCCTGGAACCAATCCGGCGGTTGGTTTTGGCGAAATGTACTTCCCCATCGGCGATTCCCGCTACGACGGATTGCAAGTGAATCTGCGGTCGAATGTGCAACATCCTTTCGCCGGCGTGGCGCAAATGAATCTGGTTTTCTCCTATGCGCTTTCGCGCCTCGATAGTAACTATCCGTACCAATCGGCTGTCGGTGGCTACAATTCCGGAGACCAGGATTTCGAGAACCCGGCGGTCGACTGGGACAATCCCAACAAGTACTTTGGCCCAGCCGCTCAAGACCGGACGCATCAGTTTTCCTTTGGCCCGATATTCCAGATCGCGCACCGCGGACCGCTGGTAAGCTTTATCGGCCACTTCGACTCGCCACTGCCGTTGACTCTGGTTCTGCCCCAAGTCGGTGGTGGCGGCCAGCCCGGTGAAATCTTCCGCACCGATGTGACCGGCGACGGTACCGTCGGCTTCCCCGCAGGCGAGGGAGGCGATATCGTGCCCGGCTCGAATGTGGGCTCCTTCGGCCGAAGCATTACCCCCGGGAACCTGAACACCTTCATCAACGGCTACAACGCCAATTTCGCCGGCAAGCTGACTCCGGCGGGCCAGGCGCTGGTTTCCGCCAATGTGTTCACCCAAGCGCAACTGGTGTCGCTGGGAGCGGTCACGCCCACCCTCGATACCGCTCCTCAGGGCAACATCGGCATGGCTTGGCTGCGGTCGGTGGACTTCCATTTTGCCTGGCCAATCAAGATCAGAGAGAGATTCACGATTGAGCCGAGCATCACCGCCTTTAACATCTTCAACTTCGCCAACTTCGACACCTCGTCGGATTCGCTGAGCGGCATTCTGGATTCTAGCCAGATTGCAGTCACCGCTCCGGGAGTCGCGGTGAATGACGCTACCGCCTTCACCGCAAATTGCACCGGCACCTGCCGCGCCGGCGACCGGCTTGGGCCCGGCTCCGGCGTGTTCGCGCTGGGCGCACCGCGCGAACTCGAATTTGGACTGAAACTGTCTTTCTAGTTTTTAACAAAGCTTTGCGGCCGCTGGCGGTTTTGCCGGCGGCCTTTTTTATGCGCCCTCGGGCGCGTGTAGAATGTCCGCATGCCGTTTCAAAATCGGGGACCGTCAGGCCCACCTAACAAGGGGAGAACCCCGCCCGCCGCGGAGACCTCGCAGGAAGCTGTCTACCTGAAGTCTTTGGGCGAAAAGCAAAAGCCGGTCACCATCAAACTGGCGGATGGCGAACTGGTGCACGGCTGGATTGAGTACTACGACCGCGACATGCTGCGGCTGACCCGCGACGATCAGCCCAACCTTTTTATTTTCAAGCGCGAGATTCTCTACATTGCCGAAGATGCGGGAAAACGCCGGTGAAGCCGGGGTAAGTTGTCATTCCGAGCGAAGCGAGGAATCCGCTTTTTGCTGGGAGCGGTGGAAAGCAGATTCCTCGCGCAAAAGCGCGCTCGGAATGACAACTTTCTAGTATGAGCCAATCATCTTGACTTCCTCCAATTCCAATCACCAGGACTTTGTCCCCGCCATGGCGGAGATCGCCCGCGAAGCCGGCGCGCTGTTGATGAGCCATTTCGACCGGCACATCAAGATCGAATACAAGGGCGAAGCCGATCTGGTCACGGCCGCCGACCGCGGGTCCGAAAAGCTGATCCGCGAACGCATCCGCAAGCTGTGGCCCACGCACGACATTATGGGCGAGGAACAAGGCTTGGTCGACACCGGCAGCGACTACCGCTGGTATGTCGACCCGCTCGACGGCACCACGAATTTCGCGCACGGTTTCCCGGTGTTCTGCGTTTCCATGGGCCTGGAACACAAAGGACGCCGCATCGCCGGCGTGGTTTACGATCCCACGCGGGATGAGATGTTCGCGGCTGAGCACGGAAGCGGCGCTTATCTGAACCAGCGGCGCATTCATGTTTCGAAGACGGCGAAGCTGGCGGAATCGCTGCTGGCAACAGGTTTTCCCAGCCACAAGCGGCACAAGAATCCGAATATTTATTTCTATCATCAGATCACGCTTCGTACCCACGGAGTGCGCCGCGCCGGCTCGGCCGCGCTCGATTTGTGTTATGTGGCGGCAGGACGACTGGAAGGCTTTTGGGAATTCAATCTTAATCCCTGGGACACGGCCGCGGGAGTGTTGCTGGTGGAAGAAGCCGGCGGCAAGGTCACCGACTTCCACGGCGGTCCGTTCAACATCGACAGCCGCGAGACCGTGGCCTCGAACGGCTTGGTGCATGACGCCATGCTGCACGAGTTCCGCGAAATCTTCGCCGGACGCGGGCTGGAACCGCTGGCAGACCCGCGAGAGCACCACCGGTGACCCGAGGGGTTTCCCCTGTGCTTCCCTGTGCCCTCTGTGGTTAAGAACGCAAAGAACCACAGGGGCGCACAGGGAACACAGAGGCAAAACATATCGTGAGACGCCATCGCATACTCAAACACGCACTGTGCGTCTTGGCGCTGACTTTCCCAGTGGCCATTTCCGCGCAAACCGCTCCTGACGCCGCTTACCTGCAATCGTTCAACAAATGGAAAGCCGAGCTAGCCGCCGACCGCAAACAGAACTGGGTGACGCTGGCGGGATTGTTTTGGCTGAAGCCGGGCGAAAATACTTTCGGAGCGGACCCCGCGAACGCCATCCAGCTTCCCGCCGGCTCAGCTCCGGTGCACGCAGGTGTTCTTGTCCTCGATGGCAACGAAGTTAGTTTGAAGATGGCGGGCGACGCCAAAGCCACCATTGCGGGCAAGCCCGTCGTCACCGCTAAGCTCCAGTCCGACACTCCCGGCCCTGCGACCGTCGTGGAACTCAACGCGCTGCGCATGAAGGTGATCGTGCGCGGGAAGCGTATCGGAATTCGCCTCAACGATTTGAACAGCCCGGCGGCGCGCGCTTATACCGGCCCCGAGTTTTATCCGCTGAACCTGGACTATCGCGTCACCGCAACTTTTGTGCCCTCAGACGGCAAGCAAACCGTCGATGTGCCCGACGTGCTCGGCGACATCACCCCCACGCCCAGCGCGGGCAAGGTAAAATTCACGCTGAATGGGCAGGAGCTCACGCTCACCGACCTGGGCGGCGACGCGGCCAAAGGATTGTCTTTCGTGCTGAACGATCTCACCAGCAAGACGACGACCTATCCCGGCGGCCGTTTCCTCGACACCGACCCAGTGGTCGATGGTAAAGTCGTGCTCGACTTCAATCGCGCCTACAGCCCGCCGTGTTCGGTGACCCCGTACGCCACATGTCCGCTGGCCCCGAAGGAAAACCGGCTAACCGTGGCAATTGCGGCCGGCCAGAAATACGACCGGGCGCACGGGCATCACTGACTCTGAGAGCCACTGATCCTTCACACCCTATTCTCCGTAGAGGCTTAGCTTCGCCACGTCTCCCAACTGCGTGAGGGACCGGTGCAGTGGCGCCAGTCCGTCGGTTTGGTCTCTTCATCGGACTACAATGGGGCGTAGGGGCTCTCGAAGCTGGACCATGATTTCTTCACTTCTGCAACGCGAAGTCGAAAAACGGCCGGCCCAAGTCCGCTTGCCGGGGCGCATTCTTTTCCTTACCGAAGATCCGGCGCTCATCCGGCGGCAGTTCGCCGGCGAAAACTTGCCTTGGGATACGAGGCATCCGGAGCGGAATCCTAAACTGCGCGACGATATTTCGACCGATGAGATCACGCCTGCGCACATCTGCTTCTTCTTCGATCAAACGCTAGGCGAGTTTCCCTACACCGGGCTGAAATGCGGGAATGAAACTCCCATTCAGCGCGGGGATGTGAAGCGCGGCGGCTTTGTGGCGGCGGTAAGCGGAAAACGTCGAGGCAAAGGATCGAGCCGCGAGCAGTCTCCTTACGCCGAGTTGTGCGCGGGCATCAAGATCGTAATCGCGGAGAACATCGAGCGCATCTACAAGCAGAACTGCCAGAACCTGGGAGTGCTGACTTCGACCGATTTCTCGCTTATCGATCGAATCAGGGCGGGTGAGGAAATTCCGCTGGCGGAATTTACCCAAGGCGAAGACGAGATCACCCGGCAAATCATCGAGCGCGGCGGCCTGTTTAATTTCAATGTCGCCCGCTTGCAGGGCAAAGTATTTCTTCCGCCGATAGAAACCGAGCCGCGCCCCATGACGCTGGCGGAGAAAATCTTCGCGCGGCACATGATTGCTGAGAATGGAACTGGCGGGGTCGTCGCGGTAAAGCCTGGCGACGCCGGTTTCGCCCGCACCGATCTTCGCTTCAGTCACGAATACGTTACCCCGATGGCGGCCATTTTTTTCGACCAGTTGGTCGGACGCGACGCGCCGGTGAACGATGCATCGTCCATCGTCTTTTTCCGAGACCATCTGACCTTTCTGGATGACGTCCTCTCCGAGCAAAAGCGCAAGATGGGTCTGCTCGATCTGGCCACGCAGCTCAAGCTCAAGCAGGAGGACTTCGCCAAACAGCGCGGCATCAGGCTGCATGGCGAACTGAAGGATCGCAAAGGCTCCGAGGGCATTTGCCACTCTGTAGTGCTTGAGAGCTACGCGTTGCCCGGGCAGTTGATCGTGGGCTCGGATTCGCACACGCCGCATTCCGGGGCGATTGGCTGCATCGCGTTCGGCATCGGCACCACCGATGTTTTCAATTCCTGGATTACCAAAGACGTGCGCGTGCGCGTGCCGGAGTCGGTGAAGATTGTGATTTGCGGGCGCAAGCATCCCAACGTGACGGCCAAGGATTTCATCCTCAAGATTTTGAGTCTGGACTACGTGCGCAGCGGCAAAGCGCTGGCCAAAGTCATTGAGTATTCCGGCGAGGCGATTGCGGAACTCAGCGTGGACGAACGCGCCACCATGACTAACATGGCGGCAGAGATTGGTGGCTTCACCGGCATTGTCGCGCCGGATGAAAAAACGGTGCAGTTCTTGATGGAGCGCCGCGGCATGGCACGGAAGCAAGCGGAGGCGCTGACCGGAGGGCTTTTCAGCGACCCGGATGCGCAATACGCGCATGTGATTGAGTTGAACGCCGCCGGGATTACCCCCATGGTGGCCACGCCGGGCGATCCCGGCAACGGCAAATCCATTCGCGAGCTGCACACGCCGGTTCCTGTCGAGCTGGCGTACGGCGGCACCTGCACCGCGGGCAAAAACGAAGACATGGATATGTACGCCGGCGTGCTCGCAGATGCGCTGCGGCAAGGGAAGCGTGTGGCCGCTTCGGTCGAGTTCTACATCCAGTTCGGCTCGCAGGAAACGCGGGAGTATTGCGTGCGCAAAGGCTATCTGGACATTTTCCGGAAGGCCGGCGCGCACGTGATCGAGCCCAGCTGCGGGGCGTGCATCAATGCCGGGCCGGGAGTGACCACGCGGCCGGATCAGGTCGTCATCAGCGCGCAGAACCGGAATTTTCCCGGACGCAGCGGGCCGGGACAGATGTACCTGGCCAGCCCACTGACCGTCGCGGCCAGCGCGGTGGCGGGGTACATTGTGGACTACGAGCCGAGCGAGAGCTTGGTCGGCGGATAGATGCGGGCAAGCGCGCTCGCTAGCTGAGTTATTTGCCGGCAAACTGGCGAAACTGGAATTCGAATTCCTCTGGCGAATAGATGCCCTTCTGTACCAGCAGCGTGTTCATCGCGTAAACGGTCGCATGGAAGCGGTCGTCGCGAGACAGCCTCTCCATCGCTTCCGTGAAGGAGATCAGATCCTTCCCGCGCGCAGGGAGGACTTCCTGTGATCGACGAACAGACGTAGTTGCCATTGGATGCCTCCTGGATGTCCCTTCGAGGATGCTGTCTGGAGTCCAATATACGTCCCATCAGGCAGGCTTGCCCTTATTAAGGGTTCCCCTTATTATGGGTGCATGAACGTCACCCTTTCCCTGGACGACAAGCTGGTCAAACAGGTCCGCAAGATTGCGGTCGAGCGCGATACCACGCTGACTGGGCTGATCCGCGAATATCTCAAGCAGATCGCCGAGGAGGACGCAACTTCGGGGCGCAGGCGCCGCGAGTTGGAGGCGTTGCAGCGCAGCTTTCGCAAGTTTTCCGTCAACGTGGGAAAACGCACCTGGAAGCGCGAAGACCTGTATGAGCGCTCCTGACTTTCTGGACAGCAACGTTCTTATCTATGCCTATGACGCTTCGGCGCCGCGTAAGCAAACGGCGGCGCAAAATCTTGTTCGGCAGGCCCTGCTTGGAAACAGCATCATCTCCAGCCAGGTTCTGGCCGAGTTCTGCGCAACCCTTCTGCATAGGGCGTCCCAGAAAATGTCGTTGGACGCGTTGAGCGAAGCCTTGGATACGTTGCTGCCGATTAGAGTGATCGCGACAGATGCTGAGATCGTTCGGCGTGCAGTTCATGCTAACAAGTCTTACGGCATTCACTTTTATGACGGACTCATCGTTGCCAGCGCAGAAAAGGCCGGCTGCCAACGGATATGGTCCGAAGATCTGAATCCCGGACAGCAGTATTTCGGCGTGACGGTTGCCAATCCTTTTGCATAGTGCGGTATCGGACAGCAAATCGCGGCGCGGTCCAATCCTCGAAGCAGCCAATCGACGGAGAAAAGCCCTATTTGGCTGCAATCGCGGCGCATAGCGGGCGGAATCGCGTTATCCTGTACGAGCGGCGGCATTCTTGCTAGAATATGCGGTCCTGATAACTCCGTAGCGCTCAGGGGGCAGACAACTTATGGCGTATGTAATTGCTGAACCGTGCATCGGGACCAAAGACACCGCTTGCGTGGATGCTTGCCCGGTGGATTGCATTCATCCCAAGAAAGACGAAGAGGCGTTCGCCACCGAGGAGATGCTTTATATCGATCCGGTGGAGTGCATTGACTGCGGGGCCTGCGTGCCGGTATGCCCGGTGTCGGCCATTTTCGTGCTCGACGACCTGCCGGAAAAGTGGAAGGCGTTTACCGAGCGCAACGCGGCGTACTACGGGCGGTGAAGCAGCTTCTAGCTTCCAGCTCCTAGCTGTTGGCTTTGGTCTGTTGGCATTGTGATATCAGGGGCGCACGCTGATTATTTGGCGTGCGCTTCTTGCTTTTTGGCTATCTTTGGGGAGCTGCGAGGCCGACGGCATCATGTAGCAGCTAGAAACTGATTTTCATGCTCAAGGAATCCGAAGCCATCGTGCTGCGCACTTATCCGCTGCGGGAGGCGGACCTGCTGGTCACGATGTTCACCCGCATCGAAGGCAAAGTGCGTGGCGTTGCGCGCTCGGCAAAGAAGTCGAAGCGGCGTTTTGGCGGGGCGCTGGAACCGTTGACTTACGTGCGCGCGTTTTACGAAGACCGCGAGAAAATGGAGCTTGCGCGCCTCGATTCCTGCGAAGTGCTGGAGTCGCCGCTGGCCACCGAAGTGGGCTATCCGCGGGCGGTGGCGCTGGGGCATGTGGCCGAGGTGCTGGACGAGTTGCTGCCCGACCGCGAAGCCAACGACGCCGTCTTCCGCCTGGGGCTTTCGGTGATTGCGGGGCTGCGCGGGCCGGATATCTGGATGCCGGTGACCTACTTCGACCTGTGGATGACGCGGCTGATGGGCTATCTGCCGGATTTTTCCGAGTGCATGGCATGCGGGCGCGCGCTGAACGGCAGCCGGGCGTTTTTCCACGCGCTGGCGGATGGGCTGATGTGCGCGGACGACAAACGGCTCGCGTCGTCGGAGATGTCGGCGGAATCGCGGACGCTGGCGGCGCAGATGTTTCGCGCGCCGCTGGAAAGTTTTGCGGGCAAGCCCTGGCCGAAAGAGCGCGGCGCGGATTTGCGGAAGTTTCTAATGCAGTCACTACAGCGGCATATTGAGAAGAAGCTGGTCACGGCGGGGATGCTGGAGAAGGGCGGGTTTTAGATGGCGTGCGTTCGCAGGGCCAGCGGAGCGGGGCACCTCAAGTGCAAGATTACCCGCGCGCCCGCGGTGCTGCCAGTTCTGCGATGGTGAATAGCATCCCGAGCGCTATCATCGGGAGTGCGAGGAGCCACTTCCAGTGTCCGCAGAAAAGGGCAGTCTCAAGGAGCATTCTCTCGTAGGCTGGTATCGGGTCGGGAAGGCCCTGTCTCAAAGAAGGAAGGAAGACGGCCCAGATAATGGCTGGCAGACCGAACATTCCGCTGATCAGCACAAAGCACGAAATAGCGGCAGTCCTGTAATGCACAAGCCTTCTCCTCCTGAAGAATATTGGCCGGGCCGACGTGGAAGCAGCAGGAAACGGAGAATTAGAGAAACGATGGTAACCGCCTCCTAAGGCGCGGCTCACTCAAGCCCGGGTTTGGCTTGAGTGGAGTTCGGGGCCAGCATGGGCCTCGCTTCGGGACCAAAAGCCACTTCGGCAATCGAGTCGCGAGCGGGCCCAGCGCGCTTCTGATCGCTTTGCGTCGCATCGCTGGGGCAAGAGGCGGTATAGTCGAAGCAGAATAACCGCCTCCGCCTTGGCCCTGTCAAGTCTACTTCCATAGACTCCGGCGTACTCGAAAGTGGACAACTTCCGCGCCGCCTAACCCCATTGTCTTCAACCCGGTTTGAAGGAATCAGCAACTTACACTGCGAGCCACTGTGCTTTTGCAAATGTTCCGTAAGGAACACTTCTCAGTATCCCCGGAGGCTGACGGCTGGTCGCTCCATCCATTACAATCGATGGTTAATCTGTGGGCCGGTCGCGACGCTGGGTGATCGTCTGAAATCATGAATCCGTCCAAACCTAATCCGCTGACGTTTCAGGAGCTGATCCTGCGATTGCAGGCGTTCTGGGCGGAGCGCGGATGTGTGCTGCAGCAGCCTTATGACGTGGAAGTGGGCGCGGGCACCATGGCGCCGGAGACGTTCTTGCGGGTGCTGGGGCCGAAGCCGTACAAAGTTGCGTACGTGCAGCCTTCGCGGCGGCCGGCCGATGGGCGGTATGGGGAGAATCCGAACCGGCTGTTCAAGCACATGCAGTTGCAGGTCATTTTGAAGCCGCCACCGGAAAATATTCAAGAGCTTTATTTGGAATCGCTGGGCGCGATGGGGATTGATTTGCGCCAGCACGATATCAAGTTCGAAGAAGACAATTGGGAGTCGCCGACTTTAGGCGCGTGGGGCATTGGCTGGCAGGTCATGCTCGATGGCTTGGAGATCACGCAGTTCACTTATTTTCAGCAGTGCGGCGGCGTGGATCTGGATCCGATTTCGGTTGAATTGACCTATGGGCTAGAGCGCATTGCGGCGTTCCTTCAGGATGTGGATTCGATCTACAGCATCGTGTGGGCGCGCGATCCGCAGAGCGGGCATGCCGTCACCTACAAAGACGTACGCTTGGCGGATGAGCTGCAATTCTCCGTCTACAACTTTGAGGCGGCTGACGTGGATAAGGCGTGGAAGCACTTTGAGCTTTGCGAGGCGGAGTGCCGGGCGTTGCTGGATCAGTATGTGGCTTTTGCGAAGGACCCCCCCCGCCCCTTCGACGAGCTCAGGGCAGGCTCTGTCTCTCCACAGGACGGAGAGACAAGGACGGAGCACCCGGACAGAAAGCGTTTTCCGCTGCTCGGCGCCTACGATCTTTGCCTGAAGTGTTCCCATCTTTTCAATATTTTGGACGCGCGCGGAGCAATCTCGGTGACGGAACGAGTCGGTGTGATTGCGCGGGTGCGGGCGCTGGCCGTGGGAATTGCGAAGGCTTGGGTGGATCAGCAGCAGGACGAACCTGTGGCGATCAAAAAAGAAGAACCTGTAGCGGCCAAGAAGCCGCAGCGGAACGAAAAGCTGGAGCCAGTCGTTTGACCGAGAAGATTCAATGGCGCCCGAGGGAATTCTCTCGGGACGACCGGCGAGGCAGCCAGCGCCAAGAAATACAATGAAAGTGATTTCGATCACATCTAGACTGAGCGAGTGTCTGCCACAATAGTGGGTTTATTGCATGCCAGATTTTCTGCTAGAGATCGGGTGCGAGGAGATTCCGGCGCGGATGATTGATGCCGCGTCTGTCGAGCTGCGCGAGCGGTTGCACAAGCTGCTGGAGCGGGAACGGTTGCTGCCCGAAGGTGGCATCCGCCATCTGGATACGCCGCGCCGCTTGGCGGTCATGGCGGTCGGCATTCCAGCGGCCCAGCCCGATCTGATCGAGCAAACTACAGGGCCCGCGGCCAAGGTTGCCTTCAAGGACGGGCAGCCTACGCCGGCTGCGCACCATTTCGCAAAAAAAGCCGGAGTCGAAATCGCCGCTTTGGAAAGAGTGACGACCCCAAAGGGCGAGTACCTATCCGCGAGAATCATGAAAAAAGGCCGGGCAGCCAGCGACATCATGGCGGAATCGCTGGGCAAGGAAATCCATGCGATTTACTGGCCTAAGAATATGTACTGGCGCAAGCGCAACGAACTGTTCGTGCGGCCGGTGCGTTGGCTGGTGGCCATGCTGGACGACGAAGTCGTTCCGCTGGAGTTCGATGGCGTGCGCGCGGGAAATCAATCGCGCGGCCACCGGCTTTTAGCGGATGGCGCGGTGCAGATTCCTCGCGCGGGAGCGGCTTACGTAGATGCGTTGGAGCGGGCGAAAGTTCTCGGCCGCGATGCCCGCGAGAAGAAGATTCGCCAGGACTTGGACGCGGCCACGCGTACTCTCCCCGGAGCGCGATGGCGGGAAGATAAGTCGCTGCTCGATACAGTCGTCAATCTTACCGAGTGGCCATCGGTGATTCTGGGAAACTTTGAAGTGGAATTCCTGGAATTGCCGGAGGAAGTTTTGGTCACGGTGATGCGCGATCACCAGAAATATTTTGCCGTCGAGGATGGTGGCGGCAAGCTGGCGCCTCATTTTCTGGCGGTGCTGAATACCGATGGCGATCCCCAAGGCATTATCCGGCACGGGCACGAGCGCGTGCTCCGCGCCCGCTTCAACGATGCGCGCTTTTTCTGGCAGACCGACCAGAAGCATCCCCTGCGCGAGCGGGCGGTATGGCTGAAGAATGTAACGTTCCAGAAAGACTTGGGCAGTTACTACGACAAGACGCGGCGAGTGCAGCGGCTTTGCAGTTGGCTCTCGCAGTCCATCCGGCAAAGCGGCGTGGCCATCCGTCCGGGCGTGATTCACAAGGCCGCGCTGCTGGCCAAGACCGATCTAACTACCGAATTGGTTAAGGAGTTCACCGAACTGCAAGGCATTGTGGGCGGGTTGTACGCGCGAGTGCAGGAGCTGGATCAGGGTATGGCGGAAGGCACGCGGCGCGCAATCGCCGACGCGGTTTATGATCATTACAAGCCGGTGTCGATGGAAGACTCGGTGCCCCGAACAATTGAAGCTGCGGTACTTTCCATCGGCGACAAGGCGGATAGCATTGCCGGAATGTTTTGTTTGGGTCTCCAACCGACCGGCTCGAAGGATCCGTTCGCGCTGCGGCGGCAAGCCAATGGCATCGTGAAGACGATTGCGGAACATAAGCTGCCGATCGGCCTGAACCAGTTGTTCGTGGACGCGCGCGAGGCCTACCGGCGAACCTCGGCGGAAAAGAAGTTTTTGCCCGGACTCGACTACGCCGGGGCGGTGCAGGGATTTTTCCGCGAGCGGCTGGAGTTCTATCTGCGCGATGCGCTGGGCTTCAAGTACGATGTAGTGAAAGCCGTGCTGGCTGCGGGATCGGACGATGTGGTGGATACAATGGCGCGCGCCGAAGCGGTGAGCAAGGTGCGGCCCTCCGCGGATTTCGAGTCCATTTCCGTGGCCTTCAAACGCACCAAGAATATTTTGCGGCAGGCGCTCGGAGCGGGCAAGCCAGTGGCGATTTCGGTGGATGAAGGCGCGCTGCAAGATGCGGCGGAGAAGGAATTGGCTGCCCGGATTCCGCAGAGCGCGACGGTGGTGGAAGCGCTGCGCGCGGCGAGAAACTATGAGCAGGCGCTGCTGGAGATTTCCAAGCTGCGCCCCGCCGTGGACCAATTCTTCGATAAAGTGATGGTGATGGTGGAAGACGAGCGCGTCCGGGCGAACCGGCTGGCGCTGTTGCAAACGCTAATTAAGGAATTCTCCACTATCGCCGATTTTTCAGAGATCGTGGCTGAAGGCGTAAAAGAATCTCAAAAATAGAAAAGGACTCATCATGGCGACAAGCACCCTCCCCGAAACTTCCGAAGTTCCCGCAACCAAACCCAGCACCAAGTACGTTTATTTCTTCGGCGGCGGCAAGGCCGATGGCAACGGCAAGATGAAAGACGACCTGGGCGGCAAAGGCGCCGGCCTGGCCGAGATGACCAATGCGGGCTTGCCCGTGCCCCCGGGATTCACCATCCAAACCGAGGCTTGCCGGGAGTACATGCGGACCAATGGCGTCTCCGCGGAAGTCGAGCAGCAGATGGCAGACGCGCTCAAGAAGCTGGAAACCCTGCAGGGGCAGAAGCTTGGCAAAGGGGAGAATCCGCTGCTGGTCAGCGTGCGCTCGGGCGCGAAGTTTTCCATGCCGGGCATGATGGATACGATTTTGAACCTCGGGTTGAACGATCAGAGCGTGGAAGCGCTGGCCAAACTGAGCAAGAATCCGCGCTTTGCCTACGACTCTTACCGGCGGCTGATTCAAATGTTCGGCAACGTGGTGCTGGAGATTCCGAAACCGGCGTTCGATGAAGTGTTCGACGCCAAGAAGAAGCAGAAGAAAGCGAAACTGGATACCGACCTTGATGCCAAAGCGCTGAAAGAAGTGATTGAGGAGTACAAAAAGGTCGTCAAGAAGGGCGCCAAGCAGGACTTTCCGCAAGATCCCAACGCGCAACTCGCCATGGCTCGCGATGCCGTGTTCCGTTCCTGGCAGAACGAGCGCGCCAAGCACTATCGCCGGATTAACAACATCGACGACATGCTCGGAACCGCGGTGAATGTGCAGGCCATGGTGTTTGGCAACCTGGGCGATACCAGCGGCACGGGCGTGGGTTTCACCCGTAATCCCGCGACTGGGGTGAAAGAGTTTTACGGCGAGTTTCTGATGAATGCGCAGGGCGAAGACGTAGTGGCGGGCATTCGCACGCCGGTGCCGATTCTGGAACTGCGGAAGATCATGCCCAAGGTTTATGACCAGCTGCGCGAAATCACCACCCGCCTCGAAAAACACTACCGCGACATGCAGGATTTCGAGTTCACCATTCAAGATGGCAAGCTCTACATGCTGCAAACGCGCAACGGCAAGCGCACGGGACTGGCGGCGGTGAACGTCGCCATTCAGATGGTGGATGAAGGATTGATCACCAAGGAAGAAGCGATTTTCCGCGTCGAGCCCAATCAACTCTACGACTTCCTGGTTCCGCGCCTCGACGAAAAGGGCGGCAAAATTGAAGTGCTGGCTACCGGGTTGCCGGCGTCGCCGGGCGCGGCCGTCGGGCAGATCGTGTTCACGGCAGATGAAGCTGTGGAGAAAGCTGGGCACGGCGATAAGCGCGTGCCGGTGATTCTGGTGCGCGCGGAAACCACGCCGGAAGACATCCACGGCATGGAAGTGGCGGCTGGCATTCTGACTTCGCGGGGCGGCATGACTAGCCACGCGGCAGTCGTAACACGCGGCATGGGCAAGTGTTGCGTGGCCGGCGCGGGCGACATCGAGGTCATCGAAAAGAATGGCGAGATGCGGGTGAAGGGGCAGGTGTTCAAGTCGGGCGATTGGATTTCGCTTGATGGCACGACCGGCCGTGTAATCAAAGGAAAACTCAATACGCTGCCGCCGAAAGCCGATGATCCCGATCTGCTGAAGTTTATGAGCTGGGCGGAACCGTTCCGCAAAATTGGAGTTCGCGCCAACGCCGACATTCCCCGCGATGCCATTCAGGCGCGGGCTTTCGGCGCCGAGGGCATTGGCCTCTGCCGCACCGAGCACATGTTCTTCGGCGAGAAAAAACTGCCGCACATGCGCGCCATGATTATGGCTCGCGACGAGAAAGAGCGCCGCGCAGCGCTGAAGAAGCTGTTGCCGTTGCAGCGCGCGGACTTCGATGGCGTGTTCCGCGCCATGGACGGCTTCCCGGTCACGATCCGTACCCTCGATCCGCCGCTGCACGAGTTCCTGCCTCGGCGCGAGGACTTGATGGTGGAGATTGCGGTGCTCGAGGCCACTAAGCCGAAATCGCCCAAGCTAAAAGAACTGCGCACGGTTTTGCGGCGCGTGGAAGAACTGCATGAGTTCAATCCCATGCTCGGCCATCGCGGTTGCCGGTTGGGAATCACTTATCCGGAAATCACCGAGATGCAGGCGCGCGCAATCTTCGAAGCGGCCGTGGCCGTGGCTAAGGATGGCGTGAAGGTAATTCCCGAGGTCATGATTCCATTGGTTGCGACGCCGAAGGAGTTGGCCAACCAGGCGGCGATTGTGCATCGCGTGGCCAAAGAAGTATTCGAGGAAAAAGGGGAGACGGTTGAATACCTCGTGGGCACGATGATCGAGTTGCCGCGCGCGGCGCTGGTGGCGGACGAGATCGCGAAAGAAGCGCAGTTCTTTTCTTTCGGAACCAACGACCTTACGCAAACCACCTTCGGCTTCTCGCGCGACGATGTGAACAAAATCCTGCCAACGTACTTGGCCGAGGGAATCCTGAAGCAGGATCCGTTCGCGGTGCTTGACCAGGAGGGCGTAGGCCAGCTGGTTCGCATGGGCACGGAGCGCGGGCGCAAGACGCGTCCTACGCTGAAGGTCGGAATCTGCGGCGAGCACGGCGGCGAACCTTCGTCGGTCGAGTTCTGCGCTCGCATTGGGATGAACTACGTTTCCTGCTCGCCGTTCCGTGTGCTGACGGCGCGGCTGGCGGCGGCGCAGGCTGCGGCCGCGGACAAGCTGAAAGTCGAGGGCGGAAGAACCAAGTAGATTCCCGATGAGTGCGTCCGCGCCAGTCGTCTTTGTTCACGGACTGTTTCAGATGCTTGGCGATCTGGGGGCTGCGGAATTCCTGGCCCCCAGACCCGTCATCATTCCTGACCTGCCGGGCTACGCCAGCAATCGCTCGAAACCTTCCTCCGAGGTTTCGGTCGAGCACGCCGTCGAATACCTGCACGAGCAGATTCATTCTTCGGGATTCGACAAAGCCCACATCGTCGGACATTCCGTGGGCGGCGCGATTGCGACGGTGCTGGCCAGCCGCTATCCGAATCACGTTGCGTCGGTGATCGACGTCGAGGGCAACTTCACACTCAAGGATGCGTTCTGGTCGGCGAAGATCGCGGCGATGGATGCAGGCGAAGCTGAGACCCTGCTTGATGGCTATGCGGCCGATCCAGCCGGCTGGTTGACGTGCGCAGGAATCACGCCGACGGTGGAGGCCGTCGCCACGGCGGAACGCGGGCTCCGGGCGCAGCCGTCCGCCACGGTGCAGGCGATGGCCCGGTCGGTAATCCAGGCCACTTCACAAGCTTCCTATTTTGAAAGCGTGAAAGAGATTCTCGCCGGCGGCATTCCGCTTCATTTGGTCGCAGGTGAGCGTTCGCGGGCGGGTTGGGACGTTCCCGATTTCGTGCTGCGGGATGCCGCCAGCCTGACGACTCAGCCTGGCGTCGGCCACATGATGATGTTGGAAGACCGGGTTGGCTTTCTCGAGATTGTTAAGACGCTCATCTCATAGTTCTCTCATGGCGTTGTCATTCCGAGGAGCGAAGCGACGAGGAATCTGCTTTTCTGCTGGGGTCCGGCAAGAAGCAGATTCCTCGCCGTCCTTGCCGAGCGAGCTCGGCTCCGGACGGCTCGGAACGACAATGGCTTAGGGAACGGCAGAAGGCTCGACGCCCTCTACTGCACTTTCTGCAATCGCGCGATCAGCTTTTGCGCCAGCGTATCTTCAGACTCTGACCACAACAGCCGCCCGCTGGCACCGGAATTCTTTTCCACCTGCGTGGTGAACTCGACCAACTTCTGCACGTTGGCGCGAATCCGTTCCTCCGTCTGGCTGTCAAGCTGTACTTGCTCCTGCAGAAACGGTATATCCAGGCCGAAGTCAACCTCGATATGGCCTTCCTGCTGGTATGCCCCGTCATCAAACTCCAGGCCGCGGACTAGGAAGGTCACCGGCGCCGGCTGCATCTCCCAGGTTGCGTCTTGCTTAGCGGCTTCCGGCAAGGCCCACAGATCCCAGTAAGCCTCGAAGCGGTAGGCATAATCTTCGTGCAGCAGGTCGGATGCGATGACCGCGGCGTCTTCGGGACTGATTCCGGGGCGGAAGCGTTGTTCAAGAATCGTCGGCTCGTCCCAGGAGACCGGATGCAAAGCCAAGTAAGTGATTCCCGGCTGCAGCGCGGAAAATGGGAATTGGCGGACCACGCCCAGAAAATGAGGCAGCATGTCTTCCGCCTCAAAGCTGGGAAACCAAAGACTCAAATAGACAGGGTCAGGCATGGCCAATGGCTGCGCGCCACGTGCGGAGCGCTAGGCCATTGTAAATACCCGCGCGATGGAAAACCGGCTGTAGAATATCGCCATGAGCTATAAGCCCGCGCCGATTGCCACCGCCCACGTTAAACTCAGCCCGGAGATTCACGACTTGACGGAGGCGCTGGCCAAGAACACGCACGACGTGTGGGCGCAGGAGCGTATGGCGCAGGGTTGGACCTACGGCCCCGAGCGCAACGACAAGCGCAAGGAGCATCCCTCCCTGATTCCGTACGAGCAGCTTTCCGAGAAAGAAAAAATCTACGACCGCAAGACGGCGATGGAAACCTTGAAAGCGGTTCTGGCCTTGGGCTACCGCATCGTAAAGCCTTGAGCGCAGCGGCGGCTAGAGAAAAGAAATTGACGAGCGAGACTCCCCATAGCGAACCGCTTTCCGCCGCCGTCGCGCCGGCGCCCGTGCGCAGGTCAGACGCCTTCGACGACATGCACGATAGCGACGAGGAACTTGATCGTTATCAGGCCCTCGCCTTGCCGCTAACGCTATGCCGCAGGATTGGAAAAGAGTTCGACAGCGCCGACGGCCGCGCTATTCGCTATCAGAAGATGCATCGCTGGCTGACCCATGGCGCAGCCCTTTCCGCCACCGTGGCCGTGGTCACGGCGGTCATCGCGCTGGGCTACTATCCGATTGGAGTGATGTCGCCGCTGGCGCCGAAATGGCTGCCCAGCCGACGCAGCATGAGCGTGATCGAAATATGGTTTGCGGGGGCGGCCATCGCGATTGTGCTGGCGGGATATTTCAGCCGCGTCAAGGAAAGATGGTTGCTCTCGCGGCATCAGGCGGAGTCGTACCGTCTGCTGCGGTATGCCTTTCTTATTCATCCGTCGGTGTGGCGGGGCAGCGAGCAGAGCTCCGGGGAATGGATTGACCACAGGCTGCAGGCCATCGATGGCACCGAGCTGGCGGGCGCGGTGCGAGAACCCGCGCCCCACGGCCCGTTTGAAGGCACGCAGATGCGGCTGCCGCGCGGAGTTCTGCGCGCGCTGACGGAATACTATCTCTCGCGGCGGCTGAATCCGCAGAAGGAGTATCTGGCGAATCGCACGCAGCGCAACGAATTCTCGGATTGGGTCCGGGTGTACTTGCCTTGGTTTTTCTTTTTCAGCATCGTCGCCGTATTTTGCAAGTTCTTTGTGCACAACTTGCGCTGGGAAGGTTTTCTGGCGCTTCTGGCGGCGTTACTGCCCGCGGCCGCGGCCGGCGTGCGCACTTGGCGGGGCGCGTTCGAATTCTCACGCAACAAGGGACGCTTCGAGGCCGCGCATCAAGCCCTGCGCGATCTCGAGCGGCGGCTGGTGAATGAAGGCTTCTCGGCTGTGGAAGCGCAGCAGGTGAGCGCTGTGGGATCGCCCAGCGCAGCGCCGCCGGATACGGACGCATACTCGATCCTGCGCGATCTTTCCTGGTGCGAGCACATTTTGGAGACCGAGCATCGCGAGTGGCTGCGGCTGATGTTTGAGACGGAGTGGTTTGGATGAAGTTTGAGGGTGGGACCCGTGAAAGAGGTTCAGGAAGGGCACGATTTCAGTCGTACCGTGAGGCGCCGAAAACGATCGGCGTTAGCCGCTGCGGATTGGGATTTACTCAACTCTCTACATGCCGGCGGGTGTGGGCTTGTAGTGCATGAACTTGTCGGCCCATTCGATGAAATATGGCACATTGGGCGTGTCGGTATGGCCGCCCTCGTCCTGACGCCAGGCGATTTCGCCATCGAGCAGGCCAATGTTCATGCCAGGCATTTTCGCGGTACGGTAATCCTCGGTGACGTCGAGGTCTTTCGCGCCCAGCAGCGTGTACACCTCCTGCGCGGCCACCGCGGCCATGTAGCTGCCTTGGTGGTCCAGCCACTTGGCATCGCCCTTCTCGGGAATGCCGTAGCTGATGAAGACCAGCCGAGGCGCGCACAGGGCGATTAGTTCGTTCGAATCAACCGGCATGTCGCTGGCGTTCTTACTGCCAAAACTCGCTTCGGAAGCGCCGTACTTGATGAAGTTGCCGGCCATCCAGTGGTATTCGCCGGTGCCGGCGAGGCTCTCGACCGCTTCGCCCCAGTTGCGCCGCATGGGAGTGGCTCCGCCTTTGCCGGAAGAACCGATCAGGCCCATGTAGAAGCGCTGCTCAAAGGCGAGCGTCACCAACGCGGCTTTGCCGTAACGCGAGACGCCTTCAATGCCAACGCGCTTGGCATCGACGGCGGGATCGGTCTCAAGATAATCGAGGCCGCGCGCGGCGCCCCATGCCCAGGCGCGCAGCGAACCCCAGTCGTCCGGCTTGCGCGGCTGGCCTTTGTTGATCAGCCCAATGATGCCGCGAGTCAGACCGGCGCCGTTGTCGGCTTGAATGCTGTTGGGGTTGATGGCGGCGTATCCCCAGCCGGCGGCGAGCAGCTCTTGCGTGGGCGTGGGCGGGGGAAAAGTGCCGGTGAAGGGAACGAAAGGCGCGCCGGGGATGGGCTCAAAGGCCGGATATTTTTCGAAGATCGCTTTGATGTCGGGGTCGCCTTGGGCGAGCAACGTCTTGATCTTTTCGTTGAGTTTGTCGAGATCTTCCTGCGGCGGTTGAGCGGGCGCGGGCAGGGCGGCTCGTCCGAACATCATCAGCAACGGCACCGGGCCTTTGACGTTCGCCGGCGTGACCACCACCATCTCAATATTCACGCTGATCGCCGGGTAAGACGAATTGTCCACGTGGCCGATCAGCTTCTTCGCAATTACCGGAATGAAGCCGACTCTCTCGTTGTCGGTGACGGCGACGGTCCAAGTCACTTTGGGCAAATGGTTGGGAACACGGCCATAGATCTCGCTCTCGAAGCCCTCCACGATTTCCGGACGGCGCTGGTTCCACCACATGGCCGCGGTGGTCACTTTTTTCCCGTCGTTCATGGTCAAAGCGTCGGGATAGTTCGGGTATGGGTTAGCCGTTGAAACGTCGTAATTGGCGTGGTTGGGCGCGGACTCATCGCCGCTCGGGCCTGGACGCACTTGCTTGATGCCAAGCTGGTCCATCATGTTCTGATGGTCTTGCTCGGAGGTGAAAGTTACCGAGGCAGGGGAGCTGGCAGGCGTGTTCTGCGCAGCCGTGACGGAAAGGAGCAGACACATCGCTACAAGACTCAACGGGCAGCGAATTAGGAGTCGGCGAAGCATGACGGTTCCTTCGGCTTGATTTTGTTGTCGAGTCAAACGAAACACATGTTAGTCCCCTGGCGAAAAATAGTCCACCGTCTACGCGCTAGGCAGCGTTCTTGTTCCAAATGCAAGGCCGGAATTGCCGCCGGGAGGTTGCAAGTTGAGTACAAAGCTAAATCCAAGATTGCGGTCGGCGGGAAGTTCCGCTATTGTTTCCAATCGTGTGCCGATGAATGGTCGGTTAAGCCATGGGACCGGTGCGCAAACAGACGAAGAACGTCCGGCAGTGAGCTGGACCCAATTGAGGAGGATTTCCTAATGAAACGACTTGCCAGTGCAGTGGCAGTAGCTGTGGTTATGTTGTTCCTCGTATTCCCCTCCACGGCTCCGGCATCGCCGGCGCCAGAGCCGCATCCCGAGATTCACGCGGCCATCGAATCGTTGCGTAATGCCAGGGAGCACCTGCAGCATGCACGGCATGACTTCGGCGGCCACCGGGTGGATGCCATCCATTCCATCGATGAAGCCATTCATCAGCTGCAAATCTGCATGCAGTACGACAACTAGATCCCGAAGTTGTTTGATTGCGCTGGCGCGGGGACGGCTGTTTCCGCAGAACCGCTTGCTCCCCGCGCGGGCGTGATTGTTTGCTTGCCGAGAGTCTTTAGCGGGAGGGTGGCGCCGTCGAAAGACCGGCCATCTGATCCAGAATTGCCGTGGCAGCCGCCGCGCGATCGGCGGCTGCGGTGATGGGGCGTCCTACCACAATGTGAGTTGCACCGGCGGCGATGGCTTCCGCAGGGGTCGCGAACCGCGCCTGATCGCCCGCCTGGCTGCCGGCGGGACGTACGCCGGGCGTGACGATGGCGAAGTCCTTACCTAACTCGCTGCGTAAGAGGGAAGCTTCGAGCGGAGATGTAACTACACCGCGGCAACCCTGCGCGAGTGCCAGCGATGTCAGCCGCAATACCTGATCCGCCATGCGGGTTTGCACTCCCACTTTTTCCAAGTCCTCATCGTCCATGCTAGTGAGGACGGTGACGGCCAGCACGACCAGCGCGGGGTTTGCGCCGCGGGCGGCTTCGCTGGCGGCGCGCAGCATTTTGCTCCCTCCGGAAGCATGCACGGTTACCATACTTACCCCGAGCCCTGCCGCTGCCCGCACCGCGGCGGAAACCGTGTTGGGAATGTCGTGATATTTCAGGTCGAGAAACACACGGCGGCCGGAGGCAACCAGGTCCCGCACCACACGCGGACCCTCCGCCGTGAACAGTTGCAAGCCCACTTTGTAAGTGAAGGCGGAGTCGCCCACGTCCGCCACAATTTTCTGAGCGGCAGACGCGGACGCGACATCCAAAGCGACAATCAATCGCTCACGGGGATCCAGCGGCATCCCTCAGAGTCTATATCGATTGGCAGTTAGTAAGCTACGGGCTGGAGCAAAGCTTCGGTTTGGGGCTGGACCACGTCCAGGCGCACCCGTTGCAAGCCGCGCGCTTTCACATCCAGCGCCCGGGCGGCGCTGTAGGAAAGGTCGATAATCCGGCCAGGGACAACGGGCCCGCGATCATTGATCCGCACCACGACCGTCCGTCCGTTGCGGAGGTTGGTCACCCGCACCTGGGTGCCCAAGGGCAGGGTAGGGTGGGCAGCAGTTAGGTCGTACATGTTGTAAGGCTCGCCGCTAGCCGTAGCCTTGCCGTCAAAATAGCTTCCGTACCAGGACGCTGTCCCAACTTGATACGGTTTGGCGCGCGCTTTTCTATGGGCAACTGGAGGTTGCTGGGTTGCTGGTTTCTGGCTGCTTGCCGGCCCTGGGCTCACACCCTGAGCTGCCCCAAGACTGACGACCGATAACACGATGGCCAGTCCATGAGCTGTGCGTGTACGCATTGAGTCACCTCGCATCGTTTAAGCCATTTCCCTCCCTACCCAGATTTGCCAAGGATTCAACAATGCTACGGGGCGGGGACCGCCCTGTCAAATCGTGTGCGTCCCCTAGAACTTAATCAAGGAGTACCTAATATCGCACGTAACTTATTGTGTATCTTAACTAATTGTCTATATGTGATTGCCGAATAGGTACTTAGTTGTTTATATAGGCATAAACAACCGGCCTGGCACCACGGATACCCTCCCGTTAACGCTTTAGTTTCATGCGCTTGAGGGGATGTTGTGAAGTTTCCTCCGTAAATCCAACAACTTGCGGTGAATTCGGCGATTTGGGCCAGAGTGCACCAAGGTACCAGATGGCTCGAAACTCATGGAGAACGGATTTTTGCCTCAGAAGCTGGTTTCGGGTAGATTGCCGGGATGACGGAAACGCCATCGGTCATCTTGACCATAGGGGGCTTTGATCCCTCCAGCGGAGCCGGGGTCACGGCGGACATAAAAACCATCGCCGCCCATGGTTGCTACGGAGTGGCGTGCATCACGGCACTTACGGTGCAGTCCACGGTCGGGGTGCGGCGGGTGTGGCCGGTCGAGGCCGGGCTGGTTAGGGAAACCCTGGAGGAATTGGTGGCGGATGTCCATCTAGAGGCAGTTCACATTGGCATGCTGGGTGCCGGAGACTTGGCTGAGGTGGTGGCGGATTTCCTGGCTACGCGCAAGCCGCCCAATGTCGTTCTGGATCCGATTCTGAAGTCTTCCTCGGGGGCTGGCTTGCTTGACCAAACGGGAATTCGTCTTCTGACCGAGAAGCTCCTGAGGCTGGCGAATGTGGTTACGCCAAACGTGGACGAAGCCGCTGTTCTCACTGGGCTGGAGGTTACTGATCTGCCGCAGATGCGGGCGGTCGCCTTGCGGCTGCACCAGATGGGCGCGGAAGCTGTAGTAGTGACCGGTGGGCACCTCGATCCGGCGGTCGACTTGCTGAGCGTAAGCCATCCGGGCGGCGTGGAGGAGAAAGTCTTCAAGTCGGAGAGACTGCGTTCGAATTCCACGCACGGCACTGGGTGCGCATTCTCCACTGCGTTGGCATGCAATCTGGGTAAGGGAAAGACCTTGCCCGAGGCGGTATTGCTTGCTAAGACCTACGTGGCGGACGCCATCACGAGCTCGTACCCGCTCGGTCGAGGTGTTGGACCGGTGAACCATCTGTTTCGCATGACGCGGAGCTGAAGGGTGCGCAAACGCCCCAACCGAGGGGCGCGGGTCATACAGTCGGAAACACTCCGATCAACGGGTTACACGGTTACTCGACGGCGGAGCCGGCACGTTTTAGCAGGATTCCAGCGACAAATGCGGCGACCGCGGCCAGCAGCCATTCCATCCTCCAGAGCTGGATTGCCTGAAAGTCTGCGAAATTCTGAACGGAATAGATGAAGCCGACGGCGATAGCAGCCAGCAAGCAGCCAATGCCGGCCAGAAAAGCCACCAGAGAAGCCATGGGCAGGCCCAAGGCTTGCTTGATCGTGTGGAATTCCAGGTAACGGGTCCAGCTACCCGACGCAGCGGGATGAGAGCGCAACGCGCGAGGCGATCCACAGTGGTAGCAGAATCGGGCGCCCACCATGAACTCCGTGCCGCAACCATCGCAGGCTTCCACCATGGCCGAAGACCCAGAGAGAACAGCGGTTTCCTGTTGTTTTCCCGCCGGGGGACGCCAGAATTCCTGTTGCGGGTGATGAATGACTTCCGACATGACAGCCTCGCAGGTTTCTGAATCGCAAGCCAGTGACCAAATCCAAAACCAACCAAGACACTGATAGTACAGTGGGTTGGGCGGGCGGATTCGCACCTTGACGCACCGGCAGGGCAATAATTACTCCGTCTCCCGGCAAAGATTATCGGGCGGTAGCTTGCCCGTGCCCGCCCGGGGACATCGTGGAGCGGGGTTAGTTACTCTCTTGGTTCATCCAACAAGCGCGCGCACATCGGTTAAACTGGGTTCAGGATCCTGTTGACGGCCTCCGAGATCAAGAATTTGCCTCCCCGATTGATAGTCCGGCTGGTGCTGGTCCTGGGCCTGACGTCAGCGGCGTTTCTTACGCCACTACGATCAGCCGGGCAGGGAGGATTGGGAGTACGTCCCCCGGAAGCATCGTTCCGGCCGAGCGATCCCTTGAATGCCTCCGCTTTCGACCACTACTACAACCTGGACTATGACCGGGCGGTTGAGGAATTTGATCAGGTGCTGCGCCGGCACCCGAACGACCCCTTCGCGGTCAACCATCTGATGACCGCGATCCTGATTCGGGAGCTTTACCGCATGGGGGCCATGAACACCGGGGAATATGCCAACGACAGTTTTGTCGGCGAGGCGCATCGGCCGGCCGATCCCAAGGCCAAGCAGCAGATCAAGGATCTCGTACAGCGGGCTGAGACTCTGGAAGAGCAGGAACTCAAATCAAACCCCAACGACGTCGACGCGATTTACGCCCGCGGAGTCACGCGGGCGGAATTTTCCATCTACACCGCCCTGATTGAACGAGCCTGGTTTTCCGCCCTGCGTAACGCGGTGGGCGCGCGCCGCGATCACGAACGGGTGCTCGAACTCAATCCGAAATACGTCGACGCCAAATTGGTGGTTGGAACCCACTACTACGTGATTGGCAGCCTGCCGTGGGGGGTGAAGGTGGCCGTCGCCATGGTGGGCCTGAGCGGGAGCAAAGACAAGGGAATTCAGTATCTCTACGATGTGTCGAAAGGTGGCGGGGAGAGCTGCATCGATGCCCAGGTGGTGCTAAGCCTGTTTCTGCGCCGTGAGCACCGCTATGACGAAGCGCTGACCATCATGCGCGGGCTGAGTCCGCTTTATCCGCGCAACGTTCTGCTGGCGTTGGAAGAGGGTAATCTGCTGCGCGATGCGGGCCGCAATCAGGAAGCGGCCGCGGTGTATCGAAAAATCTGGCAGGCCGGGCGTGAAGGGCACTATGGCGCCTTGCACTACGAGATCGCCGCGCTAAGCCTTGGCGACCTGCTGCGCGCAGAGAAAGACTACAACGGCGCGGCCGCAGCCTACGAGCAAGTGAGCGAGGTTACGCAGCCTGATACGGAATTCCTGCAGAAGGCCGATCTTGGGGCGGGAGAAATGTACGACCTGCTGCAGAAGCGCGATCTCGCAGTGAAAAAATACCAAGCGGTGATTGCGGCCGGCCAAAATACGCCGGTGGCCGAAACCGCACGGGAGCATATGAAAGAGCCGTATCGCGGAGAATAATGCCGCACACGCGGCGGACCCTGACGAACTGACCTACTTTTTGGGTTTTGAGGTGCTGACTCCCGAAGCTTTGGCACGATATATGCCCTCGATCCCGCCCAATTGCTTGAGATCGAAAAAGATATCTAACTTGTTACCCGCTCCTGGGTTCAACCGCACGATCTTTATCTCGTAGTAATAGATCTTCCCGGCCTCGGCGGTAAATGTGTCCATGCCCACTTTCTTGCTTTCATCGTACGAGTCGGACTGCCAATTTACGCACACATTGTGCTCGCCTGGGGTCACATCAATGGCGAGTGCGAGTCGCCTTTATCGGCTCCAACCCATTCTCCGTCCACGCCGAAGCGGGTAGTTGGAATGGTCCAATGAAAACCCTCTGTGTTGAGGGTTTCAATGAAGACAATTTGCGCCTTGCCCGCCGCGGGCGGCGCTATATCGGACGCGGGCTGGCCTTCGGGCGGCGTTCCGACTTTGACATCGAACTTGGTCGCGTCCTGTCCGCAGGACTCTGGCAGGACGGTGGCCCGTGCTTGAATGGCTGAGACCAGCGGCGAACAGAGGAGCAATACAACGAGTGTTGCTTTCATGCCATCACCTCGAACGGGTATTGCTTTCTACGGCTCGATTCGCTTTTTGGGCGGTACATCTATCCTTACGATAATATATGGGAACTATCGCGGCCAGCTCGGCGTATCCTACAGTGCGGAGGGGCTATGTACTGTAACTACTGCGGAAAAGTGATTCAAGACGATGCCAATCATTGCGCCTACTGCGGCACGCGGGTGGCGGGCTCGATTGCGCGCAAGCGCCTGGTGCGTCCGCGCGCCGACCGCAAGATTGCCGGAGTGTGCGCCGGCTTCGCGGAGTACTTCGATCTCGACACTTCGCTGGTGCGAGTGATCTGGCTGCTAGTCGCCCTTTTCGGCGGATGCGGAATTCTGGCGTATTTCATTGCCTGGGTCGTAATGCCCGAAGAGCCGCTGTATTTGCCGACGCCGGCCGGGCAACAGGTTCCCAATTCCTAACGGTCGTCTGTTTTTTTGAGGAAGAACCGCGCGCCTTTCCTGTGTGTTCCCTCGCAGTCTATGCTTTAATCTCGCCGATGCCTCGAGTGCAAAGCACGGATGCGGAAATTGCTTACGAAGTGCTGGGCAATGGTCCGCCCGTCGTCCTACTGCATCCTTTTCCCGTAAATCATGAATTCTGGCTTCCGCTCGCGCCGGCCTTAAGTTCGCGCTACCGCCTGATTCTTCCCGACTTGCGCGGCCACGGGGAATCGGGCATCGGCGAAGGTCCGGCGACTATGGAGAAGCACGCCGCGGACATCGCGCGGGTGATGGATCACGCCGACGTGGGGCGGGCGGCATTGGTCGGAGTGTCGATCGGCGGTTACGTCATATTTGAGTTTTGGCGGCGTTACCGCGGGCGGGTTGCGGCGCTGGCGCTCTGCAATACCAAAGCGCAGACCGATTCCCCGGAAGCGAAGGCATCCCGTCTGCAGGCCGCGAAGGATGTGATGGAGCACGGCACGGAGCCATTTTTTGAGAGCATGGTCCCGAAACTGCTAGGCAAGTCCACGCGCGAAATGCGTCCTGACCTGGTGCAAGGCGCGCTGGGCATGATGCGCAAAATGTCTCCCGAGGACGTGGCCCTGGTGCAACACGGCATGGCGGAGCGTCCCGACTCCGTGCCCACCCTACGGATGATCAATGTGCCGACCCTGGTGGTGACCGGCGACGAAGATGTTCTCACCGGTTTAGTGGAAGCGGAACTCATGCGGCAGAATATCGGGGGCCGCAGGCTGACAGTGATTCCCAAGGCCGGGCACTACTCGGCCTGGGAACAGCCCGAGGAAGTGGGCGGCGTGCTGCGACAGTTCCTGGATTCGCTGCCGCGGGAATAAGGGCCGGACGCACGAACTCTGTTTTTGGGTGGTGCAGCGCGGGAAGCGCTGCGCCATCCAGAATCGTCGATGCCGACAAACCAACCGAAATCGGCACGAAAGCTCGGGGCTATTCCTTTGTTACAATTCTCCCGCCATGATTGATACGACTCTTGTGCCGGAAAAAACGGTAGGCAGCGCTAAGGGCGACGGGCCCACGCTGGACCTTAGCGAAGCGGCCAACCGCGTGTTCCTGCTGACGCTGCTTATCACCAACATCGTTGAGCAGGAAGCTTTGGATGTGAGCATCTACGGCTCAGCCGACGGAGCCGCCTGGGGCGCGAAGCCGATTGCTTCTTTTCCGCAAAAGTTCTATCGCGGGCAGCATCCGTTGTTGCTCGACCTCAGCGCAGACGCGGGCGTCAAGTTCGTGCGCGCGCATTGGGAAGTGAACCGCTGGGGCCGCGGCACCGAGATTCCGATGTTTGAGTTCCACCTCACGATTAAGGAAGTGCCGGCGGAAATTCTGAAACAAGCTACGGCCGAGGCTAAGGCGCTGGGCTAGGAGTTGGGAGGATTCTTGAGCAACAGGGCTCGTTCGTTAATTGCGTTCACGGCTTTGATGATGCTGGTCGCTTGCTCGATGACGGTACCCGCTGAAGAGGTGTACGGAACCTATGTCGCCTCTTATCCCTTCGGAACCGGCACCATTATGCTCAATCGGGACGAAACCTTCGTGCAGCGTGTCGCGATAAAACAAGAGCAGCCTGTGACTGTTCGCGGGAAGTGGGACTTCGATCCCAAAGAGTCGCGGGCAAGCTTCTATGGGGCGCTGATAGTGGCTGATCCTTTCGATGACCTCAGGGAAGATTGGCGAACGCCTACGACTGGAATTGTCTCGCTAGATGTCGAAAGGCGCTGGTTCAGAGTCTTAATGGACTCGGCTTCTACGTACCCCTATGTGAAGCAGTGAGAACCCCAGCGGCTTAAGCCGACATTTGTCCCAAGGCCTTTACCGCAGCGCACGAAGCGTTGCGCCACCCAAAAGCAGAGTAGATGAGCACAGAATCGACCATCATTATTCGGCCGGCGCGCAGTCTGTCAGGCTCGCTGTGTCTGCCGGGCGACAAGTCGATCTCACACCGCTACGCCATGTTGGGAGCCATCGCCGAGGGCACTACGCGCTTGGAGAACCTTTCCACGGGGGCGGATTGTGCCAGCACCTTGGGATGCCTTAAGACGCTCGGAGTCGAGTGGGAACGGAGCGGCAACGCCGTCACCATTCAAGGGCGCGGCCCGAAGTTGCGTGCGCCGCAGTCGGCTCTCGATTGCGGCAACTCCGGTTCCACCATGCGCATGTTAAGCGGAATCCTGGCCGGGCAGGAATTCAGCAGCGAATTGACGGGAGACGAATCGCTCTCCCGCCGCCCCATGGCGCGGATTATCGCGCCGCTCGAAACCATGGGCGCTCGCATCACGGCACAAGAGGGAGGCCGCCCTCCGTTGCGAATCGTGGGCGGGCGTTTGCGGGCGATTGACTACAAGATGCCAGTGGCTAGCGCGCAGGTGAAAACCTCGGTGCTGTTGGCCGGTTTGTTCGCGAAGGGCGAAACTCGCGTGGAGGAGCCGGTGCGCACGCGCGATCATGGAGAGCTGGCGCTGCGGGCTTTTGGCGCGGAAGTCACCTCGCTGAAAAACCAGGCGAAGATTGTGGGCGGGCAGAAGTTGCATTCCATCGAGGCCGATATTCCCGGCGACCTATCGAGCGCGGCATTTTTCTTGTGCGCGGCCTCGCTCTTTCAGGATTCGCAGTTGGCTATCAGTGCGCTCTCGATGAATCCCACGCGCAGCCGGCTGCTTGACGTGCTGGTCGGCATGGGATTGGGAATCTCGGTCACGCAATTGGAAGAACAGCATGGAGAACTGCGGGGAACGGTGCAGGTGGAAGGCTGGACGCTCCGCGGCGCGATTATTGCCGGCGCGGATACCGCGGCGCTCATCGACGAAATTCCAGTGCTAGCGGCGATTGCGCCCTACACTGCGGAAGGCGTCGAGATTCGCGATGCGCGGGAGTTGCGCGTGAAAGAGTCAGACCGGATTGCAGCGGTTGCCGCCAATCTGCGGGCCATGGGAGCGCAAGTGGAGGAGCGGGACGATGGGCTGAAGATTCCCGGCGGGCAACAATTGCATGGGGCAGAGATTAATTCCTTCGGTGACCATCGCATCGCGATGGCGTTCGCCGTCGCCGCCCTTCGCGCCAGCGGCGAGACTCAAATTTGCGGTGCGGATGCGGCGGTAATTTCCTTTCCGGCTTTCTTCGAGGTGCTGGAGGGATTGCTGCAGCGGTAAACGCCAGGAACTGCACCTTCATGAAGTCAACCTAGTCGCACAGAACGCGACTAGGATGGGGCACCCTCGAGGCCTCTTTTGGGATGGCTTAGCTTCCCACGTAGCGGGCGTACAGGCTTCGCGCTACAGCCGTATCGCTGGTGCCTTTGATGATCGCCCTTCCGTCGGGGAACAAAGTCATCTCGTAAGGCTCGTGCCAGAATTTCAGGACGAAGTCGTTGTGGCGCACCGCGCCGTGGGCTTGCAGGCGCTGGCTCATCTCCGCGAGATCGACGGGGCGCTGGCGCTCGTGAATTTGCACCGAGTTGCGTCCGCAGAGCGTGATGTGAGGGCGCCCTTTTCCGGCCAAATGAACGAAATCCCGTTGGCCGCAAGCGCGGCAATCCGTGCGTGGTTTGTCCGTTGCCAACTCGGCGCGCTCGTTTCGCCAAACATCGAATGAGAGCAAGGTTCGCCGCACGCAGTCTTCGGCTCCAGTGATCAGCTTCAGAGCTTCCGTGGCGGCAATCGATGCGATTAGGCTCACCGCCGAATTTAAGATACCCGCAGTCTCGCAGGTCGTAAACGTTCCTTGCGGTAGATCGGGAAACATGCAGGCCAAGCATGCGGTCTTTCGCGGCAGCACATTCATGGTGACGCCGTAGCTTCCCACTGCGGCAGCGTAGACCCAGGGCAGGGAACAGCTCACGGCAAAATCGTTGATCAGATATCTGGTTTCAAAATTGTCAGTGCCGTCAAGGATGAGTTGTGTTCCCTGCAGCAATGTTTCGACGTTCTCCGGAGTCAAGTCGGCGACGTGGGGCTCGACGACAATCTGAGAATTGAAGGTGGCAATCTGCCGGGCGGCGGCGATGGCCTTGGGAAGAGACTCCGCGGCATCGGCCTCGCTGAACAGAGACTGCCGCTGCAGATTGCTGGGCTCGACGTAGTCGCGATCGACGATTCGAAGGTTGCCCACGCCAGCCCGAGCCAGCAGAGAGGCCAGGGCCGAGCCGGTTGCGCCGCATCCCACCACGGCGACATGCGAAGCGGCTAGCTTGTGCTGGCCCTCGGCTCCGACCCCGTGAAACAGGATTTGCCGCGAATATCTCTCTTCGAGTCCCAAAGAGGTCACCAGTTCCCGGCTTGCAAACCTTTATTATAGGTTGCGACGGCCAATACTTTGCATCCGCGCCCCTGAGACGCACTTTGTACTTTGAGCTTCAGCGCTCGGTCTCGGACCGAGCCGGCGGCGCAAGCAACATTGGTATTGGCAGGTTCATCGAACGACTGAACCCTCAACATGCGAGATGAGGAGCGTTGGCACTTTTGAAGCGGAAACCACTCACATTCCTGGCAATGCCGGCGCTTGCGGCCATGCTTGCCGCGGCGGGATTCGCCTCGTCTCCGCAGCAAAAGCCGGCCCCCGACCAGAATCCGCCGCCCGCGATTCCGCTCGGGAGCACGTCGTCGTTCCAGGGCGCCAGCGTCGAGGAGATCGAGTTTCCGGAGTTGAGCGCCGCAAGCGACCAGAAGCGCTTGCGGACGCTGGTTGTGCAACAGGTCGGCCAGCCACTCGACCGCGACCGCATTCGCCAGAGCATTCAGGCGCTCTATGCCACCGGGCGTTTTGCCGATATCCGCGCCGAGGCCGAGCCCACCGCGGATGGCGCAGTCAAGCTCGACTTCATCACCTCTCCGAACTATTTCGTGGGCGATGTGCAGGTGGAAGGCAACCCCGACCGGCCCAGTGTGAGCCAGGTGATTAACGCATCGAAGCTCCAACTTGGAGAACTTTTCACCCGCGACCACGTCGACCGTGCGTTGACAGATATCAAGCAATTATTCGAAGAAAACGGCTACTACCGGACCACGGTCAGCGAAACCGAGATGAAACACTCCGATACCCAGCAGATTGGCATCAAGTTTTCCATTGTGGCCGGTCCCCAGGCGCACATCGGCGAAGTCAGCGCAACCGGAAGCGCCAGCTATTCCGCATCTCAAATTCAGGAAATCACGCATATGCATACGGGTGATCCCGTCACGCAGCAGCGCGTCAGCAATGCTCTGGACCGGTTGCGCAAGAAATATCAGAAGCAGAACCGCTGGCTGGCGCAGGTGGCGATCTCCCGCCATTCCTATCGAGCCGCCGCCAACGCCGTGGACTACACCTTCGACATCGAACCGGGGCCCAAGGTGGACATCGTGACCGAGGGTTTCGCGATCAGCCGCAGCGTGCTCAAGAGAAACGTTCCGGTTTATGAGGAAAACGCTCTGGACGACGACCTGTTGAACGAAGGCCGCCGCAACCTGCTCATCTATCTACAATCCCGCGGATATTTCGATGCCAAGGTCCAGGTGAAAAAAACCTCCGCCACGTCGGGCAAGGAGATGCGGGTCATCTATGACATCGACGCGGGCTCGCGCCACAAGCTTGTCAAGATCGAGATCAGCGGAAACCGCTACTTCGATACGCCTGTCTTGCGTGGTTTCATGCGCGTGCAGCCAGCCGGCCGGGTTCTATCGCATGGCGTCTACAATCAGGGGCGGCTCAGTGACGATGTGCGTAGTCTCGAAGACCTCTACCGCGCCAACGGCTTTGAGCAGGTTAAGATCACCGCCAACGTGTCCGATAACTACGGAGGAAAGGCAAATCAACTCGAGGTGGTCTTACATGTCGAGGAAGGCCCTCAAACGCTGGTCGGCATATTGCAGATTGTGGGCAACACCAGCAAGTTAGACCAGCCATTTCCGATTCTGAATACTCTGCCCAATGAGCCCTATTCCGAATCGCTGATCGCGGATGACCGCGACATCATTTTGAACTACTACTTCAACGACGGATTCCCAGATGCCACATTCGAGGCCTCCGCCAAGCCCGCCCCAGACCAGCCCAATCGCATGGCGGTGACCTACACCATCAAGGAGGGCGAGCGGGTTTCCGTAGATCGGGTATTGGTTTCCGGCTTGGAATCCACCCGCCCCAGTGTGGTGGAGCGCGAGCTGCAGATGCAGCCGGGTGATCCGCTGAGCCAGATCGACATGCTCGACACACAAAGACGGCTCTACGATTTGGGCATCTTCAATCAGGTGGACATCGCTGTGCAGAATCCGGATGGCGACGAGCACGAAAAGAAGGTGCTGGTGCAGGTTCAGGAAGCCAAGCGCTACACCTTCAACTACGGCTTGGGATTCGAATTCCAGACGGGCCAGCCGGCGGGCGCCACCAACGAGCCCCAGGGAGGAGTTGGCGTGAGCCCGCGCGTTTCCTTTGCCGTAACCCGGCTAAACTTTAGAGGGCGCGATCAGACGCTCACCTTCAGCACCAACGTGGGCCGCTTGCAACAGCGCGCCTTGCTCAGCTACGAGGCGCCGCGCTGGTTCAATAGCCCCAAGTGGAAGTTCACCGCCACCGCCCTTTATGACGACACGGTGGATGTCACCACCTTCACCTCCGAGCGCCTGGAAGGGTGGGTACAGGCCGAGCAGACCCTCGGCAAATCCACCACCTTGGACTATCGCTTTAACTACCGCCGGGTGCAGGCCACGAACTTGCCCATCAACCTAAGCCTGGTTCCTCTGCTTTCGCAGCCGGTGCGGGTGGGTGGGCCCGATTTCATCTATATCCGCGACCGGCGCGACAATGCCTTGGAGAGCACCAAGGGCAGTTACAACACGGTAGATGCCGCCGTGGCCGCCAAATACTTCGGTTCGCAGAGAAGCTTTAGCAGCATCCTGATCCAAAACTCCACGTACTACGCTTTTGGCAAGAACCGGCGGCAAGACAAGAAATTCGTGTTCGCCCGTTCGCTGCGGATCGGGGTGGAAACTCCCTTCGCCGACACGGTTCTGCTTCCGCCGGGGCAATGCCCAGTATCCGGAACGCCCCAGTGCATTCCGCTGCCAGAGTTGTTCCTCTCGGGCGGCGGCAACTCGCATCGCGGCTTTGGCCTGAATCAAGCCGGCCCGCGCGACCCCGTTTTCGGCTTTCCGGTCGGCGGTGGCGCGCTCTTCTTGAACAACCTGGAGATGCGCTTTCCTCCACTTTCCCTGCCTTTTGTGCACGACAATGTCAGCCTAGCCGTGTTTCATGATGCAGGGAATGTTTTTACCACCGGGCGAAATATGTTGGATAATTTGTTACGCTGGCAACAAAAAAACCCCGGGCTCTGCCTGCAAGAGAGTACCGCGGCGCAATGCAACTATAGTTACATATCTCAAGCTATTGGTCTTGGTGTACGCTACAAGACACCCATTGGACCGGTACGCGTCGATTTCGGATACAACTTGAATCCGCCAGCGTTTCCGAGCCATGTGCTGAATCCCGATGGAACGGCGGGTGCTTTCCAACCCGAGCATGCCGCGCATTTCAACGTGTTTCTTAGTATTGGGCAAACGTTCTGATGATCAGACGGGCTTCCATCGTCGTCGCACTGGCGGTTTTGCTGGCCGCCACCAACATTCCGGCGCCGGCCGGTGAAATCCTGGATCGCATAGTCGCTACCGTCAACGGCCACATTATTCTGCAAAGCGATTGGGAAGATGCGGTGCGTTATGAAGCCTTTATTGCCGATCGCCCGGCCGATCAATTCACCACCGAGGACCGCAAAGCCGCACTCGACCGCCTGATCGACCAGGAATTGCTGCGCGAACAGATGCGGGCCGCTGATTTTCAGCAAGCCACCGACGAAGAAGTGGCCAAGCGCGTACTGGAAATCCGAAAGCAATATGTTGCGGCGGACTCCGACGCGGCGTGGCAGGCCGTGCTGGCGCGCTGCGGCATCACCGCGAATGAACTCAAGCAACGAGTTACCTTGCAACTTAACTTGATGCGCCTGGTGGACGCTCGCCTTCGCCCCAGCGTCAACATCGACGCCAAGAGTATTGAGAGTTATTACAACCAGGAACTGCTGCCGCAGCTGCGCCAGGCAGGCGCGAAGGATGTTGCCCTGACCGAAGTCACGCCCAAGATCAAGGAACTGCTGACTCAGCAAAAGGTCAACGAACTGCTCACCGCCTGGTTGCAAAGCCTGCGCGCCGGAAGCGAGATCCGAACCATGTTCGCTCCGCCGGGCGTTGCAGACGAGGCTAGATGACCGTCGCCGGCGCCAACTCGCGTCGGCGCAGGGCCTGGAAGTACCTGCTCTTCTCCGCGTCGGCGATTGTCCTGCTATTCGCCGGGCTGGCCTGGTATCTAACCACGGATTCCTTTCAGGCTATGGTCCGCCGTCGCCTGGTCGCGGAATTGGAAAAAGTGACCGGCGGCCGCGTGGAACTGGGCAGTATTCACACCAGCCCGTTTCGCCGGAGAGTCGAAGTTCGCGACCTCACCATCCACGGCCGCGAAGCCGCCACGGAAGTTCCGTACGCTCATGCGGAACGCATCGTCGCCCAGATCAAGATCATCTCAGTTTTCGGGGCTGAATTCGGATTCCATTCTCTCATCCTCGATCATCCCGTTATTCACGTCATTGTCTATCCAGACGGCACGACCAATCAGCCCACTCCGAAAGTGGCATCGGGAAACACGCCAATCGAACAATTGTTCAGGCTCTCCATCAGCCGCTTGGAGGTGCGCCGCGGCGAGGTGTTGTTGAACGATGAGAAAATCCCGGTCGATTTCATCGTGAACGACGTCTCCGCCGAACTGCAGTATTCGCTGTTGCACCGCCGCTACATCGGCAATCTCTTGCTGGGGAAAATCGTCAGCAAATGGCAGGACTCGCGTCCCATCGCCTGGATGTTGGAAGCACACTTCAATTTGAGCCCGGACGGCATCCAAATGAATCTCCTGCGAGCGAACTCGGGACGCTCCCATCTGGAAGCCAGGGGCCACTTGAAAGACTTCCGCAATCCGCAAATCGAAGCAACTTACGATGCCAAGGTCGATCTCTCGGAAGCCGCCGCCATTTTTCGGCGCCCCGAGCTGAGGAGTGGCTGGATCGAAGCTGAGGGGAGCGGCTCATGGCTCGCCCGGCAATTTATCTCTGGCGGCAAGATTTCAATAAGAAACTTGGGCTGGCACGACAATTCAATCGACCTGACCGACGCGGATCTGGATGCGGGGTTCGCGGTGACGCCGCAACGGCTCACGCTCGCGAAAGTCCAGGCGCGGTTATTGGGCGGCAACGTCACCGGCGATGCTGACGCAACCGGCTGGCTCAGTCTGCCTGCCGCCAAAGACAATAAGAGAAGAAACGCGGCAGAGCAGAACGGAATTGTACGGTTGCGGTTGAAGGATATCTCGGCCGGCGCGGTGGCTGCGGCGCTTTCTACGCCGGCTCGCCCACTCAGGAAAATGAACCTGGCAGGCCGCGGCAACGGTACCCTCGATGTTCGCTGGAACCGGTCCCTCGCCAACCTGGAGGCTGATTTGGCAGCGGACGTAACCGCACCTCCTTTCCCGGCGACCGGCCAGCTGCCACTGAACTCGCGGGTGCGCGCCACGTATCGCAACGCCACCGGAGAATTGGATATCGCCGAATTCAATGCGGCTGCGCGCGCCAGTCAGGTGCGCGCTTCCGGCAAGCTAGCTGACTCGGGACAACTCAATCTCTTTGCCACCACCACCGATTTCGGCGAATGGCAACCGATTCTGGCGGCCTTCGGCAATTCGCAACGCATTCCGGCGGTGTTGCATGGACGGGCCTCCTTCAGCGGCATTGCCACCGGCAAACTTAGCAATTTAAGTTTCGCCGGCAATCTCCAAGTGCAGGATTTCGACTATCTCGCGCCCGCTTCCGCCCGCACCCCCGAACAGCCCATCCATTGGGACTCCTTGGACGCTGACGTTCGGTTGTCCCGACATACCTTGTCCGTGAGCAACGGCACTTTGAAACATGGAAAGGCAGCCGTCGCCTTCAGCCTTAACGCGGCTCTGGATCGTCGAACCTTCACGGAGCAAAGCCCGTTTACCATCCACATCGACCTGCACGATGCGGACGCTGCCGAAATTCTCGCTCTAGCCGGCTACGGCTACCCGTTGCGGGGAACCATGGATCTTTCTCTTGACGCATCCGGCACGCAAGCGCAACCGGGCGGGCATGGCCATTTACGGCTGACCGATGCGAAAGTCTACGGCGAGCCTGTCCGGCGCCTCGATACCGATGTGCAATTCAGCGGCAGCGAGGTGCAGTTCGACAACGCCGCGGTTGCTTACTACGATTCGCAAATCACCGGGACCGCATCGTACAACCTCACCACTCGCGCTTTCCGCTTCGATATCAACGGAGCGAACTTCGACCTGGTTCACCTGCCGCAGGATTGGACCAGCCGCCTGAAGGTCGAAGGCCGCATGAATTTCACCGCCCAAGGTTCGGGCACTCCCGAGGAACCCGCCATCAATGCGACGTTCCGTCTGCGCAATTTGATTTTCGATCGCGAAAACATGGGTAGTTTCACCGTAGAGGCGGTTACGCGCGGCGCCGATCTCCACATTAGCGGCGCTTCCCAATTCCCCGCCGGCGAGTTGACTGTGGAGAGCGATATTCACCTGCGTGGGGACTGGCAGTCGACGGCCGAATTCCACTTTAGTCGCCTGGATGTGGACGCCCTTCTACGCTCCTACTTGCAAGGACGGTTGACGGGCCATTCCAGCGCGTCCGGCAATTTGCGCGTCGCGGGCCCTCTGCGCCGGCCGGCCGAACTCAGCGGCGATGCTACCCTGAGCGATTTGTCGCTTGGCGTGGAGAATATTAAATTGCGAAACCAGGATCCTCTGCGTTTTTCTGTGGCCTCGCACCTCCTGCGGGTCGAGGCTCTCCATCTGGTCGGAGAAAATACGGACGTTTCCGCGACCGGAACTGTGCAGTTGGCTGAGGACCACGCGCTCGACCTCAGAGTTCAGGGGCGCGCCAACCTGAAACTCATCGAAAGCTTCGATTCCGAAATTGCTTCCTCCGGAACCGCAACCCTCGACATGACCATGTCGGGGACGTTTTCCCGGCCAAACGCACAGGGCAGAATCGAGATCGCGGAGGGGGCCATCGCCCACCTGGAACTGCCCACCGCATTTAGCGACATCAACGGATCTTTGGTCTTCAGTCAGAACCGATTGCAGGTTGAGAACCTTACCGCGCACACCGGCGGCGGCTTGGTGACTTTCGGCGGATTTGCCACCTGGTACAACCGCCAGCTCAACTTTGACGTCACTCTGAAGGAACAGGAAGTGCGGCTGCGCTACCCGCCGGGCGTCAGTTCGACCGCGAATGCCGATTTGCGTTTCGTCGGGACTTCCGCCTCGTCCACCTTGTCCGGCGACATCACCGTGACCAAGTTGTCGGTTACCCCGGGCTTTGACTTCGGCGCGTACTTGGCGCGCAGCGCGCGCGCCACGGTGCTACCGCCGACCAACCCGGTGCTGAACCGCACCCGGCTCGATGTCCATGTCGTCACCACTCCCGAGCTGCAGATGCAGACTGCGGTGGTGCGCCTCTCCGGAGAAGCCGATTTACATCTTCGCGGCACCGCGGCCAAGCCGGTTTTGATGGGACGGGCCGACATCCTTGAGGGGCAGGTGTATTTCAACGGAACCAAATATGAGCTGGAGCGCGGCGAGGTGGCCTTTACCAGCCCAGTCACGACCACGCCGGTGCTCGATTTGCAGGCCACCACTACGGTGCGCGACTACGACATCACCATGCGGCTTAACGGCCAGCCCGACAAGCTCCGGGTAACCTACCGCTCCGAGCCTCCCCTGCCCGAGGCCGATATCATCACCTTGCTCGCTATCGGGCGCACCACCACCGAGGAATCCGCGCAACAGGAATCGGGGCAGTCTTCGTTCACCCAGGAGGCTTCCAGCGCGATCCTCAACCAGGCGCTCAACGCGACCGTCAGCAATCGCGCGCAAAGCCTGTTTGGCGTGAGTCGCATCAAAATCGATCCCGCCGGACTCAACACCGAAACCACCATCGGGCGCGGCCCTCTGGTCACTATCGAGCAGCAGGTTTCCAACAATTTCACCATCACCTACAGCACCAGTGTGGAGCAGGCGGCACAGCAGATCATTCAAGTCGAGTACAACCTCACTCACAACGTGTCGATTGTGGCGCTGCGCGATCAAAACGGCGTGGTCAGCTTCGACGTCAGAGTCCGCCATCGCAAGAAATAGAGACGGCAGTTGCCGCGGCGTTATTGCTGCTGGAAGGGCGTTCTTTGCTCGTGCTCCCTGGGCCTGCGGTATGCTGAACTAGTTTCGTGTCTGCCAACACTCAACTCGATCGCTTTACCCTTCCGCGCCGCAGCATGGTGGAGCGGCAGCTTCGCGCTCGCGGCTTGAGAGACCAGCGCGTTCTGCACGCCATGGAGCAGGTTCCGCGCCACGAGTTCCTTGCGGCGACTTACCAGGATCAGGCCTATGACGATCATCCTATTCCCATTGGCGAAGGTCAGACGGTTTCGCAACCCTACATCGTCGGGCTCACCTTGGAGGCGCTCTCTCTGCAAGCCTCGGATCGTGTACTGGAAATCGGAACCGGCTCCGGATATCAGACCGCGCTGCTCGCCGAACTGGCGGCGCGGGTGTACTCCATTGAGCGACACGAAGAGCTGGCTCACCAAGCGGAAGCAGTCCTGGCGCGCCTCGGTTACACGAATGTGGCTATTGTGATCGCCGATGGCAGCGTGGGACTCGCTGCAGAAGCGCCATTTGACGCCATTGTGGTGGCGGCAGCGGCCCCGGAAATTCCCGCGCCCCTGCTCGATCAGTTGCGCGATGGCGGTCGGATGGTGATTCCGGTGGGACCTCCGCATGCGCAGGATTTGCAATTGGTGCGCAAAGGCGAGGGCCGCTTGAGCATGACTTCTCTCGGAGCCTGTGCTTTTGTACCCTTGATCGGCGAGCGGGGCTACCGGTCTGCATGGTAGTTGGGAGCGGCTGAGCCATCCCCGAGTTCCTGCTTTACAATCTCTGTATGCCGTTTCTGCGCAGCCTGCGTACGACTTTTGAGATGATCAAGTGGGAGCACTCCATTTTTGTGCTGCCTTTCGCGCTGTGCGGCGCCATGCTGGCGGCCCATGGGCTGCCCAGCGGACGTCAACTGGCTTGGATTGTCGTCGCCATGGTATCCGCACGGTCGGCCGCCATGGCTTTCAATCGCCTGGCCGATGCTTCCATTGATGCGGCCAATCCGCGCACCCAAACCCGCGCTCTTCCTGCCGGCCAGCTCACCCAAGGATTCGTGGCCACGTTCACCATCATCTCCTGCGCGCTGTTTGTTCTTTCGGCATCGCAACTGAATCGCTTGTCGTTTTTGCTTTCGCCCGCCGCGCTGGCGGTGATATTGCTTTACTCCTACACCAAGCGCTTCACCCGCTGGTCCCATCTGGTGCTGGGATTTTCCATGGGCATTGCGCCTTCCGCCGCCTGGATCGCCGTGCGTGGTTCTCTCGATCCACGCATCCTATTGCTGACCGCCGCCGTCACATTTTGGGGCGCCGGCTTTGATGTGCTCTATGCCTGCCAGGACCGCGAGTTTGACCGCCAGAACGGCCTCCATTCCGTGCCCCGCCACTTTGGGATTGGCACGGCGCTGTGGATCTCCCGTGCATTTCATATCGCAATGCTACTGCTTCTCGTCAGCCTGGTGGCCACGTTTGGACTGGGAAAGCTGGCGGTCGCCGGAGTTCTCTTTGTCGCCGTATTGCTGAGCTACGAACATTCCCTGGTTTCGGCCAACGACCTTAGCCGGCTGAATGCGGCCTTCTTTACCATGAACGGCGTGATCTCGGTGGTTTTTTTCATCTTCCTGGCTGGCGACCTGCTCTGGCATTGACATGAGGTGCCGAACTGCCAGACGGAATAGCAGATATGATTACCAAAGAGCGACTCCGAGGGTTGGTCTCGCCTTTACTAAATCCGCACCACCGTTGAGAATAATCCTTAAGCCTCTGGGTGATAGGTTCACTCGAAAAATTCGCTCGCAACCATAGCCAACCAACTCGCGACATTGCCCGAAAGCGGGCCCAGGAGCCTTCATGGCAGCTACCGGAGAACTAATCCGCTTAATCAACTACGTAGATGACATCAACACGACGCTGCGCCGCATCACCGCCGCCATTCCCGTCATGGATGCCGATGAGCGCCAGCGTTTGGCCGAACACTTACGGGCCGCAGGCGGCCACTTCGCCACCTTGATGGACAAATTGGAAAAGGGAGCGTAGGAGTGGTTCGGACGCCGGTCGCCCCGGCCCCGACCCTCGCCATCATCGGCGCCGGGGGGCTGGGGCGGGGCATCGCGTATGCGGCCGCGCTCGGCGGTTGCCGCACCATTCTCGAAGATCTGCTGCCCAACGCGCTGCGAAAAGCGGAATACGAGATTCGCAGCCATCTTGACCAGGCATTGATCCTGGGGGAGATTTCGGGCGAGACCGTCGAGGCCGTTCTAGGCCGTCTGGAATCCGCAGGATCGGTCGAGAAAGCCGCCCGAGAAGCCGATTTCATCATCGAAACCGTTCCCGACGAACTGGAATCGAAAATCGAGATTTTCACTTTGCTGGACAAGATCTGCCGCCCGCACACCATTCTGGCTTCTAGCACCGCCTGCCTGAGCGTCGTCGAAATCGCCGCGGTCACCTATCGGCCCGGCAAATGCATTGCCATGCGTTTCGTGAACCCAGTCCACAAGATGAAGCGCCTGGAGATTATTCGTACTCCTGGCACCGATGACGAAACCGTCGCGGCCGCCTTCGACCTGGGCCGGCGCATGGGTAAGGAAGTAAGTGTCATGCAGGAAGTTCCATCTTGATGGGCGGCGCCAAGGTTGTGGGCGGCGTCCCAAGCCATGTGCCTTTACAATCGTTGAATGCCCGACACCGCGCAGGAACGCCTAGAACGCGTGCTCGCCCAACTCCGTCTGTACGAACATCCACTGTTGGACTTTTCGGCTCGCGTCAAAGGTGAAGGCGTTGAAGTCATCGTCCAGTTCAAGCACCCGCCGGCTCCCGTGCACACTTATTATTTCGATCTGCATCCCCGCGACCTGGATCATGCCCAGTTCGAGTGGACCTTTCAGCGCCAGCTCTTCGATTGCCTGCACGACTACCTGATCGAGATGTTCACGCGCACGCCGCAGAACCGCGTGGAGCGCCAGCGGGAAGGCCTGTGACCCTGCGGCAGGAAATCGAGCGGGAAATCCGCGCGCGCGGCCCAATTCCGTTTTCGCGATACATGGAGCTGTGCCTTTACCATCCGGAACTGGGCTACTATTCGCGCGATATTGAACGGTTCGGCAAAGCCGGCGATTTCTACACTTCCAGCGACGTGCACGCCGTCTTCGGGAGGCTGCTGGCGCGCCAGTTTGAAGAGATGTGGCGAGTCCTGGGCTCGCCGAAGCAGATAGAAGTTCTGGAGCTGGGCCCCGGTCGCGGCCTGTTTGCTCAGGATGTTCTCGATTGGTCCGAGAAAAAGTTCCCCGGCTTCTTTGCTGCGCTGCACTACTCGTTGCTCGAAAGTTCTCCAACTCTTCGCGACAAGTTGCGCGTTACCCTCAGCCGCCACCTGCTTTCGGGAAAAGCTTCGCTCGCGCATCTCGATGCGGTCGGGAATCTCGCATCGGCGGCCATTGTCTTCGCCAACGAATTCTTCGACGCGCTTCCGGTTGAGATCGTCAGCCCCGCAGGCGAGCTGCGCGTCGCGAGCCACGAAGGCCGCTTCGTCGAGGCGTGGGCGCCCGCTTCATCGGAAGAACTGGATTTCCTCAACCGCTATAGCGTTCATCCCGAGGAGGGCGAGCGCGTGGAGGCGCCCCTCACCGCACAAAACTATATGTCGCGAGTTGCCGCCGCGGTCCAAACCGGATTCACCGTCGCTATCGACTACGGCTACACCCGCGACGAACAACTCGCCGGACGCCATCGCGGCACCGTGATGACTTTTCGACGGCATTCCGCGCAGGGCAGCCCCTATGACGCTCCCGGAGAGCAGGACATCACCGCTCATATGAACTTCACCGCGCTTGCGGCCGCCGCCGAGCAGCACGGCATGGTCGCCCAACCTCTACGCACGCAATCGCAATTCCTGCTCGGCATCGGCGAGCAAGATCAATTTGCGGATGCCCTTGAAGAATGCCGCCTGCCGCAGGAACGGGCAAAAGTCGCGCTACAGCTCAAGCATCTAGTGACGCCGGCTGGCATCGGTGAGAACTTCCACGTGCTGGTTACAAGCAAGGCCATCGCGCAGGTGAAAGTATCTGGCCTGAGCGGCCTCAGCTTCGGAAAGGCGCGGGGCTTCGGGACGAGGCCAGTCTAGGGAGAGTGCTACGGCCGCGTCATCTTCTCCGGCCGCACCAGCTGATCGAACTCCTCACCCGTGAGATGCCCAAGCTTTACCGCCGCCTCCCGCAGGCTGCAGTGCTCGACGTGCGCTGTGTGCGCGATCTTCGCCGCGTTGTCGTAGCCGACCTTGGGCGCCAGCGCGGTCACCAGCATCAGGGAATTCTTCACATACCAGTCGACCTTGGCGCGATCGACTTCAATGCCCTTGATCATGTACTCCACAAACCCGTGGCATGCGTCGGCAATCAGGGTCACCGAATGCAAGAAGTTGTAGATGATCACCGGCTTGAACACGTTAAGTTCAAAGTTGCCCTGTGAGCCGGCGAACCCAACCGCGGCGGTTGCGCCGTGCACCTGCACGCACACCATGGTCATGGCTTCGCACTGCGTCGGATTTACTTTGCCCGGCATGATCGAAGACCCCGGCTCATTTTCCGGAATCGAAATCTCTCCCAGGCCACAGCGGGGGCCGGACGCCAGCCAGCGAATGTCATTCGAAATCTTCATGAGCGAAGCCGCCAGCGTTTCGAGCGCGCCTTGCGCAAAGACAATCTCGTCGTGCGCGGAAAGCGCGGCGAATTTGTTGCCATGCGAGCGGAAGGGAAGTCCCGTAAGTTCGGCAATCTTTTTCGCGGCCCGTTCCGCGAACTCAGGATGGGCGTTCAGCCCAGTTCCCACCGCGGTTCCGCCGATCGCCAGATCGTAAAGACCGCCAAGCACCTGCTTAAGGCGCTCGATGTCGCGTTCCAGCAGGCTGGCCCAGCCGCCAAACTCCTGCCCGAAGGTAAGCGGTACCGCATCCTGCAAATGGGTCCGTCCGATCTTCACCACGTCCTTGAATTCTTTCGCCTTGGCGGCAATCGCGTCATGAACGCTCTGGATCGCCGGAATCAACACGTTTTTCACCCGCTCGGCTGCCGCGATATGCATGGCCGCGGGAAAGGTATCGTTCGACGATTGCGACATGTTGACGTCGTCATTGGGATGAATCGGCCTCTTCGATCCCATCTCCCCGCCGGCCAGCTCGATGGCGCGGTTGGAGATGACCTCGTTGACGTTCATGTTGGTCTGCGTGCCGCTGCCAGTCTGCCAAATGCGGAGAGGAAATTGGTTGTCGAGCTTGCCGGCAATCACCTCATCGGCCGCTCGCACGATCAGTTTGGCTTTATCGGCGGGGAGTTTGCCGAGGTCCTCATTCACCAGAGCGCAGGCCTTCTTGAGAATGCCGAAGGCGTGAATCAGCTCCGGCGGCATAGTGTCGCGGCCGATGTTGAAGTGCAGAAGCGAGCGCTGCGTTTGCGCGCCCCAATAGACATTTGCCGGGACCTCGATCTGTCCCATGCTGTCGGATTCGACGCGCGTGCGAGCCGTTCGTTCTGCTGATGTTGTCATGCGGTGATTTCCAGGCCAGTGTGTTGGCGCCGGGTTAACCCGAGATTATAGCAACCGTGGTGTGGGATAGGGGGGAGGGCCAGCGGATGGCAGCGTTACTTCCCGCTGTCTTTGAAGTCTACCCGATTTGAACCTTTACCATGACGGGTCTTCCATCCTTTGTCGCAGGTCTGAATTTCCAGGAATCTACAAGCTCCTTTGCAAGCCGGTCTAGCTCGGGATGCAGCCTCCGGATAACCCTCACGCTGTGGGCGCAACCACCCGTATCTATCGTCGCTTCAAGCTGCACTGTTCCTTGAATTCCACTGGCTTTTAGGGAATCCGGATAGGGCGCTTCCGAGCCACTCTTTTGCACCGAGCAATGAGGTAGCGGTGTGCGTGAACCGTTCGGCTGCCCCAAAAGATGAAGTGGGGCAAGAACGCTCACTAGCGCCAGCGTGCTCGCGCTTCTCCAAGGAAACATGCGACCAACTTCTAACACAGGCGAAGCCTTGTATCAACCTCATTAGGGGCAGTAAAGCTCATTTAGAAGCGCTTTACTGGTTGACGTTAAACGTTATCCGTAATACACTTCATCGTGATCAAGTCATTCCGCAGCGTGGAGACTGAGCGGCTTCACCATCGCCAGCGCAGCCGGCGATTCCAAGCCATCGAGCAAATCGCACGCCGGAAACTGCGGCAATTGGACAGCGCCTCGGAACTCAGAGACTTGGCAGCGCCACCGGGAAATCGCTTGGAAGCATTGCATGGAGACCGCAGAGGGCAACACAGTATTCGCATTAACGACCAGTGGCGTTTCTGCTTCATTTGGCGCGAAGGCAATGCATATGATGTTGAGATTGTGGACTATCACTAGGAGCGTTCATGGCTAAGGCCCAAAAGCTACTTTCTCCCATTCATCCCGGCGAAATTCTGCGCGCCGAATTCATGGAACCGCTGCGGCTCAGCATGAACCGGCTGGCGCTCGATCTTCGCGTTCCGGTGACGCGAATCGCCGAGATTGTTCACGAACGCCGCGGCATCACTCCAGACACGGCTCTGCGACTGGCGCGGTACTTTCACACCAGCGCACGGTTTTGGTTGAATCTTCAGTCAGCGTACGACCTTGAGGTTGCCGAAGACGCGGTGTCCCGCGATATTGAGCGCGAAATTCAACCTAGCCCCGCAATTGCGGTGACGGTGCGCGCCTGAGGGCGACACACCGGAGTCGGGGAGACAGGCACTCCGCGTGCTAAAATCTCCGTTCGGAACAGGGAGCGCGCTCGCAGCCAAGCCGCCCGTGATTCCTTCTGAGGCAGCCATTCCGTGAGCCCCGAACCCACCATCGAGCAAATTCCGGAAACGCTCCCACGCAAAGAGGCACACTCGCGCCCCGATGCCTGGGTCGATGTACTGGTGATCGGCGCTGGCCCTACCGGACTGGCGTGCGCCATCGAAGCGCAAAAGCTGGGCCTGAAGGTCCTCACCATCGACAAAGGTTGCGTGGTGAATTCGGTCTACAACTATCCCGCCAACATGATTTTCTTCACCACCCCGGAGCTGCTAGAAATTGGCGACATCCCGTTTAACACAGCTCAACCCAAGCCCACGCGGCAGGAAGCGCTGGAATACTACCGCCGGGTGGCGGAACACTACGAGATGAATATTCACCAATATGAATGGGTCAAAACTGTGACCGGAGAAAACGGCGCCTTTCGCGTCACGACCACCGACCGCCAAGACGGCATCCACGACTACCGCGCCCGCAAGCTGATCGTCGCCACCGGTTACTACGATCTGCCGAATCTACTGGAAGTTCCCGGAGAAGATCTTCCCAAAGTGCATCACTACTACCGCGAGCCGCATCCGTTTTACGACAGCGACGTGGCGGTGGTCGGCGGCAAGAACTCGGCGGCCGAATCAGCTCTGGACCTGTGGCGGCACGGCGCGCGCGTCACGCTGGTCCACCGGCATGCGCAGTTGCACGACCACATCAAGTATTGGGTGCGGCCGGATATCGAGAACCGGGTCAAGAGCGGGGAGATCCCCGCTTATTTCAGCAGCACGGTGCAGGAGATCGGACCGGATTTCGTTCTATTGGAAACCCCAGGCGGCCCGGTGCGCCTGAAGAACGACTTTGTGTTTGCCCTAATCGGTTACCACCCGGATTACGATTTCTTGCGCGCCATGGGAATTGAGCTGTCCGAGGATCAGTGCCGTCCGGTATGCGATCCGGAAACGCTGGAGAGCAACGTTCCCGGCATTTACGTGGCCGGAGTGATCGTGGCCGGCTCGCGCACCAACGAAATCTTCATCGAAAATGGCCGCTTCCACGGAAAACTGATCGCCGACGATCTCAGGGAGAAACTGAATCCCGGAGGCGAAAGCTAGTCCACGCATGGCTGCCTGTTGACGATGTCTAGGAAAGCGAAACCGCTTCTTCACCCAGTTGCTGATTAATTACGCGAGCCACCAGCGGCTTCAGCCGTTCTCCGGTCTTCTGCAAAACGAAATCCTGATCCGCCTCCGACCAATCCAGCTTGAAGCTCGTGGAAAGCGCGGAAATCCATATCTGCCGCACCGGAGCGTTGGGCGAAATCACGAAGCGCGCGCCATCCTCGAAAGAGATATGCAGCGCGCCAGACTGATCCTCGACTTCCATGTCGGCTGAATCCTCGGCCACAATCAAGCTTTGCTTCAGCGACTCCAGCGCGCTCTCGGCATTGTCGCGGAATTGCAATTCGGTGAGCATGAAAGGATTATAGCGACTGTCGCCCTAGACCGAGTCAGCTCGCCGCCTCAGCCGCGCCTTCGAGCACGATATCGATATCCACGCCCTTGCCGGCTCCCAGCAGTTGCGCCGCCGATGCCTGATTCGCGGCAATCTCCAGGTAGCCCATGCTGCCGAGAATCGCGAAAATCTCGCCCGGCGCGGCATCGCCATATGCGAGCTTGAGCGCTCGAATTTCATGTTCGCCGATCTGGATGGTGAAAGGCGGAGCCGGCTGCCGGAGCAGCGGAGCCGCCTGCTGCGCGGTAATGTTCGTAATCAGATTGCCAAAGCGATCCACTTTGAGCACGGTTCCCCGCAGCGTGTGTCCGTCGACTACCTTCGGCTGGGGCAAATCGAGCCGCACAAAATCGCTGATCTCTTCGCCAAACTTGGCCAGCTCAACTCCCTTGGCCAGGTATGCGGCTACCGGTGCAAAAATGTCGCGGGCGTGAAAAGTCCTGCTCACGGGTTGCCGGTAGTAATGCTCCGCGGTGACGTGGTGAACCCGCAAGCGCTCTTCGCGGTTGTAGACCAAAGAGAGCACGCCATTGTCGGGTGCAACGAAGTTGTATCGCTCTGTGCTGGCGGCAATGGCCCGCCGCGCCGTGCCCACTCCCGGATCGACCACCACCATGTGCACGGTATCGGCAGGGAAATAAGAGTAGGCCGCCGCGATGGTCAAGGCTCCGTCCAACACATCGAACGGCCGTACCGCGTGGCAGATGTCCACGATCTCGGCCTCGGAAGCGATGTCGAGGATCACCCCTTTCACCGCTCCCACAAAATGGTCATTGAGCCCGAAATCGGTGGTGAGAGTGACGATCGGCCGGGTTGCCAAGGTTTCCTCGCTGCTCAAAAAATGTCCCGCTTAACGCCGCCGCGAAGGTATTCCGCGACTTTGTTTCGAGTCAATCACGTTGTTTGAACCCAGGTCGGCACAACGATTCGCTGGAAGCCTATTCGCCCGTTCCCGCGATCGCGATCATGTGCGGGCTTCCTTGCGCCGAGTCAAATACATTGAGCGTGCCCAGTCTGGGGCCCGATGTTGCCGGCTTGAACCTCACCTGAATCGTGCAACTGGCCTCGGCGGCCAGGCTTGGTCCGCAATTGTTGGTCTGCGAGAAGTCAATGCCCGAAGTAAGGATGGTGTCGATCCTCACCTCGGAACTGCCGGCGTTGGCGACGGTAGCGGTTTTCACCGGGCCGGTCGCGCCCACCGCCAGGGAGCCAAAATCGAGCCGCGCGGGCGTAATTGTGAGAGTTCTCGCGGCCTCCTGCGGAGCTGCTTGCAGCGGCCCTTGCGCCACGCTCGCGCCCATCAATCCAGCGATGCAGACCGCCCGCGTGAGCCACGTGTTCAATCGTCCCTCCCGGTGAAGAACGACCATTCTAGCCTAGCTCGGGCTTCCCGGGGATCGCGCCCTGAAAAATGGCTCTGGAACCCAAATGATCGCCCTGCGTTCTGCCCTTGTCCTCCGATATACTAAAACCATGCCAGTGCTGAAAAACATTGCCGCCATCGCCAAAGGCATGAGCATTACCTTCATGGAGATGTTTCAGCCGACTATTGTCGAAAATTATCCCGACGGGCCGGGGCCTTTGCGGGGCGCCAAGTTTCAGGAACGCTACCGCGGCGTGCATGTGCTGCAGCGCGACGAAAATGGCCTCGAAAAGTGTGTGGCCTGTTTCCTATGCGCGGCCAACTGTCCCTCCAACTGTATTTACATCGAGGCGGCGGAGAACACGGCCGAGAATCGCGTCAGCGGTGCCGAACGCTACGCCAAGGTTTACAACATCGATTACAACCGCTGCATCTTCTGCGGATACTGCGTCGAGGCCTGCCCCACCGACGCCATCACCCACGGCCACGGCTTCGAGATTGCGACCTTCAACGCCAGCAATCTGGTCTACCGCAAAGAGCAGATGCTGGCAGCCATGCCGGCGCACATGGGAGCCAACGCGGTCTTCAACTCCGACGAAGTTGCCCACGGAGCGCCGGTGGCAATTGTGCCGGGAGAGTGAAGCAGCTTCTAGCGGCTAGCCAAACAGAAATCAAGAAGCTGCTGGTCTCTAACTAACATAAGACTCGTCAGCGCGCCAGGTTCAAGCTAAAAGCTAGGAGCTAGAAGCTAAGAGCTAGCTTCGTAATTCAAATTCTGCCCCAGCCATCGCTCCACCTCAGCCACGCTCATCCCTTTGCGTTCGGCATAGTCGGCGACTTGATCGCGATCGATCTTGCCCAAGCTGAAATAGCGTGAGTCGGGATGCGCGAAGTAAAGCCCGCTCACACTCGAGCCGGGCCACATGGCAAACGACTCCGTTATCACCATGCCGATGTTCGCCTGCACATCGAGCAAGCGCCAGAGCGCTCCCTTCTCCGTGTGATCCGGGCACGCCGGATAACCCGCCGCCGGCCGGATTCCGCGATATTTCTCCTGAATGAGATCCGCGTTGCTCAGGTTCTCCGCGCAACCGTAACCCCACTCTTCCCGCACCCGTTTGTGCAAGCATTCGGCGAAAGCTTCCGCCAGGCGATCGGCAAGCGCCTCCGCCATGATGGCGTTGTAGTCATCGTGCTCGGCCCGAAACCGGTCACAAAGCTCCTTTAGGCCGATCCCGCTGGTAACCGCGAAAGCCCCGATGTGATCCGCGAGGCCAGTTTCCTTCGGTGCGATGAAGTCGGCGAGCGACCGGCAGGGCTCGCTGCCTTCGCGGTTGGATTGCTGCCGCAAGAAGTGAAATCGCTCGAGGACTTTTGCGCGCGCGCCGCCGGTGTAAAGTTCGACGTCATCGCCCACAGCGTTCGCGGGGAAAAAACCGTACACGCCGCGTGCCGTGATCAGATTCTTCTCGATAATTTGATCCAGCAGGGAATTGCCCTCGGCGAAAATCTGCCGCGCCTGCGCGCCCTGCTCCGCATGCTCCAGAATGCGCGGGTAAGCGCCTTTCAGCCCCCAGGTGTGGAAGAACGGCGTCCAGTCAATGAACTGGCGTAGGGTCGCGAGAGGGAAGTTATCCAGCACGCGCACGCCGGTAAACGACGGCAACGGCAAATCCTCGGCACGCCACTCGATGGGAGTCCGCCGGCTGCGGGCAGTCGCAAGCGAAACCACCGACAAGCGTGGCGCGGCGTGCGCCTTGCGCAGCTGCTCGTAGTCGGCGCGATGCTTGATCACGAACTCCGATTTGCCATCTGCACTCAGAAGGCTGGTGGTAACCGGCACCGCCCGGCTGGCATCGAGGATATGAACCACCGGCTCGCTGTAATGCGGGGCAATTTTGACGGCGGTGTGCGCCCGGCTCGTAGTGGCCCCGCCAATGAGCAGTGGCAACTTAAAACCCTGCCGCTCCATCTCCCGCGCCACGTGCACCATCTCGTCGAGCGACGGCGTAATCAGCCCACTCAAGCCGATCAGATCAGCCTTCTCCGACTTGGCGCGCTCGAGAATCTTCTCGCAGGAAACCATGACGCCCAGATCAATCACTTCGTAGTTGTTGCAGGCGAGCACCACGCCAACAATGTTCTTGCCAATGTCGTGAACATCGCCCTTGACCGTCGCGAGCACGATCTTTCCCTGCGCCTTCACCGCCTGGCCGGCCGCCGTCATCGCCGCCTTCTCAGCCTCCATGAACGGCGTGAGGTGCGCCACGGCTTTTTTCATCACGCGCGCGGACTTCACCACCTGCGGCAAAAACATTTTGCCGGCTCCAAACAGATCGCCCACCACGCTCATGCCCGCCATCAGCGGCCCCTCGATCACCAGTAAAGGTCGTCCCAGCTTGACGCGGGCCTCCTCGGCGTCAATCTCGATGTAAGTGTCAATCCCCTTGACCAGCGCGTGAGAAAGCCGCTCTTCCACCGTGCCGTTGCGCCACTCTTCCGCTTTCTTTTCGCTGGCTACCGTGCCCTCGCCCTTCAGCTTTTCGCCATGCTCGACCAATCGCTCGGTCGCATCCGGACGCCGGTTGAGCAGCACATCCTCCACCAACTGCCTCAGCTCCGGATCGATCTCCTCGTACACCTCGAGCATCCCGGCATTCACAATGCCCATATCCATGCCCGCGGCAATCGCATGATAAAGAAACGCCGAGTGCATGGCCTCGCGAACTTTATTGTTGCCGCGAAAACTGAACGAAACGTTCGAGACGCCGCCGCTCACCTTGGCGTGCGGCAAATTGGCCTTGATCCAGCGCGTGGCGTTGAAGTAGTCCACCACGTAGTTGTTGTGCTCCTCCATGCCGGTCGCGACAGTGAGGATGTTGGGATCGAAAATAATGTCTTCTGGCGGAAATCCAACCTCGTCCACCAGAATTCGGTAGGCTCGCTCGCAGATGCGAATCTTGTCTTCGTAAGTCGCAGCTTGGCCCTGTTCGTCGAAGGCCATCACCACGGCGGCCGCGCCATATTTCAGAACCTTGGCGGCGTTCGTGCGGAATTTGTCCTCGCCTTCTTTCAGCGAGATGGAATTCACAATGCCTTTGCCCTGAAGGCACTTCAGCCCAGCCTCGATGACCTCCCACTTTGATGAGTCCACCATGAACGGCACCTTGGCGACTTCGGGCTCGCTCGCCAGCAATTGCAAAAAGCGCGTCATCGCCGCGACACCATCGATCATGCCCTCGTCCATGCAGATGTCGAGAACATTCGCGCCGTTCTCGACTTGCTGCCGGGCCACGCTGACCGCTTCCTCGAACTTGCCGGCCTTGACGAGCTTCGAGAACTTAGGCGAGCCAGCCACATTGGTCCGCTCGCCGATCATGATGTAGACGTTGGGCTGTTGAGTGAAAGGCTGCGAGCCGGAGAGACGAAGTGGCCGCGTCTGTCTGCGCCCTGGGACCTCGGAGTCCTCGGGCACGCGGATGCTATCGAGCACGCTCACGCTCGACTCTCAATCTCGCTCACGGCGCCGACGGCCTGGGATTCATGAGCAGCGGCCGCCCCAAACCTTCGCGGCGGCTGGCCTTCGAGCGCTTTGGCAATCGCCGCAATGTGCTCCGGCGTGTTGCCGCAGCAACCGCCGGCAATGTTGATCAGCCCGCCGCGGGCAAAATCGCCCAGATAGCGCGCCATGTCCGCGGGCTTAAGATCGAACCCGGTTTCCGACAACGGATTCGGCAAGCCGGCATTCGGATAGCACGAAATCGCCACGTCGGCCTTTTCCGACAGCTCCTCCAGAAACGGATACATCAAATCCGGCCCAAGCGAGCAGTTGAGCCCCACCGACAGCGGTTTCGCGTGCTCCACAGCCGTCCAGAACGCACCGATGGTCTGCGCCGAAATCATGGTCTCGCCGCCACGCCCCACCGCCGCCGAGATCATGATCGGCAGCTCTTTGTCTTTGCCATGTTCATCGAATACTTCGCGAATGGCGACCAGCGCCGCCTTGGCGTTTAGCGAATCAAAAATTGTCTCGACCAGAAGCAAATCGGCCCCGCCGGCGATCAGCGCGCGCACTTGCTGCGCGTAGGCGGTCTTAACCTGATCGAAGGTCACGACGCGAAAGCCAGAATCCTCCGCATCAGGCGAGTTCGAGAGAGAAACAGTCATTGGCCCGATCGCGCCCGCCACGAAACGCTGGCGCGAAGTAGCGTTCCCCACGCGATCAGCCCATTCCCGGCACTGCCGCGCCGATTGTTCATTGATCTCCCAGGCCAGGCCGCCGAGAAACGGATCCTCAATGATCTTCTGGTAAAACGCCGGATCCTTCCGCCCGCCGTGCTCCCGCGGATCGTCCACAAAGAATTCGCTCTGCGTGATGCTGGTCGCCCCGAAGGTATTGGTCTCGATAATGTCCGCCCCAGCCTTCAAAAAACGGCGATGAATGTCCCCAATCATCTGCGGCTGCGTAAGCGAGAAGAGATCCCCGTTATTCAGCAGGTCCTTGGTCGAGCCTTTGAAACGATCCCCGCGAATGTCCGCCTCGCTCATGCCATAGGTGCGGATGGTCGTCCCCATCGCCCCATCAATGATGGCGATCCGGCTATCGAGTATCTCTTCCAGCGGATGTGGGTTGGCTTTCGTCATTTTTCGTGATGATCTCTGCTGTCGCGATGTCGGCAACGCCCCAGGAGGCGCGCTCTCTGTATTATAGCGATTGGAGTTTTGCAAACTCTGTCACGGGAGATCACTGAGGTAATCGTGATAGCGTTGAAAGGCGCGCCTTGGGGAAGAGTAAGGTTTACGCAGGGGCCTTGCTTGAGGCCAAGCTAAACCAAATCGCGTCCGAAACCGGCAAAGGAGCGAGCCAGGTCGTGCAGGAATTGGTTTCCAATTACCTCGATCACGACCAATGGTTCAGGCAAGAAGTAGCGCAAGGCCTTGCCTCCCTGGTCAGCGGCAAGTCCGTTTCGCACCAGGAAGTGCGCCGCCAGACGTGTTCTGCGTGAACTCCTTGGTGCGGACGCAGTTCGTTAAATCGTCCCGCGCATCGCCAATCACCGCGTTGGGGCTAACGTAGTGGTCCAGGGTCGCCGCCGCCTGCTGCGAGACCGCAATAAAGTCCTGCGACTGCTGGAAGGTGACACCATGCCAACAATAAAAACTGCACCAAAGATTGCGACGATCCTGCCGGGCGACTTCGCCATTTTCGCGTCAAGCAGAATTCCACTCGCGGCGGCCATTCGGTCTCCTCCAGAGAATTTAGGCGCGCCGCAAAAGTCGCGTCGCGAAGGCCGTCACTATACGACACGAGTGTTGCAGGAGCGTGAAAACAGCGGCCCAAGTTTCGCGCCTAGCCACGCTCTCCGGGCCTCACGGAGGTAACCTCCGCTGATAACGGCTGGAGGAAAATCTACGCCAAAAATATGAAGGGATCGCGCGCCGGTGCCGCTCTCTAGTACAGGGCCGCGGAAACGGAGACTCATCTTGGTAACCCAAGAAAGAGTACGTAAGTAAGAAAGGCCGCGACCCCTGGAGGCGAAAATGTCGGTCACAGCGGTGAGTGCGATCAGCCTGGACGCCCGCGATGCATCGCAGCAGCAGGATGGCGATCGCCAAGCTCTGTTGAATCTGCAAGGCGCGTTGTCTTCAGGCAACCTGGCCGCGGCACAGCGCGCCTTGGTCAACTTTCAGCAGAACCTGCAGAGCAGCCGGCCCCGGCAAAATGGAGTGCAGGTATCGGCGGAAGTGAATCCGCAGAGCGCCAGGCGAGCCGACATGCAAGCGCTGCAGAGCGCTCTCGATTCCGGCGACTTGGCCATGGCGGAACAAGCATTCGTCCGCCTGCAACAGGACAGCCGTCCAAGCGGGGCCTCATCCAATCCCGCCAGCCTCGCGCAGGATTCCTTCGCGCCATCGGCCAGCGACCCGTCCGCGCAATCGAAAGGAGGACTGGTTGATTTCACGGCATAACCGCGCCTAATATCTCCCCGCTCCCGAAGTGCCCGCGCACTCCAGAGAAACTCCCGCAGAGTTTGCTCTGTGGTAAACTTTCCCGGTTTTTGAACGCCAAGGAGATTCTCGCAATGAGCGCCTGCTCCCGCCTAGCCGTAGTTCTTAGCTTGCTCGCCCTCATCGCCGCGTCCACCGCCGCGTATGCGCAACAGGAGTTTCCCCCACCCCAGGGCAAAGGACGCGTAGTCGTCGTGGCCTCGGGCATGTCCGGCCCGGAGCACTACTCGACCGTGGCCAAGGAGATTTCTCAATTTGGCTACGACGTTGTGCTGTTCGACGGCAACGCCATGGAGCACACCAACGGCGCGGGCGTGAAATCGGCGATTCTGCAAGCCCAGCAGATGCCGCACGGGCTCCCCGGCAAAGTCGCGCTGGTCGGCTTCTCGCTCGGCGGCGGCATGTCTCTTTACTATGGCACCCAATGGCCCGATCTGGTCGCCGGCGCGGTCGTCTGGTACCCAGCCACTACTTTCATTAAAGACTTGCCCGGCTGGGCCGGCCGCACCAAGGTCCCAGTGCTCATGTTCGCCGGAGAAAAAGATAAATTCCGCGATTGCTGCACCATCGGCCAGGCGCACGCATTGGAATCGGCGGCCAACGCCGCGGGGATTCCGTTCCAGCTCGTCACCTATCCCAACACCGAGCACGACTTCGTCAAGGACGGCCAGCACTACAATCCCAAGTCGTATTCCGACGCGCTGCAACGCACCGCAGACAAGCTCAAGGAGTATCTGGGCAACTAGGGATGCAGTAGCCGGTTGGGCCACCGTTGCCGTGTAGGGCGGACACTCCTGTCCGCCGTCGGAAATCGCGTGGGGACGGGCGCCCTCGCCCATCCAGGCCGAGCAGGGCTCGGCAGTCTTTCTTTGCGGGGTGCCCCGTCCTTATCTCTCCGTTCTTTGGAGAGATAGGGCGGGGATTTTGTCAGCGTGAACCGGGCCAATCCGCAAGCAAGCATTCATGAACGGGCACGCCTCCATGAGCTGCGGAAAAAGTCAGGCTGGATAAAGTCTTGGCAAGGGCACGACCTCGGTCGTGCCGCAGAGCCGATGAAAATGCATCCGCGCTTTAGCGCCTGAGGGAAGGGCGGAAGGCAAGTGGAGCAAATCGCGCAAGCTCCGGCCCCGGAGGGGCCACCGACAATAGCCCAGCGCCTTCGGCGCTGGGAAAAGTGAATGGCCTTTATCTCATCAACGCGCACCGCCGCACCAATGGATGCGCCATCCCTTACCAGCCATCGGAGGTTGATTTCCTGGCCGCTTACGTTATCCCCGAGGATGCCTGGTTCATCTTCCCCATCCAGGACATCCTCGACCGCACCAGCCTCCTGCTCGCCCCCAGGAACTGGCCGCGCCCCAAGATTACCGACGCCTACCGCGAAGCCTGGCACCTGTTCCGCCCGCCGGGGAACACCCGCGTGGGGACAGCCGCCCGTAGCCTGCCCTGAGCGTAGCCGAAGGGGCTGTCCAGCCAGAGGGCGAAGCCCGGCGGTAGGATGAATGTGGGTCGACTCGGCTCCGTATCAGGCCGCGGCTTCAGCCGCGCCGCGAAAAGTCAGGCCTGGCACGGTTTCGGGAAGGGCACGACCTTCGGTCGTGCCGCTAAGCTGGTGAGATGTACCTGCGCTTTAGCGCCTGAGGAAAGCCAAGACGCAGCAGAGCGGTTTCGCCACCGGCGAATCATGCTTTTGGGTGGCGCAGCGGTTTACCGCCGCGATAAGAATCTTGGAATAAGCCAGCCCCTCAGGCATTGTCAGTATCATGGTATAACTGTTATACTATATGCGGTTCCACTTCGATCCCGGCAAGAGTCGCCGTCTGCGAAGCAATCGCAAACGAGGAATCGGATTCGAGGAAGCTCAGGAGATCTTCTTCCATCCCTATTACCTGGATCGGCGGTCGGACTTTCCCGAGCAGTACCGCGCCATCGGCTGGGCGGGAAAGCAGCTCTACACGGTGATTTTTGAAATTCGCGAGGACGAAGATGGTGAGTTTTACCATCTGGTGACTCTTTGGAAGGCAACTCGGCAGGAGCGGCAACTCTATGAAGAAAACTCGTAAACGGCAGAATTCGATCCCCGCAGAGTCGATTGCAAAACTGGCCGAGAAGGGCAAGGACGTATCTCGCTTCTTCACCAACCAAGGCCAAATGATGAGGCCCATTCAGCGTGTGAACGTCGATTTCTCCGCCGGCCTATTGCAAGAACTCGACCGCGCAGCCGAACAGCTGAACATCAGTCGGCAGGCGGTAATCAAAACTCTCATCCGCCAGGCCCTCGACCAGAATTATCTGGCTCGCGAAGCGGCGAATTCCCGCCGAGCCTAGTGTCGGACGACCACAGCCCACGCGCCTTTACACTCGCGCCGCCAGCGTGTTAACCTCAAAAGCGTTACAAACAATCGAAAACTAAGCAGACAGGAGTGCATCAGGTTAGTGCTAGCCAGAGAGCAAAAGAAAGCCCTCATTGACCAACACGGCACGCATCCCACCGATACGGGAAGTCCGGAAGTCCAAATCGCGCTGCTAAGCGAACGCATTGGCCAATTGACGGAGCACTTCAAGGCGCACCAGAAAGATCACGGCTCACGCCGCGGCCTTCTCATGCTGGTCAGCAAGCGGCGTCGCTTGCTCGACTACCTCAAGATTTACGATTCCAGCCGCTATACCAATGTGGTACAGAAACTCGGCCTCCGGCATTAATGGCGGAGGTTTAGTTTTTGGCGGACTGTTCCTTGCCGATTGTTCGCGCAAGACCACAGGAATCGTTGTGCAGTGGCCCGTTTCACGGGCCTGCTCAGTGAGGGAAATCGCATACGGTGCGTCTCCGGCCCATTGCAAGATGCAAGATCGAAGATCGCTACTGGCACTGGCTTATCCCGCGTGCAACCCGCCACGACAGCACTTGCCCGGCCTCCTGCCCAGAAGGAAATGAAACATGAAGCATGAAGTCTCTGTAGAACTATCGGGCGGCAAACGCCTCTCCTTTGAAACTGGAAAACTGGCCAAGCAAGCCCACGGCTCAGTCGTAGTGCGCACCGGCGACACCGTGGTCCTGGCGAGCGCCGTAGCCAACGCCGAACCCCGCGAAGGCATCGACTTCTTTCCCCTCACTGTCGATTACCGCGAATACACCTATGCCGGCGGACGCTTTCCCGGCGGCTTCATCAAACGCGAAGGCCGCATGAGCGAGCGCGAAACCCTGACCTGCCGCATGATTGACCGGCCGATGCGGCCGCTGTTCCCGGATGGCTTCCGTTGCGAGACGCAGATCATCGCCTTCGTCTTGTCGGCGGATGGCGAGAACGATCCTGATGTGATTGGCATCAATGGCGCGTCCTGCGCCACCACCATTTCCGATATCCCCTTCCACGGCCCGGTGGGTGCGGTGCGCGTGGGCTTGGTCAAGGGCGCGTTCGTCGTCAATCCCACCTACGACGAGATGCGCGAGAGCCTGCTGAACATCATGGTCGTCGGCACCGCCGAGGGCATCGTGATGGTTGAGTCGGGCGCCAAGGAAGTGAAAGAAGAAACCGTCGTGGACGCCATCGAATTCGGCCACGCCGAAGTCAAGAAGATCTGCGCCGCCATCAGCGAGTTGCGGGAAAAGGCCGGAAAACCCAAGCGCCAAGTCGTCCCGCCTGAATTCGATCAGCCCTATTACGACCAACTGAAGGCCAAGGCCGGCACCGAGTTGTCAGAAGTGCTGGACACCGAGAAGCATCCCAAGGCCGAGAGCCAGAGCCTGGTCAAGGAACTCAAGAAGAAATTGCTTGCCGAGATCCCGGAGGAAAACGATGCGGCTCGCGCCAAGCTGAAAACCTACTACGAAACCCTGCGCGAGCGTATCTTCCGCGAAGAGGTCTTAGGCCGCAAGCGCCGTCCCGACGGCCGCGCCTTCGATCAAGTTCGCTCCATCTGGGTGGAGGTTGGCGCGCTGCCGCGCACCCACGGCTCCGCCATTTTCACGCGCGGCGAAACCCAGGCTCTAGTCACCACCACGCTCGGCACCAGCGATGACATGCAGCGCCTCGAAGGCTTCGAAGGCGAATCCAAAAAACGCTTCATGCTCCACTATAACTTTCCGCCGTTTTCGGTTGGTGAGGTTCAATTTATGCGGGGGGCGGGGCGGCGCGAGATTGGGCATGGAGCGCTGGCGGAGCGGGCGGTTGCGGCCATGCTTCCCAGTGAAGCGGATTGGCCTTACGCCATGCGAGTGGTGTCCGACATTCTGGAATCGAATGGGTCGTCGTCGATGGCCAGCGTTTGCGGGGCTTCGCTTTCGCTGATGGACGCTGGCGTGCCGCTGAAGTCCGCGGTCGCGGGCGTGGCGATGGGGTTGGTCAAAGAGGGCGAGGAATACGCCATCCTGACCGACATCGCCGGTGCGGAAGATCATTACGGCGATATGGACTTCAAAGTCGCCGGCACGAAGGATGGCATCACCGCGCTGCAGATGGACATTAAGGTTGGTGGAATCACCATGCGGATCATGCGTGAGGCGCTGGCGCAGGCGCAACGCGGACGTTTGCACATCCTGGAGAAGATGAACGAAGTTCTCGCAGTGCCGCGGGAGAAAGTCTCTTCCTACGCTCCCAGAATTTACACCCTGCAGATTCCGGTGGACAAGATTCGTGATGTCATCGGGCCCGGCGGCAAGATGATTCGCAGCATCATCGAGCAGACCGGGGTGAAGATCGACGTGGAAGACACAGGCAAGGTAAATGTGGCTTCAAACGACGAAGCTTCGGCTAACCGGGCGCTGCAGATTATTCGGGATTTAACCGCAACCGCTGAAGTCGGGAAGACGTATCTGGGCACGGTGTCGCGGCTGGCGGATTTCGGAGCGTTTGTCGAAATTATTCCGGGTACCGACGGCCTGCTGCACATTAGCGAAGTTGCCGAGCATCGCATTAAGGACGTTCGCGACGAGCTGAAAGAGGGCGATCAGGTTCTGGTGAAGGTGTTGGCGGTGGAAGGCAACCGCATACGGCTTTCCCGCAAGGCCATCCTCAAGGAGCAACGGGCCAAAATGGGCGGCGGGGAGTTGCCGGCAGAAGTGGGCAGCGAGCCGCAAGGCGAGGGTCCCGGCCATCCTGCGGGCGCGCCGGCATTGACCATCGAAGGCGGGGGCGATTATCCCGACGAGCCGGAACCGAACTTCAATCGCGATGCATCGGCCCCCGCAGCTCCGAGCGGGGATCGGGGTGGAGATCGCGGCGGTTTTAGCCGCGGCGGTGGCGGCGGACGGCCCGGTGGTGGCGGGGGTGGTGGACGGCGTCGTGGTGGCCCGGGGCGTGGCGGACATGGCGGCGGGCGAGGTGGTCCGCGACGATAGCGAGTTTGAAATAGTGCGAGGCCGCGGCGATCGCCGTGGCCTTTTTTTTGAGTGGCGAAACGAGCTGCCCCCTGAACCTAAGGGCCAAAAGGGCTGGACAGGCGGGTACTGTTACAGTTTGAAATTAACGCCCGAATCGCCCGACGATTATTCCAATGATGGTTCCGCCGGCAGCGCCCATGCCGATGATTGGCCCATAGGTTTTGGTTATGAGAGCGTCTGGGATGCTTAGGAGCAGTCCAAAGCAAAGGCCGACTGCCCAACCCGGCCAAGGTAAACGAGCCGCGCCGATTACGAACCCAATCCCAAAGCGTGCGATAAAAGCCGCTGTAATTGCAGTCTTCTTATCAGGGAAGCTCATCGGCAGCATGATTCCGATGTCGATGGCTCCGAACACCAAACCGCAGATGACACCGAGCAGCACTCTGGACATGCTCCTCCTTTAGACCGCTGTTGAGTTGGGCGCTTCTAGTAAACCAACTAATTCATCCAGTGTCCAGATGTGATCTGCAATTCCGGCTTCCATTTCCGGAGTGACGCGCAGGTCTGATGGACTCGGCAGAAATTGTAAAACATGTACATGGTTGTGATAGCCAGCGCGCGTGCAGCCGAGATCAGCCAGCAGTTTTAGAACGGTTACGAGTGAGCAGTCCGTCATTCTCGCGGTTGCCCGAACACCGTTCCCTTCGACGAAAAACTGTAACAGTACCGACGTGGCGCCTTGACAACTCTGGGTCGTGCTGCCTATCATGCATGTCATTCAGGGGAGTCCCTGAATTATCCGTAGTCTCATGCAGAGTGGCTGAGGGTAACGGGCCCGAGGAAGCCACGACAACCGGATCAGGATTCAGCCTGATCAAATGGTGCCAAGTCCCGCCCAGGTTAGCGGGGGACATGAGATTCGGTGAGCCTTTGCGCCTCATCCCCTCAATCCCGGATGAGGCCTTCGTGTTTTTGGAGCGCGCAGGGCCCAGCGCAGCTCTTAGGAGTTGCCTCCATGTCAGGGCGCATTTATTTCGATCATTCCGCCACCACTCCGTTGGACCCTCGAGTTCTTAACGCAATGGTGCCGTTTCTCGAGGGCACTTTCGGGAATCCATCCAGCCAGCACAGCGAAGGCCGAGCGGCACGCAAGGCAGTCGAGAAGGCGCGCACGCAAGTTGCATCTCTGCTGGGCGCTGAACCATGCGAGATTGTGTTCACGGCCAGCGGCACCGAGGCCGACAATCTCGCGCTGGTAGGAACGCTTCGGGCGAGGAAAAGCCCCGGGCACGTTGTGACCAGCGCAATCGAGCACCCGGGGGTGCTTGAGACCTGCCGTTTTCTGGAGCAGTCCGGCACCCAGGTCACTTATTTGCCGGTGAATCGTGAGGGGCTTGTCGATCCGCGGAACTTGCGGGCGGCGCTCCGTCCCAATACCTGCCTGGTTTCCATCATGGCGGCGAACAACATTGTTGGAACCCTTCAGCCGGTGCATGAGCTGGCGCACATCGCGCACCAGCATGGAGCACTCTTCCACACCGATGCGGTTCAGGCCGCGGGAAAGATTCCGCTGGATGTCGGACTGTTCCCGGTTGACCTAATTTCGCTCTCGGCGCACAAACTCCATGGACCGAAGGGCATCGGGGCATTGTATGTGCGGACCGGCACATCCCTGTCTCCCCTGGTTTTTGGCGGCGGACAAGAGCGCGGGCTGCGTTCCGCAACCGAGAACGTGGCGGCCATTGTGGGCTTCGGCACGGCCGCCGGAATTGCGCGGGAAGAGATGGCGCGGGAGACGACACGTCTTCTGCAGTTGCGAGCCAGAATCGTAGAAGGACTCCGGGATATACCACACGCCTATTTGATCGGCCATCCGGTGGAGCGTCTTCCTGGCCATCTTTGCATCGGCTTCGCCGGACAAGAGAATGCGGTCGGAAAGTTGCTGCAAAGCCTCGATGAGGCGGGCGTCGCCGTTTCCGCCGGCAGCGCTTGCAGCGCTAATCATGCCGGCGCGCCATCCAGCGTGCTGCTGGCCATGGGGTTCGATGAGCAGCGAGCGCGAGGTTTGCTCCGGGTCACGCTGGGGCGGTTTAACACCTCGGCCGAAGTGGAGCGATTTCTGAAGATCCTGCGCCAGGCCGTCGCTTCTCTGGTAGGCCATCGTCAACCGGCGGCCCTTGAGCCCACTCTTCAACTCCAAACTATGGCCTTGGGATGATTCCGGAAGGTGGCCTCTTTTCCATTTCAACCTGTAGCCGCGATCTGCTAATCTATTGGGTCTTATGGCCTTTGGAACCCGCAACTCGCTCAGCCGGCAAATCGTATGCCCTTGTTGTCCCTGTAGCGACGGTTGCGGGCTTTACGAGGAACCGGGCACAACATAGAGTGAGCCAAACAAAAATTCCTCAACGGCCTGCGACTCAGATCGCAGGCCGTGCTGTTTTCGCCGGTTTTCGTTTCAAGAATGGTTTTTGAACTTAAGGAGGGAATCCAAGATGAAAGTCGCGAAGGACATTACTGAACTCATTGGAAACACGCCTCTGGTGCAACTGAACAAGGTGACCGCAGGCAGCCAGGCGACGGTGCTGGCAAAATTGGAGAGTTTCAATCCCTGCGCCAGCGTGAAAGACCGCATCGGCGTCAGTTTGATTTCCGAAGCCGAGAAGGCCGGGGGGATTCAGCGCGGAAAAACGGTGTTGATTGAGCCGACCAGCGGAAACACCGGAATCGGCCTGGCGTTTGTTGCGGCGGTAAAGGGCTACAAACTGATCCTCACCATGCCGGAAACCATGAGCTTGGAGCGGCGCGTTCTGCTGAAAGCGTTCGGCGCTGAGATTGTGCTGACGCCCGGCCCAAACGGAATGAAAGGCGCAATTGCCAAGGCGGAAGAGATACTGGCCAAGACGCCCAATGGCTATATTCTCCAGCAGTTTGATAATCCCGCCAATCCGAAGATCCATTTCGAAACCACCGGCCCGGAAATCTGGAACGATACTGACGGCAAAGTTGACACCCTGGTATCCGGGGTTGGCACCGGAGGCACGCTCACCGGCGTCGCCGGCTACATTAAGCCGAAAAAGCCGTCTTTCAAGGCCATTGCAGTCGAACCAGCCGAGAGCCCGGTGCTTTCGGGTGGGGCGCCATCGCCTCACAAAATCCAAGGCATCGGCGCCGGGTTCGTGCCCAGCATTCTGCGCAGGGATTACATCGACGAAGTCATCCAAGTGTCGAGCGCGAATTCGATCGAGATGGCGCGCCGACTGGCGTTGGAAGAGGGACTGCTGGTGGGCATTTCCTCCGGCGCAGCCGTGGTTGCGGCGCTGCAAGTCGCAAAACGCCAGGAGAATGCCGGAAAGATCATCGTGGTTGTGCTGCCGGATTTTGGTGAGCGCTACCTCTCGAGCATTCTGTTTGAGAGCCTGAAGAATGAAGCGCAACAACTGACGGCCGCGGTGGCGGCCTGATCCGTGGCCGGCTTCTTCAATTCGCTTCGGCAAGACGTGGCATCGGTGCTCGAGAGTGATCCGGCAGCCAGATCGAAGCTCGAAATCTTGCTCTGCTACTCCGGGCTGCACGCACTCTGGTGTTACCGAGTCAACCATTGGCTATGGGAGCATCGCTGCCGGCTGCTGGCTCGCTGGCTCTCGCAGGTGGCCAGGATGTTCACGTTGATTGAGATTCATCCTGGAGCGCAAATCGGCGAGCGGCTGTTCATCGACCACGGAGCGGGTGTGGTGATTGGCGAAACAGCCGTGATCGGCGACGACGTGACTCTCTACCAAGGCGTCACGCTCGGCGGGACCGGGAAAGAGAAAGGCAAGAGGCATCCCACTATCGGGAACGGAGTCGTGATCGGAGCGGGGGCAAAAGTTTTGGGCAATATCCGAGTCGGAGACCATTCGCGGGTGGGCGCCGGTTCGGTGGTGACGCGGGACGTGCCTGATGATTCCACAGTTGTGGGTGTTCCGGGCCACCTCATTTTCAGGAACGGCAAGCGCGTGGTGATCACCGACCCAAAGCAGATCAACGATCCTCTCTCCGAGGCCCTGGCCGCGGTGGCGAGCGAGGTGAAGAACCTCAATGACCGGGTCCGAAGACTGGAGGGAAAAGAGTTGGACGCGAAAACGCAGGATGCGCTCCAGGCCATCATCGAAATGGATTACCAGATATAGCTGGGCGCCTTATGCTAGGCGCGCTCAACGGGTCTTGCCGGGCGGGGTTAGTCGGGCTCGATCTCGGGCAAAGTGCGCCGGATCACGCGAGGCGCGTTGGGATCGGGCGGGACGGGCAAGGGGAATTCCAACGTCCCCACATCGTTGCTCATTTGGTCTTGAATGCCGAGGCGCAAGAAAGACGCTTTGACGGGCACGTCAATCTCCTGATGCACCTGGCATCCTCCGCTGAGCAGTTGCTTGAAGGCCGCGGGTTGTACGTCGCTGTTGCCAACATTGGAGACGGCGCTGAGCAGCACACCATCCTCATCGTAAGCGGCGAACATGAAGACCAGCGCGCTGTGGTAGGTGCCATTTTGTGATGGGACAAAACGCAAGTCAGAACTGTCCAAGGTGAAATCAATGGCATAGCGCTGGACGTCGACTTCCGCCGGCAGGATGGGCTTTTTTGCCGAGGCCAAGAGAACCCTGCCCACGCTTGCGCTATCGGCCTTAGCCTTGTATCCCACGGGAACGACTCGCGCGGAGAACAGGATTTGGTGCGATTGCGGCGCGCCGTGCTGCATGGCCGCCACCCGAATGCTGTGGGAGAGACCAGGGTCCCTGGCTGGCGCGGAAGGATCGTCGGCAAAATATCCCGGGCGGTAGTGCAAGTGGTAGCCCTTCTGGGCGAGGACGACCTTGATCTTTCTGAATCGTCCGTTGTAATTCTTGTTGTTGGGGCTGTAGGAAAGTGAGTAATAATTCGAACCCTGTTCCATAGCGGTGGCAATGGCTTCGGTAATGCCATTGGTATTGAAAAAAGCTTTGCCGCCGGTCTCCGACGCGACCTCATTAATGGCCTCGATTTCGGACTCGCGCGTACTCAAACCCGTCATTTCATCTTGTTGAAAGGCTTCGCCAGGCGACTGCATGGAGATTTGTCCCGATGGCGTGAGCTGCCCATGCACGCTTTGCAACGGCGCCGCAGCTATGCCCTGTGTGCCAGGTGCAATTCCGCCCATCGCGGCTGCGTTCACGTCGCCAACGTCCAAGCCTCTTACGTCGATGGGATAGACGGCAACCTGGGCTTGGGCAAGAAGGTTGGTCGCTTGCTTGATCCGGTTGGTGTAGTTGCGATTGTCCATGTTCGGGCTGTTGTCGAGAGTCTGGGGATCGAAAAGGGTGGCGGGGAAGGAGCCGGAAAGCCAGACCAGGTTCTTGCGCCCGGAAATTCCCGACAAATACCGCGCCAACTCCGAGAGGGCTTCAATGGTGACGCCAACACGCGCATCGGTGTCCGCTTCGCGCTCTTCCGACTGCAGCTGCTGAATTCCGACCAGCAGAGCCTGCCAATCATCGCGGGGAGTGCCCTGCGCCAGTCCGGTGACGGTGCTGGCAGAAGTACTCAGTCCGTCGGAGGCCGAGCGCCAGGTTACCGAGCGGGTCGCGCCCTTTTTCCCATTCACGGCGGCGAGCAGCACCGACTCATCGGGAGTAAATCCCTGAATCAATCGCAGCGACGAGTGGTTGGCGCCACGGACCGAACTTAGAGTGCACAGGGCAAATTGTGCGTCTTTGGGCTTGTTCTTGAGAAATCTGATCAGTTGATCGCGCGCGTACACCTGATCGGGCAAAGCCGTGTTGAGAAGGTCGAGCAGAATGACGGTGACCGCGCCCGGATCGTTTCCGCGGGTGTCGTTGCTGAAATTATTGGGAGTATGTTTCACGGGGGTGCCTGGCGCTGCCGCGGGGGGCGCGGGTTTGGTGTCGCTGAACTCGTGGAATGAACGTAGGTCTTGGGGCTTGCCATCCTCCATCACTGTGAAGTCCTGCTGCGGGATGCCGCGTATAAGTTTCCCCTTGGAATCCGTTACCACCACGTCGACCAGCACGGCCTGAGTGCTGGCTCGGAAGGTCGGCAGGGTTTGGTCCACCGTTGCCAAGTCAGCCGGCGCGGGTGGGGTCGCCGGTTGTGGCGCAGCGTCGGGGGCGGGATTGGCGGACGCTGGTGCAGCGCCCTTTGAAGCGGACTCCGTGCTGAGCAGGGAATCGGCGTCCGCACCGGGAGCGAGTGCATACAAGTCGGCTAGAGTAGCCTTGAACGCAGCGAACTTGGCCTGCTCCTCGGCGGCAGGTTCGGGCAAGGCGTAGAGGTCGATGCCCGCTGCACCCAGCACTGCCAGATGGCGGCCGTCGGGCGAGAGAGAGAAATTCTGTTCGCTCATCACCACCGGGCTCACGTCGACTGACTGGACGGGAGTGCCGCTGGCGGTCTCGAAGATCTGAATACTCTGTTCGATGCCGTGATTCTCATCGCTGTCATAGTCACTAGCCACTGGCTGGGAGGCGGACGTGGACTTGAGCAGCAAGGTGCTGACCGCGGAGCGGCTACCGCTTTCGGTGGAGGCGACAGTGGGGAAATAGCGAAGCCGGCTCCAACGTTGCCGCCACAACCGCCGGCCACCCACGGTAAACGCGGTCAAGCTATAGTCGTTGCCGATCAGGGAATGCCGCCCAATCAGAATGGAGTCGTCGTTCGGATACGTCACTTCGGGAACCGATTCCGTTCGCACTCTCGCGATATTCTGGCGCTTTCCCGAATTAGGGCCGAAGCGAACCAGCCACAAATCCTCCCTGTGAATGAAATCGACATAACCCGCGCTGGTTCCTTCCAGATCGACTTCTTGTTTAGTTTCGACGGTGCGGTGAGGCGCAAGCGATTTTGCATCCAAGAATTCGATGCGGAACTTGGGTTTGGCCGGAACCGCAGCCGACTGCGACCCAGGGGCGGCTGCCGCAGTTTCAGCGGTCTCAACAATGATCTCCTGGCGATCAGCGGTGACCGAAACCCAGAGCAAGTCCTTCGGCGAATTCAGCAGCTGCTCTTCGTGCAGATTGGAATCCACGACGTAGAGGCTGTTTAGCTTACGCAACAGGAACAGTCCGGAGCCTAAGGGCCAAAGATAGCGGCGGTGATCGTGCAAGTACCAATCCGCTTCCTGCAGCACCTTTCCGCTGGGAACCTCCAGGATTGCGGCGTGCAGCAGCCGGTCATCGTGTTCGGGCGGGCAGTCGGGAAGCCGCTTAAACAGTTTCTTGGGATCGAACGTGACGAGGACATGATTGGCATCCACGAAGTCGAGAGACTCGCCCCACTCGTGGTTCAGCCGGTCGCCTTTGGATAGCTTGTGATAGCCAATCGCAGATAAATCCACGCTTGCCGCCGGCGTGGGAGCGGGATTCGCGGCCGGCTGGTTCTGGGCAGAGAGAGAAAGTCCCGCCAGGAGAAGAAACGCGGCGAGGGTCAAATGGCCTGAATTTGCTGTCGCGCGGATTGGTATCATCGCGCGCCGCTTGAATCTGGAAGAAAATCTGGAAGAAAAGAGGATAAACGCCATAGGAATCCCAGGTCGTATTGCCGGCTCGGTGCAAGGGGAGCTTCTGCCCTCGCGTCCCGCCAACTGCGGGGCAGAAGCAGCAGGAGAACCGCAATCCGGAGAAGAATTCTAATACCTCTGGAAGCCCCGCGCCAGCATATTCGCGGCTTTATCGGCGGAAACAGTTTCCTCGCCGATAAGGCCCGTGCGGGAACCCAAAAGTGGGCCACGCCGAATCACACCGGGTTACGAGACTTGCGCCCAGGTTCGGGCCCAAGAAACGCGAACCGCGTTCTCTTCCACCAGAAGACTGCGGGCGAGGGCGCCCGCGCCACACGATTCGTTCCACCACAAAAATTAAAAGCCCCACCCTGTCGCAAAGAACGCGACAAGGGTGGGGCACCCGACCGAATTCGGCGAGGTGTGGTCAGAGCGTCATTGGATCGAGATGCCGCTGACCATCGGGTTCTGAACGGCGCCAAGGGTAAACTGAATCACGATCTGGCCGGCGCTGTTCGCTGTGGTATTGAAGGATCGTTGGACAGCGATGAACTGGCCTCCCGCCGCCGCGAACACGTCAAAGTTGGTGAGCACCTGCGTCCCGTTGATGGTCACGTTGAACTCGCGCTTACCGGTCCCTGTCACATAATTCTCCACGAAGTACAGCGTGACGGTGTGCGAAGAGTTCGCTGGGAATCCGGGAATCGTGTAGGTGAACGAAGTGGCGTTGCCGTAGCGCTGGCTTTGCAGAACTGTCTGCGGAGGTATGGTGCCAGTCAGCTTTGCAGTAGAGACGGAGTTGGTGTAGGTGAGCGCAGTACCGCCGCTGAAGTCTTCGTCCGCGACCCATGAGCCCGACGCGGCGCCGCCCGCATCGATAGAGAGCGTCGTGCCGCCGGATTCCGTGGTAGCGCTGGCTTGCGCCGAGGCCGCCGAGGAGCCCGCGGCATCTTCCGCTTCAATCTTGTAATAGTAGGTGGTCGAGGCGGTGAGGCCGGTATCGGTGAAGCTGGTTGTGGTCAAGCCGGTTGCAACCTGATTGCTCGAAGACGGCGTGAATCCGCTGGTGGTGCTGCGGAACACGTTGTAGCCCACGGTGCAACCAGAGGGCGCGGACACAGAACCCCAGTCAACCACGATGCTGCTGGAAGATTGGGCCGATGCGGCCACATTGCCCGGAGTTCCGGGAGCGGCGCTGCAGCCACTGCCGCCGCTGGTGGTGACGAAGGTCGTGATGCTCTGCGCCGGCAAGGAGTAAGTGAATGCGTCGCTGGTGACGTTCACGTTGCTGAGTTGCGCGACGTGCTCGCTGGAAGTGGTTTGATACGGCGTCACGGCGCTGACGGTTTGCCCCGAAATGCTAAAGGGCTGGTTGACCGCGGAGCCGCCGGAGTTGATGGCGACGATGACCGAGTTCGAGCTGCCTTTATAGGCGCTGACGAAAATGTTGGAGTTGGGGTTCGCGGTCGCGGAAGCGCGCACGTATCCGGGGCGAACGAACTTGGAGAACTGGGCCAGCGCCCATCCGTAGTAGGTGGGATTGTTGCTGGTGTCGATGAGACCGTAGTTGATGTTGCCCCCGCCTGGATTCCAATCCCACAGCCACCACCACACATAGGCGTTGTAGTAGCCGACCGTCATGCAGTTGTGAACCTCCTCGGCGGCTGCGATGGCATCGCCGATGGCCGGCTGTGAGCCGGATGGCGACAGGTAGTGCTCGGTCATCCAAACTTCCTTGCCCTTATTTTCGGCGTTGGTGTAGTAGGAGGGGGAGACGCCGTAGATGTGGCCGGCAATGATCCCGATATGGCCGACCGCATTGGGATCGTTCAGCGCCGGGTCGGATTGGCTGGTGATGAAGCTCTCCGACTCCGGCATCATGAGCTTCGTCGTCAGCACGGATGAGTTATTCGCTACCCACGTATCCATCTGCGCGCCAGTCCAATCCGCGGATTCGTAGGTGACGCTGGCGTCGGGCTCGTTCTGCATCGAGATGGCATAGAGGGGTACACCGCCATTCGACAGATAAGAGGTGAAGAGGTTCAGATAGTTGGCGAAGGCGGCATACTCTGAGGTGTTGAGCGTGCCCTCGACGAGGCTGTTATTACTCTTCCAGGCCGCTGGCGGGGTCCAGGGGGTGGCAATGATGGTTGCTCCCAGGTTATGCGCCGCCTGAGCATTGGCCAGCTCGACGGCCCAGTTGCTGCCGCCGGTGGTCGAACTGGGATCGATACGCAAACGCAGGATGCTGAGACCTACCTGGCCGCTGCTGTTGCCGAACAGAGCATTTGCCTGGGCGGTGGTAAGTTGCGGCATCCAGGCCTCGGCGCCGCCGAAGCCGCGAATGGTCTGGTAAGTTGTGCCGAAGTTGATTGTCGCCGTGCTCTGCGCGCCAGCCAGTGTAGGCAGGCAAAGGCAAAGCAACACCACTGCGGCGGGAGTGATTCTCGTAAGCATGCGGTTATCTCCTTTTCGTCCTTGGGTTGGCGATCACTTCTTGGTGACCCCAGGTCTTGGTGACCCAGGCTCCGGGCCCGGATTGGACCGGACATGCTTGGTTTGCTTGCGCCCAACCGGGATGTTTCTTGTCCGGGCGAAGCGCGTTTTCGGCGCTCCGGCCCGTCTGCAGGGATTCCCGCTTTCCGATTTGCCGAAGCGGAGTCTATTCCCATCGAAAGACAATCAGCAATAGATAAATCACTTCATTCAGGGGGCTGTTCCAAAAACGGAACAGCATCATCCAATGGCGGCTTCACGCAGAGGATTTGTCGCTTCGGTGACGCTCAATCGATCACGATTGCGTCTTATACCACGCTAAGAACTTGCGAAAGGCGGCGCCGCGATGACTGTGCGCGGCCTTCTCTTCGGCGCTGAGTTCGGCGAAGGTTTTTTGGATCGGCGGAAAATAAAATAGCGGGTCGTACCCGAAACCGTTCACACCGCGTGGACTGTCAAGGATGGTGCCTTCCGCCTTGCCTTCAAATACCGCGAGGATTTGCTCGTCTCGCGCGACGGCGACCACGCATACAAAACGTCCGGTGCGTCGGTCGGCGGGGACGTTTTTTAGTTCGCGGAGCAGACGCGCGTTGTTGGCGTGGTCGTCGGTGTTGTTCTCGACCAGATGCGGGGCTTCCGCCGCGTAACGCGCGGAGTGTACGCCTGGAGCGCCCGCGAGCGCATCGGCTTCGAGGCCGGAGTCGTCGGCAAGAACGATTTCGCCGGACGCGAAGCGGCTGTAAGCCTCTGCTTTCTTGCGGGCATTGGCTTCGAAGGTCAGGCCGTCTTCGATTACCGGAGGCAGGGAGGGGAAGTCTGGAACGGGAACGACCTCGATGCCGTAGGGTGCCGCAGCGGCGGCAAAGTCAACCAGCTTGCCCGGGTTGGAGGTCGCGATAAGAATGCGCTTCATGGGTTGGTCGTCCCGCAAACGAGCCTGTTGTAAAAGCCTCCAGGCGCCAAGCGCGCACCGAGTTTCGATGCCTTACGGCACGAGCGGGACTCGTGCTCTTCCAACTCCTGCACTTCCCGGGCAAGTCAGCCTGGTCGTCCTTATCGCGGCCTCAATAACAGGGCTTTACCTCAGTCAAGCAGACTCAAGCCGCCAATTGACGGCGCGCGATACTCATTAGGCACTGCTTGCGCTGAAAGAATACGATGGCCAAGACGAGCAGAACGGTAACGCTCGATACGATTCCGCCGACGGTTCGATCCGGCGTACGAGTGAACGTGATTCGCACCTGATTGCTGCCCGCCCCGACGGGGATGGTCATTTGGCCTGTTAAATCCACGCTCCCGGTTGTGACAACGCTGCCGTTGACTTCGACTCGCCAGGCGGGATAGTTGAACAGGCGCAGCACCAAGTCTCCTGGGGTGGCCACCTGCGCGGTAAATAACTTGGATTCGGGAGTCCATCGCAGCACGTGGATTTGGTCCGCACCGGCACCCTGAAAGGTGACCCGGCGAGCGTCGTGGCTGATCTCATAGCCGTCGGCGTCGATGGGAGTGTACTCGTCGGTGCCCTCGTAGCCGGCGCCGGTTTGGATTGCGCGCTGCAAAGCGGCGATCTCCGGAGCGTGATCCCACCACGGGGTCTGGAATCGATATCCGACCAAAGCCAAGACCGCCAGCATCGCGCAGCAGAGGAACACGCGCGGCAGCCAGCGCCTCCAGGCGATGGTGGTCAACAGCGCGAAACCGACATTGAAACTTAGCAGCCAGCGCCATGGAAGCTGCATGTAGCGCAGTTTGGGAAGATGGTTCCAGAGCGGCGCGGTAAAAGAAAAAAGGAGCACCGCGGAGACGGCGGACCAGGCGACAACGAGCCGCCAGGCGCGTGGCATCTGCAAGCGCCATTGGCGGCGCGAGAACGCGGCCAATCCGAGTACAGCCATTTCGGCTAACGCTAAAACCGAGACCAGATGGTTGAACTGGTTGTGACGAGGGTCGGCGATGTTGGTAAAAAGAAAATTGTCTCCCGGGGAAACGCCCAGGGACAGCGTTTGTGAGATGTTGACCCAGCGCTGTTCGTAGGTGGCGGGAATGATATAAAAGGCGGCCAGCGCCGCGCCCAGCAGAATGGCAGCCACGCCGTGCAGCAAGACGCGCGGAGAACGCTTTTGGATGGCGAGGAGCACGAGCAGGAATCCCAGCGAGTAATTCACCATCACGGCGGCGGGCGCATTGGTGAGCCAGGCGGCAGCGGCGACAAGGCTGAGGGGGACAATCCAATTGCTTCCGTCCTCCGCCAATCGCAGGAGCAGCAACAGGAGCAGAGGCAGCAAGGCGCCGGCCAGCAATTCCGCGTAGGCGCTTCGCCAATAGACGATCACGAGGTAGTAGGGATTTGCGGCATAGAGTGCGGCGGCAAAGATGGCGTTGTCGCGGCTAAGCCAGCGCCGGGCCAGGAGGAACATGGAGCAGCCAGAAAGGGTCAGCGCCAGCCATTGATAGATTGCGGGTGCGACCGACCAGGGGAACAGCGCGCCCAGAGCGGCGCCCGCAAGCCACGAGGCCGGAGGGTAGAAGATAAAGCGGGGTTCGCCGTAACCAAAGTGCGCCAGGCCGGCCCAGCGCGGATAGACGATGCCTTGCTTCCACTGGCTGAGAACGTCCATCCAGGAGTTGAGGTGAAACTCGAAGTCATGGCCGGATGGAACGCCGAAGTGAACAAAAGGCAAAACCACCGCGCAAGCGGTGGCCATGATGACCAGGATCGGCAGAGGAAAAAAAGAGCAAGGCGCGACGGCCGTATTGAAAGCTTGGGGCGGATTGGACGCGGTTTTGTCTTCCCTCAGCGCGGCTTTCAGGTCTCTCGTCTCCGCGGGCGCAGATGCGCAGGAGACGAGGATACCGCACAACCCCGGCTCCGGGAATACCCTATCCAAGGAGCCCGCCCTCGCACCCAGGTTCTTTGCGTGATCTGCCGATTTGCTAGAGTAAACTTTGGATTTGTTCAGTCCACGTTGAAACATGAGAAAGACGAGAACTATGGGCCCATACTTCAAACGGACGGCAATTTGGATTCTGGCTCTGGCAGCCGCGAGCATCGTTCCCTTTGGTTTTGCCCAGAGACCCGCCAACAAATCGGCGAGCGTTACGGACATACTTTTTGTGCCGCTGCAGCAATGGAAGAAAGCCGTTGTCGATGGCGACACGGCCGCCCTGCAAGCGCTGTACAGCGAGAACCCGGCACCCGAGGTCTTCGCTCCTACGGGAAGAACCAGCGTGGATTCCGAGGTTGCCTTCTGGACAGGCCTCAAGGCGCGCAAGATGAAACTGGATATCAGCCACTCGGAGGCATCGCAAAATGGACTGCAAGAGATCGTGTTCGAGGCAGAGATCAATTCTGCCAATCCGTCGGAAAAACGCGCGGTCTATGTAACGGAGGGGCAGATCTGGCAGCAGGAAGCGCGGGGCTGGCGGCTGGTGGCCGCAAAACGCAGCGCACCGGCCCATCTGCAACAGCCCACCTCGCTCGATAAGCAGATCTATTGGCCGGCGGGCGATGCCAGAGTTGAAATTCAACAGGGCCTGGAGCGGGCGGCCGCGAGCCACAAGCGAGTGCTGGTGGTGTTCGGCGCGAACTGGTGCTATGACTGCCACGTCCTCGACCTAGCCTTCCATCGCTCCGACATTGCGTCCGTGTTGGCGCGCGACTATGAGGTGGTGCATATTGATATCGGGCAGCGCGACAAGAATCAGGATCTGATGAAGCAGTACGGAGTTCCGATGGCGCGCGGCATTCCAGCGATCGCGGTTCTGGAGGCGAATGGGAAATTGGTCTTCAGCCAGAAGAGCGGAGAATTCGCCAATGCCCGGGCACTGGCCCCCGATGACTTGCTGGGGTTCCTAAACAAATGGAAGCCGCAAGAGCGGTGAGCGCGCCCTGAACCTGTCGAAAGCCCCGTCGCCTGCGTTGTCGTGCGCTTCGCGCCCGCCAACTTCACTCACAATGCTCTAGGAAACGGCGACAGAGGCCAAGCTGCGCTGGGCGTGCAGTTCTCGCAGAAAATCTTCCTGACTAAGTGACGCGTGGTAGCGCAATAGATCAAGCAGGGGATCGTGAAATTCCGCGGTTTCTGGCTGCGCGGAAGGATCCGGCTCCGCGCTCGCCAGGCAGTGCGGTGTGATCATTAATTCGGGAGACATGCCGGGAAAACTGATGAGAAACGTGATGAAGTTGGCGGCGTCTTCGCGTTCGCGTCCGGTGCGGGAGGCGAACTCGATGCCCATTCCATATCCCGGATGCATTACCCTCACCATCCCCTGCGCCTGCACTTCCATGGCGGCGGCCTTCAGGCTGAGAACCAATCCAGAACGCTCCGGGAAAGGCGATTCCGTCTCCACGTAGCATCCGCCAAGGCTGATATCGGTGAGCTTGCAGGGCGGCGCTGTGGCGGGCTCCTCGGGCGGAAGTTTCTGGGAGTTGGCTGCGACCCATTCGCGCAGGGTGGCGCGCAAATTTTGCGACAGGCCGGCGAAGCGCACGCCGGATTGTCCGTTCGGGTTGGCCCAGGCGACCTCGCCGCGAGTATCGGTGCGGGTGCGCGTATCCGGCAAGATAAATTGCAGGTTTACGGAAGAGGAAGGGCAAAGGGGCTGAGCGGCGAGCACTTCCACGCCGTCTTCGCTTAGGTCGAGCAGGACGCCTTCAACCCTCGAGCCGTTCTCGAGCTTGAGCTGCACCATGACCTGCACCGGAACGCGCGTGGAACGGCGGCGTTCCCGCTTGATAAGAATGGTGGCGGCGCGCAGGCTGGCGCGCGCTTGCGCCGAATTGATGGGTTTGTATAGAACAAAATGCGCGCCGGCGCCGAAGGCGCCGCGAACTTGCGTGGGATCGCGCAGTAGAGCCACAGTAACCACGCTGCTGCGCGGCGAAGCCATGCTGGCGTTTTGCAGCACCAGCACGGCGCGTTGCGCGTCGTCGAAATCCACCAGGACAGCGTCGAGCTTGTGATCGGTCAGTTCGCGAATGGCTTCGGCGTGCCCGCAGCGGCGCGAGCTCAAGCCGAATTCGGACAGAACCGGGTCGAGAGCCGCGGCCGCTTCGTCGTCCGTCGAAACCAGGAGTGCTTGCAGCTTCATGTCCCGTTCACCTGCTGGCAGTGGAGTCCCGCGATACTATGGCCAGCGAAGGGCAAGAGGACGGCCTGCTGTGGCGGATACGGACTTTGAAACCGCGGCATCGCTTCCCGCGGGCGCCGCCGCCGCTTTGGCTGCCGATGTCGGCTGGCCCATCTCTTCGTCGACCTCGGCGAGAACCGCGTTGTCGTCTTCCTCGCCGTCGGCCAGCAGGGGGGCGATCTCGCGCAGCTTTTCCTCGGCCTGCAACAGTAACTCAATCTCCTTGTTGAGCTGGGCTTGCTGCGCTTGCTTGCGCCGTATGACTTGGCGGATATCCTGCATAGAAACCCCCACTTAGAAAATCTAAGCAGCACGCGGAGCCCAGTCAACGGCAATTGCTTTGAGCAGATTACCAGGGTAATCCGTGAAGGCACGTGCGCACGCGCAACGGTAAGAAAACTCACGATGCCTAGGGCGATTCGGGCGCAGCGGAGAAGGGACTCTTTGGAGTCCTAGGCGATTCTTAGTCTTGGGAGATCTTTGAAGAAGGAATGGTGCGCCCTGAGAGATTCGAACTCCCGACCTTCTGGTTCGTAGCCAGACGCTCTATCCAGCTGAGCTAAGGGC
>Ga0209415_10000009_pt1 | contig 243704 bp, 212 predicted proteins | sample PeaSoiSIISIP2007_FD_187696 | JGI IMG/M metagenome (GOLD analysis project Ga0209415, IMG submission 187696) | Peat soil microbial communities from Weissenstadt, Germany - SII-SIP-2007 (SPAdes) (version 2) | ecosystem: Environmental > Terrestrial > Soil > Wetlands > Peat | place: Germany... | reverse complement strand
GTGGCCAGGGACGGAGTTGAACCGCCGACGCCAGCCTTTTCAGGGCTGCGCTCTACCACCTGAGCTACCTGGCCACGGCAAAACACAGCTTGCCGGCTCAAGTCGTCTGTCGACGATTGGACTGGGCGGAGTTTACCGGCAAACGCGGGCAGTCAAAACGCTGTTACGGGTGGAGCGAGCCAATTATAGCAATCGCGCTGGATTCGCTCAATGCCCGCGGCAAAGCACGGCAGAACGCTGGCGAGAGTGCCCCGATTGACGGTCGCTCACTCCCGTCGCGCCTGCGTTGCGTGGCATCCAAGGCACACAGCCGACCAGCATAAACTTTCTCCTCACGCTATCAACCGAGGGAGACTCGGTTCATCCACGAGTCACAGAGCATTTCTGCGGGGTTCAACGTCGCCCGAACGGCGCTCAGACCTATTCATTGGCGTTCGGCTCGCCCAAAATGCCATTCAGGATGGTCAGCCGGCAGCGGTTTGAAGCTGTCCAATACGCAATCTCGCGATAGTCATTGACATTGAAAACCGCAAGATCGGCGTCTTTCCCCGTTTCGACCGAGCCTTTGCGGTGGGCGAGCCGCAAAGCCCATGCGCCGTTGATCGTAGCCGCCGCGACCGCCTCGCCGGGCGACATCATCATGTGGGTACACGCCAGCGACAGCACGAACGGCATGCTGCAGGTGGGAGATGATCCCGGGTTGTAATCGGTGGCCAGGGCGACCGGCACACCGGCATCAATCAGTTTGCGCGCCGGCGGGTATTCTGCGAGACCAAGAAAATAATTTGCACCCGGGACCAGCGTTGCCACAGTCTCATGCCTCGCGAGAAGTGGAATGTCGCTATCGTTCACGTGGTCCAAGTGGTCGAGCGACGCGGGGCTGAATCGCAGCAACGACGCCAATCGGGTCTCACTCAGTTGGCCCACATGGGCGCGCACCCGCAGGCCATGCTTCTCCGCGCAAGCAAAAATCTCTTCGGTTTCGGCTGCGGAAAATGCGCCGTGGTCGCAAAACACGTCGACGAACCGGGCCAGCTTGCGTTTCGCCGCCTGCGGAATCATTTCCTTACAGACGAGTTCGACATATTTTTGTGAGCGGCCCGCGAACTCCGGCGGCACGGCATGCGCGCCCAACAGCGTCGCCACCAGCGTCCCCGGCCAGCGCGCCGCGGCGTCGCGAATGGCAAGCAGCGACTTCAACTCCGCCGCAAGGCTCAGCCCGTAGCCCGATTTGGCCTCAACCGTGGTGGTTCCGTGGGCGGCCATTTCGCGTAGCGTGCCCAGCAATGTCTCCGCTAGCAGCCCCTTTGCCGCTTTGCGCACGCTCGCCACACTTGACCGAATCCCTCCCCCGGTCCCCTCGATCTGTTCATACGATGCGCCTGCAATGCGCCGCTCAAAATCGTTCAGCCGGGGGCCAAGAAAAACTGGATGGGTGTGGGAGTCCACGAAGCCCGGCAGGACGACTTTGCCGCCGCAGTCGATCTCAATAATCTTTTTACGATTCTTCCTCAGCCAGGAATCGCGCAGCGCATCTTTCGTCTTGCCGACCGAGACAATGATCCCGCCCACGCAAAGCACCGCGCCATCCGTAACGATGCCGAGTTCTTGCAGTTCCACGCCGCGCCGTGCGCCCGAGGCCGAAGACCGTAAAGTGAGAAGTTGACCGATGTTGGCCAACAGCAAGGGCCGCTGCATGCGCCGATTCGGCTCTCTCGTGGGGGGCACGGTTAGAAGCAGTCTAACAGGAAGAAATGTCTCAAGAGCCCATGGGAACCTTCATGCCCCGTGCGCTGGCGAACTCCTTCGCCTTCCCGTACCCTGCATCGGCGTGGCGCACGATACCCATGCCCGGATCGGTTGTCAGCACGCGCTCAATGCGTTTGGCCATTGCCTCGGTACCATCGGCTACCGTGACTTGCCCCGCGTGCAACGAATAGCCGATACCCACGCCGCCGCCATTGTGTATCGAAACCCAGGAAGCGCCGGCGGCGGTATTGAGCAAGGCATTCAGCAACGGCCAGTCGGCGACCGCGTCGCTGCCGTCTTTCATGTTTTCGGTTTCACGAAAGGGAGAAGCCACGGAACCGCAATCGAGATGGTCTCGGCCAATCACGATCGGGGCTTTGAGCGTGCCCTTCTTGACCAGATCGTTCATGGCCAGCCCGAACTGCGCGCGCTCGCCATAGCCCAGCCAGCAGATGCGCGCCGGCAGTCCCTGGAACCTGATCCGCTTGCGCGCCAGCTCGATCCAGCGGCGGAGGATGCGGTTGTCCGGGAAAAGTTGCAGCACCAAATCGTCGGTTATGTGAATGTCTGACGCCTCGCCCGACAACGCCACCCAGCGAAACGGCCCGCGCCCTTCACAAAACAAACCACGAATGTAAGCTGGCACAAACCCAGGAAAATCGTAGGCGTTCTTTACTCCGCGCTGGAACGCGAACGTGCGGATGTTGTTGCCATAGTCGAAAGTGACCGACCCCATTTTCTGCAATCGCAACATGCCTTCGACATGCTGCGCAATCGCATCCAGCGACTTCTCCTGATAGCCCTGCGGATCGCGCTTTCGCAGTTCCAGCGCAGCTTCCAAGGACATGCCATTGGGCACATAGCCGTTCAGCGGATCATGCGCCGAGGTCTGATCGGTCAGAATATCGGGCACCACGCCGCGTTCCGCCAGTTCAGGAATCGCGTCTGCGCAATTTCCCACTAGGCCGACCGAGACGTTCTCCTTCTTGCGAACTGCATTCTTCAGAATGCGCAGGGCTTCATCCAAAGAAGTGACCATGAAGTCGCAGTAGCCGGTTCTCAATCGCTTCTTGATGCGTTCGGGATCGACGTCAATTCCCAGGAAAGCCGCACCTGCCATGGTGGCCGCCAGCGGCTGCGCTCCGCCCATGCCGCCCATACCTCCGCTCACGATTAGCTTGCCCGCCAAATCGCCGCCAAAATGTTTCTCACCCGCCGCTGAAAAAGTCTCGAACGTGCCTTGCACGATTCCTTGCGAGCCGATGTAAATCCAGGAGCCCGCCGTCATTTGCCCATACATCATCAGCCCGGCGCGTTCCAGTTCGTTGAACTTTTCCCAATTGGACCAATGCCCGACCAGATTGGAGTTCGCAATCAGCACCCGCGGCGCGTAGTCATGCGTTTGGAAGACTCCGACCGGCTTACCGGACTGCACCAGCAGCGTCTCGTCGTTCTCCAGATTCTTCAGCGATGCAACAATTGCGTGGTATGCCTCCCAACTTCGCGCCGCTCGTCCCGTGCCGCCGTAAACCACCAGATCGCGCGGCCGTTCTGCAACCTCCTCGTCAAGATTGTTCATCAGCATGCGCATGGCCGCTTCCTGCTGCCAGCCTTTGCAGGAAATCGCCGTACCGCGCGGCGCGCGCACCGGCGTGTAGTTGGCCGCCGTGATTTCGGTTTCGACTGGCATGGCTGAGATGTTAGTGCTTGGAGCGGAAGTGTTCAATGCAGGGGTACGGGCAGGGGAAGGGCGGCTGGGGTCGGAGGCGCGTTACTGGCTAGGGTGCGCTCTTCTCAATCCATCTTTCTAACCTGAGGCCGTCCTCTGCGAGCATGAAAATCCCCGCGCCGAAACACTCGCCGACTATTCGATGAGATTGTGGGTCCCGTGCCGCACGCGTGATCCACTGCCGTCCCACTTCGTATTGGGCCGCCGTGAACCACTTCTGCGGCAGAACCTCGACCAGTTCGGCATGCGGGTACACAACATAGAGCGCGAAGGCCGGATCGTCGGCGCTCTTCGCCGGATAGCTGGTGGGCACAATGATCTCATCCACGGTTTGCAGTTCCGCCGGCACGCTGATCTTGTGCATGCCCGGTTCGAGCGCCAGCGGAATCTCGCACTCGGCGATGGGCGCCGTCGCCGAATAGATTCGCTCGCCGGAAGGCTTGAACCATCCGGCAATTTCGGCGAAGTCGAACGCCTTGAGTTGGTCAAGATCGAAGCACGTGAAGCGCAGGCTGCGCCCTTCCGGGCACCAGATTCCCAGCCTGCCGGACGAGACGACGAACGGCCGGCAATACGTATTCAGCGCCAGGAGCGGCTTCTCCGGTTCCTGCGCCAAGCCGAGCGAGACCAGATAGCCTAGCGGCCCTTGATCACCCTGGTGCGTCCACACAAAACGCTGGTTGGCGGTTGAGCCTGGCGCGGGGAATGTTTCCCAGTACCACGGGGTGGGGCCGACGCTGTGGATGAGAATTTCGCGCAGGCGGGCGGTGCTGATCTCGGCCATCAGCCGGCCGCCGGCACGCCGCGCGGCTTCACCTTGCCGCGAATGAAATTCACAATCTCATCCATGGACGTGCCCGGCTGAAAAATAGCCGCGACGCCGGCTTTCTTCAGATTATCCATATCTTGATCTGGAATGATGCCGCCAACCACCACCAGCACGTCATCCATCTTTTTCTGCCCGAGCAACTCCATGACCCGCGGCACGATGGCATTATGCGCGCCGGAAAGAATCGAAAGCCCGATCACGTCGACGTCTTCCTGCAGCGCGGCGCTGACCACCATCTCCGGTGTCTGCCGCAGGCCGGTGTAGATGACCTCCATGCCGGCATCGCGCAGGGCCCGCGCAATCACCTTGGCCCCGCGGTCGTGGCCATCGAGGCCAGGCTTTGCGACCAGCACGCGAATCTTGTGCTCAGGCATCGGCACCATTTAACCACAGAGAGTGCGGGGGCGCACAGGGGAATACAGCTACACCGTCCTTATGTCCAGGCTTCGCCATAAGTACCAGCAAGCGACGCTGCGATAAGGTTCCCAGGCGCGGGCAATCTTCTCCATCTGTTCGGGCTTCGGCAGCTTGCGCTTGTTGTAGTGTTTCTTGATTGCCATTTGTACGCCGAAATCGCCCGTGGGCAGCACGTTCGGACGGCGCAGGGTAAACATAAGGAACATGTGCGCGGTCCACACGCCGACGCCCTTCACCTGGGTTAGATGCTTGATGACGTCCTCGTCCGTCATGTTAGGCAGGCGCGAGAAATCCAGATCGCCGCGGCTGGCGCGCTCGGCCATGTCTTTCAAGTACGACGACTTCTGCTTGGAAAGCCCGGCCGATCGCATCTGGTCCGTGCTCAGCTTCAAAATGCCCCGCGGCGTGAGCGGCTCGCCGGCCAGCGCGGCAAAGCGTTTGAAGATGGTGAACGCGGCCTTGCCATTCAATTGCTGATAGACGATCGCCTCGGCCAGGCTGTGAAACTGTGGCTCGTCAAATTCCATGCGGCAAGGCCCGACGCGCTCAATGATGGCACGCAGGATGGGGTCGGATTTTTTCAGATGGCGGACGGCGGAGCGCATAGGGCTTCCTATTCTAACCGCAAGGGGCGCGGGGGAGCACGGGCCAGACGTCTCCAACCGGATGAAAGAAAGTGGCGATGTTAGCCCCTCCGGCTACATGACGCTCGCCTCGGTATACGTCCCGTAGACCTGGCGCAGCGCCTCGCAAATTTCCCCCACGGTCGCATAAGCGCGTACGGCATCGATGATGTGCGGCATGGTGTTTGCCTCGGAAACGCTGCCATCCGATCCTGGCCGCGGTTCCTGTGCAGCCGCCTTCTTGAGCGCATCCAAACGCCGCTCGACTTCCTCATTCGCGCGCCGCGCCCGCAGCGTCTTCAGCTTCGCGGCTTGTTGGCGTGCGATGCTTTCGTCGATGTAGAGAGTGTGCGGCGCCTCTTCTTCCACGGCAAACTGGTTTACGCCCACGATGATTTTCTCTTTGGCTTCGACCGCGCGCTGATATTGGTAGGCCGATTCGGCGATTTCCTTTTGCGGGTATCCGCGTTCAATCGCCTTCACCATGCCGCCCATCGCGTCGAGCCTGGCAAAATACTCATGCGCGCCCTTTTCCATTTTGAGAGTCAACGCTTCCAGAAAATATGACCCGCCAAGTGGATCGCTGGTCTGCGTCGCACCGGATTCATAGGCAATGATCTGCTGGGTGCGCAGGGCAATCCGCGCGGCTTCTTCGGTGGGCAGGGCAAAAGCTTCGTCGTAGGCATCGGTGTGCAGTGACTGCGTGCCGCCCATCACCGCTGCCATGGCTTGCAGAGCCACGCGGGCAATGTTGTTCATCGGCTGCTGTGCGGGCAACGACACGCCCGCCGTTTGGGTATGAAAGCGCAGCAGGCGGGCGCGCGGGTTCTTGGCACCGAAGCGGGTCGTCATCATTTCGCCCCAGAGCTTGCGGGCAGCGCGGTATTTCGCGATCTCCTCGAAGAAATCGTTGTGGGCGTTGAAGAAAAAGCTAAGCCGCGGGCCAAACTCGTCCACGTTGAGGCCGCGCCGCCGCGCCCACTCCACGTATTCCACACCGTCATACAGGGTGAAGGCCAATTCCTGCAGCGCCGTGGAACCGGCTTCGCGGATGTGGTATCCGCTGATCGAAATGGTGTTGAAACGCGGGGTGAACTTCGATCCGAACTCAAAAGTATCGACCACCAGGCGCATGGAGGGAGCCGGCGGATAGATGTATTCCTTTTGCGCTATGTATTCTTTCAGGATGTCGTTCTGGATGGTGCCGGAAATGTTTTTCCAGTTTGCGCCTTGTTTTTCCGCGACCACCAGGTACATGGCCCACAGCACCGAGGCCGGAGAGTTGATGGTCATCGAGACTGTGGTCGTTTCCAGGTCAATGCCGTTGAAAAGAATTTCCATGTCTTCGAGCGAGTCGATGGCCACGCCGCATTTGCCCACCTCGCCGGCGCTGGCGGGGTGGTCGGAGTCGTAGCCCATCAGCGTAGGCAGATCGAAGGCTACGCTAAGGCCGCTGCCTCCGCTTTGCAGCAAATATTTGTAGCGCCGGTTGGTTTCTTCCGGAGAGGCGAATCCGGAAAACTGGCGCATGGTGAAAAGTTTGCCGCGATATCCGCTGGCGTGAATGCCGCGCGTGTAAGGCGGCCCACCGGGCTGGCCGAGGTATTGCTCGTGATTCCAGTCTGCGGGAAGATCGGCCTGAGTGTAGAGGCGGCGGACCGGCGCGCCGGAGATGGTGGTGAAACGGGCGTTGCCGTCTTCGTCAAGATTTACGCCGGTAGCAGCGCCGATTGGCTTTTCGGGAGCCTTATCGAGCGTTGGGGCGAGCGTATTCTGAGCCCACTGCTGTTCGTCAGGGGTTAGCTGGCGGTCGTCGAGTGCGTTGGCAATGCGATTCTCGGAGAGTTTCGGCTTGAGGGCGTTCTTCTGCATGAGCCATTCAATCGCTAAGTGATTGGATGATAGAGGAGGGTAAGGGTACGAGCAAGGTTGCCACAGAAGAGACGTAGCGAGCTACGTCTCTACAGGCGTGTCGAAACGTTGCTGGCAACGTCTGTCCGGCTCAACTCCCATATCTTTGCGTATTTCCACGAAACATAAACCGCGTGGTAGAGGTGCAGCAGCAGGCCTTCGCGGCCGTCGAGGAAGCCGAGGCGGAAGAAGTAGTTGTAGACGAATGTGAACAGCGGGCGAAAAACGATCAGGATCACGCTGAAACCACGCTGGCTTTGGGCCACAGCCATCTCCGCGCCCAACGAAGAGTAGTGGTTCATGTGGTCGATATAGTCGGAGAGCGTGGGGTAGCAGTGGTGCAGCAGGGCTCCATTTCGAATCCTCCCGGTTTTTCCGTTGACACGCAGGGTCTCATGCACGGAACGCACCTCGAACGCACCGGTTCCGCGACGGAAGAAGCGAAGTTTCGGGTCCGGCCAGAAGCCGCCGTGTTTGATCCATCGGCCCAGGAATTCGTTCTTGCGGGGGATCCAAAGGCCGGCGAACTCTGGATCGAATGTCGCACCAATGTGGCGTTCGGCTTCCGTCCGCGCGTCTTTAGTAGTCAAAGACTGCGCTCCTGCCTGCCGCTGAAAGTTGGCGACAAGTTCCAGGCTTTCGATTGTCTCTGCCAGTTCTTTCTGTAGCTCTCCATCGAGTTCCTCATCCGCATCCAGGCTTAGAATCCAATGTCCCGTCGCCTTCTCGATCGCCGAATTCTTTTGCCCGGCGTAGCCTTTCCACTCCTCGATGAATACCTTGGCACCATGCGCGCGCGCTATTTCGACCGTCCGGTCGGTCGAGCCCGAGTCCACTACGATGACCTCGCCCTGGCCATCGCGCACCAGCGCGGCCACGCTGTCTAGCGTGCGCGCAATGTTGGCTTCTTCGTTGTGGGTGATGATGACGACCGAGAGGGTCACGAGGAGAGAATACCGCAGAACGCCGGGTTTTTTCCCGGGTTCGTTTTCAATCTGAAGAATCGAAGCGTGCGCCCTCGTGCGGCAGGACCGAGGGCGTGCCGCCCTCGGGACAGCCGGCGGGACGCCGGCGCTACAAATGGACCAATTCCGGCAGCAATCACCTCAGTTCCCCGCGGGCGGAGCCGGCGGGGCTTGCGCAGGCGTGGTTCCCGGCTGCGGATCTGCGCTGGGAGTCACGCCCGGGATGACCGGCGGGTGGACGACTTCGCCGCGCTGGGCGTCCGCGAGCACGATTCCGCTGTGGTCGAGCAGCAGGCCGGTAGCGCGGTCCATCTCCACATTCGACTTCTCGTAAGCGGCCATGGCGGAAACCAGATTGGACTCCGCCGTCGTCAAGCCAGCCTGGTCTTGCAAAACCGCGGTCGGGTTCGAAACACCGGCTGCCAGCTTCTTCTGCTCCGCGTCCAAGGTCTGGCGAGCCAGGTCCACGGCGGTCTGGGCGGCACTCACGGCGGCCCGGTTCTGCTGCAGCGCGAAGTGCGCGTTGCGCACTTCAATGCCAATCTGATTTTGTATCTGCTGCAATCGCATTTGCGCCTGCCGGTATTCCAGCTCGGCGCGCACCTGGTTGGCCTGGGCGGCGCGATTGCGGAGGGGAATATTTAGAGTGAGTCCGATGCCTTTATCGGGGGCGGTCGAATCCACCAAATCTCCCAAAGAAGCGGCGTAACTCACGGATGGAGTGGCCGTAGTGTGGCAGCCAATGGGCTGTGGATTGGGGGGAGCCGGGCAGAGGTTGGCCGGATTTTGCGCACCCCCCAACCCTGCTCCGCCGTAGTAGGCGAAGAGGTCGAGCGTGGGCAGCAAGGCGTTGCGCACCGCCTTGTTGCTGATTTCGCGGTTGCTCAAGTCGATGCGCGATTCCGCCAATTCCGCGCGATGGCTCAGGGCGTCGTTGATCAAGTCTCGCATGGGCACTACCGGCTCTTGCGCGGGGAGTTGCATGGTCGATGTGGGGATCACCGCGGCTTCGGCGATGACGGGATCGTCCAAGGTGCGGGTGAGCGCGTTCTTCATGAGCAGTTCTTGCAGCTGTAGATTGGTCTGGGCCAGGATCAGGGACTGTTCATCGGTAGCCACGGTGTTCTCCGCGCTCACCACCTGGATGGGCGGCATGACGCCGGCTTGTACCTGTTTCTTATTGTCTTCCAGCGTCTTCTCGGCAAAGGCCTTCGCTTCTTCCTGCACTCTTACGTTCTCGTAGGCATAAACCAGATCCCAATAGATGTTTTCGATCTGGTCCACGGTGGTGATGACTTGCAGGCGGAACGCGACGTCGGTGATTTCGCGGTTGTTCTTGGCAATGCGGATGAAGCGCGTGTTGGGCGCAAAACCGAAACCTTGCAGCAACGTCTGGGTCAGCTTGAACTGAAAATTGGGGGCGATATTCGGGCTCAGCGCCTGGAATGGCGAACTGGTGGCGATCCGCGAGTTATTGAATCCCACCGAAAGATTCGTGCCCCAGGTGAAACCCTGCACATAGGAAACATCCGCGGTGGTGGTGCTCTGCTCCGTAACCGGCGCGCTGAAAGCGCTGCTGGAAAGGGTGTTGTCATGGTCGAATTGCAGCGTGCCGCTGACCACGGGATCGAAGCTGGTGATGGGAGCGCCGATACCTAAAGTGGAACTCACCAGTCCGTTGGTGCCGCTGCCGACGCCCGCCGATCCAACGCTGGTGCCGCCGACGCCGGAGCCGACCGTCCCGCTGAGACCGCCGGTGCCGCCGCCGGGCGTATTCTGCACCACGCCGGCGTTCACGCCCAGGATGGTATCGCCGGATTCGGCCCGCAGAATGTCAGTGTCGGCGATGTTCTGGTTGTAGCGGGAAATGGCGATATCGAGGTTGTTTTCCAGCGCGAGCGCGACCGCGTCGTCCATCGAGAGCAAGAGCGTGCCGTTCCGCAGCAGTTGCTCAATGCGCGTGGTATTGCGCAGGTTCGGGGGCGGAACCTCCCGCGGCTCATAAGGGGCGAGCACGTTGGGGAAGGCGGGACGCGGCTTGGAGTAATCCTTGAAAGTGAGCTGCTGGGTTGCCGGTTGCGGCGCGGCAGGCAACGCCGCCGGCTGTGCCCCGGACGCCGCTGGCTCTTGCGCCCAACTGCCAACCGCCAGAACCCCCGCGACCGCGACCACCGCCAGCAGGCGAGCAGGGGAGTTCAAGTGAAGTGCGAGCATGGATTTGTCTCCTTAGAATGATGACTACTAATGCATAGTATCGAGGTTCGCTGCATTCAGGAATTGGATGCTGGGCACGTAAGAACGCGTTCATCTGATATTAGCGGGCATCGCGGCCGCTCCGATGTTCTCCATTGTAAAGAATTGTCACGCCAGGATGGCTGGGGATTCGCGGTCTTGCCGACCATGTCCCGCGATTCACCGAGCGGTTGGAGCGGAAGCTGGATGCCCGCTGTAGAGACGTGGCTTTCCTGCCTCTCGCGAGGGATCACGCGGCGCCAGCAAGACGTAGCAAGCTACGTCTCTACAGGTCTTCAACCCAATCCCAGCGGCCGCTTGTGGTCGACGTCTTCTTCCTTAATGGGCCGATACTTATTCCACAGATAGAGAATGCCGGCGACGACCACGCCAATGCCCACGCTGATCGCGAAAAATAGCCGATAAGCGGGCTCGAAGATGAGAACGATTGCGACCACGGCAACCGCGACGATCAAGCTGGCGATACCCTTGAGAGGCCTCTTGGTTTCGGCGGACTGCCGGGGGAGCGGCTCTACGATCACGGGGCACCTGCTGCGATAATTCTATCCCCGGCGAAACTGCTTGCTCAAGGCCAGCGCCTGCTGCTGGTACGACGATCCGATTCCCACACCGTAAATCTTTTCCGGCCGCGAGAGCAGCCGCATGTAGTTCAGGCGCCCGACCAGTTGCCCGTGCTCGATAAGGAAGGGGACTTCGTGGGCGCGCACTTCCAGCACGGCGCGGGTGCCCTTGATGTCGCTCGAACCATATCCAAAGCCGGGATCGAAAAATCCCGCGTAATGAATGCGGAACTCACCGTCGGAAGGATCAAAGGGGACCATCTCCGCGGCGAAATCGGGCGGAACGCGCACGCGCTCCCGGGAGGCGAGAATGTAAAACGCGCCCGCATCCAGAATCAGGCTGCGGCTAGCGTTTTGATAGCGCGGCTCCCAGAATTCTTCCGGCGAATAATGATTGACGCGGTCGAGTTCGATGACTGGTGCGTTCGGCCTGGCTTTGTAGGCGATGATTTCGCCTTCCTCGCCTTCCAGGTTCACCGTGATTCTCAAGCCCCGGTCCAGCTTCGCCTTCACCGGGCTGTCTTCGTCCATGTAGACGAGGGTCTGTTCCTGATCCAGCTTCTTGATGTCTTTATCTTGCGAGTCGGCATGGCCCTGTACGAAGCGCAGCTGGCTTAACTTCATGCCCGCGCGAATGCCGACCGTGAAAGTGCGCGGAACGATCTCGGCATAGAGCTTGCCTTTGTAGCCCGGCGGCAGCCGGTCGAACTCCACGCCGTAATCGGTAATCAGGCGGGTGAAAATGTCGAGGCGGCCGGTGGTGCTCTTGGGATTGGCTTTGCCGGAAATGTTACTGGGCAGGTGCGTCTCCTCGAGCAAAGGAACGATATAAACGCAATCTTTTTCCAGAACGGCGGCGCTGGTTAAGTCGATGCGCGCCATGCGGAGCTCTTTGATCTTGCTTTCGACGGTGCTCGTAGGACCCGGGAGAAAACTGGCGCGCACGCGATGGGCGATGTCGCCCAAGCGGAGGTCCAGGCTCGCCGGCTGGATTTGCTCGTCGGAAATCGCGCGGTCACCCACGAGTTGGCCTCGGGCAATCAGCTCCTTGATCGCCTGCGATGGCAGAATGCCGGCGTGCCGCGGGGCGGTATCTTCCGGTCGCTCATCAGGGAATAAGCCGATCTCGGTATTCGGTAAATGGGAAGCGGACATGTTCGGGCTCCTGATGCTTTTGGACGGCAAATAGAAACTAGCATAGCAGTCTGATCGTCCGCTAGCGAACCGTTGCGGCAACGCCTTACACTTATGCCGTGTTAGGGCGAAAGGGGCAGAACTTGACGACCTTCGGCCTAATCTGGATTGTAGCGATGAGTCTGGGATTTGCCGTCTGCGGATGGCTTTGCGTGTTTAAGACAGACATGTTGGTGATCCGGGGACAGGAGAACTACGCGAAAAGCGGATTGGTCCGAGCATATCCATTTTCAAATATGGTCTTGAAGCCTTGGTACCCAATTTACATCCGTCGCGCGGGAATCTTCATTTGGCTGTGGGTGGCCGGGTTCGATTACCTGGTTTTGACCCACCGGCTGCATTGGCTGGCTGACTTACTGATGTGCGGCAGGGCCCTCCGACGGCGGCGTGAGCGGCGCCACTTCGCCTTCCACGGCCGGCAAAATCGGCTCCGGCAGCGGGCTTTCCAGAGCGACGGCCAGCACCTGGTCCATGGTGTCCACGAAGTGCAGCTTCATGGCGTTGCGTAGGTTCTCCGGAACCTCCGCCAGGTCTTTGTCGTTGTCTTTCGGCAGGATGACTTCAAACAAGCCGGCGCGGTGGGCGGCGAGCAGCTTCTCTTTCAAGCCGCCGATGGCCAGAACTTTGCCGCGCAGAGTGATTTCGCCGGTCATTGCCAGGTCGCGGCGCACCGGAATCTTGCTTAGCGCGCTGGCGATGGCGGTAGCGATAGTGATTCCAGCCGATGGTCCATCTTTCGGAATGGCGCCTTCGGGCACGTGCACGTGAATATCGAGGCTGCGGTAAAAGTCGCGAGTCAGCCCGAGGCGCTGGGCGCGGGAACGGATGTAGGACATGGCTGCCTGCGCGGACTCCTGCATCACGTCGCCCAGCTTGCCGGTCAGAATCAGCTTGCCCTTGCCGTCGACGACCGTAGCCTCAGTACTGAGAATGGACCCGCCGACTTCGGTCCAGGCCAAGCCGGTGACCAGGCCGATCTCGCTCTTCTCGTGCGCCATGGTGTCGCGGAACTTGATCACGCCCAGGAAATCGTTGACGTTTTCCCCGCTGATGGCCGCGTTGAAAGTTTCACCTTCCTTCACCACTTTGCGCGCCACTTTGCGGCAAATGTTGCCGATTTCGCGTTCCAGATTGCGCACGCCCGCTTCCCGCGTGTAGGAGCGGATCAACCCGGTAATAGCCTCGTCGCTGAATTTGATGTTCTTGTCGGTGAGGCCGGCTTCCAGCATCTGCTTCTTCACCAGGAACTGCTTGGCGATTTCGACCTTCTCCGCTTCGGTGTAGCCATGCAGCCGCAGCACTTCCATGCGGTCTTGCAGCGCGGGCGGAATGCTATGAATCACGTTCGCGGTCGCGATGAAGAAAACGTGCGACAGGTCGTACTCGACATCGAGGTAATGGTCGACGAACATGAAGTTCTGCTCGGGATCGAGCACTTCCAGCAGCGCCGCCGAGGGGTCGCCGCGGAAATCCATCGACATCTTGTCGACTTCATCCAGCATGAAGACCGGGTTCTTGGTCCCCGCCTTCTTCATCATCTGAATAATCTGCCCGGGCAGCGCGCCGATGTAGGTGCGGCGATGGCCGCGAATTTCGGCCTCATCGCGCACTCCCCCGAGGGACATGCGGACGAACTTGCGTCCCGTCGCCTTGGCGATCGACATACCCAGCGACGTCTTGCCCACGCCCGGAGGCCCGACGAAACACAGGATCGAGCCCTTGGGATTCTTGACCAACTGCCGCACCGCCAGGAATTCAAGAATGCGTTCCTTGATCTTCTCCAGGCCGTAGTGATCTTCGTTGAGAACCTTTTCTGCGCGGCTGATGTTGCGAATTTCCTTCGACCGCTTCTTCCACGGCACCGCCAGCAGCCAGTCGAGATAATTGCGAGAAACGGTGGACTCCGCCGACATGGCCGGCATGGCCTCCAGTTTCTTGAGTTCTTGCACGGCCTTATCGCGTACGTCTTTCGGCATGCCGGCGGCTTCGATTTTCTTCTTCAGCTCGTCGAATTCACTCTTCTCGCCGCGGCCCAATTCCTTCTGGATGGCCTTGATCTTCTCGTTGAGGTAATACTCTTTCTGCGCCCGCTCCATCTGCCGCTTCACCCGCGACTGAATGGTGCGGTCCATGTTCAGCTTTTCGATCTCGATATCGAGCACGTCGCCGATCCGGCTCAAGCGTTCGGCGGGATCGAAAATCTCCAGCAGTTCCTGCTTCTCCTCGATGGAAAGCTGCAGGTTGGCGGCAATGGTGTCGGTCAGCTTGGCCGGGTCTTCCATGCGCACGGCCGCGATCATGGTTTCGTAGTTGAGAGACTGGCAAAGCTTTACGTATTGCTCAAACAGGCCGGTGACCCGCTGCATGCCGGTTTCGATCTGCGGATTGGTTTCGGTCGCATAGCGCGCCACTCGCACCGAAACCTGCATGTAGCCTTCGCTCTCGCTGACTTGCAGAATCTTGGCCCGCTCAATCCCCTCGACTAGAACCTTGATGTTGCCATCGGGCAGCTTGAGGCTCTGCACGATGTTGACAATCGTGCCCACCTGGTAAATTTCGTTCGGCTTGGGTTCGTCCACACTGGCGTCGTGCTGCGTGGCCAAAAAGATCTTCTTGTCGCTCGCCAGCGCCTCCTCCAGCGCGCGCACGCTCGACTCCCGGCCCACCACGAACGGCGTCATCATGTACGGGAAGATGACCACGTCCCGGATGGGCATCATGGGCAGCTTTTTGGTCTCGAATTTTTCCTTGCTTGGGGTCACTATGCCTTGGGTCACTATCTCTCCGAGTTATGTAGAGACTTGCTTGCGACGTCTTGCCGGCACTAGCTGACTGCCACCTTCGGGAAGACGTAGCAAAGCTACGTCTCTACAAAGCCGCCAATCCTAGCCCGCCTTCTCCATCATAGCCAACGAAACGTCGCGTTTGTCGACCATTTCGCGGGTTACCTCAAATTCCTTCAATTTCTTTTGGCTGGGCAGATGATACATCAGGTCGAGCATCAACTCTTCCAGAATCATGCGCAGGCCGCGGGCGCCAACCTTGCGGGCCATAGCCTGCCGGGCGATGGCCTTCAAGGCCTCGTCGCTGAACTTCAGGCGCACGTTTTCGAACTCAAACAGCCGCTGATATTGCTTGATGATCGCGTTTTTGGGCCGGGTAAGGATTTCGATCAGCGCAAACTCGTCGAGATCTTCGAGCACGCCTACCACCGGCAGCCGCCCGACAAACTCCGGAATCAGGCCGAAGCGGATCAAGTCCTCAGGCTGCACATCGCTCAATAGCTCGAAACTGCGTTTGCGGTTGGTGGCCGATTCTTCCTTCTCGCCCTCTTCGCCCACCTTGAACCCCAGTGACTTCTTTCCTACGCGCCGCCCAATCATCTTTTCCAGGCCGACAAACGCACCGCCGCAAATGAACAAGATGTTGGTGGTATCGACCGGCGTGAATTCCTGGTGCGGATGCTTGCGCCCGCCCTGCGGCGGAACGTTGGCGATGGTTCCTTCCAGAATCTTCAACAGCGCTTGTTGCACGCCTTCGCCGGAAACGTCGCGGGTAATCGATGGGTTCTCATCCTTGCGCCCGATCTTATCCACTTCGTCGATATAAATGATTCCGGTTTGCGCCCGGCCCACGTCGCCGTCAGCGGCCTGCAGCAATTTCAAAATAATATTCTCGACGTCCTCACCGACATAACCGGCCTCGGTCAGGGTGGTCGCATCCACAATGGCGAAGGGCACATCCAGCATGCGGGCCAGAGTCTGCGCCAGCAACGTTTTTCCCGTGCCGGTCGGCCCAATCAGCATGATGTTCGACTTGGTGAGTTCCACTCCGTCGCCGGTACGCTGGCGGTTCATGTAAATCCGCTTGTAGTGGTTGTAAACCGCGACCGCTAGCTTCTTCTTGGTCTGCTCCTGCCCGATCACATACTCATCGAGGAAGACTTTGACTTCCTGCGGCTTGGGCAGTTGGTTGGGATTGGTGGTCGGCGGGGTGGTGGCGCGGTCATCCTCCAGGATCGAGTTGCAAACCGCGACACACTCGTCGCAGATGTACGCCCGGGGATAATCGCTGGGGGAGGAAATCAGTTTAGCCACCGCGTCCTGCGACTTGTGGCAGAAGGAACAGCGCAACATCTCCTCGGTGCCAGTCCTGTTTTTCACGCCGCCCTACTCCTTTTCGGTCCGGTCCCCCCGCCCCATGGCACCCCTTGCCCGGTCAGCATCGGAGATCGTGTCCCACCCGGCCGGCCTGCCAGCCTTGCGGAATTCCGATCATACCTTTTCTCTGGTCTTATAGATGATATCGTCTATGATTCCGTATTCCTTTGCCTGCTGCGCGTTCATGATGAAGTCGCGCTCCACGTCCTTTTCCACCTTTTCCAGTTTTTGCCCGCTATGCTTCGCCAGCAACTGGTTTGTAATCTCCCGCATGCGAAGAATCTCCCGGGCATGAATGTCAATATCGGTGGCCTGTCCGGAGAGCCCGCCCATCGAAGGCTGGTGGATTAGAATCCGCGAATTTGGCAAAGCCAGCCGCTTTTTCGCCTCGCCCGCCGCCAAGAGCAGCGCCGCCATGCTGGCCGCCTGGCCGATGCAGATGGTGGTGACATCGTTCTTCACATACTGCATGGTGTCGTAAATCGCCATGCCTGCCGTGATCGACCCGCCCGGCGAATTGATGTAAAGCTGGATGTCTTTCTCCGGATCTTCTTGCGCCAGGAACAGCATCTGCGCAATCACCAGGTTAGCGATGTTGTCGTCGATCGGCGTGCCGATAAAAATAATGTTATCCCGCAGCAGCCGGGAGTAAATGTCGTAGGCGCGCTCGCCTCGCCCGGTCTGTTCGATGACCATGGGCACCAGCATCATTTGCGGATCGTTCACTTTCACTTTGCCACGCTCCTGGACACACAGCCTCAAAGTTATACGGGGAGGGTTGAAAGCAAGCTCGCCTTACGCGGACTGGCGATACAGAAATTCGAGGGTCTTCTCGGCGCGGATTCTAGCCCGGATTCTATCGAGCGCTCCATCCCGTGTCAAACGCGCGCGGATCGCGTCCGGCGTCTGCTTTGACTGGGTGGCGAGCGCCTCCACCTCGCGGTTGATCTCCTCGTCGCTGACCTCGATTTTTTCCTCCTCCGCGACTTTCTCGAGCAAAAGCGATGCCTTTACTTCTTCGACGGCGCGCTCCCGCTGGCCTTCCCGCAAGCGTCCCAGGTCCATCTTCTTCAATTCTTCGGGACGCATGCCTTGCGCCGCCAGCGCCCGCAGCCCGCGCTCCAACTGCAAGTCGATCTGCCGCTCCACCAGCGCCTCCGGCACTTCGAAATCGTTGCGCTTCACCAGTTCGGCCACCAGTTTATCCTTGGCCGCGCGCTCGCCCTCATGTTGCCGCTCGTGTTCCATGCCCTCGCGGATGCGTTTGCGCACTTCATCGAGAGTGGTGAACTCGCCCAGTTCCTTGGCGAAGTCGTCATTCAGTTCCGGCAGACTCTTGTGCTTGATGGACTGAATCTTGACGTTGTAAGTGAAGGTCCTGCCCGCCAGTCGTTTGTCGGCCGAATCCGCGGGATAGGCCACCTCGAACGTGCGCTCTTCCCCAGCCGAAGCCCCGCGCAGATTCTCGGTGAACTCGGGCATGGTGTTCTTGCCCGCAATCTCCACCAGGATCTCGTCCATGTGAACCGGCTTGCTCTCGCCGTCTTTTTCCTTAGGCTGGCCGTCGAGCGAAACCTGGGCAAAATCGCCATCGGCAAGCGCGCGTCCTTCGACCGCGGTAAACGCCGCGCGTTGCTCGCGCACGTCGTTCAGCGCTTTCTCCACTTCCTCGTCGGTCACCACGACATTCGGTTTCTCGGCTCGCAGCTCTTTGTAGCTCTCGACCTTGATCTCGGGCATGACTTCGAAGCTCGCCTTGAAACGCAGCGGCTCGCCTTCGTGCACATGCAGATCGGTCACCTGTGGCTGGGACACCGGCATCAGCCCGAGCTTGCCGGTTTCCTGGCGGAAGAACTTCGGCACCAGCGCGTCTACCACATCGTTATTGATGTCGCGCCCAAAGCGCTGGCGGATGATCGAAGCCGGAATATGCCCCCGCCGGAACCCCGGCAGGCGCGCCAGCTTCTGGTATTTCTGGATGAGAGTGGCTGTCTCCCGGGCGACTTCTTCGGCCGGAATCTCCACTTGGATTTCCCGCTTGGTGGCGGTTGTCGTTTCGCTAGGGCTCACATTCCGAGTGTAAGGACACAAAGGGAGAACCGTCAAACGCGGCAAGCCGAAATCTTGTTACTTTCGGACCATACTGGGCCCAGCACGCGCCTAAGTGGTAATCAGCATCGCGTTGGGATCGTGTTGGAATCCTCCCCAATCTTGTCATTCCGACCGACCGAAGGGAGGAATCTGCTGTTTGCCTGCGCCGTGGAAAGAGCCTGAGAGAGCGTTAACAGGGTAACCTCCGGCGGACACAGAAAACGTACCGGAGGATTCACCACGCCCAAGCCAACATTCGTGTACACCTGCAACTCGCCCACCCGATTCAATCCCATGGGATATTTTGTTGCCATGGTCGGCAAAATCAAAGCGCCGACTCCCGGAAGCCGTACCTGCCCGCCGTGCGAGTGTCCCGATAGCTGCAAGTCCACTGGAAAGCTAGCGGCATGGTCGGCGAAATCCGGCTCGTGAGCAAGAAGGATAGTGGCTTCGTTAGCAGGAATCCCGCACAGGGCTTTCCCGATGTCCGCTGCGTGAACGAAAGCATCATCAATCCCAGCCATCCAAATTCGCCCGTTTCCGCGTTCGAGCGGGAGCGACGCGTTGCGAAGCACTGAAATTCCACGGGCTTTCAGTCCGGACTCGACAATTCCTGCATCGTTCCAGTGATCGTGATTTCCTAAAATCGCGACCATGGGTGAGCACTTACACTGCGCCAAAACATCCGCGCAGGGCTCCACAAACCGGGCGCCCGCTTTGCCGTTGCGCTGGGCGAGCGGGTGAGAGACGAAATCTCCGGTAAGCGCGATGAGATCGGGCTGAAATGACTGCGCCAAGCGGACCGCGCGCTGCACGCCGACCTTGCCCATATAAGGTCCGAAGTGAATGTCGCTGATCTGTGCGATGCGAAAACCCTCAAAAACTTCGGGCAGCCGCTTGAGGCGGATATTGACTCGGCGGACTTGCACATCTCTGGGCTCAACGTAAAGCGTATCCGCCAAGGCGAGTGCCGCTAAACCACCGGCTCCGCCGACAAGGAATTGCCTCCTGGTGATCCATTTATGCGCCACATATCGAGTCTAGCGTGCTGGCATCGTCCACGCCACTTACCTGTATGGGCGTAGCCAGCCGCGCCTCAACCGCCGCCTGTACAATAACGCGGCGATGTCCGAGAAACTTCCTCCCTGGCTCGTCCAACTCAACCGAGAAGTCGTCGCCTGCACACTCTGCCCACGCCTGGTCGCCTACCGCGAACTCATCGCCCGCGAGAAGCGCCGCGCCTACCTCGACTGGGAATACTGGGGCAAGCCCGTCCCCGGCTTCGGCGATCCCAACGCTCGCGTGCTGGTTCTGGGCCTCGCGCCCGGCGCCCACGGCTCCAACCGCACCGGACGCCCCTTCACCGGCGATGCCTCTGGCGTCTTTATGTACCCCGTCCTCTACGAAACCGGCTTCGCTAGTCAGCCGACCGCGCTCCGCCGCGATGATGGCCTGAAGCTGACGGACCTCTATATCACCGCCGCCGCCCGCTGCGCTCCTCCCGACAACAAGCCGTTGCCGCAAGAGCTAGCCAACTGCGCGCCGTATCTGGAGCGGGAACTGGACGGGCTGAAGAAAGTTAAGGTGATCGTCGCGCTGGGCAAAATCGCCTTCGACGCCTACCTGGGTTTCCTGAAACGAAGAGGCCTGCTCAAAACACGGGCTGAATACGTCTTTCGACATGGGGCGCAATTCAAGATGTCCGATGGCAAGACTCTGTTGGCCTCCTACCACCCCTCCAACCAAAACACCCAAACCGGGAAACTGACTCGCGAAATGTTTGTCCGCATCTTTAAAGAGGCCGCTCGCTTGGCCGATGGCTAAAGCAAGCGGCGCTGCGGAGCCCAAATCGTTCACCCTCCCCTTGCACGGGGCTACACAACAGTCAGGGTACGAAGCGGGGCGGCGCCGCGCCTTGTTCTAGGGCAGCTTGACGATGGTGACCTCAAGCTGAAACTCACGGTTGGAATTGGGATCATCGACGGTGCCGACCAAGATGGGCTTGTCGGTGACCATCGGTACTGTGCCTTCGATTCGCACCTCCCGTAGCAATGGGCCCCCGCCGTGCGTGGATTCTTCGGGCGACGCCAGACTGGAGATATCCGCGCTCAGATTCAGCGTCATAGGAGAGACCCAGGACGTGATCTTTTCCATGATACGCGTTCCCACGTCGAGATACTGGAACTTGCCCGTTTCGCTTTGGATCGGCACGCGAGTGCCAATCTGAAGCTGTTGCGGCGAACCCTCGCTGGTAGTGTTCATAGTATAGCGGCGTGTGTTGACCTTCTTTCCATCGGCAAGCTCGTTGATGGCGATATCAAGGCGATAGGCCGTAATCGGCCGCGGGGCGGAAGGGGTGGGTCTCGCCTCCTCCTTGGCCTGGGGTTTGCTTTCTTCCTTGGCGTCCTGCGCGTACGTCGAAGGCTGGGCGCAAAGAAACACGGTGAGGGCGAATACAAATACGGCGGTGCGCTTATGCATGACGGTTCTCCTGAAACGTTGTTTATTGCGATGAATCGCCGGACGGACTCTCTAACTGACCCAGCTTTTCGAATTCAATTTGGTCCTGCCGCTCGATCTCGGTTTGGGCCTGCGCCATCTGCTTCGCTTCGGAAGGAAGCTCCGCCACGTAACGGGCCAGAATCTTTTCCTGTTCGCTCAGCGGCTGCGGAGAAGGGAACTGCTCCAACCTAGGCGCGTTCGCCTTCGCTTCCTGCTCCAGCCGCTGCAGCCCGGCAAACCTGCGGTGTTTTGAAGCCCGCGGCATGACTGCTGCATCGGGGGCGTGGGTCAACTCCGTCAGACCTTGTGGCGCATGGCTAACCGGTGGATGAACCGCCGCGATTTCGGTGGCGTTCCCACGATGTTCTCTTACGATAAAGATTGCCGCGCCGATCGACAGCATCGCCGCGACCGCGACCAGCGCCGGCCACCACCGCCCCGGTTCCGACAAGTGTTCATCCACAGCCCGCAGGTTGGCCAAGACCCGGCCTTCCAGCCCCGCTCGCGGCTCAGCTTCGCCATACTCCTTGAGCGCAGAATCCAGCCATTCCTCGATTTGCCGTTCTCGATCCTTAGGCCCCATATTTTCCTCCCAGCGCAGCGCCCAGTTTCTGGCGCAAAATCCGCCGCGCGCGAAACAGCCGCGACCGCACCGCCGCTTCGTTGATGCCTAACACTTCGGCAACATCTGCGGGCGACATTTCCTCCACCGTCGAGAGTGTCAGCGGATCGCGCAGCTTCGCCGGCAATGCCGCGATCAGCTTCTCCACAGCGCCTCGGGTCTCGTCGCGCAGCAGAATCTCCTCCGCGCCTGCTGCTGGCGAGCGAATCTCGGCGATCGCCTCGTCCCCATCCTCCAGTGCGACCTCGGCCTTGTTCCCTCGCCGCTCCACGGCCACGCGCCAGGCTATCCGCGCCAGCCACGTCCGCTGATCGCGCACCCCCGCCAGCTTCCTGCGGTATCGCAGAACCCGCACAAAGGTTTCCTGCGTCGCATCTTCCGCGTCGTGATGATTCCGCAGCACCGAGTAGGCCACCCGATACACCAGCCGCGCGTGCTCGCGGACGGCGAGTTCGAGTTCGTCCCCGTCCGTGCGTGCCAGCGACATGGCTTGGTTCACGAGCACCTGTCCCATCGCGACTCGTTGGTCCTCAAACATAGAAGACCGCCATTCTGCCTGATTTGTTCAAGATTTTTTTGATTTAGTGTGGCGCGGGCGCCCTCGCCCGCGAAAAGCCGGACGCAACCTGCAAAGCTGAGTTGCCTGCCCGCCATAGCGCGCCGTGGCTGAGTTGACAGGACCGGGGGAGATCGTCGAGGGCCCCTCAAGACATGTCAAGTTGAATGGCTCGAGTCTTGAGTTGAAGCCTTCTCGTTACTGTGGCTCAAGTCGTCGGCTATGTACCTGAGTTTCCGATCAACGAGCATGGCGCCCACCAAAGAGATGGCTCCTAAGCAGATGAAAAAGGGAATGCTATCGTGCTCTGTTCTGGTGACGTAAACGTATCGGCTGTCGTACTTGTCAAAGAATGGATAGGTACGTCCCGATGCCTCATTGGCAGACGGGGGAGAAGCATAATGGTAGTAATAGTCCAAAGCGAAAGTGCAGAGCGCCGCTGAGATGGCGGTGGCAAAGAAGATTCTGCAAATAAGTGTCCATCGCCTCTGTTTTGACCGTAGATCAGCCATTTTGAGTTCTCAGAACCCCACGAACACTGGCTCCGGCTCCAGCCGTACGCCCCAGATTTCTTCCACGCGCTGCTGGATCTGCTCTTTCAAAGCGATGACATCCGCCGCGCTCGCCTCGCCCCGATTCACAATCGCCAGGGCATGTTTGCGCGAGATGCCCACTCGTCCTCCGTCATATCCCTTACTGAACCCGGAATGCTCCACCAGCCACGCCGCCGAGACTTTCTTTTGCGACTGCAGCGCCGGATAGCTCGGAATCTGCAAATTCCGGAACGCTGCCCGCTTCTCCAGTTCCTGATGCTGCGTCGCCGAAAGAATGGGATTCTTGAAGAACGATCCCGCGCTCCGGCAATCTTCGTCGCCGGCGGTAATCAGCATTCCCTTCAGCGCCCGGATTCTGCGCACCGCTTCGCGCGCGTCCGCCAGAGTCGGAGTCTTCGTCCACCCGGCAAAATGTTTTTTCAAGTCCGCATACGCGATGCGCGGTGCGCCATCCAAAAGAAGCGCATAGTTCACCCGCAACACCACATACCGCCCGCGCTCGCTGGAGTTGAAGATGCTGGTGCGATAACTGAATCCGCAGGCCTCCCGGCAAAGTTCGTGCAGTTGCATGTCCTTCAAGTCCAGGACTAGCACCGACTCGATCACCTCCGCCACTTCCTGCCCATAGGCGCCGACGTTCTGCACCGGCGTGCCGCCGACGCTGCCCGGAATCCCGCTCAGGCACTCGACGCCCGAGCAATTGCGCGCCACCGCGCGGGCCACGAACTTGTCCCATTCCTCCCCGGCTCCCAGTTCAAAGCGAACCTGCCCGTCGCCGGAACTCTCCTGCATGCCGCCGATCGCCATCTTCAGCACCAGCCCCGGCCAGCCGGCATCGGAGATCACCAAATTGCTGCCGCCTCCCAGCACAAACAACAGCAGCTTCTGCGAGCGCGCAAACTCGATCCCAGCTTGCACCTGTTCGATTGTCTTGGCTTCAAGAAAGAAACGCGCCGGACCGCCGACCTTGAACGTCGTCAAAGGCGCCAGCGCCACATTTTCCTGAATAAGCATGCTTTGGCTTCACTATATACGACGTTTTCCGCCCCGCGGTTACACCTTGGGCCAAGCTCGCTCCGTTCGAAAGGCCGCCTCTAGATTGTCACTCTCCCACGAAAGTCCCATAGCTATTGGCTTCTCAGTGGTTTAATATCTTGTGCGCCATATTGAGAAAGTCGATCCCGAGGAGGTGCGATGTACCCAGATATCATGGTGATCCCGATGCGCGAAGAACTGACCCGCCTGGGCGCCCAGGAACTGCGAACCGCCGAAGAGGTGGACCGCATGATGGCCAGCCAGTCCGGTACGGCCATGGTGGTCGTGAATTCCATCTGCGGATGCGCCGCCGGCCGCATGCGTCCCGCTGTCCGCGCCGCTTTGCAGCATCCCAGCCGCCCGGAAAAAATCTTCACCGTTTTCGCCGGGCAGGACGTTGCCGCCACCGAGCGCGCCCGCTCTTATTTCACCGGCTACCCGCCGTCCTCGCCTTCGATTGCCTTGATGCGCGACGGCAAGCTCATCCACATGATGCAGCGCAGCGATATCGAACACCGCGAAGCCGCCGACATTGCCACCGAGCTCAAGCGCGTTTTTGATCAGTACTGTGCGGTAGAGACGTAGCTAGCTACGTCTCTACTCTTTCATCGCCTGAAATGTCATTTCGTTGGCGCGCGCCCCAGTCCGCCGCTTCCACTCGAAAAACAGCTCCGCGTAACTCTTAGTGATGTAATCCGCCGGCCCAATCCCCAAAGCCCCTGCTGTGCGGTCAATCCAGCGCGGCGCGCCTTCGATCTCGCCAAAATTCCCGATCGGCGTTTCGTCGATCACCACGTGTCCAAGTCCATCGCTCCATTCCGCGCGAAATTTTTCGTAGCGAAAGGTCACCCGGTATCCCAAGGCCCGCAGAATGGCATCCATCGCTTTCCCGTCAGCGACCTGGGTCTCCGTTTCCACGCGCGTTTTGTGCCGCCCGGCGATGCTCTTAGCCTTGTGCGTCAAAACCCACTCCGCCCCATACTTTCGCAGGCGCAGCAATGCTCCTTTTTTTCGCAGCGGCTGACGGGCCAGATCGTACAGAGAATTCATCTCATGAGTGCGGCGCGTCTGCACATGGAATCCCGCGGCCAACAGCCGCCGCCGGAGCGACCGAAGGTCGCCTACGCGGAACTTAATCTCCATCTCTTTGGTCGTGCCCATTCCGTCCCTGTCGCAGCCAACCGCGGCTTCACGAAAACGTAGGTAGCTTCACCAGATCGTTCCCCGGAACGATCTCCAGCGCCAGCCCCGCTTTTCGCCACGCCGCAAGCCCTCCCTCGATGACGAAGGCGTTGAATCCCTCTTTCCGCAGCAGCAGCGCCACCCGGGCGCTGGTCGCCTCCCGCGCTCAAGTGCAATAGACGTAAATGTCCTTGTCCTTAGGCAAAGTCTTCAATTCTGCGGACAGGTTATTCGGCTCCAGCCGCAGCGATCCCTGGATGCGCGACGTGCCGGCGTCGTAGTAGCCGTGGCTGCGCACGTCGAGCACAACCACTTTGCCTTTCTCCGCCGAAGCCAGTCTCCGCTCCAGTTCCTCAACCTGAACCCGTGGCACCACGCGATAAATCTTGTGTTTGCGATACAGCCAAATCCGGTAAACGACGTAGCCGGCAGCCGCCACCAGAAGCACTTCGGTAAAAGTGTGGCTCGCCGCCTGAAACCCGCGCGTGATCGCTTCCAGAAAATTGCGGAACACAAATCCCAGCATGGTGTACGCGGCCACATACAACGCCGCTCCCGCCAGGTCCAGCCGCAGAAACTGCAGCGGACGCATCTTCATGCTCCCCGCCAGCGGCGGCGCCATGCTGTTGATGCCGGGAATGAACTTGGCCAGCACCAGCGTGATCTTGCCGCGTTTGTAAAACGACTCCGCCGAGCGCAGGATGCAGGTCTCCGGCGTAGCCGATAACCCGCACAGCAAGCCCAGCAATCCCCATCCCATTTGCCGGCCGAGCAAGTAGAGCAAGGCATCCCCAAGCATCATGGCCAGTAAAGCAATCCCCAGAACCGCAGGCAGGCTCAGCGTTCCCGCCGCCGCGCCCGCGCCTCCCGCCACCAACGCCAGGGCCGCCGGTGCCGGCAGCCCCGCCGCCTCCGCCAGCACCACGACAAAAACCAAGACGTAGCCGTGATGGGCGAGCAGTGAAATGAAATGGTTCATGGATTCCTGTGGAATGAAAGACTATGGTCAGTATAAACAAAAAGCGGCGGAGGTCCGTCGCTCTTTGATCTCTGTACGCGCATTGCGCGAAATTTGACTGGATGCACTAGACTCTCAATTAGTGTCGTCGGGCCGCAGAAACGGATGGCCGCGTTTCGACACGTGTTTGAACGAGAACTAAGAATCCTGAGGAGACCGACTGCCATGGCCGCAAAACGCCTGCCCCTTAAAAGCCGCAAACCGTCCCGCCGCCACATCATTCTGCCCCACCGCAAGACTCCCAAGCCCTTCAGCGACGCGGTGCTGGTGCACGGCACGCTCTATTTGTCGGGACGCATCGGCATCGATCCCAAAACCGGCAAAGCTCCCGCCGATATCGACGACGAACTGCGCCTGCTGTTCGACGAATTCGCCGCCGTGCTGGCGCAAGCCAAAATGACCATGGACGATCTGGTCTGGGTGCAGGTCTTCTCGCCCGATGTCTCCCTGTGGGACCGCTTCAATTCCGCCTACGTGAAGCGCTTCTCGCAGGACCTTCCCGCGCGGGCCTTCATCGGCTCCGGCCCGCTGCTGTTTGGGGGTAGATTTGAAATGATGGGAATTGCAGTGAGATAATCTCGCCGGCGAACGACCGACGACCGACGACCGTCGCTACTTCTCCCGCGCCACCACAAACTCCGGCGCCCACAACAAAGCCCGCTTAATCTCGCCATCCGGAAAACTGCAAATCGCATTGCGAGCCAAAGTCGCATACTGCAACGCCCGCTGCTGCGCCGCATCCAGCGACCCATAGCGAGTCAGAATCTCCAAAACCTCGGCATGCGTGACCCCGTCGAAAGCCCGCTCCCGCACCACCGTCTCGATCTTCTTGCGCTCCCGCGGCGTGCACCGCTCCAGCGCATGAATCACCGCCATGGTGACTTTGCCCTCGCGCAAATCGCTGGCCACGGGCTTTCCCAGAATGCTCTCCGAGGCCGTCAAATCCAGCACGTCATCCACAATCTGGAACGCAATCCCCAAATCGAGCCCATAGCGCGCCAGGCTCTCTTCCTGTTCCGCGGTCGCCCCGCCCAAAATCGCGCCCATCCGCATGCAAACCGAAAACAAGCAAGCCGTCTTGCGGAAGATCAAGTCAAAATGTTCATCGAGCGAAATCAGCTTGCCCAGCTTTTCCATTTGCAAAAGCTCGCCCTCGACCATCTGCTGAGTGAGATCGATCAGGGTATCCAAAATGCGGAAGTTGCGCTCCTGCACGGCGATCTTGAACGCCTGCATGTAAAGCCAGTCGCCCGCTAGCACGCATTTGGGATTGCCCCACTGCGTGTTGGCCGCCGGCCGCCCGCGCCGGGTGTCGGCTTCGTCGATAATGTCGTCATGCACCAGCGTGGCGGTGTGAATAATCTCGACAACGGCGCCCATTCGGATCGCCCCGCGGCCCTGATAGTTGAACAACTTCGAGGAAAGCAAGAGCAGCGCCGGGCGCAAGCGTTTGCCACCGCCCCCGCGCAGGTATTCTCCGATCTCCGTGATCGCGCTGACGTTCGAGACCGTATCGCGCCCAAACTCGCGCTCGATGGCGGCCAAGTCGTCGCGCAACATCTCGAAAATCTCTTTTCCGTTAATGGCGGCAGGCATGCTCAAAGGTTCGTTCCATATGTGTCATTCCGAGCAAGACGAGGAATCCCTGCCCAAACGAGAATCTCGCGGTGATAGGGATGCTTCGCTCCGCTCAGCATGACAGAGAATCAGTTCGTCCGATAATTCGTAAACTGCATATCAATCCCAAAATCCTGCGGCTTCAGCAACGCAATAATCGCCTGCAGCGTATCCCGATCCTTGCTGCTCACCCGCACCAAGTCGCCCTGAATCGAAGCCTGCGCCTTGTGCTTGGAGTTTTTGATGACCTTGACGATCTCTTTCGCCCTCTCAATCGGAATCCCCTGCTGCATGGTGATGCGCTGCTTCGCCGTCCCGCCAAACGCCGATTCCACCGGCCCATAAGTGAGCCCTTTCAGCGGAACCCCGCGCTTCGCCAGCTTCTGCTGAAAGATTTCATTGACCGCCTTCAGCTTGAACTCATCGGCCGAATGCAGCACGATGGCGTCTTTCCCGTCCATCTCAATCTTCGATTTGGAATCTTTAAGATCGAAGCGCGTATGGATTTCCTTCAACGCATGCTGCATGGCGTTGGAAACCTCTTCGAGGTCGATCTTGCTCACAATGTCAAAAGTGTTTTCTGGCATCTTGTGTTCGGCCTAAGAATCCCTGCATCGCGGAAACCGGGAAGGGCACGGCTTTCAGCCGAGCCATCAGGAACCGGAACAATTGCGGCTTTAGCCGCTGGGGGCTTCGCCGCTTCCCGGCGGCCCCACCAAATCCGCATCCAACAAACTAAATGGAATCAGCCTTTTCGGGAAGCAAAAAGAAGCGATAGAAGTTGCTCGCCGTCTGCCGCCCCGCCTCTTCTACCGACAGCCCCCGCAATTCTCCCACTTGCCGGGCCACTTCCGTCACAAACGCCGGCTCATTGCGCTTCCCACGATGCGGCACCGGCGCCAGAAACGGCGAATCCGTTTCAATCAGAATTCGGTCCAGCGGCACTCTTCCAGCCGCATCCCGAATCTGCTGCGCTTTGGGATACGTCACGTTACCCGCGAACGAAATCATGAATTCCATATCCAGCGCCCGCGCGGCATGCGCCCATGTTCCGGTGAAGCAATGCAAAATCCCACCCAACCCATTCGATGCCCAATGTTCCCGCAACAGATTCAAGCAATCTTCCCAGGCATTGTCGCTGTCTTGCGACGGCCGGCAGTGAATCACGATCGGCAGCCTAGCTGCCTTCGCCAGCTCGAGCTGCTGCAGAAAGACCCGCTGCTGCACATCGCGCGGCGAATGGTCGTAGAAATAGTCGAGGCCGATCTCTCCCCAGGCAATCACGCAAGGCCGTTTCGCGAGCTGTTCCAGTTCCTGAAAATCCGCGTCCGTTGCCACCTTTGCCTCATGCGGATGAATGCCCACGGTTGCGTAGAGGAAGTCGTGTTTCTCCGCCACCTGAATCGCGCAATCCAGCGACCCAGGCCCGGTCCCGCAGCCAATCGCAAGAATGGTTTCGATGCCCAACTCCCGCGCCCGCGCAATCATGGCTTCGCGATCGGCATCGAACTGCTCCACCTCGAGATGTGCGTGGGAATCTACAAACACGATGGTTTTCGTAGCGCCGGCGTCTCGCCGGCTGTCGCGAGGGCATCTTGCCCTCGCTTCCGCGGCCTGCGATCACTGCGGCGTCGAAGTGCAGTCCGCCTTCTGACGTGGATCAAAATCGTAAGCCACTTTGCGCGCTCTCGCAAACTGGGACGCGTTCATCGGAGTGCCTAGAACTGTTCGTCGCTCCGGATCAAGCCGATAGACGTATCCCTTCTTTTCGTGCGGTGGCCACTCCTTGCTCGATTCGTCGGGCGCTGTGAAGAAATAGCCAGCGCTATCCCGATACCAGTTGAGGTCTTCAGGGATCCCGCGAACCTCCCGCCCGTCTATGACGACTTCGCGTTTTGCCACATCCACGACGATCATAACTTCATCGTCGCTAGCGTAGTCACCCACCAGAAAGCGTTTGTCCGCGGTTAGGAAATAGAAGCCGCCAGGAAGATTCGTGACATGGCCATCCTTGTCGACAAGCAGCAACCTGCCATCGTAGTCACCTTCTTTCACAGCAACAAAGTAATCTGACAGCGGTTGTTCCCTGGGCACGAAAATACCGTAACTGAAGCCGACAGGCTCCATATCATCGTAGTAAAGCCGCTTGAGCAATGAAGGCCCCTTCCTGATTTCAAACCAAGCCCGGCAATAGCGGGGCTCCTTGATATGTTCTTTGGCCTTCGCTTGGATGACTTGCACGGTGACTTCGCCATGCGAATAGCTCCGTCGACTGACGTGGAATTCGCTAACGGGGTACATCCTGGCGTCAAAGACAGGAGTCTTCTCAGAGGGCGCGGATTGAGAACCGCCCGCGAGAAGAAAGACAAGAAGGAAGAGCGCGTGGCTGTGGGTCATGGTTCCTTCCGAGCCTAAATCTGCAAGCAACTCCAGCCTGCCCTACTTCAACCTAGTCCCCGGCGGCACATCTTCCAAAAAACTGCACAACACCGGCTTCCCGCCCTCCGCCGTCGCCGCCACGATCATTCCATTCGACTCCAGCCCGCGCAGCTTCCGTGGTGCAAGGTTGGCGACGATCACCACTTTCCGTCCAATCAGCGACTCCGGCGCGTACGCCTCGGCAATCCCCGCCACGATCTGCCGTACTTCCGTTCCCAAATCCACTTCCAGCCGGAGCAATTTATCAGCGCCTTTCACTTTCTCCGCGACTTTCACTTGCCCCACTCGCAGATCGACTTTCGCGAAATCGTCGATGGTGATCTTCCCGTCCGTCGAAGCGGGCTTCGGAGCCGGCACATTCCCTGTCGGCAAAGCGGGCGCCGGTTTCACCTCGGCGGCCGGCGCGCTCCGGCCTAGCTCTTCCATCGCCTGCATCCTTTCGATCGCCGATTTATCCGCGCGCGGAAACACGCCCTCGACCGCTCCGACTTTCGTTCCCAGTGGAATCTGTCCCCACTTCAGCTCGCCCAAATTAACCTTCTGAATTTCCCCCAAGCCCAGCTGCGCCCAAATTTTCGCCGTAGCCTGCGGAATCACGGGATGCGCCAGCGCGGTCACAATGCGCAGCGCCTCCGCCGAAGTGTAGAGTACGGTCGCCAGCCGCGCCCGGCTTCCCTCGTCTTCCTTCTCGCCCAGCGCCCACGGTTCGTTTTCCACGATGTACTTATCGACGGCGGAAACCAGCCGCACCCATATCGACTCCAGTGCGGCGGAAAACTTGTACTCCGCGAAAAACTGGCCGCATTCGGCAATTGTCGCTTCCGCAATCTCGCGAATCACGCCATCCGCCGGCGTGTGCGCCGCAGCTGAGGGATACGGCACTTCGCCCTTGAAATACCGCCGGATCATGGTCAATGTGCGGCTCGCCAGATTGCCCAGCCCGTTCGCCAAATCGGAGTTGTAGCGCTGCACCAGCGCATCGAATGAAAACGACCCATCCTGCCCAAACACAATCTCGCGCAGCAAAAAGTAGCGTAACGCGTCCGCGCCCAGCACTTCGAGAATGGTCTCCGCGCGCACAATATTCCCGCGCGACTTCGACATCTTGCTCTCTTCAAACAGCAGCCAGCCGTGCGCCACAATGCTCCTGGGCAAGGGCAACCCGGCCGCCATCAAAAACGCGGGCCAGTACACACAATGGAAGCGCACAATCTCTTTTCCGATCATGTGCACATCGGCTGGCCAGTATTTGTCGTACTTGCTGGTGTCGCCCGAGCCATATCCCAGCGCCGTGATGTAGTTGGCCAGCGCATCCAGCCAGACGTAAATCACATGCTTGGGATCGTCCGGTACCGGAATGCCCCAGGAAAATGTCGACCGGCTGATGGAGAGATCGCGCAGGCCAGAGCGCACAAACGAAATCACTTCGTTGCGCCTTGTCTCTGGACGAATGAAATCCGCTTCGCCATACAGCTTCAGCAACTTGTCCTCAAACGCCGACAGTTTGAAGAAGTAGTTTTCTTCTTTCACCGTCTCGGTCGGCCGCCCGCATTCGGGACAAGGCTGCCCAGGCCCTACATCCACATACAGCTCGTCAAACACGCAGTATTGCCCGCTGTAGCTGCCCTTGTAGATGTAGCCGTTTTCCTGGATCCGCCGCCACAGCGCCTGCACGCCAACCTTGTGCCGCTCCGACGTCGTGCGGATGTAATCGTCATAGGTCAAGCCCATGCGATCCCACAATGCGCGGAACTCGGCCGAAACCTCGTCGGTAAATTGCTGCGGCGTCTTGCCCGCCGCCTGCGCCGCACGCTCAATCTTTTGCCCATGCTCATCGGTGCCGGTGAGGAAGTAAGTGTCGGACCCCAGCATCCGCTGCCGCCGCGCAACTGTGTCGCAGGCAATGGTGGTGTACGCGTGCCCAATATGCGGCCGCGCGTTGACGTAATAGATCGGAGTCGTGATGTAGAAATTCGTGGACATTTATGATTTTTTCTAAACCCCAAAGGACACGAAGGCTCACGAAGGTCGCCCTTCCGCTTCAGTTCACTTCGTGTACCTTAGTGTCCTTCGTGGTTAACGCTTTTCTATGTGTTAGCGCCGACCGCCTTCTCGCGCACGGCTAATTTTTTCATCATAGGGAACCCGTCCTTCCCCGTCAAACCTCGCGTCCCGCCGCCTTTTGCTACAATCACTGGTTCTTCAATCACTTAGAGGGACTCTTGTACCGTCATCTGGAAAGCCGTCTCGCCGCGCAGGTGCGTGCCTTCCTACTCCGCGCCTACGACCTCGACCTGCCCAAAATCTCCATCGAGCAGCCGCCGAATGTTGAGTTTGGCGAGTATGCGCTGCCTCTGGCCTTCGAGTTGGCTAAGAAGCTGCGCAAAGCCCCGCGCAAGATTGCCGAAGAAATCGTCGGCGGAATCGGCCCCATCGAAGGATTCGAGAAGCTGGAACTGGCCGGCGCCGGCTACATCAACGCCAAAGTGGATCGCGCGGCGCTGGCTGACGCCCTGCTCGCCGATCAAAGACCGAAGGCCGAGATCCCTGCCGGCAAAATTCTGGTCGAGCACTCCAGCATCAATCCCAACAAGGCCGCGCACATCGGCCACCTGCGCAACGCCATCCTGGGAGACACTTTTGTTCGCCTGCTGCGATTCGTGGGCAGGGAAGTGGACGTGCAGAACTACATCGACAACACCGGCGTGCAGGTGGCCGATGTGGTCGTGGGCTTTCAGCATCTTGCGAAAAAGTCGCGCGCCGAGGTCGAAGCCCTCACCCACCAGCCGCGCTTCGACTACTACTGCTGGGATCTCTACGCGCAAGTCTCGCGCTGGTACGAGCGCGACCCGCAGCATAAGCACGCCCGCTCGGCCACGCTGCATTCCATTGAGGAAGGCAGCAATGAAGTTGCCATTCTGGCCGACACAATTTCGGTCGCGGTTCTACGCCGCCATCTCGAAACCATGGACCGGCTCGATATCGAATACGACTTCTTGCCCCGCGAAAGCGAAATTCTCCATCTGCATTTTTGGGATGCGGCGTTCGCCAAGCTGAAAGCCAGCGGCGTGCTCACCTTCGAAAGCGAGGGCAAGAACAAAGGCTGCTGGGTGATGCGGCGAGCGGGGACTGGGAAGAACACAACCACAGGGGGCACGGAGGTCACAGCGGAAAAGGAAATCTCCGAGGACGACCAGAAAGTCATCGTGCGCTCCAACGGCACGGTCGGCTATGTGGGCAAAGACATCGCCTACCACATGTGGAAGTTCGGCCTGCTGGGCCGCGACTTCGGCTACCGCAAGTTCTATCGCTACCCCAACGGCCACGAATGCTGGGTTTCCTCCGCCGAGGGCGAAAGGAACCATCCCCACTTCGGCGGAGTGGCCGAAATCTACAACGTGATCGACGCGCGCCAATCCGAGGCGCAGAACACCGTGATCGAAGCCCTGCGCGGCCTCGGCCATGACGAAGCCGCCGATCGCTACACGCATTTTTCCTACGAGATGGTCGCACTTACGCCGCGCTGCGCCGCTGAACTTGGCTATGAGTTGTCGGAGGAAGATAAAGCCCGGCCGTACATCGAGGTTTCCGGCCGCAAGGGATTCGGCGTCAAGGCCGACGACTTGCTCGACACGCTGATTGCCTCGGCGAAAAAAGAAGTCGATTCCCGCCATCCTGAGCTGGGCGATGCCGAACGTCTGACCATTGCCAAACAGATCGCCATCGGCGCACTGCGCTACTTCATGCTCAAGTTCACCAAGAATTCCGTGATCGCGTTCGATTTCAAAGAAGCGCTAAGCTTTGAAGGCGAGACTGGCCCGTACGCGCAGTACGCGGTGGTGCGTGCGTCCAATATTTTCCGCAAAGGTGGATTCGATCCCGACGCTTTCTGTAGAGACGTAGCTAGCTGCGTCTCTACCGCTGATCTCGCAGAATACCTCGCGGGTAAAGACGCAAACGAGGTCTGGAGCCTATGGCTGGCGGCGGCGAAGACTTCCTACATCGTGGACCAGTGCATTGCTACCCGCGAGCCTGCATATCTCGCCAAACACGCATTCCAGCTAGCCCAGCTTTTCAACACTTTCTACCACCGCTACCCCATCCTCACGGAAACCGACGAAGGCAAGAAGAAATTTCTGCTGGCCACGGCGGCGGTGGCGCGACGCGAATTGATGCGCGCGCTGGCCGTGATGGGAATTGGCGTGCCGTCTGTAATGTAGGGTAAATTGTCCCGCTGAGCCTTTACGTCGATATTTATTAACTATAAGATATAATTTTACGCGGGCGGCATTGGATCGTCCTCTGGCGAGTTGCGAGCCTTGGGCGGCTTGAGGGCCGCCTCGGGAATCATGGCGATCGATTCTAGGCCCCTTAGCGGGCCCGCACAGGGCATTCCTGGGCGAAGGCTCGCTTCAGCGGAGGCAGCCGGTCCTGGCATGAGTACAATTATCCATGAGATAATATTATCAATCACTTGCGGGCAGGCGGCTTCCGTGGACACATCTCGCCGCTTTCCACCCGCATCCAAGTGATTGAAAGCGATCCGCTACCGGAGGCTTTATGAAAATTGTATATACCACGGCGATTCTGCTTCTGCTAGCCGGGGCCGGCTTGGCAAAATCACCCGCCGACAAAGACATCCCCCCATTTCCCCCTAGCCTGCGGAATGCCCAGTACGTCTACGTCACCAGCTACGACGGCGATCAGTTCAACCCTGCGGTCTTGCCGCAGGATCGCCAAGCCATCGCTTCGGTACAGGATGCCATCGAGAAGTGGGGCAAGTGGACCCTCGTCTACAAACCGGAGCAAGCTGACCTGGTGCTGATGGTGATGAGTCGCCCCTCGGAAGATCTGCTGGCGGTTTACGACGCGCACGGCTGGCCCAAGAATGACTTCCTGTGGCGGATGAGCGCACGCGAAGGGCTGCAAAAAGGCGAAACGCCGCTGGTCACACAGCTGCGCAAAGCGTTCGAGAAGACCGCGAAGTAGCTGCGCGCGTAGAGGAGGTTGGAGCCTTCCCGTTTCCCTAGCCATCGCTGTGCGTGATACTCCACGATGCCGAACCTTCCGCAACAACGCGATCGTCTTCAGCCATCCGAAGCACTCTGGTGCCCACGGTTCTTTTTCGGCCCCGCGAACACACTGCGGCCTCGGCTCACGTCGTTTGAATCGCCAGGTTCCGCATGCGGACCAAGTTGTAGGCCGCAGCCGCGTAGGTGAAGATCCTTCCCACCTTGAATTTCCTTACTGGACTGGCAACGTAGACGCCGGCACTCTCGACCTGCCAAGCCGTCCTTGTGTCAACAAAATGGCCGCGATGGCCGCAGCCCCTCCCGCGCCTAGGTAGAACGGCAAGCCCGGTTCTCTTGTCGACACGCCTTGGCACAGCGCGCCCAGTAGGCGTGAGCTGGTGTTGAATGCCGCGTGCATCAGCATAGGCACGATGATGCTGAAACCCGAGAGGTTGGCTCCCCAGGTATATAGGACCGACGCAGAAATCAGTATGAATGCAAACCCCCACACCGGGACATTGACCCATCCGTGAAGAAGAAACAGCGGAAGATGCCAGCCCGTCCATAACAGGCCAAGCAGAATCGACCCCACCACTGGTCCAAATCGCATTTGCAGACGCGGTAGCGCGAATCCTCGCCATCCCGGCTCTTCGTTAACGGGTCCACCTAAAAACGTGGACCAGTTCACCCCATAAACCGTGGGGGTCAACAGCACTGACCAGTGCAGCGCTCGCGGTGAGACTTTCGCCAATACGATGCCCGGCAAGACGACAAACGCGACCATAATCAGCGCGAGCCCCATGAGCGAACCGAGCAATAACCTTTTCCACGAGCTGTACAGACGGCAAATTCGAAAGCTTCGGTCCAGCAGCCACTGAGTGCATAACGCTGCTATGGTGGGAGTGGACGCACCGACAACGATGAATTCGATGGGCACGTCCGCCCGAATCACCCCCACGCCGATGTTCGTCAACACTAGGGGCAGAAAAGCAATCCAGCCGAAGAGGTAGGCAAGAAGGAAAAAAACAAGCAGCGGTCTGCGTCGCACGACGCGTCTGAACTGGGTATCAGGTTGCACGGTTGTCGAAGGACATGGCAAGTCGCTGCCCTAGGCTACTGCGGATCGATCTTCGCGGTCGAGAAGTAACCCTTTGCCCAATCCTGTGAATCGAGTTTTTCCCGCATCCTGCTAGGATGACTTGCCGCCGCGGCCGCCCGCGATCATCAGGCCTGCCCCTACCACAATCAGCACAATGCTGACGCCGGAAGAGACGCGTTCGCTGTGCTCGGTCTGCACGCCGATGCTGGCATCGCCGATCTTGATGCCATGGTTTTCGCGGTGGGGGATAGGAACGAAAAAAGAGAGGATACCCAGGATCAACACGAGCAGGCCGACGCCAGATAGAGCTTTCATGGAAAGTCCTCCGTGTTGAGATTCGATCCGCTAGCTGTAGAGACGTAGCTTGCGACGTCTGGTTCGCGCCGCCGGGAAGACGTTGCAAGCCACGTCCCTACCGTGCGAAGTCTTTCACCAGCTCCACCAGGCTGCGTACGGCAATTCCCGACGGGCCCTTGGCGATCCAGGGCTTGGCGTCGTCCATCCAAGCGGTGCCGGCAATGTCGAGGTGCAGCCAGGGCGTATCTTCGGCAAACTCTTTCAGGAATGCGGCGGCGGTGCTGGCGCCGCCCCAGCGCCCGCCGGTGTTCTGCAGATCGGCGATGTTCGAGCGCATGGCTTCCAGATAGTCTTCGCCGAGCGGCAGGCGCCAGAATCTCTCGCCAGCTCTATCGACAGATTGGCGAAAGCGCTCGTAGAGCGGGTCATCGCTGGCGAACACACCGGCATTGGCGTAGCCGAGGGCGACCACGACCGCGCCGGTCAGCGTGGCGGCATCCACCAGATGCGTGCAGCCGAGCTGACGCGCGTAGCAAAGTCCATCGGCCAGAACCAGGCGGCCTTCGGCGTCGGTATTGATGATTTCGATCGACTTGCCGGACATGGCAATTTGCACGTCTCCCGGCTTCTGCGCTTTACCGGACGGCATGTTCTCCGTGGCCAGGACGATGCAGATGACCTTCACTTTCGGCTTGAGCAGCGCGATGGCGCGCATGGCGCCCAGCATGGCCGCGCCGCCGGCCATGTCGTATTTCATTTTTTCCATGCCATCGGCGGGTTTGATGGAAATGCCGCCGGTGTCGAAGGTGATGCCTTTGCCGACCAGACCAAGTACCGGCTTTTCTGGCGCACCCGCCGGCTCGTGACGCAGCACGATGAGCGCCGGAGGCTCATCCGATCCCTGCGCCACGCCCCAGAATGCTCCCATTTTCAGTTCTTTAATCTTGTCTTCGCCGAAAACCTGGCATTTGAGTCCGACCTCTTCCGCCATCTTGCGGGCATGCTCGGCCAGGATGGTCGGAGTCATGCGGTTGGAAGGCTCGTTGACCAGGTCGCGAGTAAAGTTCTGCGATTCGCCGATGATGCGGGCTTCGTCGATGGCGGCTTGCAGCTTGGCCTTGTCGCCGCTGGCAATGACGGTGAGCGTGTCGATAGTTTGATCCTTGCGGTCGCTCTTGTAAGTGTCGGAATCGAAAGTGCCGACGAAGGCGCCTTCTACGATTGCCTTGACCGAGTCTTCCGGTTTCCATCCCATTTCCGGCGCCAGGAAAGCGAAGCTGCGAACGCCGCGTGACTTAAGCATGCGCACGGCTGCGCCCGCAAGACGGCGCAATTCGAAGGCGGAGAAATTCTTGGCTTTGCCACCGCCGAGCAGCAGCAGGCGCTTGGCCCTCAGCTTGGCGGGATGATGCAGCACGGTGATCTCGAAGGTTTTGCCGGTGGTTTCGCCGCTGGCGATGACCTCGGCGGCGGCGTCTTTGATGGCGGCATCGCTGGTCTCGACGGAGATTTGCGGCTTGGCGTTCTTATCGCGGTTCGCTTCTGCGCGATCGAGAACGACGGCAACTAAGCATTCGGTTTCAACTTCGGCGGGAGTGGCGAGGGAAAGAATCGTTTTCATGTTTGTGAGTGTCCAGTATCGTCGGCGAGTGGGAGTTTAGGCAAGCGGGCGGTTATGTGGCGCGGGCGCCCTCGCCCGCGAAGAGTTGGGGACAGCCTTGCCGATCGTCAATCGCGCTCCCCCCGAGCTCTGCGGAGTAACCGGCATTTCGCGGGCGAGGGCGCCCGCGCCACACAGCCGCATCACAGCCATACAACGGTAATTCCGCGATTGCGGCGGCCCAGGTCGGGGTCTTGTTTCAGTTCAGGATGAGCTTTGATCAGCGCCCAGGCTTGCTCGTCGGATTTGCTCCAATTCTCGCCGAAGATGCAGCCGCGAATTGCGCCGCGGCTGGCCAGTTCGGTCAAATGCTTTTGCGCCGCGATGCGGATGTCTCCGCCCTCTCCGCTGGAGCCGTAGCCGTGGATCAGTTTCAATAGCGTACATTTTTCCTGGCGGGCGAGCGCCAGTTCGCGATCCAGTTGTTGCATGGCTTGATGGACCAGCGGCATCCCGGATTCCAGGTTTACGGTCTTCATGGCTCAGTCTCGGCGGATTTGGCTGGCATGATACGCCAGTTTCAGCGCAAGCCGCGCTCCGGCAGAATGGTGAACTTTTTTCGTCCGGCGATGCGATAGGTTTCGAAATCGTCGTGGTCGATGGTCAGGATCAGACTGAGCGATTCGCGAGCGGCCAGGTGCACGAGGGTGGCATCGGCAAAATCCATGGGGCGGTCGGAGTATTGCGCCATCAATGCTTGCAACTCGGGCAGGTCGGCGTCGCTCATCTCTCTAACGGTCAGTGCGCCCGAGCGGGCAAAAGCCCACGCTTTGGTCATGCTCAAGGAGCGGGCGGCGATCAAATGAAAGAATTCGGTTAGGACGGCCGTGGTTGTGAGCAACGGCATTTGCAGGGAGGCCAACGCTTGCAGACAAGCGCCATGCCAGCGCTCATCGGCGTTCATGATGGCAACGATGGCGCCGGTATCAATTAGTCCGCCGGGAGGCATTGGCTTCCTGAGCGTGCTTGCGCACTATTCTTTCGCGCACGATCTCGCGGGCCCGAGTTGCTAGGGTGGGATCGCCGCTGTGAATCGTTCCCACTGTGGCCATTACCCGCTTGCGAATCGCCGCTTGCTCGGCTTCGTCATCGGCGAGGCCGTTGCGGTGTTCTGCGAGCCAGCCGGAGGTGATGCGATCGAGCAATGCCGCTAAGGACGTGCCTTCGCGCCGGGCTGCGGTTTCCAATTCGATTTTCTTTTGTGGCGAGATGCGCCAGCTATAGACTTCGGTTTTCATGCACTACAGTGTAGTGCATCTGGCCGAGCCAAGCAAGATCTACTAGGGGATGGTTTCCAGCGGCTGGAGGTCGGGCTGGACCCACTGCTTGCGGCTGCGAGCGTCGGTGATGAGATCGTAGCTGTAATAGGCGCGATAACGGTCGCGCTGGTTGCCGAATTCGGCGACGGCGGCGCGGGCAGCTTCCAGGCGCGAGGATTTGCGGGCGCGCACGAAATTGCCGATCAAAATGGTCCAGAAGCGGGTGACGGTTTCGTGGTACCCCTGGTTGGGGCCATAGACCTTGCCGCGAGCGGCAGCGTAGTGCAGGATGCCGCTTTTCATGCGGCGGAAGGCCTCGTCAGACGGGTGCTCGAAGGCGTAGTGGGCGATGACGGCAACGTGGGCCGGATGCGTCCATTCGGCGCCGGGGAGGGTGCCGTTTTCCCAAGCGTGGACGAATTTCAGCAGCGCTTCTTCATCCGCGAGATAGCCCAGGGCATTGCTTTCGAAAGCACAGTTGGTACTTGACATACGAATAAAATTAGTTATCTATAGTCAAGCTAATATAACAAAATAATATTGATTCTGTACAATCGAAAGTTATGGACAATGACATAGATGCTTTGGATAGGAAAGCGCTGCGGCTGCTCATGCGGCAAGGGAGGGTGACGTGGGCGGAGTTGGGCGAGCGCTTGAAGCTCTCTGCCCCGGCGGCCGCGGAGCGGGCGCGGCGTCTGGAACAGAAAGGCGTCATTCGCGGCTACGCTGCGCTGGCGGATCCAGACGCCCTGGGATATTCGCTGACGGCGTTCGTCGCGGTGAGCCTGCGCGACATCCGCAGGCGGGCGGCGTTTCTCATTGCGGTTGCCAAGATTGAGGAGATCGTGGAGTGCCATCATGTGACCGGCGAGGATGACTATCTGCTGAAGGTTCGCTGCCGCGGGACGAAAGATTTGGACCGGCTGCTCAGCGCGGTGCTGAAAGGGAAGTTGGATGTGGCGCGCTCGCGCACGACGATTGTGCTGAGGACAGCCAAGGAGACGGTGCGCGTGCCGCTAAACGAGAATGACGATTGAGGAGGATGCGCACAGGACGGGCGAGGGCGCCAACTGAAGGCCTATTTGCGAGCCGGGGTTGGAAGGAGTGCGTCCTGTGAATACCTCGCGTTCTCGCGGGCGGGGGCGCCCGCGCCACATTAATGTCCTTTTCTTCCCCGGGCTACCGCCTCCCGCGCTTCCTTGTCGGCGGTGCGGCGGCGTTCGGTTTCGCGCTTGTCCCAGAGCTGCTTGCCTTTGGCCAAGGCGAGTTCGACTTTGACGCGGCCATTCTTGAAATACATGCGAGTGGGGATCAAGGTCAGGCCGCGCTGCTGGGTCTTGCCGATCAGCTTGCGGATTTCCTCGCGATGGGCCAGCAGTTTGCGGGTGCGGAGCGGGGCGTGGTTGAAGATGTTGCCGTGCTCGTAGGGTCCGATGTGACAATTGAGCAGCCAGAGTTCGTTGTCTTTGATAAGGCCGTAGGAATCTTTCAAGTTTGCCAGACCGGAGCGGACCGATTTGACCTCAGTCCCGGTCAGGGCGACGCCGGTCTCAAACCTTTCCAGCAGGAAATAGTTGTGCGAGGCGATGCGGTTGACGGCGGCATCGCGCCGGCCGGCGGCAGTGGGATCGCGGCGCGGATTTTTCTCCGGATTGGGCTTGGTCGGGTGTGCCAGCTGACGGGCCATGGGTCCGTGGGTAGGTTACCTCATGGGGCGCGCGCGGTCACCGTCCCGGCTTTCTCGGAAGCAAAATGTTGCATCTTACAGTGTGGGTGGTGACCCAGCCTTTCGGCGCGCCAGCCCACGACGGCCGATTGGCTGGCAGCCCGCAGGTGGGCGGTTCGGGCTAGGTCCTTCCGACTGTGTTTGTACTGGCTTAGACTAGCTTTCGCAAGGCTTTACAATGCTATAATCACCCGACTTAATGTCTTCATTCGATATCCAAGGATCGCCTAAGCCCCTGGCTGTGTCCAAGTTCTGAGAGAGGCAAGTGCGGAAGTCTGTCTGCGAGGAATGGGAATGACGCGATTGATGCGCCCGGCGGCAGTCGTTTTGCTGGTGGCGACCTTGATCCTGCCGGTGGCCGCCGACCAAGCCAAGAGCTGGTACCTAAAGGGGCAGGACGCCGAGGCCCGGCAGAACTACGAGAAGGCCTACGACGACTACAAACAGGCCTACGATCTGAGCCCCAAAAACCTGCGCTACCGCGCGGCGTTTGAGCGGCTGCGCTTCCTGGCGGGGGCCTCGCACGTGCATCGCGGGAAGTTGCTGCGCGAGGCGGGCAAGCTGGAAGAGGCGCTGGCCGAATTCCAGAAAGCGGCGGAGATCGATCCCTCCAGTTTCATTGCGCAGCAGGAAATGCAGCAGACGCAAAAGGCGATTGACGCGGCCAAGGCGCCGGGGCCGCGTTCGCAAGCGCCGCCGCAGGGCGTGTTGCAGCGCCGGCTGGAGGAGGCGCAAGGCCCGGTCGAGCTGGCTGCTTTCGACAACGCTCCCATCACTCTGATGTCCACCGACGACAGCAAGAAAATCTATGAGACCATCGGCCGGCTGGCGGGCATTAACGTGCTGTTCGATCCCGAGTACACCTCGCGCCTGATCCGCATCGAGCTGAACGGAGTGACCCTGCAGGAAGCGTTGGAAGTCATCCAGATGGAGTCGAAGACGTTCTATCGGCCGGTGACGCCGAACACGATTTTCGTGGCCCAGGACAATCCCTCCAAGCGCAAGGAAATCGAACAAAGCGCGGTCAAGACTTTTTATCTTTCGAATCTTTCCCAGCCCACCGAAATGCAGGATGTAGTGAATACGCTGCACACGGTGCTCGAAATCCAGCGGGTGCAGCCGCTGACGGCGGAAGGCGCCATCGTGGTGCGGGGCACGCCGGACCAGCTTGCCCTGGCGCAGAAAGTGATCGAGGACCTGGACAAGGCCAAGCCGGAGGTGGTGGTAGACGTGGCTATCCTGCAGGTGAACCGGGATAAGGCTCACACCTTGGGCATCAACCCGCCGACCAGCGCCACCGTAGCCCTGCAGAACAACCTGAATACCACGACCACGTCGACGACGGGTACGACCACGTCCGGGACAAACACCAGCGGCACCCCCAACCAGATCAACTTCAACAGCTTGGCCAGCCTGAATGCCACCGACTTTACGGTAACCATTCCCTCGGCGACGGCGTCGGCGCTGTTCAGCGACAGCGACACCCGGGTGGTGCAGAACCCGCAAGTGCGGTCCATCGATGGACAGAAAGCGTCCCTTAAGATCGGACAACGCGTGCCGATTGCGAGCGGCTCCTTCTCGTCCGGTATCGGTGGTGTTGGAGCCGGCATCAGCCCACTGGTCAATACGCAGTTTCAGTATCTGGATGTGGGCGTCAACATTGACATTACTCCCAAGATTCACCCCGAGGGCGACGTTTCGTTGAAAGTGGTGATGAATATTTCTTCGGTGGCGGGGCAATCCAATATCGGCGGCATCACCCAGCCCATCATCAGCCAGAACCTGGTGGATAACGAGATTCGCCTGAAAGACGGCGAGGTAAGTCTTTTGGGTGGCATGTTTGAAGATTCGAACACACGATCGCTCACCGGGATTCCCGGGCTGGCGCAGATTCCCTTCCTAAAATACCTATTCTCGCAAACGCAGACCGACCACAGTCAGAATGAGATTGTGTTCGTGCTCATTCCCCACGTTGTGCGCGAGACCGTGGTCAACGATCTGAACGAGAGGACGATCGAAGTGGGGACGGCCAATGCCATCCAGTTGCGCCGGGTGAGGCCGCTCGAAATACCGCCAGCGGCTGCGCCGGCCCAGAACCCGATTTCGCCGAGCGCGCCGACGAGTCAGAACGCGGCTCCAGCCGCGGCGTCAGCGGCTCCGCAACGGATTTCCGCGCCAGCGGTCTTCAGTTTCGATCCTCCGGCCGTCACTCAGGCCGTGGGATCGACCTTCGCAGTGAACATCTTGTTGAGCGGGGCGCAGAACGTTTACTTGGTTCCGTTGGAGGTGAAGTACGATCCCAAGCTGCTGCAGGTGGTCGGCGCAACCAATGGAGGGTTGCTGTCGCAGGATGGGCAAGCGGTGACGCTGACAAACCATAACGATGAAGCGAGCGGGACCTTGCAAATTACGGCGACGCGGCCGCCGGGCGCGAACGGAGTGAATGGCCAGGGCTCACTTGTGACCGTGACCTTCCAGGCCAAGGCGGCGGGGCAGGGGAATCTGGCGATCTCGAAGGGCGGGGCGCGCGATCCAGGCATGCAAGCCATCACCGTAACCGGCGCGGTGGCTTCGGTCACGATAAAGTAAGCTGCGCCGCCGCCGATGTACGCGGAGATGGCAAGCTCTGGGAGTTACGCCTGCGCAAAGTCACCTATGAAACCAGTTGTTCCGGCTCCGCGTACCCGAGCGAAAAGTGACCCATCCGAGCTGGGGCGCGGATTCACGCTGGTCGAGCTGATTGTGGCCACGGCGATTCTGGTGGTGCTGACCAGTCTGGCCATCCCCCTGGCGCGGGTTTCGATCAAGCGCGAGAAGGAACGCGAACTGCGGCGTGATTTGTGGGAAATGCGCGACGCCATTGATCGCTACAAGGACGCCGCCGACCGCGGAGCGTTCCAGATCAAAGCAGGCACCGAGGGTTATCCCCCGGATCTAGACACGCTGGTGAAGGGCGTCGATATAGGACCCAAGAAGCTGCGTTTCCTGCGGCGGATTCCGGTCGATCCCATGACTGGCAACACCGACTGGGGCTTGCGCTCCATGCAGGATGACCCGGCGTCGGATTCCTGGAGCGGCGACGACGTGTTCGACGTGTACACGAAATCGGAAGGCACCGGGCTCGACGGCACCAAGTACAAGGATTGGTAAATGGCAAGCATCCGCGCACGCGAGAAAGAGAGCAGCGGCTTCACCTTGATCGAGCTGATGATCGTCATCAGCATCATCATGATTCTGATCGCCATTGCCATCCCTTCTTATAACCAGTCCATCATCCGGGCGAAGGAAGGGGTGCTCAAGCAGAACCTGTTTACCCTGCGTTCGCTCATCTCGCAGTACACCCTGGACAAGCAGAAAGCTCCGGAGTCGCTGGACGATCTGGTCACGGCGAGCTACATGAAGCAGATTCCCAACGATCCCATGACGGGCAAGCCGGACTGGACGGTCGACCAGGAAGATGAGACATTGCTGTCGCCGGATGAGCAGACGGGCGGGATCGACGACGTGCACAGCTCCTCAACGCAGATCGGCACGGATGGGACGGCGTACAACACCTGGTGAGCGAGCTCTTAGCCGCCAACCATTCGCACTTAGCTCCTTGGTTTTTCAGGAAAACGCTGCGGCGCGCCCAGAAGTCCGTCATGGCGTGGATTAGAGTTTTGGCGGAGGAGTGGAATCGGTGACACAGAACGCACGACTATGGATGCTGGCCGCGGTATTTTCGGGAGCTGTGGCGGTGTTCGCTCCAGCCATGAATGCGCAGACTCCTTCCGCGCCCACGGCTCCTACGGCTTCGCAGGATCCGGCGCTGCTCGATCAAATCTGGCAAAGGGCCAGCGCCAAATATGACGCTCCGCGCGCGCTCATCCTCAAACGCGTGGACCGGGGCGATCACCTCGGCCCTTTCCGGGCCGATTGGGAGTCGCTGAAGAGCTACAAGGCTCCCGATTGGTACGCGGACGCGAAATTCGGAATCTTCCTCCATTGGGGCGTCTATTCGGTGCCTGCCTTCGGTAACGAGTGGTATCCGCGCGACATGTATGTTCCGGGCTCTCCGGAGTATGAGCATCATCTCGCGACCTACGGACCGCAAAACAAGTTTGGTTACAAGGATTTCATTCCCAGGTTCAAGGCGGAGCATTTCGACGCGGTCGCCTGGGCGCATTTGTTCAAGGAAGCCGGCGCGCAGTACGTGATTCCGGTGGCGGAGCATCATGATGGCTTCGCCATGTATGACAGCGGTTTGTCAGATTGGACTGCGGCCAAAATGGGGCCGCATCGCGACGTGATCGGGCAACTAGCCAAAGCGGTGCGAGCGGAGGGCTTGCACTTTGGAGTGTCGTCGCATCGCGTGGAGCACGATTTCTTTTTGGGTGTGGGGCGGGCGATCCCGTCGGATGTGAACGATCCGAAATATGCGGCGTTCTACGGACCGGCGCACAACTGGCTGACGGCCAAGAGGGGTACGCCTCTCGACAACGACTTTACCTATGTTTCTCATGCCTGGGCGGATGATTGGCTGGCGCGCTCGGCGGAACTCGTCGAAAAATATCATCCCGACGTAGTTTACTTCGATTGGTGGATTGGCCAGCCTTCCCTTCGTGACCATCTGGTTCGCTTTGCCGCCTTCTACTACAACACTTCGCTGCAGCATGGCGACGTTGGGGTGATTAACTACAAGGATTTTGCGATGCAGGAGAACTCGGCGGTTCTGGACATCGAGCGCGGCCAACTCTCCGACATTCGCCCGCTGCTCTGGCAAACCGACACTTCCGTCAGCAACAAATCGTGGGGCTACATTGAGCATGACACTTTCAAGTCGGCGGAATTCATCGTGCACCAGCTGATTGATATCGTCAGCAAGAACGGCAATCTATTGCTGAACGTGGGTCCGCGCGCCGATGGCACGATTCCGGAAGAAGCGCAGCACATACTGCTGGACGTCGGCGGGTGGCTGAAAGTGAACGGCGACGCGATTTACGGCACTCGTCCGTGGAAGGTTTACGGCGAAGGGCCGACCAAGGTCGCCGGGGGAGCCTTTCACGACACCGACACGCAGGCTTATACGGCCGAGGATTTTCGCTTCACCATGAAGGGCGATTCACTGTACGCCATTGAAATGGGATGGCCGGCGAATGGCGAAGCGGTGATTCATTCCCTCGCCGCAAACTTGCTGGGCGCGCAGAAGATCGAGTCGGTCGAGCTGCTGGGAGAAGACATGAATCTTCAGTTTGAACAGAAGGCGGATGGCTTGCACATCCAGGTGCCGTCGGAAGCTCCGGGCAAATACGCGTATGCCTTTCGGATTATTCTCAGCGGCGGCGAGGCGGGAAAGTGAAACCCCGCGAACCCAAAGGCGAGATTGCCCTAGGTTCGCGGCGGTTTGACGCGGCTACTGAGTTGGAGGCGCTGGGGAGGCGAGCGGCGCGTCCGGTCTTGCGGTGACGTAAGGTATGTTTGGCAAATGGCTGACTTCTCCGCGTTGCGCGTCGGCGATGTCGATGCCGGCGTGGTCGAGGAGGAGGCCGGTCGCGCGGTCCATATCCACCTGCGATTTCTCGTAGTCCGTCATCGCGGAGAGCAGGTTGGACTCTGCCGTTGCCAAGGAGCTCTGCTGTTGCAGTACCAGGGTCGTGGTGGAAGCGCCGAGGTCATATTTTTTCTGCTCGGCATCGAGAGACTGGCGACCCAATTCTACTGCGGCTTGAGCGGCTTCCACGGCGGCGCGATTTTGCTGCAAGGTGTACTGGGCCTGCCGAACCTCAATGCGCACCTGATTCTCAAACTGCTGCAAATGCACTTCTGCCTGGCGGTATTCCAGTTCCGAGCGTACCTGGGTGGCCTCGCCGACGCGATTGCGAAGCGGGATGGTGAGGGCCAGCCCCATTCCCTTATCCGGGGCGCTCGAGTTGATCAGCTGGCTTAGCGTGTCGCTGTAGCTGACTGAAGTAATACTCGCCGGCGGGGCGCAGAAGCCCGGTAGCGACCCGGGAGCTCCGCAAGTGGCAATGGGGTTTTGCGCGCCGCCCAGGCCCGAACCGCCGTAGTATGCAAAGGCGTTGAGCGTGGGAAGCATGGCATTGCGCACGGACTTAATACTGATCCGGCGGTTGGCCAGATCGATGCGCAGTTGGGCTAAGTCAGCCCGATGGCTGAGCGCGTCGTTGACGAGATCTTCCGTCGGCACAACGGATTCCTGCGCCGGCAATTGCATGGTCGAGGTGGGAATTACTTCGGCCCCAGCGAGTGCGGGATCCTGCAAGCTACGGCTGAGGGCATTCTTCATGAGCAGCTGAGCCAACTCCAGATTGGTCTCCGCCTCGGTGAGCGCCCGCTGATCTGTCGCCACGGTGCTTTGTGCGCGCACCACTTCAATGGGCGCCAGACTGCCGATGTCCACTTGCTTTTTGGTGTCCGAGAATGTTTTTTGCGCAAAAGCCAACGATTCCTTTTGCACCCGGACGTTCTCGTACTGATAAACCAAATTCCAGTACATGTTCTCGATCTGATCCACGGTAGTGATGACTTGTAGCCGGAAGACTACATCCGATTCCTCGCGGTTATTCTTGGCAATCTGGATGTAGCGCGTGTTAGGCGCGAAACCAAAGCCCTGCAGCAATTGCTGGGTCAGCTGAAATCGAAAGCTGGAATTCAAGGATGGGCTGATGAAGTTAATGGGGTTGTTGCTGACCCCGCGCGTGTTGTTGAACCCGACTGACAGGTTGGTGCCGGTAGGGAAGCCTTGGGCGTAGCTGAAGTTCCCGGTTCCGGTGTTCTGCCGGGTGCCGCAGAATGCGCTGCTGCACTCAACTTGCGAGTGATCGCTTTGCAGAGTGCCGGTCAGGATGGGATCGAAGCTGGTGATGTTCGAGCCGATGCCTTCGGTGTTGAACGTTATGCCGCCCGAGCCAGCGCCCACGCCGCCGGTGCCGGGATTGGTGCCACCCGCTCCGGAGCCGATCTGCCCGCCCAGCCCTCCCAGACTGCCGCCTGGCGTGTTCTGCACGATGCCAAGCGGAGTGCCGAGAATCGAGGCGCCAGCCTTGGCGCGCAGCACGTCGGTATCCGCGATGTTCAAGGTGTAGCGCGCGATCACCAAGTCGAGGTTATTCTCCAGAGCCAGCGCCACGGCGTCGTCGATCGAAAGCACGAGCTTACCGTCGTGCATCAACTGATCCAGCCGCGGAGCATTGCCCAGATTCACCGGCGGCACGTGCCGTGGCATGTAGGGCGCCAGGGGATTGGGGAAATGGGACTGCGGCTTGGAGTAATCCACGGACTGGAACTGCTGGGGTTGCGAAGCCTGGGGCTGGGGTTGAGGGGCATCCGGCGCCTGCGCCCAGCCGGCCGCGCTGAGCACGCTGGCCAGCGCGATTGCGGCGAAAGAACGGACCATTATTTTACGCGAGAGTGCCATTCGCTTATCTCCATGCATAAGGGCTGCTTGCAAAGACTGTAAAACTCCGTTGTCAGAGGTTGTTACGCAAAGGGCGCGGTCCCGGTTTCATTTTTTGCCGAGCTTGCTTGGAATACCCGCTCCAGCTTTTGCGGATGGAATGCAATAGTATAGCTGACGAAATGGCCGGGAACCGCCCCGCGTCCGCTGGTATGGCCGGTAAAACCTTGTAATCGTTGCAAGTCCATTGGATGAGCGGAGCTGCTCAAGAAGGTGCAAACAATCGTCATGCGCAATCTCAAGCTGACTCTGGCCTATGACGGTTCGGAGTTCTCCGGGTGGCAGGTGCAGCCGGACGCGGAAACCGTGCAGGGCACATTGGCCCTGGCTATTGGACGACTGACCGGGGAAAAGGTTTTGCCGCAGGGGTCGGGACGCACCGATGCCGGGGTGCACGCGCTGGCCCAGGTGGCGACGTTTGCGACGGAGTCGCCCATTCCAGGGGAGAACTTGGGCAAGGCGCTGAATGACATCCTTCCGGCCGCGATTCGGGTGCTGGAGGTTGCCGAGGTTCCGCTGGACTTTCACGCGCGCAAATCGGCGCGGGCAAAAACCTATCGCTATCGAATGTATCGGGGAGCTGTTTGCTCGCCGTTTTTGGCGCGGTATGTCTGGCATTATCCGTATCCCTTGAATGAAGATGCAATGCACCAGGCGGCGGGATTGGTTGTGGGCGAACACGATTTCACTTCCTTTGCGGCAGTGGACCCGGAACGGGGGGCGGAGGGTGCGGCGGTCTGCAACGTGCGGCGCATTCTTGCTTCCAGCTGGCAGCGCGACGCGGACGAGTTTGTCTACACAGTGCGAGGAAGCGGATTTCTGCACCACATGGTTCGTAATCTGGTGGGAACATTTTTGCTGGTGGGCAAGGGAACGCTGGCGGGCTCGGATGTGACGCGGATCCTCGGGGCCCACGATCGGTCGGCTGCGGGCGCCACGGCGCCGGCCAGTGGGTTGTATTTGGTGGGAGTGGAATACTGATGCCTCGGTGTCCCCGTGGTCAAGACGCGGCCGCGGAATCTCACCATAGAGAGACGCAGCGGAACCACGGTCCGCGGGTCTGGTTGGTCTAGACTGAGGGAGGCATGGCCACGGATCTTCAAATTGCCAGTGCGCGCAAAGTGGTTTCGGTGAATCCCGCCACGGGCGAGATACTGCACGAGTTTGAGTGCGCCACGGACGCGGAGGTTGACGCGGCGGTGGACCGCGCCTGCGCGGCTCAGCCATCGTGGAACACACTGGGCGTCGCCAACCGGATCAACATCCTGCGCGAGTTTCAGCGTTTGCTTTGCGACAAGAAAGCCGAGGTCTCGCGGCTGATCACTCGCGAAGCCGGCAAGCCCTGCGCCGAGGCGCTGCTAACCGAAGTGCTGGTGGTGCTTGACGCGGCGCGGTTTTGCATCGACAGCGCCTATCGTCTTTTGCGGGATGAACCCGTTCCCCACGGTAATCTGGCCATGAAGACGAAATCGGGCTATATCCTGCGCGAGCCGTATGGAGCGATCGGCATCATCTCGCCGTGGAACTATCCGTTCTCGATTCCAGCGACCGAAAGCTTGTCGGCGCTGGTGGCGGGAAACGCCGTGGTGCTCAAGCCCTCCGAATTCACTTCACTGGCTGCGCTGGAGCTGGCTTCGTTGCTGCATGAGGCCGGTGTGCCGCGCGATGTTTTCCAGGTGGTAGTGGGCGATGGTGCGACCGGCGCGGCACTGTGCGAGTCGAAGATCGATAAGCTGATTTTCACCGGAAGCGCGGCCACGGGCAAGCGCATCGCGCAGGCAGCGGCAACTCGGTTGCTTCCCGTGGTTTTGGAATTGGGTGGAAAAGACGCGATGCTGGTGCTCGACGACGCGGACGTTGACGTCGCTTCGAGTGGCGCGGTGTGGGGTGCATTCGTGAACGCCGGGCAGGCGTGCCTTTCGGTGGAGCGCTGCTATGTGCATCGCGGTTTGTACGAAGCTTTTATAGAAGCGTGCGTTCGCAAGACCAAACGGTTGCGAGTGGGCAATGGCATGGATCCGGAAACCGATGTCGGGCCGCTAATTAACCAGCGGCAATTGCGCAACGTCGAAACGCATTTAGAAGATGCGCGGGCGCGGGGCGCGCGAATTCTGGCTGGAGGTCATCGGTTGCTCGATGTGGGGCCGAACTTTTATGCTCCCACCGTGCTGGCCGATGTCACGCATGAGATGCTCATCATGCGTGAGGAGACATTCGGGCCGGTTCTCCCGGTGATGGCGTTTGACAACGATGAGGAAGCGATCGCTCTGGCGAACGATTCTGAATATGGTCTGGGAGCGAGTGTGTGGACCCGCAATCGGTCCCGCGGCGAGGCCGTTGCCAGGCGCATTCACGCGGGCACGGTGATGGTGAACGATGCGGTCTCCTGCTTCGGCATCAGTGAAGCGCCGCACGGAGGCGTGAAGGCAAGCGGCATCGGACGCACCCACGGGCGGTTCGGGCTGGAAGAGATGGTGCGGATCAAGTACGTGGATTCCGACCGCCTGCCCGGCATGAAAAAGATCTGGTGGTATGGCTATGGGGCCGGATTCGCTCGCCAGATGGAAGGGTTTCTCGATCTGCAGTTTGCGCGCGGATGGGGGCAGCGGCTGAAGGGAGCGTTGTCGTCCGCGGGAGTCTTGCGAAAAAGGAAGTTGTAGGACGAAGGCCAGCGAACCTAGAGAGCGAAGGGAGAACCGATCATGGCTGCTGATGCGAAACGTGAACTGTTCCGCCACACGGTGGCGACGCTCGCCTATCGCGGCGCCAAGGCGGTGGGCCACGCGCCATCGGAGTTCGCCATCTTCCGGGGAGCGGGGCGGACGCCTGCGCAAATTCTGAGTCACATTTGCGATTTGCTGGATTGGGCGCTTTCCATGGCCGAAGGCGAGGAGCGCTGGAACGAATCCGAAACGCGCGAATGGGATAAAGAAGTTGGGCGGTTCTTTTCCGCGTTGAAGGCGTTCGACAACTATCTCGCTTCCGGGAAACCGTTGGGCGCTTCCGAAGAAAAACTGTTTCAGGGACCGATTGCCGACGCCTTGACACACGTGGGCCAGATCGCCATGTTGCGGCGGCTGGCTGGCGCCCCGATGAAGGGAGAGAACTACTTTGCGGCTGATATCACCATCGGCCGCGTCGGGGAGCAGCAAGCGGCGCCGGTCCAGGAATTTTGAGGGACCCGTATGTTCCAGCGCCGGCTCTCGCAGCCCGCAAGACTTCGGGTAGAATGAGGCTGCTGAAAATACAATGCGGCGGCGCTCAGCCGCTCAAATCAAGGTGAGTGCATTGGCGATGACGGTGGCTTCCGGCGTGCAAACTCCTGCGCAACTTCCCCATCACAAAGTGAAATTCAAGAAACCGGGCCAGCGGGCCTGCAACGAGAAAAACGAAAAGGGCAAATTCTGCGGCGGCCACCTCAAGCGCTGGTTTTACACCACCGACGTGGCCGAGCAGGCGTGCGGCGATGCCCAGAAGGCTTGGGGAAAGGACGCCGAGGTCTATCGCTGCGAGCATTGCAAGACGCTGTACCTGCCGAACCCGGAGGATGTGGGTGGTCTGAACGTGGCCGGGGCAGGACAGATTTCCGTGTTCGGGCTGACGCTCCCCTCGAAAGAGAAATAAGATATCCCCCGGGACGTAGCAAGCTACGTCTCTACGGCGCGATGATCCCGGTCTCCATGAAGGGCTCCGAACTCATCTACGACTGGAACCGGATTCCCTCTGAGTCGCTGCAACCTGCGGGGCCCGTCTGGCTTAACGATGAGACCCTACGCGATGGTCTGCAATCGCCCTCGGTGCGCGATCCTTCGATCGAAGAGAAAATCCAAATCCTTCATCTGATGCAGGCCCTGGGGATCAACTCGCTCGATCTTGGGTTGCCGGGCGCGGGGCCGCGCGCCCTCGAGCACGTGGAGGCGCTGGCGCGGGAAATTGTTCAAGAAAAGATGACGATTCGGGCAAACTGCGCGGCGCGAACCCACGAGGACGACATCCGGCCGATTGCGGAGCTGGTGCAGCGAACGGGCCTGAACATTGCGGCGGCGACTTTCATTGGATCGAGTTCCATCCGGCGTTACATCGAAGGCTGGACCGACGATTTTCTGCTGGCCACCACGGAGAAGGCAGTGAAGTACGCGGTTTCGCTTGGGCTCGAAGTCATGTACGTCACAGAGGACACTTCGCGCTGCGATCCGGAAATGATAAGACGGCTCTACTCGACGGCGATTCGCCATGGGGCGCGGGCCATCGTGATTTGTGACACGGCGGGACATGCCACGCCCGCCGGGGCGTTTGCTTTGGTGCGGTTCGTGATGGAAGAAGTGGTAAAGCCGTCTGGCGAAAACGTCCGCGTGGATTGGCACGGGCATTGCGACCGGGGGTTGGCGGTCGCGAATGCGCTGGCGGCACTGGCGGCGGGCGCACAGTGCGTCCATGCCTGCGCGCTGGGCATCGGAGAGCGCGCGGGCAATACTCCAATGGATCAAATGCTGGTGAACCTGAAGCTCGCGGGAATCCCGCCCTGGCCCGAGCAGAAGCTTACGCAATTGAAAGACTACTGCGAGGCGGTTGCGCGAGCCACCGGGGTGAAGATTCCTCCGAACTATCCCGTGGTTGGGGAAGATGCTTTTCGCACCGCGACTGGAGTGCATGCCGCGGCGGTGATTAAAGCCTACAAGAAGAACGATCCCGAATTGGCTAACGCTGTGTATTCCGGGGTGCCGGCGCAATTGTTTGGCCTGGAGCAGTCAATCGATATTGGGCCGATGAGCGGCAAGTCGAATGTGCTGTTCTGGCTGGAGCGGCACGGCATTGGCGCAACGGATGATCTCGTGGAACGGGTGTATCGCTGCGCCAAGGCGTCGGATCACATCTTGAGTAAGGCCGAGATTCTGGCCTGCGTGCACAAGGCCGCGGCGAAGAAATAGGTCGCTAGCGCGTCTCAGTACTTTTTCTCAGATTCGAAACCGGAGCTGCCACTGCCGCGCTGTTCGTGGATGGCGCGGGAGGCGAAAGCGATTGCAGTTCGAACTGCAACGAACCCATGCCGGCTGCCGCCGTTCCCAACAGCACTACCAGGCCCGGCACCCCTCCGGTGGAAGGCTGGAGGGTCGCCATTCCGTTTACGTCAGAAGGCACCGTTACCTGTGAAGAGGAAAGGATGACCGGCATGGGGTTACCGATGATGCCGGTGTCACCGATCCAGACAATGGGTTGATTTTGCGGCGCGCGAGCCACCACCGATTCAAAGACTACATTGGCGCCAAGTACCGGATGGGGTGGCGTGGCCGTGTCGGTGACTTGCACGGTTACCGGCAGAAAGTTCTGGCTCACGGGCGCAATTTGCAGGGTGCCGGCAACCGGTTGCAGTTTTAAGCCGGATCCGGGGACCGCGGTTCCCAGGAAATTCAGGCAGGGATTGTCGACTGGCTGGTTTTGGACGCAAGCGCTGACTTGCACGTCCCCGGCGAGCGAAGAAAGCTGCAGAGTGGAAGTGGCGTACCCATTCGCGTCGCTGGTAGCAGAGGTGGAAGTGAGCAGCCCGGCTCCCTTGAGGATTTGGTAGTTCACGGTATGCCCGGTCAGTGGTGCGCCGTTGGAGAGCACACGCGCGCTCAGCGGAACGCTGACGCTCGCACCCTGGGCGATCCAAGCGGATTGTGGCGTGAGGGCAATGTCAAGCGCCGATGACGACCCTATCACCACAGCTTGAACCTGCTGAGGAGGACTGTAGGACGCAGGCGCCAGCTGGACGGTGATCGTGATTACGGCGGGAGTCAGCACCGTGACATAAGAGGACGCCAATCCGCTTTGGTTGGTGAGAACGGTGCAGCTGCCGGCCCCGCCGCAGGCTGTTAAGGATGCCGCGGGTGTGGAGGTGTAGAACACACTGGCCCCGGTGACCGGAGTTATTGCGTCTGGGGCAAGTACCTGCACGGTGACCGGAATGGGCGCTTGCCCGCCGACGGGTGCCATTTGATTGGCCCCGGCAACGAGCACGATCGAATCGTTGGGCCCGGCGCCATAGGTGAGCGCCGCAGTCATCACGGAAGATCCGCCGGAGGCGGGATCCTGAAGATCGATATCTTGCACTCCGTCCGCATGGCTGGGTGCGGTCACCAGCATCTGACTGGCGGAAAGTGCGAGTAAGGGTAAGTTGGACCCGGCGATGCTGAGCAGGTCGCCCGCGCGAAATCCGATTCCCTGGACGGTGAGTGGCGTTCCGCCCGCCGAACTGGCCCGCAGGGGAGAGACGTTGTCCCCATAGAAGACATGTGCGTGGTAGTGGAAATCTGGGCGACCGTCCCCGCGAAAGTCAGAGATTCCCACCATGAAATTAGTCGTGGCATTGAGCAGCGCATCCAGCCGGGTTTCTCCCGCAATGGCCGTGTTGAGCGACGAAGGCGTCTGGGCGGGGGCTGGACTGGTTTGGGCGCTGGCCAGGGCCCACATCCCGATCACGGGCTGAGCCTTGTTGGTGGAGACGGCACCAAACTGATCAAGAGCGGTCACGGCCACGGAGAGCGTGCGATCGGCCCGCGCCGGGAACCAGAAATAATCGACGTCGCCGTAGGGGTTCAGCGATCCCGTCCAGTCGCCGCCCGAAGGCAGGGTGGCCGGCGCGGCATAGGTGGTTGGGCCGAAAAGGTTGGTCGTGCTCGCCGCGCTGCCCAGCATCGGAATGTTCTGCTGAATGTCCTGCCCTTCGCTTACACCGACAACCATACTGTCCGCGACGCCCGAGGGTTGCACCTGCCAGTCCCCGTAGGGTTGCATTCCCAGCGACCACAGCGGATCCACCGCTTCCACGCTCAATTCGAACTGCGCGGTGCCAGTGCCAGTGGGAATCTGCAACCCTCCCAGGTCGAAGGATCCCTGCAACGCTGGATCATCAGAGCCAAAACGGTTGTAGGGTTGGGCGGTGTCGTCATTGAATCCGGTGACCGGATTTCCTGCGTTCCCAGAGAAAAGGAATCCGGAGACTGAAGCGGCGGCGTAGGTTCGGGATGGGAGGCCAGTTGTGGGATCGATCCATCTAGCTATTACGTTGACGCCTTGCATAGGCTGAGCCGGTAGCCCATTGGCATCGACAAAATACACCGTGCCATGAATCCGGGCGGTGCTGGAGGAAAGAATCTGCTTGCCGGCAAAGCTAGACTGGTTCTGCGCTGTGACCGGGTAGAGGCGGGAGAGCGCGGCCTGGTCATCCATTTTAGGCAGAGCGGGGTCGACGGAGGCGGGATAACACTTGCTGACGGGCACGCAGGAACTGGGATCGATCGCGTGCATGACGGGGAATCCCGCATAGTCCGCCGTCGAGGGAGCAGGCGGTTGCCCATTGACAACATTGATATTCACTTGAGACCAGTCCAAACCCAGCACCTGGCCAAGAAGCCGAACCAAGTGGTAGGTCAGGTCGGGAAGCTGGGCGGAGGTCTGCGCGCAATTTCCGTTTAGAACGACGAGGGCGTGGGCGAATTGAGCGTCGGTGCTGAGGTTGTCGATCCCTCCGAACACCGAATTGCTCGGGCACTGCGAAGAGTCGCTTGCCCCCTGCCCGAGTAGGGCGTCCGTAACCGAACCATCCGCGTCATAGACGATGGCGACCGGCTTACTCACGGCGCTGGGTAGGATGTCGGCTGGCAGGGTAAGTGTGCCATCGCTATTGACTACGACGTTAAGCCCGCTTACGTCCTCGGCGAGCTGCCCAGCGCGCGTGGCCGAGATGGCCGCAGTCGGTGTCGAAGTCCAGCGGCTAAACACGGAGGCGACGAAAGCGTCGGCGCTGGGACCGGGCAGCACTGGACTCAGGTCGCCTTGGTCGGTGTAGTAGTTGATTGCGCCTTGCGCCCAGGTGAGCGGTGTGCCGGTTGTTCCGGCGTTGAAAAAGCTGACCCCGGCGACGTAGCGGGGACCTCCCGCATGAACGAATGCGGAACCTAGCAGCAACATGACCAACCACATGCCGCCGATTCGCGCCGTCCTAGGGTGGATCGCGGGCGACATGGCCTACTCTCTTCCGGCCAGTTCGACGGCGCGGGCGAAGTCCTGACCACTCACCGAAGTGCCGCCGGGACGGAGAATTAGGGTCACGGGGAACGGCCGTAGGATATCGAGCTGGGTTTGCCGCAGAATGACTTGGCCCTTGCCATCCATGCTAAACCGCCCCATGGGGCCGCTCACGGTGCTGGTGAGTCCCAATCGGCTGGGTGGGTAAAGAAATAGAAGGAAGCGCTCGCCCAGACGATAGCGGGGGCCGGATTCCCACAAGCCAGCCCACTCGTGAATGGTGAGCGTCTGGCCGTTTTGAGCTCCGCGAAGCGCTTGTTCCACCCGGAAGGTGATCCGCACGGTTGCCACTTCGTTGCCGCCCGGCGGCGCCACTCGCGCGATGGAGCTGACCATCCCGGCGAAGATGTAGCCGGAGCTACGCACCAACTGGGACAAACCCGGCGCGACGGGGAGACGGGCTACTGGGCGTGCCTGAGCGGCGGCAAGACCAGGGAAGAGCAGGCAGATGGGCGCCAGCCAGCCAACCAGAAGCTTCTGAGGGCACGCGTGCATTACAAGCCTCGGAGCAAGGATTGAGGCCAGCCGTTGACGGGCAGCGGAACGATGCTAGAGAGACGAAAGCAAATCGGATGTGCCGGACGTCACAGAGCGACTGTGACGATTGAACAATTCCACCGTGTGGGTCGCTGATGTTTTTGACTTTGCGGTGTCTTGCCTCGAGCAAGAATCAAAGGCGCCGGGCAGGAGTGTCCGACTCACAGCTAGCGCGAGGCGTGCTTTCTCGCATGTTGCAAGGCTGACAGATTTGCCCCGGTCAGCAGGAGCAATCCCGAAAGGAAGGCCCAGAACATCAGGGTCACGGACAAGGCAAACGGGCCGTAGACCTCCTGGAAATTGAGCCGGGGAAGGGCCAGGATGTAGGCGTACTTGAGACCCTCCGACAGAAGACCCATAATCACGGCGGTGGGCAGTACGGCGAGAGCGGGTACCTTACCGTTGGGTAACAGCCAATAGATCAGGAAAAAGATGGCAATGCTGGCCGCCATGGCGGTGAGCTTCATCACCACAAAACCCACGAGGTGAACGATAAACATGGCATGCCCGCGCAAGAGCGTTTCCACTAGCGAGTCGCTCTCGGCGGTCAGCGCGATGGAAAGCAGAGCCAGCATGCCGCAAGCGAAGGCCAACCCGAGCGAAATGAGCTGGTTTCCTAGATAAGTACGGTTGTTGGGGAAGCGCCAGATGCGGTTCAAAGCTACTTCCAACGGCATGAAGATGCCTGTTGAAGTTACCAGAAGTATGAGTAGCGAGGCGATCTGGGCTCGCTGCCGAGCTTGCACCAGCGCATTCAGATTGCGAATTAGGAAGTCTTGCCCGGCGGGCACCGAGTCGCGGAGCAATTGCAGCACCACGTCATACATCAAGCGCGAGTGCAAGACACGCCGGATAAGAGTCAGCAGCAGCAACACGAACGGAAAGAACGACAAGATCGCATTGGCGGCGACTGAAAAAGCGAAGGTGTGGACTTCGGTGCGCAGCAGGTACTTCACCGTCGAAACGACCAGCCCGGAATAGGCTCCGGCACCCCCGGCTGGAGGGCTCGCCGGAGGCGGGGCGGTCGCAGGCGACGAAGATTGCGTCAAATTGACCACGTCGAGTTGCCCTATCTTATCAAAGAGTTGCAGGCTAGCCCGCCGCGCGAGGACGAAACCTCGCCGACCCTTGGCGTGCGCGAGTTTACACTTCTTTACGGAGGCGCGGCATAAAAGTTTGAAGGAAGAACTATTCTTCTCTTGCCAGCAAACGTTTTCATGAATATTATCTTGTGCTCGCTGGAGTAATCGCCAGTTGAGATGTCTAGTAGTTCGGGTCCATGGTTTCGTGTCCAGAGGGTCAAACCCGCGTTCTCATGACAGGCTCCGTAGCTTTGCGCCGCAGTTTCCGCAGGCGGCACAGAACTGAGGAGCCTTTCGTGCGTGCGCTGGTTTCGCAGCAGACGAAACTCCGGCCTTTTGCACTTCCGTGTTCTTTGAGGGGGTAATTCGAAGCATGCGCTTCACGGAGGACCGGAAGTTTTAAATCACAGAGCAGAGTCGAAAGGAGTTTTTTGTGAGAGAGAAAGGAACAGTAAAATGGTTCAACGGGGCTAAGGGGTATGGTTTCATCCAACGTTCCACCGGAGAGGATGTGTTCGTGCATTTCTCCGCCATCCAGGAAAACGGATACCGTACGCTGAATGAGGGCGAGACGGTGGAGTTTGATTTGCTGAAGGGACCAAAAGGGTTCCAGGCGGCAAACGTCGTCCGCGCATAAACAGCCCGTTCGCGCCATTGACCAACCCTCCCAAACTTCCCCTGGGAGGGTTGGTTTTTGAGGAGTGGTAAGACCCGGCAGCCTAACGGAGTTCCAGGGAAACCAGGTCCCCGTTTCCTTTTCCACTGGCTTTGTAGTTCACCACCACGGAAACGCCTTTCCATTCGCAGGAAAACTCATCGGCTCCAATGAGCAGCAGTGATTTGTAGTCGCCGGTTCGCAATCGCATGATCTGTGCGCCTGCAGCAATCTTCAAAATGGCCGCAGGCGGCTGCGAACAATCGACGCTCACCAGTTTTCCCTGCACGAATTGAACTTTACGCCGGTCTGGGCCGGCATCGACGGGAACCGCCCGGGTGTGTTCCCCGGTGGACGCGTCGGCATCCTCAGCTTCGGCCGTACTCTCGACTAGTTTTGAAGCCTGCGCGGAACCTTTCCGCTCCGGCGGTATGCCGTACTTGCGGAGAGTGGGGAGATCCTCAAGGTCTTGACGCGCGGTCGCCGCGACTTGCGCGTCCTCACCGTCCTTAAGGCGGTCGAGCAGAGCTGTGGCGTCGTCCCACTTCTTGGCCTCCAGGTCAATGTGTGCCATGTTCAGCAGATAGGTTTGGCTGCGCGGATTGAGCAGAATCGCCGACCGCATGCTATCGGCGGCGGCATGCACGCCGCCTCCCTCCAACTGCGCCATGGCGAGCATGTTGTAGGCCTCGGCGAAATCGGGATCCCAGTCGATGACCGCGCGCAAGCTCTGGATCATGTTAGACAGCCCCTCCACGTCGCCTCCTTTGGACTGCGCCGCCTGGTACTTCACCAGGGCTAGGTAGTAGTTCACCCAAGGATCGTCGTGGTTGAGATCGAATCCCTTGCCCAGTTCTTCCAGTGCGTCAGGGTACTCGCGATTCTGCAAGTCGACCCAGGCCAGAGCGCGATGCGCAATGGACGTCTCGTTTTCCGGCTGGTCGATCAGAGCGTCCAGGTCTTTCACCGCTTGCTCACGCCGATCCGGGAGTCGCGCGGCCATTTCCGCCACCAGCGCCTGGGCTTCGGCGAGCGGAACGGCCACATAGCTCGTACCGATGTCATCGGGCACAACCGGCGCGAGTTGATGAACCGGACCCACGTCAACCGACGCGGCAGCCGGAGTCTGCACCGCGCCCTGGGCCTGTAGCGCCGGAGCGATGGAATGAAAGTAGCCTTTTACCGACGGTTCGAACTGGGCCGCGCTTACGCCGTAGGCCCGCTGGATGGCTTGCCCCACCGGCACTTTCTGGTTCTCCACCAAGCCGAAGTAGGTTCCGGTCTCGGGCAGTTTTTGCTGGCTGAGCAGATAGTGCATGACGATCCATGATTCTGCCTGGAAGAGCGGCGATCGAATCGTCACCTTGTCATGCGCGGAGTTCTGCCGTACGCCGAATAACTCTGTTACCGGCAGCCAAGGCTGTGCGTTTAATAAGTCGACGAGCGAGGCTGGGTCGCCGCCAATCTTCTCCTGACTGTCACTCAGGCGAAGGCTGGAGAAATACTGGGCAACGCCCTCGTCAAACCAGGGCTGGGTGGGGGGATAGTTGTAGTTCGAATACAGAAGCGCAAACTGGCGGGAAACCGCGCGCCAGCTTTCCTGGTCGGATGAATCCAGCACGATGTAACTGCGGTCGTCGCCTGGCAGGAAGAATCCCGACGATGAAATCGGCTGGCCGCCGCTGCGCGGCGAAACTTGCGCGTATTCCTCCCGGGTTTCGAAGGCAATGACGTCGATCGGTTCCGGCATGGTCAGCTTCGGCCGCATCAGCAATTCGCCAAAGGCGGCGCGCATCTGCTCCAGGCGCAGGATGACCTCTTTGCCGTTCTTTTCCCCGGCATCAGTCAGAATGGCAAAATGGGCCGAACTGAGCCGTATCCATTTTGATTTCGGCTTGGCATCTCGCGCGAGCGCGCAGGAGCAGCATAAGAGGACGGCCACTGAGGCTCGCCAGCATGGGCAAGATCGGAACATCGCGATGTAACTCACAATCTAACGGATGCTAGTTTACTGGGTCTCCGATGTAGAGACCAGGGCTGGCTCCCTAGCTAGTGGTGAACGCTACGGTTGATCACGTGCAGTCTACGATTCGTCCCAATCGTGTTTCCTCGTTTACACAAGTCACGATACCGTAAGAATGAATTTCCGCCGCGAATGTGATTTATGAGCAAGATAGCTATCACAATAAATGGAAAGTCGCACCTAATCGATGTGCCACTTGATACGCCACTGCTGTGGGTATTGCGCGACACTCTGGGGCTCACGGGCACCAAGTATGGTTGCGGCATGGGACTATGCGGCGCATGCACGGTACACCTGGAGGGTGAGGCGCGGCGATCATGCCAAACGCCGGTTAGTTCTGTCGGCGCGAAAAGAATCACAACGATAGAAGGGCTCTCTCCGGATCGCAGCCACCCGGTTCAGCGCGCCTGGATTGCCGAACAGGTGCCACAGTGCGGTTTCTGCCAGTCAGGACAAATCATGCAGGCTGCGGCCTTTTTGGCGAAAACTCCCCATCCGAGCCGCGAACAAATCGACGAGGCCATGAATGGCAATATCTGCCGCTGCGCCACCTATCAGAGGATTCGCAGCGCGATCGTGCGTGCCGCAGGACAGAACTCCGAATGATTCCTCAATCCCAAGTTAGCCGGCGTGAGTTTCTGAAGACGAGCGCAAACGGTAGTGTAGCGCTGATTCTTGGCTTCTATTTGCCTGTGCGTGGATCAGGTCAGGACGTTCCCGACAGCCGGGTTTTCCGGCCCAATGCCTGGATCCGAATAACACCCGACAACCAAATCACCGTGCTCACAGAAATACCGGAAATGGGTCAAGGTCCGAGAACCGTGGACACGATGATGCTGGCGGATGAACTCGAGGCAGATTGGTCCACGATTCGCGTGGAACAGGCGCCGGTCATTCCTGAGACTTACGCGCATCTAGGGACCGGCGGCAGCGGTGGCACAGGAACGGCATGGGCTTACATGCGCAAGGTTGGCGCTCAGGCGCGCGAAATGCTTCTCACTGCGGCGGCCCAGCAGTGGGGAGTTGAAAAAAATGGTTGCCGAGCCGAGAACGGCACGGTGGTGCACGGTCCGAGCGGACGGCGTCTTACGTATGGCGAACTGGTGGAAACAGCATCGAAGCTGCCTGTGATCAAAGCGGATGGCATAGCTTTGAAATCGCCCACCGAATTCGTTTTCATCGGGAAATCCATGCCGCGCGTCGATTTGCCCGGCAAAGTGGATGGCAGCGCGATGTTTGGTATCGATGTCCGAGTTCCTGGGATGCTCTTTGCCGTAGTCGCACGCTGTCCGCATTTTGGTGGGAAGCTACAGAGCTTTGATGCTAGCGCCGCCAAGGCTGTCCCAGGTGTTCAAGCCGTTTTTCCGATTGCTCCCCTCGGCTTGCTCCCGAAGCTCGAACGCAACATCAACACGGCGGGCGGGGTCGCCGTCGTAGCTGACTCGACGTGGTCGGCGATGCAGGGCCGTAAGGCTTTGAAGATCGCCTGGGACAAGGGGCCAAACGGATCCGAGACAACCGAGGCCCTCAGCAAGCAGCTTAAGGCGCAAGCCGCGGCTCCGGCTAGCTTTGTCGCAGTAAACCAGGGAGATGCGCTCAAGGCGCTTCAAGAAAACGTCCAGAAAGTCGATGCGTTCTACGAGCTACCTTTCCAGGCCCATGCCACCATGGAACCAATGAACACCACGATGCACGTGCGTGAGGATGGCATCGAGGTCTGGTCTCCCACTCAAATTGGTGCCAGACTGCAAGAGGAAATCGCTCTGCTTTCGGGGCTCCCGTCTAGGGAAGTGATACGGTCTCCGTCCGAGCGTTTCAAGAAGGCGAGTTTCTCCGACTGGAAGTGCGCAATTTGAACAGCAGCCTGGAAGACTCGCCGGCCGGGTTAATGGGACGCGGCGTTGGTCTGGCGAATACGCGTGCACGTTTGGAGCAGCTCTACGGAAACCGGCAGGAGTTTGGGCTACGAAACCTCGAACCATCCGGAACCTGCGCCGAATTGTCCATTCCGTTGCGATCGGCTCCGGTTTTTGTCGAGCAGCCATCTCGATGAGCATCCGGGCGTTGGTTATTGATGATGAGCCGCTGGCCCGCCGCGCGATACGGCGCTTCCTTGGCAAGCACGCCGGCGTGAATGTAATTGGTGAATGCGGCGACGGGGAATCCGCTGTGAGAGCAATTCGGGAGAGGAAACCTGATCTGGTTTTCCTCGACGTTCAGATGCCGGAGATGGACGGATTCCAGGTGCTTAGCGAGGTTGGTGCCAACGAGATGCCGGTCACGATTTTTGTGACCGCTTACGACCGTTACGCCTTACGCGCATTCGACGCGAACGCCATTGACTATCTGCTGAAACCGATCGGGAAAGATCGGTTTGAGAGCGCTCTCACTCGCGCCAAGCGGCGAATTGCTGGCGAGCTCAAGCAAGGCGAGATGCACCGCATCATATCCAGCCTGGAGCGGCTTGTCGCAGTCCAAACCTATCCGGACCGGTTGGCGATTCCTAAGAACGGACGAGTACAATTTGTCGCGACCAAAGACATCGACTGGATCGAAGCTGATGGCAACTACGTACGCCTTTACGTCGGCAAACGCGAGCACGAATTCCGCGAGACCCTCACCAGCCTTGAAGAGAAGCTCAACCCGGCGGAGTTCCTGCGGATACATCGTTCCACAATCGTGAATATTCAGCGTATCAAAGAAATCCAAACCTGGTTTCACGGTCATCATCGAGTGCTGCTTGAAAATGGCACCACGTTGAGAATGAGTCGGTACCAACGCGAGATCGCAAGAAAGTTGGGGTTAGCCTAATAATCGAGACCTAGCTAGGAGCGAAGCAGCTTGTCCGCCGCCCACTTCGCGCTTGCCGCCAGCACCGTGTCGTTGTCCGTTTTGAGTCTTTCCAGCGCCGGCAGGAATCGCCGGTCTCCGCTGTTGCCCATGGCAATGACGGCGTTGCGCCGCAGGCCTTTCCGCTTGGTGCGCCGGAGGGGAGAGCCCCTGAATTTCTCGCGAAAATCTTCCGCACTGATCTCCGCCAGCCAATCCAGTGCGGGATTGACCAGCTCCTCGCGCGGCTGAAATTCCGCCGCGGTCGTAGCCGGTGCTTTGCGGTTCCAGGGGCAAACATCCTGGCAAATATCGCACCCGAACAAATGCCGTCCCATGCCGCCGCGGAGATCGTCCGCAATCGCGCCGCGTTTTTCGATAGTCAGGTAAGAAATGCAGCGGTTGGAATCGAGTTGATACGGTGCGATCAGGGCATCGGTGGGACAGGCATCGATACAGCGAGTGCAGGACCCGCAGCGATCGGGAGCAGGCAGATCAGCCGTGAGCTCCAACGAACTCAGAATCACGCCTAGAAACATCCATGAGCCGAGTTTCTGATTGATGATGCAAGTGTTCTTCCCAATCCATCCCGCGCCGGCGTATTTCGCATAGACGCGCTCCACAACCGGCCCTGTGTCAACGTAGCAGCGGGTTTGTAGCGCCGTGAGCTCGTAGGGGTTCGCCGCATCCGCCAGCCGTTGCTCGACGACGCGCAGCCGGCGCATCACCGAGTCGTGATAGTCCGAATCGCTCCAGGCGTAGCGGGAAATCCATCCTCGGTCTGAATCATCCCGCTCGGTCGAGTTGGGCTGCGCGGTGTTGTAATTGATGGCGCAGACGATGACGCTGCGCGCCCAGGGGGCCGCTGAGCGCAGCGAAGCCCGCTTCAATCCGCCCGCTTCGTCGCGCGCTTCCATATATTTCATTTCGCCGGCGTGCCCGGCGGCGATCCACTGGGGGAAACGTTCAAGCTCCGGGAAGTCGCGCACTGGAGCGATGCCCGCGAGATCAAAACCCGCATCGTGCGCGGCTTGCTTGACCAGAGCGACGATTTGGGAGGGCCATGCATGGAAAAACCTTGCCGGGCGGGGAGGCCCGCTAAACGCCCAGCTTCTTCACTTCCTCGTTGTAATACTTGCGGTAGAGAATGTCCCACTCCTGGCTGCCTTCGAGGATGGTGCGCTTCTGGCTTTCGATTTTCTGGCGCGCCAGCTGGTCTATTTTTTCTTCGCGGTTGAGCAGGTCTTCCAGAATCTTGCGCACTTCCAGGCGGATGGTATTGCGGTCCTCGAGAAACTCCACTTCGCTGGCCTCGGCTAACGCGTCGGTCACGACGTGCGCCACTTTGTTGGCTTTGTCGCGGCTCAGTCTCACAGCACCGCCTTGTACTTGCGCACCAGTTCGCTTTTTACTTTGCGGAACATCTCCTGGTAGTCGGCGCCGCTGCGGCGCATTTCGTCGGAATAGGCTTCCAGAATGACGCGCACTTCGTCGTGAATGCGGTCCTCGAGCGAAAGTTCCTCGAGCATGGCGGCATGCACCTTCTCCGTGACCGCGGGCACGGATTTGGTGGCGATAAGCTCGCCGCTGATCAATTTTTTGGTGACTTCGCGGGCCAGGTAGCCCACATATTCTTTGGAAACAAGCATGATCCCTAATCGGAGACCTTTTTGTGGAAGAGGTAGTGTAGCACAGGAAAGCCGTCAGCTTTCAGCACTCAGCTTTCAGCGTTTGTTCTCGGCGGCTTGTTTGTCTCAGCGAAAGTGTCGCAGCCCCGCCGGGTTATCCCAGTCTTCGATCGCTGCGGCTGAATGCTGAGTGCTGACAGCCAGCAGCTAGTCGCTATTTCCGAAAAGTCATACAATGCAACATCAGCCCTATGTCGCCACTCCCTGACGATCTCGCGAATTTGAAAGATGACATGGTGGCCTTTATCGAAGGCCATGGCATGCTCCGCTTCCGCGGTTACGTGGACTACGAGGAAGTGCAAAGCGTGATGTGGAAATCCGAGGACAATCCCGAAAGCTGGAAGGATTTCGTGGAGCTGGCCAAAGCGGCGAGCGCCCCATTCCTGACCATGGATTCCTGGACGCTGCGCCGCGAAGACCTCGACGAATTGCTCCGCCGCCTTGCCGACGCCGAATTCGCCGGCGACGAAGATATGGAGGAAGCGCGCTGGTTGCGCACTTACCTGGGCAAGACCGGCTTCGTGCAGCTGGGCTTCGCGCATCAGGGCATCATGATGGTCTTTGAGGCTTCGACCGAATGGTATGAGCGCTATCAGCGGGTGCTCGAAATGGCCGAGGACTTCGCCGACATCCCCATCGACGAGCCCGGCCCGGACGAAGAAAGCTAGCCGTGCGTTGGAGCCTGCGATCCGCTGATTCGACTCAGGTCCAGTTGCTCGCCGCCGCTTTGCAGAAAAATGCCGGGCTGCGCCTGCGCGATTCCCGCGATGCCACCACGACGGCCCGCCTTTTGATGACGCGCGGCCTGTCCGATGCCGAAAGCGCCCAACGCTTCCTGTCGCCGTCACTCGCCCATCTGCACTCGCCCTACTTGATGACAGGGATGAAAGCCGCCGTCACCCGGCTGGATGCAGCCATCGAGAACAAAGAATCCATCCTTATCTACGGCGATTACGATGTCGACGGCACTACCGCGATTGTGATTCTTAAAACCGCCATCGAGCTGTGCGGCGGCACGGCTGACTTCCACGTGCCGCATCGTATTCGCGACGGCTACGACATGCGCGACGAGGTGATCGAGCGTGCGGCCGCGGCGGGCATTCGCCTGATCATCAGCGTGGATATGGGGATCCGCGCTTTCGCTCCGGCGGAAACCGCGCAACGCCTCGGCGTGGACTTGATCGTCACCGATCACCATCTTCCCGGCCCGGACGGTGTCCCCAAGGCGCTGGCGGTAGTGAATCCCAATCAAGCGGGTTGCGAGTATCCCTGCAAGCTGTTGTGCGGCGCGGGCGTGGCCTTCAAACTCGCGCAGGCGTTAATCGAGAAACGCAGGCCCGGAGCCGACCAGTCGCGTCTGCTGATGTCGTTCATGAAAATAGTGGCGATCGCGACCATCGCGGATTCGGTGCAACTGCGTGACGAGAACCGCGTATTCGCCAAGCTAGGGTTGGAAGGTTTGGGTTCGGCGGTGAACCCAGGTTTGAAGGCTTTGCTGGAAGTCGCGCAAGTGGGCGGCCGTCCGCTGACTTCCGGTGAAGTTGGATTTCGCATCGCCCCGCGAATCAACGCCGCCGGCCGCATGGACGTTGCCCGCGACGTCATCGAGCTATTCAGCGTGAAGGATCCGGCCCGCGCCCGCGAACTCGCGCAGCGGCTGGACAAACTTAACGCGGACCGTCAGGAAGAGGAGCGCCGCATCTTGCAGTCCATCGGCGAACGCATCGATGGAGATTCATCGCTGCGCGATGCCTTCTGCATGGTGATTGACGGCGACGGCTGGCACCGCGGCGTCATCGGCATCACGGCGACTCGGGTGGTCGAGCGCTATCACCGCCCGGCGCTCGTGGTTTCAGTCGAAGGCGAGGAAGCGCACGGCTCGGGCCGCTCGATCCGGCCATTTCATCTGCTGAATGCGCTCGAATCCTGCAGCGAATTGTTCACTCGATTCGGCGGACACTCGCATGCAGTAGGCTTCTCGCTGCCCTCGGAGCGTGTCCCCGAACTGCGCGTCCGGCTCGACAAATACGCTCGTGGCTGCCTTACGCTGGCCGATTTCGACCCCGCGCTCGAGTTTGACACGGAGCTTCCTCTAGACCAGATCACGCCAGAGTTATTTCGTCTGTTGCAGCGACTGCAGCCGTTCGGCGTGGGCAATCCGGAACCGGTTTTCGCGGCACGCGGAGTGCGGCTGCTGGCGCCCGCGCGTGTGATGAAAGAGAAGCACGTGAAACTCAAATTGGCTTCGGCATTGTCTGGAGAACCCTACGGCGATGCACCCTCGGATTCGACGGCCCAAACGCGATCCGATGGCAATTGGCGAAAGCTGGTGACCTACGACGCGCTGGGCTGGCGCATGGCCGAGCGCTGGCAAAAAGAGACGCTTCTTCCCGGAGACTCTCTGGATATCGCCTTCACGCTCGGCGAGAACGACCACCCCGAGTTTGGCGGTTTGGAGCTTACACTGCGCGACTTCAAGACCAAGAATGCGGTGGAAGCAGGGATTCAGTCGGATCCGATCCCTGCATCATCCGTTTTGCCGGCGAGTTAGCTCGTGTAGAGCGGACACTCTTGTTCGCTGTTGTTGACGTTGTTGTTGGTGTTGCCTCGCACGGACCGACTCGTGGCGAAGAATTCCGATAGACATAAAATCAAATTCAAAAGCAGCGGACAAGAGTGTCCGCTCTACACGATCCTCCGCTGCCGTGATAAACTCCGCGCGTTCGCGCATTTGCGCCGTAAGGAGCCGCGATGTTGCGCTTCTCAGTAGTGCTCGTTCTGCTTGCATCTGTACTCCCGCTCTCCGCTCAGAAAAATACTACGAGCCAAGACAATTCAGCCAAGGCGGCTGCCGCCTCAGCCCTTTCCACCGAATCCGGTGCCCGCCTGCCGGTGAAGCGCGTCGTGCTCTACAAAAATGGCGTCGGATATTTCGAGCATTCCGCCCGCGTGCATGGCAATCAGGATCTGGCCATCGACTTCACTACTGCGCAGCTCAACGACGTGCTGAAGTCCCTGACCGTGGTTGACCTGGGCGAGGGCCGCATTTCGAGCGTCCGCTACAACTCGATTGCCCCGCTCGAGGAGCGGCTGAAATCGCTGCGTCTGCCTTTCGGCGAGGCGGTCACGCAGGCAGATTTTCTTGCCGCTGTGCGTGGCGCGCGGGTCGAGGTTCATAGCGGCCCGTCGAGCGCCGCTGGACGACTTCTCAGTGTCGAGACCGAGCAGCGCACCACCGACAAGGGCTTTGCCTACAACGTAACTAAGTTCTCGGTCGTGACCGATACCGGCGAGATGCGCAACTTCGAGCTTGGACCCGCGACTTCGGTTCGCCTGGCCGAGCGCGATCTCAGCGGCGAAGTCGGCAAATATCTAGACCTGATCGGTTCCTCTCGCGCCCGCGATCTACGCCGCATGACGATTTCCGCCACGGGCAGCGGCGACCGCGACATATTCGTCAGCTACATCAGCGAAGTGCCGGTGTGGAAGAGCACGTATCGCATCATTTTGCCAACAAAAGCAAGCGAGAAGCCGCTGCTGCAAGGCTGGGCGATTGTGGACAACACCGTCGGCGAGGATTGGAAGGATGTTCAACTTTCGCTGGTTGCCGGAGCGCCGCAGTCGTTCATTGAAGATATTTCGCAGCCCTTCTACACGCGCCGTCCCGTGGTGCAATTGCCCCCGTCGGTCATGCTGACGCCGCAGGAGCATGAGGGGACGGTGACGGGCGGCGTTGGAGGCGGAGCGGGTGGCGGCATCGGCTATGGCGCGGCCGCGGGTGGGACTATCGGTGGGCTGACTGCTCAAATGATTGGCGCAACCAGCTTGCGGGGAACCGTGACCGATCAATCCGGTGCGGTTGTCCCTGGCGCGCGGGTGACGGTGCGCAACGACGAGACTGGCGCTTCGCAGACGACGGTCACAGATGCGCGTGGCATCTACCAGTTCTACAACGTGCCTCCCGGCCAATCGGCTCTTTTCGTGGACTCACCCGGGTTCAAGCGATTCGACCTCACCAACTTCTACATCGGGGTGGGCCGCAGCAATGAAATTGATGCCAAGCTTGAAGTCGGCACGGCCCAAGAATCTGTCACCGTTGAGGCTAACGCGATCGCCGTCCAATCGGTCACGGGAGAAATTTCCGATGTCGCATCCAAGCAGACCATCGAGGCCGAAGGCAAAGACATGGGCGACTACTTCGAGTACAATGTCAAGCAGCCCATCACTATCGGCAAGAATCAGTCGGCGCTGGTGCCCATCCTGCAAGCTCGCATAGAAGCCGAAAAAGTTTCACTGTGGAACGAGGACTCCAAGGAAATCCGCCGGGCGCTTTGGATCACCAACTCCAGCGGCCTGACCCTAGACTCCGGCACCTTCAACATTCTCGACGGAGACACATTCGCCGGCGAAGGTTTGATCGAAACCGTTCATCCCGCCGAGCGCCGGCTCATTTCCTATGCCGGCGATCCGGCTCTGCGCATAGTGATGGAGGAAGAATCAAGCGAGAAGCCCGCGACCCACGTGCGCATCGCCAAAGGCGTGATGATTCTCACCCGCGAGCAGCGCGACAGCCGCAAATACACGCTGCACAACGCCGACACCGAGGAACGGCAGGTCGTAATCGAGCATCCCGCGCGCGAAGGCTGGAAGCTGGCGGAAGGTCCCAAGCCGGAAGAAACCACGGAGTCATTCCTGCATTTCCGCGTCGGCGTAGGGCCGGACAAAACGGAAGAATTGAAGATAGAGGAATACCACCCGGAAGACACGCAATACGAACTCACCGATCTGAACAACGACACGGTCACGCTGATCAGCCAGCAGAATCAGATCACTCCCGAGTTGCAGGATGTTTTCCGCAAAGTGCTGGCGCAGAAGAATGAGGTCGGCCATTTCGAAGCGCAGATCACGACCCGCCAGGCCGAAATTACTTCCATCGGCCAGGAGCAAGCCCGCATTCGCGAAAACATGAAGGTGCTGAAAGGCAGCCCGGAAGAAAAGGCGCTGCTGGAACGGTACACCCGCGAGCTTGATTCGCAGGAAGACCGCCTCGACGTTCTGCGCAAAGAGATTGCCGACCTGCAGGTCCAACACGACAAGGCCGGCGAGGCGCTCGACCAGATGATCGAGCAGATCACGATGGATGAGAAGTTCTAGGCGCAGCGGGCCGTAGAGACGTAGCTTGGCTACGTCTTGTCCTTGCTGGAATGACCCTTGCGTGATCCAGGCAAGACGTAGCGGAGCTACGTCTCTACGAATGCCCGCGATGAAGGCTTTCACCACAGATGGTAATACCCATCCCTGCGCGCAATTTCGACTTTCATTCCGAACAGCGCCGCCAGCCGCCGCTCTTGAAGAATTTCTGTTTTCGGCCCGTCCGCAACAATTCTTCCGTTCGACATCAGAACCACGCGCTCGATGCCCGGAATGATATCGGCTAGATCGTGGGTCACCAGCACAATGCCAATGCCCGAGTTGGCCAGCAGGCTCATGGTCTGCCGCAAGCTGTGCCGCGCAAAATGGTCGAGCGAATTGCTGGGCTCGTCAAACAGCAAAGCCCGCGGCCGGTGGACCAAAGCGCGTGCAATCAGCACCCGCTTGGCTTCCCCGGACGACATCGCTCGCACCGGCCGGTCCGCCAAATGCGGCACTTGCAGTTGCTCTAAAGCGGCTTCGGCCTGAGCCCGTTGCTCCGGACGGACCAAATGGTTGGGATAAATGTCATTGCTGCTGAAGAATCCCGATAGCACCACGTCCCGCCCTACCGATTCGCCCGTGCACCACGCCATGAGATCGTTTGAAACAATTCCCAGGAGCGAGCGCAACTCGAACACATTCCAGCAATCCTCGCCCAGAATGGTCATGCTCGATCCCTCTCGCGCCACCGGATAGCACTCACGCATGATGGTCTTGATCAAAGTAGATTTACCGCAGCCGTTCGGCCCCAAGATGGCGACGTGCTCGCCGGCGTCGATCCGCAGCGTGAAATCGTCGAGGACAATTTTGTCACCTCGCATGACCTGAATGTTCTGCAAATCCAAAAGCGCGGAAGAAGCCATGGACTTGAATCTTAAATCGCCTGGGCCGCGGAGAACAGTTCCCGAGGTTCACGCCGCCGGGCTGAGAAGGTGGATTCCCAAAGCGGCGCCCATTGCGAAGTCCGTGCCTGGCTCGAAATCCCCGCAAGTGTTTGCGTCGTTGTGGCTGGAGTAATATGTAGCAGATTTAGGTATGGAATCGCTCAGGCACCTGCCGGACCAATCCGCTCCGGAATCCGCACCTGCCACCGGCAACCGCCGCTGCTGCGTGCGGCACAGAGTGCATTCGCCTGCCTACGTCAGCGCCAGCGTGAATTTTCCCGGCACGGGATTGGATCTGAACGAAGTCCTGGATATCAGCGAAGCTGGCATATCTTTCCAGGCTGCGGCACAGATGCAGGTTGGACCTCGGGTCAAGTTGTGCCTGGATCTGCCGGAAACCGCCGGTTTGGTTTGGGCCATTGGCCGGGTCGTCTGGTCGGAGCCGTCGGGGCGAACCGGCGTGCATTTCCTCAAGCTGCGCGGCGCGGCCACCAAGCTGGTCAAGGAATGGCTGTTCGTGAATGCGCTGGTGGCCTGCGCGCATTCCGCGGCCGTCGAAGCGCGCGCGGCGAATAGGGAGCCATTCCACGGGCCATCCTTGGCGGAAGTCGCAGCCGTGCCGCCGCCCGAGGAAATCGGAGATCTCGACCAGGCGGATTATGCCGCCCTTCTCGCTCGGATAGCGGCGATTCGGCGGGAAGTGGAGTCGCCCCGGCGCGATCTCGAATCGTCACTCGAACTGCTTGCCGAGCAGGCTTGCGCCTTTACCAATGCGAGCGGAGCCGCCATTGCCCTGGCCAGCGGCGAGCAAATGATCTGCCGCGCCAGCGCTGGCTCCAATGCTCCCCCCGTGGGCACGCGCTTCCAACTGGGCGCGGGATTTTCCGGCGAATGCGTGCGCAGCGGCGTTTGGCTGCGTTGCGACGATTCCGAAAGCGACGCCCGGGTGGACCGCGAAAGCTGCCGCGCTCTTGGCATCCGCTCCCTGATGGCTGTGCCCATCCGCGCCGACCGCGGGGCGGTTGGTTTGCTGGAGGTGTTTTCCGGGCAGCCAAACGCCTTTGGCGCAAAAGACAGAATTTTTCTGCAACGCTCAGTTGACGTTGTTCTTGCAGCCTTGGACAGCTCCGTGCAAGCCGCGGCTGACGAAAACGCCCGCGCCAACGGTTCTGCGGCGACAGCAGAAGTACAGTCCAACCCTCTGGGGTTTGAGGAATCGACCGGAGGTGAGGTTCTCTCCGGCGAGATTTCCGGCGACGCTCCTCTTCCTACGGACAATTCCGGCGATGCTTCTTTCTCACGCATAGAGAGGATTCTCTTGGTCGCCGCGGTCGCTCTGCTCGTCCTGTCGGCGGCGCTGCTGTTCCCACGGGTGCGAAACCGAATTGCGCACTTGGCCAAAGGCAACCACCCGGCGCAAGCCGCGCCTCAGTCATATGCTCCCAAAATACTTGCCGGCAGTCACAGCGCGGAGAGCGAATTGGATCGCCTGCGCAGGCTGGCCCAGGAAGGCGAGGCTACCGCGCAATTCGCTTTGGGCGCCCACTATGCGACTGGAGATTCAGTCCCGCAGGACTACTCCGTGGCTGCGCAGTGGTTCACTCAGGCTGCCAACCAGGGCCATGTGGTGGCGCAGGCAACGCTGGGCGCTTACTACTGGGCCGGAACCGGTGTTCCGAAAGATCTCGACAGGGCTTATTTTTGGTCCGTCCTGGCACAGGCAGGCGGCGATGAAGGCAGCAAATATCGTGTGAGCGCTCTGGCCGCGCAGATGAGCCGCGGCCAGATCATCAACGCGCAGGACGAGGCCAACGACTGGTTGAGGCAGCATCAGTTGTCGAGCCAAGCAGCGCAAGATTCCCATCCTTAATTTTCGTCCCCCGAATCGTCTGAGCGCAGGCCACGCCCCTTTGGTCCCGCTTTTAGCCGGGACTAGAATAGAAGCTGAGGCTTCCGTGCCTACGCTCCGCGATATCGTGTATCAGAATGTTCTGGAGGGCGAGCTGTACAAGAAGCTCGACCGCAACCGGGTGCGCTGTTATGCCTGCGGCCATTGCTGTCCCATTCCCGAAGGCCAGCCCGGGGTTTGCAAGGTCCGCTACAACCGCGGCGGCACGCTGTTCGTCCCTTGGGGATATGTGGGCGGCGTGCAGTGCGATCCGATCGAGAAGAAGCCTTTTTTCCACGCTTATCCCGGCTCGCTGGCCTACAGCTTCGGTATGCTGGGCTGCGATTTGCACTGCGGCTATTGCCAGAATTGGGTGACTTCGCAAGCGTTGCGCGATCCCAGCGCCGTCTCGCCGCCGCTCCAGGCTTCTCCCGAAGCGCTGGTGCAGGATGCTCTTCGCCAAGGCGCGAAAGTGCTAGTCAGCACCTACAACGAGCCGTTGATCACGAGCGAGTGGGCGGTCGCGGTTTTCAAGGAAGCCAAGCAGGCGGGTCTGATCACCGGATTCGTTTCCAACGGCAACGGCACACCGCAAGTTCTCGAGTATTTGCGGCCATGGGTCGATCTCTACAAAGTGGATTTGAAGTCGTTCGACGACCGTCACTACCACGAACTGGGCGGGCGCATCGGGCCAATTCTCGATACCATCCGCCGTCTTTACCAGATGGGCATTTGGCTGGAAATCGTCACTCTGCTCATTCCCGGCTTCAACGATTCCCAGGACGAACTGCGCCGCTTGACGGAATTTCTGGCTGCCGTCTCGCCCGAAATTCCCTGGCACGTGACCGCATTTCACAAAGACTACAAGATGGACGACCCAGACGACACGCGCCCGGAAGACTTGCTGCGCGCCGCGGAAATTGGCAAGCAAGCCGGCCTGCGCTACATCTACGCCGGGAATTTGCCGGGTGCGGTTGACAGTCTGGAAGACACGCGTTGCCCGCGTTGCGGCAAAACGCTCGTAAAACGCCATAGCTACTTCGTGGAAGACTATCAACTGACACCGGATGGAAGCTGCTCGTCTTGCGGATCCGCAATTCCCGGCCGCTGGGCTGCCAAGTTCGAAGGCCAGATCGCCGACCGTCCTTTCTTGCCGCACCGAGGCTCGCGTTTGGTTACAATCCTCAACTAGCAGTCAGCCCAACCTTCATGCGGAAATTGAGAATCTTCGCGCTGATGCTGTTCATCGCTTCTGCGGCCGCTTGCTCCCCTCGCGAATTCCTCACTCGGCGGCTGGCGACAGACTTAATCGCCGGCTCTGATTCCTTCAAATCCCCGCAGCAGTTCTGGCTGCGCACTGGCGTGATTTCCAACAAGGACTATCTTTCCCCGGAGTATCTCGTGCTGCAGCGCCACGGCTGGATCACGGGATCGAATGCTGCCTGCCCTCCCGACATCAATCCCTCTCCCTGCTGGGACGTTGCACTCACTCCCAACGGCGTAAATGTCTTTCGCGACCTCATTCCCGCCGATCAGACGGTTTCACAATACTTCAGCGTGACCGCTGCCCGAAGGGAACTGCTCGAGGTGACCGGTATCGCCAAGAGCGACAACCAGGCGGAAGTGGATTTCCGCTGGAAATGGGTGCCGCTGAACGCGGTGGGTTCCGCGCTCTACAACGAAGGCGTGGAGTACGACTCTACCGTCGCCTTCCGCTACTACGACGATGGCTGGCGCCTCATGGAAGGCAGCGTTCCGAAGGCCGACCAGGGGATGGACGATGCGCTCAAGAACGCGGAACCAGCCCAGTAGGCGCGGCGCGAGCAGACCCGATTCCAAACCGGCTAATATAGAAGCGTGAGCGCGCTCTCGTTGTTCGGGTTGTTTGCCGTGATCGCGATGCTGGTGTGCTACGCGCTGGAGAAGCGGAGCGCGTGGTTCATTCTGGCGTTCGCCGCGTCCTGCGTCCTGGGATCAGCCTATGGCTTCTTGCAAGGAGCGTGGCCATTCGGGATGGTGGAGATTGTTTGGTCAGGGGTCGCACTGCGGCGCTGGTGGCAGCTGCGGCGGTCGGAAGCTGGCTAGAAATTGGCATCCCGCACCGATTGGCGGGTGGTTACTGCCCAGAGGGGCGCTGCGATGTGCTGGCCATATTCACGCGATGGGCGCTCTCCGCGTAGGCGGCAATTCCTTTGTAGATCGCCTCGGCAATCTGCTGGCGATACGCGGGGTCTTCCATCCTGGCCTCGTCCGTTGGACTACTCACAAACGAAACTTCGGTCAGAATTGCGGGCATGGTGGTTCCGGTGAGCACCACGTAGGAAGCTTTCCTCACTCCGCGGTCGCGAACGGCTGGGTCTTTCATCAGCAAGGTGTGAAAGAGCGCTTGCTGCACGCGCTCGGCAAAAATCCGGGACTGCAACACCTTTTCGCGAACGTCGACGTTGGTTAATGCGACGTTGAACTCTTGTCCCGCTTCCCCATCATGGGTTCTGGCGTGCACCGAGGAGTAGGTGTTGGTGTAATAAGTTTCGACCCCGCGGGCTGAAGGCAAATCGCTGTAGTTCCCATGCACGGATAGGAACATATCCGCCTGCGCAAGGTTCGCGGTCTCGGTCCGCTGTTCCAGAGCGACGTAAGTATCGTCATGGCGGGTGTAGATTACATCCGCGCCCAAGCGGCTGGAAACCAGGCTGCCCACCCGCGCCACGATATCCAGCACCAGATTCTTTTCCATCAGCCCCTTGCGCCCCACCGTGCCCATATCCCAGCCGCCATGCCCGGCATCCAGCACAATGCGGAATTTCGCGGCAGACGCTCGCGCCGGCTGGTTCTCTGTGCTTTCCGGCGCGGGAGGCTGCAGCCAGGTTCCCGCCGCAGGAGCGACCGCAGCACGCTGCTGGCTCATCTCCGCCGGCGCAGCGAATAGATCAAGCTTCGCGCTTTTCGGCTTGGCCGCGAGGCTGCGAATTTCCACGACCAGGCGGTAGGGCTTGGTTTCCATGCTGACCGAGAAGTTGGGGCTGTCCTTGGTTTCCAGCACTACCCGCGTCACGTCCGGCGACGGCTGAGCGATGCGGATGCGCACCAGCACCGCATCTCCTACTTCAATGCTTCCCGGCAGTCCCGCGGCCAGAGTCGTGTCATGCAAGTCAAAATAGATTCGTTCCGGGTCGGTAAGCCGGTGAGCTTCGTACTGCACTTGGCTTTGCAGATCGATGGCCACGGTACTGGAATCCGACGAAGACCAATGCCGGACGCCAGTGATCTGCGGCGAAGATTCCTTAGCGGATTCTTTCTGGTCGGGCGGAATCGCGCCCTCGCTTGCTTCCGGCGGCGCGGCCGAATCGTTGGCGTTCTGCATAGCGCTGGGGGCGATCTGCTGCGGCGCCGAAGCGACTCCCGCTGGCTGGTTATGCCGGGCCTGCCGCCACCAGAAAGTTCCGCCGACCAGCCCCAACACCAGAAGGAGCAGCAAGACCACGATGGCGATCACTAACCCGTGTCTAGAGTTCTGCGACTCGACGCTTTGAGAGAAGGCCGGGAGAACTTGGGGAAAATCGCCGGGTTCCGGAGCCCGGACGTGGCTGCTCTCCTCCGTTACCCGCGCCAGCGCGTCTCGAAGCGACTGCACATTAGGAAGGTCATGCGCTTTCTCGTCCGCACGCGCCGGCTGGGCTGAGTTTTGAAGGTTTGCCCCCTCCGCAGCCTGCGGCAGTTCGAGTTTGTTTGCCGGGGATTCGCCGGTCGCCGCTTCGATCTTTGGTGGTTCAACCTTAGGCGCGTGGGCCGGCTGAAGAATCGTTCGCTGTGCGTCTCCGGCCGGTGGCTCGGGAATCCTGGGCGCGGGACTGTCCTCGGCCGAGGTCTCCTCCTCAGGCTTCAATGCCGCGAGAATCAATTCCGCGAGCAAGCTCAGGCTGCGAACGTCGCTGTCATTGAATCCGAAAGGCTCGCTACAAAATGCCTCCAGCAGCCCGATGACACCGCGTTCTGACATCAGCGGCACGGCCACAATCGAGCGCAGCCCCATACGCCGGCAGGCATTGCGATCCACTCGCGGGTCTTTCTCGGAATCGTCGCAGCGCACAATCAGGCCGGTACGCAGGCAAGCTCCCGAAAATCCGGAACTGGGGTCGAGGCGCGCGCCCACGTCCGGCGCGATGCTCCCCGCCGCGGCGCGGCAACGGATTTCGTCGCCCTCCGCCAGGGCGATGGCAACCCCGTCGGTACCCGTAATTGCCAGAGCTCGTTCGCTCACCAACTGCAGCACTTCATCGAGGACGAACTGCTCCGGCCCCCATACATCCACGCTGTCCGGCCTTGAGTTCTCTCGAATCAGGCGGGCGCGCCGCTGCCGGATTTGCGCGTGCAGAGACGAAAAGGCCAGCAACGCTTGTAGCGCTTCCCGGCCCGGCGCGTAATACGCGGGCGGTTGCGCGATTTGCGGGCTGGTTGAGTTTGCGCCGAGAACTTCCCGGCTAGACCTCAGGCTCGCATTGGTTGGGTTCGCGCTCATGGAAGCGTGCAGTGGTGCCGTGGGCTCCCTTCCAAACGCCGCAGGGCTGGGGGATTGCGGGCGATGGACCCTCCCCGCAAGTCTGCTCGGCGCGCGGCCAGTCCCGCCGAGGCGATGTACTTAAATTACAGTGCTTTGGCCGCATTCGCAACACTTCTGTAGCGAAATTAGCTGCGAATTGAGGCATGTTCTTTGGTAAGCTGCATGGGGCAAATGTTGCAATTGTTTGCAACACGGCGTATCTTTGTGCGCTGGCAGTATTTACAGGTCGTGATCGGTAGTGGGCGATAAGCCGAAATCTCGTTGGGCATGGGTCCTAGGTGTCGCTACTGGGGTGACTGGGGTTGCCGTAGTCCTTTTGCGGGGCTGCTGGCATCGCCGCATGAGTTGGCCGGTTCGCGCTCACGGAAATTCCTATCAGGTCTGCCTGGGTTGCGGCATCAAGCGTCTTTTCGATGAGCAAGATTTCCGCGCTTACGGACCCTACAGCTACGATCTGAATCATCTGATGGCTTGGGACCTCGCCCTACGCAAACGATCGCAGCCGGAAGTCATGCCTTCGCGCGAGCGTTCCGCCTCCTGACTGATTCCTGCCGGAATGGCTCTGAACCAGCGCGGTTACTCAGGCCTTTTCCCGCCCCCAGCATAAGATTCAGGCATGGAGCCTGCCTCTGACTTCTTGGTCCCAGTGGACAGCGCCAACCTCGCCACAACGCTGCCCGGGCGCCGGCTTCATTATCGCCAGAAGCTATCCACGTTGGCTTACATCAACGTGGATCACAGCAATGGCGGCATCATTCGCGATATCAGCGAAGCTGGAGTTGCCATCCAGACCGTCAAGCCTCTGCGCCTAAGCCAGCAGGTCGCCTTGCGATTCGATTTGTTGCGTCCGCGGCTGCATGTGGAAGCCTTGGGCCGAGTAGCTTGGGGGGACGCGCATGGGCAGGCCGGAGTGCAGTTTCTCAACGTCGATGATCGCTCGCGGTGCTCACTCAAGCAGTGGATTTTCACTCAGCTGCTGGCGCGCGCTCAGCAGCTCGCCGATAGCGGCTTTGCGTTCGCTCCCGCTGACCCTGGCGAAGCCGTGGACCAATTGCTTTTCTCCGCTCCTCCTCGCCCGGCGATCCGCCTGGAAACGGAAGTGAGCAGCGAACCAATCGGCTTGCGAGAGCAAACCCTTAGAACTGAGGGTTCGCAGCCGCGCACTAAGCCGGACTACGAGATGCTGGATCGGGAACACTCCGCTCCCATCGTTCGGCTGCCCTGGGTCCCCCTTCCGATTCCGCGGCGCTTTCTTGCCAACCTCGTGGACGGACTGATCCTGATCTCCGCCTTACTTCTATTTTCCGTTCTAGCCATGGGGATCACGCAAATGTTTCCTTCGTGGCCGGTCGTGGCCGCGCTCGCGCTGGGAGTGAGCGCAATATTCGCCGTGCTGTATCGTTTCTTGTTTGTCACCTGGATGGGTGCCACGCCCGGCGCGCGCCTGGCAACGTTGGCCAGCCGTGATTCCGCAGGCGGTGAGGATGAAGTGGACCGGGTGCTCTTTAGATAGCAGCGAAAGAAATGAGAGGCAAAAAGCCAAGACCTAATTGCCAAATGCCGGACGCTGACTGCTGACTGCTGACTGTGAAGGCTGACTCGCCTACCGAAGCGTCGGCGACTCGAAGAACTGTTTCTCCAGCCAGAGCTGCAGATTTCGCTTCATGGGCGCGCTGATCTCGACAAAGCGAATGCCGGCGTTGCCATGTTGGTCCGCCCAAGCTACTTCGCCTCCAGCCTGCATAGGGAGTTTCGTGCCGGGCAGCAAGAAATTGAGTCCCACCACGCCGTTCAGCCGAACCGGCTGCTGCAGTTGAACCCGCAATCCTCCCTGGCTGAGATTCAGCACGTTGCCTTTGATCTGCCGTTTCGGAGCGCAGGTGAGCGAAACCTGCACGTCGAGTGCCTGGCGGTGATAGCGCAGCCTTCCTTTCAGGATCAGATTGCGCGCCGCGGAGAGGGTGTGCACGGCCTGCTCCACTGAAATCGGTTTCTTCACTACGAATGTCGCGCTCGCCGACTTGGAATCGCAGCTTGCCTCCGAACCGCTCACAATGAGCACCGGAGCAGATTCCTGGCTGACATTCTGTCGCAGCTTGCGCAGAAAACCGTCAATCCCGCTCAAGTCGTAATCCAGAATCAAGGCGTCGACTTTCGATTTTGCCAGACGGATCCAGGCGCGTTGCGGCTCAGGTTCCACTTCCACGTCCATGTGCAAGCCGCCTAGAATGCATTCGAAAACGCTGACTTCCTGAAAGTCGCGGGAAACAATCATCGAGGAAATTGCCATGCCGCCACTCTAAGTCTTGGACGTAACCCGGCCCAAGTGACCGAGGTAATGGGAAACTCCGAAAGCGAGTCGCGGCCGGATCGGCCTCATTCAATCGCTTTCTACTTTCCCCGGTCGCGATACCACTCGACGGTCCGGCGCAGGCCCTCTTCGAAATCCACTTTCGGCCGATAGGCCAAGTGTTTTTCCGCGCGCGAAATATCGGCCAGCGAGTGCTTGATGTCGCCGGCGCGTTCCGCGCCGTATTGCACATCGCCATCGTAGCCGGTGAGCTTCTTCAGCACTTGGAACGTCTCATTCAAGTCCACGCGCCTTCCCGTCGCTATATTGAATACCCGCCCGGCACATTCGCTCGCCGGAGCTTTCGCTGCCAGCAGATTGGCTTCCACCGCGTTGTCGATGTAAGTAAAATCGCGGCTCTGCGTGCCATCCCCAAAAATGGTGGGAGCTTGCCCCGCGAGCATCTGGGTGATGAACTTAGCCAGCACGCCCGAGTATGGCGAGCCTGGATCCTGGCGCGGACCAAACACATTGAAGTAGCGCAGGCTAACCGTTTCCATGCCGTAACACCGAAAGAAGGAGATCATATACAGCTCGCCGGCTAGCTTGGCGACGGCATAGGGGGAAATCGGATTCGGCGTCATGTCTTCGCGCTTGGGCAGCGTCGGTGTGTCGCCATAGGCAGAGGATGACGCCGCGTACACTACGCGCTTGACTTGCGCGTCCCGCGCCGCCATCAGCAGATGCACGGTGCCGTCCACATTGGCGCGATTGTTTCCCAGCGGATCGAGCACCGATTTCGGCACCGAAGGGATCGCGGCTTCATGCAGAATGTAGTCCACTCCCACGCAGGCTTCGCGCAGCGCCTGCAGATCCAGCAGATCGATCTGGCGAAAATCGATCCGCGAGAAAATCTCGCCTAGGTTCTCCCGCTTCCCAGCGGAGAAATTGTCGATGCCGCGTACTTTGTCGCCCTCGGCCAGAGCGGCTCGAGCCAGCGCCGAGCCGATGAAGCCCGCGACTCCCGTGATCAGGCAAGTGGCCATGAGTGACTCATCATAACGGATAGTTCGCCGTAGCGCCGCAGTCCCGGCGCCTGTCGCGGGGCGCCTCTCGCCCCACAGCGATTGAACAGTCCGCCGCCGGCCGAGTCGAACGGACTTTACGACAAGCTAGAACCATTGCCGCCGGCATGATTGCTCATCGCCACCTGAATCTCTTTCCACAATTCATCCCGCCCGGCGCCGGTTCTCGAGGAATACGGCAGAATCCGCGCCTGTGGAACCTGTTGCTCCATGGTTCGCAAAGCGTTGTGCAGCTGGTTGCCCGAAAGCCGGTCGCTCTTCGTGGCAACAACCAGGAACTGCCGCCCGCTCGCACCGAGGAATTCGAACAGTCGTTGGTCGCTTTCCTGTGGCGGCACATTGATATCGATGAGCGCTATGCAAAGCGCCAGACTCGACCGGGTCAGCAGGTAGGGCTCGATGAAGCTCGGCCATTGCGAAGAGATCTCCCGCGAAATCTTCGCATATCCGTAACCCGGCAGATCGGTGAAGATAAGCTCCGGGTGCGGCTTCCCCGCCCAGCGTATTTCAAAAAAATTTACCGTTCGCGTGCGCCCTGGTGTGGAACTGGTTTTCGCCACTTTGGAACCAAGCAGGGAATTGATCAAACTCGATTTGCCCACGTTGGAGCGGCCGAGAAAGGCGACCTCCGGCAAGGTGGGGGAAGGGAATCGTGCCACGTCAGAGGCCGAAGTCAAAAACCGGGAGAGAACGCGCATAAGGCAGTTTGCAAGTTCGTGCGCGAAGTTGCAAGAGGACGCAAACGCCGCCTCTGCATGGGGTTCGACGGCAAACACAACTTTCCCGAGTGAAAAGGGTTTTCACAAGCGAGCACGGAGGATGGCAAAAATGATGAAATCAACGATATTCGCGGTGTTGGGTTTGGCGGCTGCTCTTACGCTAGCGGCTCCGCAGAAAGCAAATGCTGGAGTGATCATCGGAGTCGGTGTTGGGCGTCCGGCTTATGGATACGTGGTCGCGCATCCCCGCCCCTTTTTCTACGCCCATCCCTACGCGTATGCGCCGGGTTACGTGGCTCCCGCGTACGGCTTCTACGGCGGCTTCGCCCCGGTTCATCCTTGGGCTCACGCGTGGGGCCGGAATGACCGCTTTGCCTATCGCGGCTGGCGTGGCGGCTACCGGCGCTGAGACGTCGCCATCGGCATAACACGTGTGGTAGGTGTGAAGGGCTCCTCAGCTAAACGGCTGAGGAGCCTTCTCGTTTTTCGGAAGATTCACCCGGCATTCCCCCCTTGCAAAAAGCGCGAGTGTCAGGCACCCTAGCACGCTTGAGAGGCTGCCGTGCTGTGTAGCAATTGCCGAACGACTCTACCTGACAATGCGCACTTCTGCTTGAAGTGCGGCCATGCGGTGAATGTCCCGGAGAGCAAGCCCGAGCCCCCGCCCGTGGCACCCCCACCGTCTTGCACGAAATGCCAAACCGAGCTGCCGGCCGGCTCGAAGTTCTGCCTGAAGTGCGGCCAGCCGGTGCCGCTATCGCCCGAAATCTCCGCCGGGCCTTCGATTTTCTGCGACTGCGGCACCAAGCTGCCCGCCGGATCGTTCTTCTGCCCCATGTGTGGGAAAGCCGTAAATGTTGGGCCGAACCATCCGCTTTCCCCAAAACTGCGGCGGCGCAAGCACCCCGCCCGTTTTGCAATTTGGCTGCTCGTGCCCGCCCTTTTGGCTGCCGGAGCCTGGTGGGCCGCTACCAGCGATAACGAGAACGCCCAACAGTTTCGGAAGTTCATCACCATGGCGCATAGCGAAACCATTGCGTCGCCAGTCTTCTCGGTGAAAGCTCGCGGATACTCTTCCTACAAATTCATGGTTCCGTTCGGAACGGCCAATGCGGCCGTCAGCGGCGAGTTCACCGCCACTGGAGATTCGTCGAGCGAGATAGAGGTCTACGTGTTCAAGGACGACGGTTTCGTCAACTGGCAATACGGCTACTCGCCCAGTTCGTACTACAGCAGCGGCAGAGTCCGGCAGGCCGACATCAAGGCCACGCTGCCCGGCCCCGGCACCTACTATGTAGTCTTCAACAACAATTTTTCGCCGCGCACCACAAAATCGGTGCAAGCCGACGTGACGCTGAACTACAGCAAACTCTGGCCGCACCTTTAGACGGAGCGCCGGTTCACAACGCCACCCGCTCGCTGATCCGAAACCCGCGCTTCCGGCCTTCGCGGACAAACGCCTCGCCCGGCACCGCCAGTTCCAGCGGGACTGAGCCCAGCGGCGTCTCTTTCTTCGCGACCATCGCCGCAACGATCGCCAGGTGCCATCCCGTCGTGCGCTGCATGGCGGTGAATCCGGTGGCGTCGTCGTAGTAGTCGATAAGCTCAACCACGGCTTCGGACGGCTCTCCGTTCCTCCTCCCGCGCGCAACCACGCGGATTACGCACACGTCTTTCTCATCGTCAACCCGAACCTGCGGTTCATATAACGCATGAAACACTTGGCGCGGTACGATTTCACTCCCATTCAGCCGAACCGGCGTTAGCTCAAAGAGCCCCAAATCTGAGAACGCTTTCAATTGCGCAAACGTGCCCGGATAGCGCAACACCTTCAGCTGATAAGTCTGCAGTTTTCCCTGGAACGTCCATGGCGCGGTCGAGGCTCCGCCCGCGATCAAGAACGCCTCCAGCTTACCCAGCGGCGGCATATCGACCATTTCGAATTCGGTGAAACACGGCAGGTGTTGCAGTTTCCCCTCGCGCAGAACCGTCATTCCGCCGTAATACTCGTTGGTCAGCCCCTCGATATTGAAGGTCAGAGCATAGTTCCACGGCGGCCGCGGATTCTGCGGCAACCCTCCGTCAAACATGTACACATGCTCCGCGTCCCCAACCAGGCCCATGGCGTAAACCGCCAGGTTGTTGCCCATGCCGGGTCCCATGCCGCAGTCCGGCACAATTCTCACCCCGGCCCGCTTGGCCTCGGGATCGAGCGCGTGTTGCGCCCGTACCGTTTCGGTATGGCCTCCCAGATCGCAAAATGAAACCTGCCGCTCGATCGCGATTTTCGTCAATCCCAAATTGTGAAAATACGGCACCGCGCTCAGCGCCACGTCGTGCCCCTGGATCGCTCGCCCCACGGCGCTTTCATCCCGAACATCCAAGGCAAGCGCCTCGGCAATTCGGCGCCCGGCAAGCCCGTTGACCCGGTCCGCCGCCATCTTCGCCCGTTCTTCCTCGGCATCCGCCAGAAGGATGCGCTCCGCTTCCCCGAACCGCGCCAGATCATAAGCCGCGGCAACGCCCTGCCGCCCCGTTCCCAGAACAACGTATGAGAAAGTCATGATGGATGCAGATCGCCCGCTACCCGCGTGAGTATTTTTCGATCAGTTCGCGATGCTGCGGAAAAAGTCCCGCCAGTTCCGCGCGCTTGCCCATTTCAAAATCTTCAAATTCAAATCCCGGCGCCACCGTGGTTCCTACCAGCGCAAACGATTTTCGGTCGCGCACCTGCGACGCAAACCAGCAACCCGCCTTCACCATCCCCTGTAAGCTTTGGCCCGCTTCCAGATCATGCCCTAACAAAAGTTCCGATCGCTGGCCATTCGGTGCGATCCAGTACACGGCCAGCGGACTCCCGGCGTAAAAATGCCACAGTTCATCCGAACGCAGGCGGTGAAATGCGGAGAAGTTTTCTCCCTCCAATAAGAAATAGATCGCAGTGCAGGCGCGGCGCGCCCCGGCAAATTGACCAGGTAAGCCTTCTCTGCCAATCGAAAGTTCCGAACGGTAGGTTTCACGAAAAAACCCGCCCTCGGGATGCGGGATGAGCCGCAGTTTCTCTACCCAATAGCTGGCGTCTTTGATCATCGGAACTGGATCATCGGAATTTAGATCATCAAGACTTGCCGTCAGAGTAGTCCGGCGGTATTCACGGTGAGGATGCTCAGCGCCATTTCCAAATTCCGAATGGCTTCCTCCAGTTCGGGATGCTCTCCAACCTTTTCCCGGAGTGCCTTCATCAGGCGATGAGCGCCGGTTATATGCTCCACGGCAGGAGACGCTGCGGCCGGCTTCGACTCTGGTTCAAGCTGCGATGGCATAGAATAACCCCGACCACTAGTGTAGCGCGTAGGCATCGGCCCCGCTTAGCCCGGATAACGTCCGGTAATGTAGCCTTCCAGTTCCTGGATGGCCTGCGCCTGTTCCGAGATGATCCACTTGACCAGATCCCCTATCGACACCACGCCCACGACGCGGTCATCTTCGAGCACCGGCAGATGCCGGATGTCGCGGTTGGTCATGATGGCCATGCACTCGTCCACGGTATGCAGGCGGGTGACAAAGACCACCGGGCTGGTCATGATCGCGCTCACCGGGGTCTCTTTCGAGGAGTGGCCCTTCAGAATAATCTTGCGCGCGTAGTCGCGTTCCGAGAGGATGCCGGCTAAGGTATTTCCTGCGAGCACGAGCAGCGCGCCAACACCCTCTTGGGCCATCTTCTCGATCGCTTCGTAAACCGACTGATCGGGCGCTACAGACAGGATTCGGTTGCCAGGCTTTCGCTTCAACACCGCATCAATGGTGTCGGTCAGTTTCATAGGACACCGCCCGGCCCGAAATATTAGCACGCAAGCCCAAATCCCAAGAGCATTATTGATGCGGCCCCTGGAAAACGGTTGTCCGTTTGGGGAAAGGGCATGAGGGTCGAGAACCGCCCGCTGTCCGCCGCGTCCTCTGCGGACGCTCTCCCCGACCTCTGCGCTTTAAGATTTTGCTTTTCGTCGTTCTTGCCGTCCCAAAATGCTTTCCTGTACAGTCACCTGCGGGATCCTTCCCGCAAATATGTCAAATAAGAAACCTGTTTCGCGCTCGCGCCGTGATTTCCTGCAAACCACGGCCCTATCCATCGGCGCTCTAGCTTTGGGGCCGGCCGCGGTAGGGCAGTCCGGCGGCCAGAGTATCTCCCTCGTTGCCGACCCCGAGGACTCGGTAGCCTCCGCGGAGCCCGTGCGCTGGGCGATCAAGGAACTCGCTCGAGCGCTCGCCCAGCGCCGCGTCAGCCTCCAACAATTCGATTCCATCCAGCAAGCGCCCGCGCTCAGCCCCTGCATCGTTGTGGCGGGGCGCAGCTCGGCTCTAGACGTCACGGACTTGAAGCATGCCGCGCTGTCGGTGCCCGATTCGCCGGAATGCTTCACCCTGGCGCCGGCCAAATCCCAGCGCCGCAATATTCTGTCGGCCTGCGGCAGCGATGCACGCGGCCTCACGTACGCCATCCTCGAGCTTGCGGACCGCGTCCGGTATTCCGAAAGTCCCGACCAAGCGATCAGGATAACCAATCCGCTGGCGGAGCAGCCGTTCGTCGAAACCCGGAGCGTCGGCCGCTCCTTCGTCAGCGATGTCGAAGACAAGCCCTGGTTCGACGACCGCGAAATGTGGCCGGCTTATTTCTCCATGCTGGCCAGCCAGCGTTTCAACCGCTTCTGTCTGAATTTCGGCATAGGCCACGATTTTCTGACGCAAGTCCTCGATTCCTATCTTCTCTTCGCCTACCCGTTTCTTCTCGGCGTTCCGGGTTACAACGTGCGCGCCGTGGGTCTACCCGACGCTGAGCGCGACCAGAACTTGGCGACGCTGCAATACATCAGCGGCCAGTGCGCAACTCACGGCATCGATTTCCAGTTAGGCATCTGGACCCACGGCTATCAGTGGAAGGACACTCCTCATTCCAACTACCTCATCGAGGGGCTGACCCCGGAAACGCACGCCGCGTATTCCCGCGACGCGCTGGCGGCCTTGTTGAAAGCGTGTCCCGACATCAGCGGCGTGACCATCCGCACCCACGGAGAAAGCGGCGTTCCCGAAGGCAGCTATTCTTTCTGGGCGACCGTGTTCGACGGCGTCAAGCGGTCCGGACGCAAGGTCGAGATCGATCTTCACACCAAGGGTCTCGATCAGAAGATGATTGACGGCGCCCTCGCCACTGGCATGCCGGTGCGCCTGTCGCCGAAGTACTGGGCTGAGCACCTGGGCCTGCCCTACCACCAGACCGCCATCCGCGAACTGGAGTTGCCGCATGAACGGGCCAACCAGGATAGTTTCTTCGCGTTGAGCAGCGGTTCCCGCAGCTTCACCCGTTATGGCTACGCCGATTTTCTGCGCGAGAATCGCCCCTACAAAGTGATGTACCGCATCTGGCCCGGCACGCACCGCTTCCTGCTCTGGGGAGATCCCGTCTCCACCGCGGCTCACGCCCGCGCTTTCAATTTCTGTGACACCAACGGCGTGGAACTCTACGAGCCGCTCTCCTTCAAAGGCCGCCGTGGATCTGGACTTCTCGGCGGGCGTTGCGCCTACGCCGACGCGTCTCTCAATCCGCACTGGGATTGGGAAAAATATCTTTACACCTATCGCGTGTGGGGACGTCTTCTCTACAACCCTGACGCCGATCCCGACGTGTATCGCCGTTATCTGCGCCAGCAATTCAGTGCGAATGCCTCCGCGCTCGAAGGCGCTCTCGCCCATGCCACGCGAATTTCTCCCCTCATCACCGCCGCCCACGCGCCCTCCGCTGCCAACGATGCTTACGGCCCGGAGTTCTACACCAATCAGCCGATGGTCACTCCCGCGCAGCATCCTTACGGCGATACGCCCGAGCCCAAAGTTTTCAGCAACGTCAGCCCGCTCGATCCGCAGATGTTCTCCCGCATGAGCGATTTCGCCGCCGAACTCCTTAAGGGCGAGCGCACCGGCAAGTATTCACCCGTGGAAGTTGCGCAATGGTTGGAAGACCTGGCCGAAGCGGCCGCCAGCCAGTTGATCAGAGCGCAAGCCCAGCCCCAAGCCGCCGCAACGCCCACCCCCGAGTTCCGCAGGGTGGTCGTAGACCTGCAACTCCAAATCGGCATCGGCCGTTTTTTCGCCGCGAAACTTCGCGCCGGAACGCTCTACGCGATGCACGATCAGTGCGGAGATCGCTCGGCTCTGGAAGAAGCGTTGAAGGCCTATCGTCGTGCGCGAGAGATTTGGTCGAAGTTTGCCGAAGAAGCCAAGGGCGCCTACGCTCCCGACATCACCTACGGTCCGCAACCCTACCAGCGCGGCCACTGGCTCGACCGCTTGCCCGCTATCGACGCCGATATCGCCGAAATGGCCAAGCGCCTGGAATCCCTTCAGAATGCCCCGCCGCAATCCGCCCAGGTTCACTCTGCGATCCAGGAGGTTTTGGGACGCCCGCAGCGCCACCCCGCCCCCTGCCATCACGCTCCGCCGGCGCAGTTTGTTCCGGGCGAGCCGCTGCCGTTGCTGCTATCCGTGGCGCGAACCCGCACCCCAGTTTCAGTCCGTCTGTACTACCGCCACGTCAACCAATCTGAGCGCTATCAAACCGCCGAGCTCGAAACGCACGGCAGGGAGCATCACACCGCAATTCCTGCCAGCTACGCCGGCCCCGATTACCCGCTGCAATATTATTTCGAGCTAAGGGAGGGCCCCGGCAAAGCGTGGCTGTACCCGGGTTTTGCGCCCGATCTAGCTAATCAGCCCTATTTCGTCGTGCGGCCCACGCGTGGCTCATCTTCGTCAGGCCGCGTCGAGGAACTCTAATCAAGCGTGGCGCGGGCTCCCTCACCCGCGAGTGCCGGTGTTTGACGATCCGTTTTTCCGGGAAATAGCTTATTCAGCGTCCCGGTAGCCCAGAAACTGCAAAGTTTCTGACCTATTGCGCCTTTCTAAGGCAGCGTTCAGGCGTCTTCGCGCGTTTTCTGCTTGCATTGTGCGCGAAACTGTCCAGAATGGTGGATTGATTTCCCGAGGCCCGGCGGCGGAAGCTACCAGCCAGGCCAAACCCCGCGCCAGTAGCCAGGGTTGGGCCGAGCAGCGTCCGCCGTGTCGTTGGGAGGATAGGTAGTCATGAAGCGCGGGTTGAAAATCGCGGGAATTGTTCTTGGGGTCATCGTAGCGGCGGTGATCGCGCTGCCCTTCGGCGTGAATGTGAATAGTTTCCGGCCGAAGCTGGAAGCCGAGCTTTCCTCCGCCATCAGGCGCCCTGTCACAGTGGGCAATCTCAGTCTTTCGGTCCTTGGGGAAACCGTTTCGGCGCAAGACTTGGCAATCGCTGATGATCCCGCTTTCAGCCAACAGCCGTTCGTCCGCGCCAAGGGCTTGAAGGTCGGAGTGGAAATCCTTCCACTGATTTTTTCCCGCTCCATCCACGTCACCGAACTCACGCTCGACACTCCCGAAATTACGGTCCTGCGTTCCGCCACCGGAAGCTGGAACTTCTCTAGCCTGGGAGGCGGGTCCGGCACGGCTGCGGCAATACCGTCCTCCACGCTCACGTATGCCTCGTCGGCTCCTGGCGTTCCGGCAGTTGCCACTTCATCAGCCGCTCCAACCCCTTCAGCCGCAACTCCAACTCAGTCCATGCCCGCCGCCTCGACCCCCAGTCTGGCAGTGAAGAAATTGGACATCAAAAATGGCCGAATTACCGTCGGCCGAGCCGATACCGGAAAGACGCATATCTACGACAATGTGAACATCAGCGTGCGCAACTTCGCCTTCGACGCGCAGTTTCCGTTCACCTTTTCCGCGAGCCTGCCGAACGGTGGCAGCTTGAAGCTCGACGGCAAGGCCGGCCCCATCAGCTCTGTTGATGCCTCGCTGACTCCGCTGCAGGCCGAAGTCTCCGTGAAGCAGCTCGATCTCGCTGCTTCGGGAATTGGCGAACTCTCTCCCGGCATCGCCGGCATGGCCGACTTCGATGGGACCATCACCTCCGATGGCCAAAAAATCGAAAGCAGCGGCACTCTGCAGGCGCAGCAGCTCAAACTGGTGCAAAGCGGCGCCCCCGCCGGCCGCCCGGTGCAAGTGAAATATGCCATCGAGCACCAAATCCACACCGAAGCTGGCACCATCACCGAGGGAGACATCGCCATGGGCAAGGCGGTCGCCCAGCTCACCGGCACCTATCAGATTCAGGCGCAAACCGCGCAGCTGAACATGAAACTGAATGCCCAGGGAATGCCGGTGGATGACCTCGAAGCCATGCTGCCTGCTCTCGGCGTGGTGCTGCCCTCGGGCTCGCGGCTCAGTGGCGGAACTCTTTCCGCCAATCTGGATATCACCGGCGCGGCCGATAGTCCAGTCGTGAGCGGACCCATCAGATTATCCAACTCCAAGCTCGCCGGATTTGATCTGGGATCGAAACTTTCCTCCATCTCCAAGCTCAGCGGAGCAAAAACCGGCGCCGACACCTCGATCGAGAATTTCAGCACCGACGCGCGCATCGCCGCCGACGGAGTTCGCACCGAAAAAGTCAACCTTACGATTCCCGCGCTGGGTTCCCTGACCGGAAATGGGACCATCAGCCCGGGCGGAGCGCTCAGCTACACCATGACCGCCAATCTCAACGGCGCCGTCGTCACCGCCGTCACCAAAGCCATCGGTTTGGGCGGCCAGGGCGAGAGCATTCCTTTCTTCATTCGCGGCACCACTTCCAACCCTAGCTTCGTTCCAGATGTAAAAGGAATGTTGACCGGCCAGATCGGCAGCCAGATCGGCAATTTGCTGAAATCAAAACTGCAATCGAAGCTGAGCGGAAAATCGCAGCCGGCACCAGCCCAGAACTCCTGGGCGATGCGTAACTCAAACCCAAAGCAGAAAACTTTCCAGTCTCCAACGCAGAAGACTTCTCTCAAAGAAAAATTTACCGGCCTCTTTCACCGGAAAAAGAAACAATAAACAACAAAGAAACGTAGAGACATAGCTTGCTACGTCTCTCTCTACGCGGGAACCTTCTTCGCCATGCCCGCCACCAAAGACCGCCCCTGCATGGTGGCGGGAATTTCGTATCCCGCCAATTCCAGCAGCGTCGGCGCAATGTCGAGCAGGTAAGCGCCCTCATATTCTCCGCTCAGTGGAAGGTTGGGCGCGGTCAGAATGAACATCCCGTACTGCGCGTGATTGCACCCATCCGGCCCGGTGTCATTTTCCTGCACGTGGATCTTCGAATGCCCGACGGTCCCAATCGATCGCCAATAAAGACTGCCAAAGTGCACAATCAAGTCCGGCGCCACATTGCGCGTGTGCCTGTAGATTTCCTCCGGCTTGTAAACCGGTGAATGCATGGGTTGGCCCTTGTCGTCATCCAGTCCTTCAAGCCGCTTCTTCATCTCATCGCGAAACGATTCATACTCCGCCGCCGGAATCACCCCCTGCGGCTCGCGCCCCTGCACATTAAAGAAGACGCGAGCGTAGTACCCGCCTTCGCTCCATACTCGCGTCTTGCTCCAGTTAACGTTGAGCTTATCGAATGGCGTGAGCGTCGTCGGGTACTCGCCCAGCACAAGCAGCCCCTCGCGAATCAGCCATTCATTGATGGCGAATCCGCCGTCCAGCCGCTGCGCCCCGTGGTCGGAGACGATCAGCACAATCGTGTCGTCGTCCAGCAAATCCAAAGCGGCGCCGATCTGCCCATCCAGCCACAAGTAATATTCCGGAATCGCATTCTGGTAAGGATTCCCCGGCTCAAACTGCACGTGCTGGGGGTCGAAGTGATTCCAGAAGCCGTGATGCATCCGGTCGAGGCCGATATCCACAAAATGAAAATAATCCCACTCTTGCTCCTTCAGCAGCCAGCGCACCACTTGCCACTGCTTGCGGCTCATGCTGAAGATCTCTTCCTTCAGCCAGTCCTTGCGGTCGGTGCGAAAATTCTTGACGTCGGTGGGGTACTCGCCGACCAGTTCGTTGATCTTAGCTTTGATCCCTGGCGGATAAGTGAAGTCGTTCTTCACCGTGTCCGGTGTCAGAAAGCAGCCAATGCTGATGCCATTCACCTTGCGCGGCGGATAATTTGGCGGCACGCCCACGATGATCGACTTCTTGCCTTCGCGCGCCAACTGATCCCACATGGCCAGCGCCTTGATGGAAGCCGAGTTCGCGAACCCCAGCTTCTCGTACGAATGGTCCACTCGATTGCGAAAGCCATACACCCCCAGCGAGCCCGGATCCTGGCTGGTGCTCATGCACATCCACGCCGGAACCGTGATCGGCGGAATCACGCTGCGCAAGCGCCCGTGAATACCCCGGCTCATCAACCGGCGAAGGTTTACCAGGCGTTCATCGCCAAACACAATTTCCGGGGCGGCGCAATCCAGTCCGAGAATGCAAATCTTCATTGGTTTTCCGAGTCAGGCTCACTTTCCATGGGATTCACCAGCGCTGTGCAACGATGATTCCGTATCGAGGGACACAAGTCAACCAAGGCGCAGCCCGGGAGTTTCACGGAGCACTCGACGCGCCGGTCTACGCGCCCCTGCGAATTGTCTCCGAGCCCTCTGCTCTTAAGAGCTTTCCCAAGACCTCGCCAAAGCCCATCCGCGAAAGCAAGGTTCACATGTACAATCCCGAGGGAAACGCGCCGGCGCAATTGTTGGAAGCGGCTAGATTCCCTCACCGAGGACAGATCGTGCGACGCGAGTACTCCCTCCGGACCCTGCGCATTTTCTCGATTCTTCTAATGGGCCTCGCGCTTTCTCTAAGCGCGGGCAGTGCCGCAGCGCGCTCCAAGAGTGAAGAGATAGATCTGGTCTACGTCGGAACTTACAAAGGCCAAGGAAGCCAAGGCATCTACGCGTACCGCTTCGACGCGAGGTCCGGGCATCTCACCTCTCTCGGATTGGCGGCGGAAAGCGACAATCCCGCATTCCTCGCGGTGGATCCATCCCGCAGGTTTCTCTACGCCAGCAACGAGGTGAATCGCTTCAGAGATCAACCAACCGGCGCCGTCAGCGCCTTCGCCATCGATCGTGCCACTGGCAAACTGTCTTTCCTCGATGAGGTTTCCGCGCAGGGCCCGGGTTCCGCGCATCTGCGCGTCGATCGCACAGGAAAAAACGTCGTAGTTGCCAACTACGGCGGCGGCAGCGTAACCGTCTTGACCGTGTTGGACAACGGGCAGCTCGGCGAAGCCTCGGACTTCGCGCGGCACACCGGTTCGAGCGTCAACCGCCAACGCCAGCAGGGGCCGCACGCGCACTCGGTCGCGTTCTCCCCGGACAACCGCTTCGTTGTGGTGGCCGACCTGGGCATCGATCAGGTTATTGTCTATCCCTTCGATGCCGCGAAAGGCAAGTTGGGCCCGTCGCATTCCGTGAAAGTCAATCCCGGCGCGGGTCCGCGCCATCTCACCTTCTCCCCCGACGGCCGGTTCCTTTATCTGGTCAGCGAAATGGCGTCTACGGTTACGGTTTTTGCTTATGAGCCCGTGGGCGGCAATTTGACCGAGTTGCAGACGATTTCCACTTTGCCGAAAGGATTTTCCGGTCAGAGCGCGGCCGCCGAAATACAAATTCTGCCGTCGGGCAAATCCATTTACGCCTCGAACCGAGGAGATGACAGCCTCGCGGTCTTTAAGGTCGACCACCCGAAGGGAACCCTGACCTTGGTGCAGCGCGTGTCAACGGAAGGCAAGACCCCGCGCAGTTTCGCCATCGATCCATCCGGCTCGTGGCTGCTTGCAGCTAACCAACGGTCGAATAACATCGTCACGTTTCGCATCAGCCCAAAGACCGGCCGGCTCACACCAACCGGGCAAATCCTGCAGCTAAGCGCGCCGGTCTGCATCGAATTCGTCCCGCTTCCCTGAGAGCGAGTTCTTCGTACCGCCGGCGCCCCGCCCCCACTGCGAACTCTCTACAGCACTTGTTCGTGCGTATATCCACCCGCGCTGAGCGCGGACAGCAGTTCGGTAATGTGCTCCGGCCCGCGAGTTTCCATGGTGATGTCAATCGCCGTCTCGCCCACGTTCACCCCGTAGTAAGCGCGATTGTAAGAAGTCTCGACGATGTTAGCGCGGTGCTGCGCGAGAATCCCAGTCAACTTGTTCAGCGACCCAGGATAGTCGGGAAGATGCACGCGCATCCGCACCAGCCGCCCGTCCTTAACCAATCCGCGCTCGATAATGCGCGCCAACAAGGTAACGTCAATATTTCCGCCGCAAACCAACACCGCAATCTTTTTCCCGGAGATGGGCAGCTTGTGATTCAGCAGCGCGGCAATGGCCGCCGCTCCCGCACCTTCCGCCAGTGTTTTCTCGCGCTCCAGCAGCAGCAAAATCGCGTTCGCGACTTCTTCGTCGTCCACTGTAACAATCTGATCGACGTATTTCTGCACCAGCGGTAAAGTGCGGTCCCCGCAGCGGCGCACCGCGATCCCATCCGCGATGGTTACCGCCGGACTGAGCGTCACGGGTTTGCCCTCCGCAAGCGCAACCTGCATGGAAGGCAGCTTGGCGGGCTGCACTCCAAAGACTTGCACATTAGGATTGGTTTCCTTTACCGCGCACGCAATCCCGCCAATCAACCCTCCGCCCCCGATGGGCGCGACAATCGCCTCGATTTCCGGATGCTGCTGCAGAATCTCCAGGCCCAGCGTCCCCTGCCCGGCGATGACCGCGTCGTCATCAAAAGCGTGCACAAAGGTGAGATGTTGTTTCTTGCCTGCGCGCAGGGCCTCCTCGCAAGCTTCGTCATAATTCGCGCCGTGCAGGATCACCTCCGCCCCGAAGCCCTTCGTCGCCGAGACTTTGGTCAGCGGCGTGGTCAGGGGCATATAAATGAGCGCGCGAATGCCGTGCCGCCCGGCGTGGTAAGCCAGTCCCTGCGCATGGTTTCCCGCTGAGGCGGCAACCACCCCACGGGCGCGTTCCTCCGCGGTCAAGGTCAGCAGCTTGTTCAGCGCGCCGCGCTCTTTGAACGCGCCCGTCCTTTGCAAATTGTCGAGCTTGAAAAAAATGCTGTTGCCGGTGAACTGCGAAAAAGTCTCGGACGGTTCACACGGAGAAATGTAGATGGACTCGCGAATGCGGCCCAAAGCCGCGTGGATATCGGAAAGTGTGATCATTTCTGTGCCGGGTGGGCGTTGCTATCTTAAACGATGGACTCGCCATCGCCAAACCCGCGGCGCCAGATCTGTTGCGACTCCTCCCACGGAGCGGCGTGGCTGGAAGAGCTAATGATGCGCCCCACTCAGCTCATGAACAATGCTATTCACGAATGACTTCGCATCCCCAAACAGCATCAAGGTCTTGTCGAGATAATAAAGAGGATTATCAATCCCCGCGAACCCCGGACTCATGCTGCGCTTAATGACCATCACGTTGCGCGCCTTATCCACGTCCAAAATCGGCATCCCGTAGATCGGGCTGGAAGCGTCGGTGCGCGCCGCCGGATTGGTCACATCATTCGCGCCGATGATCAGAGCTACATCCGTCTGCGGAAAATCCCCATTGATCTCGTCCATTTCGATGAGCCGGTCGTAGGGAACATCGGCTTCGGCCAGCAGCACATTCATGTGTCCCGGCATGCGTCCGGCCACAGGGTGAATGGCGAAGCGCACATCCACGCCACGCTTGCTCAGCGCGTCAAACAGCTCACGCACCTTATGCTGCGCCTGCGCCACCGCCATGCCATACCCCGGCACGATCACCACTTTGTTGGCCGCCGCCAGAATGGCCGCCGCTTCCTCGGCGGTGGCGCTGTGCACCGGTTTCTCTTCCTGTCCGGTGGCAGCCGCGGCCTGCACCTGCCCAAAGGCTCCAAACATCACGTTAGTAAACGACCGGTTCATCGCCTTCGACATGATGACCGAGAGGATCAAGCCAGACGATCCGTCCAGCGCACCCGCGATGATCAGCAGCTTGCTATCCAGCACAAATCCCATGGCCGCCGCGGAAAGTCCAGCATAAGAGTTGAGCAGCGAAATCACCGTCGGCATATCGGCGCCGCCGATGGGCACAATCATCAGCACGCCAAACAACAGCGGCACGCCGATCATCAGCGGGAAAAGCTGCCTAGCTCCTGGATGCAACACCAGATATCCAGCGACCACCACCGACCCCGCCAACAGCGACAAGTTGACGAAGTTCTGTCCCTTGTAAGTCAGCGGACGCTGCGGCAAAACCTCCTGCAGTTTCCCCGCCGCCATCAAGCTGCCGGTAAAAGTCAGAGAGCCGAGGATCACTTCCATCGACAGCACCGACATCATGAAGCGGGGAACATTCGGCGACCGCAAATAAAATTCCGCTGTGCCTACCAGGGTGACGCAAAACGCTCCGAACGCGTGGCTGAGCGCAGTCCGCTGCGGCACGGCGGTCATTTTCACCAGGCCCAAAGGCACGCCAATGATCGAGCCAATCACCAGCGCGATCGCGATCGAAGTGTAGTCGATGATTCCCTGATGCAGCAGCGTGCCGGCAATCGCCAGCGCCATGCCGATTTCGCCGGCCCGCACCCCGCGCTGCGCCGTGGCCGGCGTGCTCATCCACTTCAGCGACAAGATGAACAGCGCGCTGGCCACGAGATAGACGATCTCGATAACCGATTGATTGCCCGCGAAATCGGTCATGGTTTGGTGGGACTCTTTTTGAACATTTTGAGCATGCGATCGGTAATCAGGAAGCCGCCCACCACGTTACTGGTGGCCGCGATCACGGCCAGCATCCCAAGGATGTACGACAAACGGCTCTCGTGCCGCCCCACCAGCAGAATCGCGCCGACCACCGCAATGGCATCCAAGGCGTTGGTCAGCGACATCAGCGGCGTGTGCAGCAACGGCGAGATTCGCCGGATGACTTCAAATCCAATAAACGCCGCCAGCATGAAAACAAACAACCCGTTAATCAGCGCCGAACTCATAGATCCCTCTGTGTTTATGAACTTCCCGCAGCCATCCCAAAAAACTCCCGCACCCGCGCGTTCACCACGTCCCCGCCCCGCGTCACCAGGGTCTCGCGCACAATCTCATCTTCCAGATTCAGCTGCAGCTTCCCGTCTTTCACCAGATGCAGCAGAAAAGCCGTCACGTTCCGGGCATACATTTGGCTCGCGTGGTAAGGCACTTCGGTGGCGAGGTTAATCCGCCCAATGATGGTGACGCCATGCTCGACGACGATCTCGCCCATGCGAGTCAGTTCGCAATTCCCCCCGCGCTCCGCCGCCAAATCGAAAATCACCGAACCCGGCGCCATCCCCTGCACCATTTCCTTGGTGACCAGCACCGGAGATTTCTTCCCCGGAATCACCGCCGCGGCAATCACCACATCGCTTTCCGCCACCACGCGCCCCAGCAGTTCCCGCTGCCGCGCGTAGAAAGTTTCGTCCTGCGCCTTGCCATAGCCGCGCGCGTCCTGCGCGTCTTTGGCTTCGATCGGCAACTCGACAAACCGCCCGCCCAGGCTCTGCACCTGCTCTTTCGCCGCGGGACGCAAATCATAAGCCGAGGCCACGGCTCCCAGCCGCCGCGCCGTCGCAATCGCCTGCAGTCCCGCCACTCCGGCGCCAATCACAAATACCCGCGCCGGCGTAATGGTCCCCGCGGCGGTAGTCAGCATGGGAAAAATCTTCGGCAGCGTGTCGGCCGCGATCAGGACTGCTTTGTACCCGCAGATGGTCCCCATGGACGAAAGCGCATCCATGCTCTGCGCCCGCGTGGTGCGCGGCACCAGCTCGACAGAAAAAGAAATGACCCCGGTCTGCGCAATCTGCTGGACAACTTCCTTCGATCCGAACGGCCGCAGGAATCCAATGAGAACCTGGTTGCGCCTCATAAGCGGAAGATCCGCCGCCCCGGTCACATCATTCGATCCATAGCACAGGACCTGCAGCACGACGTCCGCCGTGGCAAACACCGCCGCGCGGTCCGGCAGTATCTTCGCGCCCTTCTCCACATAGGCGGCGTCCCAGAAGCCAGCCTCAGCGCCGCATCCCGCTTCGACCACGACTTCAAAGCCGGCCTTGGTCAGGTTGGGCACAACCATGGGAACCAGCGCCACGCGCCGCTCGCCTGGATAACTTTCTTTGGGAACGCCAATGATCACGCAGTTTCCTTTCGCGCCGAGCCTCCTAGTCTACGAAAGGAATCGGCCGCAGGCAAAAACTTAATGGAGGGGGTAGTGGTGCCGCTTCAAGCGGCACCACTACCAGGAAGGGACGGCCTCTCTCAGTTTGGTTTCGGCAAGTCTCCAATTGGCTTCGGTACTTCTCCAACCTTCCAACTTGCATTGCCATGATAGGTATCGGCGCCGAGGTGAAACGAGCGTCCGCACCGAAGGCATTGGAAATCATGAATGATGATGTCTGGAATCTGGGTCTTGAACACATCCTGTAGCGGGCAGCTGGCGTGCAGTAGCCAAAATGTGCCCTGATCGACAATCTCAATCAGTTGGCGAACGATGTCCCTGTATTCGCGGAGGCTGTAGATATTGAATCTCTGCGAGAATCCATCGCATTTGGGGCATGATGACACCAGTCTATTCTGCCTGGGCCACGATCTCCTTTGGCGGCCATGCCAGACGAACTAGGCGCGCCATGGGGGCCAAAATTATTGCACCTCTATTCGACCTGACATTACCTTCAAATCGGGAGGACAGCCCGACGCCAATGTAGCTCGTTAGAACGCTGGACGAACCCTACACCCGCGCCGACTGCCCCGCCGTCGTCACCGGTATCACTTCATCGGCCCGCTTCAAGTACCGGTCAATCGACTCCGCTGCTTTACGCCCCTCCGATATCGCCCAGACCACGAGCGACTGACCGCGCCGCATATCGCCGGCCGCAAAAATTCCCGGCACGGAGGTCATGTAGTCCGCGCCCGCCGCCACGTTGCCGCGCGCGTCGAGCGCCACTCCCAGCTGTTCGATCATGCCGCCGCGCACCGGCCCAAGAAAGCCCATGGCGATCAGCACCAGATCGGCGTCTATCGAGAACTCGCTGCCCGTGATTGGCTCGAACTTCGGCGGAGGGCCGACGCGCACCGCATGCAACTGCTTTACGTTGCCATGTTCGTCGCCGGTGAACTTCGTGGTCGCAATGCTCCAGTCGCGAACGCCGCCTTCCTCATGCGCGCCTTCCACCCGCAACTGCATCGGCCACAGCGGCCAAGGTGTTTGCGGCGAACGCTCATCGGGAGGCATGGGCATGATCTCGAACTGGTGCACCGACAGGGGCTTTTGCCGATGGCACGTTCCCAGGCAGTCGGCCCCCGTATCGCCGCCGCCGATAATCACCGCGTGCTTGCCAGTAGCCAGAATATCGAACTGCGGATCCAGTTTGTCTCCCGCACACCGCCGATTTCCTTGCGGCAGAAACTCCATCGCGTAGTAGATGCCTTTCAGTTCGCGCCCCGGAACTTTCAAATCGCGAGCCTGTTCGGAGCCACCTGCCAGCAGGATGACATCGAACTCGCGCTGCAGATCTTCGACCGGAACGCTGTGTCCAACATGAGCGTTAGTGACAAAACGCACGCCCTCGGCCGTCATCTGCTCCAGCCGGCGATCCAGCACCCGCTTTTCCATCTTGAATTCGGGAATGCCATACCGCAGCAGCCCGCCGATGCGGTCGGCTTTTTCGTACACCGTGACCCAGTGCCCGGCACGATTCAATTGTTGCGCGGCCGCAAGCCCCGCGGGTCCAGATCCCACTACGGCAACTTTCTTGCCGCTGCGAAATTTCGGCGGTTCGGGATGAATCCAGCCCTCCGCAAATCCGCGCTCCACAATGTTCTTCTCAATCTGCTTGATGGTCACCGCCGGCGCGTTGATTCCCAGTACGCACGCCGCCTCGCACGGCGCCGGGCAAATGCGTCCCGTAAACTCCGGAAAATTGTTGGTCGAGTGCAGTTGCCGGACTGCTTCCTTCCACCGCCCGCGATAGACCAAATCATTCCAGTCCGGAATCAGATTGTTTACCGGGCATCCAGTGTGGCAGAAGGGCACGCCGCAATCCATGCAGCGCGCGCCCTGGTGCCGCAACTTCTCCTCGGGAAAATCCTGATAGATTTCGAACCAGTCGTTCACCCGCTCCGCGACTGGACGCCGGGTCGCGTGCTCGCGCGAATACTCCATGAACCCGGTGACCTTACCCAAGGCTCACCGCCTCAATCGGAACCGGCACGGCGATTTGCCCCGGGATGTAAGGCTGCTGCACCCGCGCCACGCCCAACACGCGCTTGAACTCATGCGGGAAGACTTTGATAAATCGTGGCAGCATCTCCACCCAGCCATCGAGAATCTTCCGCGCCCGCCGGCTGCCAGTCAGCGCCAGATGACGTTCCACCAAATCCTTGACCATCTTCACATCGGCAGGTTCGATCACGGGTTCCAGATCGACCGAGCCCAGATTGCAACGCTCTTCGGTAAACTCGGCCTTGTCATCGAACACGTAAGCGGTTCCGCCGCTCATGCCGGCGGCGAAATTACGTCCACAAGATCCCAGAATGACCACCAGCCCATTGGTCATGTACTCGCAGCCATGGTCGCCCACGCCCTCCACCACCGCTGTCGCCCCGGAATTACGAACCGCGAAGCGCTCGCCGGCCACGCCGTTGAAGAAAGCCTCGCCGCTGGTAGCGCCGTAAAGCGCGACATTGCCGATTAGGATATTTTCTTCCGCCGCAAACCGCGAACCCGCCGGCGGAGACACAATAATGCGCCCGCCCGAAAGTCCCTTGCCCACATAGTCATTGGCCTCGCCGGAAAGCGTCAAAGTCACGCCCTTCGCCAAAAACGCCCCGAAGCTTTGCCCCGCCGATCCCGTCAACCGCACGCGAATCGTGTCGTCGGGCAATCCCTCCGAGCCATAGCGTCGGGCAATTTCCCCGCTCAGCATCGCGCCCACCGTCCGATGCACGTTGCGGACCGGCACTTCAATCTCCACCGGCGTGCGATTCTCGAGCGCCGGGATAGACTGCTTGATCAACGTGTGGTCCAGCGCGACCCCTAGCCCGTGATCCTGCGCCTGCACGCACCGGCGCGCCACCCGGCTCGGCAGTTCCGGATTGAAAAGAATGGCGGAAAGATCGATCCCCCGCGCCTTCCAATGATCGACCGCCGGCTGCGTATCCAGCATGTCCACGCGCCCAACCATCTTGTCCACCGTGCGGAAGCCCATCTCGGCCATGTATTGGCGCATCTGCTCGGCCACATAGAAAAAGAAGTTGATGACGTGCTCCGGCTGCCCAGTAAACTTCTTGCGCAGCTCGACGTCTTGCGTGGCAATGCCCACCGAACAAGTATTCAGATGGCACTTGCGCAGCATGATGCAGCCCATCGTGATTAGCGGCGTGGTGGCAAAACCAAATTCCTCGGCGCCCAGCAACGCCGCAATCACCACATCGCGCCCGGTTTGCAGCTTGCCGTCAGTCTGCACCCGAATGCGGCTGCGCAGATCGTTCATCAACAGAACCTGCTGCGTTTCCGCTAAGCCAAGCTCCCACGGAATGCCGGCGTGCTTAATCGAACTGATTGGCGACGCGCCGGTACCGCCGCTGTCGCCGCTGATCAGCACCACATCGGCGTGCGCCTTGGCTACCCCCGCCGCAACCGTGCCCACGCCAATCTCAGAAACCAGCTTCACCGCGATCCGCGCCTGCGGATTCACGTTCTTCAAGTCGTAGATCAGTTGCGCCAGATCTTCGATGGAATAGATGTCGTGATGCGGCGGCGGCGAAATCAAACCCACGCCCGGAATCGAGTGCCGCAAGCGCGCGATCACCTCATCCACTTTATGTCCCGGAAGCTGTCCGCCCTCACCCGGCTTCGCGCCCTGCGCCATCTTGATCTGCAACTCGGTCGCGTTTACCAGGTAATTCGCGGTCACGCCAAATCGCGCCGAAGCCACTTGCTTCACCGCGCTGCGCCGCGAATCTCCGTTGGCGTCCGGTTTATAGCGCGCTTCGTCCTCGCCGCCTTCGCCGGTGTTCGACATTCCGCCGATCCGGTTCATGGCAATCGCCAGCGTCTCGTGCGCTTCTTTGCTGATCGAGCCAAACGACATCGCGCCAGTCGTGAACCGCTTAACGATTTCCTTCGCCGGCTCCACTTCCTCAATCGGAATCGGCTTCTTCGCCTTCTTGATCTTCATCAAACTGCGCAGCGTCGCCATGTTCGCGCTCTGCTTGTCGATCAACTCGGCGTATTCCTGAAACGTGGCGTAGCTCGACTGCCGGACCGCATGCTGCAGCTTGCTGATGGTCAGCGGGTTCACTAAATGGTATTCGCCGTTGACGCGATAGTGATAACTCCCGCCCACCGCGAGTTCCGTATCCGCCTCCGTCAGCGGCCGGAACGCAAACTCATGCTTCATCTGCGCTTCCCGCGCCAGCACTCCCAACCCAACTCCCTCCAGTCGCGAAGTCGTCCCCGCAAAATAAGCCTCCACCAATTCCTTGTTCAGCCCAATCGCCTCAAACACCTGCGCCCCGCGATAGCTCTGCAAGGTGGAGATGCCCATCTTCGAAAAAGTCTTCAGCAGGCCTTTGTTGATGCCCTTGATGAAGTTCTTGATCGCAACTTCGCCATTGATCCCTTCTGGCAGATAACCCCGCCAAGCCAAGTCCTCCAAGGTCTCCAGCGCCAGATAGGGATTCACCGCGCTCGCCCCATACCCGATCAGCAGCGCGAAATGCATCACTTCCCGCGGCTCGCCGGATTCGATGATCAGCGCGACCTGCGTCCGCGTCTCTTCCCGCACCAGCAAATTGTGCACCGCGGCCAGCGCCAGCAGCGAAGGGATGGGCGCGTAATCTTTATCGACGCCGCGGTCGGAGAGAATCAGCAGCGTGTATCCATTCTTCACTGCGAGCGAAGCACGGCGCCCCAGCTCATCCAGCGCCGTCTTCAATCCCGCTTCGCCATCCGCTGCGCGGAACAGCGTGGACAAAGTGGTCGCCAGCAAATCGCCCGTCGAAACCCGCCGCAATTTCTCCAGCACGCGATTGGTCAGAATGGGATGAGGCAGCTTTAGCGTGTGGCAGTTGTACGCCGTTTCCTCAAGAATGTTGCGCTCCGTCCCGATGTAGCTGATCAGCGACATCACCATCTCTTCGCGAATCGGATCGATCGGCGGATTGGTCACCTGCGCGAACAACTGCTTAAAATAACTGAACAGCGCCTGCGGCCGATCCGAGAGACAAGCCAGCGGCGTGTCCGTTCCCATCGAGCCAATCGGCTCCTCGCCCTTGGTCGCCATCGGCTCCAGGATCAGCTTCAAATCTTCATCCGTATAACCGAACGCCCGCTGCCGGCACAGAATCGTCTCGCGATTGCCGCTCTGCACCCGCGACGGCTCCGGGAGCTTATCCATCGTGATCTGTTTTTCTTTCAGCCACTGCCCATAGGGCTGCCGCGAACTCAGTTTCTGCTTGATCTCCTTGTCGCCGACAATCCGCCCCTCCACCGTATCCACCAAAAACATTTTGCCCGGCTGCAAGCGCCCTTTCGACTTCACCCGCGACGGCTCAATATCCAGCACGCCCGCTTCCGAAGCCATGACCACGAGATCGTCATTCGTCACCACATACCGCCCCGGCCGCAGCCCGTTCCGGTCGAGCGTCGCGCCAATCACCCGCCCATCCGTGAACCCAATCGCCGCCGGGCCATCCCACGGCTCCATCAGCGAAGCGTGGTATTCATAAAACGCCCGCTTGCCATTCTTCATATGCGGATTTCCCGCCCAAGCCTCGGGAATCAGCATGGCCATCACGTGCGGCAACGATCGCCCTGCCTGGAACAACAGCTCCACCGCGTTGTCGAAATTCGCCGAATCGCTCCCCCCCGGCGCAATCACCGGAAATACCTTCTTCAAGTCATCCCCAAATAAAGGAGACTCCAGCACCGACTGCCGCGCATACATCCAATTCACGTTGCCCTTCAGCGTATTGATCTCGCCGTTGTGAGCAATGTAGCGATACGGGTGCGCCAGCTGCCAGCTCGGAAAAGTGTTTGTGGAAAAGCGCTGATGCACCAGGCAAATCGCGCTCATCACGTCAGGATCCGACAGCTCCTCGTAAAAATTCGCGATCTGCGGCGCCAGCAGCAGGCCTTTGTAGACAATGGTCCGCGCCGAGAGCGACGGAAGATAAAAGAAGTGCTTGTCTTCGATATCCGACTCGCCCACTTCCCGCTCTGCCAGCTTGCGCACCACGTAGAGCTTGCGCTCGAAGGTGTCTTCATCCATCCCCGGCGCGCGGCCCACGAAAATCTGCTCGATATAAGGTTGCGAAGCCCGCGCCACCCGGCCAATCGCGTCGCCTTCCACCGGAGTGTCGCGCCAGCCCAGCACCGTCAGCCCTTCTTCGCCGATAATTCGCTCCAGGATCCCTTCCACCTGCAGCCGCAAGTGCTTCTCCACCGGCAAAAAACACATACCGACGGCATACTCGCCCGGCGCCGGCAGGGTAAAGCCCAGCGCGGCGCACTCGCGCGCGAAGAACTTATGCGGAATCTGAATCAGCACCCCAGCCCCGTCGCCCGTCTCCGGATCGCATCCGCAAGCGCCGCGGTGGGTTAGGTTGATGAGGACCTGAATGCCCTGGAGGATAATGTCATGGCTCTTCTGGCCTCGAATGTTGGCCACGAACCCCATGCCACAAGCGTCATGCTCATAGCGCGGGTCGTACATCCCCTGGGCAGGGGGCAGGCCATTCGAGGTCTTGAAGAGCTTCGGCATAGTGCTGGGCATCTCCGCGCAACATAAGCAGCCGCTTGAGCGAATTCATCGGCTCAGACCGTGGCAAGCTGTATACCACAGTCCCTAAGGGCTTAGAGATAGTCTTGCATATTATTGATAATACTGGAGAGGCACAAAAGTAAAATTCAGAATTTCGATAGCTGTGATGGATATTTTGAGGGGATAACGCGCCGCGGAGGGCTGCACCGCAGTTCTGCAAGTCTTCCATTTCGACCTCAACATCCCCCATCGTGTTGACAAGAAATTAACAAGAAATCTTGAGCGCCACTGAAACTTCCCTCCCAACTCGCTCCTCCCATTCGGAGCGCAGTGTGCCGAATGCGAAGGGTGAGGTTTGCCCAAGTTGCGCCCTGAGCTTGGGCGGCGCTGCGCATCATTCAACCCAGGAGAAGGCACATGTATAACGCAGTACACAAGCTGTTATTGGGCATGCTGGCGATTGGCTTAGTGTCGCCAATCCGCACGCTTGCCCAGGACCGGGACTTTGGCGGAGATGACAACGATGGCGCGGTCTTCGTGATGACCAATTCCGTAGACAGAAACGTGGTGGTCGCTTTCCGGCGCGCGGCCGATGGCACTCTGCAGCAAGCCGGCCAGTTTGCGACCGGCGGCAGAGGCAGCGGCGGTAACACCGATCCCTTGGAATCTCAAGGATCGTTGACCTTGAGCCAGGATCGCTCCGACCTCTTCGCAGTGAACGCCGGCAGCGGCGACGTTTCGCTGTTTCGAGTCGGGGGCAAGGCACTGTCTCTTTTGGACAAAGTGAACTCTGGCGGCAGCGAACCCAATGCCGTGGCCCAGAGCGGAAACCTCGTATATGTGCTCAACGTGGGTGGCAGCAGCAACGTGGTTGGGTTCGTGCTGTTCCACGACCGGCTGATTCAAATTCCCGGGTCCACTCGTTTTCTCACCACCAACAACTCCGAAGCGGCGTCGTTGGCGTTCAGTCCCGACGGAAAGTTCCTTGTCGTGACCGAACGAGCGACCAATGACATTGATGTCTTCCGGGTGCAGGCGGACGGCACCTTGGCCCCCATTGTGGTCAACCCGAGTGCCGGCCCTGGGGCATTCGCGGTTGCCTTCGCGCCGGACGGCGCGGCTCTGGTTTCCGAGACGGGCCCCGCCGGAGTAGCCAACGGCTCGGCCACAACCTCCTATGAAGTGCTGGCCGACGGAACCCTTTCCGCGATCAGCGCCAGCGTTCCGACGCTGGGCGCGGCAAACTGCTGGAACGCGATCACTCCAAACGGCCGCTTCGCGTACGCTTCGAATGCGGGTTCATCCACCATTTCCGGCTTTGCCATCGGCGCTTCCGGGACGTTGACTCCACTTTCCGGAACCGTCGTGGGAACGAATCCCACGGGGGCCACGAATCTTGACATCGCGGTCAGTTCCAACGGCAAATTCCTCTATACCCTGAATACTGGAAACGGAACTATCGGGATTTTCGCCATCCAGAATGAGGGGACGCTCGTCAACGTCGGCGCCGCGGCGGGGATTCCGGCGCAAGCCGGCCTCAACGGAATCGCCGCCAACTAGGGGCGCAAGAACGGCAAGAAAAAAGGCGCGGCTTTTGGGGCCGCGCCTGTTCTTTTGATCCTACTTTTAGCCTAGCAAATTGGACAGGGTAAATGGGACAGCCTTTGTAACTTTATTTCTTGGGCCGGGTGGCCCAGGTCTAGCGCCTGCGTTCAGCCCGAGTTGAGGTATTTAGGGTGCCCCGTGTCTCGCGGTTTTCGAGACGCGGGTGTTAGCGGCGAAGATTCCGGCTGGTGGCCCATTCAAGCCGTCCTTTGGCTTGAGTGGGGCTGTTCCGGCGGCACAAGCTGGCAGGCGCAAGGCTTGGAAAGAAGCGAACGCCACCGCCGAATCCCGAGAAATCTCAAAGCGGCGAAGTCGAAGCCCACTCCGGTCGCAAAGCACGCGGCTGGAATGGGCCGCCCGCATCACTGGGATGAGTGTGTTGCTGGTCACTGACTTCCTGCTGCCGCTTTGTTAGGGTTTGCAACCAAACAAATCCGTTGGGAGGGAATCATGTTCGGAGGCCTGCTCTTCGTGGTATGTGTCATCCTGCAATTTCATTATCATGACCCAATTCCGTGGTACATCTGGGCACTTGCGCTGCTCGCCCAGTTGGTTGCGTTCGGCGAACCAGCCATGCGATCTGCCACAGCTTCGAAAAAGGCATGAATGGGGGACAGGGTGGGAGGCTAGGTGCCAGTCGTGAGATTTGTTTTGCGAGCCTGCAGGCCCGGCTTGAAGTCCCACTACCTCTCTAGGTTGGCGATAACGCCTAGAACAACCAACAAAACGGGCCGCCCGCGGGCGGCCCATGATTTTTACTGCCGACCGAAGACCGGCGACTGGAATCTAGTCTCCCGCCACTGGCTCGGCAATCTCCGGCTTCGGCTTTTCTGCGCCGTTTCCGTTCGAATGCCCGTTCCCATTCGCGGGAGTCGTCAACGCCCCCAGAGGAATAAAGCCACCTTCCGACTGCACCGGCTTCTCCTTCAAAACGACTTCCCGATATAGCGACGCCATACGCGCGTTGTATGCTTCGTCGTTCTTCTGGGCGCCGCGGGCGGCGGCCGCTTTCGCGTCGCGAGCGCGTTTCTTCTCTTCGCCCGAGTTCTTCGCGATGCCCAGCTTGTCGAGATCCTGCTGCTCTTCCAGAGTCACCAGCTCGTCTTTCAGCACAAGCCCGTGCTCGACAACATCCATCTTCACGTTCTTGCCGCCGGCAAAGATTTCATGCCGTCCATGCTCTTCGTACCACTTGGTGAGCGTGGCGGTCATGTGCATCTTCTCAATAATGTTGCGCCATCCCACGCCGGTGTTGTAAGCGCAGAAGGAAATTTCGCCCTCCTGCGTGGCGTAGGGAATGATGCACTGCTCGGTGCGCCGGAAGTCGTAGTTGAATAGATCCTGGAACCACATGCCGGCGATAAACAGGAAGTTCCACCGGTCCTGGCGGCGCTTCATGACGTCGTCGATGGTGCGGTCGGGACCAACTTTGCCGTAGTTCTTCCCCGTGACGTTGTAGTTCTTGTCGAACTTCTTCAGCAAGTCCATCAGCTTGAAGTGTGTGGGCGACTGGAACGGATCGTAGTTCTTCATCAGGCAGAGCGCCATGCCGAAGCCGGTCCAGAATTTGCTGCGCCCGCCGTCGTTCACCTTGGCAATGTCTTTTGCCAGCTGATCTCCATGCAGGAACGCGGTTACTGGCACCGCTTCCTTGGTTTCCTTGTCGATCATCACCGCCATGCCCGTCCCGCAATTAGGATGGCAACCGCAACTGAGCTGGCCCCAGTTGTTGTCGGCATCTTTGGAGTGCATGAGGTCGGCCCAGTCGCTGAAGGTGGACATGAAGCTGATGGGGAACCAGTCGCGAGCGGGCTCGCCCAGGCCAGTTTGATTTTTTACGTCGTGCGCGAGATGCGACAACGTGTAGCGCTGCGCCTGGCGGCGGTCGTCCGTCACGGCTTCGTCGCGGCCGGTGAAGCTTACTGGCTGGAAGCTCAGGAAGCCGATGCGCTTGGGATTATCCAGCGCGAACTTGATGATGCGGCCGACCTGCTCGTTGTTAATTCCATTGACGATAGTCACGACCGGCACAATTTCCACGCCGGCGCGGTGCAGGTTGTCGATGGCCTTCAATTTCACGTCGAACAAGTTGCCGACCTTGCGGTGGGCGTTGGCGGCGTTGCCGATGCCGTCGAATTGCAGATAGGCGTAGCGCATGCCGGCTTCGGCGGCCTGTTGCGCAAATTCGAAGCTCTTAGCGAATTCAATGCCGTTGGTGGCGGCCTGCACGCTGTTGTATCCCACTTTGCGGGCGTATCGTACCGCGTCGAGGAAGTACGGCGACAGCGTCGGCTCCCCGCCCGAGAACTGCACGCTCATCTGGCGCCGCGGCTTAATGGTGATGGCGTTGTCGAGCATGGTCTTGATGTCGTCCCACGTCAGCTCGTGGACGAAGCCAACCTGGTTGGCGTCCATGAAGCAGGGATCGCACATCATGTTGCAGCGATTGGTGAGGTCGATGGTCAGCACCGAGCCGCGTCCGTACTTCACCGTCGAAGACCCGTGGTGATGCAGCTTTTCGTCGTTGTGCGCCTTGATGTCGCGGCCGGGGAAAACATCTTCCAGGTGCTTGGAGAATTCGGTGTCAATCGACATCACATCTTCGAAGTGGCCGTGCTTGGGGCAGTCTTTCACCATCAGGATCTTGCCGTCGCGTTCGATGATGGTGGCCTTGATCTCGCCGACCTTTTCGTCCATGAGCACTTCGACGGGCAGCTTGCCGTCGAGAATCTGCTGGCGAATCTCGGGAACGCAGCGCGGGCAAAGCGAGTCGGTCGAGCGCGGCCAGCCCAGCGGCGGCTTCGACTTCTCGTAGGACTTGAGCAGCGGCTTGTCGGACCACTTGGGCGTGGGCGACGGGTTGGGTTTGATGCGGTTGACGCGATCGTAAACCACCCACACGCCGCGGGCGGCGACGGTGACTGCCTTCTCTACGTACTTCACCGGCTTATGCATGTGATCTCACTTTCGTTTTAGCTGTCAGCCGTTAGCACTCAGCTTTAGGGCTTTTGCCGAATCAGCCTCGAACTTGCCAATGGCCGTACTACCGCTCAGCTTTATGGCCGCGTTCCGGCGGCCAGAACCTTGGGAGCGCCGGTTAGCGCTATCCATCTGTGGATTAACTCATTTTCATGTTATTGAGCCGGATGGATTAACGCACTCGGAACCCAACGAGAGGGGAAAAAACGGGGTTTAGCGGTCCGATTCCGCATTGTTTGGGATGTAAGTTATTGAAAAGGAAAGGGGTGTGGCGGTGGATGGGCTCATTCGATTCGTGTAGAGCGGACACTCCTGTCCGCTGCCCCTGAAGTCGTTCTTGGTTTGCCGTGCTCCTTTGGGATGGCTTCCCCCCGAAGAATCAAAGTCAACAGCAACACCAACGTCAACGGCAGCGGACAGGAGTGTCCGCCCTACACGTGCCTTGACACCCGAGCGGGCGAGCGCGAAACTTAGCTTGTAAGGTGCGAACCTAGGCGCTCTGCTTAGGACTGAGATTGAAGGGCGGCTGCGAAGCCGCTCTTTTTGCGTTGTGGTCACAAACGAACCCTCTGGACGGCATCCGACAGCCAGGTGTCGAAAACCGCGAGACCTGGCGCACCCGGCCGAGGGCGGCGGTTCCCACGTGATTCTCGCTAGGTTGTGGGCGCGGGGATCAGTTGTGCCTTCAGGGTGCTGTACTGGGATTGGGTGAGTGGAGCGGTTGAGATGCTGGTGCCATCCGAGGTGAGACGGACGGGGGCGGTGAAGGACATCTGGCCTCCTCCGTTTTTGGAGGTGAAGTCGATGGCGCCTTCGATGAGGTCGATTTCGGCTTTGCCGGTTTTGGCGTTGTAGCTGGCGAGGAATTGAGTTCCGCGGATGCCGATACCGCCGATCGGCGTCTCGATCTGAATGTTCTCGTCCCGGGTTTTCGCCAGCAGGCCGCTGATGTATTGGAAGGCTCCCTGGAGCCAGCCGTAGGCGGCCTTGCCGGAGCGTGAGTTGGGTTCGTAGACGTAGTCATCGATGGTCAGCTTAGTGTTTTCGCTGAGCAGGAATTCGGTGTTGTCGGCGAAGAGAAGATCGACGTGGCTTTTGGGGCCGGTGGCAATTTGGTCTCCCTTGGCGATGAAATCGTTGACGGAGAGCGGCTTGGTGACGCCGTTATGGGTGATGGTGACTTTACCGAGAATCTCGGTGACTTTGGCGACGGCGTTCGCGGGCGTGGTGGCGGGCTGCGCGCCGAGAGCGGGAACGGGGCCGAGACACTGTGCGCCGCGGCCGACGGCGCATGCGATGGAGCCTTCGACGAGATTGGTGGGCGTGGGGCTGGTGGGAGTGGGAGCAGTCGGCGGCGGAGATTTCTTTTCGAAGAGGCCGACGGGAACGTAGCTCGGTGATTGCGCGGCGGCGATGTAATTCGCGTCGATGAGATGCGGAGTTGCGGCGCGGGCAACGGCGTTTCCGGCTTGTGGCAGAATGCGCACCTGCATGATGTTGTCGCGAGCCATGTTGCCGCCGTTGATGACGAAGCGCATGTAGGCGACGCCGGGGATGCGCTCGGTCCAGGGGCCGTCTTCGGCTTTGGCGGGCGTGTAGACGCCGCTCTCCTGGCCTTCGAAGAGAGTTTGCTCCTTAACCTGGTCGCTGGTGTTTTGTTGCAGCAGGATAGCGCGCTGCCTTTCCGCGCTGAGCGCGAGTTCGCCGGGCTTGCCGAGCTTGGCTAACATTTGATCGAGGGGTGGGAGCTTGGTTTGTTTGGCGAGGCCGGCGTAGGTGCCTTCGAGGCTGGCGATGAAGTCGCTGTTGAGTTCGGATTTGTAGTCGGGGATGACGTTGTCGATGATGGCCTGATAAGTCTTGGGCATCTGCGAATAGGTGAGGCCGGATTGGATGGTCCAGGAAACGGCGATCAGTTGCTGCGGGGAGATGCCTTTTAGCAAAGTGCCGCGCCATTGCAGGGCGGCGATGGCTTGCGCGGCTTTGCCTTCCATGGGACCGAGGCGGTAGGCGACGCCGTGTCCGGGCTGGTGCACGGAGTACTCGGTGCAGAAGGCGAGCATGGGGATGGCGTAGTCGCCGGCCGGGAGCGGTTTGTCGAGATCGGCGGCGGTGAGCGTGAGCGGCTGCGGAGTAAAAGGGCCGCCGGGCGGCGTGTTGACCGTGGGGTAGGTGGCGTTGGCGTCGAGCTGGAGCGGAAGCTGATCGTTGAGCAGGTTGGTAAGCGCGGTTTCCGCGGCCTTTTGCTTGAGCTCGCCTTCGATGCCGGCGAAGGGATTTTGCGCGCGGAGGGGGATGGCGATGAGGAGAAGAAGATATAGAGCCTGGCGGAGTTGCGTTGTCATGGGCGGCGCTCCCGTGATTCTGCGGATTGTACCGTGTTCTCACTTCGCATTGCGTGAAATGCGAGGGAAAACCGTCATTTGCCGAGGTGCGCTCAGCTATTGGGCCGGCGAGACGCCGGCACTACGGGCGAGTATCATGCCAAATGCAGGTAAATCAAATTGAGGGAATAAAAATGAAGAGATCGATATTGGCAGGTGTGGCGATTGCGATGGTGCTGTGCGCGACGTTGTCGCTCGCGGCGACTGCGGATGTGACGGGAACGTGGACGGGCGCGATGGCGGGGCCGGATGGGAATTCATTCTCGCTTTCATTCACCTTCAAGCAGGACGGCGCGAAGGTGACGGGAAGCGTGAACGGGCCGCAGGGAGACCCGATCCCGATCGCCAATGGCAAGATGGATGGAAATAATCTGTATTTTGAAGTTTCGTTCAACGGCGCGACCATCAAGCATTACGGAGTGGTCGACGGGGATTCGATGAAGCTGACGACCAAAGCGGATGACCCGAATTTCCCCGGCGGGGAGATGACGTTGAAGCGGGCGAAGTGAGAAATCCCCACCCTAGCGCAAAGTGCGCGCTAGGATGGGGCACCCAGCGGTGGACGCTACTTGTACGACACTTGCACCCAGCGGCGATCGCGGTGGCTTACGGCTATAGCGTCGCAGAGAACTAGTTCTTCGTGTCCGGTCTCGAAGGTTGGGAAGGTGCGCGGGGCGTTGAAGTCGTTCGCCGCGATATAAGCGTAGAAATCTTTGAAGAGCTGGGCGAAGGTGTCGGGGTAGCCTTCGGTGTGGCCTGCGGGATAGACCGAGTAGCCGCGAGTGGCCGGGCTCATGAGCGCGGGGTCCTTCATCATTTGTTGGTTCGGTTCTTTGCGCTTGCCAATCCAGAGCGTGTTGGGCTCTTCGGCGTTCCAGGCGAGCGAGCCTTCGGTTCCATTCACTTCAAAATTGAGGCGGGCTTTGTGCCCGGCGCTGACTTGCGAAACGGTCAGCACGCCGCGGAGATTACCTTCGAAGTGCAGCAGGATTGAGGCGTAATCTTCGGTGGTGATTTTGACTTCGTCGAAACCGGCGGATTGGGATTGCTGAAAACTTTCCACGCGGCCGTGCGGCTTGTGGTGAATAGGCACCACCGTGGCGAGATCGGCGCACACCTCGGTGACTTTGCGGCCGGTGAGCCACATGGCCATATCGAGCCAATGGGTGCCGATGTCGGCGACGACGCGGAGGTCTCCGCTTTGCGCGGGGTCGAGGCGCCAACTCCAGTCGCCGGGATAGAGGAGCCAATCCTGCAGAAAGCTGCCGTGAATGAGGCGCGGCTCGCCGATTAAGCCGCGGGCGATAATGGAGCGGGCCTCTTGCACCAGCGGATAGTAGCGGAGATTGTAGGAGACACCGCCCACGCGAGCATTCGCTTTCGCGATTTGAATCAGCGACGCGCTTTCGCGGGTGTTCATGGCGACGGGTTTCTCGCACAGGACGTGCTTGCCGGATTCCATGCAGGCTTTGGCTTCCGCGAGATGAAGATAGTTGGGAGTGCAGACGTGGACGACATCGACGGCGTCGTCGTCCGCGAGTTCGTCGAGCGAGGCGTAGGCGCGGTCGACGCGGAGATTGCGGCAGGCTTCTTTGGTGCGGTCGGGTGAGCTGGCCAGGACGCCTTGGACGAGAATGCCTTGGCGTCGCAGGGATTCCAGATGGGCTCGGCCGACGAATCCTAGACCGATTACCGCGCCGCGCGGGGTTTTCATGGTGAGCAGTGTAGCGGAAAAACCACAGGGGACACAGAGGAGCACAGGGGAGAATCCGAGATTTTCGGGTCAGCCTACTTCGGCGTGTTGCGGAGTTGGCTTTACCACTGTCAGCGCATGATCCAGGTCGGCGATCAGGTCGTCGGCGTTTTCTATGCCCACCGAGAGGCGGATTAGCTGCTCGGTGACACCCATCTTGGCGCGGTGCTCAGGGGAAATCATGGCGTGCGAGGTGAGCACGGGAATGCTGACCAGAGAATCGACGCCGCCCAGGCTGGGTGCGAGAGTGAACAGGCGCAGAGCTTCGCTGACGCGGCGAGCGTCTTCGCCAGTGCCACCCACTTCAAAACTCACCACTGCGCCACAGCCGCGCATTTGTTCCATGGCCAGCGCGCGCTGAGGATGGCCTTCCAGAAAAGGATAGTTCACTTTCCGGACCTTGCCGTGCTGGCTTAAGAACTGGGCCACGCGGAGCGCGCTTTCATTCTGGCGCTGCACGCGGACCGCGAGGGTTTTGATCCCGCGAAGCAACAGCCAGGCGGCGTGCGGGTCCATAACTCCGCCCAGGGTTGTGCGGGTTTCGTGAATCTTCTTAATCAGGTCACGGCGGCCTGTCACCATGCCGCAGATCAGGTCGGAATGGCCGGCGAAATATTTCGTGCCGGAGTGCATGACCAGATCAATGCCGAAATCTGCGGGACGCTGATTGATGGGCGTGGCGAAGGTGCTGTCGATGAGCGTTGTGATGTTGTGCTGCTTCGCCAGGGCGGCCGCCTTTTTGAGATCGACGACGCGCAGCGTGGGATTGGTGGGCGATTCCAAGTAGAGCAACTTGGTGTTGGGGCGGATGGCGCGCGCGTGCTGGTCGTACTCGACGGTGTCCACGAAGGTGATTTCGACGCCGAATTTGGGAAGCCATTGGGTGAAAAACTTTGTCGCGCCGCCATAGATGTCGCGCTGGGAAACAATGTGGTCGCCGGCCTTCACCAGGGCCAGGACCGACGTAGTGATGGCGGACATTCCGGAGGCGAACAGCAATGCGGCATCGGTGCCTTCGAGTTCGGCGATGGCGGCTTCGGCAACCGTGTGCGTGGGGTTGCCGTAGCGCGTGTAAAACATGTCCGTGCTGGTGGCGCGGAGTTGTTGCTCGTTGTCCGTCACTTCGAACGTGGAAGTCTGGTAGATAGGCGTGGCCAGGGGACCGTCTTTCTTGCTGAGATCGGTGCCGGCGCGGACGGCCTCGGTTTCGGGACGATGCTGGTGGGCCTTCATGGAGACTCCTAAGCTTCAAGAGTAATGGGGCGAGCAGCCGGGGAGCAAGGGGTGGGCGGACTGCCGAGGCTCGGGGAAGTCCTTCGACGTCGCTTAGGGCAGGCCAAGGCGCGGCGGTGGTCGTTATAATCCAAGGTGCAATGGAAATGGGAATCAAGAATCGCGTGGCGATTGTGGTGGGGTCGAGCCAAGGAATTGGGCGGGCGGCAGCGGAGGGGTTCGCGGCCGAGGGATGCCGGGTGGCGTTGTGCGCGCGTAACCGCGAAACGCTGCACGCAGCAGCGGCTGACATTGAGAAGCAGTATGGCGGCGAGGTTTTCGCCGAGGCGTTGGACGTCAGCGACGCCGATGCCGTGCATCGCTTCGTGGAGGATGTTCTCGCCAGGTTCGGGGCGGCGGACATTTGCGTGACCAACGCCGGAGGGCCTCCGGCGAAAGGATTCCTGGCGGCTAGCATCGGAGAATGGCGGCACGCCGTGGAACAGAATTTTCTGAGCACGGTTTATTTTGCGCGGGAAGTGATTCCGCACATGCAGCGCGCGCGTTGGGGACGATTCATCACCATTACTTCGGTGGCGGTGAAACAGCCGGTGCCGGATCTCGTGCTTTCCAATGCGGTGAGGGCCGGAGTGGTGGGGCTGGTGAAGAGCTTGGCGAATGAGTTCGGTAAGGATGGAATTCTGGTGAACAACGTCGCGCCGGGATTCACCGCGACCGGCCGGCTGAAGAATTTGGCGAAATCGCGCGCCGGGCAGGGCAAGAGCGAGAAGGAAATGTTCGACGCATGGGCGGCGGATGCGGCTTTGAAGCGCGTAGCGGAGCCGCGGGAAATTGCCGATGCGATTGTGTGGCTGGCTTCGGAGCGGGCGTCTTTTATTACCGGGCAGACCGTGCTGGTGGATGGCGGGACTTATCGGGGAGTGTAGAGCGTGTGGGGGCGGGGACGCCCCCACCACAGCCGGCGGGACGCCGGCGCTACGGAAAAAGTCAAAGAAGGCCAATCAGATGACAAAGCCAAAGAATGCAACTAAGAAAAGAAGGAGAGTCAGCTCCCGGGCGAAGGTGGCGAATGAGAGACCACTGAGGGCGAGCGCCGCGAAAACTGAAGCGAAGCATGTTCCCTGGAATTCGGTCGTAGTGGAAGAAGTCAACCCGTTGCTGCAACGGCAGATGATCGTGGGCCAGGATGTGATGGTGGCGCGGATGGCGCTGAAGAAAGGGTGCGTTGTGCCCTTGCATCATCATCACAATGAGCAGGTGAGCTGCATGCTCGAAGGTTCGCTGAAATTTTCGATCGATGGCAAGGATATTGTGGTGCGCGCGGGCGAGGTGCTGGCCATTCCCCCCAATATGCCGCATTCGGCGGAAGCGGTTGAGGATTGCGTGGCACTGGATGTTTTCCATCCGCCGCGAAAGGATTGGATAAAGGGGACTGACAAGTATCTGCGGGGCGGCAAGTAAGTTACAGGCTCGGACACAACGACCGGGCTGCGCCCGGTGGACAGCCGGGGGTGGTTGTCTCCACGCGGACCATTAACGTTCCTCTGTTATTCTGAATGCTAGACTTGGCGCAGGATGCGCCCGGACAAAGATTCTCCCACATGACGAGCCAAACCACCTTGGAGCCCAAGATCGAGCCAAGCGTCTCGCAGATGCGTTGCATCGCATGCGGAGCGGTGCACCAGCGCGCCGCCAGCAGCCAGCGCTGCCCGGCCTGCGGCGATCTGCTCGAAATCGCTTATCCCGCGTGGAGAGCGGAAGCGCGCGCGGGGGGCTTGAATGCTTCCGAACTCAAAGCCCTGTGGCGCCGGCGGCGCGGTTCCAACCTTGGCATCGATCAAAGCGGAGTGTGGCGTTTCCGCGAAGTTCTGCCCGCATTGGCCGAAGGCCACCACGCGATCACACTGCGTGAGGGCAACACTCCGCTCTATGCCATGCCGCGTTGCGCGCGCATCGTGGGGGTCAAGCATCTGTATGCCAAGCATCAGGGGATGAATCCAACGGGATCGTTCAAAGATACGGGGATGACCATGGCCGCGTCTTTCGCGTTGCAGGATGGGTTCCGCTGGGTGGCATGTGCCTCGACCGGGAACACTTCGGCATCCATGGCTGCCTACGCGGCGCGTGGAGGCATGCACTGCCTGGTACTGATTCCCGAGGGCAAGGTTTCCTGGAGCAAGCTTTCGCAGGCACTCGACTACGGGGCTCTCACCTGCCAGCTCAAGACGGATTTCGATGGCTGCATGCGGGTGCTGAATGAAGTGGTCGCGCGTATGCCGGTGTATCTGCTGAACTCGGTGAACCCTTACCGGATCGAGGGGCAGAAGACGGCGGCGATCGAATTGCTTGAGCAGTTTGACTGGGAGTCTCCCGACCATGTGATCGTGCCCGGGGGCAACCTGGGCAACTCGTCGGCGCTGGGCAAGGCATTTATCGAGATGAAAGAGCTTGGGCTTATCTCTTCCATGCCGAAGATTTCCATTATTCAGGCGGAAGGGGCCAACGCGCTGGTGCGAACGTTGCGCGAGAACGGCGGGACGCAGCTGGTCCCGGTGCACGCGGAAACCATGGCGACCGCGATTCGCATTGGGCAGCCGGCGTCCTGGAAAAAAGCGGTGCGCGTTCTAGAAACGACCGGTGGCACGGTGGAGCAAGTCAGCGAAATTGAAATCGCGCAAGCCAAGGCCGAAATTGGCGCGGATGGAATTGGATGCGAGCCGGCTTCCGCCGTGACCCTTGCGGGGCTCAAGAAGCTGGTGAAGCAAGGCTTTGTGAAGCCTACGGAACGCGTCGCGCTGGTTCTAACCGGTCATCTGCTCAAAGATCCGGAATTCACTTTGAAGTTTCATCGCGGGGATTTGTTCACCGGCACCGAGTTTGAGGAGGAGGCTGAAGTCTTGCGGCCGCAGCAGCGCGCGCCGATTGTGCTGAATGCGAGCGCCGATGCCGTGGTCAAAGCGTTGCAGCAGGCCGAGAGAACGGCGGGGAAACTCTGAATCTTCCAACATGAGCAAGAAATCGGATCGCAAACACTCCAGCCTGGAACTTGTTCTTCCCGCCACATCCGCGAATCTTGGCCCGGCCTTTGATGCTGCGGCTTTGGCGCTTGGTTTGTCGCTCAGGATTCGGGCTCGAACCGCTGGCGAATTCTCGGTTGAGGCGCGCGGGCGCGATGCCGACATCTGTGGACGGCTGGAAAACCACCTAATTCTTACAACCTACCGGGAGGTGCTCGCGGCGGAAGGCAAGACTCCGGGCGCGCTGGCGCTTCGGCTCGACAACGAAATTCCGATCGGCAAAGGATGTGGTTCCTCGGCGGCGGCTCGGCTAGCCGGCATCGCGCTGGCGGTTCACTTTGGCAACCTGCGCTGGACCGACAGCCGGATTATCGGCGAAGCTTCGCGCCGCGAACATCATCCCGATAATGCCGCGGCCTGCTGGCTGGGTGGACTAACGGTTGCGCGCATGTCGGGCGAAGCCGACACGCAAGTCGCGCGCTTTGTTCCAAAGGGAAGATGGCCGCTGCTGCTGGCGGTGCCGCGAGAAAGTCTTTCCACCGAGGAAGCGCGGCGGGTTTTGCCGGCGCAATATTCAAGGGCGGATGCGGTCGCGAACATTCAGAACTCGATGCTTTTGCTCGCGGCCCTTGTCCAGGGAAACGCCGGGCTGCTGGCGGCGTCGCTGGGGGATCGAATTCACCAGCCTTACCGTGCGACGCTTTGTCCCCTGTTGCCGGCATTGCAAAAGCTAAGTGGGACCTATGGCATTCTGGGCGTGGTGTTGAGCGGAGCGGGGCCTTCGGCGCTGATTTTTGTTGACGCGAAAGCGAGCATGGCGCGAGTGAAAGCGCGCGTGGCGGAGCACCTGAACTCGATCGGCCTCCCGGCCGAACTCATTTCCTCTGCCATTCAGGCACGCGGCGCTGGTTCGAAGCGTTGAAACAGATTTCCCGCTCGAGGACGCGCTGCGGATCCCGCTTTTTCGGTCGGGACGGCAAAGACTTAAGGAGAAACGACCGCTAGCCGCGGTGTCTGCCGCCATCCGCCGTGGCTGACTGGCGTGGCGAGGCAATGCTGAAGAGGTGTTGCTCGAAGCTCAGGTAAGGGTCGCGGGCGAAGCGATCGGGATACGAGCTGAGCGCACGCAAGAAGTTCTCCATTTCGCGGCGGACTTCGGTTTCGCGGGCGCCGCCATCTTCCACGCCAGGCGTTTGATGTTTTCTTCTTTTCATTTCCTACACCCCCGGAAGATTCAGTCCAGCGTAAAGACAAATGCGCGGCACGACACGTTCGTGGAAGCGCCTCTGCTTGTCGGGCGAAGCTTCCTGGAACAGGGGGAAAAGAAAGGCTAGTTCTCGTGCGCAGGGCTGTAAATAGCACCTCCGTGCTACGCGCGAGAACCAGCCGTTTTCATGGCATACGGGAGCGCGGCTAGCGCCGGCTTGCGGGAGGGACGATGCCGCTCATCCGCAGGTACTCCACCATCTGGCCGTAGTGGTCCCAGGGATGGCCGGTGGCGAGCAGCACGACCCGCAAGCGAGGAATGGTGCCGTCGCCGAACGGATTCTTGATGGGCTCGACCAGGTTCTCCTTGGTCACGCTGCTGAGAGATTTGTGCAGGTAGGCGAAGGAATCTTTCAGGAATTTCACGATGTCCGCCTTGGTCTGCAGCGCGTCCGGACCTTTTCCTTGATTGACGTCGACCGGGGGCTTCTCTTGCAGAATGGCCGCGCCAAATAGGTAGTTGACCGCGGCCACGTGTTTTACCTGCTCGGCGAATGTGCGCACGCCTTTGAACTCGCCGTTCGATGGGGCGAAGGAATATTTGTCTTCGGGCATGGCCTCGGCAGCAGGCACGAATTCGCCTTCCACCTGGCCTATATAACCGTTGAGCACATCGGCGGCGGTGGAAGCAGCGGCGGGTTTGGAGTCTTGAGCTAGCGCCAGGGTTGCGCAGGCCAGCAGGAAGATCAGCGATAGCACGTTTGCCAGTTTCACTCTCATTTTCTTATTCTCCTTGCGAATTTTGTTTCTGTTCAACCCGAGATATCGGCACGGCTCGAAGCCGAGCCCCTTTCGAATCTTTCGGAATCATCTCTAGTCCCTGATCACGGACGGGGCTAGTTCGAACTCGTGCGACGTGAGGCGGTAGCGGCGGACGGTGAATAGGCCGGCCAGCAGCGCTCCGGCGGAACACAGCAGCGCGTTGGGAACGCCGAACCGCGTGGCCAACGCGCCCCAGGCCGCGCTGCCGATTGCCATCCCTCCTTGTAAAACCAGGATGTATACCGACAAGGTGCGGGCGCGCAACGACGCTGGCGACATGGTCTGCGCGGCTACGTTGAGGCAGGCGAGGATTCCAATCCACGCCGTCCCGCTGGCGAACAATACCAGACTCAGCCAGTGGAAGGCTTGCACTCTTCCCGCGGCAAAAGTCATGGCGGCGAATAAAAGAATGTCGAAGACCACCAAGCCATCGACGGAAAGTCGCGTACGCAGCCTGGGCAAGATCGCCGCGCCGGCCAGCGCTCCCAGGCCGAACGAACCTAGCAGCAAGCCATAGCCGCTTGCGCCATAGGGGCGCGCGAGGATGGGAAGCAACGCCAGCAACGAGCTTGCGCCCAGGCTGAACGCTCCCGTGCGCACCAGCACGCAGCGGACTACCGGTGCGCTGCGGACGTAGCGCAACCCGGCCAGCATGGCGTCGCTTACCCGGCCGGTTTCCAACCGCTCAAAATGAGAGCGCTTCCAGCTGTATAAGAAGAAGATCACGCCAAAGAACGACGCCGCATTCAGCAGGAACGCCCAACCCGATCCGGCGGCGGCGATTACCAGCCCGCCCAGCGCCGGGCCGACCGCGCGGGCCACGTTGTAGCCTACCGAATTTAGCGCCACCGCCGCGGCGTGCTGTTTTGCGGAAACGACCTCCGGGGTGATGGCCTGCCACGCGGGATCGTTCATGACCGCGCCCAGGCCGAGCGCGAAGGTAAAGCCCAACAGCACCCAGGGCGTGATGAAATGGCGCAGGGTGAGAATGCCAAGCGCGCCGGAGGCCAGTACCATCCAGCCTTGCGTGATCAGCAGAAAGCGGCGGCGGTCCACGATATCGGCGAGGGCGCCCGCGGGGAGGATGACGAGAAATACCGGCAGCGTAGTCGCCGCCTGCACCAGGCTGACCATCAGCGGGGAGAGCGTGAGTTGGGTCATCATCCAGCCAGCGCCGACGTTTTGCATCCAGGTGCCGACGTAGGAAATTACCGATGCCAGCCACAGCGAGCGGAATAGCGGCTCGCTGAGTGGAGCCCATGGCGAGCTCCCCTGCTGGGCTTGTAGGCTTGCCGACGACGACGCTTTGATCGACTCCGTCATATTCAGTTGCCCGAAACTTCTCCGGCAGCAGATTGCGTTGCTCCGGCAAAAGGCCATTCGCGATTGCGTCCGGCACGGACCAGATAGATCGCCAACCCTAGGGCGAAAATCACCAGCGCATAACGAATCTCCTGCAGAAAATTCTGGCGCTTTACCAGGATGAACACGAACCCCGCGCTCGCCAGCAACGCGGGCAGCGGATAGAGCCACATGCGAAATGGGCGCGGCAGATCGGGACGGCGGATGCGCAACACAATCGAGCCGATAGCCTGCACCAGAAATTGCAGGAGGATGCGGATGACGACCAGCGCGGCAATCACATCGCGCAGAGAAAGAAAACAAAACGGGATGGCCACGCAGGCCAACGCGATCAGCGAAACATATGGGAAATGATGGCGGGGATGAACCCGGGCGAAAACGCGAAAATAATTGCCGTCGAGCGCGGCCGCATAGGGCACGCGGGAGTAGCCGAGCATCAGCGAGAAGACGGAAGCAAAGGCAGCCCACATGACCAAACCGGCCACCAGCCTGGCCGCCCAGGCTCCGTAAATTCTCTCCATGAAAATGGAAATCACATACAGGCCGCCGGTGGACTGCCCGGATTGCGCGATTTGCCGCCAAGGCAATACCCCCAGAATGCTGAGGTTCATCGCAAGGTATAGACACGCCACCAGCAAAATGGATAGCAGCATGGCCCGCGGAATGGTGCGCGTGGGATTTTTGACCTCATCGCCCAGATAGCAGATGTTGTAGTAGCCCCAATAATCATAGGAGGCGACCAGCATGGCCGCGCCCAGCCCGGTGAAGAACGCGTTGGATAAGTGAAACGCGCCGGGTGGGAAGTTGAACGCCAGGTCGCGATGGAAGTGGGTGAATCCAGAAATGATGATCCACGCCATGGTTCCGACCACGCCCGCCAGCAGCAACTTTGACATCCAACCAATACTGGTGATGCGGCGATAGAGCAGCAACACGGCCAGCAGCACCATGGCGATGGCTACCAAGGTTGCGCCGGAGATCATCCAGCGGACTTGAAGCGCGCCCAGCAACGGAATACGCGCCGACCAAGTGTGCGCGGCATATTGATATTCGAGCGACGGGAAGAAATATGAGGCATATCCCGCCAGGCCGATCGATCCTGAGGCAATTGACAGCGGCGCGCTGAAAGAGAGTTGCCAGATGAACAAGAACGAAATCAGTCGGCCCAGGCGATTGGGGCCGTAGATTTCGCGCAGGAAGCGGTAGGTGCCGCCGGAGCCGGGCATGGCGGAGCTCAATTCCGCGGTTACCAGGCCGTCGCAGGTTGCGAGCAGCGCTCCGGCGATCCAACCCAGCATGGCTTGCGGCCCACCCATCGCGCCGACGATCAGGGGAATAGTAATGAACGGCCCGACGCCGATCATGTCGATCATGTTCAGCGCGGTCGCGCCGCTCAGGCCGATTCCGCGGATGAGCTGGGGGGATGCGTCGTTGGTCGTTGGTCGTTGGTCGTCGGCGAAGGTCATGTCCGGATGGTCGCGAGCAAGGTTTGCACCGTTTGCTGAAAGAGTCTGACCCGACACCTCAGCGGCTGAAGCCTTGGTTCATTTTCGAGCCTTTATCGCAACGCTGAAGCGCTGCGCCGCCCAAAACCGGGTTTGCAGTAAACCGTTTTGCCGGCGACCGACGACGCCTTTCAATGCCCGGCGCTGAGTAAGTTCACATAGAGCCGAATCGCGCCCGGAACGCCCGCCGGCAACTGGCGGAAGAATGCGTATCCCGTGGAGATGTAGGTGCCTTTGCCGTATTGCGCGCGCAGCAACCCACCCTTCTGCGGGGGCTCGCCGGGATCGTTACAGGCCAGTAGAGGCGTGAAGTGGCCATCCCACTGATCCATGAAGTACAAGCCACGCTCCTGCACCCAGCCATCAAAGTCTCGTTGCGTGATCGGGTTGGGGTAGCGCAGCACGCTATCGTTGGGAGCCAGAATATCCACCGGCGCCTCCTCGACCGAGACCCGTTGCCGGCTCAGCTCCGCGGGATAAGGCGTAAAGTGGCCGTTATTGAAATCGCCGACGCCTGCGTTGTACTGCACCACCAGCGTGCCGCCGTTCGAAACGTAGTCGAGCAGCTTCTGGTTATTGGTGGCGACATCTTTCTGGGTGTCGTAGGCACGAATTCCCAGAACAATCGTGCCGAATTGGCTTAGATCGGTGCTGGCAATCTGGTTTGCTGGAATCTGGGCCACATCGATGCCAATTTGCTGGAGCACGGTAGGAATGTCGTCTCCCGCGCCCATGATGTAGCCGACTTTCAGGCCCTGCGGGACTTTGAGATCTACCATGCTCACGCGCTGCAACGCGGGCTGATAGTAGTAAAAGGAGCCGAGATCCTCGCGCGTGACCAGGGTGTAGCCTTCGCTGTATTCTTTTTCGCCCGCGGGTTCCTGGACCGTGAGGACCGCGCGAATCTGCGCGCGGTGCTCTTTGCGGCCCGATGGAATCACTTTGAACTGATAATCTTGCGTGTCGCCGCGGTTGGTCACTTCCACGGGAAGTTCGGCGGGCTCGACCTTCCATCCCCAGGGCGCTTCCAGGCGAAGTTTCCCCTTGGGCGCTCCGGTGATATTGCAGCTGACTTGCACTTTCACCGTGGTCGCCGAGGCGCTGTCCACCGGAATGGCCTGCTCGGCCGGCTCCAGCATGACGGAAAACGGCGGCGCCACGGCCAGCGTCCGGTCCCGCTCCGCGCCTTTATCGTCTACGAACGGCACGACGACGGGAGCCGAGATTTCCTCATCGACTACGGGCTGCTCGTCGGACTTCGCGGGACTTTCAAACGCGGACAGGTCGGCATGCGAGTGCTGAGAAATAAGATAGCCCACATGCGCATTCAGCGCATCTGGAGGGAAAGGCAGAGTCGCGTATTTTTCGTTATCGATGGTGTTGAGGCTTTGACGCTCCGGATCGGCGCGGTGCCAATAGGGGCGCGTGTACTCGGCCTTGGCGGGAACTTGCAGTTGAAAGTCGAAAGAAGATTGTTGGCCCGATGCAATCGTCGCCGCCTTCAGTTCATACCGCTCCGACCATCCGGCGTCTCCGTCGAAGATTACGTCTTGCGCGACCAGCGGATACTTCGAGCCGTTGTGCAGCGTCACTAGTACGGTGAACTTTTGTCCGGGCGAAACTACGGTGAGAGCATCTTTTTCGGCAGGGAGGGGCGACTTTGGACCACCGGCTGGGGCCACGACCACCCTGAACGACACGCCCATGGCCAGGTTGAACGCAGTTTCGGCCTGTTGCCGCTTTTCGTCGAGGATCCCCAGCAACGCTTCCTTCGCAGCCCGGCTGATGTCGCTCTTCTCCACGTCATCTTTCGCCGAGCGTAACTCGTCCAGCGCTACGTAGATGGGGCCGGCCGCCGCGCTCGGATCTTTTCCGCTTGCCGCCGCGGCCTCTTTCACACGATCCGCAATGTTCGCCAATTCCGGCCGCAGCCACGGAACTTTCTTCTCTTCCTCGCCCAGTCGCGCCGCCAACCCGGACAACGAAGTGTCTATGCCGTCGAAGAAATCTTTTTCATGCCCATCTTTGTCCGTGGTCGGCGGCAGCACCGAATCCACTAGACGATAGAACGAATAGCGCGGCCCCTGGGGTAGTGAAATCCCGCTCAATCCTTGCGACTGTTGGTGCCTGAGCCCTTCGATGGCGAACTGGACATAGGACTCGCCCAGCACGGGATCCACCTCGCCGGTGTTCAACTTGACGGTATAGTCTTTGTCGGCGCAGGTTTGCGCAAAGAACGAACACACGTTTCCGATGTAGAGCTTCTTGGCTTGCCAGGGCAGCAATCCTTCTTTTAGTTGCTCGGGGAAGCGTTCGGGATCGGCGGCGGCGTGAAAAGCCTCTTGGGTGAGCTTTGCCGAGGCCTGGTGGTGTCCGTGCCCATCGCGCTCGGTGCCGGAAAAGCGCGCCACCAAAACGTCGGGGCGAAACTGGCGAATCACGCGCACGATATCGGCCAGGGCGAGGTCATGCCCTCCCCATTTCTGGAAAGTTTCGTCGGGACTTTTCGAATAGCCAAAGTCGGCGACGCGGGTGAAACGCTGATTGACAGCGTAGTAGCGATCCGCGGCCGTCACTTCCAGCGTGCGCAAGACGCCCAGCACATCGAACAGATTACTGCCAACCTTATTCTGACCGCCCTCGCCGCGATTCAAGGTTTGCAGGGTGACGCTCACGCCGTGGCCGCGCGATTCGAGAGTCAACATTCCGCCATCTTCGTCGTCGGGGTGGGCGTCAACTTGCAACAATCGCGCGGTAGTTTGCAGGCGGCGCAGAGTCTGCGTCAGCCCCGCCGCGCCGGTGTCCTGCGGCAGAGGATCCAGCGGGCTGGTGGTTTCCCCCGCTTGCTGCGCGAGCGCGGGCAGCAATAGCGCTGCCACACACAATGCCAAGGCGGCCTGCCGGAGATGACCGGTGAGCAAGGCACGGTTAGCAGAACGGGGACGACGGGTTGCGAGACGATGGATTTTTTCCGGCGCAAATGGCAAGGTTTTTCCCGATCTCGTGTTTTCCGAACCGATGGTTTCGACTAACGGATGGTCAGACGACTTAAATCCTACCCGATTTGCCGCTTTTGGGGGTTTGGCCAACGCGAAATACCCGCCGGCCACGGGCGGCGCCGTTTCAGTTATACTCGGGCAGTTCTCACGGGGCCATTTTTCTGCTGCGCGCTAATTTAGCCGGAGCACCCGAACATGAGCAGAAGTCGATTGCAGTATTTGACGGCAAACGATTGGGTTCTTATCAATGCTAAAGCCAAGAAACTGAGTTTCCGGCTTGGGGAAGTGATCATCAAAGAAGGGTCGGTGGGAGACACGCTTTATGTCATCCGCCGTGGGACGGCCGCGGTGGAGTTGGCCGGAACCAATTCCAGAACCGTGATTGCGCAGCTGGAGCCAGAAGACATCTGTGGCGATATGGCTTTCGTGGAGAAATCCACGGCGACGGCGTCCGTGATCGCGAAAGAGGATCGGGTGGAAGTGGACGCCATCCAGGCGGCGGATCTGGTCCGGCTGTTTGAAGCTTTTCCCGGACTGGCGTCCCGGTTCTACCACTCCATCGCCGTGGTTTTGGCTCATCGGCTGGCGGATACCTCCAAGAGACTGGCTGACGCGAAAACTTCCCGCAAATGACCTGGGCTCCCCGAATTTCCTGGTCTAGCAAGAAACTGTCAAACCTGGGGCAACACGCGGAAGGCGTGCAATCACTCGGGCTGAGGCGGCCCGAATCACTTTCACAGCAGCCGCGGGCATTTACGAGTGGTGCTCTTCCTCGCAGCACGAGGATCCGATGACTTTTGGCTGGACATACTGCGCTTTGGGGTCCACAAAATAGTTGTCGGCATAGCGGTCGTGATGCCGCACCCAGGCCATGCTGTGCGCCAAGCCTTCTTCGTCGCGGCCCTTCGGCGCAAGGTCGAGGAAGTTGTAGGCGCCGATCAGGATATCGAGGCCGCGGGCGTAGGTGGAATAGGTGTGAAAGAGGTTCCCGCCGCCGTCCTGGTAGAACACGCTGGCGCCCGGGGCTTCTTCGCTGGGAAAATCGCCTTGTTGGTAGTTGTATTCCACTTTGCCGTTCGCCTTTTCCTCTTTGGTGAACGACACGTGATAGTCATGGTTAAAGTCGCTGCCGAACGATGAAACCCAGCGGAAGCGCCAGCCCATGCGCTTTTTGAAGGCTTCGATCTCGGGCAGGGGTGCGCGCGAAACTACCGCCAAGGTGACATCGCGGTTGGCGAGATGGATGGTGCTGCCGTCGAAGTGATCGGCCAGCAAGGAGCAACTGGGGCAACCTGCCTCCCATCCCGGACCAAACATGAAGTGATAGACGATTAGCTGGCTGCGGCCGTCGAAGAGGCCGGCCAGGGTTTGTTTCCCGTTTGCCGTATCGAAGACGTATTGCTTTTCCACTTTCTCCCAGGGAAGTTCGCGGCGCTGGCGGCTCAATTCGTCGCGCAGCTTGCTGAATTCTTTTTCTTTGCGGAGCAGTTCCATGCGCCGAGCGATCCATTCTTGCGGTGAAACGACCTCATGGGGTGTGGTTGGAGTTTTAGGCAGCGTAGCCATGGGAGCCTCCTTATGATTCTTAGTTGTGAAATCTTCTGCTTGATTCGTTCCTGATTTCGCCTTGCACGTTCCGCTCTGCCGCTAGCCTTTCTTGCTTCGGCTATCCCTTTTTCTCCGGCGCAAAGATTTTCGCTCTCGCGAGGACCCCTCCGCCAGATCTTTAATCCGCAGCAGCTCGCCGGACCAAAGCTCCTGAAACGGGCCCACCCATCTTTCATAAATCAGTCGGATGGGCACAACGTTGAGTGAGTTTACTCGCTGTCTGCCGGCCTCGCGGGTGTGCACGAGCTGCGCCTGGCGCAGCACCTCCAGGTGCTTCATCACGCCGAAGCGGGTCATCCGCGGAAACTTCCCCACAATCTCGGTGGTGGTGCGAGGGCGGTCACGCAGGAAATCCAAAATCGCCCGCCGCGTCGGGTCCGACAGCGCCTTCCACACCAGGTCGAGTTCGTCCGCAATGGCGGCAGGGAATTCCGGCACGCCGCTACTCGCAATCCTTCTTGACCTGGGCGAGGGTGTGACTCCAGCCCTGGCCCACGCCTTTGCGGTGCTGCGGATCGATCATGCCGAGCGCGCGATGCCGCAGGGAGACCTTGCAGCCCCCGGACGCGGGTTCGACCTTGACCTCTACATGGTTCAATGCCGGATACGACATGAACATTGGGCCGCTTAATTCCAACAGGGCGGGCGCTTTGATCACCTGCACCAGGCCCCACAGGTGGCCAACCCCGTTGCCGCGGTCGCGGTACCAGCGGCCGCCCGGCTTGGGCTCGAGCCGCATCTGCAAGGATTGGCCGTCCGGGCGGGTGTTGCCTTCTCCCAGGCGGTGCAGGACGGCGGCGAACGTTTTTTCCGGCGTGGCCTTGATGTCGACGTGCTGTTCAATGTCCAGGATGAGATCGTCGAGGTTCATGAGGTCGTTGCTCCTTCATTAATGTGATCGTATAGTAACGTGAGTAATTACTCACGTAAAGCTTTTTCTTTTTCGCGCACCCGGCAGGTCCGGAAATTTCGAAAACCGGCGCCAGGCTGGTCGCCATCTAAACGGAGGGAATAACGACCTCTGAGCCTATAAGTGCATCTAAGTACGTATCATGCGCAATCCTTATTCTGTTCTCTTCTTAGCCGTGGTCGTTGTCTTTGCAAGCAGTTGCGCGCCCGAAGCATTCGCACAGAATGCGGGGGCTGGGGCGAATCCGCCGGCCGCCCAAGCGGACGACCCGGCTCCGACGCCGGTAACCAGCACCGTGGCGCCCCTATCCTCCAGCAACGGCCATCAAACCAAGCGCATTCTTGGCATCATCCCCAACTTCCGCTCCGTTTCGGTCGACGAAAAACTGCCGCCGCTGTCCGCCGGCAGCAAGTTCAAATTGATGCTGGAGGACAGCTTCGACTACTCGTCGTTTATTTATGTCGGCATTCTCGCCGGCGCCGGCCAAGAGCAGCATTCCTATCCGGAGTTCCACCAAGGCGCGGCCGGCTACGGCCGCTACTACTGGCATAGCTTCGCCGACACGCTGGGCGGCAACCTGATGACCGAGTCGATTGTCCCCACCGTTACCTGGGAGGACCCGCGCTACTACACCCTGGGGCGCGGAGGATTCCTGCGCCGTACCGGCTATTCCGTTTCGCGCTTGTTTGTGACCCGCACCGACGCCGGAGGCACTTCGTTCAACGTCGCCGAAATCGTGGGCAACGGCGCGGCGGCCGGAATCGCCAATCTCTACTACCCCAGCCAGGAGCGCACCTGGACCAAAACCGGGCAGCGCTGGGTCACTCAAGTCGGCCTAGACGGCGCCTCCAACTTGCTCAAGGAATATTGGCCGTACCTGAACTCCAAGCTCTTCCACGGGAAGTTATTAGGAGCTAGGTCGAATGGTCGATGATTCATGGTCAAACTCATTTATTGCATCACCAAGAAGGCGGGCCTGACGGACGAAGAGTTCTTTCGCTATTGGGAAAACGTCCACGGGCCCATCGGCGCTCGCATTCCCGGGCTTCGCAGACTGGTGCAAAGCCACCGCGTGACCGTCCCTGGAGACAAATACCGGCCTGACTATGACGGCATGGCGGAACTCTGGTTTGATGACATGCCGGCCCTACGCGCGGCCCGTCAATCGCCCGAATGGAAAGCTTCCAGCGATGACGAAGCAAACTTTATCGACCGCAATAAAGTGGCTTACCTTGTCGCGGAGGAGCACGTCATCTCGGAATAGTCGGCGGGATTAATCTCTGGGGAGATCAGCCTGCTGGCGACGCGGCAGTGCGCGCTCAGTTGGGCTGGGTAGGTTTCGGAACGTTGGCTGCGGCTGCAGGCGTGTCAAGTGGCTGGATGCGCCGGGATTGGCGACGGCGGAGCGAGTCGCGGTGAGCAGGCTGGTGAGGGTTCCGCGTGGGATGCTTTTTAGCAATGGGTTGACCAGCCAGGCGATGATGGCAGGCACGCCGCGGCTTAGGCCGACCGATTCGAGCTGTACGTAGACGCCTCCATCTTCTTCTTCGAACCGCCAGTAGGTATTGAGGCGCCAGAGATAACCGTGCCCGTCATCTACGGGCAGTTCGCGCTGGCTGGGCTGGCCGGGGTTTTCGACCTCAGCGAGGCGGGTGGAAACGGCGCGGCTGACAACGCGGCTCGGGCTAAGGTGTTGGTAGTCGACGTCAAAATTGGCATTGATGGCGACCGTGACCAGGGATTTTTTGTAAAGCTGGAACGAGACTTTGAAATGGTCACCGTCGCGCTCCAAGAGCTTGGAATTGCGCACGTCGGGTTTGTAGATGTTCTGGTGATTGTTGTAGTCCTGGACAATGGCGAGGGTGCGGGCCAGTGACGCATCTGGGATAAAGAGCACGCCAATCCAATCGTGAATGAGGCCATGCGGAACTTCGATGGGATGGCCCTCTGCCATGGTGTTTACTTGCTCGACCCGAATTTGGCCATCACGAAGATGGGCGTAGGCTTCCCGGCGCCGCTCCTCGGGCAGGGCGTCGACAAAAAGGAATGGGCCGGTGCGGAGTTCTGATGCGATTCGCGTTTCGGTCGCCTGAATGTACTGGTCGAATGCGGCGGCGGTTTCGGGTTGCAGCTCCGCCGCGCTGACGGCCCGGTCGGGTAGGCAAAGGAACAAGGCGGAGAGAAGCAGAGCTTTGGCCGTGCTTGAGTTCGAGCGGTTCATCGTCAAAGCCGAGTGCTACGGTTAGTGCATTTAGACTACACTTTTGGGCGCTGAGGAGAACACGCCCTGCCTTTCCGAAGAACGGAGGGACAAGGGCGGGGCACTCCGAGGCTGTAACTCGCTTTTAACAAAGTTTTCATCGTACGTTCACTTTATTTTTTACCTGGCCTCCTAGAATTCGGTCCTCAGTCCCAGGAGGACCGAAATGAATTTTGCAAAATCGTTGCTGGCCGCGCTGTTGGCGGCATTTCTGCTTTCACTTTCGCTCACTGCATCCGCGAATGCTCAGGATGGCGACCGCGGCTCTCCCGTAAAACACGTTCTCTTGATCAGTGTGGATGGATTGCATGCGCTCGATCTCTCGAACTATGTGGCGACGCATCCCCAGTCCACACTCGCGCTGCTAAGCCAGCATGGCATTACCTATTCCAACGCCTCGACTTCGCAGCCCTCGGATTCGTTTCCCGGGTTGGCGGCCTTGGTGACGGGGGGATCGCCGATTACGACCGGCTTGTGGTACGACGATACGTACAACCGGGCGCTTTCGCCGCCGTTGATGACGGATGGGCTGGGAAATCCAGGCGGGGCTTGCCCGGGAACGATTGGCACCAACGTAGCGTGGGACGAAGCGATTGATTTTGATTTGACCAAGCTGGATGGGGGCGGGGGAATCAACCCTAATTTCTTGACGCGCGACCCTAAGAACAATTGCACCATCGTCATGCCGCACCAGTATTTGCGGGTGAACACGATTTTTGAAGTGGTGAAATCGCATCACGGCCGCACGGCCTGGACCGACAAGCATCCTTCTTATGAATGGACAAATGGGCCGAGCGGGCGGGGCGTGGACGATTTCTATGGGCCGGAGATCAACTCGATTCCCGTGGCCTTGCCGCAGTTTGCGGGATGCAGTCCGGTGCCGGCTCCGGATACGACACCGGACGATGGGTGGACCACAGATCTACACAATATTCGATGCTACGACTCGCTGCATGTGCAGGCGGTGCTCAACCAGATCGATGGGTACACCCATGATCGCAGCCGGCGGGTGGGTGTGCCGATGTTGTTTGGCACGAACTTTCAGGCGGTCAGCGTGGGCGAGAAGTTGAAAGTTGCCGGCTACACGGATGTTTTGGGCACGCCGTCGGCGGGGCTGGCCGGCGAACTCGATTTCATCGATCAATCGCTCGGGGAATTCGTGGCCGAGCTGAAGAAGGAAGGAATTTACGAGGACACGCTGATTATCGTTGGCGCAAAGCACGGGCAGTCTCCGATTGACGTCAGCAAGCGAGTGGGAATCGGGGGCGGCGAGCCTACGGCGACGATTGGCGCGGCGGATGCGTTTGACATCTCCGACGATGGGTCGCTGATTTGGCTTACCGATTCGTCGTTGACGCCGAGTGTGGTGACGACGCTCAGCACGCCGGCCAATCAGGCGGCACTGGGGATTCAGGAAATCTTTGCGGGACAGTCGCTGATCAACAAATTCAACGATCCGAAAGTGGACCCGCGGACGCCGGATATTGTTTTGAAAGTGAACACGGGCGTGATCTTCACCGGCGGCTCGAAGATTGCCGAGCACGGAGGCCTGAATGAAGATGACGTTCACGTGGCTTTGCTGCTTTCGATTCCGTGGTTGGGACAGGAGACCATCAAAACCCCGGTGACGAACCAGCAAGTGGCGCCGACGATTATAAAGGCGCTGGGCTTCGATCCTAGGGAATTACAGGGAGTGCGGCAAGACCATATCCATGTTCTGCCGTCGGAGTTCACGTTCTAGGATGCTTACGGAACGGAGCACCAGCTTCGTTTGTGGAAAAAACGGCAAGCCCTGACTGGGCTTGCCGTTTCAGCTTGCGCAAGAATGTTGCTGGAGGGGCACGCGGTCGCCCCGTTGGCTGAATCGCTTTCCGGTTGCCCACAGCTTGCGCTGTGGCTGCATTCTTGCGTCACTTCGAGGCTGGGAAGATGTGTGGTCCAGAACCCCGGGACAACCGGTCTATACAAACGCGAGCTTGTTTTATATGCTCCCTTGCTATCGCGATTAAGTCAGGTGGCGTTCCGCGGTCGTAGAATGCTTTTTGCATTTCAACAGGGGAGCGATCCATGGGTTGGTATTTTGTTTTTTTCTTTATCTCAGGATTTTGCAGCATTCTTTACGAGATTGTCTGGCTGCGGCTATCCATGGCGCAGTTCGGAGTAACCAGCGCTCTCGTTTCCATTGTGCTCTCGATGTTCATGGCGGGCCTGGGATTGGGGTCTTGGGGGAGTGGGTATGCCATACGAAAGTACGGCGACCGGATTACGGCTCCCGCATTGCGGCTCTACGCTTTGGTGGAATTGTTGATTGGCATTGCGGCGCTGGTTGTGCCGCACGAGTTGCAGTGGGGCCGCCGCCTGTTGGAAAGCATTTCGATTTCATCGTCATGGAGTTACTACCTGGCTTCAGGAAGTTGGATTGCACTTACGCTGGTGCCGTGGTGCGCTTGCATGGGGGCGACCATTCCGGTGGCCATGCTGGCGATCAAGAGGAGCTTCCGCGGCGACTCTCGCCGGTCGTTTAGTTTTCTTTATTTGGCCAATGTTCTGGGAGCCGTTGCGGGTGCGGTGGTGCCGTTGTTCCTGATAGAGATTTATGGATTTCATGGGGCGTTGAGAGCGGGCGCGATGCTGAATGGGCTTTTGTTTCTATCCGCAATGGCGCTGTCGCTTGGGCAATCAGCTAGCGTGGAGAAGGCAGCGTCTGAAACGCCTGGTAGTGGTGCGATCGATCGGCCGGTGCGCAGCCGGAAACAACTGGTGCTGCTGTTTACCACCGGACTGACGAGCATGGGGGCGGAGGTGGTGTGGATCCGGCAGTTCACACCTTATCTTAGCACGGTGGTCTATGCGTTTGCCACGATTCTGGGCGTGTATCTGGCGTCGACTTTTGTGGGATCGCGAGTCTACCGGATTTGGAGCCGCAACCATAAAGAGGAAGGCACGCTGGTTTGGGGCATGCTTGGACTGGCTACTCTGCTGCCGCTGTTTGCCGCCAGCCCGCAATTTCAACCCAAGGCGTTTTATGTTTACTCCCTTCTGCGCCTGGTGGTCGGGATCGCGCCCTTTTCGGCCATTTTGGGGTTCGTGACGCCGATGCTGGTGGATCGCTGGTCGGGCGGCGATCCCGATTTGGCGGGCCGGGCTTATGCGGTCAATGTGGTGGGATGCATTCTTGGCCCGCTGGTGGCGGGATTCATCTTACTTCCCTTGATCAGCGAACGTTGGGCGCTGTTTGTATTCGCGCTGCCTTGGCTGGCGATAGCGCTGAATCCGCGATGGTCGGACTCTCCCGGTGCCGAGACGGGGAAGACTTGGCAGCGCGTTTTGTCTCTTGGGCTCACGGCCGTGGCTTTGGTGTTGATGTTTGTGGTGCAGGATTATGGAGATCAGTTCCCGCATCGTGAGGTGCGACGCGATAACACGGCGACCGTGGTGGCCACTGGGGAAGGCATGGAAAAGCATTTGTTGATCAATGGAATTGGGATCACGTATTTGACTCCCATGACGAAGGTGATGGCCCACCTGCCGCTGGCTTCGTTGGATCACGCGCCGCGCAACGCTTTGGTGATCTGTTTTGGCATGGGTACGACCTACCGTTCTCTGATGTCGTGGGGCATCCCGGTTACCGCGGTAGAGTTGGTGCCCAGCGTTCCCCAGTTGCTGTGGTACTACCATCCCGACGGGCCGGAGATCATGCGCTCGCCGATGTCTCACATCGTGGTGGATGACGGACGCCGCTTTCTGGAGCGGACTTCGGAGCAATTTGACGTAATCACGATTGACCCACCGCCGCCGGTTGAGGCCGCGGGGACGAGCCTGCTGTACTCGAAAGAGTTCTATTCGACGATCAAGCGGCGCCTTGCGCCAGATGGAATCCTGGAGCAATGGCTGCCGAGGGGAGATGCGGTGGTGAAAGCGGCGGTGGCTCGCGCGTTGAAGGAATCTTTTCCCTACATCCGCGTTTTTCATTCTTTCGACGGCCGAGGGTTTCATTTCATGGCGAGCGAACAGCCGTTGGTTTCTAGGACCCCTCAGGAGTTGGCGGAGGGCTTGCCGGCCCACGCTGCGCAGGACTTTGTCGAGTGGGGGCCGGAAAGCAGTGCCGAAGGGCAGTTTAATCTGGTTCTCAGTCGCGAGCTGTCCTTGAACGAGATGATTGCGGGTGCGCCGCAGACTCCCGCCTTGCAGGACGACCGGCCGGAGAACGAATACTACGTTCTGCGTGAACGTCTTCCCGAGCGATGGTTGGCCGGGCTAGCCGTCGCGCATTAGGTCTGACCTGGAAGATTTGCACATTGGAAAGATGGCCCATGTGAAGCGCTCCATGAGTTTCAATTTGACCCGTTGGTAACATTAAAAGTGTCCACTTTGCGGGAAATGGGTATCCCGGTTGGGAAATTTCGCATCTAATGGGTGCATGAGGGAGACTACGGCGATTTTTGAGGAGAAATACCGAGTGGTTACGGTGGAGAGCCAGCGCTTGGTCATCCGCGGGATTGAGAGCGGAAAGGTGCTGACGATTGTCAACCCCGAGCCCGGAGTCCCTCTTACGGCAGCAGACTTTCCGCCCGGAAAGTTGATTGCTCTGACCGACCCTTCTGGAGCGCTTCCGAATTAGGAGTCTTTCAAGACTGCAACTGCTTGTCCCTTGCGGGACGCGTGTTGTTTGCTCCTGAGCTGCCCCGCACTTCCTGCTGGCTTCTCGCTCACTGCGCTGGGCGACGGCGGCGTGGTCCAAAAACTCCCGGTTTTCCATCAGGATGCGGTAACTAGGGTAACGTTTTCGGGGCCGGACGGGCGTGTTAGGCTCCGGCGAGGGCTAGGAAAATCGCCGGCTTCAGAGAAAAGGCTGTGCCGTGACAGGGCTGTCGGTCCGGCCGCGCTTTTCTCGTCTGCCGGGCAATCGCTAGCCTCTGGTTTGAACCGTACCATCGAAGATGCCACGCATCCCCATCCTTAGACTAAGGCGGGCGACCGAGGCGCTGGAGCCCCCGGTGCTGACCGGGTACGCGCCTGCGCTGGCGCTCGACGGCTTGCAGCCGGGAGTGGATAACCTGCGCTACGACGTGCACCTGAGCCGCGGATTCGTGGAGCAGACACGCGTGCACATTGCGCGCTTGATCGTGCGGCACGGCGACATGGAGGGTCTGCAAGCGGCGGAGTCGCTGGAGAAGGTGCCCATGAACCGGTTCATCGGGGGCCCGGGATCGAAAGGGCCAACGCGAGTCGAGCCGCTGGATTTGAAACCACTCCTGACGGAGTTGCACGTTGGAGCGCTGAATCAAGCCAAGGCCAGCGAAAATCTTTCCGTGGATGTGCTGGCGCGGGTGGCCGTCATCAAATTCCTGCGAGTGGAACTGGAAGCGCAGTTTGCCCAGACCCTGGAGCGCTGGCGCATGATGTTGCGGAACTTGGAAGGGTTCCGGCAGGAAAAAGGGCAGGAGTATCGGGGAAGAGTCGCGGCTTTTCAGGTGCAGAAGAAGATTATCCTGCGCAAGGCGGGGCGGGAGCTTTTTCACACGCTGCGGGAGATTGAGCGGGAGACGCTGGCGCGCATGCGGCGCTCTTTTTTTGGCACGCGCGGCGAAGACGAATACAAACTCTTCATGAATCCGCTGCTATTCACCGAAGACGGTCGCGATCATTACTTGAACGCCGAGCACTACGTAATGCTTGGCAACTTCGACCGCGACGTGGACCGCTTTGCCAACGTGCGCAGAATTGCATGCGATTTCTTGCAATCGCTGGATTTGGGCGCGGAGGCGAAGGAGGAAGCCAAGGACGAGAGCAACCTCGACCGCTGGCTGAACGTGCCGGACAACGCGATGGAGCTGGTGGGCGATGGCAACGGGGACGATTCGACTTTGCAGAAGCGCTCGCAGAATGCTCGCCTGCAAATATGGGCGGACCTGCTGGAGCGGGAACAGCTCATGGATCACGTGGTGGCGTCCTATGAAGTGGTGCCGTTGCTGGCGGAATACTCGCCGCGCATCAATGCGCAACAGTTGAAGAATGCCCTGATTTCGCGCGAAGAGCGTGGACGGGTGGAAAAGTTGATCGAGGAGCACGGCAAGCTCTCTCCGCGGAGCTTGGACGTGGCGGTGGAGAAAGTGGCGAACTCGCACGGCGCGGATCGAACCAAGATGGCGGCGCGGTTTTTGTCCGACTTTCTGCGCTACCACCGTGATCTGCGCAGGCTGGAGGCGCTAAACGGAGTGGTGGACAGCGCCAACTTGATTGGCAACGAGAAGATGCGGGAACTCTCGGCGCTGAATAGCACGCTGTACGAGTTTCTGTTGCGCAACGAGCAAAGGCCGGCGGAAGAGAAGATTCTGCGGCACGTGATCGTGAAGGCCGATGTGCGCGATTCCTCGCGGCTGACTAAGTCGTTGTTGGAGCGGGGGCTGAATCCAGCGTCTTATTTCAGTTTGAATTTTTACGATCCGGTGAACAAGCTGCTGGCTAAGTATGGCGCGACGAAGGTATTTCTGGAGGGAGACGCGATCATTCTGGCGCTGCTCGAAAAACAGGGCGAGCCGGGACTGGCGGTGAGCCGGGCATGCGTGCTGGCGCGGGAGATCATGGAAATTGTGCACGGTTACAACCAGTTGCTGGAGCGCGCAGGCTTGCCGTCGTTGGAGTTGGGCATTGGCATTTCGTGCCAGGAGTCGGCGCCGATGTATCTGATGGACGGCGAGGACCGGATCATGATTTCCGACGCGCTCAACGAGAGCGACCGGCTGGCCTCCTGCAATAAGCGGATGCGGAAGAGCATGAAGGGCGGGGAAAACCCGTTTAACGTTTATGTATTTCAGACGCGGGGCGACGCCGAGGTGGCGGAAAGCCCGGACGATTTCATTATGAATTACAACTTCAATGGCATCCGCATGAACGAAACGGCATTCCAGCGGCTGGAGCAGGAGATTTTGCTCGAAGCCTGCAAGGTAGACTTGCCGCAGCTTTGGGGAAGCGAAGGCTTTCAGCTGAAGGCGGGGCTGGTGCCTGTGGGGAACGATATTTTTCGGAAAATTGTGGTGCGGTCAAGCCGCGTGCCGCAAGTGGATGCAGGGGATTTTTCGTTGCTGCGGTGGACAGAGCGGGTGTACTACGAAGTTTGCACGCACGCCGCGGTTTATGCGCCGGCGGAGGGGAAGGGCGCGGGGGCGTAGGGGCGCTCGTTGAACGGGTCGTGAGGACCTGTTAACGACAGTCAGTGGAACTCCGTCACGATATAATCTTGCCTAAGGTGGACCAGCGACAAGAGACGCCTCGGCTTATTGGCAGTAGGTTCACCGCTGCAATTGGCGTGGTCTTGACAGGCTACGTCGCCGGACTGACTCTCCGGTCGGCATTCTGGCAATCTCCACATCATTTTCATTGGCTTCTCCCGCTGGGCGCGCTATTGTCTGCACGGGCCACGTTGGCCGTCAACGTGACGTTCTACGCGTTGCTGCTCTTCCTGTGCGTCGTTTCCCCCCTGGTTCTCAAAGGCAAGGAACGCGTTCTTGTCGCAGGCTGGGCGTCGGCTGCAATTCTAGGTCCCATTCAGGGGATCGTGTCGGCATCGCTCGCTGCTGTTATTCAAGATGTTAAGGCGGTTAGCATGACGGCTGCGTTCTTCGCAGCCGTGGCAATCCTCCTGGAAGGCCCAGCAAGCGGCGATGCTCCGCCTGAAGGCACTATTCCGGAATAGCGGTTGCGCGGGAGCAAGCGTGGGAGTTTCAGTCGTCCCTCCGGGACTGCTTACCTTTTCGCAGTTTTCCCAGCGCTGAAGCGCTGGGCTATTATCGGTGGCCCCTCCGGGGCCGGAGTTTGCGGCACGGCTGAAGCGGTGCCCTGACACGAACCATTTTCCGGGAGCGCACTCTCCAGCAGCACCCGTTTGGGCACGTTAGATACAGAAATAGCGGGGTCGGCTTACTGGCCGGCGCGCAGGGAAGGGATTAGCAGGCTGCCGGCGGGTTTCTTGCGGTTGCGATCTGGTTTGTCGTGTTGATAGACCAGGTCGAGCGAGCCTTCGGCGCTGACTTTGGCATCCGCCAGAGTCGCAGCTAGGGCGCGGAAAGAGCGGCCGATGTCGTTGCCTTCCTGCAGGGCCACCGGCACCCCTTTATCGATGGCGGGCGCGGTGACTTGATAATTGTTGGGAAGCTTCCAGAGCAGACGGCAATCGGTGGCTTTTTCGACATCCTCGTCGGAGAAGCCAGGAATTTTCTTGTAGCGGTTGAGCACCAGGCGAACGCGGTCACGGCTGGCGCCTTCTTCCAGGAACGGGCGCATGCGTCCGGCGCTCCATAGCGAAACCACATCGGTCTGCGCGACCAGCAGCACGGCGTTCGAAAGTTCGCAGAGCAGGCGCGCAACTTTATCCACGCGGCCGGAGGAATCGACGACCACGTAACGAAAATGCGACACCAGGAGATCGAAGAGCGTCGCGAGTTCGGCGGCGGTAGGCTCCACGGTGAATCCCTGTTGCGCGGCAGCCAACAGTTGCAGGCCGCCTTTGCACGGGGTGAGCAAGCCTTGCAGCAAGGAAGAGTCGAGGCGATGCAAGTTCTGCAACGCGTCGAAGACGCCGAAAGCGGGGCGCAGGTTGAGATGAAGAGCGCAATGGCCCAAGGGAGCGAAGTCCACCAGCAGCACGTTGCCGTAGGCCTCCTGAAGGGCGATGGCGGTGTTCACGGCGACGGTGGTTGCGCCGGCGCCCCCTTTAGCGTTGGCCACGGTGAAGACGCGTGCGCGGCCTGTGGATGCCCGAGTTTTGCCGCGCGCGGCCGACAGCCGCATAAGGGCTTCCGCAATGGCTTCCGCGGTCGCATTGCGTTCGAGATATTCAGTCGCACCCGCGCGCATGCTGGCCACGATGGTGGCGGGATGGTTCATCTCGCCCATGGCGAAGAGGGCGATGTCCTGGGTGTAAGAGCGAATTAGTTCGATGGCGCTGAGCGCACGCTGCTCGGCTTGGGGATCAATATCGACGAGCACAACCTCGGCGTGGACATCCTGGATCTGGCGCAGGATGGCATCGCTGGGGCTGGCGGGGAACCCGAAATGACTGAACACAATCTGGCCCGCCTGGGTGTTCTCCAGGCGACTTTGGAGCAAGTTGAGCCGCTCTTTGTCTTCCGCCAGAAGGGCGACAGCTATGCCGGCCATGAGTCGATCCTCAATCGTTTTCCTTGTAACAGCATGATATGAATGGACAAAGCCAACGCCAAGTGACTTTAGTACTTCCACGCGTCTGGCGAGAAATGCGCGCAGACAAAGACCGCGTGAATCCAGCGATCACCGGCGAACGAACCCAATGCCGTGAAAAATCCATTCTATGCAAAACGGGCCGAAATGGGAAGGCACTGAACCCGTGAGAACCCGCGCCCGACAAGGGATTTGAGGGAGGGAGAAATCCACAAGCCAGGGCCCGTTAAGGCAACACCGCGCTGCGCGGATGAAACGCGTGCAAGGCCACTCCAGTGCTTTCTTCTTGCTCTGGCTCCTGTAAGGGGGAAACCGCGCCAAAGGCGGCTGAACCTTCGGTCCCCCGTTCGGGCAAGTGCTCATAGGCTTCCAGGCGCACCGCGATGCCGCGCGCCGTGCTTCCGGCCGAAGGCTCAACCCGGACCACGCGAGCGCGGCAGCGCACGCGCATGGTTTCAGCCAAGGTGATCTCCGCCGGCATGTACAAGGTTAGTTCGACGGCATCGCCCTGGGAGAGCGGGTACTCGGTGTAGAAGAGCGCGCCGCGCGCACTCAGGTCTTGCGTGAAACCGTAGCCTTCGTGATCGCTGCCTTTCAGGCGCACGGAAACCGGCAGCTGAAAACTGAAGCGTTGCGTGGGGCGGCGTTCAATGCGAACCGGGCCGGTGTGCATAGCTTCTCCAAGAACCGGCGTTTCACCCTCGCTGATTGCCACAGGGTGAACTGGCCAGAGGAACGTGTTGCCGCTAAGAGCTTCGGACGATTCCACTCTCGTCCACTTGCGCGGAGGCGCGGGGGCAAAATCGCAATCCATCCAGCGGTTGCTTCTATACTGGGGATGCGGCAAACCCAGACGCTCTCGCGCCCAACCCGAGCCTAACTGACCTGACTCTACCGCAGCTTGGAGCGGCTGGGAAGTTGACGAGTTGGTGACGGGAGAAATTAGTAGCTAGCCGCGCGCTTGAGCGAGCAAGGCAAGCATCGAGCGGTTGTGGAATCCCATCTATGGAAGATCGACGTGGCTGATTCGGGCGCTTCAGAAATCAATATCGAGCAGGCACCACCGGGCGCGGGGCCGAAGACCCGCGGGTTGCCGGTGACGCTGCGCGCGCTGGAGCATCGCAACTTCCAACTGTTTTTCAGCGGCCAACTCATTTCCCTGATTGGGACGTGGATGCAGAACATTGCCCAGGCCTGGTTGGTGTACCGGCTTACCGGGTCGTCTTTGCTGTTGGGAGCGGTGGGATTTGCGGGACAGTTTCCGGTGTTTCTGGTAGCGCCTTTAGGCGGGATTGTGGCCGACCGGCATAACCGGCATCGGGTGGTGATTGGGACGCAAACTGCATCCATGATTCTGGCGCTCATCCTGGCGGCGCTGACGCTGTTTGGGGTGGTGAGAGTTTGGGAGATCTTCGTCCTGGCGGCGTCGCTGGGAGTGGTGAACGCCTTCGATATTCCGGGCCGGCAATCTTTTATTGTGGATATGGTGGGGAAAGAACATCTGATGAACGCGATTGCGTTGAATTCGTCGATGTTCAACGCGGCGCGGATTATCGGGCCGGCCATTGCCGGGATTCTGGTGGCAAAAATCGGCGAAGGGTGGTGCTTTTTTGCCAACGGGATCAGTTATGTGGCCGTGATCGTTGGTCTGCTCCTGATGCGTGTGCCTAAGCCGAAGTATCTGGCGCAAAATGCATCTCCCTTCGAACATATCATCGAAGGATTCCAGTTTGTGCGGCATACCACGCCGATTCGGGCTTTGTTGCTTTTACTGGGGCTGGTGAGTCTGGTGGCGATGCCTTACACCGTTCTGATGCCGATCTTTGCCGACCGGGTGCTTCACGGCGGAGCGCGCGCGCTGGGAATGCTGATGGGCGCTACGGGCGTAGGAGCGCTTTTGGGCGCACTGACTTTGGCCTCGCGCAGTGGGGTGCGCGGACTGGGCCGGTGGGTGGCGCTTTCTTGCGGAGGCTTCGGGCTGAGCCTGTTGTTCTTCACCTTCTCGCGGGTGTTCTGGCTTTCGGTTGCGCTGCTGCTCCCGGTGGGGTTTTGCATGATGCTGCAGATGTCGTCGTCGAATACGCTAATCCAGGCGATGGTACCGGATCGCCTGCGTGGGCGAGTGATGGCGGTGTACTCGATGATGTTTATGGGTATGGCGCCGCTGGGTGCCTTATTCGGAGGAGCTTTGGCCGACCGGCTGGGCGCGCCGGTGACGGTGGCGATGGGAGCGGTCGCGGCCATGGGCGGCGCGATGTTGTTTGGATTGCATTTGCCGAAGATCAGAGTGGAAGCGCGGAGGTTGATTATTGCGCAGACTGCGGTGGGTGGAGAGCCAGCGCAGGAAGCTACCGCGCCGATGGTGGAAGATTAGGATCGGTGGCGCGCTGCGCCGGCGTGGGCTCAATTATTTCCAGCCGATGTCAATGCCATGAAAGGGCACGGGAGTAAAGGTTAGAACCAGCATCAGCAGGGCCAGGGCCGCCAGCCAGCGGCGCCCTCCGCCGATGCCGGGGAAATCCGGCGCCTGGCGTTGCCGCCAGCCAACGATGTTCATGGCGGCAATCAGCCCCGCCCAAAGCCGCCAGCCCGCGAAATGCCATCCCAGATAGACCATGAACAAAACGGTGATCCATGAAATCAAGCGATGGGCGCGTGGCCAGAGCGCGTAAACAATGTGTCCACCATCGAGTTGGCCGCTGGGCAGCAAGTTGAGCGCGGTGGCGAACATTCCCACCCACGCGGCCACCGCGATGGGATGAAATAAAACCCGGCTCAATGGCAACGCCGCAACCGAGTTCGGTGCGAGAGTGGCCAAAATGCTGTGCGTAATCCTGAAAATGAGAGGAAACCCTAACGCCAAATCGGGTTGGATGGTTGTGCTTGACGGCCTCGACAGCAGGAGAGCGGCGAATAGCGTGGCGAGCGCGACGATGAATCCGGCGATGGGTCCGGCGATTCCAATATCGAACAGCGCCTCGCGCGAACGGATGGGCGAGCGTATGCGGATGACGGCTCCCACTGTGCCAATCAGCGTGGGCGCGGGAATAAAGAAGGGAAGCGTGGCGAACACGCGATAGTGGCGGCAGTAGAGGTAGTGCCCCATCTCGTGCGCGAACAGAATGAACAACAAGGACGCGGAGAATGGCACTCCCAACAATAGCCGCGACGGATGCGCCAAAGCCCAGCCCACGGGAAAGAACGGCATGAACTCATCGCCCGCGACGAAATTGGGCCGGTTGTTTAGAAAGTTGGATTCCATGCGCGCGCCGACCACCAGCGTGGTGAAGATGGTGATGACGAACAGAAGAACGTGCAGCCAATAGCGCTGCTTGGGCGGGCGGACCAAGAATACTTCGACAGGGCGATAGAAGTCCGTGGTGGAGGAGACTGGAAGGCTTGGGTCAGACATCAGGAATTCCGGTCAACGCGAGATGGAATGACGGTTGGTGTGATCGAGAATCCTGTGCGGCAGCGCGTGGATTTCAAATTACAAAATTACCCGATTGCCCAATTACAAAATGCCTCGTGTCTCATTCGATGGATTGCAACTCCTTGCCGGGCTTGAAGCGCACGGCTTTGCCCGGCGGAATGGAAACCTCGGCGCCGGTGCGCGGGTTGCGCCCGATGCCGGTTTTGCGCGGGCGCACGTTGAACACGCCAAAGCCGCGCAGCTCAATGCGATCGCCTTTGCCGAGCGCGTTCTTCATGCTGTCGAAAACGGTTTCCACGGCCAGTTCGGCCTTGGTTTTGGTGATCCCGGTCTTGTTGACCACTTCGTTGATGATGTCGAGCTTGATCACAGGTCTCTCCGGGGCGGAATGTTAGGAATCCATCAAGTGATTGATGCTAAGGGAGATAAGGGAGATTGTCAACGGGCGGGCAGAACCAATCTGCAATTCGGTAACCGGGAGATTGGGGAATTTGAACCCGGCGGAATTCTAGCGGGCTGGAGTTGTCCAGCTTAAAGAACAAAACCTAACGCTTGCAATGGACGATGGGCTATCCTACGTAAACACACGGAGAGGTCGCTTGCAGTTCAAGATCGAAACCGAACGTGAAACCGATGGCCGCTGGATCGCCGAAATTCCGGAGATTCCCGGTGCGCTGGCTTACGGGAAAACGGAAGACGAGGCTAAGGCTAACGCGTACGCTTTGGCACTGAGGTCCATCGCGGACGACGTCGAGAAGTCACACGACGTGCCGAAATCTATCAGTATTGATTGCCTGTCGGCGTGAGCCAGTGGCCCAGCGCAAAGGCCCGTCGCGTTTTTCGGGCGCTGCAAAAGATTGGCTGGGTGGTTGTATCTCAGGCTGGCTCCCACGTAAAACTACGGCATCGTGACGCCAAATTCCCCGATTTCATTTGGGCGTTCCATGAGAACGAAGAGATTGGGCCTCGGATGTTGGCGAGAATTGCGAAGCATACCGGGTTGACGCCCGAGGATCTGTGAGCCCACGCCAGCAGCGCGTAACTCGGATCTGAGAAGGCGGGGACTATGATTGGCTTAACCAAAGACGAGATGAGGAGCACGCTAGCCGCCTACGAGGAATTGCGATGCGAAGGGGACAATCTTTCCTTTGGTGATCCTGGGGCGGGCCGCATTGCGGTCGACCTGAGAGTGAAAGAGCCGCACCAACTAGTCTACTTGGCGAGGCTTGTAGCGAATCTCGAGCGTGAGGCAACTCATTTTTCGCATGCTCACCTGTGGGTCACCACTTGGGGAGTCTGGAATTCGCAGGAGGAGGCGATTGGATTTAAGACGCTGGAACAGTTCCGGCGTAGTTATGGCGAAAATCGCTCGCTGGAGGTCGCTCCTGGTCACTCTTTCCGGCACAACGAGTTCGAGGAGTCGGTTTGTTGCTTGCTCCAGCCGATGATCGTGGGATGGGATGCTTACTATGTTCCGCGCTGGAACTGCGGCGATTTCGATTACTTTGTAGCCGTAAGCCATGATTCATTCGCGGATATTGTGGTCCGAACGGCAGAGGGGTACGCGAAGGCCATGCAAGTTCTGAAGACACACGAATGGATCAATGTGAGGTAATCCGAGATTGCCCTCGATTTTGAAGCTCAACCCTACTTCCGGCTGTTCTCGCCTTCCTTATACAAATATTTGATCGAGGGCTTGTAGATCATGAGGTTTGGGCCGGTGGTGCGGTTGAGCTTGATGCAGGCGCGGTCGTACCACTCGATGACGCCGTGAATTTCCTCGCCGTCGCGCAGCACCACGACCATGGGGGTCTTGGACTGCATCTGCTTCTGATAGTAGAAGTTTTCCGCGTTGGTCTGCTCAGGCGGGGCGTTCTTCTTGCCGCCGTCGCGGCCGTTACGATCACCACGCTCGGGGCGCTCCGGGCGTTCGCGGCGGTCATTCACCGAGACCGACTGTGGGCCGTGGTTGTGGTCGTTGCGGTTCAGGGACGGCCGGATCAACTTGCGGTTGGCGTAGGTTTCCGGTTCAAGCGACCGCTCGGCTGGGACAGACTCGATTGCATCCTTCATTGTGTCACCCGTTCGACACGCAGGCCACAACACATTTGCTGCCAGTGATTGTGGGGCGAAAGGCGTGGAATTTCTCTTACCGTAGCACAGGAACGGGGCTATGACAATGCTCCATTCGTGCCAGTCAAGCGCGTTCGAGAGCGGTGGCGAAAGCATCGAGGGAGAGCGAGCGCAGCAGGTTTCGGCGCAGGCCGCGTTCGACTTCGGCCAGGCGGTCGGAGGCGAGCGAGATCCAGGCGAAGTCGGCGGATTCTGCGAGCTTCTTTAGCTCACCAAGAATATCCGTATTGCGCACCAGCTCGGGCGTGCCGGAGTTCAGGAAAGCCAAATCTTGCAGCAGGGAATAGAGCGTGCGCAGCAGGGCTTCGATTTTTTCGCGGCCCTCGGCGCCGGCGCGGTAGGTTTCGGTGATTTTGAACAGTTCACTGTGATCGGCGGCGCGCAGCGCGGAATGCAGGATCGCCAGCGCATGGCTGCGCGCAGCGACGTAGGCGGCTAGATCGAAATTGCGGGCCCGGCCTACAGCGCCCTCGGAAAGGCGGGCGACCAGCGCGATCTGCTGCGGCTTCCACTCGCGGCGATGTTTGGCCAGGTAACGTTCGATCTCCGCCGACGGCAACGCGGCCAGCGTCACAATCATGGAACGCGAGCGCAGAGTAGGGAGCAGTTCGCCGGGGTTTTCCGTGAGCAGAAAAATCGTAGCGAAATCGGGAGGCTCTTCCAAAACCTTCAGCAGGGAGTTGGCGGCTTCTTTCATGAAGGCGGAGCCGGTGAAAATGTAGATGCGCTCTTTGGCGTCGCCGGGGCGATAGTAAATGGTTTCGATGACGCGGCGAACCTGGTCAACCTTGATCATCATTTGCGGGGGATCGGGCGGGATGATGAGCACGTCAGGATGAGTCTGCACGAAGAGACGGGTTTCTTTTTTGTCGGTCTCGCGCATCGCCTCGCGGGCTTCCACGGCCTCAGCGAAGCGGGATTCGAGGTCTTCGGATTGGGCGATACGCAAGCAGTTGGAGCACTTGCCGCAGAAATCCGGCAGGCCGTGTGTGGTGAGCGGATTCAGGCAATTGATCGCTCTTGCCAACTGCAGGGCTAGCGTGTATTTGCCGGCGCCGGCGGGGCCTGCGAGGATTACGGCCTGCGGAAAGTGGCCGCGGGCCAGCATCTCGCGCAGGCGGTGCACGACGTTTTCGTTGCCGTGAAAGTCGGAGAAAGACATAGCAAATTTGGTGATTGGGCAATTTTGTAATTTGGTAATTGAAAACCCGCTGTCATGATTTTCCAAACTGCTCAATTACCCGATTACTCAATTACCCAATCCATCCTCATGCGCTCCTCGCGGGCAGCTTTAGTTTACGCGCGACGATCTCCATGATCTTCTTGTGCGTTTCGCCCGGCGTGCCGCGGGCGTCGATCACCGCGACGCGCTGCTTGTCGCGGGCAGCGATGGCGAGGTAGGTGTTGCGGACACGCTCGAAGAAAGCGCGGCTCTCCTGCTCAAAGCGGTTTTCGTCGCTTTCCGTGAGGCGATTCGTGCGCGTCTTGTTGCGGCGGCGGGCGCGCTCCACGCTGAGGGCGACGTCGGTGTCCATTAGAATTGTGAGTTCGGGTTTTAGATCGCCACACAAGATGCGATGCAGCGCGAGCACCGGCTCGCTGCTCAGCTTGCGTCCGCCGCCTTGATAAGCTTCGCTGGAATCGGTGAAGCGGTCGCAGAGTACGATGCGGCCTTCGGCGAGGGCGGGGCGAATGACCTCTTTAATATGCTGCGCGCGGGAGGCGAACATGAGCGCCAATTCCGCGAGTGGAGCCAGGTCCGAGGTGCTGGTGTCGAGCAACAACTGGCGTATTTTTTCGCCGGTTTGCGTGCCGCCGGGCTCGCGCGTTTCCGCGACCGCCAAGCCGAGGGAGCGCAGGGCGGCCGCGAGTTTTTCCAACTGCGTGCTTTTGCCGCAGCCATCCAGGCCTTCGAAGGTAATGAATTTGCCGCGATGGGGCACGTCCGACATCATAGAGCACGCGGGCGTTTGGTGTCATGGCAGGTCGCGTTCATCGGGCGATTGTCGATTGCGCGCCAGTCTGCTCTTGGCGTTTCTGGGCGGTTTTTCTCTGCGCTTTGAGACTTTGGGTTCAAGACCTCGCGAGAATCTTAAACGCGGAGATCGCGGAGAAATCCGTAGAGTTTCATCCGGCCGCTATGTACCGGCTCGAACGGTGCTGGTATATTCGGGAGTCCTTGTGTGTTTTTCTTTCGTGGGGAGGTTTTCATCGTGCTACGGTCTCGCTTCCGGTTCCTGGTCGCCATTGTTGCCTTGACAGGCGCGGTTTTCGCACAAACGAAGGCTCCCGTGGTGAAGATTTCGGTGGACGCGAGCGACGCGCCACGTAAGATTTTTCATGCCACGCTGGAGTTTCCTGCATCCGCGGGAACGCTTACTGTTTATTATCCGGAATGGATTCCCGGCGAGCACGGGCCCACCGGACCGATCAACGATTTGCTGGGACTGAAATTCCGCGGCAACGGACAAGAGCTTCCATGGCGGCGCGATTTGTTGGATGGCTGGACCTTTCACGTCGATGTTCCGGCGGGAGTCTCCATGGTCGAGGCGACGCTCGATTACGTCTCTCCGGTTTCCATGGATGAGGCTCTTTACACGGCTGGCGCATCCGCTACGGCGAAAATGGCGGTGGTCAGCTGGAACGATTTGCTGCTCTATCCTTCCGGCTTTAGCCTCGATGAACTGACGTATCAAGCCAGCTTGAAACTTCCGCCAGGATGGAAGTATGGCACCGCTTTGCCGATTGCTTCGCAGGTGGGCGCTGAAATTCAGTTTGAGTCCGCATCGCTGGGCACTTTGGTGGATTCCCCGGTGATTGCTGGGGAATACTTGCGGGTGGTGCCACTGGCGGAGAATCCGCATCAGGAAATGGATATTGCGGCGGATAGCGCTTCCGCGCTCGATGTTACGCAGGAGGTTCTGGATCCTTACAAGAACCTGACGGAGCAGGCGAAAAAGCTTTTCGGGGCGCAGCATTTTCGCGATTATCACTTTCTCTATAGCTTGAGCGATCATGTGGCGCACTTTGGGCTGGAGCATCATGAATCGGACGACAGCCGGGTAGGCGAACGTTATCTGGTGGACCCGGGGCTGCGCCTGGTGGAAGCCGGGCTGCTGCCACACGAGTATGTGCACTCGTGGAATGGGAAATACCGGCGGCCGGCGGACTTGACCACGCCTGACTACGAAAAGCCGCAGCAAACCGATTTGCTGTGGGTTTACGAAGGGCTGACTTCTTACTTGGGTGATGTGCTGAGCGGGCGCAGCGGGATTCGCACACCGGAGCAGTATCGCGACAACCTGGCGAAGATTGCCGCGGATATGGATCACCATCCAGGGCGCACCTGGCGCAACTTGCAGGATACGGCCGACGCTGCGCCGGAGCTTTATATGGCCTCGAAAGATTGGCTGTCTTGGCGGCGGGACACGGATTTCTATGACGAAGATGTTCTCAACTGGCTGTGGGTGGACACGATTATTCGCCAGCAAAGCCATGGTAAGAAATCGATAGACGACTTTTGTCATCTGTTTCATGGCGGGCCGGGCGGACAGCCCGAGATCAAGACCTACACATTCGACGATGTGGTGAACACGCTGAATCAAGTTGTGCCGTATGACTGGCGCGGCTTCTGGACGGAGCGGCTCACCACGCACGCGCCGCACGCGCCGTTGACGGGCATCGAGAACAGCGGATGGAAATTGGCGTATGACGGAACTGCCTCGGAGTTGATCACGGCCTGGGAAGGGGCGCACAAGCAAATCGATGCGGCGTATTCGATTGGGGTGACGGTCGGGTTTGACGGCCTGATCGAAGATACAGTGGAAGGTTTGCCGGCAGCCAAAGCCGGCATTGGGCCGGGCATGAAAGTGGTGGCAGTGAATGGTCGCGCGTTTACACCCGAGGTGTTCTTGACTGCGCTGCGCGAGACGGCCAATTCGGGGCCGCTGGAATTGCTGGTCGAGAATACGGATTACTTCAAGGCCTACAAGCTCGACTATCATGAAGGAGAGAGGTATCCGCATCTGGTGCGGGATGAAGCAAAAGCGGATATGCTGGGGGAGATTATCAACGCGCGGTAGCCGCATATTTCAATGCGCCCGTAGCTCAATTGGATAGAGCATCTGCCTTCGGAGCAGAGGGTTGGGGGTTCGAGTCCCTCCGGGCGCGCCAGTTAGCGGTGGTTGGGAATTTTGCAGAAACTCGTGGGAACGGCGCCCGGAATCGCCGCGCTGCTTGCGCCGCCTATTTGCCTGCGGTCTTGTTGAACGTTAGAGCGGGAGCACGCACGCTAAGTCGTTTTTTCATCTCCGCGCCCGGCAGGTGAGAACCAATGCGGGATGAGTTCCTCTCGCCTCGGCCTTTGCAAGAACATATAGGGAGGGCCACCTTACCTTGAAATGCAGGGAAGGGCCGCAGCGGGCGCTGAGAAAGACCAGCCCGGACCATTCGTGAATAATCAGATATTGCCTTGGGGGGTGGCCGAGATTGGAAGGCCTGGTCAATTACTGTCCGTTGCTCGATTACCTGGCCGAGCTTAACGCCCCGGGGGCGTTCCTGCTGGTGGATGTGGGCTGCTCGGGCGGGATTGACCGGCAGTGGCGGCGAATGCGGAGCAGGCTGCGGGCGATTGGGATCGACCCGGATGTGCGGGAGATCGAAAGGCTCAGGGCACGGGAAAAAAATCCTGCCGTCAGTTACGAAAATGCATTCGTAGGGCTGCCTCTCGATCATGGGTTCGCTCGGCAGAAACAGGGGCGTCCACTGCTGGAGCGCAACCCGTGGCCGCGACTGAGCACGGCGCGATATCTCGAGCTGGTCTACCCCAAGGAGGCGCATCCGGACGACGCGGAGAAGCGCTCGGCCAACCTGTGGCAGGCGGCGCAACTCGCCGATGCGGCACCGCTGGTTCTACCTCAATATTTGTCGGGTAAGGGGATCACGAGCCTCGATTTTCTGAAGATTGATGTGGACGGCGCCGACTTTGACATCCTCAATTCTTTCGATCAGGCGCTAGGAAAACTGCAGGTTCTCGGAGTGGGGATTGAAGTCCGGTTTTGGGGATCGGAGTGCGCGACGGATGGTACCTTCCACAACGTGGACCGGTTCATGAAGGCACGGGGCTTCGAACTGTTCAACCTGACGGTCCGGAGATATTCCACCAGCGCTCTTCCGAGCCGGTTTAGCGGGCGCGCTCCCGGGCCGACCGAATTCGGCCGGGTGCATCAGGGGGACGCGATGTATGCGCGCGATTTGGGGAGCGGCTTGTACGAAGAGTTTGGGAACGCGCTGCCGGCCGGGAAGTTGCTGAACCTGGCGGCGATTTTCGCGGTTTTTGATTTGCCCGATTGCGCGGCGGAGCTGCTACTGAAGTTCCGCAGTCAGCTTGCCGCAGCGTGCGACGTGGATCGGGCACTCGATGCGCTGGCCAGGCAGGCGGAGGGCGGAGCGGCGAGCTACGGGCGCAACGTGGAACGGTTTCGGCAACGGCCGCAAGCGTCTTTAGGCACGAAGAACCCATTGCTCCGGATGGGCCGCGCCTGGATGAGAAGCTACCGCAAGTGGCGAGGCAGGATGCAGCTGCTGCGGCTGGAGCGCGGGTAGGATCGCGCGCAATCAAAAGACGCGACGGTGGGCCAGCCCCCAACCTCAGTTAAACTGAGAGTCAATAAAGATCAAAAGCAAGGGTGGCCAGCTTTATAGAACCCGGCGCAGGCTCGTCATTCACTATGTTCCCGTGACCTGTCCCAACTCCAGTCATGCCGATCTCGTTGTTCTCCATGTTCTGGGCAATCATCTGCTCCATCAGCGTGGATTTGCTGTATCATTCCGTCCACGATCACCAGAAGTCCTTTGGCCTGTGCTACGGAAACGTGCTTTCCACTTTGGTCGGCGATTTCATCTTTCAGAGCGGTAAAGATGCGCTTTGCCTCGCAGGGCTCCCCGTCATGGATGGCATCGTTGGCTGCTTCAATCTTCGCGAGCAGGCTCCGTTCAATGCCGGCATTCAATGAGAGTGTCGGTATGATCAAACTCAAAATGTGCGCTGAGGTTCCGGCATCAACGCTGCTGTTTGCAGGTATTGAGACGTCGGTAACGCCGTCTCCGTTAAGGTCCAATTCAAGTATCGGCGTCCCCCCGGTCGGCGAAAGGGTGAAACTGCCCTTCGATGCGGTGCCGATCGGAACGTTTGTAAAACTCGTGGTCTGAGTAACGTTACCGCTCGAGTCCTCCTGGTTGAACTGGAGCGAAAAAATCCCGACCGCTGTGCCAGAAATTCCGACCTGGTAGGTCTGATTCAGCGCGAGGAGTCCTGTTTGGTTTTCCCCCAGACCGAAGAAGCTGCTGAAAGGTATTGCAGTGTGGATGCTACCGTCCTGCGCGAGGCCATCCACATTGCCGTTCACGTCCGCAATGGCAACGTTGATTGGGCTGTGCGAGCACCAGTCGATCATAGGGCCAGTTGAAAATGGTACCGTAGAAATGCCCGGCGGAAGCGGAGTGGTGGAATTGTTTCCTAGGATAGTGAGCACCAACGATTGAACTGCCGCGTTATTCGGTAATGCATCATGGGCGATGCCATCGGCATAAAACACCTGGATGTTGCTCCCGGGTGCTCCAGTGGCACTCAACAACGGAACCGTGCTGTCCCCATTCCCCGGTATGGAACACCAGACTCTTGGTTTTATCGCCGGATCCCCAACTAACTGGAGTCCATTTAATGTCGGAATGCCAGATCCAGCGATCTCGAATTGCGCAACCGTTAGCGGTGAACTGATTGAGCTGTGGAATGCGTTGGCTGCAGCAACCCAGGCCGCACTTCGCAGAAAGCCGAATCCTTGTGGCGGATCCAGATAGCTTTCATCGAGGCTTAGTTTGCCACTAGATTCGATAAACGGATCTCTAGGCATGAGCTGAAAGACGGACGGAAGTGTGCTTGCAAACTGGGCTAATGCTTGCGCATTTATAGGGAAAACTGTAATTCCCAATGAAGTATCGACCCTAGAATCATTGACCAGAGTCGCAAAGGCCTTTGGAGATCCCCCGTGCGGGGTTCCCATGTAAATGATCTTGTCCAAGCGGCTCTCGCCGTAGGTGGCAGCATAGGCTCGCGTGACGAGTCCGCCCATGCTATGCGCGAGGATGTCGACGGTGCTTTGCCCCGATTGAGGGATGACGGTTGTCTCAATGAAGGCGTTTAGCTTGCTTGCATTTGTGGCGTTGTCGAGGCGCCAATCGTATGGAAATACGAACAGGGTCTTGTCTAATTCGTAGCCATTGTCCTTCAACGACTGAATCAGTTTGCCGTAAAAATCCAATTCTCCAGTCGCCACCTTCAAACACGGCAAACTTCCATCGAAAACGGAGCCGGTTTGAATCGGGTAAACGCTGTTACCATTGGCATCAATATCCAAAGTTTGCAGGTAACTATCGTCGCCTGGGGCCAGCGTACAATTCACCCATAGGAGTACGTTTCCAAGATAGAGCGACGTGCCCATAACCCCGGGAATGACAATGGCAGGCGGCGCCAGCGGCGTTATCTTAAAGAACGTGAGTGGACTGGCTACTTGGGGGGCGGAACCGATACAAACGCTGCCTGTCCCAGATGAGCATTCATAGTAGGCACCAGGGATAGCATGCGTAGAGGGTATTAGAGACTGGATGGGCAGGAAAATGTTGTAGTTATTCACGCCGTCCCTGAATGAGATACCGGGATTGTCTACGAGCGCAGCCGGGTTGGAAGGAAGTATCAAGTTGTCACCGGTGTACACTCCTGGAGGCAGCAAGGTGATAGCCGACCCGTTCTGAGTGGCGTTCGACATCGACGTGACCAGAAATAGCCCGCCTCCCTTGGGGGTAGCAGTCACCGTCGCCGTACCATTTCCGAACGGCCCCGACCAGGAAAGGACGAACTGCTGGCCGAATGTGTTGGAAGGCAGAACCGCAAAGAGGCTGAGACCACATAGGAATCTGAGCAGCTTGAACATTTTCTCACCTCGATCTCCAAGAATAAGCGTAGGTACTCTGCGCCGATTCGGGAAGGATCAGGATTTTAGAAAGAAGCCCGCCTGCCGACAACCAAAGCTCTATGAGGCCGATTGATCCCAAGGCTTTGGGAGAGCCGAAGAGCTTTTACTCTCAAAAGCGCAGGCCAAATAAACGGGAATTTCCTTTTTGCTCCACAAAAAGTTCGCGCAAGTAGAGACCCAATCACGGTTCGTGTCAAGATGCAATGATTTGCACACTGATTCGCATCCCTCGGGTACATGATCCCGAACCAGCCCCCCACACGATCTCTAATCCTCCACTACTCCAGCGAACAAATCTGTCTCCTCGACAACCGGGCCGGGTTTCGCCGAAGCGGCCAGGTGATATCGCTCTTCATACATAAACTTGCGTAATCGCTCTTCCAGGCGAGCCCATAGCGGGGCTTGGCTGGTGTGCGCCTTGAAGGCGGCGATCTTGGTTTCCATGTGCTTGCCGATGTCGAGGGTGGCGGAGACAGGAGGGAGCACGACCGCCTGGCGGTCGGGCAGAGTGAAGTTGGCGGTCAGGTAGTAGAGCTTTTGCGGGCAATGCGGTTTTTGGCCGGCGAGTTGGTCGGGGAAGCGGTTGTCGCGTCCCGACCAGTGGAAGGCCAGGTTGGCGAAAATCGATGCCATGGAGTGGTCGGTATGGGCGGTGACCCCGCCTTCGGGGCCGAAAGTGAGCATGACTTGCGGGCGGAACTCGCGGACCTGCAAAGTCACATCGCTGACTATGCGATAAAGATCCTGGCGATGCAGTTTGCCGTCGGGATAGTCGAGCACGATGCGGCGGGTGACCCCGAGAATGGCGCAGGAGGCGGCGAATTCCTTGCGGCGGATGGCGGCGAGTTCGTCGTCGGTCTTGGCGCCGCCGCGGTTGCTGGCGGCTTGGCCGGGAGTCAGGCAGAGAACGCAGGTTTCGACGCCGCGGTCGGCATACACGCGAAGCGCGCCGCCGAAGCCTCCGGCTTCGTCGTCGGGGTGGGCAGTGATAACCATCATGCGGAGCATGGAGTGATTGTAGCGTGGAGACGGTTATGTGGCGCCTGCCGTCGCGACGCCGAGACGAGACGCCGGCGCTACGGAGACAGAGTTTCGCTCGCGAGCGCCTCGACGTTTTCCTCCAGCATGAAGGCCAGTATTTCCTGCGGGACCGGCGCATTCCACACCGGGGCGAACGACTGGCGGTGTAGCGGCGACGGGCCGTGTTCGCGCAAGGCGGCGAGATGGCGTGGTGTGCTGTAGCCCTTGTTGGAAGCGAGTCCGTAGGCAGGGAAGACAGGATCCCATTCGCGGATCATACGGTCGCGCTCGACCTTGGCGATGATGGACGCGGCGGCGATCGAGGCGGAGAGCGCGTCGCCGTGGATGATGGGGTCTTGCGGCAACTCGCAGTGCAGGCGCATGGCGTCAACCAGAAGATGATCGGGGCGCGGCTGCAATTGCAGAACCGCATTTTGCATGGCGACGCGCGATGCTTGGTAGATGTTGATCTGGTCGATGCGGGCGGCATCGACGGCGGCGATGGCCCAAGCGATGGCGTGCTCGCGAATGCGTAGCGCCAGAATCTCACGACGGTCGGCAGGCAGCAGCTTGGAATCGCGCAGTCCGCGGATGCGGTACGCGGGATCAAGAATGACTGCGGCGGCGACCACCGGGCCGAACAGTGAGCCGCGGCCAACTTCGTCCACTCCCGCGACGAGTTGCGCGCCGCATCCCCAGGCTTTTTTCTCGTAGAGCAAGGTGCAGCGCAGGCGCTTCAGCAGGCGCAGCTTGGCTGCGGATGGCGACGGGCTTTTCTGCGCTGCGAGTTTTGCTTTCGCGGCCACTGCTCGGGGATACCGGCATCTTCGCCTAGAGCCGGGCTGTGGAGCAAGGATGAATTTAGAAATTTGTCATTTCGAGCGCAGCGAGAAATCTGCTTCATCGCGAGGGCCGGCGAACAGCGGATTCCTCGTCGCTGCGCTCCTCGGAATGACAACTTCAGCTGGGGAATGGCAACAATCTAGTTGTTACGCGTACTGGTTACCAAGGTAAATTGACCGCATTTCCGGCGGTTGGTATTTTCCCCACAAGGAGTGGTTCGCAATTGTGCCTGTGAAAGAAGCTACCAAGCAGCAAACGGCGCCGGAGGAAGCGAAATTAGTGTCCGAGCGCAATGACCGGCGCGTGCACGTAGCCTTGCCCGTGCGGATTACCTATTGGGATCAGGATCGGAAGCCGGGCCTGGAAATGGCCTGCACCTACGATATTTCGCCGCATGGGGCGAGGATCACCAGCCTGCGCTGTATCAAGGAGGCCGGAGAAATCATCGCCATCGAGCGCGGGCGCAACAAGTCATTCTGCCGCGTGGTATGGATTGGCGAGCCAAATTCGGAGCTGCGCGGGCAGGTCGGACTGCAATGCGTGGAATCCGAACGGGCGATGTTTGAAGGCGAAATGCGCGAGATGGAAGATCTATTTGAGCACATTCCGCGGGAAAACGGTTCGCGGCGCAGCGGGTTGAGCGACGGGAATCGCAGGAGCCTGGCACGCTACCGGGTGAATGGCGTTGCGGAATTGCTGCAGCCGGGTCGCAAGGGGAATCAGAAGGCCGGCATCAGGGATTTGTCGGAGATGGGGTGCTTGGTCACAACCAAGCAGGTGCTGCTTCCTGGAACCGACCTAAAACTGGTTTTGAATGTCGCCAACTATGCGCTGAGCGTGAAGGGGCAGGTCCGGCACGCGGCGCTCGATTTGGGAGTTGGGATTGAGTTCAACGAGATCCGCAAGGGCGATCGTGAGACGTTGAAGCACCTGCTGCGCAAGCTGGAAGAGCAGAAGCTGGAGGAAGTGTTCCAGCTGGAAGTCCAAAGGTAGGACTGGCAACCGCCGGTTCCCATGGTCCCAGAGATTCCATTACACAACATTAAGAAAACACTCGTGTGAGCGGGGGCCGGCGGGCTTTGCCGGCGAGGGCGCGCCAGCGCAATCGAGGGGGAGGGATCTCCTCGGGACTGCCGGTCAGGCGCCGGCACTACCCATCTCTACTCCGCTGTTGCAGCCAACGGCGCTTCCTGTTCGCGCTCCACGTCCTTTAGGCGGGCGGCCTTGCCGCGCAAGCCACGCAGATAATAAAGCTTGGCGCGGCGGACCTTGGAAGAGCGAACCACTTCCACGCGATCAATCACGCGCGCATTGAGCGGGAAGATGCGCTCGACGCCATGGCCAAAGCTCATTTTGCGGACGGTGAAGCTGGCGTGCGGGCCGTGAGTGTGCTTGATGACCACGCCTTCAAAGGCTTGCAGCCGCTCTTTGTCGCCTTCTTTAATTTTTACATGCACACGGATGGTGTCACCGGGGACAAACGCGGGAATATCGCTGCGTTTGGTTTTGGCGAGAAGTTTTTCGATGATCAGGTTCGACATGGGATTGTCCTTATTCCTTGATTCCTTGTGGTGGTAGTTCTCTGGCTAATTATTTCCGCCCGTGATCTGGGCCAGCAATTTCCTGTCTTCGTCGCTTAACGCCGTTTGCGCCAGCAAGTCCGGACGGTTTCGTAAAGTCTTTTGCAACGCGGCGCGGCGGCGCCAGCGGCGGATTTCTTCATGATCGCCGGACACCAGCACTTCCGGCACCGCCATGCCGCGAAACTCCGCCGGACGCGTGTAGTGCGGGTAGTCCAGCAGCCCGCCGGAGGCGCAGGTGGAATTCGGCAAACCCTCGGCCGCCCATTCGGGCTGCGTGCTGAACGACTCTTGCCGCGCCGACGCCTGGTTGCCCAGGGCGCCGGGAATCAGGCGGACGACCGCGTCCACAATCACCGCCGCGCCCAACTCGCCGCCGCTGATCACGTAGTCGCCGATGGAAAGTTCACGGTCGGCGAGATGCTCGCCTACGCGCTCGTCGACTCCTTCATAGCGGCCGCAGATCAGGACCATTTGTTCCTGGGCGGAGAGTTCTTCCGCCGCGCTCTGATCGAAGCGTTTTCCCTGTGCCGATAGCAGCACCACACTCTGCTTGACGGCGTCGCGTTTGTTTCGCGGCACGATTTCCAGCGCTTCCAAACATTCAAAGATCGGTTCCGGCTTCAGCACCATGCCTTCGCCGCCGCCGAAGGGGCGGTCATCCACGGTGCGGTGCCGGTCGTGCGCGAAAGCTCGCAAGTCGTGGACTTCAACTCTCGCCAGGCCAGATTCTCTAGCTTTACGGATGATGCCGAAGTCCAGCGGCCCGCGGAAAAAGTCGGGAAAAATCGTTAAGATGTCGACTCGCATCGCGGACCTGAAACTTCATTGTCGCTTTTTTCTTTGTTCCCGCTTTTCTTCTTCCGTGAGCGGAGCGTTTACTTCCAACAGGCCTTCCGGCAACAACATTCGAATCTGCTTGTAGCCGGAGTCAACACCTTGCAGGTAGGCCTGGGCGAAGGGAACTTCGAATTCTTTGCCTTTGGCTTTCACTACCAGCAGCGGCGCCTCGCCGGCACCGAAGCGTACATCTTCTACCTTGCCGATTTCGCGCTCGCCATCGAACAGCGTGCAGCCGATCAAGTCGCTTACGTACGTCCAGCCCGGCTCCAGTCGCGCTCGTTGTTCGACGGGAACCTGCAACTCCGCGCCGACTAACGTTTCCGCTTCCGAGATCGAATCCACGCCGGCGAATTTCAAAACCAGAAGCCGGTTGTGAGCCCAGAATCCTTCGATCTTCAGCTCTCGGCGCGCGCCGTCCTTGCCTAGCGCCGACAATTGCATGCGTTCGCGGAATCTATCTTCGACGCCGGTGTGCAACTCGACTGCGACTTCGCCGCGGCGGCCTTGTGTCTTTACGACCAGGGCCAGAGTGATGAATTCGCCGGCTATTCTAGAATCTCCAAATCGAAGCGCTTTTGCAGGCGAATACCGGCGGCATTCACCAGGCACCGCATGGCGCGAACGGTGCGGCCATGTTTGCCAATCACTTTGCCCATGTCGGCGGGCGCCACTTCCAGTTCGATGACGGTTTCGCCGTCTTCCTCGACTTGATAAACCAGCACCTCGTCGGGCGCGTCCACCAGCGCCTTCGCGATCTGTTCGACCAAGGCTCGAACATCCCCGGTTGGCTCGCTCATTGATGGCTCCAAGTCAATCGCAAGTGGAAGGCTTCGGCGGCTCGCACTACGACGCGACGGGAGCGGCGCTGGCCGGTGCCGGCTGGGACATGATCTTGGTGACCCGCTCCGAGAGCTTCGCGCCCTTGGACACCCAGTAGTCGATGCGCTCGCGCTTAAGCTCGATACTGACCGGCTTGCTCCGCGGATTGTAGGTTCCCACGACCTCCACTGGGAGACCGTTGCGCGCGCGCTCCTTTTCAATGACCACCACGCGGTATTGCGGCTGCTTGCGCGCACCCGTGCGCTTTAGACGAATCATTAACACAGAGCTTTGTTTCCTTTCCTAATCCTGCTGGTAGGGGTAAGACAAACCGTTATTTTCACAGAATTTAGCGGGGATGGCAAGGGCATTGATTAAGACCTCGCAAGGGCCAAATCTTGAATTGCATTCGCGTTTCTTGCAGTGAAGAAAGCTGCTGGGTACTTGCGACAGCCTATCGCGCCAAGAATATTGTCCCATCTATTTTGCGAAAACTGCGAAAATGAGTATGCTGGCAGATTGCGGCGAGCCCCCATGAACGGTGAATTGATTTCCAACCTGCGAATTTCTGGTTTGTTGGTATGGCTGGTTGCGGCATGTGCCGCTCCGTCGCTGGCTCAAACCGAGCCGGAGATCGCGCCCCCAGTGGCGTATTCCTCGGTGAGCCAGCTCAACACCATGCTCGGGGAAGTTGAGCAAGCCTCCCAGACCACGCAACTCGATTTGGCCAAGCTGCGCATCGAGCGCTGGAAAGCGGACGGAGGAAGCAAGCGGCAGGCCGAGGCGAACGTGGAATCCATTACGCGCAATTTGCAGAGCGCCCTGCCGGGGATGATCAGCGATTTGCGGACCTCGCCGGAAAGCCTGGCTTCGACGTTTAAGCTGTATCGCAATCTGGACGCGCTGTATGACGTGTTCGGTTCGGTGGTCGAGTCGGCGGGAGCGTTCGGATCGAGGGATGAATTTCAATCGCTGGACAATGACTTGGGCGCGCTGGAAAAGGCGCGCCGCGAATTTGCCGATCGCATGGAAAGCCTGGCCGGCGCCAAAGAAGCGGAACTGGCGCGTTTGCGGGCTCAAGTGAGGGCGAGCCAGCCTGTGGCAAGTTCGCAAGGAGCCAAGAAGATCATTGTGGATGACGATGAGCCGGTGAAGAAGCCGGTCAAAAAGAAGGTTGTTGCCAAGCCGGCTGCCAAGCCCGGCACGAGCCCGGCTACGACTACTTCGCCAGCAACCGCAACGCCAGCAACGAAAACACAGTAGGACGCCCAGCGTTGCTCCGCTAGGCGCGATTTTCCGTCCTTGTTCGTTCGTGTGTTATAACCCATTGAAATAAAAATACTTAGATCCTGGAACTGAATGGCCATGCCTGGGGTCTAAGATATCTAGGGATGCGGACCGGAAGAGTGGATTTCCGGGGGCAAAAGACACTTTTGGGTGAGGCTTGCGGCCCAAAAGACTCTATAATGGGGTGACGCCTCGATGATGGCGGGAGCAACCACCTTGGGAGATTTCGCAGGCGTAATCGGAGTTCGGACGCAGGAAGCGGCGGTGGTCGCCGAACTGAAAGCTGGGTCGGAAGAAGCTTACGCCCGGCTGATCGGCGAATTTCACCAGCCGGTTTACAGCCTGGTGTACCGAATTGTCACCGATGCGTCCGATGCGTCCGATACCACGCAGGAAGTGTTCCTAAAGGTGTTTCGCGGCATCAAGCACTTCCACGGCGAGTCGAGTTTGAAGACCTGGATCTATCGCATCGCGATCCATGAGGCTTCCAACCGGAGGCGGTGGTGGTTCCGTCACAAGGCGCGGGAAACCTCGATTGAGCCTTCGGGAGAAAGTTTTGCGGCCGATGCGGCGCTGGCGATCAAGGACACGCTGATGGATGAACGGGAGTCGCCGTTCGACAGCGCGGTTCACGAAGAAATCAAGATGAGAGTGGAAGAGGAGTTACGGAAGGTTCCCGAGCCGTATCGAACTACGCTGATTCTGCGTGACCTGGAAGATATGTCGTATGAAGAGATCGCGGAGATCACGAAAGTCTCGCTGGGAACGGTGAAGTCGCGGCTGACTCGGGGACGGGCGGCGCTGAAACAGCGGCTGACCGCTTACGTGCGCGAAGTGGGTCCGCAACTGGGGCTGGTAGCTCCAGCGGAAAGCCGCAAGGGAACCGAAACGCGCCCCAAAAAGGCGGCCGACAAGATTCCGTGCGAAGGAGTTTCGTCTCTCGGGGTAGAAGTTGAGGTGACGCGATGAATTGCGCCGAAGCCAAATCGTTGTTTTCTTCGTACCTGGACGGCGCGGTCACGGGGGCGCAGATGCGCGCGATCAGTGAGCATGTGCGAGCCTGCGCCGACTGCAGCCAGGAATATGTGGCGCTCCACCAAACCCAGCAGTTGTTGGCCCAGTTGGGGCGAAAGAAAGCGCCGGAGGATTTGGCGCTGAGGTTGCGCGTGGCCATCTCCCGCGAAGCCGCGCGGGCGCGGCGGCCGTTCCTGGCGGGCGCATTGACCCGGCTGGAAAATACCGTGAATGCCTTTATGGTTCCGGCCATGGCGGGGCTAACCACGACGATCGTGATTTTTGGATTGCTGATGGGATTCCTGGCGGCGCCGTTGATGCAGGCGGACAGCCCAGATGTCCCGCTGGGCCTGACCACCGAGCCGCAGCTGCAGCAGTCGGCGTTTGGGACAACCCTGGACGCCATCCATGGCGATTCGTTGGTCATTGAAGCCATCGTGGATGCGAATGGGCGGGTGCAGGACTACCGCATCTTGTCCAATCCCAAGGATTCTCAAGCGGTGCTGCCGGAATTGAAGAACATGCTTCTGTTCACGACGTTCCGTCCAGCGACCTCCATGGGCAGGCCGACGGCGGGTCGGGCGGTGCTGTCGTTCTCGAAGATTAGCGTGAGGGGATAGGGCGGGATGAGTCGTCGGTCGTCGGCTCTTTAGGTTTCACGCGAATTGCTGACGGCTGAGAGCTGACCGCTAATGGCTTTCTTTTGTTTGACCCTCCGCCGAGAACCCCTTAAACTGGCACGGTAAAGGCATACCCCGCCAAGCCGGAGGCATTCCCTGAATTTCCAGTTGCGATGCTTGCTCAGTGCGGCCCTGCTGGCGCTGCTCGCGCCGATTGGTTTGGCCCAGAGCACGCCCACGATGGCGCTCGACGACAACGAGACCCTGTTTTCCGTGCTGACCGCGATTAACGCCTGCGGATACGACGCGGGATTGGAAGTGTCCGACCCCTTGCGGACGCAAATCCGGAATGAAGTCAGCAGTGCCGTCCAAGCTTCGCAAGACAACCAGGACGCCGCGAAGGCCCTGTGCGATGTGTACACCGCGCTTCCGCCGGCGGATGCTTCGAAGACGCTCAGCCAGTATATTTCGCTGGCGCTTTACCTCAACGCGCCGCCGGAGTTTTCTCTCAAAGTCAAGGAAGCCGATATGCCGCCGGACAGCACCGCGCTGGTCCCCATCGTCCCGGTGCTGCGAAAATTCTACGAAAAAGAGGGACTGCATGCCATTTGGCAGAGCCATCAGGAAGCTTACGCGCTTCTGATGCAGCGCTACCATGAGGCCCTGTCCAAAATGCTGTTCGACACGTCCATCTATCTCAAGGTACCCGCTGAGGAGTTCTTGGGGCGAGGATTCCGAGTGTTCCTCGATCCCATGGGAGCGCCCGGGCAAACCAATGCCCGGAACTACGGGTCCGACTACTATGTGGTGATCTCTCCGGGACGAGGATCTGAACTCAAGATGGACCAGATCCGCCATACCTACCTACATTACCTGCTTGATCCGCTGGCGATGAAGTATCCCCTGGAGACGAAAAACCTTACGCCTTTGCTGGACGCGGTCAAAGCTTCTCCCATGGATGAAAGCTTCCACAGAGATCCGGGGCTGCTGGCCACGGAATGCTTGATACGGGCCATTGAAGCCCGCACCACGGGGACGAAGAACACGCCGGAGGCGCAACGCCAGCAATTGGTCGAAGAGTCGGAACGCCAAGGGTTTATTCTGACCGGTTATTTTTACGAGCAACTGGTGCAGTTCGAAAAGGGTCCAGTGGGTCTGCGCAATGCCTATCAGGATATGCTGGCCGGCATTGATGTGGGCAAGGAGCAGAAACGAGCGGCGCAAACGCACTTCGCCAAGAACGCGGACCCCGAGGTGGTGCATTTAGCGCATGCGCCGCAGGGCCAATTGCTGAAGACGGCCTCGCGGCGGCTTGCCGATGGCGACCCGGATGGAGCGAAGATGCTGGCGCAGCAGGCTCTGGATGAAAAGAGCGAAGATGCGGGACAGGCGTTGTTCATCCTGGCGCAGGTTGCGGCCATGACCCGCCACGGCGATGACGCGATGAATTACTTTCAGAAGGCGATCCAAGTGGCGCAGGAGCCGAAGGTGCTGGCGTGGTCGCATATCTACCTGGGAAGAATTTTCGATCTGCAGAAAGACCGGGAAGCGGCGCTGGCGCAATACCGCGCGGCGCTCACCGCCGGGGCCGAGCTGCCGGAAGCCAAAGCGGCCGCCGAGCGCGGAATCCAGCAGCCCTATGAGGCTCACGCTCATCCCCAATGAGCGGAAGCAGAAATCCATCGGCCCCGCGTACGGGCCGCGAACGAAGGAGAGAGCATGAAGCGAGCAGGGATGATGGTCATAATGCTGGGGCCGGCGATTCTGGCGCTGGCGCTAGGGCCGGAGGCATGGGCTTCTCAGGCCGCACAGACGGGCACGACCCCATCCGCCGCTGCCCCGGCGACGCCGCCGGTGAAGCGACCGCCCCAGGCCAAGACTCAGCCCGAATTTGATGCCTACCAGGCAGCGATGGCCAACGTCAAAGATCCGTCCGCGACCGAAAAAGTAGCGGACGATTTCGCCGCCAAGTTTCCCGATAGCGAACTGCGAATCCTGCTGTATCGAGCCGCGATGCACGGCTACCAAGCCGCCAACAATGCGGACAAAATGCTGGATATGGGCCGCAAGGTCCTGGCCATTGATCCGGACGATCCGGAAGCGTTGATCGCGGTGGCGGAAGTGCTAGTGGAGCGCACGCGGGACAGCGATCTCGATAAGGCGCAGCGCTGGGACGAGGCCACAAAATTGGGACAACACGCACTGCAAACCATCGATACGGACCTGGCGATTCCGGCGAACACGCCGCAAGAGAAGGTGGACGATTACAAAGGTTACCTGCGCTCCAGCGTGTATTCCATTCTGGGCGCGGTGGAGTTCAACAAGGATAAGTTCAGCGACGCGGAGAATTATTTCCGCAAGTCGGTTGATGCCTACCCGGCTCAGCCCGATCCCGTGGTGGTGCTGCGCCTGGCGTTGGCTCTGGACAAGCAGGGAAGATATGCGGATGCGTTGAAAGAGGCAGATCAGGCAGTCGACTTGAGCCAGGGCAATCAGGCGTTGGCGGACCCGGCGAAGCGGGAGCGGGATCGGCTGGTGCAACTGACGGGAGGCATTCCTGTGCCCGACGCTGCCCCGCCAGCCAGCACTACCCAGAATTCATCTGCACCGAAGAAATAACCGAGCAAGGAAGAGGAAACCATGAAGCGAGCAGGCCTATTTGTCATGATACTGGCAGTGACCATGGTGGCACGGGCACAGCAGCCGGCGCCGCCCGCCGCAACCCAACCGGCGCCGCAGCAGCCGAGTGGGGCGCAACCGGCTGCGCCGCAATCGACTGATCTGCAGCCGGCAACTCCGCCGGGAAAGAAACAACCCCAGCCGAAAACCCAAGCGGAACTGGATGCCTATAAGGCTGCCATGGCCCTGACCGATCCGGCCGCGATGGAAAAGGCGGCCAATGATTTCGTTGTCGCCTATCCGGACAGCGATCTGGCTCCCTTGCTTTACCGCACGGTCATGCGCAGCTACCAGGCCGGGAATAACAACGACAAGGTGCTGGAGATGGGGCAAAAAATGCTGGCATCGGACCCTGACGACCCCGAAGCCTTGGTGGATGTAGCGCAGGTGATGGCGTCCCGCACGCGCGATAGCGACATTGACAAGGACCAGCGCCTGGCCACGGCGATGAAAGATGCTCAGCACGCCTTGGAGACGGTGGACACCGATGTCCCGCTGGGCATGTCGCCAGCGCAGGAGGCGATTTTTAAAGGCCTCATGCGCTCCAATGCCTACGGCGTGATCGGGCTGCTGCATTATAAAGCGGAGAAGTTTGCCGAGGCCTCGGATGCTTTCCAGAAGTCGATCGATGCCTTTCCGCAAAACCCCGACCCGATCATCGTACTGCGGCTTGCGTTTGCGCTCGACAAACAAGGGAAATATGCGGATGCGCTGAAAGCGGCGAAACAGGCGGTAGAGTTGACGCAGGACGGCACGAATGCCGGAATGCTGGCGCGCCAGGAGCAAAACAAGTTGACGAAGTTGGCGGGCGGAGGCACTCCGGCTCCGGTGGCACCGAAAAACTAACGGACAAACCATCCCCGGCCAACACAGCGGCCCTAAGGTTGCACGGGATTCTCCGCCTGCTCGGGAGTGTCCCGCCACGCCGCGTGCCGGTTACCTTACTATGACACAACGGGACATTCGGGGGCTGCAGGCGGCGCTGGGCCATTCTTTCCGCTCGCCGGAGCTGCTGGAACAGGCGCTGACCCACACCTCGCAGGCCCGGGAGCGGGAGGCCATGAACCCGGTTGAGGCCAGCCGGGTTGGGGACAACGAACAGCTCGAATTCCTGGGTGATGCGGTACTTGGAATCATCTCGAGCGAACAGCTTTTTCATCGCTTCCCGCACTTTCGCGAGGGGGAACTCTCCAAGTTGCGGGCTCACTTGGTCAGCGAAAAGCATCTCATCAAAGTGGCGGAAAAGCTGGAACTGGGCGAGTACCTGCGCCTGGGGCGGGGCGAGGAAAAGAGCGGCGGGCGCCATAAGACTGCTCTGCTGGTGGATGCGCTGGAAGCCGTGCTGGCGGCGCTCTATCTCGACGGGGGGCTGGAGGCGGCACGGCGCGTGGTGTTGCGGTCAATCCTGGACCCGGAGCTGGAGCGCCTGGCCGGCAGCGGCAGCGCGTTGCCGCTGACTGACTACAAGTCGACTTTGCAGGAGAAACTGCAAGCGGCGGGAAGGCCACAGCCGGTCTATGTGATGGTGGAGTCGCACGGCCCCGAGCATCGGAAGACTTTTACCGTGGAGGCCCGGCTGCGTGCGCAGGACGCTCAGGGCGGGGCTGAGTTCGTGGGCCGGGCCGAAGGTTCGACAAAAAAGACCGCGGAACAGGATGCGGCGCGGCAGGTGCTGGAATATTTGGCGGGGCTCCCGGTCTCCGCAGACGCCGCAGGACCGGGGAGGCGGCTGGCGCGAGCAAAATCTTGACGGTCCAACCCGAATGGAAGTGATGCAGAAAGAGAAACAACCGTCGACCGATCCCATAGCCGCCCTGCAGTCGCTGCTGTCGGCGGTTGTGATTGCGGTTTTCATCATCACTTTTGTGGTGCAGGCTTTTCAGATTCCCTCCGAATCCATGGAAAACACCTTGCTGATTGGCGATTATTTGTTGGTGGACAAGCTGCGCTACGGCGGAGGAGAGTTGTGGGACCATGCCATGCCTTACCAGCCGGTGCGCCGAGGGGACATCATCGTGTTCAAGTATCCGGTGGATCCCAGGCAGTATTTTGTGAAGCGTGTGATTGCGCTTCCGGGGGACCATGTCCGCTTGATGAAGCGACGAGTGTACGTGAATGGCGTACCTCGCAGCGAGCCGTACGTCCGGTATACCGGAGTGGGGCCGGATCTTTTCCGGGACGACTTCCCGCAGCTCGACGAGCCAGTTCCGGATGTGGACGGGAATTGGTGGCTGGAAATGAGTAAGCTGGTGGAGGACGGCCAGCTCATCGTTCCCGAGGGCAGCTACTTCGTGATGGGCGACAACCGGGACGATAGCCGGGACAGCCGCTATTGGGGTTTTGTGCCGCGGGAAAACATCGTGGGACGTCCGTTGCTTATCTATTGGTCGATGCGCGAGGCCAGCCCGGACCTGCAGGCGTCCTCCAGCGCGGGTGATAAACTCATTCACTTCGCGTATTCCGTCAGGCATTTGTGGCAGATCACGCGCTGGGACCGTACGTTTCGATTAGTCAATTGAGGGCGGAAACTCGCCGGTAAAGAGGATGAATCGCCAGTGGCCAAGAACAACAAAGGAAACAACAAAGAGGTCCCGAAGAAAGAAGAGCCGCCCCATGAGACTCCGGTGGAGTTTCTGGCTTCCTTGGCCGTGGTGTTGGTCACGGGGCTGTTCATCATTACGTTCATCATGCAGGCTTTTGCCATTCCTTCCAGTTCCATGGAGGACACGCTGCTGATTGGCGATCACGTGTTTGTGAACCGGGTGCAGTTCGCGCCGCGCACAGCCTGGCTGGGGCCGCTCTTGCCTTATCGCGAGATCCGGCACGGGGACATCGTGGTGTTTCTTTCTCCCGCGGAACCGGGGTTGTACGTGGTTAAGCGGATTATCGGGCTGCCGGGCGACCGCATCCACTTGCGGGATGGAGCGGTATATCGCAACGGATTGAAGCTGGTCGAGCCGTACGTGCAGCACACGGTCGGAGATTACAACGCGTATCGCGACAATTTTCCGGCGGTGCCGCCAGACTTGAATCCCAATGTGACCCCGGAGTGGTCGGTGGAACTGGCCCAGCATATCCAGGGCGACGACCTGGTGGTTCCTCCCAATAGCTATGTGGGCATGGGCGACAATCGCGACGTGAGCCTGGACAGCCGCTATTGGGGATTCATCCCGCGGGAAAACGTGATTGGCCGGCCCATGCTGATTTATTGGTCGTTCGAAACTCCCGCCGGGCAGTATCTGGAAACCGGAATCGGGGATCGGATTGGCATCGTGGTGCACAAGGTCATCCATTTCTTTGACCAGACTCGCTGGAACCGAACGCTGAAGGTGGTGCGGTGAGTTTTCTTCGCTCCAAAGCCGGGAGGGCCGCCGCCGGCGTAGTTGTGATTCTGGCGCTGTTTCTGATACGACCGGGGGCGGACCGTTTGCGCGGCCGCATTACGCGTTCCATCAGCCTGGCCATTGGACGGCCTGTGGATATCGCCAAGGTAAGCCTGCGCTTGTTACCCCGTCCGGGATTTGATTTGCAGGATTTCGTGGTTTATGAGGATCCAGCGTTCGGGGCGGAGCCGATGCTGCGTGCCAGCGAAGTCACGGCTGCCTTGCGATTGACTTCGCTATTGCGCGGGCGGTTAGAAATCTCCCGTCTTGTGCTGACCGAGCCCAGCCTGAATCTGGTGCAAGATGGCACGGGCCATTGGAACCTGGAAAATCTTCTGGTGCGGGCGAACTTGACGCCGGTTGCGCCCACCGGCAAGAGCAAGCGTGAGGCGCGCCCCGGTTTCCCCTACATTGAGGCGGACCAAGGGCGGATCAATTTCAAGCTGGGCCAGGAAAAGATGCCTTATGCGCTGACCGAAGCCGACTTCAGCATTTGGCAGGATTCGGAAAACGCCTGGGGAATGCGGCTGAAAGCGCGACCCATGCGGACTGACTTCGATCTCTCCGACACCGGCACGGTGCGGGTGAGCGGATCCTGGCAGCGGGCCGCCGCGCTGCGCGATACGCCGGTGCAATTCAGCCTGCAGTGGGAGCGCGCCCAACTGGGACAGGTCACGAAACTCGCCTACGGCCGAGACTTAGGATGGCGCGGGACGATTGCCGCCTCGGTGGCGCTTAGCGGAACGCCCGCCGACCTGACGATTGCCACCAGCGATTCGGTGGACGACTTCCGGCGCTACGACCTGGCCGATGGCGACAGCCTGCGGCTGGCCGCGCAATGCAACGCCCACTACCGTTCGGTGGATCGCGCGCTGCCGGCTCTGTCTTGTCAGGCGCCGGTGAGTGGCGGTTTCTTTCGCTTGGACGGGAGTGTTGGCGGCGCGTCCGGTTCCCGCACTTACGATCTGACTCTGCTGGCGCAGGACATTCCCATGCAAGCCCTGGTTGCGCTGGCAATGCATGCAAAGAAGGACATTCCCGAGGATCTGGTGGCAACCGGCACGTTGGACGCGGCGTTCAAGTTTGCGCGCAGAAGCCAGGGGTCCCAGTTTCTGACGGCCTGGACGGGCGGCGGCCAAACCCGGGATTTTGCCATTGGGTCCGCGCTGGCTAAGACTGAACTGCCGTTGGATCGGATTCCGTTCTCGGTTTCGTCGGGCGCTCCTTTGCCGCGGGATGCGGGCGGCCCGCATTCGAGGCCGCAGCCAGCGCCGGCGCAGTTCGCCGAGGTTGCTCACGTGGAAATCGGTCCGTTTAATCTGGCGCTGGGCCGGCCCACGCCTGCCGCCGTGCGCATATGGCTGTCGCGGACGGATTACAGTTTGCAGATTGTGGGAGACGCGCAAATCAGAAAGCTTCTGCAAGTCGCGCGGGCGGTGGGGCTGCCGGCCTTGCAGCCGCCCGCGGATGGAACGGCGAAAGTCGATTTGCAGATCGCGGGCGCGTGGTCGGCCTTCACGGCGGCAAAAGCTGCCGGAACCGCCCAATTGCAATCGGTCCGCGCGGAAGTGCGTGGTTTGAACGAACCGCTGGAGATTGCTTCGGCCAACCTGTTGCTGGAACCAGACCTAGTCGAAGTGAAGAACTTGGCGGCTTCCGTCGCGGGAAGCACATGGCGCGGATCGCTGGAATTGCCGCGAGGCTGCGCCGCGCTGGGAACATGCTCCATACGCTTCGATCTGCAAGCTGACACCGTCGCAACCGACAGTCTAAGCGAGCTGCTGAACCCACACCCGCGGAACCGGCCCTGGTATCGCTTTCTGTCGGCGCCGGAATCGCGAAGTCCGTATCTGCTCACGCTGCGGGCCAGCGGCCGGATCAGCGCCAATCGGGTGGCGATACACAAGCTGATGGCGTCGCGCGTCTCGGCGAATGTCGATTTGGAGAACGGCGTGGTCCGGCTTTCCGGCCTGCGGGGGGAAACTCTGGGCGGAAAGCATGTGGGAGACTGGAAGGCGGATTTCACCGGCAAGGCGCCCCAGTACAGTGGCAGCGGTTCGCTGCAACGAATCGCTTTGGGACAGCTTGCGCAAGTGATGCAGGACGGCTGGATTACGGGCACGGGGAATGCGACGTATCAGGCGTCGGCCTTCGGCTCGACCGGGGCTGAGCTGATTTCGTCCGCCAAAGCGAGCGTACAGGTGGAGACGTTCTCTGGCACGTTGCCGCACATTGTGTTGCCCGGAGGGGTGGCGCCGCTGCGCATGCGTCGCTTCACGGGACGGTTGCAACTCGGCGACCGCAAGTTCGAGATTCAGGACGGCCAACTGGATACTTCGGAAGGCGTTTATGAAGTGAGCGGCACGGCGTCACTGACGCGAACGCTTGACTTGAACCTCATGCGGGCGGGAGCGCACGGCTTCAACATCAGTGGTCCGCTGACTGAGCCGCGGGTGGCGGAAGCCAGCGCCCAGCAAACTCGAGCCGCTCTGAAGCCATGAAGGCCCGGGCGATTCCGTTGCTCGTTGCTGTGGTCTATTGCACCTGTTCTGCCGCGGCCGCGCCCGCCGGCGCCGACCCGGTTGCCAGCATGGAGCGCAAACTTCGGCGCATCCAGAGCAATAGCACTTCCAGCCATCCGCAGCCTGTCTCCACCGAATTCACCGAGGATGAAATCAACGACTACTTCGCCGCGAAGAAAGTCAACCTGCCTGCGGGAGTTCAGTCCATTCTTTTCCAGGGTGAGCTGGGAGTGGTAACGGCGACCACGCGCGTGGATTTCGAACGGGTAAAATCCGGGCATAGCTCGTTCAATCCGCTGCTCGAGATATTTAGCGGCGTCCACGATGTTGTGGTGGTGGCGCACGCGCGTGGCGCGGGCGGCGTGGGCTACGTGGAAATTGACTCGGTATCGTTGGACGGAGTGGAAATACCGAAATTTGTGTTGCAGTTGTTTGTCGAGAAATATGTACAGCCCCGCTATCCAGGCCTGGGACTGGATTCGAAATTCAGCCTGCCGGACCGCATTGACAGCGCGACGGTGGGAGCTCATGAATTGACGGTCATGCAGAAGTAACGGGCCGTTCGCCGTTTCTCATTCTGCTTGCAGCGGGCGGCCTCGCTGTCTCGGTATGCTATGGTTTATCGTCCGGAAACCTATCCGCGAGACACTCATGCCGCGATATGAATACCGTCCGCTCGCCCCGACTCCCGCAGCGGCGAAGGCGTTTGGGGAGTGGCTTGAAGCGCTGGATCGTGAGTTCATGAACCGCGATCCGGAGCATCGCAGCGGCGTGGTGCGGGAAGCGCTGCACCAGCTTTATTTGGGGCGCCCCTATGCGGAGCCAAATCTCCGCGCACCGCTGGCGCAGCAATCGTTGGTGCACTCGTTCGATCCGCGCAACGCCACGCTGGAACCCGAATATTACGGCGATGTGGATGCCGCCCGATACACGGAGCGCAAGCCGCTCATCTGGTTTTGGATGATGTACGACCGTTCACCTGTGGGCCTGAATCACTGGCTGGGATTTCGCATGCGGGCCATGCTGGCCCGCCATGTGTTCAAGCACCTCGGCAAGAATGTCAAGATTTTTCACGGCGTGGAATTTTCCTTCGGCTACAACCTGACGGTGGAAGACAATTGCACCATTCATAAATACGTGCTGCTCGATGACCGGGGCGAAATCATTATTCACGAGGGCTCCTCGCTCTCCGACTATGCCAATATCTATTCGCACGCGCACGATTTAAATGACGGCATGATCGTGAGCAACCACAAGACGGAAATCGGGCCCCAGGCGCGGATCACCTACCACGCTACGGTGCTGAGCGGCGTAAAGGTGGGGGAGCACGGCATGGTCGGTTCGATGGGCGTGGCTGCGAAGGATGTGGAACCGTTTCATGTGGTCGCGGGGATTCCCGCCAAGCCGGTTAAAGTGAAGCCCATCGCGCCGGAGGAGCTGCAAAGCAAATTCGAGAAGCGGTAGGGCGGCGGCGGTCCTCGGCGGTATTTGCTCGGGATCTTCGCGCGGCCCGGAGGCCCCGCCCAATCGGGGTTCCGCGTGTTAGTATCGAGTCCGACTTGGCATGACTCTGCAACATGTTGACATCCTGTTTCAGGTGATTGCGTTCTTGTTCGCGATCAGCGTGCATGAGTCGGCGCATGCCTGGATGGCAAACCGGTGTGGCGATCCGACCGCGCGGATGCTGGGCCGGATCACTCTCAATCCCATCAAACACATCGATCTGTTCGGAACCATCCTGCTGCCGCTGATCGCGCTGCTGGCGCACATGCCGATGCTCGGCTGGGCCAAGCCTACGCCGGTGGACCCGCGCAACTTCAAGCACCCGGTGCGCGACGATATTTTGACCGCGGTGGTCGGGCCAATCAGCAATTTCCTGGTTGCCGGCGGAGCCACGGCGCTGTTGGTCATCATCAAGCTTAGTTCGCCATTTGGCCACGATGTGGTGATGGGGGACGTTTCGGTGCAATCGAATTCGCCTCTGGTACCGATCACTTTGCTGGTCTATGAGCTGATGCAGATCAATGTCGTTCTGGCAGTGTTTAATCTGATTCCCGTCCCGCCTCTGGATGGGAGCCATGTGCTGCGCCATTTTCTTCCCGCGGGAGCGCTTCGCGCCTATGATACGGTGGGTTGGATGGGGCTGCTGGCGCTGGTTTACTTTGGCGGTGGATTCCTGGACCAATTGCTCAGTCCATTTCTTCATTTCTTCAACTACATTCTGGTAAGCGTCTGATGGCCTCTTCGATCAAGCGGAAACGCGTGCTCAGCGGTATGCGCTCGACTGGCAAACTGCATCTCGGCAATTTTGTCGGTGCGCTGGAGAATTGGGTGCGCATGCAAGACGAACACGAATGCTTTTTCTGCGTTGCCGATCTGCACGCCCTCACCACCGACTACGCGGACACATCCAAGGTGAAGGAGAATTCACTGGACGTTCTGCTGGACTGGCTGGCGGCCGGGCTTGACCCCAAGCGCTGCACCATGTTCATCCAATCGCACGTGCCGCAACACGCGGAGTTGCATTTGCTGCTTTCGATGATTACGCCGCTGGGCTGGCTGGAACGCGTGCCGACCTACAAGGAACAGCAGGAGAACATCACGGGAAAGGACTTGAGCACCTACGGGTTTCTCGGTTATCCAGTGCTGATGTCGTCGGATATTTTGCTCTACAAGGGAGATTTCGTTCCCGTGGGCGAGGATCAGGCGGCGCACGTGGAGCTGACGCGGGAGATTGCGCGGCGCTTCAATGGCTTCTATTGTCAAAAAAACGCGCCGGTCTTTCCTGAACCGAAGACTGTGCTGACACCTTCCCCCAAGTTGCCAGGCACCGACGGGCGGAAAATGTCGAAATCATATGGAAACACGATTCTGCTTTCGGACCCGGAACCCGTGGTAAGACAGAAGCTCAAGACCATGGTCACGGATCCGGCGCGGGTTCGCCGCACTGATCCGGGGAACCCGGACGTTTGTCCGGTTGGCGATCTGCACAAGATTTTCAGCAGCCCCGAAACCATGGCCAAGGTGAACGCGGGCTGCCGCTCGGCAGGGATCGGCTGCATCGAGTGCAAGGGCTGGGCGGCGGATGCACTTGTGAGTATCCTCAACCCGATGCAGGAGCGGCGGAAGAAATATGAGGAGAATCCGCGGCTCGCCTGGGATATTCTGGAGGCAGGCTCGGCGCATGCGCGGGAGGTTGCCGGCGCCACCATGGCGGAGGTTCGTGGGGCGATGGGCATGTCGTTGGAATACGAACCGCCTGAAAGCCGGCAAGCTGCGAAATAGTCGACGGAGAGGGAATCGATGTCAATGCAGGAAATCTCGAAATCCGCACCGGGAGATGCCTCGCAGGCGGAACCGGCTGCGCAGCCCACGCTGACCTTAGTGGGGGCCGAGAAACGGAAGGAAGAAAGCGATTCTCCCTTCGCGGTTACGGTTGGCGACGTGTATGAAGGGCCGCTCGACCTGCTGCTCGACCTCATCCGCAAACAGGACATCGACATCTACGACATTCCGATCGCGCGCATCACGGCGCAGTACTTGGCGTATGTCGAGAAGCTTCGCGAATTGGACGTGAATGTGGCGGCCGATTTCATATACATAGCGGCGGTGCTGATTCATATCAAGTCGAAGATGTTGCTGCCGCGTGATCCTGCTGCTGCCTCCGATGCGTTGGAGGATCCGCGCATGGAACTGGTTAACCGGCTGATCGAGCATGAGAAATTCAAATCGGCCGCGCAGATGCTGATGCAAAAGCAACAGATCGAGAACGCCGTTTGGTCAAACCCCGCCATCAAGGAATTCATGGACGACGAGGGCACCGATCCGGAGATGGCCGCCGACGTAATCGACCTGGTCAAGACATTCCAGCAGATCATGCAGCGCGTGCGCACGCGTCCCGTGCTGCAAGTGGATGAAGACGGCGCCACCGTCGGGCAGATGGTCGATTATTTGCGGCGGCGCATGTCGCTTGAGGAGCGCCCGCTTCATCTCAAACAATTGTTACGAAACGTGAGTTCGCGGCAAGCGCTGGTTTGCATGTTTCTGGCCTTGCTGGAACTGGTGCGCCTGCAGGCCATTCAGTTGCGGCAGGACCGCATGTTCGGCGATATCTTGCTGCGCAAGCACACGGGATTCGACGCGGTCATGGCGGAACAGGCCGTTGTGCGCGATGATTGGCGGTAAGAAAGAATGTCGTTGATCGACGGCCGACGACTGATGTTCAACAATCATGAGCCTTAAAGCTAAACTCGAAGCCATCATCTACGCGGCGGAGACGCCGATCGCCCTCGATCACATTGTCGAACTCGCTAAAGAGTCATCCGCCAGCGAGCTTCCCGGCGGTGACGGCGAGTTGAAATCGAGCGTCCGCGCGGCTTTGGAAGAATTGACCGCCGACTACGCGGTGGCGGAACACGGCATCGAAATCCGCCAGGTCGCGGGCGGATACCGCATGTCCACGAAGCCCGAGCATCACGATGTGGTGCGGGCCTTCGCCAAGAGCCTGAAGCCGCCGATTCGGCTTTCGCTGCCTGCGCTCGAAACCTTGGCTGTGATCGCCTATAAGCAACCAGTCACGGTGCCCGAAATCGGCGAGATTCGCGGAGTGGATTCAAGCGGGGTGATCGCCACGCTGCTCGACCGCAAGCTGATCACGACGGCGGGGCGCAAGGCGGTGATTGGGCGGCCCATTCTCTACAGGACCACCAAGGAATTCCTGTTGCGTTTCGGGCTGAAGGATGTCCAAGAATTGCCCAGCATGGAAGAGTTCGAGAAGTTGGTGGCGGAGTCGTTTCAGAGCGATTTGCCGCTGGAGGAGGCCGCGTCTGCGAATGGATCGGCGATTGCAGAGCAGCCAATTGAGGCGGAGTCTGCAGAGGCCGGGCGGGCGGAAGAGCCGGTTCGCAGTGGCGGGAGCGATCCAGCCGCGTAGAGAGTACCTTGGCTGTGTCTCTAGCGTGAAATTATGACGGCATTGGCAAGACGTAGCGAAGCTACGTCCCGGCGCAGCCATTCTCAACAACATCTGACCATCCCAATTTATGCCAACTGAGCGCCTGCAGAAGATCATCGCCGCCGCTGGAATCGCTTCCCGCCGCAAGGCGGAGCAATTGATTACCGGCGGTTTAGTTTCGGTCAATGGCAAAGTTGTAACCGAACTGGGCTCGAAAGCTGATTCCGAGCACGACCATATTCGGGTTAACGGAAAGCTGCTGCACGGCGCCGAGCGACATGTTTACCTCTTGATGAATAAACCTAAGGGATACGTCTCGACGCTGCGCGATCCCGAAGGGCGTCCCACCGTAATGGATCTTTTGCAAGGCGTGGGCGCGCGGGTCTATCCTGTTGGCCGCCTTGACTACGCGAGCGAAGGCCTGTTGCTTCTCACCAATGACGGAGATTTCGCGCACTACCTGATGAAGGCTGCGTCGCACGTGCCCAAGACTTACATGGTAAAGGTTGCGGGCAAGCCCGCGCCCGAAGCTTTAGCGCGGTTGCGCGCCGGTCTTTTTATCGCGTCGGAACGCGGGCGCAGAGTGAAGACCGCGCCGGCCAAGGTTCGTTTGATCCGCGAGTCTGATAATCCCTGGTATGAAATCACTCTGATCGAAGGCCGCAACCGGCAGATACGCCGCATGTTTGAAGCCATTGGACACCATGTGGAGAAGATCAAGCGGGTGCGTTATGGACGGCTGGAGCTGGATGTGCATCCCGGCAAGTTTCGTCGGCTCACCCCGGAAGAGGTTGCGGGCCTGAAGTCCGCGGCACGTTAAAGTTGTTTCGAGAGTCTCCATGAAGCTGAAGGAAGCGAGTGCCGAAATCTGGGTTCCCGATGGAGCGAGCGAAGTCGCCGCGCTCGAGCGCGTGACCCATCTTTGCATCGCGGCGCACCAGGATGATGTTGAGATCATGGCGCTCGAGGGCATCCTGGCCTGCTTCGGCAAGCCGGACAAATGGTTCATGGCAGTCATCGTCACGGATGGCGCCGGAAGCCCGCGCAGCGGCCCTTATGCCGCTTACACGGACGAGCAGATGCAGGCGGTGCGCCGGGCTGAGCAGAAAAAAGCTGCGTTCGTCGGAGAGTATTCGGCAGTCGCGCTCTTAAACCATCCAAGTTCGGGGCTGAAGAATTCCGGCGATGCGGGCGCGAAGAACGACCTGAAGACGGTGATTGCGGCGGCGTGCCCGCAAGTCATTTACACCCACAACCTAGCCGACAAACATGACACACATGTTGCCGTGGCGCTGCGAACTGTTGCCGCTATTCGCGAACTGCCAGCCGAGCAGCGGCCGAAAAAGCTTTATGGCTGCGAAGTTTGGCGCGATTTGGACTGGCTGGTCGATGACGACAAGGTTATGTTTCGGCTGGATGAGCGGGAGAACATTGCGGCGGCCCTGGTGGGTGTGTTCGATTCGCAAATTGCCGGCGGCAAGCGCTATGACTTAGCGACCCTGGCACGCCGCCGTGCCCATGCCACCTATTACCAGAGCCACGCGGTGGATGCCGCGCAGATGATTAACTTTGGCGTCGACCTGACGCCGTTGATCGAGAACGAAAAGCTCGATCCGGCGGAATATATTGGCGGGTTCGTTCAACGTTTTGCCGAAGACGTGAATCGCCGGGTAAAGAAATTTGCCTAAGGCCATTCCTCCGCCGTTATCACCTCTGACATTTTGGACAATAATGTGAACTTCGTCCGGCGATCACGATGCGCTTGATCGGGGTTTTACAAATCCTACACGGCTCGCCTTCGCGCCCGTAAACGCGATGCTTTAACTGGAAGAATCCCTCTTCGCCGTCCGCTCCGACATAGTCGGAGACGGAAGAACCGCCCAGCTTAATCGCCTCTTTGAGGACTTGCCGAAGGGCTGCATGGAGCTTGCGGAACTCGTCTTTAGTAAGTGTCGATGCTCGCCGGCGCGGACGAATGCACGCGCGGAACAGGGATTCATCGGCGTAGATGTTGCCAACACCACTGAGGAGTTTTTGATTCAGCAGGGCGCTCTTGATAGGTGTTTTGCGACCGCGGAACAAGTTGGCAAAACTCCGCGAATCGACGTCCAGTGGTTCGGAGCCGGCGGCCTGGAAACCACGGGCTACGCTCAGCCGGCCGAACCGCCGCGGATCGACGAAACGCAATTCGCGTTGGGAAGCGAGCTTCGCAATCGCGTGCGTATGTTTGGCGGTTTCTGTGCTCGAATCGCAGACTAACATTCGGCCGCTCATGCCCAGGTGCACGATCCACTGCGCACGCTGGATGGTAGGATCCGCCGCTTTTCCGCCGCGCCAGGATTCTCGCTCGACGCTCTCGAGATCGAAGACAATGTGCTTCCCCACTCGGCGCACGCCCGCGATGCGCCGGTTCGCAAGGGTCGCTGCAATCTCCGCCGCGGAGGATTTCAGTGGCTCGGGTTTCGATCCCAGCCAAACGGACTCGATGACGTCTCCGGTCACCCGGCGGGCCAGTCCGCGAGCGATCGTCTCGACTTCGGGCAGCTCAGGCATTTGCTTTTAGTCTACGATGTAAATCTCAAATCGGATTGCCGATAGCCCGGAACGAAAAAATGAGCGGGCGTTTCGTGACCCTTCTTATTGCTCATCCAGGCGGGGCAAGGTATGATTTTGTGTACGCTTCTCCGCGCTTTTCCCTGCAATTAAGAGTTTTTGCCTGGTCGGCCGCGGGCGAGTGTGTGCGACCCCACGGTTAGCCGCAGCTTGTCCGAAGCGGAGTCCAACGGACGGTTGCGTCATTTTATCGAAATGGAGCGGGCATTTGAAGAAAGGTAAGGCTGCGGTCATCGTCGGCGCCCAGTGGGGCGATGAAGGCAAGGGGAAGATTGTCGACGTCCTCTCGGAAAACTTTTCCGTGGTGGCGCGCTACGCGGGCGGACACAACGCCGGCCACACCGTTATCATCAACGGCAAGAAGTTCATTCTGCAATTGGTTCCATGCGGCGTGTTGCGCGCGGGTTGCCGCAGCGTGATTGGCAACGGCGTGGTGCTCGATCCCATGGCATTTCTCAAGGAGGTCTCCGCTCTGCGCGCCAATGGCGTGGCGGTCGATGGCCACCTGTTCGTCAGTAACCGCGCCCACGTCATTCTGCCCTACCATCGCATGATCGAGCTGGCGTCGGAGAACGCGCCCGGAGGAGTCAAGATCGGCACGACCTCTCGCGGCATTGGGCCCGCTTATGAAGACAAGATGGGACGCCGCGGCCTGCGCGTGGCCGATCTGCTGGACCTTAAGCTGCTAAAGACGCACATCGGCAACGCTTGCCGCGAGAAAAACATGATCGCGCATGCTCTGTTCAACTCCGAGCCGCTCGATCCTGACAAGATGTACGACGAGTATGCGGAAGCCTCGGCGAAGATTGCACCGTTTGTGTGTGATACGGCGGCTCTGCTGAACCGGGCGCTGGCGGATGGCGAGTCCGTCATGTTCGAGGGCGCGCAGGGCACCATGCTCGACATCGATCACGGCACTTACCCCTTCGTGACTTCCTCCAGCGCAACTTCGGGCGGAGCGGTGATCGGAAGCGGGGTTGCGCCGACCGCAATCGGCGCGGTAATCGGCGTCACCAAGGCCTACTGCACCCGGGTTGGCGAAGGGCCGTTCCCCTCGGAGTTGCACGATGCTACCGGCGACAAACTGCGCGCCCGCGGCAACGAGTATGGAGCGGTGACCGGCCGGCCGCGGCGCTGCGGCTGGCTGGATTTGCCACTCTTGCGCTACGCTGGCATGATTAATGGCATCTCCTGGCTGGTGGTGACCAAACTGGATGTGCTGGATGAACTCGCCGAAATTCCAGTATGCGTTGGCTATAGGATTGACGGCAAAGTCACCGACGAAATTCCGGCGCAGGCCGGCGGGTACGACAAGATTGAATGCGTTTATCGGACGCTTCCCGGCTGGCGTACTGCGACGCAAGGGATTGGGCACGTGGAGAAGCTGCCGAAAGCCGCGCGTGACTACTTGACCTTCATGGAAAAGGAGAGCAACGCTCGGATCGGCGTGGTATCAACCGGGCCGGGACGGGAGCAGACCCTGTTTGTGGATGAGTTCACCGCGGAACTGGCGTCCTTGACCGCGGGAAAGACCAAGGCGCTGTCGAATATTTGACGAACTGAAATTTTGGAGCAAACGGAGCAAGCAATGGTCGTTCTGGCCGTGACGTGGATGGCGAAAGCGGGGCGTGAGGGAGAAGGAATCGAAGTCTTCACCAAACTTTCGGCGGAATCGCGCAAAGAGCCCGGCTGCGTGTTCTACCAGGTTCATCGCCACAAGACCGAGCCGCGCCGGTTCTTTGTCTATGAGCAATACAAGGACGATGCTGCGCTCGAAGCGCACCGCGCTTCGCCTCATTTTCTGCAGTACGCCAAGAAAGAGCTGCCCAAGCTAGGGGAGCGGGTGGAAGGGCATCTGTACGAACCGGTGGGATAAATCGTGTGGCGCGGGCGCCCCCGCCCGCGTTTGTCCGGTCAAACCGTCGCTTTCCGGGACGCTTACTGCGTCAACTCGTATCCCGCGAAAAAAAAGCTCAGCTCGAAACGCGCCGTATCCTCTGCATCAGAGCCATGGATTGCGTTGTGCTCGATGTTCGTCGCCCACTTCTTACGGATGGTGCCTTCCTCGGCGTTGGCTGGATTGGTCGCGCCCATCAGCTTGCGCAGATCGGCGATGGCGTTTTCTTTCTCCAGCGCCAATGCGACGATGGGGCCGCTGGACATGAAATCGGTCAACGCCGTGAAAAAAGGTTTGCCGGCGTGCACGGCATAAAAGTGTTCCGCTTGATGCTTCGAGATCTCCAGCATTTTCATGGACAAGATGTGGAAGCCGTTCTTTTCGAATTGTTCGATGATGTCGCCGACCGCGTTTTTCTTTACCGCATCCGGCTTAATGATGGTGAGAGTGCGTTGCAGAGTTTTCATAGGTCCGTCGTTGGTCCTTGGTTGTTCGTCTTCGGTCGTTCGTTTTGTGACGTATCTACGCCTGGCATTTCGTTCTAAGGCGGTGATGCGAGGGATGCTAGACTCTTACCCCCATAGCCGCAACCGCGGTCTCGCCAATCGTGGCCGGCGATTTTGCCACGCGAATGCCCGCGGCTTGCATGGCCTTAATCTTTTCCGCCGCAGTTCCTTTGCCGCCAGAGATGATGGCGCCGGCGTGACCCATTCTTCGGCCGGGCGGCGCGGTCTGTCCGGCGATGAATCCTACCACCGGTTTCTTCATGTGCGCTTTCACGAAGTCCGCCGCAGCCTCTTCCGCGTTGCCGCCAATTTCGCCGATCATAATCACGGCCTCGGTCTGCGGATCTCGATTGAACAGGTCGAGCGCATCCACGAAGTTTGTGCCGATGATGGGATCTCCGCCAATGCCAATCGCGGTCGATTGGCCAACGCCGCGCGTGGTGAGCTGATACACGGCTTCGTAGGTCAAAGTGCCGGAACGTGAAACGATTCCCACCGGGCCTTCGAGGTGGATGCGTCCGGGCATTATGCCAATCTTGCATTTCCCCGGCGAAATAATGCCAGGGCAGTTGGGGCCGATCAGTCGCGAGCGCCGATTTTGCAGGAACTCCCAGGCTCGCACCATGTCCAGCGTCGGAATGCCTTCTGTAATGCAGACGATCAGTTCAATCTCGGCATCCGCCGCTTCCATAATCGCGTCCGCCGCGAAGGGTGGCGGCACGAAAATGACAGAAGCGTCGGCGCCGGTCTTGTCGACGGCCTCCTGTACGCTGTTGAACACCGGCCAGCCTTCGTGCGTGGTGCCGCCTTTGCCGGGAGTCACCCCGCCGACAATCTTGGTGCCATACTCCGCGCAAGCCTTGGCGTGGAAGGTGCCCTCGCGCCCCGTTAGCCCCTGCACGATTACCCGGGTAGACCCGTTAACCAGAATTGCCATATTTCTCCGTAGAGACGTAGCTTCGCTACGTCTTGCCAACCGCGCGCTAATTCCTACCCCGAGACATAGCCAGCTACGTCTCTACAGTTTCGCCGCGGCAACCACTTTTTCCGCGGCATCCTTCATCGTCTCTGCGACAATAAAATTCAGTCCCGATTGTTTCAGGATTTCGCGGCCCTGCTCCACGTTGGTGCCTTCCAGTCGTAGCACGATGGGCAACTGGATGTGCGTTTTCTGTGCCGCTTCCACCACGCCCGTGGCCAGTGTATCCACGCGCAGAATGCCGCCGAAAATATTGATCAGCACCGCTTTCACGTTCTTGTCGCTAAGCAAGATCTCGAAAGCGTGAGTGACCTGCTCGGCGTTGGCCCCGCCGCCCACGTCGAGAAAGTTCGCCGGCAGGCCGCCAGCATATTTGATAATGTCCATGGTCGCCATGGCCAGGCCCGCGCCATTCACCATGCAGCCCACGCTTCCGTCCAGCTTGATGTAGTTCAGCCCGTACTTGGAGCTTTCTACTTCGAGCGGATCTTCCTCCGAAGGATCGCGCAGCTCGCGAATGTCGGGATGGCGGAACAGGGCGTTGTCGTCGAAATTCATTTTGGCGTCGAGCGCGAACAGCCTGCCGTCGGAGCAACTAATAAAAGGATTGATCTCCACCAAGGAGCCGTCCGTTTTCTCGAAGGCCTCATACAGCCCGGTCATAAACTTGACGGCAGGATTAATCTGCTCCGGCTTGAGACCTAGCGCAAAGGCCAACTTGCGCGCCTGGAAGGCTTCGAGCCCCATGCCTGGATCAACGTATTCCTTGCGGATGGCGTCGGGATTTTCCGCCGCGACCTGCTCGATTTCCATTCCGCCCGCGGCCGATGCCATGAATACCGGGCGAGCTTCCGCGCGGTCAACGACGATTCCCAGGTAGAGTTCTTTCTCGATGGGCAGTGTTTCTTCGATCAGCAAACGGCGCACCACGCGGCCTTCGGGGCCAGTCTGGTGGGTGATCAGCGTCATGCCCAGAATCTTGGAGGCGAGTTCCGAGGCTTCCGGCAGCGACTTGGCGATCTTCACGCCTCCGCCCTTGCCGCGGCCTCCGGCGTGGATCTGCGCCTTCACGACCACGCCAGTTGCTCCCGAGTCAAAAAGCTTTCCGGCGGCTGCTTCGGCTTGCTCGCGGGTTTCGGCCATTTCTCCGCGCGGCACGGGAACTCCGTACTTCTGCAGTATTCCCTTGGCCTGGTATTCGTGGATTTTCATAGTGATTCCTGAATAATATCGGCGCCTATTTCTGATTGCCTAAGTGTTGATCGGCAGGCATGCGCTTGCAGCTTAGTAGTGCGGGCAGCAAACTAGTGATTTTATAGAAGGATCGACTGATTGGGCAAACCAACTAGGGCCGCGTGGCTGGATCAGCTTGGCGGTCAGGACATTCGGACGAGAAATACCTGACGATTGTCCTCTTGCGTGTAGAGATTTCCGGTATTTGGACACTGAAAGTGGTTGTGGAGCATCGTGACGATCTGCTCGGGGACCTTCCGCCCATCATAGATGTCCCCAATACTCTGATCCGGAGCCAGCAACTCCTCACGCTCAATTACAAGTCCGGCTGGGTGAGGGACGGAGCATTCATTGCAGAAGACATGCATCATATACCTATGCGTCATTGCTTACCTCAATTCAACAATCCAACCATTTCGTCCAGTAACCGAACGTAGGTCATAGGGAGCTGCGCGGGCGTCATTCGCCACCCATTCTGACGAATTGTAAATGCACGGCCCAGCTCGCAGCTAATTTGAAACTGAAACGCCGGCAACGCGTGCCGTAGGTGCTGGAGTGCTAATCTTATACCCGCATGATCCTCGACGCCCTGCATCGCATCGCCAATCATCGAGAGTCGCTCTCGCGCGAAGAAGCCCGGGCCGTCATGGCTGAAGTTCTTGGCGGCCAATGCTCCGACGCGCAGATTGCCGGGCTGCTAGTTGCGCTGCACATGAAGGGCGAAAGTGTTGACGAGATCGTCGGCTTCGCCGAAGCGATCCGCGCCGCCGCCGCGCCGCTGCCTATCCGGCAGAATTCAACCGTGGATGTGAGCGACACCGAGCGCGATGCTCTGGTCGACACCTGCGGCACCGGGGGCGATGCCAGCGGCACTTTCAACATTTCAACCGCGACGGCTTTCGTGGCGGCGGGCGCGGGCGTGCGCGTCGCCAAGCACGGCAACCGCAGCCTGACCTCAAAATGCGGCTCGGCGGATGTGATGGAGGCGCTCGGCGTGAACATCAATTTGCCGCCGGAGCGACTGGCGGCATGTCTGCAGGAAGTGGGCATGGCGTTTTTGTTCGCCCCCGCGATGCATTCGGCCATGAAGCATGTGCAGGCCGCGCGCCGCGAGCTTCGCATCCGCACGGTTTTTAATCTGCTGGGCCCGCTGACCAATCCCGCGCACGCCTCGGCGCAGGTGGTGGGCGTGTACTCGGCCGACCTGGTCGAGAAACTAGCCGAGGCGTTGAGCATGTTGGGTTTGCGCCGGGTTCTGGTCGTCCACGGCTCGGATGGGCTGGATGAAATCACGGTAACAGGGCCCACGCGAATCGCCGAAGTGCGCGAAGGAACCGTGCGCAGCTACGAAGTCACGCCCGAGGAGTTCGGCCTGAAGCGGGCATCCCTGGACGAGATTCTCGGCGGCGATGCGGCTGCGAACGCGGCCATCATCCGCCGGATTCTAGAGGGAGAAAAATCTGCGCGGCGTGATGTCGTTTTGCTGAACGCGGCCGCCGCACTGGTGGCGGCGGGCAAGGCGGATCATTTGGCGGGTGCGCTGCCCATGGCGGTTGAGTCCATCGACTCTGGCGCGGCACAAGCCAAACTGGAAGCACTGGTGCGATTTACAAAAGCCGACCCGTGCTAAGGTTGCGCCAAAACGCCTACCGTCCGCCCTCCTTCTTCAGCTGCTCGATCTGCGCCAGATGGTTGGCGCCGTGCCTTCCCATCATCTCAACGATCTCTGCCACGTTCACATCCCGCTTGAGTTCAGGGTGGTAGGCGGATTCGTCTAAATCTTTCGGCCTCAGCCGGCGCAGCAAACGCAGGTTGTAGTGGCGATTCAAGCCGTAGAGCGCGACCAACTCAGCGGGCGGAGTTTCCATGTAGCCGAGATTTCGCGCCCAGTCATCCTGGTCCATGGGCGCGATGACCGGCTTCTTGTCCGCCAGCATCTGCCGCAAGCGGTACGCGTACACAATTTCGATATCCACCAGATGGCCGAGAATTTCCAGGATGCACCATTTCTCGGGAGACGGTTTGTAGCGCAGGACTTTGTCCGGCAAGCCGGAAACCGCCGCCGCGATTTGCTTGGGACTTTTTTCCGCCGTGTCGAGGTGTTGTTTTAATTCAGCTTCTGTCATAGAGCCCTTGTCCCTAGCGCCTAAAGCCGCGTTGTCTGAGCGTTCGAACGGCACGGCCGAAAGCCGTGCCCTTCCATGCCGCTTCTGGCGGTGTCCAGAAGTCCGCCGCATTCATGAATTGAGAAATCATTTTATTGCAACTTTCTCCATCCACTCGGCTACCTCCACATTCCAGCCTAGCTCTCGAATCATGGTGTCACGCAGCTGCGAAGATGCCGCCGGCTCCCCGTGCACCAGATACGTGGCGCCCGGCTTCTTGGAAAATGTGCGCAGCCACTGCAATAGTTCCGGGGTGTCGGCGTGATCGCTGAACTGCTCGAACACCGCGATCTGCGCGCGGATAGGCACCATATCTCCAAAGATCTTTACCTCCGGCGCGCCGCTCTTGATGGTGGCGCCGCGCGTGCCGGGCGCCTGAAAGCCGATGAAGACCACCGTGTTCCTGGGATCGGAAAGACGCTGCGCCAGGTGGTGCAGAATGCGTCCGCCGGTCACCATGCCGCTGGAGGAAATGATGATCGAGGGATATTTCGTGTCATTGATCTTTTTCGATTGTTCCGTGGTCAGCGCGAAGGTAAATCCCGGCCACTCGACCGGCGATCCGTATTGCCTGATTAGGCGGCGCGTCTCGTCGCTGTATTCCTCGGTGTGTTTCAGGAATACCTCGATGGCTTTAATAGCCATTGGGCTGTCGCAGTAAACCGGAAGCTGCGGAATCTGGCGCGATTCCATCAATTCCTTCAGCATGAATAGGAATTTCTGCGTGCGTTCCACGGCGAACGCCGGCACCACGGCGCTGCCGCCGCGCCCGACGGTTTCGCGGATTACCTCGGCTAGGCGGGGGCGGGGATCGTCGCCGGGATGCTGGCGATTGCCATAAGTGGATTCCATGACCAATACGTCCGCGGTTTCGCCCTCGGGGGGACCTGAGTGGACGACCTTGCCGGGAGCGATGTTCTTGTCGCGCACCCGGCCTATGTCGCCGGTGAACAGCAATCTTTTCGTCGTGCCATTGATCTTCAAAGTCACTTCCGCCATCGATGATCCCAGAATGTGGGCCGCCGCCACGAAACGGAAAGAAATCTCCGGGCAAACCTGCTGGGTCGCGGCGAACTGCACCGGGCGAAAATATTGCAGACAGTTCTCGGCTTCCTCGCGTGTGTACAACGGCAGGGCGGGGGAATGCTTCGACTTTTTGTGCCGGTTGTAGAATTCGGCGTCTTCTTCCTGTAGGTGCCCGGAGTCGGGCAACAGAATGCCGCAGAGATCAATGGTGGAAGGCGTAGCATAAATCGGGCCGCGAAAGCCGGCCTTCACGAGGCGTGGAATCCATCCGCTGTGATCGATGTGGGCGTGGGTCAGGATGACGGCGTCGATTTCATGCGCTGGAACCGGCGTATCCTGCCAATTGCGAGTCCGCCATTCCTTCGCGCCCTGGAACAGGCCGCAGTCGACCAGCGTTTGGAAACAGCCTTTTTGGGAGGGATCGGAGCTAGTATTGATCAGATGCTTGGACCCAGTGACCGTTCCCGCAGCGCCAAGAAATTGGATATAGGCCAAAGACGGTTCTCCGAAAGACTATAGAAACTACCACAGAGTCACGGAGGCACGGAGAGAAACAACACCACACACAAGATGCTAGTGAGCTTCCGGGACTGCCTGCACCTTGAACTCATTGTTGCTCATGTCGCTTTCCGGCACGCTGCCGTCGTTCACCACGACTTCCTCGGGCAGAGAGGGAATCACCACCCGGAACGAGTTCTTCGACTTGCCGTGCACCTCCAGGCGCTTAGTCACTTCGCTGTCCTTGCCGCGGATGGTCACGGGCACTTCGGCTCCGGCGCCTCCCATATTTTCGATGGTCACCGTGACCAAGTAAGTGCCTTGTGTGGTCGGGGTGGAATATACCGATGCCACGCGAAAATCGGGCAAGCCACGGTCGTGGTAGACCCAGTCGTCGAAGAACCAGGTGAGATCAGTCTTCGTCTGTGCTTCAACTAGCCGCTGCAGGTAGGAAGGATCTTTGTCCTCGTCCGGGCGATAGGCGGCCAGCGCCTTCTTTAGGGCCGGCTCGCCTACCATATCGCGCAACATCCACCAGACATACATGGCTTTGCCGCGGTACAGCTCCTCGAGATTGGTATTGATCAGCGACCGGTCCGTCGATGTCTTGCCGATGGGACCAGCCAGCGTCTTCTCGGTACCGGCGATGACATCGCGGTGAGCGTTCATGAAATCCAGCGTCCCCTGGCGTCCGCTCTGCCGTTCCCGGTCTAGCGCCATTGCGAAATGCGCGACGCCTTCGTAAATCCAGAGGCGCGGCGAAGCGAAACTGGCGTGAGTAAGCGCGTGTGCCATCGCAATTTCGGCCTGCCGTGGATCGACAGAACTCAACGGACTCAGCAGCGTGCTCCCGCTCTCGTATGGCGCGGCCTGCGCGTCCGGTAAGTCCACAATCTGCGCCTTTTCGCGAAGGGAGCCGAACCAGTCGGTGGTCAAAGGCATGATTCTCTCGGCGGCGCGCGCATAGTCTTCCGCCGAGGATTTGTGGTCTAGAAGGTAGAAGACTGTGGCTGCCGGATTCTGGACGCGTTCGAAATGGGCCATCACGAACAATGGTATGGTCGCACCCAGCGGCTTGAAGGAACACGTCGTGGTCACGAGCAGCTCACTACCCAATTCCTCGTAGTGGTACGAGTCATCGACACCGTAATTGCACAAGAGAACAGGAGGATTTGCGGCACTGTCCCCCGTGTAACTCAGCTTAATCTGCAGCTCCGCCTGCGTCTCGCGCGCTTTCCACCGGCCCAACGCCTCAAACACGCTGTCGCCATCGGATAACTCGGCCGCCTCCATCGCCACCGGATACCACACCACATACCCCAGGCCGCGCACCGCAGTGAACGGCTCGCCAATCTGGTCCCAGTCGGTGTGCTGCGCTTGCTCCTTCGAGACTCCAATCTGCGTGAGCCGCGTGGTATCCAGAGGAATGATGCCCTCATATCCAATTTCCAGTTCAACGGTGCTTTTGGGCGCGATTTCCTGCGGCAGGCTGACGATCGCTTCGGAAAGCTCGCCGGTGTGATCGATGTCCGAGGTGTAGGGCTGGGAGACAAACTGCGCCGGCTTACCGGCCAACCGGATCGACCTCCACGCCAAGCTGGAGGAAATCTGCAGTGCCAGGTTTTTCTGCGGCGCGCTCGAGTCGTTGCGCAGCGTGATCGTTCCTCTTACGCCGAGGCGCTGCTGCTCGGGCTCGATGCGAACATTCAGATCGTATTTTGTGAAGGTAAAAGCCTCGCGGTCCAGGGCCAAGACCGGCGCGGCCAAGCTACAGACGATACAGACGACACAGAGAAATCTCATCGCGTCTTCTGCCGTCTTTGCCGCACCACTTCGTACAGCGCCACGCCCGCCGCGACCGACACGTTCAACGAAGAGACCTTGCCAAGCATGGGAATGGAAACCAGGTAATCGCACTTCCTGCGCACCAGATCGTGCAAGCCTTTCCCCTCCGCGCCCAGCACGATGGCGCAGTCCATGTTGTAGTCGAGCGCTTCGTAACTCTGCGGACCGCGTTCGTCCAGCCCAACTATCCACAGATTCTTCGATTTCAATTCTTCAAGGGTTCGCGAGACATTCGTGACTCGGGCAATCGGCATATGTTCACTGGCGCCCGCGGAGGCTTTGGTCACGATAGCGGTAACGCTCGCGGCCCGGCGCTCGGGAATGACGACGCCGTCCGCGCCGGCGGCGTCCGCAGTGCGGATCACCGCTCCCAGATTGTGGGGATCCTCTACGCCGTCGAGAACAACTACCAGCGAGTGCTCGCCGCGCTTCCCATCCACCACATCGTCCAGGCCGGTGTACTGCTTGGCGGAAGTGACCGCGACTACGCCCTGGTGTGCGTTGTTCCCGGCCATCTCATCAAGTTCCGGCCGGGAGAGAAACCGCACCGCAACCCCTTGCCGGCGGCATTCTTCCACGACCCGTTGCAAACGCAGGTCGTGGCGCTCCTTGGCCACCCCCACCCACTGAAATGCCCGTCCGCGCGCTTTCAGCGATTCGCCAACCGCGTTAATGCCGTAGATATAATTCATGAGCCGCCAGTTTAACCTCTGCGAGGCAGGCGCGCGAGTCGCCCCGGCCGGGTGGTAAGAGGCGGCCACAGTGCTAGACTAGCTTCTGTCTTGGTTTTGCTTTTGGTATGCTTCTGCCGGATTCGTGGATGCGGCGAGTTGGAGAAGCCGCTCCCAATACATTCGCTTGGGGGATTTGCCTATGCGCCGTAAAGTGCAGTCTTGCGTTCTCGTCGTGAGCTTCATTGCCCTTGCGGGCACCCTCTGTCTGGCTCAGGATTTTTCCGCCGATATGGTGGACTTGAATCCCGCGCACCACGGCTCCGGCCCCACCAAGATTTTTGTCAGTGGCGACAAAATACGCATTGAGGCCCGCGACGCCCGCGGCGGCGGCGTGATGATTCTGGACATGGCCGCGCAGAAATCTTACATGCTCATGCCGGCGCAGCACATGTACATGGAAGTCGGCGACAGAATGCCGCGGCACGCGTTTGCGTTTTGGCGCCCCGCGGACATCGACAACGCCTGCGGCGATTGGGAAAAGCTGGCGGAGCAGCTGAAAACCCAGCAAAAACAGGGCAGTTGCCGCAAAGTTGGCTCCGACACCGTGAATGGGCGCAGCGCCATCGAGTACGAAGGCACTTCCGCTGACGGGAAAAAGAGCCAAGCCTGGATCGACTCGAAGTCGCGCTATCTAATCAAAGTCACGAGCGCCGACGGCGGCGGCATGGAACTGCGCAACCTGCAGGAAGGCTCGCAGCCGAGCAGCCTCTTCGAGATTCCATCGGACTATCAGAAGATGGACATGGGCGGGATGATGGGCCGTCCCATGCCGCCACAACAGTAAACCTATGGGAACATTGACGCCGGCAAAAAGCGAGCGCTCGACTTCCGGCGGCGAACAGCCGCGCGGAACCGCCGCCTGTTTGTCGGCATTAATCGTCGATGACGAGCAGCTCGCCCGCGATGAACTCGCTTACCTGCTCAAGAACATCGGCGATGTGGACGTCGTGGCGCAAGGCAAGAACGGGCTCGAGGCCGTTAATCTCATCCGCGAACACAATCCCGACCTGGTTTTTCTCGATGTGCAGATGCCGGGACTCGATGGTTTCGGCGTGATCAAGAAACTGCTGGACAAGAAGATCCCCCTGCCCAAGATCGTGTTTGCCACGGCGTTCGATCAATACGCGGTCAAGGCGTTTGAAGTGAATGCGGTGGATTATCTGTTGAAGCCTTTCGACCGCAAGCGGGTGGCACAGGCCATCCAAAAGGCGCGCGCAAAATTGGAAGTGGCTGGCACTTCCTCGGAAAAACTAGAGACGTTGGTGCGCATGTTGGAAGCGCAAAAGCCGCAAACTTCCAAAGTGCTGCTCAAATCCGCCGGCCGCCTGTTCCTGGTGAGTCAGAAAGATATTTGTTTTGCGTCGATCGAGGACGGGGTCATCACGGTCGTCACCGGCGGAGCTAACGGCATGGAAGGGCAGTCCAACTGCCGTACGCTCGAAGAGTTGCTCGACAGTCTGGATCCCAATGTGTTCTGGCGCACCCACCGTTCCTTTCTGGTTAATATCAACCGCATCAAGGAAGTGGTGCCCTGGTTCAAAAGCTCCTACCAATTGCGCATGGACGACAAGAAACAGACGGAAATCCCAGTCAGCCGCGTCCAGACCAAGCGCCTTCGCGAACTATTCGGGCTGTAGAAATTGATGCTTTTTCGCGCAACTGGAAATCCCCTGCGCGCATCCAACCATCACCAAGGTAATGTGGATCTCGGGGGTAGTCGTAATATACTCAGCACTTTAGGGCGGTCCGCTTGGTCCGAATCGAAAAAATGCCGAGTGGGGGTGCGTTCGCCAGGGCGCTAGCTCTGACGTGCATTCTGCTGGTGGCGTTTGCCGGATTCGTTCAGGCCGTCCACGTCCATTCTGAAGACTCCAAGCTTCCCAGTCACGAGTGCTCGATTTGCGCGGTGGCCCATGCTGGCGTCCAGGTCACGGCCCAGTACCGTCCGGTACCGGTCTTTGTTCGTACCGTGCTGCTAATTACGCCCGCCCCAATCGCTGGATCTCGCGGCTTTGTTTCCGGTCTCCGCATCCGCCCGCCTCCCACAGTCTAGGGATTGAACAAGAATCGCCCCGAAAATTCGTTGGATTCGTTCTTTCAACCCTATTCCTTTGGGAGGAATTTATGCTGGCTTCTTACAAGAGGCCGCTTCGTGCGGCTCTTCTGGTGGTTTTCTATTTGGGACTGGGCGTCGCAGCTTATGCGCAATCCGGCGGAAGCTCTACATCCGTCATCGGTACCGTCGTTGATTCATCAGGCGCGGTGATTCCGAACGCCACCGTGCGGATTCAAAACGTGGTTAGCCACTTCGACCGAACCACGAACACGGACAGTTCTGGCAAATTCAGCTTCCAGAATGTTTCATTCAATCCATATCACCTGACGGTCGTGAGATCTGGATTCGCTTCTTACGTGCAGGACGTGGATGTTCGATCTGTCGTTCCGGTTAACGTTGCCGTTAGCTTGAAGGTGGTTGGCTCGTCTGAAACTGTAACCGTGGAAGCTTCCGCGGAAGACCTGCTGGAGAACACGTCCACCTTCCATACCGATGTGGACAAGGAACTGTTCGACAAACTTCCCTTGGAAAGCGCGTCCTCGTCGGTGAGTTCGCTGGTTACGCTCGCTACCCCTGGCATTGCCGCCGACTCTAACGGTCTGTTCCACGGCTTGGGCGATCACGCCGAAAACTCATTCTCAGTCGACGGTCAGCCCATCACCGACCAGCAAAGCAAGGTGTTTTCCAACCAGATCCCGCTTGATTCCGTCGAATCCATGGAGGTTATCTCCGGGGCGCCGCCGGCGGAATTCGGCGACAAAACCAGTGTCGTCATTGACGTGACCACCCGCTCCGGCCAGGGCATGACCACGCCGCACGGCGGCATTACAACCTCCTACGGCTCGTTTGGCACATCCGATGTGGACTTCAACCTCGGTTTTGGGGGGAAGAATTGGGGGAATTTCATCGCCGGCAGCGGACTCAACACCAGCCGTTTTCTGGATCCTCCAGAGTTCACCGTACTGCACGACAAGGGCAACCAGGAGAATGCCTTTGACCGCGTGGATTATCAGCTCTCGCCCAACGACTCCATCCATCTGAACCTGGGATTCACGCGGTCCTGGTTCCAGACGCCCAATTCGTTCGACGCGCAAAACGCGACCGCCTGGTCTGGCTTGGATGGGGTTGACCCGTCCGTCGAGAACTACGGAGGCCTCGGTCCAAATGGCAATGCGGTCGGCGCGACGGATCAAAGGTCGCAGATCAAGACCTTCAACATCGCGCCCTCGTTGACTCATCTGATCGGCACGCACGCGGTGCTTACCGTGGGTGCATTCGGGCGTCGCGACGATTTTAACTATTACCCCAGCAGCGACCCGTTCGCGGATCTGGGACCTCCCAGCCTGCAGCGGGAGTCGGTGGCGCAGCACCGGACGCTGTCCAACGTCGGCGTTCGGTCGGACATTTCCTACGCGAAAGGCATCAACAACATCAAGGCTGGAGTCACTTACGAGCAAACGCTCCTCAATGAGGACGACTTCCTTGGTATCGTCGATCCAGCCTACAACGCGCCTTGCATAACCTTCGCCGCGGACCAGCAGCAATTTGTGGCCGCCCCGGGATTCACCGATCCCTCGCAATGCGCCGGCGTCTACGAGCCCAACACCTCCGCGAACACGGACGCGCCCGGCTCGGCTCTTTACCCTAATTTCAATCCCACCCTGCTCCCCTACGACTTGACCCGCGGTGGAAGCCTGTTCAACTTCGTCGGCCACACCGACGTCAAGGAACTCGCTCTTTACATTCAGGACGCGATCACCAAAGGAGCATGGTCGCTGAACCTTGGCTTGCGCGGTGATTTCTACAACGGTCTCTCCACCGCGCGGCAGGCCGAGCCTCGCGTCGGGGTCGCTTACAATATCAAGAAGACCAACACCATTCTTCGAGTTTCCTACGCACGTACCTTGGAAACTCCCTTCAACGAAAATCTGATACTTTCCAGCACCGGATGCAACAACGCGGTCCTGGCCCCGCTGCTCGCTTGCACTGGTGTTTCAAGTGGCGCGCTGACTCCCGGTTTTCGCAATGAATTCCACGCCGGGCTCGAGCAAGCCTTCGGCAAGTACCTGGTATTCTCCGGGGAATGGATCTCGAAGTACACACACAACGGCTATGACTTCAGCGTGCTCGGCAATACTCCGATCACATTCCCCATCGAATGGCACAACTCCAAAATTCCTGGGTACGCGGGCCGGGTGAGCGTGCCGAATCTCCATGGCTTCTCGGCACTCATGGTCTTCTCCAGCGTGGCGGCGCGATTCTTCCAGCCGCAAATCGGCGGGGCGGGCGCGACCGTTGCCACCAGTGCGGGGCTGCCGTTCCGCATTGACCACGACGAAAGATTCAATATGACCGCCCACGTGCAATACCAGCCCTGGAAGAAGGCGCCATGGCTCGGCTTCAACTGGCGTTACGACAGCGGTCTGGTGGCCGGCAATGCGCCCTGCTTCGGAGGTCCCAACAACGATTGCCCGCAGTCCACTACCTTGGGCGGGCAACCCGCCGTCCTATTGCAAGACGTTTTCGGTAACCCGCTAAGCGCCGATCAGGAGTTCCAGGCCGGATTTACCTGCAATGGCGCCCACGCCACCCCGACCACTCCGCTGCCCTCCACTTGCCTGGCGTCGCAGTTCGGCTCTTCGCTCATCCAAGTGCCGGCACCGAACACGGAAGACGACGACCACAATCCTCCGCGCATTGCGCCACGGAATCTTTTCGACCTCGCCCTGGGCGATGACAATCTTTTCCACGGCGACAGGTACAAATGGAGCCTGCAACTCACGGCGGTTAACCTCTTGAATAAGAATGCGCTCTACAACTTTCTATCGACATTCAGCGGCACCCACTACGTGACCCCGCGGGCGCTAACCGCGCAGCTAGGTTTTCATTTCTAACCCGTAGAGACGTAGCTTAGCTACGTCTCTACCGTGTGTGTTTTCAGGTGTGCAGGAACGAGAAAAAAGGGGGAAGGCGGCTGGTAAGGGGGGCAAACCAGCCGCCTTTTCAGGCTGCCCAGTTCACTACGCAGCCAGCGCTTCCAACGCCGTTCGATTTCGGATTACCAAGGTCGATCCTTCCAGGCGAATGAGTTCTTTTTTCTTCAGTTCACTCAGCAGGCGGGTCACGGTTTCCCGCGAGGCTCCGATCATCTGCGCCATTTCTTCGTGGGTCATGGCGGCGCGAACCCGAACCTCGCTCGACGTCGCTGTTCTTTCATGGCCGGGCGACCAGGACAACAGCAGCCGGGCCAGCTTGCCCGCGGAAGACCGGGCCAACACCAGTTCGTGGATGTCGCGGTACACCGACTGGAATTCCCGGCTGAGCGCCTGCGCGGCGTGCGATCCCATTTCCCCGCTCTTCTCCATCAATCGCAGCATGGCTTCACGTTCCACAAAGTTGATATGGCACGGCATCGCCGTCTCCGCCGTAAGTTCATAGCAGGTGCCAGAAATGGTGGCGCTCAGCCCCAGCACCTCCCCGGCTTCCGCGACCTTAAGAATGAGAACTTTGCCCTCACGGGAAGTCGTGGAAAGCTTGACCTTGCCGGAACACAGCACAAAAGCTCCGCGCGGCATCTGGCCCTCCACGAACAACACGGCGCCGCTGGGATAGGTCCCCAGGCGGCTGGCGGCGCTGAATGGTCTCAGAACCTCGGAAGACAACCCGCAAAACCAATTGTCTTTGCGCAATTTGCAGGAGAGACAGCTCTCGATGATTTCCAGTCCGTACGGGGTCTTCATCTCCACCTCGCCGACATCTTGCCGGCGAGGGAGGCCCCAGCCGGTTCTTGCTTCGTGCATGCTGCCCCTGGTGCGCCGCAAATCGCGAACCAGCAATCGCGCTTTTTCTGTTTTCGCCAGCAGAGATGCCGATAGGGCGCGAGCGTCCCGGTCTCGTGATCGCAGACCTCGGATCAGCTCCCAACCCGCACTGGTGTCCCCTTCGCCATGCCATCGCAGCCCGCAGTGGAACAGATACAAAGGGTCCAGGCGTGGGGCATTAAGCGGCCAGCAATCGCTTGCCGGTGTTCTTTCCGGAACCCGAAGACGGCGGTCTCCGCCAATCAGAGCCAGAACACCGTTCCCACCGGTTTCCATTCCGGTAGAAGCGGTCTGCCTGCAGAGTTCGTGATTGCCCGTTTGCATGGTTTTGAACCTGAAAACCCACACCCTCACCCGCGCCTTGTGGAAATCCATGGCAGGTAACGTTCCAAAGGTGACCTAATAGTTAAATGCCTGTAAATGAATGACTAATGAGGGAGTTTATGGTAGGGGAAGGGGCTGATTGAAGCTTTTCATGCCGAGCTTGCGGCATCCTGCCGACACCGCGGCACTTTCCAAGCTGGTCAGTTCTCGTATTCCTTGCGAGTGATCCCCAAACGCGTGATCATCGACTGAAGAGTCGTTCGCTTCACTCCCAACCGGGTCGCCGCTCCGCTCAGCCCGGCGATCACCCCGCCGGTTTCGCGCAGCACCCGCACAATGTGATCGCGTTCCATGCTTTCCAGCGTGCCCTCGCTGGCCGATCCGGGATGGCCGGACAACTCCGCCAGGGGAACATTCAAAACCGAGCCCTCCGTCAGAATGACCGACCTCTCAATAAAGTTTTCTAGCTCGCGCACGTTCCCCGGCCATTCCCAGCCTTCCAACGCATGCATGGTTTCCGTGGGGACGCTCTCGATCTGCTTGTTCATCCGGCGGGCGAACTTCTGCACGAAGTAGCGCACCAGCAGGGGGATATCGTTCTGGCGCTCGCGCAGCGCCGGCATGCGCAAGGGAAAGACGTTGATGCGGTAGTACAGGTCGCTGCGAAACTCGCGCTCCGCCACGCTCGTGGGCAGGTCTCGATTAGTGGCCGCGATCAAACGTATGTTCACCTTGATGGTGCGCGTGCTGCCCAGCCTCTCGAATTCCTGGTCCTGCAGCACCCGCAGCAATTTGGGTTGCAACTCCAGCGGAATGTCTCCCACCTCGTCCAGAAACAACGTGCCCTTGTCGGCAAGTTCCAGGCGTCCGATCTTTTGGCTCACCGCTCCCGTGAATGCGCCCTTCTCGTGGCCGAACAGTTCGCTTTCCAGCAATCCGGTGGGAATGGCCGCGCAGTTCAGTTTGACGAAAGTGGCGTCCTTCCGTCCGCTCATGCGATGGATGGCGCGAGCGATCAGCTCTTTTCCCGTGCCCGTTTCCCCTAGAATCAATACCGTGGCGTCGCTGGGAGCGACCGTTTTGGCCTTTTCCAGCACCCGTTCCAGCGCCGGACTCTCTCCGATGATTTCTTCAAAATTCAGTTCCGAGCGAATCTCGCCCTGGAGGTAGCGCTTCTCTTCCGTCAGCCGATCCTTGAGTTGGGCAATTTCCCGGTAAGCACGGGTGTTATCGATGGCGACGGCCACCTGTGCCGCCACTTGTTTTAGAAGAGTGATGTCTTGCAGAAAGGCGTTCGGGTCGCGGCTGGCCAAATTCAAAACTCCCAGCGGGCCTTTGGCGGTGATGAGGGGAATACAGCAACCCGACTGGGCGCCTTGCGCCACCAGTTCATCGGTGCAAACTCGGTGAAATCCCTTCAGCTCTTCGCGGCTGAAGATCTTAGTTTCCTTGTCCAGGAAAGCCAGGCCCGGGGCGGACGACTTTAATGGCAGAATCGTGCCCGGACTCATGTCCGCGTGGGAGACCGCAAAATCCAAGGCATGAACCCGCAGGGTTTGCGTAGGCTCGTCGTAAAGAGAAATGCTGGCGAAGTCCTGCTTGATCACGCTGCGAATCAACCCCGCAATCGCCGGGAAAAGTTCCGGAACCTCGAGGTTGGAACTCAGCGTGGCGTTGACCTCCAGCAGCATGCGCAGGCGCTCTTTTTCCAGCTGCAGCGCGCTGCGGGTCTGCGCGTTTTCGATCGCCAGCGCGGCCATCTCCGCCACCCGCTGCAGCAAACGCATGTCCATTTCGCTGGAAACATTAGGGCGCGAGCTGCCCAGCCCCAGCGCTCCCAGCCGCCGCTGCGCCGTGGTCAGGGGTAGAACGCAGCACGACCGCAAGCGGCTTTGCTTGAGCAGCAAGACGCACTCGGGGAATCGCGTTTCCTTGTCCACGTCGTCGATGGCCAGCGGTTGCTGAGTTTGCCAGACCCTTCCGCTGATGGAGCCTTCCACCCGAATTTCGGTGGGCACATGGGCGTCGTCGTCCAGAACGTGGTGCTGCACCACATCTTCATTCTCGGGATCGTGCAGAGAAAAACTAACGGACTCAAACGCGGTAACTTCTCGCAGGCGGGTGGCTAGCTGTCGAAACAGTTCTCCCAAGTCGCGGTGGTGGACCATAAGGTCCGCCATTTGCAGCAGCGCCTCGTAGCGTCGAAGTTCGGCGCTTGAACTAAAGTGGCTCTCCGGTACCATTTGCGCGAGTTTGCATCCAACATGCCCCCCTCGAGCAGTGTGTTTCCCGGGTGTACTTTTTCAACAATGCCGCAAAATGATAAACCAAATCGTTTTTCATGGAAAACTATTTTGCCGACCGAGGTTTGGCGAAATTCGGGCGCAATCGCCTATCCGGCATCCCCGTCCTTCAGGGTAAAGTCTCGGGGAGCTAATCCGTGCAAGATCAACTGGTAGAACGGATTTCGGCGCCCGGACGGACAGGGAGCGAGCTCAAGTCAGAGCAAACAGGCCGGCAATGTGAGGCAAAAGACTTGCAGCTTTCGAGCAATTGCTTGCGACATTGTCTAGCGCTGCCAGCAGCTCGGTGCATCGCCCGGAGGATGCCTTGGGCTATCTTCAAGCCAAGATCGACAACCAGACCTGAGCCGTGCCTTGATTCCCCTGGTAACGTTCTGACGTATAATCTTCTTGTCCCCATGAAAGCCTACGTATACGTTTCTCTAAAGAAGAGCGTGCTGGACCCTCAGGGTAAGACCATTCAGGGCGCTCTTAAGAAGATGGGATACAAGGGGTTGGAGGAAGTTCGCCAGGGGAAGTACTTTGAGCTGACGCTGGACGGAAACTTGACGCGGCCCGAAGCCGAGGCGGAAGTGGCACGGATGGCTCGTGACGTACTCACAAACCCGGTGATCGAAGAATTTCGTTTCTCCCTGGAGGAGTAGGGAATCAATCGGAATTTAAGAGGAATAATGAGGAGTATCGGGATTCTTCCTCCGGTGGTTAGCTGTTCTCCCTCCCTGATCGAAGTTCAAAACACAGCTCAGAACCTCGTCCGTTCCGCTGGCCAAGAGGAGTGTCGCTATGTGTGGCATCGTCGGATATGTCGGTAAGAAGCGCGTCGTGCCCGTCATCCTGGATGGGCTGAAACGCCTGGAGTATCGTGGCTACGACTCGGCCGGAATCGCGGTGTGCGGCAATGGCGAGGGCTTGCAAATCCGCCGCGCCGAAGGCAAGCTGCGCAACCTCGAGGAAGTCATCCGGCTCAAGCCGATCGACGGGACCTACGGCATCGGCCACACCCGCTGGGCTACCCACGGCCGTCCCACCGAGGAGAATGCCCATCCTCATCGCGATTGCACCGGCCGCATTGTCGTTGTGCACAACGGCATCATCGAGAACTACATCGTTCTCAAGAAAAAGCTAATCGAAGAGGGCCACAAGTTCACCACCGAAACCGATACGGAAGTCATCGCTCACCTGGTCGAAAAGTTTTTCACGAAGCCGGCCAACGGCAACCGCCCCTCGCTGGAAGAAGCCGTGCGCAAGACGGTGGGGATGTTGACGGGAGTATTCGCGCTGGCCGTGCTCGCGGTGGATGAGCCCAACACCATCATCGCCGCCCGCAACGGGCCGCCCGCCGTGATCGGCCTGGGCAAGGACGAATATTTCGTCGCCTCCGATGTGCCCGCCATTCTTTATCACACCCGCGATCTGTTTTTCCTCGGCGATGGCGACCTCGCCATTCTCACCCCGGAGGGAGTCCGGCTCACCGATTTCCACGGCCAGCCCGTGGTTCGCCAGGTGCAGCACGTTACCTGGGACCCGGTCATGGCGGAAAAGGGCGGCTTCAAGCATTTCATGCTGAAGGAGATTTACGAGCAGCCCCGCGCGGTGCGCGACACCACCCTCGGCCGCGTCTCGCAAGATACCGGACACGTCTTCCTGGATGAGATGGAGATTTCCGAAGCCGAATTCAAGTCGGCCAAGAAAATCAACATCGCCGCCTGCGGCACCAGTTGGCATGCCGCCCAGGCCGGAAAGTTCATGATCGAGCAGATGGCGCGCATCCCGGTGGAAGTCGACTACGCCAGCGAATGGCGTTATCGCGACCCTATCATCGCCGCCGATACGTTCACCATGCTGATCACGCAGTCGGGCGAGACCGCCGATACCATCGCCGCCCAGCGCGAAGCCAAAGCCAAAGGTTCGAAGACTCTCGCCATCTGCAATGTCGTCGGCTCCATGATCACGCGCGAGGCTTCGGGCACCATCTACACCCACGCCGGGCCGGAAATCGGCGTGGCCTCCACCAAGGCTTTCACCGCCCAACTCACCGCGCTCTACCTGTTCGCTTTGTACCTGGCGCAGGTGCGCGAAACCATGAGCCCGGAGCAATCCCGGCTGGCGGTGCAGGAACTCACGCGCATTCCCGGCAAGCTCGAGCACCTGCTCACCCACGAAGAAGATTGCGAGGACCTGGCCAAGGAATACGTCCGTTCGCAGGATTTCCTTTTCCTGGGACGCGGCATTCACTACCCCATCGCGCTCGAAGGCGCGCTCAAGCTGAAGGAAGTTTCTTACATCCACGCCGAAGGCTATCCCGCCGGCGAGATGAAGCACGGCCCCAACGCGCTGATCGACGAGAATCTGCCGGTGGTGATCATCGCCACCTGCGACAAGGAAAACGAGCTTTCCAGGATTCGCTACGAAAAAACCTGCTCCAACCTGAAGGAAGTGAAAGCCCGCTCCGGCAAAGTGATTGCGCTGGCCACCGAAGGCGACACCGACATCAAGGAAGCCGCCGACCACGTGCTCTACATCCCGGCCGCACCGGAAGAACTGCTGCCCATTCTGGAAATCGTCCCGCTGCAACTGCTGGCCTACCACATCGCCGTCCGCCGCGGCTGCGACGTAGATCAACCGCGCAACCTGGCGAAGTCGGTGACGGTGGAGTAATGCTGAACGCGCATGGAGCGGACACTCTTGTCCGCTGATTTTGGGATCGGTGTTGTTGTTGTTCGTAACGGTCAGTTTGCTGGGAAGAAGGCCAACACCAACGTCAAGGGCAGCGGACAGGAGTGTCCGCTCTACCAAATTGGTGACTCTGCCAGACGTGCACTACGGTTCCCGTGCGTTGACCGGCGCCCTATTCGTAGCGTAGTACCTCAATGGAACGAGACGTGACGCCCGTATGGCCGATTACCCCAGTCTGGCATGATGAATCGGCGCTACAATCCTAAACATGAGGATGGGTGTCATGCCCTGCGCCATGTTCGCGTTGGCTGCAATTTGCATGGCCGGTCAGATAGCAACCGGCATCCATCTTGTTGAAGTTCGGTTCAGCGGCGACACGCGGCCGGATGGCGTTGATCTAAAGAAATGCGCGGCCGATCTTAAATCCCGAACGTACGAAGGCCCGCAGTGGGCCGATTCTCTCGTGGACCGCGTAAGAGTCCAGTGTCTTCAAGACAAAGGCTACTTCAAGGCGGCGGTTGAGGCCTCAACGCAGCAACTGCCGGACAGGCACGGCACTCATCAGTTTGTCATCACATTCGACGTCGAGGCCGGTCCGCAATACCGTTTGGGACACATCACGTTCAGGAACAACCATGCGATTCCCAACGCAAAAGCGCTAAGTAACCTGTTCGCGATCAAGGACGGCGATATTCTCGGGCGCAAGGCAATAGCGAAGGGACTGCAAAATCTGCGCTACGCCTACGGAGAGCTGGGATACATCAATTTCACTTCCATTCCCGCCACCACGTTTGATGATGAAAAGAAGCTCGGATTTCTGGATATCGATCTGGATGAGGGCAAGCAGTTTTACGTAAGTAGCATCGACCTCGTCGGTGCGGACGCGCAAGTGTTGAATGACTTGGCCCTCAAGCAAGGTCAAGTCTATAACGTGCGACTCGTCGAATTATTCTTGCGAAAGCATCTGCCTGGAGCAGACCCGAACGATCCAAACATCCAGAACCGGGTGCTAAATGAAAAAGACGGGACGGTGGCGGTCACGTTCGATTTCCGAAGCCGCCAAACTGAGTAACCCAGTCTTGCTTGGTGGTTGGCGATGTATCGCCACTTCACTCATTGACGAGGGAGTCAGCCCACCGCACTCCTCGCCGCCGTCCTCTCAAATATTGACCAGCGTCCGCTGCCCCACTCCTATCATCTACATGACTGATGACTCCCTTCCAAACCTTCACCGTGCGCCTCGCCCGTTCCGTCCCCCTGTCCAAACTAACCAAGCACCTCGAACTTGAAATGAAGGGCGTGCCGCGCTTCGGCTTTGTCGCCGGGCAATGGCTGTCGTTTAAGCACACCAAGTCCGACGGCGAGGAACTCACCCGCGCCTACTCCATCGCATCACCCCCAGGCGAGGACAACCGCTTCGCTCTCTGCCTGAACCGCGTGCAGGACGGCTTCATGTCCAACTTTCTGTGCGATATGAACGAAGGCGACGAACTTTCCTGCCAGGGTCCGTTCGGCGACTTCATCCTGCGCCCACCACTGCGCGATACGGTTTTTATCGCGACGGGCACGGGCGTCGCCCCATTTCGCTCCATGTTGCACTGGCTGCTGGCGGACGAAACGCGCCATCAAGGCAAGCAGTTGTGGCTGGTCTTCGGCAGCCGCGACGAGTCCGACATTTACTATCACGATGAATTTCTCCGCCTGGCCGGCCAGCATCCCAACTTTCACTACTTACCAACGCTGAGCCGTGGCGGTGAAGAGTGGAAAGGCCTGCGCGGCTACGTGCAGGAACACGTTCCGGAGATCGTCCGCGGGCGAAGCGACATGCACGCCTACATCTGCGGTCTGGACAAAATGATCAAGGCCAACCGCGATTTGCTGAAGGGCTTGGGCTGGGATCGCAAATCCATCCTGTACGAAAAGTACGACTGACCGGTCAAGTTAAGAAAAGTGCAGGTTTTCCTTGCCATGTTACGCCGGTAATCTTGGCCCGCTCTCTTCCCCGGCGCAGACTCGACTGTTCAGGGATCGAGCCATGGGAAAACCGTTCGACGAGGGCAGTTATGAGACGTGGAGTTACGAATTTGCTGGCGGGCATTCTGCTGCTGGCGATTGGCGGCTATTTCGGTTTGTCAGCTCTCGGCGAGTGGAAGCCGTTTTGGCGATCACAGGACGCAGCCTCGGCCAAGCGCGCCCCAGCACGCTCGTTTGACCCCACCACCGGCGATGCCATGATTCACAGCGCCGCCAGCCAAAAGGCTTACGGCCCGCTGGCCTCGGCCGCCGATGTCCCGAGCGCGGAAGATGACGAGACGGCACCTTCCGCGTCCGCGCCAGCCGTTCCCTCCGGCCCAGCGCCAGTCGATCACGTCGTCGTTCCCGAGGCGGACGCCCCTCGCCACTTTCTGCACAAGCGATTCACGGTGAACGGCTACCACGGTTTCGAGTTCATTGTTCCTGCCCACGTAATCGATCCGCAGCTCCACGGAAAGTTTAGAGCGGGCCGCGCGGTCGAGCTCTTGCTGCTGAACCCGCAAGAGCTAAGCAATTTCGCCGGCCATCAGCCCGGCACCGCGACTTTCTCAACCGAGGCGTCGAACGACGGCGAAGTGAATTGGATGCTCAACTCCCCGATCTTCGAAGCGCAGAAGTACTACCTGATTTTTCATAGCGCATCGCACTCTTCATTTACCGTGAATGCGGACTTCATCGTCAGCTGGGAGTAGCGGGCCCGCCGCGCCGGAGCGACAATTGTTCCCGTGGGAACACTTTGTCATCACAGAAGTGTATAGACACATAAACGATTGAGCCGGGCTGGATTACGGCCGGGGTTGGGGAGAGTTTCGCTTTTTGTTCAGAAAAGTGCTTTGGCTATCGTCCCGCGGCTGCGGCTGCGCGCTTGACTACCGGCACGGCTGTGACCTTCACGGGTTGAACCGGCTGGCGGTTTTCGTCGTTCAACAGTTCGGCGCCGTTGCGGACGGCCGAGGCGCACCGCTCGCAGAGGACCACGTGGCCATCGCATTCGGCAGCGTGCACGGATTGGCTGCTGTGCTTGCACATCCAGGCCTGGAACTGGCCGGTGGGGTTTTTTACGACGGTGATTCGGGTTGCCATGAAATCCTCCAGGGCAATTGTGATGGGCGAGGCAGCGGGTGAATAGATTACTGGGGACCACCGACGGATGGGTCCGCAGGGGTTGAACATGGGAGCGACAACGCATGGGGAACTACCGGATTGCCTTGCGCGTATCTATACTCGTAACATTTGTCTAGCGAGGTGGCTCCCATGCACCTGTTCGGCATGTTTTTCTTCCCGTTTTTCGGCTTTGGCTTCGTGATGTACTTTCTCCCATCGCTGATTGCCATCGTGCGCAGCAAACGCGACATCCTGGGCATTGTGCTGCTCAACTTTTTCCTGGGATGGACCTTCATTGGCTGGGTCGTCGCCCTGGTGTGGGCTTTGAAGACCGACGTGGTGGTGGTGTACCGCACGTAGGCCGGAGCGAGCCAGCTCGCCTGTGCTAGCGCCCACCCTGCAAGCCATCCACCATCCGCTTGGCTTCGGTAAGTCCGCAGCCATAGAGCTGGCGAGCGGTATAGATGGCTGTGATGGTTTGGCCGCGGCGGACGAGATCGCGTAGCTTTTCCTGCTGGGCTTCGTGATTGAGGGAACGCAGGCGAGTGAAATCTTCCGTCAGAGAAATCGGGTCGGCGATGACCGTGTACCGGCGCAGCGCGTCCAGGAACTTCTTCGCTCCGGGCACGCCGTTCCAGCGTATGCGCAAAAACGGCGGGGTGGTCAAGCTGACCGGATAGTCGCGATAAAGAGTAGAGCTGCTCCCGTAGACGTGCTTTTCCATCGGAGCCTGTTCCGATTGTTCCGAGCTCAAAGCGGAGCCCAGGGCCGTGGTGTCTCCGGTCAATTCCAGTTCGATATGGCGCAGATATTGCGTTGTGCTGGAGTTGTGCATCGGGTCCGGGGTTTCGACCTTCTCACGCACCCGGCGGGCCGACGCGATTTCCCCATAAGAAATGAACACGACGGAGGGATCGTCGGCGGGAAGCCGGTAGTTCAGGTAAGAACGATACTGTACGTAGATCCCGGTTTGGTTGGTGCGCGCCAGCCAGTTCGAGGGATGGAAGCGCGCAGTCACGAACTTCAGCGTCAGCAAGAGGAACAATAGGACGAAGGGGCCGAAAATGTAACCGGGCTTAAACTTGCCCGTGTAGGCGTTGAAAAACATGGCCGCGACGGCGGCGAATCCGCCAAGCCAGAGGATCAAAGCCGGCAGCCGCGGATGGCGGAAGACTTGGTCATTCGAGCCGATTTCGACATCTGCAAGCCGGAGCAGGCGCATATTCGCTTTAGCAAAGTGTAATCCGACCAGGCTGGCGGGCGGGTTGACAGTTAGGGAACAGATTCTCCCCTGCCGCGCTACAATGCTGCGGGCCCAATTCCGGCAAAATCCAATCGCACTACGGAGGCGATATGCGTGTGTTGCTACGAAGTGTTGCAGTTGCATTCTCTCTGGTCGTAGTCGCGGGTTTCGCTCTGGCGCAGGGCAGCGCTCCGATGAAAATGGCTCCGAAGACGGGCACGTCGAATGCCGCTTATATAGCGAAAGCGCTCACTGCCGCACCCCCCGGCGTCGCCAAAGGAGCCGGCGTGGTGCGCATTGGCAAAGACGGCAATGTGCAAACCCTGCGCGACAGCAAGAACGGCTTCAACTGTCTGGTGATGCTCGGAGACGTGATGTGCGCGGACGCCAACAGTATGGCCTTCTTCGACGCCGCGATGAAGAAACAGACTCCGCCCGATAAACTGGGCCTCGCGTACATGCTTCGCGGCGATCAGGGAGCCAGTAACACCGATCCCACTGCGAACAAGAAAACCGCGGACAATCACTGGGTGGTGACCGGTCCGCACATCATGATTGTCGGGGCGGACGTAAAGGACCTGGGACTACCCGATTCTGCGGACGCCGATCCTACCAAGCCTTATTTGATGTGGGCGGGCACTCCCTATGCCCATGCCATGATTCCGGTCGGCGGAAGTGCGGCGCACGCCATGCCGGCCTCGGAAAAGAAAGACATGAAAGAGATGAAGTAAGGATCGTCCGCCGTCGCGTGCCTCCGGCGGGCGGAGTGACAGTTAGGGAACGGATTCTCCACCTTTTGTCAGAGTGTTCCAACAGGAACGTAGTGTCGTGACGATTTCGGCGCGACAAAAACGTCGTGCCACGTAAAGATAAGAAAAGATGGGACGTTCCTGCTCGGTTCGCTCGGGGCTCTGGCGGGCCAGCAAGCACTAATCTCGTCCTCTTAGGATTTTGGGTGCCCCGTCCTTCGCGGTTTTTGCGAAGGGCGGGTGCTGGCGGGGTTCGGCGGAACGGCAGTAGCGGGTTAGACCTGCGGGCATTCCGCGTCGTCGTTCGTGGCGAACCTTGAGATCTGTGATGGATAAACATTGCCCCAACTGAGATGGCCGGGGTGGTCGAAAGTGCGGCCACCCGCCGAATGTTGGCTTACTCAACAACGAGCAGTTCCGGGTGAGTCTTCTTGATCCATGCTTCTACGTCCACGCGGACGCGCGCCGCCAGCTTGAACATTTCGAGTGCTTCCTTGTCGGATACCGCTCCCGCCAGGTCGTAACTGCTGAGGTTGCGCTTCTTGCGAAAGCCGTCGAAAGTATCAACGGTCTTTTTGCCGGGGTTTATCGTGAACTCGAGGGACTGGATCACTCGATAGTGGTGGTTGTCGCGACTTGCCCGGTAACCGGCCGCGGCCAACGCGGCCGTGGCGGCCTGGAGTCCAGCGTTGTAGGCGATGGCGAAACGCCAGTCGGAGGGCAGGTCTTTCACCTGGCAAGCCGCAAGGTCGCGATCCGAGATCGCGAATAGGTTGGCGATCTCTTCCGCTGTCGCCGTGTGCTGGACGAGCCAGCTATTTCGCAGCCAGTTTTGCAAGCTCATGTTCGGAGCCCAGCACGAAAAGTTTCTTCTCTTTCATGACGGCGCGCAAGAAATGGTTTCGCGCCGCCAATTTGGAACGGAATTCGGATGGGGGAAAGACGGAGGGGTTGATCTCCCTGCCGAGGACTTTTTGCGCCGGGCCCAGGGCGGAGACCACTTCGCCGAATGACGCGTTGCCCAGAACCATGAGATCAATATCGCTGCTGGTTTGTTCCGTTTGCCGGGCTACCGAACCGTACACAAAGGCAATCTGAATCTTGGTTGCCAATGACGCCAAGGCCGAGCGGATGGCGTCGTGGGCGCCCACCGTCTTGGTGACGAGACTCTTTATTTCCTTGAAGATCGGACTCTGAGCATTAGCGCGGTAGAGAACTTGATTGCCTTGTGCGCGGCGTACGATCAGTCCCAGGTCGGTCAGGTGCTTTAGTTCGCGTTGCACCGCCCCCCGGCCTCCGCCTACGGCTCGCACCAGCTGGAGGATGTAGAAAGATTCGTCGGTATGGCCATAAAACATGGCGAGCAGGGAGCTGCGGGTGCGCCCGAACAGGGTGGGGCCGGAACGTCCCGGAGAGGCTTGGATACCCATAATGGGTACTATTGTACCTTATGTGGGTAACCGGTGCGAGGGTAGGGATCCTTCGACTGCGTGGCTGCTTCGCGTTCGCGAAGCAGCCACTACGCTCGGGATGACAAAGTTTAGTGGGGCGCGGCGTGGCGGCGCGTCTGAAGACGCGCCCTGATACGAAGATTTGGGCTGCGGTGAGCCGCGCCCCGGACCCGAAATTACTCCGCCCAGTTTAGCGCCCAAAAGCGGGTCGCGAACCCTTCGACTTCGCTCAGGGCCGGCTCTAGGGCACCGGGCCATAGTAGCGGGTTAGACCTGCGGGCATTCCGGATCGTAGTTCGTGGCGCACCTTGAGGTCTGTGATGGATAGACATTCCCCGCCCTTCGCAAAGAACGCGAAGAACGGGGCACCCCGCTTTGAGATCGCAGAGAGTTAGAGGGCGGGCCACCCGCCCGGTCGGCGCGTCTGAAGACGCGCCCTGATACGAGGCTGCGCGGCGTGGGTCCATCACGCGGCTAGGATTCTTTGACTGCCCCAACCGGAGTTTGGCGATGGTTATTCGTCACAGACAAGCTCGCGCACCTTTGCCATCCTGAGAATTGGCGTTCGCGCGGCGAGCGCCACGCCGGCGAGGAACTTATGCAAGCCATGCACGAGCGTTCCTATTTCGTTTACATCATGAGCAATCGCTCGAAGACGCTCTATACGGGCATCACCAACAATCTCTATCGGCGCGTGTGGGAGCACAAGCAGGGCAGCGGTTCGAAGTTTTGCGCTCACTACAAGTTGGATCGCCTGGTTTACTTTGAGCGCTTTCAGTATGTCGGCAATGCGATTGCTCGCGAAAAGCAGATCAAGGGCTGGCTGCGAATCAAGAAGATTACGCTCATCGTGGCGGAGAATCCGGCCTGGCGGGATTTGAGCGAGGGATGGTATGAGGCGGTGTCATTTCAGGAGCGGGCGTGACGTTTGCCGACTATCGCGCTCTTGATTTGTCATTCTGAGCGAAGCGAAGAACCTGTGTAGTTAGCCAGCGCCGGCAAAGTACATAGGTCCTTCGCTGCGCTCAGGATGACAAAAGTTAGCGGGGGAATGCGGGACGGCGCGTCTGAAGACGCGCCCTGATACGAAGATTTGCGCTGCGGGGGGGCGGTCCCAAGCCCGAAATTATTCTGCCCAGCTTGGCGCCGTGAACGCGCGAATCGTTGGATCTTGCTCACGGCAGCTTTGAATCGGGTTCTTTTGGTTTGATTTGTCATTCTGAGCGGAGCGAAGAACCTATGTAGTTAGCCAGCGCCGGCAAAGTACATAGGTCCTTCGCTGCGCTCAGGATGACAAGGTTGGTGGGGGGACGGTGTGTGGCGGCGCGTCTGAAGACGCGCCCTGATACGAAGATTTGCGCTGCGGTGAGTCGTCCCCGACCCGAAATTGCTCCGCCCAGGTTAGCGCCCAAAACCGGGGCGCGAACCCTTCGACTTCGCTCAGGACAGGCTCTGGCGCACCGGGCAAACGAAACCGTGATACGATCCTCGCCGAGTGCGCTATGAAGGTCCTCGCGCTATTCCTTTTCGCCTGTGCTCTAACGCCTGCGTACTGCCAACAAAAAAGCAGTTTGCCGAGAGATGGCAACGGGCTGCTTGATGCTTGCAATGTCATGGTAGACGCTGCTGACAATCCCTCATATCTCACATCACTGACCGGCGATGCTTTCGCTGAGAAGGTGGGGCAGTTAGATTGGTGTGCCGGTTATCTCGGTGCCGTACAGGACATGCTCGTCCAAGTCCACGTCAATCTTATGATGATGCCCCTGACGAAGGTGACGTTGGAGGGGCCAGACAAGGCGAAGGCTTATTGGCTTGACAGCCTAAATGTGGCGTGTGTTCCAGATGACAAAGTGCCTATCTTGCAGTTGGCCCGCGTGGTTACCAAGTGGCTGCGCGAGCACCCCGAACGACTCCACGAGCTTAAAGGAACCTTGACGGTAGCAGCGCTGAGGGACGCATTCCCGTGCCAACGGGCGAATCCGAGCCAAGAGGCTAGCCCTAAAGAAGCAAACAAGCCAAAGCAGTGAACCTACGTTTTTGGGGTGATTGCGATTTATGACCGGCCTGAGGAACCAGGCGAAGAGCATACCGCGACTGCCTTAGCTGCACTAAGTGAAGGGAACGGTCCAATTGCTTTGCTTCGGACGCCCTGGTGGAACCGGCGAAGCGTGTAAGAGGACCTTTGCCGCGTGCCTCGGAGCTCTATCAATGCCTTGATCTCGCCGCCTTCAAACCAGCGGGCGAGGGCAATGTGGGATGGCACGAAAAACGGCTCCGAACAGATCCAATCATCCTTCCATTCTGCACGAGACATGTCATTAATTTCAGTCGCGACCGTCCGCGAAGTCAAGGCACACAAACGGCACGCCGTTACTTCCGAATCGGAATCCGCTCTCAGATGGGGAATTCCATCCACACCAAGCCTTCGCATCCTCCCCCTCCCCTCCCGCATCTAAACCTTGACAGCAAATCACTCAAGTTCTATCATGCTCCTGATCGCAATGACTGGAGCATTGATTTTAAAGCACTTATCTAAGTAAAGGAGCCAACCATGGCTAAGATTATCGGGATTGACCTCGGGACTACCAACTCCTGCGTGGCGGTTATGGAGGGTGGAGAGCCCACGGTGATTGCGAATGAAGAGGGTGGGCGGACGACTCCTTCGGTCGTTGGGTTCACTAAGAACGGGGAACGGCTGGTGGGGCAGGTCGCTAAGCGGCAGGCCATTACCAATCCGGAGAACACGGTTTATTCGATCAAGCGGTTTATGGGACGCCGCTTTGACGAGGTGACGGAAGAAATCAAGATGGTCCCGTACAAGGTCGTGCAGTCGGGCGACCATGTGGCGGTCTTGGCGCAGGGCAAAGAGTTCACGCCTCCGCAGATTTCCGCCATGATTTTGCAGAAGCTGAAGAAGGCGGCGGAAGACTACCTCGGCGAGAAAGTGACCGAGGCGGTTATCACCGTGCCGGCGTACTTCAACGATGCCCAGCGGCAGGCGACCAAGGATGCGGGCAAGATTGCCGGGCTCGACGTCAAGCGCATTATCAATGAGCCGACGGCGGCAGCGCTGGCTTATGGGCTGGACAAGAAGAAGGACGAGACCATCGCCGTGTACGACTTCGGCGGCGGCACGTTTGACATTTCGGTGCTGGAGGTCGGCGAGGGCGTGGTGGAAGTGAAGGCCACGAACGGCGATACGCACCTGGGCGGCGACAATCTGGATCAGCGGATTGTGGACTGGCTAATCGACGAATTCAAAAAGGATGAAGGCCTCGACCTGCGCGGCAAGGGCAACGAGATGGCGCTACAGCGTCTGCGTGATGCGGCGGAGCGGGCGAAGATCGAGCTTTCGACCACCATGGAGCACGAGATCAATCTGCCGTTTATTACGGCGGACGCGGGCGGTCCGAAGCATCTGGTGAAGAAGCTGACGCGGGCGAAGCTGGAGACGATGGTGGAAGACATCATCCAGCGCTCGGTGGGTCCGTGCAAGCAGTGCATGAAGGATGCGGGCGTGGATGCCAGCAAAATTCAGGAAGTGGTTCTGGTCGGCGGGCAGACGCGTATGCCGCGGATTCAGCAGTTGGTGAAGGACCTGTTCGGCAAGGAAGGGCACAAGGGCGTCAACCCGGATGAAGTCGTGGCTGTGGGCGCGGCGATTCAGGGCGGCGTGCTCGGCGGGGAAGTGAAAGACCTGCTGCTGCTCGACGTGACTCCGCTGACCCTGGCAATTGAGACTTTGGGCGGCGTGGCTACGCCGATGATCCCGCGCAACACAACGATTCCGACCAAGAAGACGGAGACGTTTTCGACGGCGGCGGATAGTCAGACTTCGGTCGAGGTCCATGTGTTGCAGGGCGAGCGGCCGCTGGCGGCGCAGAACCGGACTTTGGGCAAGTTCCATTTGACCGGATTGCCACCGGCTCCGCGGGGCGTGCCGCAGATTGAGGTGACGTTCGATATTGACGCGAACGGCATTCTCAATGTGACGGCGAAAGACAACGCTACCGGCAAGGACCAGAAGATCACGATTACGTCGTCTTCGGGTCTGAGCAAAGAGGAAGTCGAGCGCATGGCCAAGGAAGCCGACGCGCACTCCGCCGAAGACAAGGCGCAGCGTGAGTCGATCGAGGCCAAGAACCAGCTCGACTCCATGGTTTACGGCGTCGAGAAGATGCTGCGCGAGCAGGGCGACAAGATCAGCGGCTCGGAGCGCGGCGACGTGGAGAACGCGATTGCCGACGCGAAGAAGGCGCTGGAGTCGAACGACAAAGCGCAGATGGAGAAGGCTCGCGAGACGCTGACCCAGGCGTCGCACAAGCTGGCGGAGCAGATGTACAAGGCGGCGCAGCCGGCGGCGGGCGCGGGTGGGGCTCCAGGAGCGGGTCCGGCGGCGGATGGCAATGGCCAGGCCAAGAAGAAAGACGAAGGCGTTATCGACGCGGAGTACGTGGACATGGAAGACAAGAAATAAGCTGTCAGCTATCAGCCGTCAGCTGTCAGCAAGCGGTGCTAGGCCACGGATTTGAGCGGATAGTCGCGGATGAACCAGTCCGCGAAATCCGCGGAGTCCGTGGCTTGGTTTTTAGGGCTTATGACCCATTTTTGAACCCAGGGGAGGTAGCAAGATGCAGTTTCAAGTCAACGGAAGAGAATACTTTTTGGCGTTTGTGGAGGATGAGCGGCGGTGGTATCTTTTTTCGCCGTCGCGTGGGGAAGGCCTGCAGCGCATTCCGGTGTATGTGGATGCGGTAAAGTATGCGCGGCCGAATGCGGCAGAATTGGGCAGGGAAGGCGGCCCGCGCTAGACTTCGGCGAGCTGGAGAATTAGAAGGCCATACAGGTCCTTCGACTACGTTGTCCTGCGCTTCGCGCAAGGCAACTTCACTCAGGATGACAGGGGTTTGAAGTAAGCTTCTACTGATGGCAACCACTTCCAAAAAAGACTACTACGAGATTCTTGGGGTGAAGAAGTCGGCCTCGGCCGAGGAGATCCGCAAGGCATTTCGCAAGCTGGCGCGGAAGTACCATCCCGACGTCAATCCGGGCGACAAGGCGGCGGAAGAGAAGTTCAAGGCCATGTCGGAGGCCAACGACGTCCTCAGCGATCCCAAGAAGCGCAAAATCTACGATCAGGTTGGGTTTTATTCGGACAATATTGATCCGGCGACCGCGGACGCTTACGCGCGCGCCGGCGCGGGGGCGGGCGACTTTTCCGGCGGAGGCTTTCCAGGCGGCCAGGCCGGCGCTGGGCCGCAAGGCGGTAATTTCGATTTCAGCGGGTTCGACTTTTCCGATCTGGCGGATGGCGCCCGTGGCCGCAAGAGCGGCAGCGGTGGCGGTTTTCGCGATATTTTCTCGGGCATTTTCGGCGGGCGTGGGGGCGCTCATGAGGAAGGTCCGGAGCCGGGCGAGGACCTGGAATACCAGGTCAACGTGCCGTTCTGGACGGCGATTCGCGGCGGCGTGATGCGGCTGAACATCACGCGGCGTGACACCTGCTCGAATTGTCATGGGCAGGGATTCATCGAACAGCCGGGACCTTGCCCGCAGTGCGGTGGCAATGGCACGATAACGCAGACCAGCGGGCGGATGAAGTTCAACGTGCCTTGTCCGCGCTGCCATGGGACGGGGAAGAACATTTCGACTTGTCCGGTATGCCACGGCGAAGGGACGGTCGAGCGCAGCGAGCCGCTCGAAGTCCGCATAAAGCCCGGTACGCGCGATGGTCAGCGCATTCGCCTAGCTGGCAAGGGCAACGCTGGGTCGCACGGCGGGCCTACGGGGGACCTTTACGCGATTATCCGGACCGGGGACCATCCGGTGTTTCACCGCGAGGGCGACGACATCCACCTGACCGTGCCGGTAAGCGTGACCGAGGCGGCGCTGGGTGCGAAGGTCGAAGTGCCGACCATCGATGGGCGGACGCTGCTGAGAATTCCGCCGGGAACGCAATCCGGGCAAAAGCTGCGGCTGAGGGAAAAAGGAGTGCCGTCGGCGACGAAGGACGGCGTGCGCGGGGATGAGATTGTCGAAGTGAAGATCGCGGTTCCCGTGCCGCACGACGAAGAAACTAAGGAGCTGCTACGCGAGCTGGCGAAGCTGAACCCGGAGGATCCGCGGGCAGAATTGTTCAAGAATATCTAGCACAGGGAGAAGCAAGGGGCGCTTTGCTGAAGGTGTCTCCCGCGCCCCCTGTTGGTCATGATCTTCTATTTCTTGCTGGGATCGTCCTCGGGATGGATGTAGTTGATCTGAAACGGCGCGGCCCCGTGAACTTGGACTACGACGTCTCCCGCAGCCATGGCGTAGTGGTGCATATCCGGATCGAGATAGGCGAAACTTCCGGCAGGGAAGACCATCATCTTGCTCGCATCAAAGGTGTCGCCCATCCCAACCTTGAAGTTTCCCGACAACACGGTAACGTTTTCGCGGGTGGGGTGCCAGTGTGGCGGAAGCTTGTAGCCGTCCGGCATTTTCAACCGCAACGTGTAATCGCCAGAGGCCGCCATCGGGTTTCCTTCGAGTACCGCCAATTGAGCTCCGGCGGGCAGCACAGGAGGCACCGGGCCCCAGCTTATCTGATCGGGGGTGAAGGCGTTATGCGGAGAGCCGGACTGCCCCATCAAAGCTGCCGCTGCCAAGACCAAGGCCAAAACAAGGAATTTTTTCATCGCGTTTTCTCCTGGGAAATTCGAGATTTCGGAGACGCAATATATCAAAATTGCGGGTTAATTTCACTCGAATCTTACCGACCTCTGGAGGGGGGCTCCGCGCTAGTCCTGTTGGAGCGCCGGCACGCCGCCATTACCTCCGTCACGGCCCCGCTGACAAAAATTTTCCAAAAAATTCTGTTGCGTCTGTGGAAATTTCCCGTATTCTGCGACTGCGAAGTAACTTCGGCCTGCGCCCAACCTTCCCGCAAAGAACGCGGGAAGGATGGGGCACCCACTTCTGGAATCTAACCCCACCAGAAGACCCAAAGCCTCTGTGGAGGGGCAATGGCGTGGCTGAGAGTGATTCGCCCCAAGGGAGGAACACATAGAAATTGGCAACAGCTAGCGCCCCTCGTCAGCAACTCCAGCCTACCGTCGTCCCTGACCGGAACAGTGCCCCTAGCCGGAAAAGATTCGTCCGCCTAACGCTTTGGCCGCTGGTCGCCGCCACCTTCTTTATGGTGTCGGGCGGGACTTATGGCACGGAAGATATTGTGCATGGGGCCGGGTACGGGCGCGCCATCCTCATTCTTCTGCTGACGCCGCTGCTTTGGAGCCTTCCCACCGCGTTCATGATCGGCGAACTTTCTAGCGCCTTGCCCTACGAGGGTGGCTACTACGCCTGGGTGCGGCGTGCCATGGGCAACTTTTGGGGATTTCAGGAAGCTTGGCTGTCGCTGGTGGCGTCGATCTTCGACATGGCGATTTACCCCACCCTGTTCATCCTCTACCTCGACCGCTTGTTTCCTTGGTTTGCGGAAGGCCATCGCGGGCTGATGGTTGGCTTGGCCGTGGTTGGCGCCTGCACGCTGCTCAATATTCTGGGCGTGCGGGTGGTCTCGACGACTTCGCTGTGGCTTTTCTTCCTGTTGTCGTCGCCTTTCGCCTTGATTGTGGTGTTGTCGCCATGGAAGTACGGCGGGCTGCTGCACGCGGTGACTAAGCCGACCACGTCGCACGTGGACTTAATCGGCGGCCTGCTGATCTGCATGTGGAATTACATGGGTTGGGATAACGCCTCGACCATCGCGACCGAGGTTGAGCGGCCGCAGCGGACCTATCCGAGAGCGATGATTGCGGCGGTGGTCTTGGTCACGCTGACCTACATTGTGCCCGTGGCCGCGGTGTGGATGACGGGCTTGGCGCCGAGCGCCTGGGAGACAGGCTCCTGGGCCGACATTGCCGGCATGCTCGGCGGGCCGCTGTTGCGCATCGGCCTGGTGTTGGGTGGGATGGTCAGCGCTTTCGGCATGTTCAACGCGCTGGTCATGAGCTACTCCCGCCTGCCGCTTGCCATGGCGCAGAATGGCATGCTGCCCCGAGTTTTCGGACGGCTGAACCGGCGGCGCGCGCCTTGGGTGGCGATTCTAGTTTGCGCGGCGGGATGGGCCATGTGCCTGAACCTCGGCTTTGAGCGCCTGGTGACGATCGATATTCTTCTCTATGGCGCCAGCCTGGCGCTGGAGTTTGTGGCGCTGGTTTTCCTGCGCGTCCGCGAACCTGAGTTGCCGCGCGCCTTCCGCGTGCCCGGTGGGATGTTTGGAGCGGTGGCCATCGGCGTCATGCCCGTCTTGCTGCTTGGGTTCTCGGTCATTCGCGGCGAAACCCAGCAGGTGTGGGGCATGAGTTCGTTGGCTTTCGGGGCGATTCTGATCGGGGCGGGCGTGGTGGCGTACGTCCTCAACTACCTTTTGAAGCCGCAAGGTTGGACGGTTGCTGCAGAGAAACCCGAGCCGGTCGCCTAGAAAAAACCTGGCCACGGATTTGCGCGGATTTCCACGGATCAAAGCCGGAAACAAATTCTCGATCCGGTTAAATCCGCGCAATCCGTGGCGTTTGTTTGTTGTAGAGTGGGGGCGATGACGAAGCGTAAATCCAAAGGCGCCTACATGATCTCGGCGGTGGCCGAGATGTATGGCATTCATCCGCAGACGCTGCGGCTCTATGAGCGCGAAGGATTGCTCAAGCCGTCGCGCACCGAAGGCAACACGCGCCTTTACACCGACGAAGATTTGCAGCGGCTGGAATTTATTCTTTCGCTGGCACGCGACCTGGGCGTGAACATCAGCGGCATGGCCATCATCCTGCAAATGCGCGAGCGCATGGAGGAGATGCAGCGGCAGATTCAGGACTTCGTGAAGTACATCCAGGAAGAAGTGCTTTCCCGCGCCAACGCGGCGACCGATGCCTCCAAGGGTGCCATCGTGCCGGTGCGGCGTGCAATCGTTACGGCCCCGGCACAAGCCGGGAAGAAGAAATAACCGCAGAGGCGCGTGCGAGAAGCTGAACATGCAATTTCTTGCCCTGATCTGGATCGATGTTCTGGCGGTTGCGCTCGGGCTTTACGGCGTAAATTCATCCCTCCATGGCGAATTGCGCGCTTACGGCATTGGCGGGCGAACCTCGTTCTACCGGTTGCGCGGCGCAATTCCAAGGTTAGTTTGCGCTCTTCTGGGATTGCTGATTCTAGGCTGGGTAGTGGTGGACTTGCGGTACAAGTTTCCGACGTGAGCTGTCATTCCCGCGAAGCGTCTCGATCTCCAGCGGGAACAGCGATTAGCTCGCTAGTGTGATACGGCTGAAGCCGTATCCTGCTACGAGTCGTTTTGCCGGCGGAGCGAATGTTTCATTCGTCACGCAGTCGTATGATGATGCCTGCATGCTCCCCTTTAAGCTCATCTACACGCCCGAGTATTACCTGCCTATCGGCCAGCATGTTTTTCCCGCCGAAAAGTACAAGCACATCCATGACCGGCTGCTCGAGACAGGAGTCGCCGAGCCGGCGGATTTTCTTGTGCCGCAACCCGCCTCCGATCAGGATGTGCTGCTGGTGCATAAACCTGAGTACATTCAGAAGCTAAAGACGGGGACGCTCTCGGCGCGCGAGGAAATGGAGATGGAAATCCCCTACTCGCCGGAGCTGGTGCGGGCATTTTGGCTGGCGGCAGGCGGATCCATTTCGGCGGCGGAACATGCCCTGAAAGATCGTGTGGCCGTCAACATTGGCGGAGGCTTTCATCATGCTTTCCCCGATCACGGCGAGGGCTTCTGCATGATTCACGATGTGGCCGTCGCCATTCGCCGCATGCAGCGCGACAACAAGATTCGCACCGCCATGACGGTGGACTGCGATGTTCACCACGGCAACGGCACGGCCGCGATTTTCGCGGGCACGCGCACGCCCAGTGACCCCTTGCCTTCGCGCTCTCTGGGGCAAACTCCCAAACTGCGCAGCGCCCATGCCGGCGACGTTTTCACCATCTCGCTGCACCAGCACAACAACTACCCGATGCACAAGCCGCTGTCGTCGATAGATGTCGATTTGCCCGACGGCATTGGTGACGACGATTATCTGGCCTGGCTCGACAATGCGTTGAGTTCAGGGCTGCGGCAGTTCCAGCCAGAGCTGATTTGCTATATCGCGGGCGCCGATCCGTATTGCGAAGACCAGTTGGGAGGGCTGAGTCTAACCGTCGAAGGACTGAAGCGCCGTGACGAGCTGGTATTCCGCGTGGCCCGCACCCGCGGTATTCCGATCATGGTGACCTATGCTGGCGGCTACGCGCGCAAGGTGGAGGACACGGTGACGATTCATTGCAACACGGTGCTGGCGGCGAAAGAGGTGTTCCCCTGAAGGGCGGGGGGCAGCGCGTTACTTCGTGGCGAGACCGGCAAGCAACCCGACTAACCCATCTTGCAGGAAGTGCGCAACCATGCCGGGCAGAAGACTACGCCTCCAGTAGGCCAAAACGCCGAACAGGCAACCAAAAGCTGCGATGATGACCATGTACTTCAATCCTTGATAGCCGTGGGCGGCTCCAAAAACAATTCCCTGTAGAACAATCGCGACGGTGCCGCTTCCGGTTAGGGCTGCGAATTGTTTTTGAAGGTACCCACGGCAGACAACTTCTTCGCAAAAGCCTGCGGTAAGCGCGAGCAGCAGATACACGGCGATTTCCGTTCCACCGTGCGGAAGCATAGAACGTACGTGGCGGTTCGATGAAGCTCGCAAGATCCGCGCCAGGACCGCCAGAAGGATGTCGGAAATGAACAGGAAACCAAGCGCGATCCCGAAAGTCCGGAGAGCGGCGAGCACGCTGATTTTGCGTTCGCCGAGTAGATCTAGCAGGCGAACTCCGCGCAAGCGTAAGCCAAACCATACAAACCCGACCAGCAACCACTCCATGGCGACAGCGCCGAGATAGCCCGGAATGTGACCATGCGAACGTCCTACAAACGAGATGTTGTGGGAACGGGCACCCAGGCCGGAGAGCACCAACAGCAGCAATATGGTGACGGCGGTATGCCATCGTGGAGCAATGAGAGTAGGAATGACTTCGTTTTGCGGCATAAATGTTCTATTCAAAAGTTGTACGCGGGCCTAGTCTCGGGACCAGGATATTCGATCTGAGCTGCTGCTAAACTATACTTCTAGTCTCTATGTTCGAGAATCTATCCGAAAAACTACAGCGCGCGTTCAAGACCCTGCGCGGGCAGGCGGTTCTCAATGAGGAGAACATTCAGGAGGCGCTGCGCGAAATTCGGCTAGCGCTGCTCGAAGCCGACGTCAACTTCAAAGTTGTTAAGCAACTGATCGATCACATTCAGGAGAAGGCTGTCGGCCAGCAGGTTGCGACCGCGCTTTCGCCGGGCGAGCAGGTCATCAAGATTGTTCGCGATGAATTGATCGAGACGCTGGGCCGCGACACCGCCAAGCTGAAATTCGCTTCGCAGCCGCCGACCGTTGTGCTGATGGCCGGGTTGCAAGGTTCCGGCAAAACGACGACTTCCGGCAAGCTGGCGCATTGGCTGAAGAATGGCGGGCATCGGCCGCTGCTGGTTTCGGTGGACGTTTATCGTCCGGCCGCGCGCGAGCAGTTGAAAGTTGTCGCCCAGGCGATCAAAGCCAATCTGTATGAGGGCGAAGTCGGCGAGGCGAATACTGCGACCGTCGAACGCCTGGCTAAGGAAGCCCGCCGCGAGGCCATCAATACAGGCTCCGACGTGCTCATCGTCGATACGGCCGGCCGCCTGCATATCGACGATCAATTGATGGACGAAATGCAGTTGCTCAAGCGGATGCTCAATCCGCAGGAGATTCTGTTTGTCGCCGATGCCATGACCGGGCAGGACGCGGTCAACTCTGCCGATGAGTTCCACAAGAAACTTTCTTTGACAGGGGTGGTCTTAACGAAAATGGATGGCGATGCCCGCGGCGGCGCGGCGCTCTCCATTCGCCAGGTGACAGGCCAGCCCATCAAGTTCATCGGCGTGGGTGAAAAATACGACGCGCTCGAGCCGTTTCATCCCGACCGCATCGTCTCCCGAATTTTGGGCATGGGCGACATTCTCTCGCTGATCGAAAAAGCTGAGCAAGGTGTCGATAAGAAAAAAGCGCAGGAGATGGCGAGCCGCGCGCTCGTCGGCGACGGCTTCTCGCTGGAAGACTTCCGCGACCAGTTGCGGCAGGTGAAAAAGATGGGCTCGATTCAGAACCTGATGGGCATGTTGCCCAGTATCGGGCCGTTCTCCGGGCTACAGAAGGCCGCCGACAAGGTGGACGAAAAGCAGATCAATCGCGTCGAGGCCATCATCAACTCGATGACCGCACACGAGCGGCTGCATCATGAAGTGATGAACGGCAGCCGGCGTAAGCGCATCGCCCGCGGCTCCGGCACCAGCGTGCAGGAAGTCAACAATTTGCTGCGTCAGTACGCACAGATGCGCAAGATGTTCAAGCAGATGGGCAAGGCGAGTTTCGCGCGCAGGGTGGCGGGGATGAAGTTTCCGGGGGCGTGATATCTAGCACTCAGCTTCATAGGAGTGGGCCAGTGGCATCAGAACAACTCCTGGCAGCTTATTTGCGTCGCCTTGAGACGAGGCAAGACGAGGACTTCTGGGCTTGGGAACAAGTCGAGGACTTGATCAGGCATGACCCTGGTCAAGGCTTCGAAACAGTCTGCGAGCTGATCGAGAGAACCACCTCTGATAGGGCTTTGGCGGACATCGCAGCAGGCCCTCTTGAGAGTCTTGTCAGACAACACGGCCATGTAGTCATCGATCGAATTGAGGAGGAATCGCGAAGGAATGCTCGGTTTCGTCTCGCGCTCAGCGGCCTTTGGATCCAGCCGGGTGATCCCATCTATGCGCGTTGGCTCGCTCTCATAACGAAGCACGGATTTACGGATGGAAGTCGAAAGGGACTTTGACGCCGGGCGATGGCGAATGCAGGTCCTTCGACTGCGTTGTCGTGCGCTGCGCGCGCGACAACTTCGCTCAGGATGACAATGCTTTTGGGGATGGCGAATCATGAAATGGCGTTCCCTCGAAGAATCGGCTCCCACGACTGATATGTGTCCGCTGCGCGAGATTTACGCCGAGCGCAAAGAACTCATTGCCCGGTATGTGCCTGCCGACATTCAAGCCATTCATGCGCGGGTCATTGCGGAACTGAAGGAAAAGCACTTCGCCGAAAACTCCCTGCAAGTCGGCGCCAAAGCTCCTGCGTTCCAACTCGACGATCACAACGGCACGCCGGTTTCCTCGGCTGAACTTCTCGCCAAAGGCCGCCTTGTGATCTGCTTCTTCCGCGGGCGCTGGTGCCCATTTTGCGTCGGGCAACTGGAAGCGATGAACCTCATTCTCCCGCACATCGAGCAAGCGGGTGCAACACTGGTTGCGATTTCTCCGCAGACGGTGCAGCAGTCGTTTTTCATGCGCGATCAACACAAGCTCCGCTTTCCGCTGTTGAGCGACGCGGGCAACCAAGTCGCGCGCCAATTCGGCTTGGTATACCGCGTGCCCGGCTACCAACAAGCCATTTTCCGCAAGGCGTTTATCAATCTACCTTTTGTTGACGGGGACGACAGCTGGGAGCTGCCAATTCCGGCCACCTATATCTTGGAGCATGATGGCGCGGTGCTCTACGCTTCCGCCAAGGAGGATTACACGGAACGCCCGGAACCGTCAGCGATCCTGGAGGCATTAGCATAAGTTTGTCATTCCGAGCGCAGCGAGAAATCTGCTTTCCCTTAGCGTAGGCAAGACAGCAGATTCCTCGTCGCTGCGTTCCCCGGAATGACAATCTGAAGAAGACGTTGCAAGCAACCTCCCTACAGACCGCTTTCCGCTATCATGAGATATGGACGAGAAGCCCCTTTGGAGTGTGGATGACCAGAGCAGCCGTCTGGCTGAGTTGTCGGCCAGCACGGCCGATCCCGCCAAAGAACTCCCGCTGCGCCGCGATGTGCGTTCGCTGGGCAGGCTGCTCGGCAATGTTGTGGTCGAACAGGCGGGTGAGGCATTGTTCGATGTGGTGGAGCAGCTACGGCACTTGCTAATCCGCCATCGCAAGCACCTAACTGGCGACGGCGCCGCCGGTCTGGAAGATCAGCGCATGGGCCGCGCGCGCGACATTATCGCTAGTCTTAGCGTTGACGATGCCTATCGCGTGACCAAAGCGTTCGCCATTTATTTCGAGCTTACCAATCTAGCGGAAACCAATCACCGCAAGCGCCGCCGCCGCGCCGCCAAATTGCATCCCGAGCAACCGCCGTTGGCGGGATCGTTCCGCGGCACGCTCCTGCGCATGCGCTCGAAGGGAATGAATGCCGAGCAGGCTCTGACTGCGCTACGCCAGATAAGAATCACCCCGGTCTTCACCGCGCACCCCACCGAAGTCGCGCGCCGCACCGTGCTGTTGAAGCGCCGCCGCATTGCGAAGCAACTCGAGCGTCTGGACCGTCTGCCGCTGGCAAGCTCCGACGCCGCGCAGCTGGAGGCCGCCATCCTGGCTGAGATCACGGCGCTCTGGCAGACCGACGAAGTCCGCATGGAAAAACCGTTGGTCACCGACGAAATCCGCATGGGACTGGACCACTACCCGATGACGCTGTTCGACACCATGCCGCGCCTGTACACCGAGATGGCGGATTCTCTGCGGGAAGTCTACGGCGTTGTCCTCGGAGACCGCGAGCTGCCCGATCTTATTTCTTTTGGATCCTGGATTGGGGGAGACCGCGACGGCAATCCTTTCGTTACTCCCGACTCTACTCGCGAAGCTTTGCAACGCGCGCGCAACGCCATCATTGCGCACTACGTTGCGGAAATTCACCGCGCTATCGACCAGTTGAGCCCGTCTTATCGCCAGGTTGCCATCTCGGAGCGGCTGCGCGCGCGGCTCGAGGAATATACGGCCAATGTTGGCGAGGGTCACTCCCGTTCGGCGCGGATTTCTTCGACCGAACTTTATCGGCTCTTCTTCAACTTCGTGTTGATCCGCCTGCGCCCGGCCCGCGAGGACGCCCATCGCATCAAGCCCTACCGCAACGCCCAAGAATTCGAGAACGACCTTGGGTTGGTGCACGAGAGTCTTTGTGCCAACCGCGGCCAGTTGCTCGCCAAGCTGATCATCGATCCGCTGATCCGTAAAGTGCGCACCTTTGGATTTCATCTCTCCACGCTGGACGTTCGCCAGCATGCGCGCGTGCATTCCGAAGCCCTGGCCGAAGTTCTGGGGGAATCCTTGCCCAGCAGTCCCCAGCCAGGGCAAGCCGCCGGTCTTTCGCCACGGACAGTCGACGTGCTGGAGACATTCCGGACGATCGCGGAGCTGAAAAAACATTACCCCCCGACTGCGATTCGGCAGTACATCATTAGCGGCGCGGAATCCGAGCAGCACGTTCTTGACGTGCTGCGCTTAGCCCGCATGTGCGGCGTGCAAATGGCCGCGGCCGGCGAGGACCCCGGCCTGATGCCGGTTCCGCTATTCGAGTCCATCGATTCGCTGCGTGCCTCCGCCGGCATTATGAAGCGGGTGTGGAGCGCGACGGAGTACAAACCGCTTCTGGAATCCTGGGGCGGCTGGCAGGAAATCATGCTTGGCTATTCGGATTCCAATAAAGACGGCGGAATGCTGACCAGCCTTTGGGAGTTGTACAAGGCGCATCACGAATTGCATTGCGCGGCTCGCGAGCACGATGTGAAGTTGCGCCTTTTTCATGGGCGCGGCGGCACGGTGGGGCGCGGGGGCGGTCCCACCTACGAGGCGATCTTGGCGCAACCGGTCGGAGACTTTTCGGGCGAGATCCGCATCACCGAGCAGGGCGAGGTTCTCAACTGGAAGTATGCCGACCCGGTGCTGGCGGAATGGAATCTTGAACTCATGATCGCCGCCTGCCTTGAGGTGTTGACGCGCTCGAAGGACGTTGCCGCCGACCAGCGCTGGCGTGGGGCGATGGAAGAAATCTCGCAGGACGCCTATGCCGCTTACCGGCGCGACATCGCGGAGAATCCCGAGGTTCTCGAATATTTCGAGCAGTCCACGCCGGTCAATCAACTCGAACATGCCCGCATCGGCTCGCGGCCGGCGCGCCGCAGCCAAAGCCGCAAACTGGAAGACCTGCGTGCCATCCCGTGGGTTTTCGGATGGATGCAAAGCCGGCAAGCCGTGCCCGCCTGGTACGGTGTGGGTTGCGCGCTGGAACGTTACGCCGCCCGAGGGCCCGAGCAGGAGCAGCTGCTGCGCGAGATGGCGCGCAGCTTTCCTCTGTTTTCCGGCCTGGTGAGCAATGTCGAATTAGCCATGGCGAAGGCGGACCTGACCATCTCCCAGTTGTACGCATCGCTTGTGCCCAATGAAGAGTTGCGCGAACGAGTTTGGAAAATGCTGGTGGAGGAGTTCGATCGCACCCGGCGTGTTATTTTGTCGATCACCGGGCAAAAGGAATTGTTGGAAAAAAATTCCGTGCTGTCGCGCTCAATTCGCCTGCGCAATCCCTATGTCGACCCCATCAGCCTGATTCAAGTGGATCTGCTGCAACGAAAACGCGGCGGCATGGATACCGAGCCGGTGAACTACGCGTTGGGCGCCACCATCAACGGCATCGCCGCCGGGCTGCATAACACGGGCTGAGGCATTGTCGGCAAGCGCGTTCGAATCTGCTACCATCCCATTCTTATCGGCTTCCGCGCTATGCGAGTCTTTTCCACGATCGCCGGGATTCTTGTCATCCTCAGCGTTTTGCTGGATGCGTTTGAAACCGTGGTTCTGCCGCGGCGCGTGCAGCGGCACTTCCGCATCTCGGCGTGGTTCTACCCGCGCACCTGGATCCCGTGGCGCGGAATCTCAACCCGCATCAAGTCGCCCAGCCGGCGGGAGAATTTCCTGGGATATTTTGGACCGCTCTCGTTGCTTTTCTTGCTGGCCTTGTGGGCGGTTGGTTTGATTTTCGGTTTTGCTTTGCTGCAGTACGGCGCCGGCGAGCACGTCCAGATGAATAACGAGCCCATCACGTTTGTCCGGCTCTTGTACCTGAGCGGCGAGACCTTCTTCACCCTGGGCTATGGCGATATCGTGCCCAGCTCGGAGATTTCGCGCGCGCTTGCCGTGCTCGAAGCCGGCATGGGCTTCGGTTTTCTGGGAACCGTCATTGGCTATCTGCCGACGATTTACTCTTCCTTCTCGCGCCGCGAAATCGAGATCTCTTTGCTGGACGCGCGCGCCGGTTCACCCCCGACCGCGGCTGAGTTGCTGGGCCGGTTCGGAGGCGTTCCCCGGCAAGCCGTGCTGGACGAGATTTTTCGCGACTGGGAACGCTGGGCGGCGGAAATTCTGGAAAGCCATCTCTCTTATCCCGCGCTCAGTTTTTTCCGCTCGCAGCACAACAATCAGTCATGGCTCGGCGCCCTGACCACGATACTCGACACCACCGCGCTGGTGATCGTGGGAGTGGATGGGATTACCAGCGAGCAGGCCAAAACCACGTTCGCCATGGCGCGGCACGCCGCCGTGGATTTGGCGCAAGTGGTGCTGGCCCGCTACGATCCGCACGTGCCCGACCGGTTGCCGGTAGCTGAGTTGGCGCGCTTGCGGCAGACTCTGGCGGAGCGTGGAGTGCGGCTGCCGGAAGGCGCGGAAGCCGACGAAAAATTAGCGAAGTTGCGTGTGCTTTACGAACCGTATGCGCAGGGCATCGCTCGCAATCTGCTGATCAATGTGCCGCCCTGGATTCATCCCGAAACGAAAAGAGACAACTGGCAGGCCGGCCCGTGGGACCGGGCAATCCAAGCCAGAAGTCTTGCCGGAGCGCTTCCGCCGGGACGGCGGGCGAAGATAGCCGATGAGCATTTCTAGCGAGCAATGTTTCTGTAGAGACGTAGCTTGCTACGTCTCTCTTCGCACGTGCTCGATGAGGACGTTGCCAGCAACGCGTCTACCGAAACGCGTGTTAACATCCTCCCTTCCATGAAACACGGCGGCGAAAACGTGATTCGCATTGAAGCGGAAGCTCTGCGCGCGCTGGCCGACCGCATTGCCGGCCCTATGTCTGGCGCTTTCAGCCGCGCCGTGGACCTGCTCGACGCGTGCGCCGGCCGTGTAGTGGTGACCGGCATGGGGAAAAGCGGCATCATCGCCCACAAGATCGCTGCTACCCTCAGCTCGACCGGGACTCCTGCCCTGTTCATGCATCCTGTCGAAGCCTTGCATGGGGACCTGGGCATGGTGGTGCGGGGGGATGTCGTCCTTGCGCTTTCCGCCAGTGGCGAGACGGAAGAGATTCTGCGGCTGCTGGCGACGCTCAAGCGCCTTAAAGTGCCGCTCATCGCCATGACCTGCGATCAAGCACAGTCTTCCACGTTGGCCGCTGCCGCCGACGTCGCCCTCGACTGCTCCGTCGCCAAGGAAGCCTGTTCTCTTGGTCTGGCTCCGACAGCTTCGACCACAACCATGCTCGCGCTCGGCGACGCGCTGGCGGTCGTGCTATCAGAAAAACACGGTTTCAAGGAAGAAGATTTCGCCGACTTGCATCCCGGAGGCAAACTGGGCAAGCGGCTCGCCCGCGTGGAATCGCTGATGCACAGCGGAGACGCTTTGCCGCGGGTCACGCCCCGAACCAAAATACCGGACGTAATCTACGAAATGTCGAGCAAAAAGCTGGGTATGACCGCTGTGGTGGAAGGTGAAAAACTGGTGGGCGTGGTCAGCGACGGCGATTTGCGGAGGCTGCTCGAAAAGCGTGGCAAAGACGCTTTGGATTTGACGGCAGGCGAATGCATGACGAGAAACCCAAAAACCATCGAGGGGAGCGAATTTGCGACTGCAGCCCTGGCGCTGATGGACGAAAAAAAGATTACTTCGCTGGCGGTGGTTGACGGCAATGGAAAGCTGGAGGGCATCATTCACTTGCATGATTTGTGGGGGACGGAGATGGTGTAGAAGAATTGAGTAATCGGGTAATTTGGTGATTGAGTAATTTGAGGAACCGACCCCGTTAGTTTCAATTACCAAATTACAAAATTACCCAATTACTAAATCGAGGTTCCATGTATCACTACGATCCCGTTACCGCGCTGGAAGAGTTGACCGAGGACGCAACCCTGCCCAACCCTGTGCACGTGCGCGACATGATTCTTCGCCAGCGTCTCAACGCCGACCGGTCTTTAGAGTTGAACCGCCTATTCGTCGAGTATCAGAAGTTTTTCGGCGAGACGCAGAAGCTGGGGAAAGAGATTCTGAAGCAGTTGGTGGGGTAGCTAGTCGCTTATGGCGGAGCCTTGGTTCGTATCAGGGCGTCGCTTGAGCGGCACCGCAAGGGCTAAGGAATAGAATCCCACCGAACCCAGCTGCCGAGCTTCGCTCGGCCGGACAGCCGAGGGCGGCTGTTCCCACGCGTGCAAGCCCGCTCAATCAATTACAATACTGGATTCCTGGTCATCGGAACCCAACTATGCATCGCTGGTCATCACTCTTCATCCCCACCCTGCGCGAAGCTCCGGCGGACGCCGAAGTCGCCAGCCACAAATTCCTGGTGCGGGCGGGATACATCCGCCAACTGGCCGCCGGAATCTATTCCTATCTTTTCCTGGGGCAGCGCTCGTTCAACAAGATCACCGCCATTGTCCGCGAGGAGATGAACAAGATCGGCCAGGAATTCGCCCTGCCCGCGCTGCACCCGCGCGAGCTATGGGAAGCCAGTGGGCGCTGGGCGACCATGGGCGACACCATGTTTCGGCTCAAAGACCGCAAGGGTGCCGATCTTTGCCTGGGCATGACGGAAGAAGAAGTCATGACCGAAATCGCTCGCAAGGAGCTACGCAGCTACAAGCAACTGCCGCAGACCTGGTACCAGATTCAAAACAAATTCCGCGACGAGGCCCGGCCGAAATCCGGCCTGCTGCGCGTGCGCCAGTTCCTGATGAAGGATTCTTATTCTTTCGATATCGATGCCGCCGGGCTCGACGTTTCCTATCTCAAGCACCGCGATGCTTACAAGAAGATATTCGACCGCTGCGGCCTGAAGTACATGATTATCGACGCGCACTCCGGCGCCATGGGCGGCTCGCAGTCGGAGGAATTCATGGTGCGCACGCCGGCCGGGGAAGACCAGATCGTGAGCTGCGAGAAGTGCGGTTATGCCGCGAACTTGGAGAAGGCAACTTCCAAGCTTGGCCCGGTCGAGGACCTCAAAACGGAAGGAGACGGCAAACCGCTGCTGGTGCACACGCCGGGCCAGAAAACCATCGAGGATGTGGCTCGCTTCCTCGGCGTGTCGCCCAAGAACAAGATCAAGACGCTTGCACTGATCACCGAAGAAAAGGATTCCAAGACCGGCAAATCAAAAGCGCGCGGAGTGGTGTTGCTGCTCCGCGGCGATCACCAGATGAATGAAGCCAAGCTTTCCACCGCCCTGGCGGGGAAAGAAACGCGCCCCATGGAAGAAGCGGAGATCGAGCAGCTATTCAAGTCTCCGGCCGGGTTTCTCGGGCCGCTGAGCATCGAGTGGGCGAAAGACTTGCATGAGAAAGATGCGGAACATCCTATCTTGCTGGTCGACGAAGCCCTTCGCGGCCGCACGAACTTGATCTCTGGCGCTAACAAAGAGGACTACCACGTCAAGAACATCACACCGGGCGAAACCTTCAATCCGACCGTCTACGCCGATCTGCACAGCGTTACGGCGGGCGAGGGCTGCCCGAATTGCGGCTCACCCCTGCGCGTCGATACCGCCGTCGAAATTGGGCACATCTTCAAACTGGGCTACAAGTATTCGCAGTCCATGGGCGCGCGCGTGCTCGACAAGAACGGCAAGGAAGTCACGCCCATCATGGGCAGTTATGGCATCGGCATCGAGCGCATTCTGACCGCGGCTGTGGAGCAGAGCAACGACGAAAATGGCTTCTGGTTGCCGCGGCAGATCGCGCCTTTTGAGATCGTAGTGACTCCCACCAATGTCCGCGATGAGCAGATCCATAAGGCCGCCGAAGACATTGCCCGCCGCCTCGAAGCCGCAGGTTACGACGTGTTACTCGATGACCGCGACGAGCGCCCAGGGGTCAAATTCAAGGACGCCGACCTGGTGGGCATCCCCTACCGGGTTACCGTGGGGAAAAAGGTTACCGAAGGCACTGTTGAGGTCGTCAATCGCTCGACAGGAGAAATGCAGGATGCTAGCATCGCGGCAATAACCGATTATTTTGAAACGGTTTCGATCGTTGCGCGTTAGCCAGTTCGTGGCGAAACCGCGAAACGCCGAGGGTACGCATCGCCATGTTTAAACTTTTGTTCGGGGTCCTCATCATTGGAATCTGCATTTATCTGGGCATGGAGTTGATACCGCCCTACTATTCCAATTATGAGTTTCAGGATGCCCTCAGCACCGAGGCCCTGCTAAGCACCAATAGCGCCAAGAGCGAAGACGCCATCCGCGACACCGTTTTCAGGAAGGCGCAGGAACTGGAACTTCCCGTCACCAAGGAAAACATTACGGTCCACCGCACCGGCACCCAAGGGGTCGGGTCGGTGAGCATCGAAGTGCCCTACACCGTGCATTTGAATTTTCCGGTTCATCCCGTGGACCTGCACTTCGACGTGGCGGTAACCAATAAAGGCGCCTTCTAGAGCGGTTCCCTGGTACCTATCGTGCAGGTGTTTCCAACTGATTTAGAATAATCCGGGGGAAGTTTCAAGCAACCGCACGTTCTGGCGTTCGGGTCGCCGGTGACCGGCTCCGAAAAGTGCGACGGTTGGGTGGCTTCCGGCTTGGATAACTCGTGTCTGCGCCGCGTCATCTGAACTCTGGGAAGCGGTTCCGTTTCTACCGTACCTTGCCAATCGAACGTGGCCATTAAACTCAAGATCCCGAAAAGCGGCGGTGGCGGAACAGAGGCCAAGAAGTCTCATCTCCGCGATCCGCTGGTAAGAGCTGCCCTCATTGTTTTTCTGGTGCTGGCCACGCTGGGCGTTGCTATTTTCTCCTACTTCTACATCAAGTATGACCGCGTCATCGATGCGCGCTTCAAAGGCGGGGTCTTCAGCAATTCCGCCAAGATTTATGCCATTCCGCAGACGGTCCGGGTCGGCGAGAAGTTCGAGGCCCGGCAGATCGCCGCCGAATTACGGCGTGCCGGCTATACCGACCAGGACGGTCAGTCCCCGATGGGAACCTACCGCATGGTGAGCGGCGGCATCGAGATTCACCCAGGCCCGGAGTCTTACCACAGTCAGGAGCCGGCCACTATCTATGTGCAAAATGGGCAAGTGGCCAGCATCTCCAGCCAATCCGGCGACCTGGCCGCTTATGAGCTGGAGCCGCAGATGATCACCGCGCTGTTCGATGCCGGGCAGCGCTCCAAGCGCGAAGTGGTTCAGTACGATCAGATTCCCAAGATCATGGTGGATGCAGTTCTTGCCATTGAGGACCGGCGATTCTTCCAGCATGGCGGGGTAAACTTCGTCCGCATGGCCGAGGCCACATGGATCGACTTGACCCATCAGCGGCATGAGCAAGGCGGTTCTACGCTGACCATGCAGCTTTCGCGCGGGTTCTTTCTCACCCAGGAAAAAACCGTAAAGCGCAAACTCGTCGAAATGCTGATTGCCGAAGAACTGGAGCACAAGTTTACCAAGCAGCAGATTTTCGAAATCTACGCCAATTGGGTGGACCTAGGGCAGCGCGGCTCGTTCTCCATCAGCGGTTTTGCCGAAGCTTCGCAAGCCTATTTCAACCGCGACCTCAAGGACATCACGCTGCCGGAGGCCGCATTGCTGGCGGGAATTATTCAGCGGCCCAGCTATCTCTCTCCTTACCGGCATCCTGAGCGCGCGTTGGAGCGCCGCAACCTGGTGCTCGACAGCATGGTCGAGACCCACGCCATTACCAAGGAGCAAGCCGATAAAGCTAAAGCGACCCCGCTGAAACTCGCCCCTCCCAACGTGGAAGCCAGCGACGCGCCGTACTTCGTGGATCTAGTGCGCGATTCGCTCATCGGCAAAATGGACGAGCGCCAAATGAACGACGAGTCTTACCGTATCTACACCACGCTCGATCCGGACTTGCAAAAGGCTGCGGCCCAGGCCGTCGATATGGGCATGAAACTGGTCGACGATCAAGTGAACAAACGGCGCACCACACGGGTGAAAGTTGGAGGGAAATTCGAAACCAAGATTGAGCCGGGGCCGCAAGCCCAGGTCGCTCTGGTGGCCATGAACCCGCACACCGGAGAAGTGCTGGCCCTGGTGGGCGGACGGAATTACGCCTTCAGCCAGCTGGACCACGCCGTCTCCAAGCGCCCTACGGGATCGATCTTCAAACCGTTCGTCTATGCCGCCGCCATGAATACCGCGCTGGCTGGGGCGACTCCGGTCCTGACTCCCACCTCGATGGTGGATGACTCGCCGACCACGTTCACCTATGGCGACCAAATCTATGAGCCGCGGAATTACAAAGAGGAGTACCACGGCCAAGTGACGGCGCGGTACGCCCTGGCCATGTCGCTCAACAACGCGACCGTGAAGATGGCCGAGGAAGTCGGTTACGACAAAGTCGCGGACCTGGCCAGAGCCGCGGGTATCACGTCGGTGAAAGCGACGCCCGCCATGGCTCTAGGCTCCTACGACGCCACGCCTCTCGACATGGCAGCCGCTTATACGGTTTTTGCCAATGGAGGAGATCGCATCTCGCCCATTATGGTCAAATCCGTGCGCAACGCCCTGGGCGATGTGGTCAGCGACTTCAAGACTGACAAACGCGAAGTCATGGACCCGCGCGTAGCTTATGTGATGACCAACATGATGGAAGGCGTGCTGAATTTTGGCACCGCCTACGAGGTTCGCCAGCGCGGCTTCGACGCTCCTGCCGCGGGCAAGACCGGCACTTCGCACGACGGATGGTTTGCCGGCTACACCACCAACCTGCTGTGCATTGTGTGGGTGGGATTCGACGACTACAGCGAACTGCATTTGAGCGGCGCGCAGACGGCCGCGCCCATCTGGGCAGAGTTCATGAAGAAGGCTACCGCCCTGCCGCAATATTCGGATGTGAAATCGTTCGATCAGCCTTCCGGCGTCGTGGACGTGCAGCTGGACAAAGTGACCAATCGCCTGGCCACGCCTTCTTGCCCGGACGACTATAGCGCGGCCTTCATCGCCGGCACTGAACCGGAGCAAACCTGCGACCAGCCTGCGGGAGCCAGCGGTTTTTTCTCGCGCATGTTTGGCCTGGGCAGCGAGAAAGCGCTACCGCCTCCGGGCAGTCCCGGCGCCGGGGACGACGCGCAAAAGAAAAAGAGCTTTTTTGGCAAGATCGTAGGTATCTTTAAGAGTGACAAACCGTCCAACCCCCCGGATAAGCCGCCGGAGGGTGGAGGCAGTCCGCCCTAACACAGAAAGTGATTTGCCGGGGCGCAGTCGGCCGGAAACGAATTACGCCACGGCTGAGGTTGAGCTATGCGTTATCCACTGTTGTCTTGCGTCCTCGCTATTCCTGTTCTTCTTGCGCCCTGGCTGCCCGCTCAGAACCCAGCTTCCTCCGACCAAGCCCAGGTGGTCGCAGCCCCCATGAGGCGCGCCGAACCGCCCTCCGCCAAAGCTTCGTTTGACGATCTGGTGGCCCGCGGCGACGAGCTTCGCGCCGAAAAGTTGTACCTCGACGCCATGGACTACTACCGCGCGGCCATCGCCAAGAAGCCCAACGATGCCTCGGTCCACAATCGCTTGGGCATCGTTGAAATGCAGCTCGAGCGCTGGAAGGGTTCTGAGAAAGAATTTCAACTAGCCATGAAAGCGGATCACGATTTCGCGGATGCTTACAATAACCTGGGGGTGGACTACTACGAACTCAAGAATTACGGGAAAGCCATCAAGCTGTACGAAAACGCCATCCGCCTGCGCGGCGATTCCGCGTCTTACTACAGCAATCTGGGGGCGGCGTATTTCTCCAAGAAGGATTTCGAAAAAGCCGCCGTCGCCTACTCCCGCGCCTTGGAAATCGATCCCGACATTCTCGAGCACGATTCCCGGAGCGGCGTTGCCGCCCGCCTGCCTTCACCCGAAGACCGGGCGCACTACGACTACACCATGGCCAAGCTGTACGCCAAAGCGGGAGCCAACGACCGCGCTCTGCAACACCTGCGCCGCGCTATGGAAGAGGGCTATAAAGCGATCGGGGACGTGTACAAAGATAGTGAGTTCACTGAGCTGCGAAAGGATCCGCGCTTTATCGAGCTCATGGCTGATCGGCCCATCGCCATTCCGGATTGAGTTCCGGCTATGTCCCTGATTTACAAAACTTTACACGTTGCAGCGGAACTTTTTCTGCGGGATGGGTTTAACTTGCTCAAATGCTCCTGAAAGCCTAGCGAGTAAGGAGACGCGGTACACTCCGCCGGTGGTCGACCCGAGCACGCCCCAAGCAGACAACCGGCGGGGTTTTAGATCCAGCGGTCAGCCTTCAGCAATTGGCAATCAGCTTTCAGCGCTCCAATCTTGGTCGTGATTTCGCTTTTGATTCTTCGGAAGTGCGGTCTCGAAACTAGAGGCTCGCGGCATCCGGATTCTTGAAAACGCTGAAAGGTGAAGGCTGGCAGCTACGAGTTCTTCGGACTTCTTTCCCCGATGTATTGCCTGACCGCCTGCTTCCACTTTCCCTGGGCTTTGAGGATGAACTCCACTGCGTCGCGCAAGGCGCCATCTCCGCCGGAGTGTGGCGTGACATGGTGCGCGTCCTTTTTCACCTCGGCGCGAGCGTTGGCCACGGCGATCGCCAACCCGCAGTGCCACATCACGGGTAGATCGATGACGTCGTCTCCCACGAACGCGGCGTCGCTTGCGGGCAATCCCGCTTGTTGCAGAATTTCCTCGAAAACCGTTCGCTTGTCTTGAATACCCTGATACACGTACTCGAGCTTCAGATCGCGCGCCCGTAGCGCGACCGTTTCCGAAATGCGCTTAGTGATCAGCCCGGTCTTGATGCCGCCCAGTCTGGCCAGCGAGATCGCCGTGCCGTCGTGGGCGTGAAAGCCTTTGGCCTCGATCATGCTCTGGCTATGGAGGCCAAAACCGCCCTCCCCGCCGTGTTTGGCGGCATGCTCTTGCGTGGGCTGCGGCGCGCCGGCTGGAGCCGGGAAAATAAATAGCTTGCCATCCGTGAGAACACCGTCCACATCGAAAAGAAGCAGCTTAATTTTCCTGGCGCGTGCGATCGCGGATCGTGTTTTGGACATTCCTGAAATTCTAGCATTTCAAATGGTTCAGAGCCGTTTGCTCCCCACCCCGGCGCACCACTTCGGCAGAAGTGTCCGTTCGCGGACATCCGATTCCCCCAGGCGGACAGGCAGTCATTCGGCAGTCAAATCCTTTCGTCGTTATCTGGAACTTGGGAGGGCACTTCTAGCCAAAATGGGATTTGGTTCCCAAAATGCCGTTGGGGATCGGTGAGTTTCGCCGCGCACTATAACAAAACTGTTGAGTTGTTGTTCAGGTTTGCGGAGAATCGACGTCTGACATCCACTCTGCTAACCGCGGACTGCGAGCCGCGTCGAAAGCGATGAGCCTCCGCGATAAGAGTTAAGAGGCCGATCGGAAACGTGTGAAGCCAGGGAACTCTCTGCTTCGTCGATGCGTATCAAGGAACCGATGCACTGAGGTGACACCGAGCACGGGGATCGTAAGACCGTCTTCTCGAGCAAAAATTTTCAGGGGTTAAAGGGATTGTTTTCACTTCTCGGTTTGGCGCCAGACGTGAACCCAATCCCCGAGCAGAGAGCGCGCGGCTTTGCGGCCTGAGCCTCTTTCGTTTAACCCCGATGCAGGATTCTAGGCTTTTTCGCGAGAAACGCAAGCTCTCTCGCGGGCCGGACGCAGGCCGCGCAAAAACCGGTTTCCCCTTGATGGGGAACGAAAGGAATCCATACTATGACCAGTAAGAGTTTGAAAGGCCTGCTGTGCGCAACCATTCTGCTGCTGGCGGCAAGCGCGTTTGCCGAGAAGGCATCGCTCCAGCTTTATGATTCCGTAACGGTTGGCGGCAAGCAACTCCAGGCCGGCGACTACACCGTGCAATGGGATGGCAGCGGTCCCAACGTCCAAGTAAACATCCTGCGCGGCAAAGCGAAGGTCGTAGCCACCGTCCCCGCGCGCGTGGTCGACGTGAAGGAGGAGTTAAGCACCAATTCCTACTCGCTCACCACTAATCCCGATGGCAGCAAGTCGCTTTCGCAAATCCAATTCCACGGTAAGAAGTTCGCCTTGGCAATCGGAGGAGACGCGGGAGCAGCCGTCGCTGGCAACAACTCGCAGTAAGATCTCGCATCCTCACACTAAAAACGGGGAACCCGTGGGTTCCCCGTTTTTGCGTTCGCAGGAGGCGAAAAGGGAAAACTTAGGCTCGATTGCGGAGCCGGCGCAAGCATCCAGTCATGGCGACTGCGCTAACGCCCAGCAGCTCCCAGGAAGAAGGCTCGGGGACTGGTACTGGTGTGTTGCCAACGACGACGGCCTGAAAGAACGTCATACCCGAGCTGGAGGCTACGTCACCGAGCGTATAGCTTGGATTAGGCGCGTTGTCGTAAGTGCAGGCGCTTGGGCAGATCGCCAACAGACTGCCCTCAATCGTGTCCGTGAAGTTGATCTGAAGGTTTATTTGGGGCGTGGCCGAGGTTCCAAGTGGTTGGTTTGTTGGCGCTTGGAAAGTCCCGACGGTGAACTGAAAAGCTTGGCCTGGGTTTACGGTCACTCCCGCAAACTGTCCATCAAAATTTCCGAAAGAGAACCCGTTGCTTAAGATACTCCATTGACCGTCCGCGGTAACCCCTGCATTCGGCACGCTTCCGCCTTGCACACTGGGAGTACCGCCCGGAAAGCTGGGTGCGAAGACAATTGGCAGCGATCCCGTGTTCAGCAGGACAGCATTGATCGAGACCAGTGAACCGGGCACAACCGTATTTTGCAGGGACACACCCAAGGAGTAGCCATAGGCATCCGCTCTCGCCGATGGTCCCATCGCGAGCGCAACCGTCAAAACCGCCAGCAGCCGTAACCGCATCTTGCTTCCCCCTTCTCGACAAAACCTTGCATCCCAACCGGTAACAAGACGTCTCAGCCGCGCATACTTCCGCCTGACGGCCAGTGCACTTACTCTGCCAATTCGTATTCTTTCAAGACAAAGGGCTTGACAACGACAACTTCATCCAGCGGGCTTACGTCTTGCACTTTTCAGATAGAATCTTGCGGCAGCAACCCCGCAAGATCACGAACTCGGTACGTTCTTCCACCGGAGGTTTTCCCATGAAAAGTGTTTGTCTCCTGTGCCTTTCGTTCTTATGCGCGCTGCCGTTGGCCGCGCAAACGCCCGAAGTCAAGTTCATCGCCGACACTCTGGTGGTGCAGGCCGACGGCACCTACGAGGCCGATCCGGATTTGGCCAGCATGACTTTCCAGATCTTCTCCCAGGATAAAGACTTGAAGCACGCCTATGCCGCCGCCGGGCAATCCTTGCAACGGATTGAGGACCTCGCCTTCCAGAACTCCCTGAAGAAAGAAGACATCTCCAGCGGAGTGCTCACCGTCGAGCCGGTCTACACCGGCGACCGCAAGAATCGCGTCCGCTATTACTATGTTCGGAGCGAGATCACTTTGCACATTCACGATTTCTCCAAGATCGGCCCGATTCTCGACGGCTCGGTCGAAGACAATGTGGCCGATTTTCGTTCTTTGACCTATTCGCTGGCGGATGAGGAAGCGGCCAAGAAGGAAGCTGTCGCGGTCGCCATGCGCCACGCCATCGGTCGCGCCAGCACCGCCCTCGAACAAAAGGGTCAGAAGCTGGGCGCGTTGCGCTACATGAGCCTCGACGTAAAGCAAATCTACGGGGTCGCGGAGCTGCAACCCATGGCACTTGAAAGCCTCGAGGTAAATGGGCGAGAGGGCGGAGGTGGCCTTTTCAAGGACAGGCTTGCTCCTCCGCCTCCACCCCCACCGCCCCCACCGCAAAAGATCGCGGTCAGTGCGACCGTGCAATGCGCGTTTCAAATCCAATAGGCTCCAGCTTCAGGGGGGGGCGAACATTTAACGAAAGCGCCATGCTAGAATAGCCCGATGTTTTCCGTCCCCCCATCGCTGGATTGGGCCCACCCCCTCGTCCAGGAGTGGTTCGTCAACCGCTTCGGCACGCCCACCGAGCCGCAGGAGCAGGGCTGGCCGCACATTCTCGCTGGCTGCACCACGCTCATTTCCGCACCCACCGGCTCCGGCAAAACGTTGGCTGCCTTCCTCGCTTGCATCGACCGCTTGGTGCGCAAAGCCCTGGCCGGCGATCTGCGCGACCGCACCGAAGTTCTCTACATCTCGCCGCTGAAAGCTCTGGGCAACGATATCCAGAAAAACCTTGAAGTCCCGCTGGGTGAGATTCTGCAAATGGCCGGCCAGCGCGGCCTGCTGATGCCGCAGATTCGCACCGCCGTGCGCACCGGCGACACGCTCATGCACGAGCGCCGCGCCATGCTGAAACGCCCGCCGCACATTCTGGTCACCACGCCCGAGTCGCTTTACATCCTGCTTACCGCGGAAAGCAGCCGCAGGATCCTGCGCGATGTCGAAACCGTCATCGTGGACGAAATCCACGCCGTGGCCGACGACAAACGCGGCGCTCATCTCACGCTTTCACTAGAGAGGCTGGAAGCGTTGGCTCATCGGGCTCCCATTCGCATCGGCCTCTCCGCGACGCAGAAGCCCGTCGAAGAGATTGCTCACTTTCTCACCGGCAGCGGGCGCCCCGACCCCGTTATCGTCAACGTCGGCCACCAGCGCAAACTCGATCTCGCCGTCGAAGTTCCCGCCAGTCCACTCGGCGCGATTGCCACCAACGAAATGTGGGGTGAAATCTACGACCGCCTGGTCGAACTGGTCAACGCGCATCGCTCCACCCTAGTCTTTGTCAACACGCGGCGCATGGTGGAGCGCGTGTCGCACAATCTCGGCGAGCGCATTGGCGAAGAGAATGTCGGAGCCCATCATGGCAGTCTTTCCCGTAAGCTGCGGCTGGCGGCGGAAAACAAGCTCAAAGAAGGCAAAGTCAAGGTTCTGGTGGCTACGGCTTCTCTTGAGCTGGGAATCGATATAGGCACGGTGGATTTGGTAGTGCAGATCAGTTCGCCGCGGGCCATCGCGGTGGCGCTGCAGCGGGTTGGGCGCTCCGGCCACTGGCGCGGCGCCGTGCCTAAAGGACGCTTCTTCGTTACCACGCGCGATGAACTGCTCGAGTGCAGCGCTCTGGTCCGAGCCATCCGCCAGGGCGATCTGGATCGCCTCATTATTCCCGACGCCCCGCTGGATATTCTGGCGCAACAGATCGTAGCCACTTGCGCCGCCTCCCATAGCGCCGGCGAGGACGCCGGCGCTACAAGTAACGCCGGCTGGGACGAAGATGAACTCTTCGCCCTGGCAAAGCGCGCTTACCCCTACCGCAATCTCACCCGCGAACTCTTCGACAGCGTTCTCGGAATGCTTTCCGAAGGAATTGCTTCGCGCCGCGGCCGCTACGGCGCCTACATTCATCGCGACCGCGTGAACCGAAGGCTGCGCCCTCGCCGCGGTGCCCGCCTGGCGGCCATTACCAGCGGCGGCGCCATTCCGGAGACCGCCTTGTTCACCGTTGTCGCCGAGCCGGAGACCATAGTAGTCGGCACGGTCGATGAAGATTTCGCCGTCGAGAGCAATGCCGGCGACATCATGCTGCTCGGCAACAGCTCCTGGCGCATTCGCCGCGTCGAAGGGAAATCCGGACGCGTGCTCGTGGAAGACGCACACGGCGCCCCTCCCAGCATTCCGTTCTGGCTCGGCGAGGCCCCGGCGCGCACCCAAGAGCTTTCCGCGCAGGTTGCCGATCTGCGCCAGGAAATCAGCGACCGGTTGGCGAATATTTCGCCAGTCGGAGTTTCGCAAAGTATTCCAGAAGTGGCTGCCGCCGTTTCCTGGCTGAAAGATGAATGTGGCCTGGACGATCCCGGTGCCGAGCAAGCGGTCGAATACATTCTGCAAGGCCGCGCCGTGCTAGGCGCGGTGCCCACCCAAGACACCATCATCGCCGAGCGCTTTTTCGACGAAGGCGGCGGAATGCAGCTCATCATCCATTCACCCTTCGGCGGTCGCATCAACAAAGCCTGGGGCCTGGCCCTGCGCAAGCGCTTCTGCCGCGGCTTCAACTTCGAACTGCAAGCCGCCGCCACCGACAATGGCCTAAATATCGCTCTAGCCGAGCAGCACAGCTTTCCGTTGGCCGACGTTTTTCATTTTCTCAACGCCGAAACTGTTCAGCCCATCCTGGAGCAGGCGGCCTTGGCTTCGCCAATCTTCGGAACCCGCTGGCGCTGGGACGCCAACCGCGCCTTGGCTCTCTTGCGCTTTCAAGGTGGCAAGAAAGTTCCGCCGCAGATTCAGCGCATCCGCTCCGACGATCTTTTGGCCTCGGTATTTCCCGACGTTGCCGCCTGTCAGGAGAATATTGTCGGCGACATCCAGATTCCCGATCACCCACTGGTGAGCGAAGTCATGAAGGACGTCCTCACCGAGGCCATGGATCTGGAGGGATTGAAGAATCTGTTGCGCGGCATGGAGGAGGGAAGAATACGTTGTGTGGCAGTTGACACACCGGTTCCCTCGCAATTTTCGCACGAGATATTGAACGCTAATCCCTATGCCTTCCTCGATGACGCTCCGCTCGAAGAGCGCCGCGCGCGGGCCGTCGAAATGCGGCGAATCCTGCCGGAATCGGTTTTGGAGGAGGTCGGAAAGCTCGACCCCGCCGCGATTGCACAAGTTCGGGCCGAAGCCTGGCCCGATGTGCGTGACGCGGATGAACTGCACGATGTCTTGCACACGCTGATTGCCTTACCCGCGTGGGGACAGCCGCCCTCGGCTGTCCAGTCGAGCGAAGCTCGACAACCTCGCCCCTCGGATTGGAGCGCCCTCTTCGAGCGCCTGCAACGAGAAGGCCGGGCCGCAACCGCTTTCAGCAACGGCCGGTATTATTGGGTCGCTGCCGAACGCGCCAGAACCTTCCAGCAATTGTTCCCGGACGCGCGCTTTGAACAGAATCTCCGCGAAGTCGACACCGCGACTCTCGCGCCGGACGATGCCATGCTTGCCCTGGTCACCGGCTGGATGCAACATCTCGGCCCAACCACGGCGGAAGAGATCGGACAACTTCTCGGCCTCCCTCCCTCCGAAATTGAAAAGGCCCTGCTGCGCATAGAAGCCAGCGGCGCGATCCTGCGCGGCAAGTTCACCGATGAGCACGTTGGGGAGGCCGCTGGCCGCGCCAGAACTCGCGTGGGGACAGCCGCCCCCGGCTGTCCGGTCGAGCACAGCTCGACGTGCACACAAACCGAATGGTGCGAGCGCCGCCTGCTCGCCCGCATTCATCGCTTGACCGTGGCCGTGCTGCGCAAGCAGATTGAACCGGCAACCGCCGCGCAGTTCATGCGCTGGCTGTTGCGCTGGCAGCATGTCGCGCCGGGAACTTCGGTGCAAGGCGAACGCGCCACGCTCGATGTTCTGCGCCAGTTGCAAGGCTTCGAGATTCCCGCCAATGCCTGGGAGAGGCAAATCCTGGCGCGGCGCATTTCCGATTACGATCCCGCCTGGCTGGACCGGCTATGCCTGACCGGCGCGGTCGGCTGGGGCCGGCTTTCTCCGCATCCCGCGACGCTCGAAGACTCCGCACTGGGCAAGCGCCGGGTCATCCCCACCAGTGTCGCTCCCATCACATTCTTTGTGCGTGAGGAAGCCGATTGGATGACCCCGCACAACCCCGCCGCCCGAATCTCGGAAGATCAGCCGGAAGCCCGCGGCCTGAGCGAGGGCGCCCATCAAGTGCTCGACTTCCTGCGCCAACGCGGAGCGTCATTCTTCGCGGACATTGTCCGCGGCACCGGCAAGCTAAAAGCCGAGATCGAAACCGCTCTGTGGGAATTGGTCGCTGGAGGAATCGTCACCGCCGATGGTTTCGACAATCTCCGCTCGCTCATTGACCCCAAGCGCCGCGCCGGGCAGGGAAGTCAGCGCGCCGCCCGGCCGCGGCACAGCTCCGGCCGCTGGGCGCTGCTCTACACCGACGCAACCGCCGACCGCAACCGCGTAGTCGAGGCCACTTGCTGGATGCTTCTCAAGCGCTATGGGGTGGTATTCCGCGACGCACTGGCTCGCGAGACTAATCTTCCCAAGTGGCGCGAGTTGCTAATGGCATTTCGCCGCCTGGAAGACCGCGGCGAAATTCGCGGCGGCCGTTTCGTCGACGGCTTCCTGGGGGAGCAATTCGCCCTGCCCATCGCGGTCGAGTCGCTGCGCGAAACCCGCCGCCTCGCGCCCAGCGGAGAAACCATCACGCTTTCCGCCGCCGATCCCCTGAACCTGGTTGGAATTCTCGTGCCCGGCGAACGCGTGCCAGCGATCTCGGGACGTGTCGTCAGTTTCCGGGACGGCGTCGCCGTCGACCCTGGCGAATCCGCAAGGCCGCACTTGGCCACAGCCGGCGACTAGAAGACAGAATCGGGAACCATGTGAGGGGGTCTCACGGTTCCCGACTGGCAAGCTTCCCGGCTGGACTGCTGAAAGCGCTTCCCCCGTCGCTTTTGCCAGGTCACATACCAGCCTTTATACAAGCACGCTTACCGCCATCTCATTTTGACGTGGCGCAATAATCTTGGAATTGCGTAAGTGCATGATCTTTGACGATTTATCTTTGTATGACCGGGATTGAGGCCCCCCGTTCCTGCTCCCGCTCTACTATCCGAACGGATAGCCTCCTATCGTTTCCGATAGTCCGAACAAGAATCCGATTTGCTTCATAAAGCCCCAAAAGTGTGATACACAGGTGTTCTTTTTTGGGGGGGTGTGAACCCGCGACTGTTAGTTATCTCAGGCCCACTCAAGGACTCAAGCTTTCTTCTTTCCGGCAGCGAGGTTTCCGTAGGTAGGGACTCTTCGAACGCTGTAGCGATCAGCGACCCATCGCTTTCGCGGCGGCATTGCCTGCTCCGGCGCGAGGGGGATTGCTTTACCATTCGCGACCTTGACAGCCGCAATGGCACCTTTGTGAATGGCGTCGCGGTCAAAGAAAGGCCTTTGCAGCAGGGAGACCAGATCTCGATCGGAGAATCGGTTTTCATCTTCTGGCTGCGCGAAGATAGCGATGAGCCGGTGAGCGGCCAGGTGGAATTTGAAGACCGGCTCACCCAAGCCACCGCCAAACTCAGGCCGCAAGATGTGCTCTACCTGCAGCCCGAGCGCATCTTGAAAGAATTGCCCGCGACTTCGCGCCTCACGCAAAATCTAAATGCGTTGCTCAAAATCAGCCGAGTCGTGCATTCCATTCGCGACCTGGATCAATTGCAGGCGCAGGTTCTGGAGCTGATCTTCGAAGTGGCCCCTGCCGAACGTGGCGCCATCCTGCTCGATTGCACGAGCAACGGAGATTTCGGATCCATTTTCGCCCGTCACCGCCCTCTCGCGCCGGCCCAGTCGGTACGCGTCAGCCGCACCATCACCTCTCAGGTTCTGAAACAGGGTCTGGCGGTTCTGGGCTCCGACGTGGCCGGCGGCGATCTTGGCTCCGTGGAAAGCGTGGTCAGCTCCAACGTGCGCTCGTTGTTGTGCGTTCCGTTGACGGTTTTTGAACAGGTGATCGGCTGCATCTATTTGGACACCACCAACCCGCTCAGCCGCTTCGACGGAGAACACTTGCAGCTGGTGGCCGCGATCGCCGGCATTTCCGCCGTCGCCTTGGACAATGCCCGCCGCATGCAGCGGCTGGAGCATGAGAATCTGCGCCTCACCACGGAAATCAATCTCGAGCACAATATGGTGGGCGAGAGTGCCCGCATGCGCGAGGTCTACCAATTCCTCGCGCGAGTCGCTCCCAAGGAGTCGACCGTGCTGATCGAGGGCGAGAGCGGCACTGGCAAGGAATTGGTGGCCCGCGCCATTCACCGCAACAGTCCGCGGTCCGGCATGCCATTTATCCCCATCAATTGCGCGGCAATTCCCGAGGGCTTGCTGGAAAGCGAATTGTTCGGCCACGAACGGGGCGCGTTCACCGACGCGGTCACGCAGAAAAAGGGCAAGTTTGAAATGGCCAATGGCGGCGTCGTTTTCCTGGATGAAGTCGGGGAACTGGCGCCCGCCCTGCAAGTCAAGCTGCTGCGTGTGCTGCAGGAGCGTGAGCTCGAACGAGTAGGCGGCAACCGTCCTATTTCCCTCGATGTTCGTTTGATTGCCGCCACCAACAAGAATCTGGAAGACGCGGTGAAGGCCGGCACATTCCGGCTCGACCTCTTTTACCGCCTGAATGTGGTCAGCCTGGTGATGCCCCCCTTGCGTGATCGCCGCGAGGATATTCCCACGCTCGCCGGATATTTCGTCCAGAAGTTTTGCAAGAAGTGCAAGCTGAGGCCAAAGACCATTTCGCGCGAAGCCATGGCCAACCTGGTGAACTACGACTGGCCGGGGAACGTGCGCGAGCTGGAGAACGCCATCGAACGCGCGCTGGTTTTGAGCGTGTCGGATGCCCTGCGGCCGGAGGATTTGCCGGAGTCGGTTCTGGAGCGGGATCTTCCCGAAGGAGTCGCATGCGCCAAGTACCACGCCTCGGTTAAGGACTTGAAGAAACAACTGATTCTGGACGCGGTGGAAGAGGCCAAGGGAAACTACACGGAGGCGGCGCGCATTCTGGGCGTGCACGCCAACTATCTGCACCGGCTCATTCGCAATCTAGGGTTGAAAAAAGCCATTACCTCTTCCCGCAGCCTGCGCGGCGTCGCGGAGAGAAGTTCCGACGCCCGGCTGTAAAGGGGAAGGGCACGAGTTCGCTCATGCCGATAAGCTGCCGCAAACATGATCGCGCTCTAGCGCCCGAGGCCGGTCAATTCCCATGGCAGAGTGAGTCTGTGCTGAGCCGAACCCAGGTTCTTGTTTCCGTGTTTGTCAGCAAGACGGAACGCGGGAAACAGCGTTAAGGGATGAAGCAGCGAGCCTCAGCAGCTTAAAGCCGGACTTGTTTTCCGCGACTTGCGGCACGACTGGAAAGTCGTGCCCTTCCCAGCGTTCTAACCGCCTATGGCAGCTGGAGTTTCAACAGTGCCGCCGGATCGACATAGACTCCTTGCCATCGCACCGCGATATGCAAATGCGGCCCAGTGGCGCGGCCGGTCCCGCCGCTCAGGCCGATCACTTGGCCTCGTGTCACCTGATCGCCTTCTTTGACTTTGAATTCCGACAAATGCAGGTAGAGCGTGAGCAAACCTTGGCCGTGATCGAGGACCACGCAGTTGCCTTCAAAGAATAAAGCCCGCGCCAGCAAGACAGTTCCGCTGTTGAGCGCGGCAACCGGCGTGCCCGCGGGGACGGCGTAGTCCAGCCCCTCATGCGTGCTGCGCGTCTCTCCGTTGAAGGTTCGCCGCGTCCCGAACAGGTCGGAAACGCGCGCCACCACCGGCGCCCGAAACTTGCCGGACCATTCGCGCGCGGGAGAGACGCTGCGGAATAAATCCTGCTTGAGCGCCTTGTCCTGGTTGATTTCCTGCAGTTGCTCGGGGCTAGGTTCGGTGAATTGCTTGGCAACCGTTACCGCGATGGTAGGATAGCGAGCCCGCCGCACTGCAATCCCGCGCTCAAACGCGAGCTCCTTGGCGCTCGCCGTCGCGCCTTTCAGTTGCAGCCCATAACTTCCAGGCGCAGTTTCCAGGCTCACGCCGGCAAGGCCGTACCAAAGCTTGCTCTTCGGGTCGAAGAAAAAAGACACATCGTGGCCAAGCCATTGTCCGGAAAGCGAATCAAGGCGCATTGGCGGGGTGATTCGAAAAACAACCGGCGCCCCGTTCACCAGCGGCGTGGGCTGCCAGGATACGGTCCAGGGGGATGGAACTCGGTTCTTGGCCGCGCCATAGGCTGCCAAGGGATAGAAGGCTGCGAGAGCCAGCAAGATGAATAGGCATTGCACATACTTGCGATGAACCAATGTGTTGTTTGGAGATAGCTCGCGGCTCACCAGAACAGCCTAGCACCGCCGCGAGGCCGCGAGCTACAATCCGCAGCGTGCGAACCTGGACGTTCATCCTTGTCATGGGGCTGGCGGCATGCTGTTCTGCGTCCGCACAGGCGCTTCCATCTGGAGTGAAAGCGGATCGCGTGGTGGTAGTGAAGAGCCAACGAACCCTCACTCTGATGAGCCGGGGAAGAATTCTCAAGGCCTACAGAGTCGCACTCGGAGGGAATCCTGTTGGCCCCAAGGAACGGCAAGGGGATCACAAGACTCCGGAGGGAATTTACACCCTGGATCGTAGGAATGCTCACAGCCAGTTCTACCATTCGATTCACATCTCGTACCCGGACGCGCAGGACCGTGTTCGCGCCGCCAAGCTCGGCGTCCCTCCTGGAGGCGACGTCTACGTCCATGGATTGCCGAACGGATATGGCTGGATAGGCAGCAGCCACCGCCTCAAGGACTGGACGGACGGCTGCATCGCTGTGACGAATGAAGAGATGGATGAGATCTGGCGTGCGGTGCCGGACGGCACGGTCATTGAGATCAAGCCGTAGCCTGGAGATACGACGCGTTCGAAGCGAGTTTTGGTGGACCTGGCCGGGATCGAACCGGCGACCTCTTCCATGCCATGGAAGCGCGCTCCCAGCTGCGCCACAGGCCC